>Ga0164290_1000479_pt1 | contig 125541 bp, 90 predicted proteins | sample Micstemetagenome_FD_108782 | JGI IMG/M metagenome (GOLD analysis project Ga0164290, IMG submission 108782) | Contaminated culture microbial community from soil near Moab, Utah, USA - Microcoleus steenstrupii SON62 (Illumina Assembly) | ecosystem: Environmental > Terrestrial > Soil > Soil crust... | reverse complement strand
GACAAATTCATATTCGACGCTTGCGATGTGTCTGCTTCGCGGTGTCCACTGGAACATGATGCTCACCGGGTCGCGGAAGACCATCGCTTCCTTGTTGCGCGGGAGCATGAGCATCGGCGGCGCTGGATTGCTGATGTGGGCACGTGCGCATGAGGGCAGAGACAGTATTCGCCCGGTGTTGGCATCGACCACTTGAACACAATACTCCAGAACGCCTTCGGCGAATTTCCCTTGCGGTACCGCATTGACATTCATCGAGGCGACATAAGGACGCAGGTCATCGAAGGTGAGTCGCTGCGGAAAACCGGCATCCAGGATGATGGGTTCGGTGTTGATATAGGGATCGGACATCAGGCGCACGCCCTGCGGACCGTTGATGAACACGCGTAGTCGCACCGACAACATCGGCGTACTCATGTCGCGGTTGATGAGCGTGACTGCCACGCGCTCGCGCTCGGCCGCGTAGTAGTCAGAGATGTAGAGTGAATGCGGCGGAATGAAAAAGCAATTGACCTGAACGGGGAAAGTCCCTTGTGTCTGGCTAAAGACAAAAGAACAAGACAGCAGCAAGAGTGCGAGAGCAATGATCCTCATCGCACGGTGAAGTGAGATTGACATAGAGGGGGTTTAAAGAAATGAAAGTAGACGAGGGCGGCGAGAAGAGAAAGCGATCGGGAATAAATATTAACTGTGGTTAAACTTGCAACTATCGCGGAACATGAGTGGTGTACGCACTTTAGCGCATGCGATGCGGCATCAACAGCGCAGATTTTGACGATGGGTTTCCACCCATCGCTAACTTTAAGCGACGCCCTTCGACTCCGCTCAGGGCACACCCTTTGGCGCTTCGGGAATGCGTAAAGCCGAAACGTGATATATGTTTGTGTGTTGTGTATTTATCCGCACCGTCATGCTGGCCAGGAGATAAACAAATTAGTCAGATGCTATCTGGGGCGACCGTGCGCGAGGGACACTGGCAGTTGTTTGAGCCCCTTCGACTCCGCTCAGGGCCTGACATCATCTGGCTTGAAACCAGGAGAGCCGTGAGCCTGCCTTCGATAGACAGGCGGAGTCGAAGGAGAGCCCTGAGCGGAGTCGAAGGGCGAGTGCCATGTGGCCCGACCCGACTACTTGCGACGCGAGGAGCAAGTGGGAGGGACGCGCCCAAAATAAAATGAAAATGGCTTAATGAAATATGAACGACGGTGGACACCATCGCTATGAACTTTTTCAAATCATCTTCAGCGTGGTGTCGACAATATCACGAAGCAGTTTTGGATCGGGATTGGTTTGTCCAAGCAGACGGATGCCGAAAAAACTATTGACAAGGTAATGTGCAAGTGATGAGGCACTGAGATCTTTTCGGACTTCTCCCTGTTGCTGTGCCTGTTCAACAAGTGAGGTGAATAATTGCTCCATACTGGTCAGGTTGTCCTTTGCTGTTTTTCGCACGGAGTTATCAGTGCTCGCGAGCTCGGTGGTGGTGTTCACCATGAAGCAACCTTTGCGTTTGGTATCGCAGAGTGACTGATCAACGGCGAAGTTTAAGACAGCTTTAATTTTTTCTTTACCTGATGGAAGCTTCATCAATTGATCCTCCAGTGTTGATTTGCTTTTGTCCTGGTAATGCTGAAGCGCGGAGCGAAACAAATCGTATTTGGAACCGAAGGTATCGTAGAGACTACTTCTGCTGAGTCCGGATGCCTGAACCAAATCATCCATAGAGGTACCGTTGTAGCCCTTCGTCCAGAATAATTCTGTGATGGTCTCCAATGCCTTCTCCTTTTCAAATTGTTTGGTCCTTGGCATATGGCAAATGTAGCGCTTTAAAAAAACAAATCCCTGTGCGTATAGGTAACGCACAGGGGTCTGAGCAGGTTACAGATTCACCATACCGCCGTCGATGATGAGATTTTCACCGACAACGTAGGAAGAATCATCCGATGCAAGGAATGCAACGGCCTTGGCAATTTCTTCCGGCTCACCGAACCGGCCGATGGGTAATTGTTGCAAGATGCCGGAAGCGAAGCCTTCAATTTGTTCTGGTGTAAGTCCGTTGCGCGCGAAGAAGTTGGTGTTGATGGGACCAGGGCTGACCGTATTTACGCGAATGCCTTTGCTGATGAGTTCGGCAGCAAATACTTTGTTGAGCGAAAGCACTGCGCCCTTGGTGGCAGAGTACACAGCGCCGCCGGGCATGCCGATCTCAGGCACTACGGAAGAGGTGAGGATCACGGAGCTGCCTTTTTTCAGCAGAGGCAGGAATTGTTGTACGGTGAAGAAGAGTCCCTTCACGTTCACATTGAATTGTTGCTCGAAGTGTTGTTCATCAACTTGTTCGATGGGTGCGAAGAATCCAAGTCCTGCATTGACGAACAATACGTCTACTTCGCCGAAAAGATCTTTTACGCGGGTGGCAAGGTTACGAATGTCCTGAAGGCTTCCGGCTTCGGAGAGGAAACCTTTTGCATTGCCGCCTATTTTTGCGAGCGCATCTTTGAGTCGTTGCTCATGGGTTCCGGTGATGATGACCTGAGCGCCTTCTTTTGCAAACTGAATGGCTGTTGCCAAACCGATCCCACTGGTACCACCGGTGATGACGGCTTTCTTGTTGGTAAGTCTGTTCATTTTTTGAATTTGGAATGATTGTTCCGATATAACGAGGATTTGGAATAAACGTTCCGAAATAAGTTTCAATTTTGATATTTGGATGACAAATACCTGTAAATCAGTTTAGTAAATTTGGATTAAGGCAGACGAGAACTTTCGACGCGTGTCTTGTGACGGACGGTTGATTAAACGAGTTGGTGACTTGCGGTACCTCGATGCCCTCTTGAAGTTGTTAAATCTTAAACAGAAACGGTTAGTGAGGTGTTTTTAGTTAACTTCCATTAATCTTAATTCCCATGGAAAAAGCAAAACCTGAAATTCTTCCCCGCCGCGAGTTCATCGCAAAAACCGCGTGCAGCTGTGTCGCCCTGGCTCTTGCCGCATGTGGTTCAGATAGTGACCCTAACCCCAGCGGAGGCAATAATAATCCCGGAACCGGTTCGGGAACGCTCCCGTTCACGCTCGACCTGACACAGGCTGCTAACGCATCACTGAATACGGTTGGTGGATTTGTAACACGTGGAAAGGTGATTGTCATGAATCTCTCTTCCGGTTTTCAGGCCTTGTCACTCGTCTGTACGCACGAGGGCTGCACAACGGCCTATAGCGGTGCCAATTCAAAGTTCGTTTGTCCGTGCCACGGTTCGGAGTTCAGTGATGCGGGCGCAGTATTGAAAGGCCCTGCTGCTGATCCCTTAGCGCGATTTGTTGTTACCGTGAATGGCAATTTGCTTACGGTTAGTGCGAGCTAATTCGGCAGACGCCGATTAACCAAACAGCAACAGCGCGACGATCAAAGTAATGATGATGTTGAAAGCCTGGGCGGTCAGGAAAGCTGCCAGAGGTTTCGACCCTTGCTGCGTTGCCAAATCTTTGAATCTCGTTTCGAGTCCGATGGATGTAAATGCAAGCACGAACCAAAGTGTCTGAAGGCTCTTTAGTCCATCTTTAACGACACCGACTTGGGTGGATGAAAGGAAGAAGGAGAAGAACAACGACGCTCCAATAAATCCCAAAACAAATTTCGGGAAGCGTTGCCATATCATGTTTAATGACGGCTTCTCCTGCGTTCTGGTCTTATCGCCTGTGTACGTCCAGTAGATGCTGATGGCAAATGCGGCAAGGCCCAGTAGTACATTCTGTGAAAATTTCACGATCGTACTGACCTTAAGTGCAGTTTCTCCTACGAGACTTCCTGACGCAACCACTGCGCCCGTTGTGTCAATGCTGCCTCCGAGCCATGCACCGGTGACTTCCTCCGACAAACCAAATTGTTTCGCAAGCCAGGGCATCAAGATCATCATCGGTATGGCCGTGATGAGTACCAGCGAGATCACATACGAAAGTTTTTTTCCATCACCTTTAATCGCACCTGCCGTCGCAATCGCAGCACTGACGCCGCAAATGGAAACGGCACTTGCGAGCATCATCGTCAGTTCTTCGTCGAGCTTCAACTTCCGGCAGAGCCAGTAAGCAAAATACCATACGGCGAGTACAACGATGAGCGCCTGAATCAATCCTAAAGATCCTGCTTTGAGGATATCTCCGAATATGACGGTAGTGCCGAGCAGAACCAAACCAATTTTTACATATAACTCTGCACTTAGTAGTTCCCGCATCCAGGCTGGTATTGAGAATACATTTCCGATCAACAGACCAAGCACAAGACTGAATATCACGGCTTCCAGGTTATAAGACTTGGCGACGCTGCTGCCGGCGAGTAGTTGTGCTACTGTACTAACGATAAATACGAGGAGAAAAACAGGCAGGAAACGCGAAGCAGATTTTCCTGATACAACAACCGCTACCAGACCTAGAACTAATGTGATAATGAACTGAATGCCAATCGTTGTAATATTCTCCAGCGAGAAAATCTTTCCGGCTAAATCGCCAACATTCTTCCAGGAATAAGAAGGAGTTGGCGGAAGATAAAGATAAAGTGCTGCAAATATGATGAGGTAACCGAGGGCAACAATGAGCCAATCTTCGTGAATGAGGACGCGGCGTTTTTCCGTTGGTGCTGTAGTGGATTCGGTGGACTTCGTTTGCATAATTATAAATGGATTAGATCGGTTCGTTTCAGTTTATCAGGCACGTTCGGGTACATGAAGTAGAGTGCCATCACGTTGTATGAGCCAGCGGGTGATTGGGTTGAAGTGATATCCTCCTGCGGTGCCCCTGGCATCGCACAGCTGTTGGTAAGTTGGTTGTATATAGCCTGTCTCATCAGTGACCCGACTCATGATCTCGGCTTCATCGCCGTTCCAGTACCAAAGATATCTAAATTGTGTATGCGCCTTATCAAGTATTGGCGGACACAGGGTTGCCTGAACCCATTTTTTTCCTGTGTTCACTTCCACGCCGGTTACTTTTCCGCGACCTGACCAGGCGATTCCACGGATTTCGATCCATCCTTTCTCCACCTTTGCCGGGTAGGCGGGGAACGTGATAATAGACCGCGCGTCCATCACAAAACTGAATTGTCTTATTTTGTCGTTGACCTGCTCGGTGTATTTTGATGTTTCTTCCCGCGTCATAAATGGCGCATCGGAAAATTCAAGACGACGTATCCACTTCACGCTGGTGTTGCCTTCCCAGCCGGGAAGAAACAACCTCGCCGGATAGCCTTGTTCCGGCCTGACCGCTTCGCCGTTTTGTGCATAGACAATCATGGCGTCATCCAATGCCTTCGACACGGGAATACTTCGTGTCATTCGCGCGCCATCCCCACCTTCTGCCAGAAACCAGGATGCTTTTGATTTAATTCCTGTTTCTCTCAGGAGCGTGGATAACATGACACCGGTCCATTCGCTTTGGCTGGTAAGGCCGCAGACTTCCTGCGGTGATAGTTCAGCTTTGTTGCTTCGATAATTACCAGAGCATTCGAGAAACATCGTTCGCGTCACCGATGGAAAACGCTTCAAATCATGAAGCGTGAATATCATCGGTTTGTCCACCATCCCGTGAATGAGCAACTGATATTGATCGGGATTGATGGATGGAACACCTGCGTGGTTTCTTTCAAAGTGCAAATCCGATGGAGTGATTGTTCCGTAGAGATTTTGCAGTGGTGTCCGGGAAGAAGTGTCTGACGGAAGTTTTTGTAATATTTCAAAAGGAGAACGGGTACCGAGTACTCCCTGGGGTTTTCCTAATTTCCGCGTGGGGTCATCTGCAATTTCCTGCTCCGTTAATGCGCCTTGAAAACTTTTACCGAAAGCTGTCTGTGCCACGACAACGGCCGCCGTAGCTGCTCCACCGAGGAAGTTTCTTCTTGTGGATTTTAGGTTCACGTCACCTGATTTCATTTCCGCCTTTTCTATCGTCTTCCACATATTTTGTCAGCGCGGGCATCTTCACCTGCAGAAGTGTTCTGGAATCAAGGATAGTCAGTGAGTCCATCAAATTGTTTTTATGCAGTATGAAAGCGCATAAGGCATACACTTCGTCGTAGGAGAGTGAGCCAGGCTGATCGTACGGCATCGCCCGCATGGTGTAATCGTATAACGTAGTCGCATAAGGCCAGTAATTTCCAATTGCTTTCTCATCGCTTCCGGCAACAGGAATCAGTTTTGCATACGGTCCGTCATGAAGATTTGCCCCGTGGCATCGTGCACACTTATCGCTATAGATTTTTCTTCCTTCTGCGACGGTACCTTTTCCCGGAGGAAGACCTACCCCCGATGGCGATATGTCAAAGTCCCATCCGTTGATTTCATCTTGCGTTGCTTCTCTTCCGATGTTGAATTTCTCTGTGGTGGGTAACTGATTCCCCTGTTGTTCCCGGCACGAAAGGAGCAACAGGACAAGATGGGCGATTCCCACATTAATAATTACCCGCTTCCAATTCGCTCTCTGACAAAACATAAGTCCGGTTGACCTTACGAAGCCCGATCACAATATCATTTTGATTTTCATCTTTTCCCTCCAGCCTTACATCCCCGTTGTCCAGAAGGGTGTATTTTAAAACCATTCGGTTACGCTTATCAAACTTTCCCTTATTTGCGGAAATTTCCCGAATGCGTCTGGTGGAGATTGCCTGAGCATCAATGAAGTTGACTTCGTCGCCGATATTTTCCCACGCTTTGACACTGATCCAGTTGTCGCTGTAAATTCCTCCGTTCTTATGACCAACAGATTCTAGTCGTTTCTCAGCTGATGTACCATTGCCGGGTCCATCTCCACCAACGCCCGCTACTGCGTTCCGGCGATCGGGCTGTGCTTTATATTTATCCTGGAGATACAGAACGTGCTCAATGGTGTCGGCGTAGTAGTGAAACACGCGTCTTCCTCCTGCAGTACCTGTAATCTCGAATGTCCGGTTGATATCACGCTGGGGATCACCACCACCGTTCGACAAGTCTAACGGAACTGCCTTGTTGACTTTGAAGGTCATTGAGGACCATTTCTCAAAAGTGACTTCCTGCCAGCGAACACTGTCGTCCGGGTTGTATGGTATCTCATTTCCGTTGACGGCAAACGACGAAACTTCATAATATCCCCGCAATTGTTTGATTCCTTTTGTAGATGGTTGTTTATAGGGGTCAAAAAGAAAATTGATCCATTGCAAATAAAAGAGCAGGAAAAGGAAAACGAATATGGTCGCCGCTTTTGTGGCGATGCGCAGCCTGTTTCCCCAGGTGGGTAGCTTGGGGAAGAAGAATGATATTTTGACTTTTTGATCTTTAAAGAAAAGCGCATACAGTGCGGGGATGTATGGCGTCATAAGAAATGCCGCGAGGAGAACAAAATACGAGCTGTAAACATGAACACCTCCGTCGTAGGCGAAATTGACGTAGACAATATCTCCGAGGGCAGCAAATAACAGTGCAGCGCCGAGGAATGTTGTCTTCCGGAAAAAGAGTAGTGCGCCTGCACCGATTTCAACAACACCTGCGAACACCTGGTACCATGGAACGATTCCGATGGAGAGCCAGTAGATTTTCTGAGCGGTAAAGTCACCGAAATCGGTGTTGAGCAAGCCTTGAGAAGGGTAGGGCATTTGCACGGGAAGCAATTTCGTAAATCCAAACCCAATAATGCCAATGGCGGCACGGTAACGCACGATGGCATGTAGCCAATAGTGGAGTGTATCGTATTGTAATATTTCTTTTCGCCGGACTGCCAACGTCCAGGCTACTGCTCCTGCCACACTGAACAACAACGTAATGATCCAGTTAGCGTAGCCGAGCAGTGTTGACCCAAAAATACTGTTGCCGAAGAAGTTTATTCCTGAACCGAAACGTGCAATATCGTACAAGTCGCGGTAGTGGAGATTAAGCCAATCTATTTCCCACACATGACGATACCACTCCGGATTATTCGGTATGGATATCGCGATGAAGAATATAAACGCCACCCGGAAGGCAAAGAGCCGTCCACGTGACCAGCGGGTTTGGTCCGAACCCGCTTTGGCAAGGTCAGCAAACAGGGGATTGGCACTTGAGTTGGTTGTCGTCATAATCTCGGCTTAAAGTTTTAGCGCATTTCTTCTTCCTGATTTTCTTGCTTCGTTCAGCAAATATTTTTTTTGAATTTTCTCCAATCGAAGTGAAACTGAATCGCCTCTTGAAGAAACCCCTTCCAGCAATATTGTCAGCGTGTCGGGTCTGGAGTATGTAAACAAGAAATTGTCTCCAGTGTAGTTTGGATTTCGGTTTGAGAGTTGCAATGTATGGCGAACAGTGTCTGCCTCGTAAGTGTAATACTGCCGTCCGGCGATTCCTGCATACTCGTAATTTTTCCTGGAATCATTTTTTGTGATCTCTTCGGTCAAATTGCGGGCGAGCACAACTTTCGCGGTGCTTCGGACGCTGAGGGTATTCCATTTTTCAAAAACAACGTCGCGCCAGCTCAATGAGTCAGTTAACGACGGCTGAATTGGATTCCCATTGACTTTTAATTCTTTCACACGGTAAATTCCTGCAGCGTTGGTGAGACCGGGTGTCCGCGGATATTGATATCCACCATCGCTATACTGTTTCTGTGCGAGGATGAAAGCGATTCCAATAATTATGATGACTAGTGATTTGAGTGCAAGACGTATTGGGCCTTTCACTGCCTGAGGTGAAACGAAATCCGGTTTTGCTTCGGTGAATTGTACAGTAAGGCGATATAACCTGGGTACATCGTATGAAAAAATGAACAGACCAAACAGGAGAAGTATCACACTGTAGACGGTTTCGCCGCCTTCGTAGGCAAGGTTGGACATGAATACATTACCGGTGAACAACAAGACGGTAAAAGCACCTACCCAGGCAGTTCTACGGAAAAGAAGCAATAAGCCGGCGGATAACTCCACCCATCCGAGAAAAGATTCGTAACCAGGAACGATACCACCGCTCATCGAGAACGCTTTCCAATGCGTGATGTCTCCGTAGTTGGTATTCAGATTACTGATCGATGGCTCTGGCATTTGCATGGAAAAGATTTTCAGCAACGCGTAACCCGCGAGCGCGAGTGCAAGCTTGTATCGCGCTGCAACCCTGAGCCAGTAATAGAGCTGTGAATAATTTCTTTCTTTTCGGTCGATCAGCGACCAGGCTCCGGCTACTGCTGCGCTATTCAGGGCAATGAGAAACAAATCCTGTATTCTCGGTTCAGTGCCAAAAGCAGGTACGTAACGAACGAGATAGAAGAAAACGCCATAAGATGTAGAGGTTGAAAATGCCTCGAACAAATTCTGATAATACTTCCAATCGAGTGGAACAATGAGTGCAATCAGCAGTATGAAAAAGAATCTGAAAATTACTTTCTCATAAAGTTTCCAGCCATTCTGGGAGAGGGTGGTATCAAAGGCCATGGTGTCAGGTTTTAATATCCGGGAGTTTGTTCCAATACATCGTCAACGAGAAGCTGATCCGCCGGGATTGGCATCACAAGACGGAAACTTTCAGTTACGTTGAGGACTTCATCTGCGCGACCCGTGCGTACCAGATCAAACCATCGGTGTGGTTCGAGCGCAAATTCAAGTCTTCGCTCGTTCTCTATGCCTAGCAAAATTTCATCTTTGGTGGTCAGACTGAGTGCATTAAGTCCGGCACGATCACGGACCGCATTGAGATCGGCAAGTGCTTCCGCAATTTTGTCTTGTTGAGCGCGCGCTTCTGCACGAATGAGATACAACTCTGCAATACGGATGATGTAAGACGGGTCAGATGCCGGTGTTCGGTAATATAGGTTACCGAACCACCGGTTTTGATTATCGCGTCCAATTAATGTACTTCTTGTCCCGCCTTTTGTTGCATCGTTGAGCAGAGAGACTAAGGCGTTGTTGGGTGCCCATTGTCTTGTTCCGCCGTTTTGTTGAGGTTGCCACTGGTTACGATGGTTATTTACTTCCGTTGTTCCATTATAGAAGATTTCAAAAATTGATTCGTCAGTTCCTCTTGCGTTGGCAGCGAAGAAGGTGTTGAATGGTTTCAACAATCGGTAACGGGTATCGCTGATGAGTTTTGTTGCCTGGGACTCTGCTTCGGTGTAGTTGTTTTGATACAGGAAAAATCTTGCTTTGAGCGCCCACACTGTTTTTTTAGTCACGCGGTACCGGTCTGTTGTTTCAGGCAACAACGGCTCAGCTGCATTCAAATCGTTCAATGCTTGTGAATAGGTTTGCGCTGTTGTACTCCGGGGTATCGAAATGTTGTCGCCTGCTTGCAGCGTCGGTATTGTGACGATTGGTACACCTCCCCAGGTCCGTGCAAGATCAAAGTAGGCAAGTCCCCGAATGGTGAGTGCTTCGCCAAGGTATTGATCACGTAGTGCTTGTGTTAATTGGGCATCGTTGATGGTTGGTATGGAAGCGATGATGTTATTCGCACGATTAATGGCCCTGTAGATGGCACTCCACGCCGCACTGATGGTTGCGTTATCCGCATTGACACGGTGGTTGATAAACTCCTGCACCTGTGACTGTGATCCCGTCCATTGGACATTGTCACCATTGAGGTAGCCGATGGATTGGAATGAAGTGCCATAATAACCAGCGTCACCCAAGCCGTTGTAAAGACCTCGTAAGGCGGATTCTAATGATGCGCGATCAACGATGACGGCCTCTGTCGTTGACAGTGAATCTTGCGGCTTCACATCAAGAAAGTTTTCGCATGAGCTTAATGTGAGCGTCAGCAGCGCGGAGAGAACGATATATTTCCAATTATTAATTTTCATGACTCGTCAAATTGAAAGGTTGATACCGATTTGAATGCTGCGTGGTTGAGGAGGTGTTCCCAGATCAATTCCTTGTTCGTTCTGATTGCTGCTCGCAGCCGATTCGGGATCCAGACCTGTATATTTTGTGAATAATAACAGGTTTGTTCCCTGCACAAATACGCGAGCATTTTTTACACGCGCACGTTGCACAAGAGACGTGGGCAGCGTATATCCCAACGTGACGGAACGCAGTCTCAGGAAGGAGCCGTCCTCCAGCCACCGGCTTCCGCCATCCCGGTAATTGTTAACATTTACACCATCCGGCCGGGGTACGTCAGTAACATCGCCTGGATTTTGCCAACGCTTTACGTTGCTTTTGAAAATGACGCGCGCTGCATCGCGTGCTCCACCGCCTTCACCGAAAAAGCGATTATGGTTATAGATTTCATTGCCGTATTGGAATGCGAAGAACGCAGACAAGTCAAAGTTTTTGTACGAGAGGTTGTTTGTCAACCCGCCAAAGAAGTCTGGCCAGATACTTCCGTAAACCTGACGGTCTTGTGTCGTGATTTGTCCGTCATCGTTAACATCGTCGTAAATGACGTTTCCGGTTTGAGGATTTACGCCAAGCTCTTTATACACCCAGAATGAATATAAAGGAGTTCCTTGTTGCTGAAGGATCAAATCGCGGCTTCCATATCTCAACGGATTTTCAAGCTTTTCAATATTGTTGACGTTGCGTGCAATATTGAAGGAAGTTGTCCATGTGAAATCACCATTGGAGATGTTCGTATAAGTGATCGCAAATTCAAAACCCTTATTGCTGATTTCAGCTCCATTTTCCCAATAATTTGCGTAGCCTGTTTTCGATGGAACCGCCACAAGCAGTAGTCCATCCGTTGTGTATTTATCGTAGTAATTGAACTCCACCGTAATCTTGTTATCGATAAAGGCCGCGTCCACACCGACATTAAATTGACGTGTGGTTTCCCACTTCAGATCGGGGTTCTCGAGTTGTTGTGGAGCAATACCGGGATTGTTTTGATAAGGCGTGCTGCCGGACCAGAGTCCCTGCGAAGCAAAGTTGCCAATGCCATTCTGGTTTCCTGTGAATCCAAAGCTGGATCGCAGTTTCAGATCACTCAGGAAAGAAACATCCTCGAGAAACGACTCTTGTTTGATACGCCATGCAGCGCCAACGGAAGGAAAATATCCCCAACGGTTTGACGCACCGAATCGCGAAGAGCCATCAGCGCGAAAGCTGAAGTCGATCAGGTATTTGTCATCGAATCCATAATTAATTCTTCCAAAGAAGGAGGCAAGCGCACTTTTGGTCCACGATGAAGTGGAGAATGTACTGGCTGCAGCGGAAATTGTTTTTAATTCATTACTTGCGAAACCTCTGCCTTCAGCATAAGTTCTCGTGAGCACATCGCTCTGCAATGTATTACCCAGAAGAATTCCGACATTGTGTTTTCCAAATTCCTTCTTCCAGTTCAAAGTTTGTTCATTGAGCAGCGTGGTGAATTGGCTGATGCTCGAAGTAGCGAGGCCTCCTTGGGCACCGAGTAGCAGGAATGTGTTCCAGTACTCGCGTTCATCATAATTATTGTAGTCAACACTAAAGGATGACCGGAAGGTGAGACCAGGCAAAAGCGTTGCCTCACCGTAGATGTTACCGATGTATCTCAGACTGGTAGAACCGATGTCGTAATTCTCCATGAGCAGCGTCACGTTGTCAAATCCTGCGCGTCCTACCAATACACCTTGTTCGTTGACGGGAGATAAATAAGTCGGTGTGTGAAGCGCGGCCTGAAGTATTCCGCCCTGAGGTCCATCACCTGCGCGACCCTGGTTGCGATCGGTCTTGGTGAAAATATTGCTGACACCGATCTGAAAGTTATCGGTGATTTTTTGGTCAAGGTTTAGTTTAAAACTCAGGCGCTCAAAGGTGATTGGACGAAGAATGGATTCCTGCGAGTTGTACCCTGCGCCGATATAGTATTTTGTTCCCTTCGTTCCCCCGGCAAGAGAAACATCATAATTCTGAAGGCGTGCTGTTCGGAATACGTCTTTCAGTCGATTATAAGTCTGTTGCTCTTCGGGTAGTCCGCGACCGCCATCGGCAACAGGTCGGAAAGGCCTGTTAGCAAAAGTTCTGTTGAGCGAAGGATTGTCAATTCCAGTATTGATCCACCATTCGTTGACTAATGTCGCGTGCTCTGGCCCTGAGGTGAGATCCCATAGTTTCTCTGCCTTTGCCCATCCCACCGATGAACTGATTTGCACGGTAGGAGCCTGTTCGAAGTCACCGCGCTTCGTCGTAATGACCACGACACCGTTGGCGCCCCGCGCTCCGTATAATGCAGTTGCTTCAGCATCGCGAAGGATCTCAACGCTTTCAATGTCTGCAGGGTTGATATCCGCAATGGGAGAGGTTGCCTTTCCACCGGTGCCAATTGTCTGCAAACTATTGCTGTTGATAAATACTCCATCGACAACAAACAGCGGATCGTTGTCTGCATTGATCGAGGTGGCTCCCCTGATTCTGAAGTTTACAGTTTCTCCCGGAACTCCCGTGTTGCTGGAGATCTGAACGCCGGCGACTTTTCCCTGGAGTTGGGCATCGAAACTTCCGGCTGCGATGTTCTTGACTTCTGCAACGTTCACTTTTCCGATACTTCCGGTGATGTTTTTGCGCTCTTGCGTTCCATAGCCGACAACGACAATTTCGTCCAGCAGGTTGGAAGTTTTAAGCGTCACTTCGAGAGGTTCAATAGGCTGTTCGTAAACTTCAATCTCAGCGGTTTGGTAGCCCACCAGGCTGATGACAATGTTAAATGGATAGTTTGCTTTAGGCGCGATTGAAAATTTTCCGTCCACGTCGGTGACGGTAAAATTAGATGAGCCCTTGATCGAAACTGTCGCACCGGGAACACGTTCCCCCTGATCGTCGGTGACGGTTCCGGTGATGATGTCCTGCGCCGTGGCAGGCAGAGCCAGCGCAGCAAATAAGGCGATAAGTAAAAGATTTTTCATGCTTGTATGAATTACTTGATGCTTGAGGTGAGCAGTTCAAATTTTTCTTTGTCGGCTTGTAGTTGTGCTGCATCCGGAGAGAGCAAGCCGAATGCATGCAGGTCGCGAAGGCCGTTGTCGCTGACCCATAAAAGAAATCGCAGTGCCTCCTGATTATACTTTTCTTTGGGAATGGATAAATGGATATTCCCTACAGCAAGGTGTTGGGTGTTAGACTCAAGTGATTGCAGTAAATCGTCCAGGCCGCGCGTTGTTTTTTCTTCGCTGGAAATTTTTCCATTTCCGTTCAGATCAATTGGAATGAGGGTAAGTCCTTGTTTGATTGAACGCGTATTCAGGTCATAGATCAGGCCCGGATGATTATATGACAAAGCAAGGGTATCTTTCAAAACGGCTTGAATGAGATGTTCATCTGAGCCTGCAATTGATTTCCCTTTAATTTGCTGATGTTCATATCCAAAAAACGATGCAAAGGTGATCGATGGTCCAGACTTTTGCTGACGCGTATAGATCACGTAAGGGAAGGAGAGGTCCTTTTCTTTTTTTGCAAACAGGTCATGGAAATACAGTTGCGTAAGTTCGTCTTTGTCTGCGCCACGCGTGGCAAGAGCGCGTGCGGCAGGTGATTTTTGATTGGCTACGGGAAGCAGTGCATATCGGCCGATATGCAGTACCTCGCGTTGTTCACGAAGTTCCGGTGTAAGTTCATACGCTTCAATGAGCAGATCGTATTGCGCCGGATCGGTGGTTGTCCTTGGGGCGATTGTGATCTTGACTTCAGGATTAATTTTTTCATAATCCGCAATCCATTTTTCCAGGAGGGGATAGGTGAACCGCGCGCCTGTGATGACAACCTGCTTTTGAGATTGTGCGAACAGGGCGGTTGAAAAAAGTGCAAGAAAATAGAATACAATAAATGCAATGAATGATTTCATGTCAGTTGTGATTGAAAGGTTGATGTTGGTGGCTGCAGGGATGCACCACACCTCTTGAAGTTTCCACCCAAGTCAAAAAGTGGATGCACCCTAAGCCATGTATCGGCGTAAGCCGGAAAAGATCAATTCGCGTATTGACAACAAGAGCGACACGACATGATGACGTGGTTCACCTGGGACATACCCTGTGGGGTCTTGTAATAGGTTTTCATTTTGTTCATAAATTTTATCGTTTCCCTGAAGCATTTGCTTCGGGACAGGATTTGGCACCTTGTTGGTGGAAACAGGTTGCCAGAAGATCTCAGAGCCTGGTCTCTCCCTTCTTCTTAATAAAATCAATCAGGTGGATAATTGATTGCGGGACAAACATACAAATAATATCTACTAATCCTATAGACATTAAGATAAAACACAAAAAAAATTTTTTTCTCTTGTGGTTATAAAGCGGGCAATCGATTGCAGCAGGCGGGGCCGGGAGGTGGTTTTTTTGGTGCGCGAATTCGGGGTGAGATATTTCGCCCTCTCAGGCTCGAGCAATTTCTATCTTATTGATGCGATGGGTTCGGCCGTCGGCTCTACCATCGTTAAGATACATAGCCTCAGGGCGACGAAGAGTTTATTTGTAGAGGACGAAGCCAGAGGACATCAGATCAAGGGGTTAAAGGAAGCGCAGTCACGGAGCCCCAGCGGCGTCACAAGAGCTTGTCGAATGGGCGTCGCTTTGATGAGGTCTTCCAGTAGCAGGACAAGAAGCAGCACGCTGAGTGCGATGCGCCCAAATTCTCCTTCGTCATCATTGAAAACTATTAGCAACAAAAAAGGCTGCCCTTTTGAGACAGCCTCTGTTATTGACTATAATGCTGAAAGATTAATCAGCAATAACGTTCACCTTGATGTCGTGCTTAACTTCTTTGTGAAGATCAAGAACGGCAGTGTAGGTACCGATTTGTTTAGGGCTTTCCTTCAACACCACTTTCTTACGATCGATGTCGAATCCTTTAGCCTTCAGCACATCAGCGATCTGCGTGTTGGTTACCGCACCAAAGATCTTTCCGCTTTCGCCTGCTTTGGTTTTAATTTCAACGGTGAGTTCACCGATCTTCGCTGCAAGACTTTCTGCATCCTGCTTGATCTTAGCGGCCTTGTGAGCAGCCTGGCGAATGTTCTCTTGTACGAGTCTCTTGTTTGAATCGTTCGCGATCAGCGCGAGTCCGTTAGGAATGAGGTAGTTGTTACCGTATCCCGCTCTCACCTTAACGATGTCGTTCTTATATCCGAGGCCTTGTACGTCCTGTTTTAAGATTACTTCCATGATTTCTTGTCGTTTAAGATTTAACGATTACTTCAATGAATCGCCAACGTAAGGCAACAAAGCCAGATGACGTGCACGCTTTACCGCCTGAGCAACCTTCTTCTGGAACTTCAGACTTGTACCGGTAAGACGACGGGGAAGAATTTTTCCCTGCTCATTGATAAACTTCAAAAGGAAGTCAGGATCCTTATAGTCGATATACTTGATACCGTTCTTCTTAAAGCGGCAGTACTTTGGTTTTACTTCTGCGCGCTTGATGGGTTCGTTCATTAATGTCATTGTGCGAGTTCCTCAGAGGTTTTCTTGACTTGTTTCTTTTCCTTGTTCTTGAATTCTCCCTTGCGACGACGCTCGTTGTAAGCAACCGCGTGCTTGTCGAGGACTGTCGTGAGAAAACGCATAACAGACTCATCGCGTCTGTACTCTGTCTCCAGTGTGTCTACTACCTCGGAGGATGCCGTAAATTCGATGAGGTTATAGAAGCCGGTTGACTTCTTGTTGATCGGATAAGCAAGCTTCTTTAATCCCCACTGTTCAGTGTTCAGGATTTCAGCTTTCTTATTCTTCAACACCTTCACGAATTTTTCGACAGTATCCTTTGCCTGGTCTTCAGACAAAACGGGATTGAGAATGAATACCGTCTCGTAATTTTTCATGATGACTATGTTTTAGAATTTTGAGGCTGCAAAAATAGGAAAAAATCGGAAAACGGGCACGTCCTGGCTGCAAATCGTCACTTCCCACCATAGCAAAAGCCCCGAAAACTGGCTAATTTTCAGATAAACGGCCCCAAAACATCAAAAATGAGCCGGTTTGATTGATTCTAATCCTATGAACAGCGCCAAATTTCGTTTCCCAATCCTCGTCCTGGTCTCATTGGCCATCCTGTGCCATAGGGCTTCCGGACAGGCGATTCCTGATGGATACAAACTGGTTTATCAGCAGGATTTTACTCATCCAAAGAGCCTTCAGGATTTCGAGTTCTCTGACCGATCTCAATGGCACCTCACCAGCGACTCCGCGCGGTCGTTGGAATGCACGGAAAAGGGAGGATATGAGCCCGTCTACCGGTCGCCCTTTACCATCGCGCTCATGAAGAAAAAGATGGTCGGGAGTTTCATCCTGGAGGTCGATTTACTGCAAACGGGGCGCGAGTACGGCCATCGCGACATGGTGGTGGTTTTTGACTTTGTTGATGATACGCATTTCCATTACACACACATCGCCACGGAGTCGGACGACCTCGCTCATCAAATCATGAAGGTAGATGGAGAGCCCCGGAAGAAGATCAGTTCATGGACCAGCAAAGGAATCAACTGGGGTAATCATCAATGGCGGCGCGTGCGCATTGAACGCGATGCGGATGTTGGTTCCATTAAAGTGTTCTTTGAAGGTGAATTGGTACAGGAGGCGAACGACAAAGACTTTCCGTTTGGCGCGATTGGCTTTGGCTCGTTTGATGATTCTGGCAAAATAGACAACATCAAAATCTGGGCACGCGAAGCAAAATCAATTAAGAAGAAACTGTTGCCAAGGGCAAAATAATTTACTTCACAATAAAATTTCCTTTGCCCATCAAATAACCGTCCGTGTAGACTTCCAGCTTATAGTTACCTGCTGCATACTCTGAGCCCTTCTCATAAACAAACGACAATTTCTGCTTCGTGTTGTCGAATAGAATTTCCTGTGCGCTGGTGTAGAATTCTTCTCGTCCTTCGAAAATGAAAGTGCCTGAGCCGCGGGCGACATCGAAGATGACCTGACCGTTTTCATCCAAAATGCGGATGATGATTTTCTTTCCTTCTATTGGAGCGACTTCGTTTTCAGCAATGTTAAAATTAACTTTCAGCTTATCAACCTGTCTCCCGCGGAAAGGCGATTCTCTTTCTTTGCCCCGATCGTTCAGCGCAACAATTCTGATGTTTTCCGCCTTCAGCTGAGAGGCGATGGCCACCTTCGAAGCAAGTTCTTCTTTGGTCTGGCTCAGGCGGTTCAGTGAATCACCGAGCTCGTTCTTTTCGGTCTTCAGTGTTCTGTTTTCCGTGAGCAATCCTTTGTTGACTGACTTGAGTTTCTCGATCTCTTCATCTTTGTTTTTGAGCAACAATTCGTATCCCTCGACGCGGTCTTTAAGCGCCTTAATCTCTTTTCCATTCGCGCGGATCTTGCGGCGCAGTTCAGTCTCAATTTCTTCTTTCGCTTTTTGCAGATCGGATATATCGCCGCCAAGCTTCTGTACTTCGGCAATCTTGCTGTCGAGCTCGGCCTTAATCTCCGTCAATTGCTGCATGGTGGTCGCCAGCTCCTGTTCTGTTGTGGTCAGCTGTCCGGTGATCTCCTGCTTTTCCTGGCTATCGAGGTAGATTTTGACAAATTGAACGATGATCACGACGGCCATGATGGCAATGATGATGGAAGCACGGTTGCTTTTTTTCGGAGAAGATTCCGCAGCGGTCATGGGTTGGCTTTTTTCGTTCATATACTAAAGTCGTACAAAAGTAGGATTAACTCCAGTGCAATTCAATGCCTAATACTGTAAGATAACGTGTTGTTTGTTCAATGATGGATCAAAAAACAAAATTCCACATTGGTACAGGTCAACGGATGTATGCACCAGTTCATGTTTCCGGATTTCGTCCCACGCCTTGCCCATTTCCACTGAATAATGGATGTCGTCCATCACCACAACGCTGCCTGGGTGAAGTTTGGGCAGAATTTTTTTGAAGTAGCGAAGTGCCGGTTCATAGCGGTGGTTGGCGTCAAGCAGGACGAAATCGATTCGCCGAAACTCGGCAATCACCGCGTCGAGTTTGTCATCAATATTTCCCTGAATCAGTCTGATGTTCCGGGCTTCTGCAAATTCAAAAGTCAGGCTCGCAATCTCTGCTGTTTCAGGAGAACCTTCCATCGTCACCACCTTTGTGTTCGCAGGTTGCGCGAGGTAGAGTGTTGTAATTCCAAAGGATGTTCCCAGCTCCAGAATCTGCTGGCAATTAAAGTAGGATATCAGGCTGTTGTAAAGCAGCGCCTTTTTCAACGGAGCCAAACTGGTTCTGGCGATGTCCCTGATGATGCCCTCGGTTTTTCCTCCGGCGCCGTAGTCTTTGATTTTGATCGTACGCTGGTCGCTCAATAACCTTTCGCGAAGATGCTCAAATGCAGGGAATGCGTTCTTCTGCGCCGGGATGATCACGCGTGTGTAGAGGTCGTAGAGGAACGGAGAATGCAACGAATGCGCATCAACGGCATCGAGCCAATAAGACAGATAGGAGCGAATGCGGTACGCGTGAGAGGGCAAATTATGTGTGCTGATATTAGTTCTGGCGCAGAGGAGCAACCATGGTAAATTCAGGAATCACTACCTGAACCTTGGTTCCGTCAACGACGCGCTCCATGAGGTACGTTCCCACCATCTTGCCAATTCCGGACTTCAGGTTGCAGCCAGAAACATATTGATGGGTTTGCCCCGGCTCCAGAACAGGTTGTTGGCCAACAACGCCTTCTCCTTCAACCTCACGTTTCGGGAAACCAGCGTCGAAGATGTTCCAATGGCGGCGCATCAGTTGGATGGTGTAATCACTTTGGTTCTCGATGGTAATGCGATAGGTGAACACGAAATGATGCTGGCTCGGACTTGAGTAAGCCGGCTGGTATTCGGTTTCTACGCTGACCTTGATTCCCTGAGTGATTTCAGTTACCATACGGTCAAAAATATCAATTTTTTGAATTCTGCAAACGGGGTGCCGCCTAAAGTGATTTTTATGCCACTGAACAGCCCGACAGGGTTCTAAAAAACCGTTGTGAGGAAGCAGGGGAGGTTCTATTTTGCGCCCTTATGGACGTAAAAATCGCGGACAGCTGGAAGAACCATCTCGGCAAGGAGTTTCTCCAGGATTACTTTGTGAGTCTCACTGAATTTGTACGCAGCGAGTATGCGACGGCCGCGGTGTACCCGCCGGGTCGTGAAATTTTCCGGGCTTTTGATGCCTGTAGTTTTGAAGACGTGAAGGTGGTCATCATCGGCCAGGATCCATACCACGGACCAGGACAAGCCAACGGATTGTGTTTTTCCGTGCGCGATGGACAAACATTCCCGCCTTCGCTTCGCAACATTTTTAAGGAAGTTCAGTCCGATCTGGGCAAACCGATTCCAAAATCCGGCGATCTGGAACGATGGGCACGACAAGGCGTGCTCCTGCTCAATGCAACGTTAACTGTTCGGGCGTCGACACCCGGTTCACATCAAAACAAAGGGTGGGAAACATTCACCGACGCTGTAATTCGTGCGATCTCAAACGAGAAGCAGCATGTGGTATTTCTGCTTTGGGGCGCATACGCGCAAAAGAAAGGAGAGATCATTAATTCCGCGAAGCACCTGGTGTTGAAGTCAGCGCACCCGTCACCTTTTTCTGCAGACCGGGGATTTTTCGGATGTAAGCATTTCAGCAAGGCCAACAATTACCTCAAGAGCAAAGGGCTTGTCGAGATAGATTGGTAGAAAGAAAAAAGAAAGGTCGTCCGGGAAGAACGACCTTGTTTATTTCTATATCAACTTGTGATTCTTAGTCAATGATATGGAGGAACCGGCGCCAGCGAATCTTGTTCAGGAAGCTGCTGTTTGAATCTATTGACAACCAGATGAAGAACGCCTTTCCAACAATGTGATCAGCCGGAACGAAGCCCCAGAATCTGGAATCAAGAGAGTTGTGGCGGTTGTCACCCATCATGAAGTAATAATCTTGTTTGAAAGTATATTCTGTCACTTCTTTGCCGTCGATCAACAATTTGCCGTTCTCAACCTTTGCGTTGTCGTTGTGATCATATTTGACAATCGTATTTCCGTACAACGTCAGCGTTGAATCATTGATTTGAATCGTCGCACCTTCCTTCGGAATCCATAGTGGGCCAAAGTTATCCTGAGACCAAAGCAGGCTGGAATCTACTTTGATACCGAACGTCTGGTGACCGTATCCGGCTGTGTATGGGTACACGTCATGCTCGTTTTGATTCTCCTGTTCAAAGGATACGATATAGGAATTTTTTTCTGCCTTGATGGCTTCATATCCTTCTTTTGTAAGGTGCAGCGTGTACTCTTGCATGCCGGTAGTTGACGAAGGGATGCCAACATCTTCAGGACCAAGTCCCCATCTTTCAAAATTTCTTTCGTTGACCGGGTCTTTCGTGACCATCCGATAGCCGTATTGCATCTTCTCTGGCTTGGGGAGCGGAGTGCCATTGACAATCACTTCCTTATTTCTGATTTCAAGGATATCACCAGGGATTCCGACGCATCTCTTGATGTAATTGGTCTTCAGATCCACGGGGTAATTCTTGCCGTCATTGAGTTCTTTCGGAGGAATGTTAAACACAACGACATCACTATTCTTGACAGAAGTGAACCCGGGCAGACGATACTGAGGTAATTTAATCCATTCCACATAGGAGGGAATTTCTGTCAACCAAATCTTCTGATGGGTGAGCGGTACCTGAAGCGGAGTGGTCGTTGTACGTGTGCCGTAATGGAACTTACTTACAAACAGGAAGTCTCCAACAAGAAGTGAGTTCTCCATGGAAGGCGTGGGGATGGTGTAGGCTTCCATGATCAGCCACCGGATGAGGGTGGCGGCAATCACTGCAAACAGAATGGCATCCCACCACTCACGGATCTTTGACTTCGGTTTTTGAGTCTCCTGCTCGTCGTTTTTCTTTTTCCAGAATTGCCAGTTCATATCTTGTTTTAGAAAGCTGCAAATAAAAGCAAAATTCCCTTAGGCTTAAAGCCGTGGGCTGTCGTTACCTGTCTAAGTAGTCGCCGGGGGACGCTTAAAATTTCAGGAAGTCATCCATATTTAATACACCCTTTTTTCCAGGAATCCATTCAGCCACCTGAACAGCGCCTGCGGCAAAGCCTTCACGGGTATGGGCGGTATGGACAATCTCAATGGTATCGACCGGCGATTGGTAGCGAACCTGATGCGTTCCTGGTACCTGACCAATCCGGTGGGAGAGAATGGGCAGTTCTCCGACTTTGCCCCGCTCGCCTTCAACCCACTTCTGTATAGAGCCATAATTTTTGATAATCCCTTCGGCGAGGGTGATGGCTGTACCGCTCGGTGCGTCTTTCTTTTCCGTGTGGTGTGTCTCTTCCATGGACACCTCATACCCGGAAAACCCGCTCATCATTTTCGCGAGATGTTCATTCAATTTGAAGAAGATATTGACACCAAGGCTGAAGTTGGATGCATAAAAAAACGTCCCGCCGTGTTGGTGCACGAGGTCTTCGATAAGGCCTCTCTTCTCCAGCCAGCCAGTCGTTCCGCTCACGACCGGAATTCCGCGTTCGATACAGGTTTTGATATTGTTAAATGCAGCATCAGGATGCGAAAACTCTATAGCAACGTCGCCCGCAACTTGTAACAGATCACTTTGGTTCTGGACGTCGATTTTGCCCGTGATTGTGTGGCCGCGATCAAGTGCAATTCGCTCAATGGTTTTGCCCATTTTGCCGTAGCCCACCAGAATAATATTCATGTCAAGAAAAATTGGTCGGCCGAAGGTACGATCCGGGAAATAGATTCTAAAATCGAAGTACGATGCTCATGCCTGCGCTTCGTCCAATAAAGGCATTTTGCTCCAGCGAAGGTTCTACCGACACGCGCAGATTCGGGTTGATGTCAAATTCTTTCAGGTGGGCATCCACGTGTGCATCCACAATCTGGAGGATATACATTCCGGCCATCAGAATGACCATGAAGTCGCGTTCGCGTCGGTAGCGATCCACGATCGTCCGAAGCTGGCCTGTGGTGAATCCACTGAAGGGATTGACATCAGCCTCATTCGAGAGATTATTCCCAAGGTTATAGAACAGCTGGTTTTTATACTTTTTGAAGCCATCCTGATACAAATTCATCCCATAGCCGATGGCAGCAAATCCGCCATAAACAAGCGGAAGCTTCCAGTACTTTTTGTTATAGATTTGGCCAAGCCCGGGTAAAATTGCGGCATACAACAGAGCCTTGCGTGGATCGTAGCGCTCTGCGTAAGTCTTGATCTTCACCGTATCCTGCGCTTCAATAAATACACTGTCGCGCTCAATCTGCACAGCCTTTTGCGCTTGCGCAGCCGTGGACAGGAGGAACAAAAACAAAACAAACAGCGAACGCTTCACTTTCAGATTTTCTTGCAAGATAATCAAAGCCCGACTTTCAGAATGTCGAGGATCCGGTTCAGGTCCTCAACAGAAAGGAAAGGGATTTTAATTTCACCTTTTTTTCCGTCGCTTCTGACAACAACGCGTGTGCCAAAGTGCGATGATAATTGAGATTGAAGTTGGGAAATTTCCTTATTCGCCGGTACAGACTGCTCGTCTTTTGCGACTGCTTGTTTCTTGCTGCTGAGTTCCCGCACCAGCTCCTCTACTTTCCGAACCGACAAATCTTCGTCAAGGGCTTTCTTAAAAATGAACAGTTGCTGCTCAGGATTTTCGACGTTGATGATCGCGCGTGCGTGGCCCATCGAGAGCCTGTTGTCGCGGACAGCAATTTGAATATCCGGTGGAAGTTTCAGAAGTCGAAGGTAATTGGTAATCGTCGCCCGGTTCTTTCCTACGCGGTCACCAAGCTCCTCTTGTCTCAATGCACACTCAGTTATCAAACGCTGGTAGCTGAGCGCAATTTCTATCGCGTTCAGATTCTCCCGCTGGATGTTCTCGATGAGGGCCATCTCCAGCATCTGCTGGTCGTCAGCCGACCGAATGTAAACCGGTATGTTTTTGAGGTCGGCAAGTTTGGATGCCTGGAAACGGCGTTCTCCGGATATCAGCTGGTACTGATTCTCCGCGAGTCTGCGAACTGTTATCGGCTGAATGATGCCGTGAACCCGGATGGATTCAGCAAGTTCGAGGAGGGCATCCTGGTCAAAATGTGTTCTGGGCTGAAAAGGATTGACCTCTATTTGGTCAATGGGTATTTCAGTAATTCCGCTCACAGGTCCGCTCGGCGTCTGTTCGCCAATGGGACCAATCGGAATATCCACTTCGAGTTTATCGTCGTCGGATGAATTATCTTTTAGCAGTGCACTGAGTCCTCTGCCTAATGCTTTCTTCTTGCTCATTTCAGTACTCCGTTATTTTTATCCAAAATTTCGTGGGCGAGATTGAGATAGCTGATAGCGCCCTTGCTTTCGGCGTCATGTACAATCACCGGCAGCCCGAAGCTCGGTGACTCGCTTAATTTGACATTTCGTGGAATGATGGTGTTGAAAGTCATCTTCTGGAAATGTGTCCGCACCTCTTCAACCACCTGATTGCCAAGGCTCGTTCTTGAATCGTAGAGTGTCAGCAGAATGCCCTCAATTTCCAACTTGGGATTCAGGCGTGTCTGAATGATCTTGATGGTATTCAAAAGTTTGCCCAAACCTTCCAATGCAAAGTATTCGCATTGCACCGGAATGATCACAGAATCGGCAGCAGTCAGCGCGTTGATGGTGATCAATCCAAGTGACGGGGAGCAATCAATAATAATGTAATCGTAATCGTTTTTGATCTTGGCGAGCGCATCGCGCATCTTTTCTTCCCGACGTTCGATGCTGACCATTTCCACTTCCGCTCCAACAAGGTCGATGTGTGATGGAAGAACATCTAAGAATTTCAATTCATTTTTGACAATTGCGTCTTTTGGGTCAACACCATCTACCATGCACTCATAAATTCCCTGCTCGACGTCTTTCGGGTTCATACCCAAACCGGAAGTGGAGTTGGCCTGAGGGTCGGCGTCGACAAGCAGCGTGCGGTGCTCAAGTACAGCAAGGCTCGCAGCCAGGTTAATGGCGGATGTTGTTTTTCCAACGCCACCCTTTTGATTCGCTATTGCGATAATTTTTCCCATGATGATTAAAAAATAAGCCCCTGCAGGTTAAGGCAGGGGCTACAAATATATCGCAATTCGTGGGGGGCGTGGAACAATCGTGGAACGTGTTATCCACAATCGTTGCACAAATTTTAGACGCTATTCTGAACCGATGTGCACAATTCGGGTTATTTCTTGCGTTTTTTGCGCTCTTCCTCGGCTTTTCTTCGTGCTTCTTCGCTCGCTTTCATCGCTTCTTCCAACTTGGTCATAAACTTGGACTTCTTGCCCGAACCCTGTGCAATCTTTTTACGGTTCTCTTCCAGTAGGACCTTGATCTTGTCTTCGTCAACGAATCGGCGTATCAGCGCCTGCTGAGCGAAAGTGACCAGGTTAGAGACAAAGTAATAGAAGGTAAGACCTGCTGAGAATGTGTTCAATACGAAAAAGAAAATCACGGGCATGATGTAAGACATGGCTTTCATCGGTCCTGTCACAGAAGAAAGTTGGTTGTTCTGCCAGGTATAGACGAGCGTTGAGATGGTCATTAAGAGCGTAAACAAGCTGATGTGGCTTCCAAGGAACGGCAGGCTGAAAGGTAAACTAATGAGACTGTCGTAGGTGGATAAGTCTTCCGCCCAGAGGAATGGTTGCTGACGCAGCTCAATACTGGCAGGGAACAGATAGAACATTGCGAAAAGAATCGGCATCTGGAGCAATACAGGAACGCAACCGCTGATCGGATTGACTCCAACCTGCTGGTAGAGTTTCATCTGATCCTGTTGCGCTTTGACCATGTCATCGCCATGTTTCTCCTTGATCTCGTCAAGCTCAGGCTTCAGAACGCGCATTTTCGCCATGCTGAGGTAGGAGCGATAAGAGAGCGGGAAAAGAACCAGCTTCAGGAGAAGAACCAGGATTACGATGATGAGTCCATAGTTTGAAATGACGCCAGTAAGAAAATGAAATACCGGGAAGATGACGAATTTATTGATCCAGTACACTGGCGGCCATCCGAGGTACACGTTTTTCTTAAAATCGACAGCAACATCGCCAATCAACTGGTAGTCGTTTGGACCAAAGTAGTAGCTGAAGCGCGCCTGGTCAGAGGCTAGCGCAGCCTTGGGTATTGACAACTTTGCCTTTGCACGTTTAACGGTTGCTGTATCCGCAGGGAATTCCGTCGTGAGTTCAGCCGCAGTGAACGGCTGCCCTTGTGCGATCACAGAAGAAAGGAAGAATTTTTGTTTGAATGATACCCAGTTGACAGGTGTACTGATGGTCTCAATCTCTGTGCTGGTGGAGCGCTGCGATAATTCGTCAAATCCGTCAGCCGCCGTATAATAAGTTACAGTTGTATTCTGGCGTGTATCGGCGAGATCCTTTTCGGTGGGAGCAATGTTGCTCTTCCATTCGAAGTTCAGTGTTTCATTGTCGAGGCGACCGTCCATACCCTTCTGGGAAATAGCGTACTGAACAGCGTATCCTTTTGCCGGAATGGTATAGCGTTGTGTTAGTGTGCCTCCATCTGCCAACGCAATTGTGAAAGACACGACGGTGCTATCGCCTTTCTTCTCCTGAGCGGATTTGAAATAAAGCTGATACAGATCAATATCCTTTCCATCCGAACGGGTGCGCAGACTGAAGCTTGTTCTCCCGGGCTCGACCAGGTAGAGCGGTTTCTGATAATAGGTTTTGTATTTCTTCAGCTCAACGCTGTTGATGGCACCACCCTTGTTAGAAAATGTGATGGTGAGGTCTTCAGTGTCTACCGTTGTCAATTCTTCGGTGCCCTGAGCAAACGAACCGAAGTCGCCGAGAGCTGCCACGGCGACGCTATCTAATTTGAGGGCGTTTGCCGACGAGTCAGCCTTTGGCTGGGTGGTGGCGCTTTTTGTGGGCTGCTGTGCGGGCTTCTCCGGAGTTCCGACAAAGAAGGTGAAATAAACAAGCAGGAGCAGCGCAATCAACGTAAACCCAATGGCCGAATTTCTATCCATGATGAAATGCTTGGTGTAAGATTCTAAAAAAGGTCCGCAAGTTAGGAAATAGATTTTTTGTAGTTGAGCGACGCTTCCACGAACTTCACAAACAGCGGATGCGGGTTGATGACCGTGCTCTTAAGTTCTGGATGATATTGAACACCGATAAACCATGGATGCTCCTTAAGTTCTACAACTTCGACGAGATTAGAATCGGGGTTCACACCGACAGCTTTCAATCCGGCCTGCTCAATTTGTTCGAGATATTTGTTATTAAATTCGTAGCGATGGCGGTGTCGCTCTTTAATTTGAGTTTCTCCGTACGCCTGATGAGCTTTGCTGCCTTTCTTGAGTTTGCAGTCGTAGGCTCCCAGACGCATCGTTCCGCCTTTATTCGTGATCTTCTTTTGCTCCTCCATCATGTCAATAACCGGATGCTTCGTCTTAGGATTCAGTTCCGTTGAACTGGCCTCAAGCCCAAGGACGTGACGGGCGAATTCTACCACTGCGCACTGCATACCCAGACATATGCCGAAGAAAGGAATTTTGTTCTCCCGCACATATCGAATCGCCTGAATTTTTCCCTCCAAACCACGTTCGCCAAAACCAGGTGCGACAAGAACACCATTTAATCCTTTCAATACGGTCCCTACGGTCTCAGCGCTGATGTCTTCAGAAGAAATCCACTTGAGATTCACTTTGCAGTCGTTTTGCGCGCCCGCATGGACAAATGCCTCCGCGATGGATTTGTATGCGTCGGGAAGGGACACATATTTGCCAACCAGACCAATAGTGACTTCATCCACTGGATTCTTCAACTTTCCGAGGAAAGACTTCCACTGGTCAAGATCAGGCTCATTTTTCGCAGTGACTTTCATCTTCGCAAGTACCCGCTCATCAAGCTTTTCTTTTTTCATCAACAAAGGCACGTCATAGATCGTGTCGGCGTCGATGGCTTCGATTACCGAGTTGAGATGGACGTTGCAGAAAAGGGCGAGTTTTTTGCGAAGCTCAATCGGCAGCGGCATTTCGGTACGGCAAACGAGAATATCTGGCTGAATGCCTTCCGCAAGCAGTTCTTTTACAGAGTGCTGCGTCGGCTTAGTCTTTAATTCTTTTGCGGCTTTCAGGTAGGGGATAAGCGTCAGGTGAATGACCATGGCGTTGTTGCCGCCGAGGTCCCAGCGTACCTGTCTCACGGCCTCGATAAAAGGCAGTGATTCAATGTCTCCCACAGAACCCCCGATTTCAGTGATCACGAAATCGTACTGACCGCTTTCGCCGAGCAGGAAGATGTTTCTTTTGATTTCGTCGGTGATGTGCGGAACAACCTGTACGGTCTTTCCAAGGTATTCGCCCTTGCGCTCCTTGGTAATCACGTTGTTATAAATTCTTCCGGTCGTAATGTTATTCGCCTGGGTGGTTGGGACGTTCAGAAAACGCTCGTAGTGGCCAAGGTCGAGATCAGTCTCAGCGCCGTCGTCCGTAACGTAGCATTCGCCGTGCTCATAGGGGTTCAGGGTTCCGGGATCAATGTTGATGTACGGGTCAAACTTCTGCAGGGTGACGGTGAAACCTCTGGCTTGCAGCAGCTTACCAAGAGAAGCAGCAATGATTCCTTTTCCGAGAGAAGAAGTGACGCCCCCGGTTACGAAGATATATTTGGCGTTAGACATGATTGGATTTCGTCCGCTTTGGAACAACCGGGCACAAAGGTAATTTTTTCAGAGTGACTTTAAACATTTTTCTCCCAAATCGCGAGTGAGCGGCATTCCCGAGGTTACAACATGCCGACAGAAACGTATCTACATGCACGGATCAGACTGCTGTTTCAGGCGAATTGCGCAAATGGCCGTTTTGTCCTAATTTCGAAATTTTAGAACCTAACCCAAGTTCCTGAAATGAGGCCTCTCTCGCTGCTGATTGTTTGTCTTAGCATTTTTTGCCTAGCGTCCACTGGTTTTTCACAGATAGTAAGGGTAGCAGTCAATGCAAATGAGCCACGACACGAAACGTTGAGCCAGACTCAGATTTCGGTTTTATTTGAAAACACGCTTCCGGGAGTTTTCAATTTGACGGGGCCGAGCCCAGCTTCCGATTGGATCGTCAAAATCAATGGTACGACGATTCCAGTCACTACAGTACTGGTAGGTGTAAACCGCGTTCTTCTCACATTCGACGCATCCGGCCTAGCAGGACATTCTGCAAGCGAACCCTTTGTAAAACCAGGAGAAACACTGACGGTCGCGTTCACCAATGCATCTGGAAGTTTGAAGACTGCTGGCAACAATGCGCTGCCGACGGCAGGTGATGTTGTCTCAAAGAATAACTATCCGCTCGATTGTAATGAACTTGGTTTTGTGGCACAGGGTGCATTCGCTGCTCAGGGTATATGTGCTCCTGTGAGTGTTAACGCAACTCAATGGATTTATGCGATGAGCTTGCGGTTAAGGAACAGTTCAAGATTCGTGCCCGGTCCCAACGATCCGTCTGGAAATCCTCCTGGAACCCTGGGGGTTTTCGGAGCCTCAATATTGTACGGCGACCCAGCAAACACGGATCGTGTGTATTATCCGTATCGCTCCGACAACGTAGGAAACCCTAGTTCAACGTTCGTCTCTACCACGGCATCTGTTCTTGCGGGGGTAGGTCCAACGATTTTTTACACCTACCGTCCCAACGATTTCACCTATCCGGATAATAGCGGTCGTTGCAGTTTCGTAGCAACCTTCCGACCAGCATTTTTTGGTGTTACCTTTTGTAACATCGGTACACTTCCCCAGAATACTCTTTTTAACAGTTATGACAATGATAACGAAAACACTGGTACTGTTTCCATTCAGCCGTCGGTAACGGGGACAAACAGGGTTTGCCTCGGCTCCAACGTGGGGATGACTTACTCTGATAATACGTTTTTAAATTGCCAAGGGCCTCCTGTTCCGGCTACCGCTGCCGCCTCGCCAAATACATTGAAGCGATGGGTCCGAATTGTTTACGGAAGCCAGAATTACACTACCCCGGGTAACATTCCAGATATTCGGGTCATCAAGCCTGCCGCTATGACTGACCCATCGACGCCAGCCTTGTTAAATATTACAAATAACGACGCCACTGGAACGCTCATCAATCCAGCAGGTCAGTTTTTCACGGGTCCGGGAGGATTAGGACAGCCAGATGCAAACGGTGTAATCGAACTTCCGGCCTCAGGTTCAACAGTGACGCAGTCAACATTGACCCAGTATATCGGTCAGATCTTAACAACCCAGACCAATAATCAGCAAGTCGGACAGCGTTTGTATGTGAGAATTGAGTACTGGAACACCTGTAATCCTTATAACGGCGTGTCCACAGCCAACGCTGTGAACGCATTTGATTATATCGAGATAATTGCAAAGCCGCCAGCTCTCGTTCCTACTAACACGACCGTATGCTTTAATTCATCGCTCACGGGCCTCAATTTTAACGTTACTGGAACAACGGGAGCAACAACAGCAGTGCGGTGGTATAACCGTGACCCGAGACTAGGCGGTACTTTGATGACCAATTCAAACGGAGGCAATAGTGCCAATTTTCCCGTGACGAGTTACACGACCGCCAATGGAGCTCTCGGTGCACCAATGACTACCGTGAGGACGGGAGGTGTAGGAAGCGTCTATTCCGTCTGGGTAACTCAGGTTTACGGCGCCACAAATTCCTGTGAAAGTGATCCTGTTGAGGTGACTTTTACGGTTCGGCCCAGCCTAACTAATCCGGCCCGCGTCAGTGTTCCCCTAGGCGCCGCGCAGGTTTGCAACGGCGACCTGAACGTACCGTATAACCAGACAAACCCGGCTGGTTCCACTTCAATTGCGCTAAATAATTTCACGAACAGCGCTCCAGTCTCGTTCCCGGTAGAGTATTTCTGGAGCACGTCTAACGGAAATGTTACGGTTGACGCACCGACCACGTCCCAGAACGTTACGGTGGACTTTACACTTCCGACACAGCCCGCAACCAGCCAAAACGTTACAATAACGACTCTTGCCCGGTACACTGCTGCTCCTCAATGTCCTGCGGGCGCACAAAATGCAACGGTTGCCGTCTTTGGCGTTAGCAACGGCGGAACTATATCCCCCAGCGCAACGATTTGCGATGGTTCAAGCACTGGAAACATGGGAGTCACTGGCCATCGTGGAACAGTTGTGACTTGGGAAAGAAGCTTTAATGGGGGCGGTTTTGTTGCTATTATTGGAACGAGCGGCATGACCACGTACAGCGAAATTCCTCCAAATGGTCCAGGCGTTTATAAGTACCGTGTTCTTGTTCAAAATGGACCATGTGCGAGTGCTACAACTGTGACAGCCAATCAAAACACCATCACCGTTAACCCTGTCCCAACCAAGCCTACAATTACCGCATCTGGAGCAACCACCTTCTGCCAAGGTGGATCAGTCACTCTGACGTCAACTGGAGTCGACGCTGTCTCTTATCAGTGGTTCAGGAACGGCCTTGCGGTGACGGGGGCGACCAGCTCAACATATGTCATTAATTCTGTTGCTCAAACGGGTGATTACACCGTGCAAACCAGAGGAGCCGCTCCCTCAAACTGCGTTAGTCCGCTTTCTGACCCTACAACTGTAACCGTAAATCCTCTGCCTTCTGCAAGCGATCCGACAGGCGGAGGCGCGGTATGCAGTGGCAACCCGGCCTCAGATATCACGTGGACTCTAACCGGAACACCTCCCTTTAATTTTACGATAACAAGGTCCGTTCAAGGTCCGCTTGTGGTGTCGAACCACAATTCGACTACATTTACGATCACTGCGCCAAACCCACCTTCAACCCAGAATTATCAGCTAACCGCGCTAACAGATGCAAATGGCTGCGCGGCAACTACTACTGGATCTTCTATTACTGTAACGGTCAGCGGAGTTCCTGCCCCCGTGGTTCAATCGTTCACCGCTGGAGCGCCTGTTTGCGATGATGGCGCCGCAACAACGGCACCAACGGCAATATTGGACCTTTCTCCGGATGCTGTGGCCACATATAACATTACCTATACAATTAACGGAAATACGTATACCGCAATCGGGCAACCCTCCGATATAAACGGTATAATAACTTTTAACCCTCCCTATGCTGCGTGGGGAAATGTGCCTGGGAGTTATCCCATCACAGTAACGTCCCTTGTAAACATCAGTACGGGTTGTACGGCTACAGTTCCTTTTGCGAGTCCGGCGCTCGTCGTGGGTCCGAGGCCTGCTGCGCCGACCGGACCAGTTGCGAATATCAGTTGTAGTAGCTCCGCGACCGGGTCTTTAATTAGCGTGAATCCTCCGGCCGTTGGGTTCACTATAGTCTGGTCTTCAACTTCACCCTCGTTCGCTGCTGCCGCTGGCGTTACGTCAGGAACCAGAGGTTCATCTTTCACACCCACCAGCAGCGCGACTGCAACGTATTATGCCTTTACCCGAAATGACAACGCCCCAAACTGCTTGAGTTCGACAGGTCTTGCCGTGCAGCATACGCAAGACATTGCTCCAACTACTTCCAACGCCGGTACAAGCCAGTCAAACTGTTCAGGAACGTTTACGCTTGCCGGCAATTTGCCTGCGGGGGCAGGAGAAATTGGTACCTGGACCGTGCCCGGTATTTTGTACCAACAGTCTTTCTCTGCTTATACTAATGAATCAACTTCTTCCGCATTGAATGGCTGGTCAAGAGACGTGAGCGGTGCGGGTGTTTTCGCAGGCAGCACGGGCTCGTTCCGCGTTAACACAGGGCAATTTGAAGCCAACAACATTGATGGAACAGGGACCGGCGGCGCTGAGGCCGTTTGGTTAAGTCCTGTTCTGAATGGACCATTCACGAACGTAAACATTTCATTGCAGTTGTCCAGTACTGCTACGCATGAAGCAGGGGACTACCTTCGTGTTTTCTACAAGTTGAACGGAGGCGCGGAAGTTGCGCTTACCAATGGAAATCAATCCGGAAATATTTCTGGAACCGTCACGGCGTCTGCAACCGGGCTTTCCGGTACCACACTGCAGTTGGTGGTCCGCGCGAATAACTCGGCCGCGGACGAATTCTATCGATTCGACAATATTTCGATTGCTGCGGCAACAGCCCCCACGATTACTGATCTGAACGTGCGCAACGCAGTGGTTTCTGGTTTGCCCGTTGGATCCTCCACGTTAACATGGACAATCACATCTCTTTATGGCGTTTGTCCTCCCTCGGCTTCTACCGTCACTTTAACGCGCCAACCATTACCGTCGGTGGCAAATCTCACTCCGGTAATTTGCGAAGAGGTCGCTGGTGGTGCTTCTGCAAGTAACGTCAACCTGACTACCTACGATGCTTCCGTCATGGGGGGTACACCGGCAAGCACTACGGTTGAGTACTATTCTCTGGCAACGCGCCTTCCTGGAAATCAGATCACGGCACCTACGACAATTGTAAACGGACAAATTATCTATACAAGGGTGCGTAATTCCGTTACTGGATGTACTTCTGATGGAACCGTGACATTTACAGTTCGTCCGCTTCCTTCGGTTGTAAATCAAACGTTTCAGGTTTGTGAAGACGCACCGCCGGGAAGTAATCAACGGACTGGCATTAACCTGACGACTTTTGAAAGTGCCATTACAGGTGGTGCATCTAACCGCGACGTCGAATGGTACACTGATCCTGCTCTTCTGCCAGGAAACCTGATTCCTCCTGGAGCGCTGGCCGGAGCCGAACAGAATTATTCAATCTCCTCCGATGTCACGCTTTACGCGAAGGTGATTGATACAACGCCATCGACCCCCAACTGCTCAAATAGAGCGACGATAAATCTTGACTATCAGCCAAGACCATTCGATAATCAAATCACTGACGGTATTGGCCAGGTTGTTGGAGCGAGCTACACCATTTGCGCAAGTAACAGTCTTGTACTACTTCAAATTAACCCCGGTACCAATCCGGGCTCCACCTATTCATGGAACGTACCAGCACCTGCATTTGTCGGTCAGTACGAACTCCTGACCAGCACCAACAACTTCTTTATCATTCTTCGTTTTCCTAATCCCATCGCGTCCCCTGGTATTCCGGTAACTGTTACCGAAACATTGGGTACCGCTGGTTGTGCAGGCAATACACTGACGACAAATATTATCGTAGAGGGTGCACCGCCAACACCAATCATCACCGGACCAACTTCTGTGTGTTCCAATGCCAGTGGAATTGTTTATTCGATATCTAACCCTGTCGCTGGAAATTACTCGTGGTCGTTACCCCCCGGAGCTACAATCACATCTGCTGGTGTAACCGCTCCAACGATTACTGTGCAGATGAGTACGTTTAGCGGAAACGTCGGCGCGACACACTCGAGCAGCACAGGTTGTACTTCTCCTGCCGCCGCGCCTTTGCCTGTAACCATTGTCAACCGTCCGCAGGTGACTTCAGCTTCTGCCAATACGATTTGCAGCGGTGAAAATGTTTCAGCAATTCATACCCTGTCGGGAAGCATAGTCGGGACGACATTCAACTGGACGGTTCAAAGTATTTCAGGTTTCGTCTCCGGAACCGCAGTCGGGAACACTGCCTCTGGCGTAACCTCTATCAACCAGACCATCATTAATACCTCTGGTCAGGTAGCAACTGTTATTTACAACATTACACCGGTAGGGCCCGCACCGACTTCTTGTGAGGGACCAACTGTTCCGTTGACGATAACAGTAAATCCTCAGCCGGTGCTCGTTGCGAATCAAGCTAAGACCATCTGCAGCAGGGACAATACAGCTTATGAAATCCTTTTGTCTCCATCAAGACTACCCGCCAACACGCTGTTTAACTGGCCGGATCCCGATGGAGCAGGGCCCGCTGCGGGTGGAAGCAACGTTGCTCTGGGCGCTCTTGGAACCCTGCACATCAGCAATGTTTTGACGAACACGACCAACACAGCTCAAACAGTCACTTACGTCGTAACGCCATCAGCTGGCACATGTGTGGGTACGCCGGAGAATATTGTATTCACGGTAAATCCTGAGCCTGTCGGAGCGATTGATTCAGGATTCCCTCCGATATGTAGTAATTCCGCCGTCAATTACAGTCTCAGTAACAACATCGCCACGCTCGGTAACAACCTGGTAACAGGAACTACCTACTCGTGGGTGGCAGCTGCAAACGCAAATGTCGAAGGTGAAAGTACGACGCCTCAAACGGGGGCCACCATTTCTGACGTTCTGCGAAACCGGACCACATCCCAGCAGACTGTTGTGTACACGGTGACGCCAACTAACGGATCGTGCGTTGGCAATAGTTTTCAAGTGTCTATTCGCGTTAATCCCGAGCCTGTTGGCACCAACTCATCGCTCGCGATTTGCAGCGACGTTGCGACCGCAATTGTCTTGTCTACCAACGCGTCTGCAGCCCCCGCAGCGACTTATGACATTGTTACCAGTGCAAACGGACTTACGCAAAGTTCTGGCACTGTTTCCGCTGGAACGGGAAAACTTGCCAATGAACTCGCGGATGACGTTTGGACGAATACCACAACGGCACCTGTAAATGTCGTTTATACGGTGACTCCTGTTAGTGCGGCCGGCTGTCCCGGTGACGCTTTCACTGTTACGCTGACTGTCAATCCTGAGCCTGTAGGTGCAGACTTGGCGTTAACACGTTGTAGTGATGAAACAATTGGAACGCTGTTATCTACGTCGCCCGCTTCGGTGGCTGCCACGACCTACAATATTGCCGTCAGCTCGAACGGGCTGGTTCAGTCTGGAGGTACGCCTTCGGCAGGAAATGGAAAACTGGCTGATGAGTTGCTTGGCGATGCGTGGGTCAACACCGGACTCCTGCCAGTTAACGTAGTGTACACGGTTACGCCGGTAAGCGGTAGTGGTTGCCGCGGCAACGACTTTACGATCACCGTCACTGTAAATCCGGAGCCAGTAGGCATTAGCACAACATTCACACGATGCAGTGATGACGCTGCAGGCGTTAATCTTACTACTGATGCCACTTCTGTTGCCGCTGCGACTTATGAAATTAGTGTCAATTCTAACGGACTATCGCAAAGTGGTGGCACCGTAAGTAATGGTACCGGTAAGTTATTTGATGAAATTGCCGATGACCGATGGAGAAACACGGGTACTGTTCCTGTCAACGTCGTCTATACAATTGTACCCGTAAGTGCCGCTCCTGCCTCTTGCCGAGGAAATTCTTTTACTGTCACCATTACTATTAATCCGGAACCCGTCGCAAATAATCTCATTGTGACGGCATGCAGTGACGTCGCATTGGGGACGAATTTATCGACGGTACCCACGTCCGTCTCTGCCTCTTCCTATATCATTACGACCAACGCAAATGGTCTCGTTCAAAGTGGAGGAACAGTTTCCGCTGGCTCGGGAAGGTCAGCTTCAGAAATTGCCGATGACCGATGGACAAACATTGGAGCAGCTCCGGTGAATGTAGTGTACACAATTATTCCTGTAAGTAGCGATAATTGCCAGGGTGATCCTTTTACGCTAACTGCAACAATAAACCCTGAACCAGTAGGTAATCCAATCAACACATCACGTTGTTCGGATGAGGTGCTTGGAATCACACTTGGTACAAGCCCAACTTCTGCACCTGCCATCAGTTATAACATAACGACAAACTCCAATGGGTTGACGCAATCTGGTGGAACCGTAAGCGCAGGGACCTCTAAGAATGCTGGTGAAATTGCAGATGATGTTTGGAGAAATACTGGTCTTGTTCCGGTCGATGTGGTTTACACAATCGTTCCTCTCACTGCGTCAGGGTGTGCGGGAGACAGTTTCACGGTCACCGTTACAATTAACCCCGAACCCGTGGGTGCAAATGTTTCCCAGAGTGTCTGCAGTGATGTGGCAGCGGGAATATTGCTTAGTACCAATCCGGCTTCAGTTGTTGCGTCTACCTATACCATCACGGTTAACGCCAACGGATTAACACAAGTCGGCGGAACTCCCTCCTCTGGTGCTGGACTGGCAGCCAACGAAATTGCGGATGACGTTTGGAGAAATACGGGTCTTACATCGACCAATGTAGTCTATACCATTATACCAGTTGCGGTCTCAGGCTGCGAAGGGAATAGCTTTACGGTTACGCTTACCGTTCGCCCTGAACCTGTCGGAACGGATATCAATCTGGTTCGCTGCAGTGATCAATCAGTGGCAACCAATCTTTCGACCAGTGGAACTGCAGTCGCGGCCGCAACTTATACAATCAATGTCAATGCGAATGGCTTGCTGCTGTCTGCTGGAACGGCAAGCGCAGGGAGCGGTAAATCTGCAACTGAAATTGCTGACGACGTATGGCGAAATACAGGCACGTCACCTGTAGACGTGGTTTATACAGTTACTCCAGTATCCGCAGGTGCACCCGGCTGCGAGGGTGATCCGTTCACCATTACAGTCACCGTTAATCCGGAGCCAGTCGTTGCTCCTATAACAGCAAGCAATATTTGTAGCGATGATCCGTCAGGGGTGTTGCTAGGAGCAGGGACGTCTGTAGCGGCCGCTTCGTTTAATATTTCTGTTAACTCTAACGGTCTTGTTCAAAGCGGTGGAACGAATTCGGCGGGAACAGGAAAACTTGCGAACGAGTTGGCAGACGATCGTTGGACCAATACCGGATCAGTTCCTGTGAATGTAGTCTATACCATTACACCTGTCAGTGCCTCGCCTTCATCTTGTGAGGGAGATCCGTTCACCGTCACAGTCGAAATCCTTCCCGAACCCGTCGTGGCTTCAACCAGTTCAGTACAATGCAGCGATGTTGCTTTAGGTATAACGCTAAGCCCGGGAACCTCTGTCGCGGCTGCTACCTATAACATCAGCGTCAATAGCAATGGATTGGTTCAAAGCGCGGGCACGAATAGCGCAGGAACGGGCAAGACTGCATCTGAACTTGCTGACGATGCATGGCGAAATACAGGACTCTTGCCAGTTAACATTATTTATGACATTACGCCGGTGAGCGCCTCAGGTTGTGCAGGAACGCCATTCACCGTTACCGTACTGATCAATCCGGAGCCAGTAGGAGTTGCTGTCGCAGCCTCAACCTGTAGCGACGTGAATGCCGGGGTGACCATCGAAACCCTGGCTACTGCTGTCCCGGGAGCGACTTATGACATCACAGTTAACCCCAATGGCTTAACGCAAAGCGCAGGTTCCAACTCGGCAGGAACCGGTAAACTGGCAAACGAAATATTCAACGATCAATGGAGAAACGAGACAACCTCACCTGTTAATGTTGTCTATACTCTGATTCCAATTTCAAGCGCTCCTTCTTCCTGCCGGGGAGATGCGTTCACCATCACACTCACGGTAGATCCTGAGCCTCGAGGGTTCAATGACGTCGCCTCCATATGTAGTGACGAGACGGTGAATTATGACTTGCTTGCTAATATTAGTAACGTCGGTGGAGGCGGGAATAACCTCGTTACCGGTACGACATTCTCCTGGGTCGCGGCAAATAATACCAACGTATCAGGGGAAAGTCTTCTGCCTCAATCTGGCAGTACAATCACCGATGTTCTCAACAACGTTACCAATGTAAATCAGGTTGTCGTGTACACCGTAACTCCGGTTACTAATGGTTGTACAGGTTCGTCGTTTACTGTATCGGTGACCGTCCGTCCGGAGCCACGAGGATTTAATGATAATAGTAAAACAATATGCAGCGGCGATAATACCAATTATGACCTTGCAGCAAATATTGCGAACACCACCCTTGGTGGGAATAATCTGACGACCGGCACCACATACACGTGGGTGGCGGCGAACAATGCGAGCGTAGGTGGTGAGAGTCTTGCGCCTGTGTCTTCTGCGACAATATCAGACATCCTGACTAATGTTACAGGATCGGTACAAACGGTAGTCTATACCGTCACTCCGACTAATGGAACATGCGTGGGTAACCCATTTACCGTCCAAATTTCTGTCAGTCCTCAGCCTGTCGGCCAACTCGACAACAGTTTGTCCGCTTGCAGTGGATCTAATTTCTCATACAATATCCAGACTGCTAATATTGACCTGAACAACTCCATTCCAAGCAGGTTCACCTTTACTGTAAGTTCATCCAATGAAGCTGCAGTACCGACTCCTGTTGCACTCGACAGAACAACTGCGAGCAGCACTCCAATCACCGGAAATTTCATCAATACTTCCGGAGCTGATGTGATCATTACCTACACGATAACGCCTTTCAGCACCATCGGTAACTGCCAGGGGGATCCTTTTGACGTGCTGGTGACTATTCATCCTTCGCCCACGGCAAATGCTGTCAACAATGTCACCGTGTGCAGTGGAAGTGCCTTGAACGAGAATTTGCAAGCTCTCATCACCAACGGTGTTGCGTCTCAGTTCCGTTATACAGTTTCTTCAAGTAACCCAATTGCTGTATTCCCGGGAGCGAACAGAACTGTGGCGTCAGCCTCTCCGATTACAGATACGTACACGAATACGAGTGGGGCGGATGTCACTATTACCTATACCGTGACTCCAATCAGCGGAAACTCGTGCGAAGGAACTCCTTTTGAAGTTCGAGTTCGGGTACAATCAGAACCCGTTGGCAGTGACTTGACAAATCCTGTATGTAGTAGTGGAATTCCTTTAAATCATAATATGCAGACCCAAATCACAAATGGGGTTTCAAGCATATTCTATTATACCGTAAGCAGTAGCAATCCTGGTGTACCTCCTGGTCCAAACAGAGCAATTGGCTCCGCGAGCGCAGCGGCAATTACTGATACCTATGTTAACGGAACCGGTCTGCCTGCTGTGATTACCTATACCATCACGGCGATCAGTAGCGCAAATGGTTGCGCAGCGCAAACAACTTTCCGTTACGTGGTTAATGTTGACTCAAAACCAGTAGCATCGGCTCCTTCCATAACAAAGGGCGCCGTTTGTTCAGACGAAGTATTTGTGTTCAATCCGCAGGATGATATCAATACAGCCCCTGGCAACAGCGTGGTTAGTACGTTTGTGTGGAATCTTGTCTATGATGGTAATCCGATATCCACCGGAACGGCTGGTCAGGTCACAGGAAGATTTGTCAACACAAGCAACGTTATCCGAAACGCTGTCTTTACGGTTACTCCAACATCATTGACCGGCTGCGTGGGTGATCCGTTTGATATCGTCGTGCCTATCCTGCCTGAGCCAGTGATGAATCCTGCTTTGACTACTCCGGTAGTTGTGTGCAGTTCAAATTCAACTGGAACAGACGTGACAGGAATCATATTCAGCACCAATGGGCTGTCTGTAGCGGCGTCAACTTTTGATGTAGAATTTGACGCTGTGAAGAGCCAGGTTGCCGGACTGACCGGTACCCCCACAACGGGTACTGGCCTCGCTGCTAACGCGATAGAAAATGATTCCTACCGAAATACAACTGCGGCTCAGCTGAGAGTTGTTTATCGTGTTACCCCAATTTCTGCAGCAGGATGTAAGGGAGAGCCGATTGAGATTACAGTTTTGATTAATCCTGAGCCTGTTCTGGCATCGCCAGTAATTGCTCCTGTTTGTAGCAGTAATTCAGGCAATGTCAATCCGATTAACGTCGTCTTGGGTACGAACGGATCGAGCGTGAACGCAAGCTCTTACACAGTCGTTGACGTTTTATACAGCACAGGTGGCGCGTTCTCTAACGCTCTTCCGGCAGGATTTTCAAGAACACCAGTCCCTGGCACAGGTGTAGACCTGATTAAGAATGATCGCTACAATAATGTATCCAATATTCCTGTAACCGTTCGCTATGTGGTTCAGGGCGTTAGTGCCGCTGGCTGCTTGAGTGAGACTGCAAACTTTGACGTTGTGATTAATCCAGAACCAATTATGGTACCTGGCCTCGCGGCGCTTTGTAGTGACGTGGCCTCGTCTATCATTGTTGGCCCGGCAGTGGGTTCAGCTACCATTACGGATTATGAGCTGAAGCGAATCGTGAGAGCTTCCACCGCCCTCGTGGCTGGTCCAACCAACGCAGGTATCGGTTTGTATCCAGCAAATTTGCCAGGTGGACAGAGCAACTTCCTTGCTAATGACCGATTTACCAACGTCACTGACGCACCTTTAAATGTGACCTATACCATCGCACCTGTTTCTTCTGGTTGCAAAGGGGCCGATCAAGATATCGTATTCACGGTTAATCCGGCTCCGGCTGTTGACGACAATCTTAATCGTACTGTTTGTACCAATTCAGATGGGGGAATCGTACTGGCAACGGAGACAAGTCCTCTGAGTGCGTCTGCGGTGAGTTACAACATTACCAACGTTGTACTTCAGGCGGGATTAACACAAACTGCAGGCAATACAGGTGTGCGAAACGGTGTGTCGACCACAGAAATTCAGGGGGACCGTTTTAATAATCCGACCAACGATCCGCTCACAGTTACATACTTCATTCAGCCTGTTTCTGCGACAGCGTGTCTCGGTCCGGTACGTCAGGTAGTACTCACCGTTGAGCCTACCATCACCGCTGCGCCGGTCAACAACCTGACTGCAATCTGTAGTGGCGCTGGTACGAATATCGACCTACTGTCACCAACCAATGTCACTGCAGGAAACATCACCTTTAATTTGAGTGTAAGTTCTTCCAACGGAGGTCTGACTACAGGCTTTATTCCAGCCTTGAACAATCTACCTGAGGGAATTAAGATCACGGATAACCTGATTAATAATGACAATACCCCTTCTACCGTATCCTATTCCATCACGCCTGTAGCTAACGGAGCCAATGCAGGAAATGGCTGTTCCGGTGCTCCGGTGGTTGTCACGGTAACAGTCGATCCGAAGCCAAAGGTGGTGGCAACACCGCAGGTCCAGACCGTCTGTGAAGGTTCTGCAACCAACATTTCCCTGACTACGCCAACGGTGCCTTCAAGTGGCACGATGGAGTTCCTTTTGAGCAATGTGGTCGCGTCTGGTGGAGTGACTGGTACTACGGCCATCGGTACCGTCTTCACCCCGGGAAGTGTGATTGCGGATGTGTTGACCAATCCTACGAACTCGACACAAAATGTCGTCTATACATTAGTGCCGCGCGTTTCTGGCGGCCTGTTATGTGCAGGTGACCCGATCAACGTTAGCATTACAGTTAATCCTAGTCCATCAATAACGGCAAGCACCCAGGCTCCGATTTGCTCAGGTGAGTTTGTGAATATTACGCTGACGCCTGATGTTCTCAATACGATTGCCACATGGACGGTATCAGCGCCAGCTGGCGTGACCGGTGCAGCAAATGGATCTGGCAACTTGATTTTCCAGACACTATTTAATTCCGGACCTGCGCCCGCAACGGTTTCTTACACCATTACTCCTCGCGTCAATGGCTGCAACGGAGCACCCATTGTAGTTGATGTGGTTGTTAATCCGAAGCCGTCGATCACTGGTCTGCCCACGACGGTCAATGTTTGTAACGGTGGTCTGTTGAATGTGACCATGGGATCGCCAGTCGCAGGAACCACATTTACATGGACTGTAGACGATCCGAGCGGTCTGGGTGTTCCCCTGACAGGGTCTGGCAATACGATCAATCAAGTCCTTACAAATACGCTTGGTATTCAGGCGTCTCTCACGTACACGGTAACTCCAACAGCAAACGGATGTACAGGAGATCAACGGTTGATGATCGTTACAGTAGCACCGCAGTTGAATGCACAGTTTGTAAGTGCGGATAGTTACATATGTCGCGGAAGCACCGAGTTTTTGCTTGTTCAGCTTGATGGACAAGCTCCTTTCACCTTGGTTTACAATGATGGCACCAGCGACATCACCCTGAATAACCTGGGTAACTTCAAGGTGATAACTGTCTCTCCAACCGCAACGACGACTTATACCCTGCGTTCTGTGCGCGACGCGTTTAATTGTCCTGTAACCCTCAATCAATCAAGAACTGTGAATGTGGGTGAAACGGTTGCGAACTTCAGTATCGTTGGCCCAACCGCGGCATGCAGTCCGTTTAACGCGCAGTTTGCTTATGATCGGGTTGCCGGGACGCGTTATACATGGCAGTGGTTTGACGGCAAGCCAAACGATGTAGTAGACGCAGCCGCGAACGCTCCCGGGTCAACGATTGCTCATCAGTTTGAGAATCCCAACCCGGCTGGTCCGATTACGTACCGTGTCGTACTTAGAACCGAATTGATTGACCCGAATTTTGCCTCTGCAGCAGGTTGCTTTAAAACACAGACGCAAAACATTACCGTCAATCCGACGATCGTGCTGAACACCTTTGCTGTTCCTGATACCGTCATCTGTAGCGGTGAATCAGTAGAATTTAAAAACGCGTCACTGGGTGTAAGCAGCCATAACTGGAGCTACGTTAATCTAGCAAATCCAGGAGCTGTAATTGAAACGCAGACGTCTGCAGATGCTAAGTTCACGTTTGTTAATAACACGACCGAGAACCCTGCAACGTATCAGGTCACGTACCGCGCAGACAATGGATTCTGTCCGCAAACGAAGACCACACTGGTGACCGTGTATCGTGGATTTACTGCTGGGTTCACCGAAGTCGTTCCCACTTATGCGGGCGGTCAGGCCATCGTGACGTTCAACAATACATCGACTCCGCTTGATCCAACTGCCTTCAGATTTGACTGGTCTTTTGGATCCAATGCCACACCGTCTACGATATCAACGTCAAATACACCGTTGCTGGTGACCTACACGACGCCTGGTTTGAAAGCGGTTCGCCTGGTGGTAACCAATATTCAGGCAGAGGCTGATGGAAGAAACTGTTCCAGGGTTGTTGATAAAACAATTAACATCCTGGTTCCGCCATTGGTTGCAGGTTTCCGTGCAACACCTTTGGCATCATGCTTCCCAACGGTAGTTGAAGTTGTTGACAATATTTCAACGGGAGACACTTTTGAATGGCAACTGATCGACGACGGTGGCAGTATTGTAGCAACAACGCAGCTGTCGAACCCGACCTTCAGAATTGTCAATCCGGGTAAATACTCCATCTTCCTGAAAAACTCAAGTTCGTTCACGGGACAAACAGCATTCTTCCAGGTTGACAACATTGAGGTATTTGATTTACCTGTCGCATCGTTCGAAGCGAGACCGACAACCTTATTTGTACCAGATACGGAGATGACTATTTTTAACTTCACGGTTGGGGCAAATAACTACGAGTGGGATTTTGATGATGGTACCATTAGCAACGAGTTTGAACCGAAGCATATTTATAAACTTGAAGGTATCTATGAACTGATGCTGGTGGCCTCGTTTGACCATGGTCCCAAAGATGTTGACGGAGATGGCGTGCTGGACGACAATGTTGTATGCTACGATACAGCCCGACGTCAAATCATCGCGAAGGAGGGAGGTATTACCAAAATACCGAATGCCTTCACGCCAAGTCCTAACGGTCCATCAGGCGGAGGACCTGGTAGCGGAACCTTTAACGATGTGTTCCTTCCGATCACCCGCGGGGTTGCTGAATTTAACATGCAGATCTATGATCGTTGGGGCAACCTTGTGTTTGAATCTAATGATAAGAACGTGGGATGGGATGGATATGACAGAAACCGAAATCTGCTGCCAGCCGGCGTGTATGTGTACAAGCTGACGTTGCGATTATCGGACGGTCAGCGAACGACGCAGGTAGGAGATGTTACTTTAATCAGATAATGTGGAGCGCATGAAAAGAATATTTACCCTTTTATTAGTTGCGGTGTGCGGCAGCGTGTTGGCTCAGGATCCGCAGTTCTCACAGTATTATCAGGCTCCGCTTTATCTGAATCCGGGATTCACGGGCATTACAAACCAACAGCGCGCGGTTCTCAATCACCGTGTGCAGTGGCCCAATTTGCCGCAGGCTTACAGCACGTATGCTTTCTCTTATGATATTTTTGTGGAGGAGCTCCGTAGTGGCTTTGGCTTGCAATTTACGACGGACAAGATGGGCTCAGCAGGATGGCGCACAACAACGGTCGGGCTGCTGTATTCTTACAAGATAAAACTGAGTGACAAACTTGTGTTCTCGCCGGGATTAATTTTCGGTTACGGTACGAACGGAATAGATCAGACCAAGATACGATTGGGTGACGGGCTTGAATACGACGGAATCACGCTCGACCCGGAGGTGAATAAGCTCGGAAGGCAGAGTTACTTTGACTTTGGCTCAGGCTTCCTGTTGTACTCGCGCAAATGGTGGTTAGGGTCATCGTTTCATCACATGAATCAGCCGAATCTCTCTGTATTGGGGGAGGAGAGCCGCCTTCCGATGAGAACAACGATCCATGCAGGACTGCGTGTCAACCTTTCGAGCACGAAGTTGAGGAATGGTGCACGACCCTCGTACCTCACGCCATCTGCAATCTATCGGGTTCAGGGTAACACGTTTTCGCAATTTGATATTGGATTGAATTACCACGTGGATCCAGTTTCTGTGGGTTTGTGGTACAGGGGGAAGCCGTGGTCCAAGAACGTCGTCAATCTGATATCGCATGAAGCCCTCATTCTTCAAATGGGACTTTACATGAAGGCTTTAACCATCGGATATAGCTACGACTTCACAATTTCTGATCTGCAGACGTCGTCCGGCGGAGCACACGAACTTTCTTTAATTTATGAGTTCAACTCAAGACCGGTGCGCAGAAGCGTTAAGCAGAAATACCGTTTGATTCCATGTCCGACGTTTAACAGTAAGGAGAATTTTTGGAATTGATGTAATTGGACGGAGTTAATTGCAAACTCACATCTTCCATCCGCCAATTGTCGAGAGATAGGCATTCGTGATGGTTTCCTGATCGGCGTACTTCGCATTCATCAGCACATGTTGGCTCTTTGTCGTCAAAAGAGATTCAATTTTTATGGTGCTGAGATTTTACTTATCGTCTGCCTTTATTGTCATTCTGGTCTGCCTGCCGAACTTCTTGAAAGCTCAATGCGGAGGACAGATTATGGAACCAGGATTTCAATTCCTGACCAGTAGCCGGGGTTGTGCACCATTCAATGTTCGGATAGAAACTCTTTACCTCTCTTCAACACCCGGGACACTTTATTATGTGGATTGGGGAGATGGTACTCCGGAAGAGACCTATGTCCAAACTAACGCGACGGGTGTGACTATTGCCCACACGTATCCCAACTCGCCGGTGGATTGTGGTTATATTGTTAGAATTGATTCCGAAAACGGATGTAACCCCAGGGGGAGTGTAGTTCCAATTGAAACGCAGGTTATTGTCTGGACGAACGATGTAATATCTATTAATCCTGCTGTTTACCGGGTATGTCAGGGCTACGCCGCTAATGTTCTGTTTACTGACGACAGTGACTGGAACTGTTATCCTCGCGCAACCAGAGAGAACAATGAAGCGCGATGGATTCAATGGATTTATGGGACAGGACCACTTGCGAATCAAATTCCTGGCGTTACCGTCAATTCGGTTTTGCCTGGTGCTTTCCCTTATCTTGATCCTGCTCCTGGTCGTAATCCGATTTACCCGGTTCTGGCTCCGGGCCAGGTGAGTCTTCCCATTCAAGTTCCAGTCACCACGCCGGCAGACATTGGCAGGGAGTTTCAAATCACATTAAAGAATTGGAATCAGTGTAATCCATATGATAACGTGCTTCTTGATGGCAATCCCTTTAACCCGGTGAATGGAAATTTGGTGAATGGAGACAACGCGCCGCAAGTTACGACAGCACGTATTGTGATCGTGCCTGCTCCGGCTCCCACCTTCGTGACCAGACTGGGAAATGTATCAGGTCCAATTCAATCCGTATTCTGTATTGACGATTTGATATTCTTTCAGAACCAAACGCCTGCAATTGGAGGAGCTGCATTCGCATATACGTGGGAATTTTTTGATGACGCAACCGGATTGGGCGCACCCATTGCGACGAGAAATAACGCAAGCCCGACGTTTAGCTATTCAACGACCGGGCAAAAATTAGTTCGTCTTCGCGTAAGGGATTCGAATGCAGCAGGTGGATGTGAAGCTATTTTCGATAGGATCATCACCATATCACCTTCACTGATAGCACAAATTAGGGTGACCGATTTAGCAAACAACGTGATTACTCCGGATTTTTGTCAAAGTGCAACGGCACCGTTTTCAACATTTAATGTCAGATTTTCCGACGTATCCGTAGGAACGCCTACACCTACTTCGCAGTGGCGGTGGGAATTCTATGACCAAAACAATAATCTTGCATTTGAGTCGCCGTCCGGCGGGGCATTCTCTAATGCGACCCTGGGTCCATTTGATCGCACTTTTCTTGCAAAGGGAACTTATCGCGTTCGGCTGAGGATCAGAGACAACATCACGTCTTGCGAGAGTGTGGATGAAGTTCAGGTGCGAATCTTTGAAAGTCCATCGTCCTTGTTTTCTTTCAACCGAGTTTGTGAAGGGAATCCGATCCAATTTACTGATGCCTCCTCAATCAATTCTCTGCCCGGCGATGTCATTGTATCGCGTGAGTGGGACATGAATTATAACGGCACTACGTTTTTGAAAGAAGCGGCACTTGATAATCAATTAACGCCAACATTCACTTTCCCCACAGCAGGTACCTGGAGAGTTGCTTTGCGGGTAACTTCTTCATCCGGATGTTCTTCGATAAGTGAGCAAAACGTGATCGTTGATCCCTTGCCCAATGCCACATTCAGCGCGGACAGAGACGCTGGATGCAGTACCTTGACCATTCAGTTCACCAACAATTCTATTGTGGGGCAAACTGATGTTATTCGTGAATACATTTGGGAGGTAGATGCTGGCACCGGTTTTCAAACAGACTCTGTCCAGCGACCCACGGACCCTGGCTTCTCTCCGCTGTTCATTCGAGATTTTATCAACAATGGAACGGCCAATCGCATTTACCAAATACGCTTGCGGGTTATTACGGTCAACAATTGCGAGCAGGTCTCAGCGCCACGATCAATCACAGTTTTTCCATCTCCACGGTCGGGTTTCGTTTCGCTGAACTATTCCCCTTTCGCGAGCAACTGCTCGCCGCTGACTGTAAACTTTTCTGTCGACGATAACACACAAGCACTTAATCCGGACAATTATCAATGGACGATTAGTGATAATACCGGAGTTATCAGTAGTGCGAGCACTGGAACTACGCCATCCTATTCTTTTGATTTTGTAAACAACACGGCACTGATAAAAGATTTTTTTGTAACGCTTCGCGCAAATCTGCCGTCAGGATGCTTTGGAGACTCTACTCGACTGATTCGAATCAGTCCAATTCCCTCTTCCGCGTTTACCATTGACACAATCTCCTACAATTGTGAGCGAGTGAGATTACGCATGGAGGCTGTTCAAAAAGGATTGCCTCAGTACACTTGGTCGGTTTCGCTGAACGGCGCCGTTGTTTTTGGATCCTCAACCATTGGAGAAATTCTGGAGTATGAAGTGGTTCGTTCCCTTGTGGTCAACCAGGACCTGGATATATCGCTAAGGACCACAAATCTGGCTAACTGTCAAAGTCCGGCGACGACGCAGCGCGTAACACTTCCCAGGGCCGTCAATCTTGTTGCTGATTTCGCCGCAACGCCAGCAATACAAACATTACCGAATTCGACCATCAGCATACTGAACAACAGCACGCCGGGACCATGGCAGTATGCATGGGATTTAGGAGATGGGACGGTATCAAATGATCCCGCTCTCAGTACGCATACGTATGCTACCTATGGATCCTATACCATCAGCTTGACAATTAGTAACAACGATTGTGAGTCAGTCACTTCAAGAACAATCACAATCAATCCGATACCTCCCGTTGTTGACTTCACTTATGATCCAGCTTCGGGGTGTGCTCCACTTACCGTGAATTTTACGAATCTATCTCAATACGCAGATCCTTCCACATACCAATGGGAGTTTGGTGCAAATCAGGGAAGATCAAACGCGGTGAATCCGACCTACACTTACTTTGAGCCGGGAGTTTACACCGTTACTCTTTCGGCATCGAATATTACCGGACAGACGGCACAAGAGGTCAAGCAATTGATTATCGAAGTCTACGACCGACCCAATGCATCGTTTGCAATCAAGCCCCGCACCGTGTATATCCCAGGCACAAAAATGTACACAGACAATGACAGCTTTAATTCAACGTCATGGCTATGGGATTTCGGCGATGGAACAACGTCGACGGATTTTGAGCCGATCCACGAATATCGGCAAGAGGGAATCTTCGATATCACACTCATCGCTTACAATTCAGAAGGATGCGCAGATACAGCCCGACTGGATGCCGGTGTGCAGGCGATCAAGGCTGCGCAAATTCTCATCCCTAATGCGTTTACACCAAATCTTAACGGCCCCGGTAATGCATCCGGTCAGAACGATGTATTCAAGCCTTTAATGAGGGGAGTTACGGAGTATCAAATGATGGTGTTCAATCGTTGGGGGCAATTGCTCTTCGAGACTGATAACATTGATCAGGGATGGGATGGATATTTTCAAGGTAAGTTGTGTCAACAGGATGTGTACGTGTACAAGATCAACGCGCGATCGGAAAACGGAGAGAAGTTCACCCGAACCGGAGACATCCATTTAATCAGATGATATGAGGAAGTTATATCTAATCGCTTTAGTTCTAATTTCCATTCCTGCGATTTCACAGGATCCGCAGTTTTCTCAATACTACGCACAGCCGCTGTACCTCAATCCGGCATTTGCCGGCACCGGTGCGGATCATCGGTTCATCGCCAACCACAGGAATCAATGGCCAAGTATCTCCAACGGTTTTGTTACTTACGCAATCTCGTATGACTACAGTCTTGAGCATTTGAACAGTGGACTTGGTCTACTGGTAATGACGGATAAAGCAGGAGAGGCGGGTCTTCGGTCAACTCAATTTAATTTTCAATATGCGTACAAGATTACGCTTGCTGATAAATGGGTTTTGTCTTCCGGATTAAACTTCGGTGTTGGTTTTCGAAATATTGATTTTAATAAGTTAATATTCGGCGATCAGCTGGAGTTCGATTCTGACGGCCTTGCACCAACCGACGATCCGTCATTCTCGAATTTGCAATCTTCAACGTACTTTGATTTCGGCGGAGGAATACTGGCCTACAACCGAAAGTTCTGGTTTGGATTTTCTGCCATGCACTTAAATAGGCCTAATCGTTCTCTGCTTGATGAAGAGGCGCTGATCCCAATCAAGACAAGTCTTCATGGCGGGGTACGTATTCCTTTGTACAGGGGCATGCTGAAACGCGATCGCACCGCGGCAATTATGCCGTCGTTTGTGTACAAGCAACAGGGACGGTTTGACCAACTTGATATTGGTACCTATTTCCTTTATGAACCCGTGGTACTTGGTTTCTGGTATCGCGGCATTCCAATCCGGCAAAACGTAGCCGACAACATCTCTCAGGACGCGGTTGTCGTTGTCCTTGGTTTCCAACTTCAAAAGCTTGAGCTCTCGTATAGTTATGATTTGACGGTTTCCGAATTGGGACCGGTATCGGGAGGCGCACATGAAATTGCCCTGAAATATAATGTCGATGTCTCTTTGCGCGTAAACAAGAAAAAGAAGCAGCGATTCATCCCTTGCCCGACATTCACAAAGGACTAAATTGACGAAATTCGTTTCCTTTAAACAATTCGTCTTAATTTTGTTCCATGAATTTGTCGGATTCTCTGAATCATCCCATTTTCAAACAGATTGGGCAAGTTGCTGACGAACTTGGTTTCCCTGCTTTTGTGGTTGGTGGATACGTCCGCGACTTGTTGCTCAACCGCGCTTCAAAAGATATTGATTTTGTGTGTGTCGGGAGCGGTATTCTTCTTGCCGAAAAAGTTGCTTCAAGGCTTGGACCGTCTGTCCGGGTAAACGTTTTTCGAAATTTTGGTACCGCGCAAATCCAGTTGGATGACTTCGGGCTGGAGTTTGTCGGTGCGCGCAAGGAGTCCTATCGTCGCGATTCAAGAAAGCCCATCGTGGAGGATGGAACGCTCGAGGACGATCAGAAGCGGCGCGATTTCACGATCAACGCGATGGCTATTGCTTTGAACGCAGAGCGGTTCGGAGAACTGGTGGATCCGTTCGGAGGCGTCGATCACCTGCGCAAGAAGATGCTGAAAACGCCGCTTGATCCTGAAGTCACTTTTTCGGATGATCCACTCCGGATGATGCGTGCGGTTCGGTTTGCTGCCCAATTGAATTTTGATATTGAAGCAGACACTTTCAAGGCGTTGTCCACACAGGCCGAGCGTCTTCGAATTGTGTCTATGGAGCGGATCACGGATGAACTGAATAAAATCGTTTCGAGTTCGGTGCCTTCTTATGGCTTCAAATTACTTTTTCACAGCGGACTTCTGAAGCAGTTTTTTCCTGAACTGGTCTTATTGCACGGTGTTGAGTCGGTGGGCAACAAGTCCCACAAGGACAATTTCTTTCATACACTCCAGGTCCTTGACAATGTTTCGAAAATGTCAACCGATCTCTGGCTGAGGTGGGCTGCTATCCTTCATGACATTGCCAAGCCTGCAACGAAGCGATTTGATAAAGTGCATGGCTGGACATTTCACGGCCATGAGGACCGCGGGGCTCGTATGGTTCCGGGAATTTTCAAAAGGATGAAATTGCCAATGGATGAACGAATGGTTTTCGTTCAGAAGCTGGTAAGACTTCACCTTCGGCCAATTTCCCTGGTCAAAGAAGTAACGGATTCGGCTATACGCAGATTACTGTTTGAAGCAGGGGATGATATTGACGGACTGATGATGTTGTGCCGTGCGGACATTACCTCAAAGAACAATGAGAAGGTGACGCGTTTCCTGAAAAACTTTGATTTGGTGGAAGAAAAAATGAAGGAACTTGAGGAGCGCGACCATATCAGAAATTTTCAGCCGCCTGTTTCCGGCGATGAAATCATGAAAATGTTCAATATTCCTCCCGGGCGGGTTATCGGAGATATTAAAGATGCTATTAAAGAAGCCATTTTGGAGGGTCAAATTCGAAACGACCGTGACGAGGCCATGGTGATGCTCCGCCGCTTAGCTGCTGAAAAAGGGTTGATTGAGGTTTCAAACTAAATATTTGTTCCGGCTGCCCGTCCGGATGCAACCCTTTAAATCTTAACTTGTCTTTCAGGAAATTCCAGTACACTTGGAACAGGGCGTCTTGAATATTCATGCCGAACTTATCAACCGTTGCCGCACCGGCGACCGGGATGCCCATTATAAGTTATACAAGGCCTACTCGAAGGCGATGTTTAATGTATGCCTGCGCATTACAGGCAACGATGGCGACGCGGAGGATGCCCTGCAGGAAGCCTTCATCAGCGCTTTTCGCAATCTTGAAAACTATCGGGGCGATGCTCCTTTCGGTGCATGGCTGAAGCGAATTACGGTGAATAAGGCCATTAACATGCTTAAAAAAAGAAAGCATGAGATGCTGGAAGACGATGAAGATTGGGACATTCCGGAGGAGAATGATGAATCGGCCTACCGGGAAGAACTGACGGTGGAACGAGTCCGTAAAGCCATTCACCAGCTGCCCGATGGATACCGTTCTGTTCTGAGCCTATATTTGCTGGAAGGATATGACCATGAAGAGATTTCGGAAATTCTGGGGATTAGTGAATCGACTTCGAAGTCCCAATTGAACCGGGCGAAAAACAAATTGAAAGAACTTTTGACTGTACAGGTATGAAGAACTTGGATGACTTTATTCGAAAGAACAGAAATGCTTTCGACGATCGGGAGCCTTCTGAAAAGGTATGGCGGGGAGTTGAGGAAATGCTGCCTGTGCGTCCTGAGCGGTCGTGGTGGAATAGTGCGCCACTGTGGCGGGCTGCGGCCATCATTCTATTGGGCGTATGCATCTACTTGCTTGTTCCTAAACAGACCACGAGGGCCGATGTTGCTTTAAATGAATTTGCCGATATCGAGCAATTTTACGTACAGCAGATCTCTGAAAAGACACAGTTGATTGATGAGTTCAGGAAGGATGATGGATTGAACGGATTTACAACGGACTTTCGTCAGCTTGAGGCCATGTACATGGTTCTTAAGGAAGAGATGAGGAACAGACCAAGTCAAAAAGTGAAAGATGCGTTGGTGCTCAATCTGCTTGTTCGAATTGATCTATTGAATCAACAGCTGCATAAACTTGACTTGCCGGATACTGAAAAAGACTCAAAGGACAACAAACCTTCTGTCTGAGTTAGTATTCCGATGCCATGTCGAATTGCTCTTTTGCTGAATCAAGAACTTTGCCTTCCTCGCACTTTAAAATCCTGGTGGGAAATTTTTTGATCAGACCATAGCTGTGCGTCGCCATCAGGATGGCCGTTCCACGCTTATTGATTTGCTGAAAAATGCGCATAATTCCAAAAGCCACTTCAGGGTCAAGGTTTCCCGTGGGCTCGTCGGCAATCAGAATTTGTGGCTCATTCAATAACGCCCGCGCGATCACAATGCGCTGTTGTTCTCCTCCCGATAATTGATGCGGCATCTTTCGTTCAACGGACCCCAGACCAACCTGCATCAACACCTCTGAGATGCGTGCTTTCATCTTGCCGCTGTCTTTCCATCCGGTTGCCTTAAGTACAAACAACAAGTTTTCGTAAACGCTGCGGTCATTAAACAGCTGGAAATCCTGAAATATGATTCCGAGTTTGCGGCGAAGCAAAGGTACCTGCGGAGGGCGAATGGTTCTCAGATCGAATCCAACAACCTGAACTTCACCCAGGCGTACAGGTAAGTCCGCATAAAGAGTCTTCAGCAAAGACGATTTACCCGAACCGGTTCTCCCTACTAAAAAAACAAATTCACCTTTCTCAATTTCAAAATTGATGTCAGAAAGCACCGTGTGCTGATCCTGAAAAATGCTTGATTCTTTAACGCGGACAACCGGATCGTTGGAAAACATATAGCCTATCCGTTAACCTTTTTATGGTCAGCAAGGAATTTTTCCAGTCCTATGTCTGTCAACGGATGCTTGAGCAAACCGGTGATGACATTGAGCGGGCAGGTAACAACGTCCGCTCCGATTTCTGCACAGTTGATGAGGTGCATGGCGTGTCTTACAGAGGCCGCGAGTATTTCCGTCTCGTAGCTATAATTGTCGTATATCTGGCGAATCTGAACGATCAGGTCAAGTCCGTCCTGCGAGATGTCGTCCAAACGGCCGATGAAAGGAGAGACATAACTTGCACCTGCCTTGGCTGCCAGAAGCGCCTGTCCCGCAGAGAAGACCAGCGTGCAGTTCGTCCGAATGCCCTCACTTGTAAACTTTTTAATTGCCTTAACGCCGTCCTTGATCATCGGAACTTTCACGACAATCTTATCATCAATTTTTGCAAGTTCCTTGCCCTCCTTGATGATGCCGTCAAAGTCCGTTGCGATGACTTCAGCGCTGACATTGTTGTCAACAATGTTACAGATGGCTTTATAGTGGGCGAGGATGTTGTTGTTTCCTTTGATTCCTTCCTTCGCCATGAGCGATGGGTTGGTTGTCACTCCATCCAGTACGCCCAGGTCATAGGCTTCACGGATTTCGTTCAGGTTGGCAGTGTCAATAAAGAATTTCATGATTTATCGGATTGTGGAACAAATGTAATGACGAAATGCTGAAGTGCACAAAAAGAGGAGGGAGACAAAAAAGGGCAAGCCGAACATCGCACCGCTCAACCGCCTACCCTTGCTACCTTCCGATCCTGGGGGAGTTCAGCAGGAGCTGGTCGTGCCGACTTGCCGGGGGGCAAAGATAGTAGTCCTGGCGTATTTTGCGACAAAAAAGATAAAAATTCAAACCGGCAGCTTTAAGCGAGGCCGGTGTAGTACAGATTAAATTCGAGCGGGCTCGACTCTGCGAATCCGTCATGCAGCAAATCGGCAAAAATTTCGGGATCGAAATCAAGATCTCTGACTTCACTTTCACCGTTCTTATGCAGGGTTATTTCGGTTCCTTTGAAGTGAATGGGATTGACACGCACCAGTATTGTAAAGTCATCAAACTCCTTTCGAAAGTATTGATGCACAATGTTTGACGCTTTTGCCATGAGCGCAAGTTAGGAAGATGCCTTTAATTTTTGGGTCATCCGCAGCCTGCAGGACACGAAATTTGTTTAATTGCTGGTTATTTAAAGTTTATTCATGACCCCAGTACAGCTACCTGCGACAATTGAAACCGAGCGGATGGTACTCCAAAGGTTGCGGCTTGAGGATGCTGCGGAAATTTTTTATGCGTATGCGAGCAAGCCAGAGGTGACGAAGTATCTGTCGTGGCCAACGCACCGTTCAATTGATGATACAAATGCATTTTTGAATTATGCCGTGCGGGCATGGCAAAGCGGAACGGATTTTTCGTATGCCGTGCGGTTCAAAGAAAACAGCAGGATGGCCGGCTCATTCGGTGTACTCAATGACAATGGCAAAGTACAGTTCGGCTACGCGTATAGCCCGAGTTGCTGGGGGCAGGGGATTGCGACGGAGGTCTGCCGCGCGCTGATGGAAATTCTGAAAAAAACGGATGGCATTTATCGTATTGGAACCTTCGTCGACGTGGACAACGTAGCCTCTATGCGCGTCCTGGAGAAGTCAGGCCTGGAACCTGAGGCCCGCCTCGAGAAGTGGTTTCGTTTTGTAAACCAGGGAGGCGAGCCAAAAGATTGTTTGCTTTTTAAACTTCCGCTGCGATAGTTTCCGGCATCGGAATTTGCACATTCTGGAGGAGCTTCTGCTCCAGCAAATCCGCCCAGGCTTTCAGGTATTTTACCACATCCGGCTTTACATTATGCCGGAGGTTTCTTTCCTCGAGTGGAAGGGTGCGAAGGATTTCCGAATTGGACAAACGCTCTAGGTGTTTCAAATCGTCGCGGTCAAATCCGAAAGCGATCATTTCCGAGATTAAATCGTCCATCGACAAGCCGCTCGTCGGGCAATAGTCATTGAGTTGTTCGGACCAGTCGCCGTAGCGCTCCATCGCCCGCGAATGGATCTGATCTTTGTTTAAGGTAGTGATTTGCTGGGCCAGGAAGCCGCAGTTGCAGGAGCCCATATGCCCCCATTGATACTGTTGGCTTTTTTCAATTTCATTCGCGGTCTTCCGCAATACCTGGATGATTTCAAAAGTTGCCTTCGCCATATTCCTTCTGTTTTTTTCTAAACAATAAACGCGTTCCGGAAGTTATCAAAAGAGGGGTAGATTTGGTAATATTTGATTCCTTTACTATAATTGCCCCGGTTATTTCACTATTCAAATGGGAAAAGGAGATAAAAAAACAGCAAAAGGTAAACGCTATAAGGGGTCTTATGGTGTTTCAAGAAACAAAAGTGCAATTAAGGCTCAATTGAAAAGAACGGCCTCCAAGAAAGCTCCCGTTGCGGCAGCTGCAGAGGTGGTGGCTAAGCCTAAAAGAGTTGTAAAAAAGAAAGCTGAAGCTTAAGCAAGATTATGTTCGCTAAGACTACAAACAATGCATGGTGGTGGCACAGATTGGACTCCGATCGGTGCGATGCTGTTTTGTAGGTATAGCTGAAAGAATACTCAGAAACCCGCTCCGGTCAGTCCGAAGCGGGTTTTTTATTTTTAATAAACTGGATGATGATGAAGTATAATTTAAGGACGGTTTCAAAACGTTTGCTGGCGGACACGCTCACGCCGGTCAATATTTATTTGAAACTCAGGGACGTTTTCGCCAACAGTATCCTACTCGAGAGCTCCGATTATCACGGGCACGAAAACAGTCTCTCTTTTATTTGTTGCCAGCCTGTCGCCGGGTTCATGCTCACGGGCGATCAATTAACGACCACTTTTCCCGGAGATAAATCAGTAACGCGGCCTATAGAAAAGCGAGCAGACGTCATGACGGAACTTGAGTCTTTCCTGCATGCGTTTAGTCAGAAGACACGTGACGAACACAAATTTAATACCGCCGGGTTGTTTGGATACATTGCTTATGATTCGATTCGTTTTTTCGAAGATATTCAGGTTGATCGTCCCGCACCTTTAATACCTGATGTTGTTTATCATCTTTACCGTTATGTGATTGTTGTGGATCATTTTTCAAATGAACTCACACTGACAGAAAACCTTTTGGAAGATCAAACTCAGGATGAAGCTGCTTTTGCGCGGCTCGAACAGATCATTTTCAGCAATCGTTTCGCGACCTATCCATTTTCGAGAATTAATGAGGAGCAGTCAAATTTTTCGGATGATGAATTTCTGAAAATCATTGCGAAAGGAAAGGAACACTGTTTTCGCGGAGATGTTTTCCAGATTGTATTGTCGCGCAGATTCTCGAGTGGATTTAAAGGAGATGAGTTCAACGTGTACAGGGCGTTGCGTTCCATCAATCCATCACCATATCTGTTTTATTTTGATTACGGAAATTTCAAGCTGTTCGGATCGTCACCAGAAGCACAGCTTCAGGTGAAAGGAAATAAGGCCTATATCTACCCGATTGCTGGTACATTCCGCCGCAGCGGCAATGATCAGGAAGATGCAGAGATCGCATCGCGGCTTGCAGCGGATGAGAAGGAGAATGCGGAGCATGTGATGCTGGTGGATCTGGCCAGAAACGACATGAGCCGAAACGCTGACCATGTAACCGTTGAGGTGTTTAAAGAAATTCAATATTACTCTCACGTGATACACCTCGTGTCTAAGGTCTCCGGAAAAGTGAAATCAGACTCGTCGGTTGTTCGTATGGCGGCGGACACATTTCCTGCCGGAACTTTGTCGGGTGCGCCAAAGCACATGGCGATGACACTGATCAATAAATATGAAAATGTGAACCGCGGGTTCTACGGGGGCGCCATCGGATTTCTTGGTTTCGATGGTTCATTTAATCACGCCATTATGATCCGCACATTCCTCAGCCACGACAATAAGTTAATTTATCAGGCGGGTGCGGGTGTCGTCGCGAAGTCTGAGGCTGCCAGTGAGCTTCAGGAGGTAAATAACAAGTTAACTGCTTTAAGGAAAGCCATCGATTTGGCAGAAAAAATCTGATTATGAAAATTCTCGTACTCGATAATTACGATTCGTTCACTTACAATCTGGTGCACATCATCCGTGAGCTGGGATATCAACCCGACGTGATTCGCAATGATAAGATATCTGTGGAAGCAGTAGGCGCCTATGACAAGATTATGCTGTCGCCGGGACCAGGCATACCTGATGAGGCGGGAATCATGAAAGATGTTATTCGCACTTATGGGCCGTCAAAAAGTATTCTTGGAATTTGTCTTGGGCACCAGGGGATCGGCGAAGTTTATGGAGCACATCTGTATAATATTCCTAAAGTACTCCACGGCGTTACATCCGTTGCTGAAGTGACTGACGACAGCGATTACTTATTTAAAAGGATCAGCAAAAAGTTTCAGGCGACACATTACCATTCGTGGGCTGTCCTGGCGGAAAGTATCAAGGGGGAAATCAAGGCAACAGCAATGAATGATGAAGGATTGGTGATGGCCCTGGCGCACACAACTTATGATGTTCGCGGAGTCCAGTTTCACCCGGAATCGATTATGACGCCGGAAGGACCTAAGATGATTGAGAACTGGTTAAATCATTGAGATATGAAAGAGATACTGAATACGTTGATCGAGCATCGTTCCCTCTCGAAGGAGGCGGCAAGGCAAGTGCTTGTAGATCTCGCCAGTGGAAAATTCAATTTGAGCCAGACTGCTGCATTCATGACCGTATATATGATGCGCAGCATCACCATTGACGAGTTGCAGGGATTTCGTGACGCCATGCTTGAGCTTTGTATCCGGGCAGATTTTGATCAACCAGTGATGGATGTCTGCGGTACGGGGGGTGATGGAAAGAATACATTCAACATGTCGACGCTTTCGTCGTTTGTCGTTGCGGCGTGTGGTCAACCCGTTGCAAAGCACGGTAACTATGGAGTTTCCTCGGCGTGTGGTTCTTCTAACGTGCTCGAATACTTCGGGTATAAGTTCACGAATGATATTGACGCATTGAAACGAAGTCTGGACAGGGCAAATATTTGCTTTATGCACGCCCCGCTATTTCATCCGGCAATGAAGAATGTAGCCCCCATAAGGAAGGAACTTGGTGTAAAGACGTTTTTTAATATGCTAGGTCCGATGGTAAACCCTGCGTTTCCATCAAGACAATTGGTGGGCGTTTTCAGCCTGGAGCTTGCACGGCAATATGGCTATCTCTATCAAAATACAAATAAACGCTTTGTCGTGCTGCACGCGTTGGATGGTTTTGACGAAGTCTCGTTGACTGGCAACGTGAAATTCTTTTTTAACGGGGGAGAGAAGGTCATTGCGCCGGCTGATTTCGGTTTACCGATGCTGAAGTATGCAGAGATCAGGGGAGGGGATTCAGTGGAAGAGTCAGCAAGAATATTCATGGATGTTCTTGAAAATAAAGGGACTGAGGCGCAAAAGAATGCGGTTGTGGCCAATGCTGCATTGTGCTTGTTTGCAGCGAATCAAAATCTTACCCTCGGGGACGCTGCCGCGCAGGCGCGTGAGGCTCTGGAATCGGGAGGGGCATTAAAATCATTTAAGTCATTGATTGAAGGTCAATAATTATTATGAATATATTGGATGAAATTGTCGCGCAGAAGCGCAAAGAGCTGGCAGAGAGGAAAAGTTTGTATCCGGTGAAGCTTCTGGAGCAAAGTATTTACTTTAATTCACCAACCGTCTCGTTGAAGAAATACATACAGCGTCGCGACCTCACGGGAATCATTGCCGAGTTCAAGCGAAAGTCACCATCAAAGGGAATTATCAATGGTTATGCTTCCGTAGAACGGACAACCATTGGCTATATGCAGGCGGGAGCTTCGGCATTATCAGTATTAACAGACAAGCCGTTTTTCGGAGGGTCAAATGATGACTTAGTGACTGCCCGTAAGTTTAATTTTTGTCCCATTCTTCGAAAGGACTTTACCATTGATGAGTATCAGATTATCGAGGCAAGATCAATTGGAGCAGACGCCATTTTGTTGATTGCGGCCATTCTTACCCCTGAAGAAGTAAAGCAGCTGACGAAATTCGCGCATGGTTTGGGAATGGAGGTTCTGCTGGAAGTTCATGATGAAGCGGAACTCAAACAAAACGCGGACGCGGATGTTGATTTGATCGGTGTGAACAACAGGAACCTGAAAACTTTTGAGGTGAGCATTGACACGTCGAAGCGACTGGCGCCGGTGATACCGGCAAATGTTGTGAAGGTATCCGAAAGTGGTATCTCTCAGCCGGCAACAATCCAGGAGCTTCGTGGGTTTGGATATGAGGGATTTCTGATGGGAGAGAATTTCATGAAGCACAGTCGTCCTGAGGAGGCAGCAATGGAGTTTATGTCAGCGTTGAAATAAGCCGTTTGAAGATGAAGCAGTTGAAGTTAAAGGTTTGCGGTATGAGGGAGCACACGAATATACTCGATGTGGCATTGCTGCGACCGGATTGGATGGGCTTCATCTTTTTTGAAAAGTCACCCCGGTTCGTGGGAAATGGTTTTAGTATTCCCAGCGGTTTGCCGGATGATGTCACAAGAGTCGGGGTCTTCGTGAATGAACGACCAGAGGAAATTGACAGACTCGCGAACCGGCATCAGATTGAATTCCTGCAATTACACGGTGATGAACCGCCGGAATTTTGTGAAGCAATGCGCGCAAAGGGATATCAGGTGATGAAAGCGTTTGGGATAAATGATGATTTTGATTTTCAGAGTTTGGATGTGTATCAGCATGCCGTTGATTACTTCTTATTTGATACTAAGGGGAAACACTACGGCGGGAATGCAAGGACGTTTGATTGGAGCATTTTGAAGAGATATCATCAACATGTTCCATTTCTATTAAGTGGAGGATTAAACGTGAATAATATTGACGGTATCGGGGAACTTAAAGGGATGAATCTATTTGGCGTTGATATTAACAGTGGGGCGGAGCTGAGTCCTGGATTGAAGAATACAGAATTGGTAAAAAGAATTAAGGAAAAATTACAAACCATAACCATATGAAATTTTCAGTGGATGAACGTGGCTATTATGGCAAATTCGGAGGCGCATACATTCCAGAAATGTTGTATCCGAATGTTGAAGAGTTGAGAACGCAGTATCTCGAAATTATTAACTCAGCGGATTTTCGGAAGGACTTTGATTCACTCCTTAGGGACTTTGTAGGACGACCGACCCCTTTGTTCGAAGCAAAGCGTTTGTCTGATAAGTACGGAGCGAAGATTTATTTGAAAAGGGAAGACCTTTGTCATACCGGCGCGCATAAAGTAAATAATACGGTTGGCCAGATTCTTTTGGCAAGGCGCCTGGGCAAGTCCAAGATCATAGCCGAGACGGGCGCGGGGCAGCACGGAGTCGCAACGGCCACGGTATGCGCATTGATGGGAATGGAGTGTATTGTCTACATGGGCAAAGTTGACATGGAACGTCAGCGTCCGAATGTCGAACGCATGCGCATTCTCGGTGCAAAAGTTGTTCCGGCCACCAGTGGGAGTATGACGCTGAAGGACGCCACCAACGAAGCGATGCGCCATTGGATAAACAATCCTACCGATACGCACTATATCATTGGCTCCGTCGTGGGGCCCCATCCTTATCCCGACATGGTCGCGCGTTTCCAGTCGGTGATTTCAGAGGAGATGAAAAAACAATTAAATGACGTTACCGGAAATCCTTATCCTGACTATGTGTTTGCGTGTGTCGGAGGAGGAAGCAATGCCGCAGGTGCGTTTTATCATTTTTTGAACGACGAGCATGTACAACTTATCGGCGTAGAAGCAGGAGGGCATGGCGTAAATTCCGGGGCTTCCGCGGCAACTACAGCCCTTGGCAAACCAGGCGTATTGCACGGTAGTAAGACATTGTTGATGCAAACAGAAGATGGACAAGTTGTCGAGCCGCATTCGATATCTGCGGGTCTTGACTATCCGGGTATCGGACCCATGCACGCGCATTTATTCGACGTAGGACGGGTACAATTTGTTAACGCGACCGATGATGAAGCGATGAACGCGGGAATTGAACTGAGCCGTCTTGAAGGTATTATTCCTGCAATTGAAACGGCCCATGCCATTGCTGTGCTCAAGCAATTTGAATTTCATCCGGATGATGTCGTGGTGATCAACTTGTCCGGTCGGGGAGATAAGGATTTGGAAACTTATATCCGCTGGGGGAAATATTAAGTCATGAAAAACAGAATCATTAAACTATTTAGTCAGAAGCAGAGCGGATTGTTATCTGTTTACTACACCGCGGGTTTTCCTAAGAAAGACGATACATTACCAATAGCCCAGGCGTTGCAGGAGGGTGGCGCAGACATTATTGAAATCGGAATCCCGTTTTCTGATCCTGTTGCCGACGGACCGACGATTCAGGAAAGTAACAAGGTTGCCTTGGATCAAGGCATCACGCTACCCCAGATTTTGGTGCAGGTCAAGGAGATTAGACGGGCAGGAATCGATCTTCCGATCATCCTCATGGGCTATCTGAATCCTGTGATGCAGTATGGAGTTGAAAAATTTGTTAAGGATGCCGCTGCGTCTGGCGTTGATGGATTAATCATTCCTGACATGCCGGTATATGAATTTGAAGAATCCTATCGGGATTTGTTCGAGACTCACAATCTTTGTAACACCTTCCTGATCTCTCCTACAACTTCCGAGGAGCGGATCCGGCGCATCGATGCAGCGACCAAAGGTTTCATCTATGCCGTTTCGTCGTCGAGTACGACCGGAGCAAAGGGTGAATTTACTTCAGAACAGCTGGCGTACTTTAAGCGACTTCAGTCACTGAACTTAAATAATCCCTATCTGATTGGTTTTGGAATTTCAAACCGCCAGACATTTTCTACAGCCTCCGTACATGCATCCGGAGCTATTGTAGGAAGCGCGTTCATCAATCTTCTGAAAGACTCAAACGATCTGAGAAACGATATTGTCCAATTTGTGAAACAATTGAAAGGAAAATGATCATTCAACTTACTAACAATATTGAAGCCCAGGCACGCCAAGCCATTCTGGACAAGGTGAAGACCCTCGACTATAAAACAACCGAGGTAATCACCCAAAAAGGGAAGTACCTTGTATGCATTGGCAAAAAAGAGTTTGACATTCGTCAACTCGGAAACATGCCCGGCATTAAGGACATTCACCGGGTTTCCGACGACTATAAGCTCGTCTCAAGAAAATGGAAAGTGGGGAGAACCGCCATCGACCTCGGAGATGGCGTGGTCATCGGGGACGGCTCTCTTTCCATCATGGCCGGACCGTGCTCTATTGAAAATGAAAAACAAGTAGCCCTCACGTTGCAGCATCTGAAAGACAATGGTGTTCGGATTATGCGCGGCGGTGTGTTTAAGCCAAGGAGCTCCCCCTATTCGTTTAGGGGGCTCGGAATACCCGGATTGAAAATGTGGTATGAGCAGGCGCGCGCTATGGGCATCAAGATCATCAGCGAGGTGATGCAGGTGAGCCAGATTGAAGAGATGCATGATTACGTCGATGTATTTCAGGTGGGAGCGCGTAATACCCAGAATTTCAACTTGCTGGATGAATTGGGAAAAGTCGACAAGGCAGTGATGATCAAACGTGGTATTTCGGGTACGATTGAAGAGTTGCTGTACTCTGCGGAATATGTTTTCTCTGCGGGTAATGAGAAGTTAATTCTTTGTGAACGCGGGATTCGTACGTATGAACGCGCGAGCCGGAATACGATGGACATCAATGCCATTCCCATTCTCAAAGAAAAAACACATTTGCCCGTTGTTGCAGATCCTTCTCATGGAATTGGCATTCGGGAATATGTAGAACCCATTGCGCTTGCCGCAGTAGTAGCGGGGGCGGACGGTATTATTTACGAAACGCATCAGAAGCCTGAGGAAGCTGCATCTGACGGACAGCAGACGTTAAATTTTGAAGAGTCCGCACGCATGATCGCGAAAATGAGAAAAGTTATTGAAGCCCTGGAAAGGGTATGATAACAGTTTACGGAATTAAGAATTGCAATACGGTGAAGTCAGCATTGGATTGGCTGAAATCGCACCAGGTTGCCTACGACTTTCACGATTATAAAACAAAGGGTATTGATGAGCAACGTCTTCGCCAGTGGGAGAAGCAAGTTGGATGGGAAAAATTAGTCAATAAGCGAGGCACTACGTGGCGGCAGTTGGATGAATCAACGCAGCAAAGCGTGAAAGACGCCGCGTCGGCGATCCAACTGATGATCGAGAAAACAAGTGTCATCAAGCGGCCGTTGATCGAGCGCGATGGACAAGTTATCGTACTCGGCTTTGATGGAGACGAATATGCGGAAGCATTTTCGTGAGAGAGTGGAAGGGGTGTGAGCAACAGACGATTGTTTTCCTGATCCGCTCTTCGACTTGAGAAATCCATTGCTCCGGCACTCCACATCCGATCAGAAATGCGATGGTGGTCCGTTGTATTTGTGAGGATGGGCTGAGTTGATGAAAAACCGGAACAATATGTAATGGAAGAACTTCAGTCTTGCTGTAACGACGCAACCTTTGAATGAGCTCATACTCCGGCCATCGCGCATTCTCGTTAAATTGGCCTCCCTTAATAAACAGTTCCTTGACGACAATCAGTCCCTGCGCCTCTATTCGCGCGAAGCGAACGAAATGATTGGAGAGAAGTTGAAGTAAGCGATTGGGATAATTCTGAGACCTTGTTCGAAATACACCAAGTCCGGTCTTTCTGTTATACATCCGCACAATTTCCCGTGCAAAATCGGGGGGAGGGAGAAGCATAGGATTGAGAAATAAGAGAAGTTCTCCCGAGGCTCGTTGCGCAACCGTATTCAATTGCGCTACCCTGCTCTTTCGAAGTCCACGATACACCTTTGCACCCGCCTTTTCAGCTTCCTTCACGGTCTTGTCTTTGCTTCCCAGATCAATAACAATAATTTCCCGCACCAGTCGTGTGTATGAGTTTCTTTTGAGGTACGCAATGGTGTGACTGATACAATCCTGATTGTTCAGCGTAGGAATAATCACACTTATCATAGGAATTAGTTGAAGGTAAGGGAAGCGGCTAAAAAGTTATGCCAGCCTCGCCGGGGCGCCCTCGAGCGTGGTGTTCTCGCGCATAAATTCCTCAGCGCGTTTACTGATCATGGGAAGTTTGTCCATCATGCTGACCTCAATCATTGGGACGCCGAAGTCTTCCACAACTTTTCCGTGGATTTCATAGAAGCCCCGACCGCGAAATGGGAAGTTTCGTGCGATGTCAGGAAAATGAACCGTGTCAAATACTTTTCCCTTGCAGTCGAGAAACGTGCCAAAGTGCATCAATTGCTTACTGCGTGTTGAGGTGTCTTTAGAGGTCACGAGGTATCCAACCATTCGAACTTTTGACCCGATGCGCTTCAGTAATTCTTCTGCTGTTGTATCTCCATAGTTTTTTGTTTGAAGCAACTCGAACGGGTCACACAACGGGAAGCCTAACAGTTCAATTTCGTCGAAAGCATCTTCAATTCGGTGACGTGACAGGGCCGGCAGCGGATAGTTTTTAGGAGCCGTATCAAACAATGTCGTTGATTGTTTTCGCTCTCTTGATTGATTGAAATGCAGCATGCCTTCCCATAGCAATTGCTGTTTGCTCAGGCCAGTAAACCGAAAGGCACCAATCCGAATGAGGATTCGCAATTGTTCAAGTCCACAGGTCATTCGACCCAGAAAATCATTCATGCTATTAAATGGCCCGCGGCGTGTGCGCTCCATGCATATCTCCCTGGCAAGCTTCTGTTCGAGACTCTTCACATGAATGAACCCAATGAATATTTGAGTATCGTCAATCGACGTCAGATAGTCACTTCGGTTGATGCACGGTGCCTCGATTTGTCCGCCATTCATTCTGGCTTCGTGAAAGTAAAATTCCGTTTTATAAAAGCCACCGAAGTTATTAATGACGCCTACCATAAACTCCAATGGGTAATGCGCCTTGAGGTAAAGACTTTGATAACTCTCGACGGCATAGCTTGCGGAATGTCCTTTGGCAAAGGAATAACCCGAAAAACTTTCAATCTCATACCACACCCGATCAATCACATGCGCCGGATATTCTCGCTTTCGACACTCTTCAAAAAACCGGTCTTTCACGCGCTGAAATTCTTCCCTGGAGCGGTACTTTCCCGACATGCCCCGTCGCAATACGTCAGCTTCTGTTAACGTCAGTCCTGCAAAGTGATGCGCTACCTTGATCACGTCCTCCTGATATACCATCACCCCAAACGTTTCGCGCATGAGTTCATCCATTTTCGGATGGATGACGTCATATCCTTTTCCATTGCGGACCGCATGGAATCTTTCGATATAACTTCTCATCATTCCCGAACTGGATACGCCAGGGCGGATGATCGAACTTGCCGCGACCAGGGTAAGGTAATCTTCACATTGAAGTTTGGTCAGCAACATGCGCATTGCAGGCGATTCAACATAGAAACATCCCAGGGCTTTGCTGTTGCGCAGGAGGTCCCGAACCTTTTCATCTTTTTTAAAGTCTTCAAAACGGTTCACGTCCACATCAATGCCCCGGTTTTTTCGAATGTGCCATGCTGCTTCTTTAATATGCCCCAGGCCCCGCTGGCTTAATATGTCGAACTTAAATATACCTGCATCTTCAGCGCTGTGCATATCGAAGTGTGAGACGGGGTAACCTTTTTGCGGAAGTTCCGTCGCGGTATAACGATATATCGGTTCCTGTGTGATCAATACGCCACCAGCATGAATCGACATATTGGAAGGTAAGTCTTTCATATACTCCGCGTAACGGAATATCAGCTGCGTGATGTGGTCGCGATTTCGGTTTTGAGCCGGGTACTCTACAATTTCATCAATTTCATCTTTTGGCAAACCAAATACTTTGCCCAGTTCCCGAAGTATCGAACGCCCCTGGTAGGTTACGTGCGTACCCAGCAGGCAGACGTGATCATAGCCGTGCCTCTGGAAAAGATAATCGTAGATGGCATCGCGGTTATCCCACGAAAAGTCAATATCAAAATCAGGAGGAGAAGATCGCTCTTCGTTGAGGAATCTTTCGAAATACAAGTTCAGTTCAATCGGGTCGACGTTGGTGATGCCAAGACAATAGGCGACTACGCTATTGGCTCCGCTTCCGCGCCCGACATACGCATATCCGCGTTCGTTGGCAAATGTAATTAAGTCATAAGCGATGAGATAATAGCCGCAAAATCCTTTTAGTTTAATGATCTTCAATTCGCGGTCAAATCGCTCACGCAGTTCCGCGTTTGTTACATCATATCTTTTTTGGAATCCTTCCCACGCTTTTGTCACGAGATAATCCCAATCTGATTCTTCACTACCGGTAAGGTGTCTTTTGTTTTTGTCTTCCTTCAATGCCAGTTCAATAGTGCATGACGACAATAGACTTCTTGTGTTGTTAATCAGCTCAGGACAGCGCTCAAAGATTTTTACAATATCACTTTCGGGAATCATGTACTCATCCGCTTCGGCTTGCTGGTGCGGTTGTAGTTTGCTGAGCAGGATGTTGTTGTCGATGGCACGAAGCAGCCGGTGAACATTGAAACCGAGCTTGTTCGTGAATGTGACCGGATGGTGTATGACGAATTTGTTGGGAGAAGTTCTTCGGTCTCCGTCCAGCATATATTGATTGAGCTGGTGTTTTCGTACGCCCAGGTACTCGTTCTCGTGAAGTGTTTCAGGACGAAATTTGCCGTAGGGGTAAATTACCGAGACATGCTGAAAGGCAGGAGCTCGCAAAGGGAAACGTTTGTCCTCACGATTGTGGTAGGACAGGAAGCGGTTAAGCTCTTCGAATCCGTCATTGTTCTGAGCAATGGCAACGAAGAGCATTTCATTTCCAAGTTGGTCAACAGCAGGATTACGAAATTCGACACCGACTGCAATATCTAAGTCCCACGATTCCTGGCCGAATTGATTCCGACCATGATCCCTTGAGCGGTTCTCCGAACAGATCCGGAGCATTTCAATGTAGGACGCGGTGTTGTTGATTTCAGAGAGTACGAGCTTCTTGACGCCGCATCGTTTTGCTTCATCGAATAGTTGCTGTACAGTGGTTGTACCATATTTGAAGCTGAAGGCGGTATGACAATTCAAAAACATGGTTCCTCCAGCTTCATTACAGTAGTCGGAATGATAAGCTTATCCGCCGAATTCGATGTCTTTAAAGTGCATCCACTTCTTGTCTGTTCTTGCCAGTACCGTGATGCGGTCGCAAAGGAAGTGCTGGTTGCTATAATTCAGTCCTTTCAAATAGGGCCAGCAACGTAAATAGTCCTGGTTATCGAGATTACGCGCGAGCGGTATGTGCGGAACAAAGTTTTCATCTTCACGGACAATTTTTTCAAAGACTTCCTGAATGGCGTATTTGTTAACAATGTCCATATAGATAGTTCTTTGGTTTCCCTGATAGAACACTCCAAAATCTTTGAGAAAAACATTAAAGGGTTCCATCTCTGTTGCGCGCGCTTCGACAAAGCGGAGCATGTGGTACATGTGCTCGTCGTTGTCGCTGTATTTAAACAACGTGATCTGCGCTGGCGCGTAACGATCAGGCAGACGCTTGCCAATTAAATAATGAATATCGTCTTTCAATACCGAAACGTCGCTCATGATGTGTCGCGGCGGAGCAATGATGAAGGACAGTTCCTTTACCGATTCGAGAATTGATGCCGTTGTGGTTTTCATAACTTCCATGTTTTTATTTGTCAATCTCCGTGTCATGTTACCGGCGCGTTTGAGTTTCTCATGTGTGCGCCACGTTTGTTTACCAAATGTCTTCATACCCATTGCCAATTCGTGTCAGTGTGTTTTTACTTTTCCATTAAACATGTTCATCTCCATACGAACGCGCTTGTTAACGTCCAGGCTATTGGCCCGCATCAGCTTCTCCACACCGTGCTTGTGTTTGATGTAGTCGATGGCCTGATACAGGTTAATGTCTTGTTCTGTGTCATCAAACATGCTGATTTGATGATTCCCGTACACAAGACCACTGAGGCGCACGCCTACGAGCCGGATCAGCATGCGACGGTTATAGAGTTTGTTAAACAACTCGAGAACGGTGTGCATCAATACATGATCAGAGGATGTATATGGAATTTGCACCTGCTTGGTTTCCGTGTCGAAGTTTGCATATCGAATCTTCACGGTGACACAGCTTGTCAATTTCTTCTGGTCACGCAGATTAAACGCTACCTTCTCCACCATCGCGGTGAGAATGGACTTCAGTTTTTTTACGTCGATGGTGTCCGAGTCGAAAGTACATTCTGTTGAAATCGATTTTTGTTCGGAGTAGGGGACGATGGGGGACTCGTCGATGCCGTTCGCCTTGTTCCAAAGCGACATCCCGTTTTTGCCAAATGCACTTACGAGAAATTGCACCGGCATTTCGCGCAGCGTTTGTACTGTACGCACACCCATGTCATAAAGAAAGGATGCAGTCTGCTTCCCGATCATCGGTATCTTTTCGACAGCCAGTGGAGCCAAAAATTCCTTTTCCGTTCCGGCGGGTACGTGCGCTTCTGCATTGGGTTTATATTCACCGGTCGCGACTTTTGAAACCAGTTTGTTCACCGACATGCCCAGTGAGATCGGCAGGTCCGTTTCTTTCATAATCCGCCTGCGAAGTTCTGTTGCCCACTTAAATGCGCCGAAATATTTATCCATCCCGCTGGCGTCAATATAGAATTCATCGATGGATGACTTTTCAAAAGCGGGACTTTGCTCAGCTATAATTTCAGTCACGTCGTGCGAGGCTTTGCTGTAGGCCTCCATGTCGCCGGAGATAACAATGGCATCCGGACAGAGCTGCAGGGCGAGATACATCGGCATGGCAGAGTGAACGCCAAATCGCCTGGTTTCATAACTGCACGCCGCCACAACGCCACGCCTACTGCTTCCGCCGATGATCAGCGGCCGCCCCTTCAGTTTCGTATTGCGCTGGCACTCCACCGCCACGAAGAAGGCATCCAAATCCAGATGAATGATGTTTCGTTCCACAGAACAAATAAACTAAAATAATTAGATTTAAGTTTCATAATTAAACTAAAAATATTAGGTTTGTAATGTCGTTGCCATAGCGACTAAGAGTTCGGCAGTTTAGCGATATGCCGGGCTCACTGAGTTTTATAGTTGGTGCCTGATTATCCTCCCTGATAGAATTGGGGAGGATGAAAGGGTTTTTGGCGAAGCGCCAAGAGCATTGTTTATTTGTAAAACGCTGGCAACTCATATGTACATCAGTAAGAATCTCAAATTCCTGCGCACGCAGCACGACCTTACCCAAAAGCAACTGGCAGAAAAGCTTGGTCTCAAACAGGCCGCTATTGGTGCCTACGAAGAGGAGCGGGCGACGCCGCCGCTTTCGTGTCTGCAGGATCTCAGCAAAATATTCCGGGTGAATCTCGATGTCCTTGTCAACCACGACATCAGCAAGCTGCCACAAAAAGAATGGAAGTCGGCGCAGCTTTCGCGCGGACGCGACATTCTGGCGATTACCGTTGACGCGGCGAATAAAGAGAACGTAGAACTCGTGTCGCAGCGGGCCTCGGCGGGCTATGTGGCCGGGTTCCAGGATCCTGAATTCATCAGCGAACTGCCGAAGATCAATTTGCCCATGTTGTCGCGGAACAGCACGTACCGCGCCTTTGAAATACAAGGTGACTCCATGTTGCCGGTACAGCCGGGTACCATTGTATTTGGCGAATATGTCGATGACCTTGGAGCCATCAAGAATGGAAAACTATACGTTCTTGTTCTCCGCGATGGTATTGTGTTCAAGCGATTGTTTCTTTTTCCTGAAGATGAAAAGATACTGGTTGTGTCCGACAACAAACTTTATGCGCCCTACATGATAAGTGCAGAAGACGTGTTGGAAATCTGGCGCGCGCATGGATTCTACACGACCAAATTTCCTGACACGGTGATTGAGAACAATCCTCTGGTTGAAAATCTCGCCCAGCAAGTTTTTCAGTTGCAGCAGAAGAAAAAGAAATAGCCCTTCGACTCCGCTCAGGGTGCACCTTCGACTTCGCTCAGGGTGCACCTTCGACTCCGCTCAGGGTGCACCTTCGACTTCGCTCAGGGCACACCTTCGACTTCGCTCAGGGCACACCTTCGACTTCGCTCAGGGCACACCTTCGACTCCGCTCAGGGTGCACCTTCGACTTCGCCTGCGTTCGGACAGGCAGGCTCAGGGCGATGCTTCCGACTAAGCATGTCTGCCGAAAGGCAGGATTAGGGCAGGGGTGATGCGAACACATAAATGAGGACGGATTTGTAAAGGCAATTATGGGCGCGTCCCTCGGGGCTGCTTCTGGCGTCGCATGCCCTCGGGTCAGGCCACATGGCACTCGCCGCGCCATTGTTGCGAAATTCAAATGAACCGTGTCGGCAGCGCGGCCTGTCTGCCGAAAGACGCCGATAGGCAGGCTCAAACAAATGCCAGTGTGTTTACCCTGAGCTTGTCGAAGGGTCCCTCGCGCACGTACTCAGCGAGTTGTTCATTTTTTAAAAGTGCATCTTAAAGCACAGCCTAGTTGAAGATCTGACCGTGACGAGGTAAATTAGAATGTTCAATTCATTCTAATGATTTACTATTTCCTTTCTGAATTCGTGACGGTGGCAATCATTTCTCTATCGGGCCTTCATGCACCACTTCAAAGAGTCGAAATCCAAACAAGGGATAATCGCAAGGACAGCTTTGCGTTCGTCGACACAGCCAAATTTCAACCCGATACTTCCGTAAATGTTTTTTTTCTTGCTGACGCCAGCTCAATTGAAGCGTATTTTGGTGACCTCATGCCCCATATCGATCGTGACGCTGCTCTGCCAAGTTTCGTTGTCGCCAACGCCGGGAAGAATGAGTACCTGAAGCTTACCTTTTTTCCAGGTAGTTCCGCTAACCAATTTCATGAGTTCGAAATCGGTACGCAAACCAACAATGTCGTTGGTCGGGTCATGCCCAATATTCAAAAATTTGTAACCGGGTCCGGCGTGAGTCTCGGGATGACGAAAGCGCAAATCATTCAGAAGTTTGGCAAAGGAAACAACGATGTCAACTCCCAAACACTTGAGTATCGCATTGACGACATGCGTGCCTCTGAATTTCTGCAGCGATACAACATGCCTGTTTATTTCGCTCGTTTTGAATTCAACCAAAAAGGTATTCTGTTTCGTTATGCCTTTGGTTTTGAATATCCTTAACGATGTCCATCAGCAAGCGGTTTTCAGCTGCCGGGCTGCTTAGATAAAAAGTAAGAAACCACTACCCACCGATAAGAATACTCAATATCGAGTATTGCGTCCGCTGGATGCTTTGGAGAACTTTAAGAAAGTTAACCCGAGAATCCCATGAAATACGTCCGCTCAAGATTTTGTTTCTTGCTTATGTTCGCAATTTGTACCGTCGCTCTTTCACAGGAAAGGAACGCAACGGCATCGAATGGCTGCGCCCGCGGCCGGGCTGTTGCCAAGATCACCAATAAAGGAGTTTACGGCTATATAGAAGTAACAAACGACTGTGACGGCAACCGGTATCTGCCAAGTTCAAAAGGAGAAGTAGAAGTTTTAAGCGAAAGAGAGAATAAAGACGGGAAAATTATCAAGACATGGCGCAAGAGTTCATTGACCACTGGAAATCTTTTTCTCAGCGGGGGCTCTTCAGTGACGGTAGAAAGGGCTGCTGACGATTCTGACTGGGTTGGGTATTTTACCAATCTTCGAAATCTTCAGTTGGAGATTAATGCACCGCGTGAACCGCGTCCCGGGAAACCGAATGACCGTGCGATCCCAATTCAGCTCGGTGAGTCTATGAAAATTTATGAAGCCGATGGAATGGAGTACTTTCTCCGCATCTCAAAGACATCCACAAGCAACGGTCTTTGGAGCTACTCGGGCGTATTGACGGTCGTCAATAACACGGGTGGAAAGGTCAAGTATAGCGATGTCGTGAAGTATAAATTATGGTATGAAGGTTTTGCATGGACGCTTGAGGCAAAATTCAAAACCGTAAGAAATGACGACTCTGATTATTTCTCTGCTCCTGCCAAGTTCAACTACAATCCTGAGATGTATTTCGAACTTTTAGACATACCAAGCTTTAATTGATCAATATTAAGCCCAGCGCTTATTGATGTTTTTGTGCAGAATTTCCGCCGATGCGATTGACGAAGTCAGCCTTGATACCTATCGTGCAATCCTTCGCCGTTCAAAATCTGCGCTTTGTACTTTTCAATGCGTGCCATGCGCGTTTGCGATTGTTTTGGTTGGGAGAAGTGAATGATGTAGCCTCGTTGGCGGCCAGGTGTTAAACTGAAAAACGCTTTCTTGAATTTCGGATCCTTATCCAGCGCGGCGATCAATTCTTCCGGTATGGGTTCGGGATTTTTCTGCGTCTGCACTTTCTCGCCACGCTCTTCGATGTCTATGGCTTCCTGGATATAGGCTTTCAGCGTCTTCTTCAGTTTTTTGATCTCTGTTGTCTCCGTAAAGCGAATGATCCGTGCCGCTTGGATATTGCCCTGCTGTTGAAGAACTTTTTCATTATCCGACAATAACGCGCCTTTAAAAAAACCAATGTTCGCTGACTCTTTCAATGCGTTGATTGAGATTACATTTTTTCCGTGAAGCGTGTACACTGGAGCGCCCCATTTCAATTCTTCTGTGAGTCCTGTTTCGAGAACAATTTGCCGTAGCAATTCAAGTTCTTCGTTCCAATTGTTGACTTTGCACTGCGGCGTCGCTCCGTATTTGCAGCGCATGCAACCGTCAATAAGATATTTGTCAACCAGCGGGTTTAGTTCTTTTTTCATGGGATCACGCGTTGCATTTGTGATCGAAGATAAACAGAAAATAAAATCTTTTGGGATGTAATCCTTGGCCGGTGATTAATGATGGTGGAATTTTAGATGCGAGAGGATTTTGATGTGAGGCGGGTTTTGGGGATGCGATTGGTTTTCGGAATGTGATGGGATTTCCGAAACGCGAGGGGTTTTTGAGACGCGAGGGGTTGCACCCCTCGCGTCGTTAATTAAACTCGATTGGCCCTGAAAGGGCCGGGGGGTACACTCACGACAGAACGTTCAGAGCGGAGGGTATGCGTTTGCAGGAGAGGTGTTTTGTTTGGGACTCTTTTTGTACATCGCGGAGGTGATCACGCTCCATCGCGTGTTATTCATAATGGTTGATCAAAAGTTCTGCGGGTTTATCGATGTCGTGCAGATTCAGAACGTCCAGTATGACCCTGGCCAGCCAAGTTATGATTTGGTTTGGGTCCCGGTTTGAATTGATTGGAAAGCAGTGGATCAGATTTCTTTTTTGCTCGGATTTCTGAAATCCAAAAACTCTGAGACGTTTTTTCTGCCATTTTGAAAGGGACTTCTTCTTATATGAATAGTTAATGTTAATTGAGCCAGCTATCAGCTTGAACGTAAACATCCATTCTTTTCTTTTGTTGAGCTTGAGTTGAAAGCTTTCAATTTTTCCGTTCAGCAATTGGGTGAGCGTGTCGGCGATATTGGACGTATCGATAATGTACGGTTTTGTTTTTTCAATTTCATCGATCATCCTGTTGTATTGGTCAATCTCTGGCTGATACGCCTTTGCCAGGGCCTTATTCTCCATAACGAATTTCTCAAGAGATGTTAATGAGCGGTAGTACATTGCCAACTGGCCATGCCGCGGATTTTTTAATGTGCGCAGCCGTTGCACATGATTCAGCAGTACCCTGTATTGTTTCCAATGACCTTCAGCAACTCCGAATTCAAATTCTTCCACAGCTTCATCAATGAGCCTCTTGAGGTATGTCTGTTCCTCTTCAATTCTTTTAATTAATTCAGCGAGGTTGTCTGGTTCTAATTCCATGAGAGGGTTAGTAGTGTGTATCAATTTAGTTTGATGTTTGTAAAAAAACAAAAGTTGGTCTATCGTGAATCGGCAGTTTTAGCGTTGACGTCAGCACATTCCGTGTTACTGGTCTGGAGTGTGCGTGTTGGCGATTTGCCTGGGAGCTGTTGTGTGAGGATAAATTGTATTGTATCGGGCATTCTCCGAAACATCTTTATTCATTATTATTACCAAAAAACTTTTCATGCATTGTAATGGAATTTTTAAGACGCGAGGGGTTGCACCCCTCGCTATTGATGCGTCGCCCTTTCAGGGCTCTTAGTGTGCGATGGTGGCGTGTTGGTTGTAATAATAAAAATTGATCTTCCGAATAGTTTTCCAAACTAATCTTAATTGGAATTAGCGCGAGCCGTTTTGAAACGCGGTTGGGTTTTCGCGACATGATGCGTTTAGGGACACGATTGATTTCCGAAACGCCATCGGTTTTTGGAACGGTGGTTTTTTTGAAACACGAGGGGTTTGCACCCCTCGCTATTGATGCCCTTCGACTACGCTCAGGGCTCACCTTCGACTACGCTCAGGGCTCACCTTCGACTACGCTCAGGGCTCACCTTCGACTACGCTCTGGGTAACACTTTCAGGGCTCCGAGCGTGCGGCCGTGGAGTGTGGTGATTTGAATGAGAACGTCGCGTTCATCTTGCTATTCCTCATAGACGTGATGAATTCATTTGAGCGGTGGCAGCCCTGGTAGGGCTGCGCATCTCAGCGATGGGTGTAGCCGCAAGGCGTAACCCATCGCGTGATTAGATAAAATTCATTTGAGCCCTGGAAGGGCGGAATGAATTTGTTGTGAATTGATTGAAATAGAAATTGGATTTTGGAACTGGTTTCACAACGGACCATGATTTGAATTTGCGCAGGGACGGTTTGGAATGTAATGCGTTTTCGGAATGCGATGAGTTTCCAATAAAGGTTTGGGTTTGTGAAACGCGATATGTTTTTGAAACGCGAGGGGTTTTTGAGACGCGAGGTTTTTTAAGACGTGATGTTTTTTTAAACGCGAGGGGTTGCACCCCTCGCTGACGTAAGCAGCCCCCTTCGACAGGCTCAGGGTAACACTTTCAGGGCTTGGAGTGTGCGACTGTGCAACGTGTGATTTGTATCAGGAAGTATTCAACATTCATCGTGGTGGTGTTATCGATAGCCATTATCAATTCAATTTGATGACAGCAGCCCTGACGGGGCTGAATGTATCAGCGATGGGTCTAGCCGCGAGGCGTAACCCATCGAATCGCACGAGGCGTTTCACAAACGATGGGCGCCATCGAGGCCGTTAAGTTCGTGCGTGAGGGATGGCGGCATCTGTTTGAGCCGCGCCTGATTTTATGTTTATTGCAAACGTCACGACGATGGCGCGGCGAGTGCCGTCCAGCCCGACCTGAGGCCTGCAACAACTTGCTCCTGAAGAAACGTTACGTTATTGCAGGCCGAAGGGCACGCCCCAAATATTACTTCACCCAATCGATACCCTTTTTCAATAGGGATAATGTTCGCGCTTCTTCCGATCCGATTTCGGGTTGGTGGTTGTATTTCCAGTTTGCCTGCGGCGGCAAACTCATCAATATAGATTCGGTCCGGCCGTCTGTTTCCAGTCCGAACTTTGTGCCGCGATCCCACACGAGGTTAAATTCTACATAGCGCCCACGACGGAGGTATTGCCATTGTTTTTCTCTTTCGCCGAAAGGCAAACTTCTATTCTTGTTTATCAACTGCACATAAGTTGGAGCGAACGCGGAGCCCACATCTTTCACAAAATCAAAACGGGATTGTTTGGTGAATCCGTTCTCGGCTTTCAGATAATCAAAAAATATTCCGCCAATACCTCGTGTTTCGTTTCGGTGTTTGATGAAGAAATAATCATCAGCCCATAGCTTGAACTTTGGATAATACCCGACATGATGCTTATCGCAGACACGTTTCATTTCGTGATGAAAGAAACGGGCGTCATCGTCATTCACATAATGCGGCGTCAAATCAATGCCACCACCGAACCACCACGTTGTGGCTTCGGATGCGCCTTCCGGAACAATTTCAAAGTAGCGTACATTCATGTGGATGATGGGTACGCGCGGACTGTGCGGATGCAATACAATAGAAACGCCGGTTGCGAAGAAGTGTGTATCGGCACTGGCCAGTTGAAGCATTTTTGAAGTTGCCTCCGGCGTCTTGCCGTAGACCGCGGAGAAGTTGACACCGCCTTTCTCAATGACGCCACCTTGCTCAATGACCATGGAACGGCCACCGCCGCCGCCTGGCCTTTCCCATTCGTCCTGCATAAACCGGCCTCTGCCGTCGGCTTGTTCGAGTTGTTCGCAGATGCTGAGTTGGAGCCCGCGAAACCATTGCGCAATTTCTTCCCTGTTGATGCTCATCGGCTCAAAAATAACAAAAGGCTTCGGTATGAATCCGCAGGAACCAACAATCGATTGAATGGGTAAAAAATATATCTTTGGCCAAAATTCAAGAAGATGGCGGCTGAACAGACCCGAACGAAGCGAAAGTCGAAATTATCCATTGACGCAGAAGTACTTATAAAGGCTTATCGGCTGATGCACACAGCGAAGCGGATGGCGGAGACTTACGATGAGAACCGCGAAGTTTGCAGCAAATATGTGCATTCCACGTCACGGGGGCACGAGGCGATACAGCTTGCCACGGGCCTGCAATTACAACCCTGGGACTATGCGTCGCTTTACTATCGCGATGAATCCATCCTGCTGGGCATGGGCATGGAGCCGTGGGAGTTAATGCTCCAGCTGATGGCGAAGCGTGACGATCCGTTCTCGGGCGGCCGCACCTACTATGGCCATCCTTCACTTCGACGTGAGGGCTTTGCCACCATTCCGCATCAAAGTTCGGCTACCGGCATGCAGGCCATTCCTTCGACTGGCATGGCGCACGGTATTTCTTACCTTGAGTCACAGGGACTGATGCACACGCCTGAGCCGCCTGTAGTCGTGTGTTCGCTTGGAGACGGCAGTGTGACAGAGGGTGAAGTTGCTGAGGCATTTCAAATGGCGGTATTGAAGAAGCTTCCGATCATTTATCTCGTTCAGGATAACGACTGGGGTATTTCTGCGACAGGCAAGGAGATGCGCGCCATGGATGCGTATGAATATGCGGCCGGATTCAAGGGCTTGGAGCGCATGGCTGTTGATGGGGCTGATTTTGTGGACAGCTACCTCGGCATGAAGAAAGCATTTGAGTATGCGCGCAAGAAGCGTGCGCCGATATTGGTTCATGCAAAATGTCCATTGCTGGGGCATCATACATCCGGCGTGCGCCGCGAATGGTATCGCGGAGAAGATCTTGAGCAACACAAGAAATATGATCCGATTGAGCGGATGCATGCGTGGTTGTTGGAGCAGGATTTTCCTGAACAGGAGCTCGCACAACTGGAACAAGAAGCACGTGACAAAGTTGCCGCTGATTACCAGCGCGCGCTGAATTCTCCCGATCCTGAGCCTGCAGAATTTGATACGCACGAGTTTGCGCCTAGCCCCATCGTTGCAGAAGCTGGGGTGCGTACGCCGGAAGGGGGAGAAAAAGTGGTGATGGTGGATGCTGCGCTTCATGCCGTGGAAGAAATATTGAAGAAGCACCCGGAAGCATTGTTCTACGGACAGGACGTTGGTCGTCGTCTCGGCGGAGTTTTTCGCGAGGCGGCAACGCTTGCGCAGAAGTACGGCGATGAACGGGTGTTTAATACACCTATCCAGGAAGCCTATATTGTCGGGTCGACGGCAGGGATGTCTGCGGTTGGGGCCAAGCCTATTGTTGAGATTCAGTTTGCCGATTATATCTGGCCTTCTTTGAATCAGTTGGTCGAGGAGTTATCGAAGAGTTGTTATCTCTCGAAAGGCAAGTTTCCGATTCAGTCACTCATTCGTGTGCCAATTGGTGCCTATGGTGGGGGCGGACCTTATCATTCAGGAAGCGTGGAATCAACTTTGCTCACCATCCGAGGAATCAAAGTTGTGTATCCTTCGAACGCCGCGGACATGAAGGGGTTAATGAAAGCTTCGTTTTATGATCCGAACCCGGTGGTGATGCTGGAGCATAAAGGTTTGTACTGGTCTAAAGTTCCGGGTACGGGCGACGCGAAGACGGTGGAGCCGGACGAGGATTATGTCATTCCTCTTGGAAAAGGACGTGTCGTACAAGCTGCCACTGAGGATATGTTGTCTGCACATAGCACCTGCGTTGTAATTACGTATGGCATGGGTGTGTACTGGGCGAAGGAGGCATCAAAGCAATTTGAAGGCCGGGTTGAGATTGTTGATTTAAGGACATTAAATCCTGTTGACTGGGAATTAATTGTTGATGAAGTCAGAAAACACAGCCGTGTTCTTGTGTTGACGGAAGAGCCTTTGATGAATTCATTTGCAGAATCGCTTGCGGGAAGAATATCAAAAGAATGTTTTCAATACCTGGACGCGCCGGTTTGGACGTATGGCGCAGCCAACTTGCCTGCGGTACCGCTTAACGTTGAGCTGGAAAAGATGATGCTTCCAAATGCTGAAAAGGTTCAGCAACAAATTGAAATGCTGTTGTCGTATTGATAAAGCAGAATTTGATCAGAAAGGATATCCGATACCGATGTTGTAGATGACCGGCTCGCGGTAGTCAATATTGCCATTACTGTCCGTAGTCGTGAAAGGCCTGAAGAATTTTACTTTATTCAGGACAAATCGATCACCTTCCGGACGCGCGGGATCATATACTTTGATGCCCACATCAAATCGCAGGATCAGGAATGTAAAGTCAAAGCGCAATCCAAATCCGGTTCCAATACCCAGTTCCCGAAGGAAAGAGTTAAATCGAAACGTATTATTTCCCTGGGGATTTGTTACGTCACCACCGATGGTAGTCTGCCCGGAGCGCAACAGCCATACGTTACCCGCATCGAGGAAGACAGCACCGTTGATAAAACCTGCAAGCTTCGTGCGAAGCTCGACACTGCCCTCAATTAACATTTCTCCTGGACGCTCGAACTGATAGCTGTATAAACCATCTGCTTCCGGATTGCTACTGAGTTCGGGAGGCTGCGAGCCAAGACCGAGTCGTCGCGGACGCCAGGCGCGCACACTGTTGCTGCCGCCGGCAAAGTAATATTTTTCATAGGGGAGAACGCGATTGGAGCCATAGGTCAGCGCAAAGCCGGTATTGAAGCGATAGGCGAGTGTGGCCCATCGGTTGAGGATATTGATGCGACGCAGATCGAAATTGAATCGGAGATATTTGAAGTATTGTAAACCTTGTCGTGTGATGATATCTGGATCAATCAGGTTCAGGCTTGTGCCTCCGGATTCGAATTGCGCACGAAGGAAGATGGAGTTGTTCTCACGACTTCCATAATTTTTGTTCCACGACCACCCGAGGATCATGGAGCTCACAAATGAAGGTTGAAATGAACGCGCAAGGTTAAAGTTTCCGAGTTCTTCGAGGGCTGTGAGGAGCGAATCAAACCGAGCCAGTTTGATGGTGGAGTTGATGATGCTGATGTTGGTGAGTGCGAGAGAAAATTGTGTAGTGCTTCGCGTTTGCCACGTATAGGTATTTGAAAACGTGGCAGCGGTTCGTCGGTACTCGGGACGATCGGAGAAACTATAGCCAAGGGACACACGAGTCTTCGGGTTGTATTCAGCGAACCGGATTTGACGCGCATCGCGGAAGGGCCATAGGAACTGAGGGAAGGTGAGCGATGCATTGACGCCGGCCTCTGTGCTGCGATAAACGTTCTGTTCGGCAGTTGCAGCAGCGACACCCTCGATACCGATGCGACCGTTGAGATCGAAATTCTCGAGCCCGCGGAAGATGTTCCTTTTTTTGAAGTTGATGTTGTAGAAAGGTCCCGGAAATCCCTGCGTCACGTTGACACCCACTTCATTCGACCATTCATACCGATCGAGCGGCGAAGTGAATACGCGGGCGATCAGTTTACCTCCGGACGTATCATAGTTGACGTTGACAAACTTAAAGGCATCGAGGTTACCCAACTGCCGCTGTGTACTGAGGGTATGGCTTCTGCTGTACAAATTTCCTGGTGATAAAAACAAACGTTGCCCAAGAACTTTCAGGTTGTAGTTGTCTTCAAAGAAACTGTATTGAACATCCCGGTGTGTTTTGACTTGACGCTCTGCATTTCCTCCGTTGACACCTGCATCTGTAATGACATGCACGGAATCGATCACGAATTGCTTGTGAAATCCGCGCCGGGCAGGCACTCTGATGCCCATGCGGATCATCACTTTTTTGTTACCCAACGTTGCCGTGTCTACTTCGAAGTCGATGTATTGCCTCGAGAAATCATAGTAACCGTTGTCTTTCAGAACAAGGTCGATGCGTTCCCTTTCCTTCGACAGATTTTCTTCGACGTACCGAACGCCCTTCTTCAGGTAACTTTGTCGTTGTGTTCGATCCAGGTAACGACGCACCGCGCTGTCGGGGACGGCATAGAAAATGGAATCAATGATGTACGGCTCCCCGGGAAATACGTCATACCTGACCTTCACAAATTTACCGAGGGAAGTATCCACCTCTGCATGCACAACGTTGTTGAAATAGCCCCGCGTGAACAAATATTTTGAGAATCGCTCAACGGTGACCTGAACCTGGCTGGTATCAAATACTGCTACCGGTTCACCCCATTGCATGAGCTGATTGCCATTTTCAATTCTGGAATTGTACTTATCGGTCTTCTTCTGTTTGCGGAACTGGATGTTGTTGATCTTCTTCTGGTCGGAGCTCCGCTCGATGCGCGCATCGTATTTCTTTTCCGCACGTTCTTTTTTATTGACAAATTTCTCCTTGTCGTAGAATTTCAGTCCGAAGTAGTATAGTCCCACCGAAAATGAAATTGGAAGGACACTGAAGACTTTTCGGTTTGGTCGCTGTGCGTATAGTGCTTTCAGGTCTTCTTTACTTACCTGTTTTGGAGCATTGATTCGCTGCCGGAACAGGAGCTTTTCATTTTCCTTCAGGTGTTTCGTTCCCAAACAACCCGAAAGCATCCCGGCGAGCAGAAGGAGAAGGAAAAAATATCTAATTTTCGGGGTAGCCAAGATATCAGGATGTTGTCGAAAGCCAGGATTAAGTTTATCAAATCTTTGCAAATAAAGAAATACAGGAAACAGGAGCAATGTTTTCTGGTTCAGGGAGCAAAAAGCGTTCAGGAATTGCTCCATTCCGACTTTGAAGTTGAATTCATTGCCGGAACCGCTTCGTTCCTGGAGTCCCTTCGGGCACCTTCCATTGAATGTGTGGAGGCATCCGAAGAGGAACTATCGGCCCTCGGGGAGTTCGAACATAATAACAGCGGTCTGGCCGTGGCTAGAATGAAGGAGAACGTTGTCCGGGATTCCAGTGCTCAGGCTTACACGCTTGTGTTGGACGATATTCGCGACCCGGGTAATCTGGGTACCATCATTCGCACTGCAGACTGGTATGGCATTCGTACGATAGCGGCTTCGATGGAAACGGCCGACTTCTATAATCCGAAGGTCATTAGTGCGACGATGGGTTCATTCACTCGGGTAACGGTCTTCTATGTCGATTTAGTAGATTATCTCAGAAAGCAGACAGGAGCGGTATATGGTGCTTTTCTGGACGGAAGCGACATTCATCAGACTTCATTTGCAGACGGCGGGCTCATCGTTATTGGAAATGAATCACGCGGAATTTCCTCTGAAGTTGCTGAATGTGTGACGCATCGCATTACCATCCCACGGTACGGAAAAGCGGAGTCGCTGAACGCCGCCATTGCGACCGCCATTATTCTGGACAACGTCCATCGCGGCTGAACCACCTAGAAGAAGCCTTTACTTTTTTCTGCCGCTTCATCTGAAATGCGCTGGGCTTCGTCTTTGCCGATGTAATTATCAATCAGATTGTGACCGAGATAGATGATTGGCGTGAGCGCGATGGCAATGATAAACTTATAGAGGTAGTTGGTGATCCCAATGGCGAGTATTTGGTTGGTAGGGAAAATTCCACCGAAGGCAATAAACAATACCACAAAGCTGTCAACAAATTGAGAGACGAGGGTCGAACCCGTGGCGCGAAGCCACAGCCATTTTGCTCCGGTGATCTTTCGCAACTTCTGAAATACGAATACATCCACAAGCTGTGCAATGAGAAAAGCCGATAATGAGCCAACGATGATGCGCATGCCCTGGCCAAGGATGGTGTTGAAGGCGTAATGAATATTAAGGTAGTTTCCTTTATCGTCTTTGCTATAACTCTGCAGCCACCAGTCGGACGGTTCCAGTTTCATGGTGAAGTACAAAATCACGAAGGCGTAGGCAACAAGAATGGCGGTGAAGTATGAAATGAATTTAACTCCCGGCTTGCCAAAGTATTCATTCAACAGGTCGGTGGTGATGAAGACTACAGGCCAGATGACCACACCAGCAGTCAGATTGAAGTCCATGGTAAACCCAAGGATGTTTAAATGAGCGGGGTCGAATCCCAATGTTTTTTCCATCGAGAATATTTTTGTCCCGATGATCTCAGCCAGTACTGCATTGGTGATGAAGATCCCGCAGAGGACGATGAAGAGTCTTTGTTTTTTTGATTCCGATTGCATGATTACTCGGCTATGGTGAATGAACTTCCTTCAATGGCCAGTTCAGTTTTTTGAAAGATTGATTTGGCTTCTTCAATGACTGGATCAAGTTCGCGATAGCGCGCTGAAAAATGTCCAATCAGAAGTCTGTCGGCGTGAGCGAGATTGGCCATCATCGCGGCTTCTTTGACGGTGCTGTGTTTGGTTTCCTGCGCCTTGCCTTTCTCGTCGTCCATGAATGTTGCTTCATGGTACAAAACATCCACGTTTTTGATTTGTTCGGCGATCGGAGGATGGAATGCGGTATCTGAACAATAGGCGTAGCTTCTTGACTTTCGGGGAGGCAACGTCAGTTCTTCATTTCTGTACAATATTTCACCATCGTCGCTGATGATGTCTGCACCACGTTTCAGACTGGCAATTTGCATGATTTTCAGTCCGGACGGAAGCTTGTCTTTGTCTATGCGTCTTGGTTTTTCTTTTTCCCGGAATAAAAATCCTGCGCAGGGCAGCTTATGAACGAGCGGTATCGACTCGACCGTCAGCGCATCATCCTCCATCAGTATTTCGCGCCTTGTTGTATTGGTTTGATGGAAATGAATTCGAAATGAAGGCGCTGAGTTGGAGTAGCGAAACTGGGTTGTCAATATTTCGTCAAGACCTTTCGGAGCGTGAATGTGCAGGTCGTTCGTTCTCTTCAACAAGTGCATGGTGAACACCAGTCCGGGCAGTCCAAGGTAATGGTCGCCGTGAAGGTGGCTGATGAAGATGTGGCTGATGCGGTGCATGCTGACGTTGTGTTTCATCATCTGCATCTGTGCGCCCTCTCCGCAGTCGACCAGGAAATGGCGATTCTGAATTTCCACCAATTGGCAGGAGGGGAATCTTCCAAATGCAGGCAGCGCGCCGCTTGAACCCAGTATGGTAATTTTGAAACTCAATACGTCCGGTTAAAAACACAAATGACCAAAACACGGGTTTTGGTCATTGTCAAATTTCATTTCAGGCAGGGTTTATTCTTCTCCGTCTTTCAGATCTTTTTCGATCTCGTGCATGAAGACCGCATCAATTCCTTCTTCGACTTTTGGAAGGATATTCAGCACGCTGTCAAGCTGTGATATCTTGATCAGCTTCATGGTATGATCAGAAAGGCAGGTGAGCACAAAAATGCCTCCGTCTTCCTGAACGATGCGATTGCCCACGAGAAGTGCGCTTAACCCAGATGAGTCCGTGTATTTCACTTCAGACAAATCCAGGATGATGTTTCTGATTCCTTCCGCATGCAGGGTTATCAGCTCCGACTTCAGGTTGGGGGCAACACTTGAATCGAGTTTTTCTTCGTGCAGGCGAAGCAGGCAATATTTCTCCTGCTTATCTATCGTGTATTTCATCTCTCTACTTTTTTCTTTGGGCCGGTCTGGCGCCTTTTAGCTTGGATGCAATATAACTGCATTTTGTTGATTTTTTCACGACTTCTGCATGCCGGCAATGGAAGTTTGGATGGCTTTTTCAATGCGCCCCTCCATACCCCCGACGTCGACGGCAGGTAGTGTTTCGCCCATGACCTGCTGGTATAATTCTTTGTAACGTGCTGAAATTGAATTGACAATCGGCTCCGTCATCTCCGGGATTTGCTGCCCGTCTTTTCCCTGGAATCCGTTTTCAATCAGCCATTGTCTTACAAATTCCTTGGACAACTGTTTTTGAGGCTCGCCTTTTTGCTGCCGCTCTGCGTAGCCTTCGGCATAGAAATACCGCGAGGAATCGGGTGTATGCACCTCGTCGATGAGGTAAATCGTGCCGTTCTGCTTGCCGAATTCATACTTTGTATCCACGAGGATGAGGTTGCGTTTTGCTGCGAGTTCGGTACCCCGGTTGAAAAGGCCCAGGGCATATTGTTCCAGTTGTGTGTAATCCGACTCCGTAATCAGCCCTCGCTTCAGAATTTCTTCTCTCGAAATATCTTCATCATGACCCACCTTTGCCTTGGTTGTAGGCGTAATGATGGGCGACGGAAGCTTATCGTTTTCTTTCAGGCCTTCAGGAAGAGGGACGCCACAAAGGACGCGTCGGCCGGCCTTGTATTCGCGCCACGCATGCCCTGCAAGATAACCCCGCACAACCATCTCCACCGGGAAGGGTTCGCATGTGAAGCCCACGGTAACGTTGGGATCTGGCGTGTCGATCACCCAGTTCGGGACAACATCGCGTGTAGCCTTCAGGTTGTAGGCAGCGATGAGGTTCAATACACGGCCCTTGTCGGGTATGCCCTTGGGGAGCACGACGTCAAAGGCAGAAATGCGGTCAGAGGCGACCATCGCCATGACGTTACCGAAGTAATATACGTCTCTGACTTTGCCGCGGTAGAATCCGGTTTGACCCGGGAAGTTGAAGTTAGTTTCCTTGATGGCGGACATGGTAAGTAATCAAGTTCTAAAATAAAGGTTTATTCGGCGAACTTGAAAATGATCATTGTCCTGCTTTGCCCGTCAGCGGCTTTGTTTCAACAACTTTGCCGCCCCGATAAATGGAGATTCCGGTGGGGTTGCCCTGGAGATCAAACGTCGTCCATTCCTTCGCGCGCTTGTCGGAAACGTATTCTCCTTGTTCCTTCATCTTTCCGTTGGGATGATAAAAGGTGAATATTCCGTGCTTGCGATTGAGGCGGTTTTCTCCTTCTGATTCCAATTGCCCGTCTTCGTAATACGTTTTTACGGGACCGTTCAGCAAATCAAATTTCAAGGTTTCCAAAAGTTTCAATTTGCCCGAAGGGTAGTAGGTCTGACGGGGTCCATTCAGCTTACCCGCTTCCCAGGTTTCTTTCATCCGGATGGTTTTGGAGTTGGGGAAATAGTACGTCCAAAACCCATGCGCCTTCTGGTTCTTAAACGACTTTTCCGTTATCGCTACCTCATTGCTGTCGTAAGAAATTTGTGTGTACTCAAGACCTTTGCCTGATACCACTTCTTTCGTTTTTATTTTACCGTTTCGGTAGTATTCAAAGTTTGTCCCCGTCTTGTTGCCCTCCAGATATTGGAACCGGTGGAGGATTTTTCCATCGGGATAATAGGCTACGTTTTCGCCGTGGAGTTTTCCGTTCAGGAAGTTGCCTTCGAGAATCAGCGCGCCTTTTCGATCATATGTCTTGTAATGACCATTCTTCGTGCCGGCATCCATTTCTGAAATGGTCTCCAGCTGGCCGTTGTCGTGATAGAGTTTGTAAAATCCTGTGAGGATACCGTCCTGATAGTTTGCTTCGGATTCCACATTTCCATTGGCGAAATATGTTCTGGTTACGCCATTAGGCTTACCGTTGCGGTATTCGATTTCCTTTTTAATTTTTCCATCGCTGAAATATTCACGGACGGAGCCATCGGGTTTTCCATTGACGAAATACGTTTCTCCTTTGCGTGCCCCGTCGGGGAAATACATGCGTACGCTATCGGTCAGTACATCATTTGCATAATACGCCTTCTGAACGGGACGTCCGGTTTCATCGAATACTTCGACAACGCCCTGGCGGGCACCGTTGACGAACTGAAGTTTACGGGCGACCTTTCCGTTTTCGTGATATTCTGTAAAGAGTCCGTTCTTTTTGCCGTCTTTGAAATTACCTTCCATCATCACGCCGCCTGACTGGTAATACCGGCGATATTTTCCCACGTAGGTTTGCGGGTCATTCGGGTCGGTGAAATATTCTTCCTGTATTTTCTGTTTCTGCGGATCGTAAAACGTACGGACTAGTTTTTGTGCCAGCGCAACGTGGGAGAGAAGGAAGAGGCCAGCAAAACAAAGCGCTCTCATAAGTTTTTTTGTGGTCTAAAATAAAAACAGCTCTGCAATAACGCAAAGCTGTTCCTGTTGTTGTGTGTACTTGTTCGTCAGAGTTTTTCGAGAACGATGGCTGAGGCACCTCCGCCACCATTACAAATACCCGCAACGCCAATATTGCTGTTGTTTTGCTTCAATACGTTGATCAACGTGGTTGTAATACGCGCGCCGGAAGCACCGAGCGGATGACCAAGTGCTACCGCACCGCCGTTGATGTTTACTTTCTCCGGATCGAGTCCAAGTTTTATATTGTTTGCAATGGCAACGGCAGAAAACGCTTCATTGATTTCATAATATCCAACGTCTTTTGCCTGCACACCGGCCATCTTCATCGCCTTTGGAATGGCGAGCGAAGGCGTTGTTGTAAACCACATCGGTTCCTGTGCGGCATCGGCGAAGCCAAGAATTTTTGCGATGGGTTTTAATCCCAGTTCGGTTGCTTTTTCTTTGCTCATCAGGACAACTGCAGATGCACCGTCATTCAGCGTTGATGCATTGGCGGCGGTCACCGTTCCATCTTTTGTGAATACAGCTTTCAGCGCCGGAATTTTATCGAAGTTGACGTTCTTGTATTCTTCGTCTTCTCCAAAAACAGACTTGTTTCCTTTTTTGTCAACGAGTTCGACTGGCACAATTTCGTCTTTGAATTTGCCACTAGCCCAGGCGTTGGCCGAGCGCTTATACGAATGGATGGCGTAGGTATCCTGATCTTGTCTGCTGATGTTCATTTCTTTGGCCGTATTGTCGGCACAAACACCCATTGCGCAGTGGTTGTACACATCGGTGAGGCCATCGTACTGAAGACCATCGAGCAATTCGCCATTTCCATACTTATACCCGTAGCGGGCTTTGGTGAGGTAATAAGGAATGTTGCTCATGCTTTCCGTTCCGCCTGCGACGACGACATCGTTCTGGCCAAGCATGATGGACTGCGCACCCAGCATGATTGCTTTCATACCCGAAGCACACACTTTATTCACCAGCGTGCAGGGTACTTCAAAACCTAGTCCTGCTGCCGCAGCCACCTGTGTTGCCGGAGCCTGTCCGAGGGCCGCAGAGATCACATTTCCGATAAATACTTCCTGGACTGACCTGGCGTCAATTCCCGCTTTCTCGATGGCGCCTTTGTCAGCAATTCCACCCAGTTGCACGGCGGTGAGTCCGGCGAGGCTTCCGCCAAAACTTCCAATAGGCGTGCGGACAGCCGAGATGATATAAACTTCTTTCATGATGCTATTTCAAACGATTTCGGGAGCAAATAAGCACTAATAAGCGGAGCTTTCCAAGGCTTCGGTTACCAGTCCGGCTTTGTCTTTTCTTTTGATTTGGTTGCCTTCCGTTTCTTCTGCTGGAGATATTGTTTTTCCTGATCGCGCATGGCTTCCAGGATCATGCGCGCTTTCTCTTCGCTCATTTTCATGTCCTGGAGCTTGTCTTGATCAGGGCGATTCTCGTCTTTCTTGTTTTCGTTGTTCTTCTTTTGCTCCTCTGACTCTTTGTCTTCTTTATTCTCGTCTTCTTTTTGCTCTTCGTTTTTCTTCTGCTGATCGTTCTTCTGCTGGTTCTTCTGATCCTGGTTCTTTTGGTCGTTTTTCTGTTGTTCGTTCTTTTGCTGATCCTGCTTTTGTTGCTCCTGCTTCTGCTGATCTTTATTCTTTTCGTTCTGCTGATCTTTTTTCTGCTCCTGTTTCTCGTTCTGCTTCTGTTGCTGCTCCTCTTTCTTTTTCTGTTCGTCAAGTTTCTTTTTCACCAACTCGTAGTTGTAGCGCGCGTCGTCGTTTCGCGGCTCCGCCTTGATGGCTTGCTTGAAATAATTCAGCGCTTCAGGAAAACGTCCTTTTTGATTAGCGATGACACCCATTTGCTGGTTGGCTTTGGTTGCAAGATCTTTTCTCGTGCTGTTCGTCAGCGACTGGTAATAAGTCATCGCGTTCGCGGTGTCTTTTTGCAGAAAATAAGCACTCGCGAGGTTCATCCTGATTTCTTCTTCATCCACCTTCATGGAGTCAAGCAGGAACTTGTACTTCTTCACCGCCTGCGCATAGTCGCCGTCGTTGAATGCCTTTTTGGCTTCCGCTTTCACCGAATTAATCTTGCTTACCCGCATCGGGTCGTTGTTGAGGACGACCGCAATCAGTACGAACATCAGGTACTTCATAGACGGATGATTTTAATATTTAACAACACATCAATTGAAAAAAGTGCCATCGCGATGGCCAGAAAATAGAAATACTTATTGGAGCTGACGTCGACGAATCTCGTGTCTCTCAATTCTCCTTCAATTTTGCTGATGGTATTGATCATTCTGTTGACGTCGTTTCGGCTTTCGTTGATTTCAAAATACTGGCCATCGGCTTTAGCGGCAATTGACTTCAGCGAGGAGGCATTTAGTTTGGTCGTCACGATGTTTCCATCCTTGTCTTTTTTCAGCCCGTTGGACGCATAGATGTTTCCGCCTTGAGCTGTGCCCACGCCCAGAGTAAACAGCCTGACGTCGTTGTCTTCAATTTCCCTCACAGCATCATCGGTTTCCTCGCCAAAATCCTCACCATCACTGATGAGGATCACAATCTTTGAGGTAGGTGCGCCGGATTGTTTGTCTTCCTTGAATTTCCGGATGGCCATCCTCAGTGGAGGGCCGAAATCTGTACCGCCTGTGGGTACAAGCGAAGTGTTGATGGTTTCAATGAACAGGTTCAGTGCATTTTGGTCAAACGTGAGGGGGCATTGCATGAACGCTTCGTTTCCAAAAATGATGACGCCGATGCGGTCGGAGTTGAATGCCGCCACGACTTTTTTCATTTCGTTTTTCACTTTCTCAAGTCTTGAGGGCTGGATATCAAAGGCATCCATGGACTTGGAAAGGTCGACGCAGATCATGATGTCTTTGCCGATGGACTTGACTTCTTTTCGGGCGCCGCCGAAGGAGGGGCCCATGATGGCGATGATGAAGAGGGCAAAGTAGATGGTGCGGAGGAATACTTTAATGAAGACAGAGCCGAAGGAAGTCTTCAGTTTTTTTGCTACCGAGATAACGCGGAACAAATAGAGGCCATAAGCCACCAGGAAAGCGGCGATGAACGCCAGTTCTGTCACTTCAAATTCACGAAACCAGTTCACAGCTAAGCATTAACGCGCAATTAACAATTCGGCTGATGGATATGCAAAGAATAATATGCGGGAGGGATTTCGGGCGGGTCGGGGACGGGTTGGATGCAGGAATTTGTAAAGGAAAAGGGATTTTAGTTTCAAAATTGTAGGCGGTTTCAGTTGAAGCCTTATATTTGCACTCCCTTTTAGGATTCCAGCCGGAGAAGCCGGCCTTAAGGGGTCTGAAAAACGGTTACGGAGAGGTGGGTGAGAGGCTTAAACCAGCAGTTTGCTAAACTGTCGTACGCCTTAAAACGTACCGGGGGTTCGAATCCCCCCTTCTCCGCTGTTTTGTTTGTTGTTTGTTTGTTCGGGAGGGGCAACCCTCCCGGGATTTTAGGGGTCCGATAGCTCAACTGGATAGAGCAACAGCCTTCTAAGCTGTAGGTTCGGGGTTCGAGTCCCTGTCGGATCACGTGATGGTTCGGTGGACACGAACCTCTTGAAGATAAAGTTCGGGGTGTAGCGCAGTCCGGTAGCGCACCTGGTTTGGGACCAGGGGGTCCCAGGTTCGAATCCTGGTACCCCGACCTGAGTGGACGTCAGTGAAAAATTTTTACTGCGTCCACTTTTTTTTTGCCCTAACTTATTGGGTTCCATACACATCAAAGTAATTGCTTCATTGATACGATTGGTTCGAAATTGCTTTTTCTCGAAAATCAATTTTTCCGGAAACACCGAACCAATAATCAACTGCTTCTCTGAAAGCGTTGCTTTTTGATAAAAGCCATCAAGATCTCGCAACAGTGTAGCCCCTACCTTTAAGTGCGTTCGAAAATCTTCTTGTAGCGCAGACATATTGGCCTTCTTCCGAATCAGTTCATCATTGACCTCGCTCAGTTGGGCCTTAATTTCTTTATAGTCATGTGCACTGATCTCTGCGTCAAGCATGAGGTGTTGCGCATTTTGCAAGCGTTGATTATTACGACTGATTTCTTCTTCAATTTTAGCCAGCTCGCTTCTGTCACTTTTTATCTTGGATTCAAACGTGTCCAATAAGATCTCATAGTTGAGCTCAAGCACCATTGGATTGGGCCTAATTGACTTGAGCATCTCCAGAAATGAGGCGTTTGCAATCTCGGCCTTGAAACGTTCCGGACAGCCGCATGTACAGTGATAGTAGTAGTACTTACCGCCATTACCTTTTGAAGCACTACCGGAGATATTCTTTCCACAAATGCGACACTCTAGCATCCCGCGCAGCGGCAACTGCTCCTTCAGCGTGTTTTTCGTTGGTCGATTCGGAGCTCGTCCTTCTAGAATGTCTTCAACTTTAAAAAAAAGTTCTTCTGTTATCAGAGGTTCATGAATTCCGTTGGCGTAGTACTCAAGCTCATCCTTGTATGCAGGTACGAGTATCTTTCCGATGTAGACTTTGTTTCTTAGCAGATCCGGAAACCTGGATCGCTCACACTTCAGACCTTTGGCACTCATTTTCCTTCGAAGTTCTTCCATGCCATAAGCACCTGTCGCAAATTCCTCGAACGTTTCGCGCACGAGGTCGGCGTCCTTGCTGGGTACAATCATTGCTCTGCCATCTTCCGTTCTGATATTTCTATATCCAATAGGAGCGATAGTTGTCCAACGTCCTTCCTTCTTTGCTCGATAGATGCCTGACTTCACATTGATCGACCTGCGATCGTTTTCCACTTCGGGGGAGGCCAGGTAGAAAGCCAGCATCATTTTGTTCTCAGGAACCTTTAAGTCCAAAGGCTGTTCGATAGCCTGAGGTTCAATATCCAGCTTGTTCAGCTGTTTGATGATAGAGTAGGAGTCTCCGGCATTGCGGCCGAAACGACTCCAATTAATGAACAAAAGAAAATCAACTTCGCCGGGATTTCTTTTGCAAAAGTTCATGAGCTTGTTAAACTCGGGACGGTCAAATGTTTTCGCTGAGTAGTCCTCTTTGTAATGTGCTACGATGGTAATGTCTCGATTTGCACAATACTTACGCAGCTGCTCTTCCTGATATTGTAAGCTGTAGCCCTTTTCAGCTTGCTCGTCTGACGACACTCTCGTGTAAATGATAGCTCTTTTCCTGTTCATCTATTCTTCGTTTGTAAGCTTTGTATTCAATGGCAGCCAATTGATATAGAAAATCTCTAATTTTGATGAGCTGGTCGTCTGTGTAGACATACCCGTGTTCCTTTGCCAGCTTTCTGCACCTCTCCAACGTTATCATCCTTCAATTTCCGGTTTTGAAGAGCATGACAGCAGCTTGTACTTATCATAATGTGTGCCAACCATCGAATTGGCACACCGCTGCAAGGCTCTTTAGATTGTAGTTTCTATTAAGAGCATCGAAAGTATCTTTCCTGGACAGCCACGGTGAATGTTTTTGAAATGTTCTGAACGAATTTGAATGCCTGTGATGGATCAAGATGGAAAATCGCATTTTTCATCCGCATTAAAAATTTGTACAAATTGCGCTGGCCCTTATTTAATTTGATTGACTCTCATCGGGGTGATATTGAATATGAGTTGAAGGATAGTTGAATTTTGTTGAATTTAGTTGGTGTAATGTTGTACAAGACCCTTAATCGAATGCGTATTCGTGTTATTTTTTTGTGTTTCGCATTGACAATGTCCGGTCCGTTGCTTGCGCAGCAAAAGATTGATTCCGTGATGCAAGTTCAGCAGGGCAATGTGAGCAGCGTTGACTCATTGAAAAGTGTGTACGCAGACTCTTTAAAGAATGCCGTTAGCTCTATTTCCAATTTGCAAAAGAGATTATCAGAAGCTAGAGACTCAGCTCAGCGGGTAAGGATTCAAAACCGCTTAGACAGCGTTGTTCAGAAGAAAGATTCTGTCATTCATAGTCTACAAGAAAAGTTGAGAACTCTAAAACGACAAGAGCTTCAAGACCTTGGGATCAAAGGGGATAAGCTCGATCAAGCGGTCGCCGCGTTCGACAAAGAATTGCCCGCTTCTCTGGGAAATATCAATTTGCCTTCTGAGGTTCCATCTATAGATATTAGTGGGCTATCCATTCCATCTGTTCCTAAGCTTGATTCTGCCAGCATTCAACAGTACAAAAAGCAACTTTCAGAAGAGCAGTTGACGAAACGAGTAGAGGGACTGGATGAATTAAAGAAACAGGAGGAGATGGCAAATCAATACAAAGCCAGAATTGACTCTTTGAAAAGCATCAATGTTCAGGAACAGGCTCAGCAATTTGTGCAACAATACCCGATCAACTACTTCGAGGGTAAAGAACAGCAGATTCAAGGAGCGATGGAGCAGATATCGCGATACAAAGAAAAGTATCCCTATGCGACGTCTCTTGCTCCCAATATGAAGCGCCCTCCAAATCCAATGAAAGGTAAACCACTAAAGGAGCGTTTAATTCCTGGTGTTGGATTTCAGATTTTTGGTTTCCCGGCATTACTGGATATAAACCCATACGTTGGATATCGCATGAATTACCGACTCACCCTCGGCCTGGGCTGGAATCAGCGAGTAAGAATATCTGATAAGAAAATCGCTGATGTCCCTTCACACGCATACGGCCCGCGTGGTTTTGCTTTCTTTAATACCTGGCGAGGTTATGAACTTCTGGGTGAAATAGAGTATCTCAACACATATACTCGGCAGGGTAACATCACTCAAGAGTACAGAACGCAGCGTTGGGTGTTTGAAACTAAACTTGGTGCTAGAAAAGCTTTTCCTATCTACAAGCGATTGAGGGGAGTAGTCCTTTTGCAGTATAACTTGATTGATCAAAAAGGGCGGGCGCCGTACGGGGATAGGTTTGGTTCGAGGTTTGGAGTAGAATTATCAGGATTCTAGTGTTTCATATTATTGAATTCAGCAATTAATATTACCTCTTACAATTTTTTTTGTCTCAGTACATAAGCATCGACTCCTTTGGCAATTTGTCTTGGGTACAAGATTTATCTTACTAAAGCAATAGTAATTTAACTCATTTACTTACATCGTACGATTTTTCTTTTTTCTCGGTAAATAGACAGAAAATAAAAATATTGTCTTAAATCGAGTTAAAAGACACTTCTTTATGTTTACCCTTGATAAATTTTCTTTAGGGCTGCGATGTGCTATTATAAAGCTTCGTTGCCTACATCGTGCAGAAGTTGACTGTGATTTTTTAACTACTCCAGGCTTCTCTTCTCCTCTATCCTGCTCCAATTCCGCAATTCTCGCCTCATCTCTTACTAACGGTAATTCTTAAAGTCGAAGATATGTTTTCTGTATCAAAGCAGTTGGCACATGGTAAGCCGACATTAAACATCTTGTTTTTCGCGTTTTTTGGATTTGCTCTTTTTTTGTGCACCAGTTTTGTTTTTGCACAAACGGCGACAACGTCGCTACCCAAGCTGATTCCTCCAACTCCAAACGCCGCTAGTTTAGGAAAATATGGCGATGTAGAGATCGGGCTGTACACAGGTCAACCTAACGTCTCGTTTCCTCTTTACGAGATAAAATACAATGATCTAAGTATCCCCATAGTGTTGTCTTACAATTATTCGGGATTAAAAGTAGAAGAGTACCCTAGCTGGGTCGGAACAGGTTGGACAATACTTGGAACTGGGGTTATTAACCGTCAAACTAGAGGTATTGCGGATGAGGGTTCTGAAGGATTTAACGGTCAATTCCGAAATGGATTAAAGGTGCTAAACTTTATAAATGGAGGAAGTGTTGTGACGCCCGCAAACCAACTCTTTGTCGACGGGGTTAGGCGCGGACAGTTCGATTCTGAACCTGATATGTTCACTTTTTCTCTTCCAGGTGGCCTCTCGGGCAAATTCTTTTTTGATGAAACGCAGAACGTGTTTACAATAAAAAAGGCAATTACAATCCCTGACCAAAGAATTTCTGTCACAGGTTACTTCAATTACTCGGGGATTTACAACGTTCGTCCTGGTGTGATCGAGAAATTTGTAATTGTTGATCAAAAGGGGATACGGTACACTTTTGAGGTCGTTGAAAAAGCGTCTGGTTTAGAGCCTGGAGAACCTCATGAAAATGATTTTGCGAGTTCATGGTATCTGACATCCATTGACACTCCGAACGGGAACAATGTTTCATACCAGTATCGGTTTCGGATTTTGGATATGCCAGCAACAATGTCTGAGACGAGAACCATTGTCTTGAAGGATTTTCCTGGTTACGATTTACCGGATATGAGTCCAAAGAAAGATTTTGCTGCTGTTTCAACAACAGAGGCCGTCTTAGAACGAATTAACTTTAGAGGGGGATACATAAAATTTGATGAAGGAGATATCCGACAGGACTGGAATTCAAATGCATGGGTATATACGAGGGCAAGAGCTGTTGAACAACCAAAGTCTCTCGGACAAATTAATGTGTGGCTCGAGGGTGAGATGGTGAAACAGTTCAAATTTGAATACGGCTATTTTGGCAACTCGGTCAGGCTTAGATTGGATAGATTTTATGAAGTGAACGGTTCGCAGAAGGGCCCTTCGCATTCTTTCGAATATCAAGATGGAATATTTCCAATTATAGGTGATCACAATTCGCTTACAAGACAGGATCATTGGGGATATTTTCGATCAGAACTTTCAACTTCTCTTCTCCCTCCATTTAACTATTTTATCGCCTTTGCCGATGGTCGTCGGGATTTCGCGAGTGTTCCCGGAAATTCTAGAGAGCCGAGTGATGCTGCGGCCGCCGGGCTTCTGACGAAAATTATTTATCCGACCGGAGGTTACACGAAAATACAATATGAGCCTAATCAGTATTGGGGTGCTCCTAAAACGAGCTTTTGTAACGGTAAATTTTTTCTTGATTCATCTCCCAGAGCCTCTGTATCCGTTGGAGAGCAAACTCGAATTGATACCATTTATGTCGGTGCGCCCACCTGTGCTAAAATTGAGCACGAGTTGATAACTCCTTGTATTGACGGTGAAGCCAATGCATTATTGGTTGATGGTAATGGCGTAGTAATATATGAGCATGTTCAAGGACGCAAAGCTTTCGGATTGTGGGAAAGTCATAAAGGTCCGGCCGCAGGTAAAGCATTTGAATTGGCTTCGGGCGTGTACTATCTATCTACTTGGGTTGTTAATGAAAACTCTTGTGGTAGTTTAACAATGGCAAAGGCTAGTCTCTCCAGAATTTTACAAGATAGTACCGGTTATGCAAATCTTAGTGCAGGGGGTTTTCGCGTTAGTTCGTTGTCAGATTGCAACAATGAGAATGATTGTGTCGATAAGTACATGTCGTATACTGACCCGACTAACATAAATAAGTCGAGTGGTTATCTTGTCACAGACCCGGTATATCATTATTTTATCGAATATGCTGTCAGTGAGGATGGCGGAGGAACCGTAAATCGAGTTAAATGTGCTGAGCTAAATGCTCAAAGTCTGGTACCAATTGCTAGTACCTCGGGCTCAATTGTTGGTTACAATTCTGTCACAGTTAGAAAAGACTCAGCCGGCGTTATTGGCAAGACAGTCTATTCATTTCTTTCGCCAAAGGAACATGCGGATCTTGGGTCTATGGAATATCCATTTGTTCCGCAGTTATCATACGAATGGAAAAGGGGAAAGGAAATCCGGAAATCCGTATATGCCCGAGATGGATCTCAAGACATCCTCATTCAGGATGACTCTTTAGATTTTATTCATCCACAGACATTTTCAAGAAGTTTAGGGTTCCGGCTTAAGCGGTGGCTAGCTACAAATACAATCTTTCACAGCGTTACACTCGATGATTACACGTTTGTGCCATACTCGATTGTTTCGGGCTACACGCAACTAAACATTAAAAAGGAATCGATATTCGCGCCGCCCGGTTCTCCTGTAGCAAAATTATCGAAGCTTACATCGTACAGTTACGAGAATCCTTTGCATTTGTTGCCCACAAAGGTCATTTCTAAGTCCAGTACAGGTCAGGTTGAAGAATCGAGAATGAAGTACATAGAGGATCTGAGTTCTATTAATGGCCTTACCGATTCTGAGCGAGCAGGTATTCAGGCGAATCCCGACAAGACAGCATTGGTTGAAAAGTCCGTTATTACTGATGCTGTGGTGTTAAGTACAGAAAGAATTATATATGATGGACCGCGACTAAAACAGGTTCTGGTCGCGCTGCGTGGAAATCCTTTTGAAGATTTTTTAAGGGCAAATAAATACGACTCGAAAGGAAATTTGTTATCCTACACGGAACGAAACGGTGTAACAACTGCCCACATATTCGACGGTGTTCAAAAAAATGTAATCGCTGAGGTGAAAAACGCAGCTCCAGAGAACATTTTCTATACGAGCTTTGAAGATAATGGGGCTCCTGACCCATTGGCAAAAACAGGAGACCGGGTTTTTCTTGGGGATTATACATTTAATCCTCCCTCAGGTTTTATAGCAACCGATAATTCAATTTTATCATATTGGCATTGGTCAAATAATACTTGGCAATATAAAGAGCAGGTGTATTCAGGCGGAGTCGTGGTCTTAACTGATGGCGATAAGATCGACGAGGTGAGAATTAGACCAACTTCTGCACTAATGACCACGTACACTTATCGTCGAGGGGTCGGAGTGAGCTCAATCACGGACGTCAACAATAAGACGACAACTTATGAATATGATTCTCTGGGGCGGCTCATCGTTATCCGTGACCACAACAAGAAGATTATAAGCAACTTTGTCTATAATTTCAAAAGATAAATCTCTCTCTATGAATATTACCGTGATAAATTACCGTTATGTTCTTTTCATAATATGGTTTTCCTTTTCGACGAATTGTCTTATAGCTCAGAGTCTGCAAACTTCCAAAATCACGTGGACTTGTTCGCAGTTCAGGGATTTGATAACAAACGAATTGGTGTCATCTACTTGTCGGTTTGTTTCATCCAATAATCAATCCCTACAATGGGTTCAGAAGGGCGGCAATCTTGTGTATGACTTTGAGGTTTTGCAGGTTACAGGTTCGTGGGCTGACGTGAGTGGTCCAGGTAGCATTTCATATAATGTGAGGCTAGGGTCTTCAACCGGTTCTGTGACGATTTCAAGGATAGACGGTAATGTTAAAGTGATGGTCCACCTGGACGGGGAGTCTGGGCAAATAAAAAATGAATATGTAGTGTCCAACGTTGAAATCACACCCCAATGAAGCACATTATCTTATTCGTTGTATTCTTGGGGTCATTGTCCGATGCACTTTCACAAAGTATTGCTGGCCAATCCCCTGTTACTCAAAATACGTCCTGGGTTTATACTTATCAAGATGATGCCGTTTACAGCTCCTATCAATGGGAGGTTGTTAACGGAAATGTAACGTCATTTAGTCGGAGTGGTATAACCTATTCAGCTACAATTTTATGGACGGTGGCGGGCACAGGGACTATCAATTTCAAGGTTGGCGCAAATGTTCTAGCAACAAGGTCCGTCACTATTGATTGTGTTGCGCCTGCGAATCCTGGCGTGACTTTGACCAGCAGTTCGAATTTTTGCGGCGATAAGGTAATTTCATACTCAGGAGCTCCACCTGCGAACGTAACGTGGTTCTGGCAAACAAGTGTGACTGGAACAGCTACATTAAACTCAGCGACTTCTTACAACGCTGTGACAACCGGAACGTACTACTTGCGGGCAAAGGCAAACGGTGGAAATTGTTGGAGTAGAGGCGCGTCTTCATTGGCTGTCACGGTCAATGCTAATCCCGATGCTCCAAATTCTCCATCGGTTTCTTCAAATCTATGTGATACGAAGATCTTGAGTAAAAACGGAACTGCCGCAAATGGTGTATCCTGGTATTGGCAAGGGACAAATTCCATGGGAGTCGACAATTCCTCGGTTGTCGCTACGTCGCCGACGTATAGCGTTGCTACTGAAGGCATGACTACGCACTATCTCCGAGCGCAAAATGCGAACGGTTGTTGGAGTTCTCCAGTAGCATCCATCGTTACAGTCACAAAAACACCATCTCCACCAGTAGTAGCAAACGGAAGTGGACGTTTTGGTCCAGGCCCAATCACAGTAAGCGTTGCTCCCGTGACAGGAGTATCCCAGTATGAATGGACCGTGAATGGAGGATTAGTTTCTGGGGTGACAAGCAGTTCTTATACGAATCCCAATTTGACAGCAACACAAATATATTCAGTGTCCTCCGTAAATGGCGTGTGTAAAAGTAGCGCACTTACTGTGACAGCAACTTTCGAGCCTCTACCTGTCATCAATGGAACTAATCAGGGTCACAAGGTAATGGGTGAGCCTGTAGTATTAAGCGCAGGGGGCATTTATCAATCGTATCAGTGGAAAAACGCAGGGGGACAGGTAGTTGGAACAGGTCCGACGTTGACAACGAGTACTTTAGGTAGTTACTCTCTTACGGTCACGAAGGCAAACATTACTGGAACTGCTCAAGCAGACTTTTCCGTCAGAGACCAACTGTCAGGGCAAAACGAAAACTTTGTCGTTGCCAATACACTTTTGATAGGGACCGTTAACGATACATCTTCCATTAGTGACTTATCTGTTGATAAGCGAAGTCAGTCAGTACAGTACTTTGACGGTCTTGGTCGTCCAGTTCAGACAGTTGTAACTCAAGGCTCTCCGGCAAAGCAAGACATTGTACAGCCAATAGTGTATGATAAATATGGAAGAGAATCGCGGCAGTATCTTCCGGTTGTTCCTGCAACAACTACGGGTTGGTATAAGCCTGGAATCGTTGGAGCAGACGGAAATTTAGCCGGCGTAGCCCAAAATTTTTACGCGAATGGAACAAGTGATTTCATTGTCGACGATCCGAGACCATTTTCAGAAACGGAGTTTGAAAAATCTCCGCTAAATAGGCCGGTTAAATCGTACAGCCCTGGTCAGGCTTGGGCAACTAAGCCCGTGGAGCAACGTTACTCGATTAATCTCTTCAATAGCGGAACGTCGTCGATGGGAGAAAAGGTTATTGGGTGGAAAGTAGTTAGTGATGCTCCTGTTAGACAAGTTCCAATGTCAGGATTCGTTGAAACTGGAGGTTATTATTCGACCGGTAATTTATTTGTAACCACGGTTGTAGACGAACACGGTAATTCCGTCAGAGAGTATAAAGATAAAACAGGACGCGTCGTTTTGAAGAAAGTTCAGGCACTTTCGAACGCCTCTAATCTTAACGACACGCTGGCATGGAGTCTGACCTACTACGTCTATGATGATTTGGGAAATCTCCGATTTGTTTTACCGCCGGAGCTCAGTCAGAAGATTCACCGGTTCGATGCGACAAGCTATAATCCGACCACCACGGACCTGAACCTATGGGCCTTCCAGTATAAGTATGATCAGCGAAACCGAATGATAGAAAAGCGCGTCCCGGGAGCGGAGCCAGTTTACATGGTGTATGACAAACGGGACAGATTAGTTCTCACCCAAGACGGGAATCAAAGGTCAGCAACGACTGACTATTGGACCTTTACCAAATATGATGAATTAAATCGACCAATTGCTACTGGCATTAAGGACACCACAGACGGTGCGACGAGGGCGCAAATGCAAGTCGCTGTTGACGTTTTTTACAACAAGCCTACGGCGACAATTAGCGAACGCTTTGTTGGATACAGCTCTGCCAACATACACGGTTACTCTAATCGTTCTTATCCCGTTGTTACCAACGGTTCGGTTGAATCCGCGACATCATATTTGACCGTCACATATTACGACACGTACGACTATCGTTCGAACTGGGGCACATCGTTTGACTACCTGAATGAAGGATTAAGTGAAACCTCTCAGGGTATCGCTTACTCTTTCCCGACGACTGCTTTTATGCGAGTCACAGGACAAGTTACGGGGACAAAGGTAAAAGTTCTTGATGGCGGAGTGGTTGGGGGAAATAATTACTTAAGAACCGTTAACTACTACGACGAAAACTATAGGCCCGTTCAATCGATCACTGAAAAGTACCGAGGAGGAGTCGACCGAATCAGCTCACTTTACGACTTCACGGGTAAAGTGCTTAGAACGAGGACAACGCACGGCACTCACGTGATCAATCGCCGTTTTGTTTACGATCATGCAAGCCGCCTGCTCGAGACATGGCATAAGGTCGGAACCGGCTCCGACATTCTCTTGTCGAGAAACGAATATAACGCACTTGGTCAGCTTATCGATAAGAGATTACACAGCACAGTTGCAGGCGGAACCAATGCGCGACAATCCGTAGATTATAGATACAACATCCGTGGTTGGTTGACGAGTATCAATAACCCAACATTGACGAACGATGGTGGGGTTAGTAATAACGACACCGGTGATTTATTCGGTATGAACCTGTATTATAACCAGGTGAATTCTAGTCTTGCTAATCAGGCGGCATTCAACGGAAACATTAGTGCTATTCAATGGAGTAATAACATGGGACTGACAGCCGAATCGCAAAAGGCTTATAGCTTTACTTACGATCCAATGAATCGTATTTCCTCCACAACATTTAGGAACAATGCAACTGGATGGGCCGTGCAATCTAATAACCGTTTTAGCGAGACGGGTTATCAGTACGATTTAAACGGAAACATTTTGACGTTGAAAAGAAACGACAGTCGCGCAAGTGGAATCATGGACAGTCTTAGCTATTACTATGGAAACTTCGGCAATCAGCTCCAAGCAGTGACCGATGGGGGAGACAAAAACAAAGGGTTTGTGGATCTCAACACATCGCTTCAGGATTATCGCTACGACGCTAATGGAAATATGATCAATGACTTGAATAAAGGCATTGGTGATAACATTAACGACAATGTAAACCGTATTCAATACAATTTCCTCAACCTTCCCGAATTTATTACGAAGCGCAATGCAAGCCTGAGGTACATTTATGATGCAACGGGAAGAAAGCTTGCGCAAGTCGCGAACTACGGAAGCAGTTCCGTGACAACAGACTACGTGGGTGAGTTTGTGTATGAAGACAACCGCCTTCAGTTTATCAACCACGAGGAGGGTAGAATTGTAATGTCGGCGGTACAGACGACGGCAATGTATAATGGCGAGAATACCAACAACGTGACAGCGAGCAACGTCACTCTGAGTAATGTCACGCAAAACGGCACCGAGAAATACCTGCGCGCCGCATCAAGCGGGACAACAGTTCGTTCAGGCGTGAACAGAATAGGAGGCACGCAGGCCGTTGTTGGGGGCGAAGTTTATAAGATTCGAGTGAAGGGTTATACAAGCGGAGCAAATCCTGCCTTTCTGAACATCCGCACAAACAGCACGGACCTGGACTGGTTGAACGTGAGATTACCCAATAACGAAAAGACCGAGATCTGGGTAGAGCGCACGATCACCATTCCTGCCGGTCACACGAGCATGGAGGTGAATGTGCAGTGGAATACAGTGAATGCCACTGATGTGATGTTCATTAACGAATTCGAGATCATTAAGCAGCAGACAAAATCACCGGAGTATCAGTATTACTATAAAGACCATCTTGGTAACATCCGCCTGGTGTTCACGACAATTCATGAACAAGAGATTGCAAACGCAGGGTACGAGACATCAAACCTTTCTGCAGAGACTAGTAAGTTTCAGCGGATGGAGAATGCGAGACGGGTGAACTCAAGTATCTTCGACAGGACGAATGGTGCAAATGCTGGATTCAGCCAGCGACTTACGGGCGGCACGAACGAGAAGTACGGCATTGCCAGAACCATCAAAGTGATGCCCGGAGATACGGTGAAAATGGAAGTGTTTGCCAAATACGTAGACCGAAATCAGGCAAACTGGACATCCGCTTTTCAAACTTTGATGAACTCTATCGCGGCGGCGAACCCCGCGGGAGGAGTAGTCGTTGACGGTCCATCTTATAGCACAAGTACGTCATCATTCCCCTTCCCAAACCAGCACAATTTTGCGGACAGAACATCAGGTACAGCGCCACGAGCCTTCCTGAACTATATCTCCTTCGACGACAATTGGAATCCAATTCTGCTTGACAATACTCAGACCAACTTCGTCCGCCTTACGAGCACCCCGATGGAGCGTGGACAAGATGTGGCGCACGAGCGCATGGCCGCTACCTTCATTGTAAAACAACCTGGCTATGTGTACATTTACCTATCCAATGATGAGACAACACCATTGGAAGTGTTCTTTGACGACTTTAATGTAACGCACGCGAAAGGGCCTGTGGTGCAGAGTCAGGATTATTATCCGTTTGGTTTGACTTTCAACTCGTACAACCGGGAGAACTCAGCTTCTCAGGGCTACAAATACAACGGGAAGGAAGAGCAGGACGAGCTATCGATCAATTGGGTAGATTATGGTTGGAGAATGTATAACCCGACGGTAGCAAGGTGGAGTGCAGTTGACAATCTTGCCGAAAAGTATATCGTCATGTCGCCTTACCACTATGCTGGTAACAATCCTGTGAAAAACATTGACGTTGATGGAAATAAGTTTACCGAGAGCGGTAAGAAATGGGCTAAGAAACTTTGGGGCGAAATTTCGAACAGGATTTCGGCTAATAATGAAAAGATGGGCAAAAAAATGGCCGCCCTCGAATCCGGATATGACAAAAAGGGGAAGGCATTATCTACTAGGAAAGCAGAGCGCTATCAGAGACAGATCGGTCGCCTTCAAGAGAACAATAGAGCACTGACATCAGTTGCGGATGAGATAGTAGCCCTTGACAATTCGTCTCAAGTTTACAATGTTGTTGAAAGCTCATCTCTTAACGAATCAGGTCCGGTACAAGGCACAGGTAATGCAGTTGCTGCAACATCATTTAATTTTAGCACCGGAGCTGTCGATATAACCGTGTCACCAAATGCTGGAATAGCGTTATTTGCGCATGAGATGAAACACGCTTATCAATTTGATATTGGCGAAATCAGTCTCGGATCTTTGGGTGGCTTGGGTTATTCTTTCATATTAGATAAACACGATGAAGTGTCCGGTTATCAAAGACAAGCGCTTTTTGGAAGTAGAGAGTCTGGGGCACGAGGAATAGGTAGCTTGCCTAATAGATATCAAACTTTGCCAACCGGGCCAGTTGACGTGAATGAATACACTTATCAGGGGCGACTTATCAGCCAGATGAACGACTATGAACGTAATCATTTATCGAAAATCATGAAGCAGGCGTACAGATTGAACGGAACGACTTATCAAGGGAGATGAAGAATATTCTAGCTTTAATTTATTTGTTGACAGTCAATTCTGCCATTGGACAAACAGTGTTTAAGCTTTTTGGATACGATTCTTGCTCCAAGGAAGTTCGAAGGATTGAAAGTTTTGGGCTGAGCATGGGGGGAGCTTCCTTCAGTCCTACAGATACAAGTAGTCTGTTACTGGACTCCGGTGTGTACATTTTGTCTTATGTTATTGAAAAGATTGATGACTCACAACTTGGGAGGAAGTATCACATAAAATCAAAAGGTATTTTCAATGACACTCTCAGCTTACTCAGGATTAGTCCTTGTATTGAGCCCACAACACATCCAGACTTCAGTGGTTATTGTTGCTGTGGAAAAAAGTGTGAAGGAAGACAGATTGATTACTACCAAAATGGAATTAAAAGAATCGAAGGAAATTTTATTGGTGGCAAGCCAGTTGGTAGATTGATATTCTATTATCCAGATGGGAATGTCAAGGAAGTCTATAGGTACAGCAAAAAGGGACGATTTCGACGAATAATTTTTCCTTGATGACCAACTTGAGATCTTAACAGAAACTCGGTTTCCAGACTTTGATGAACTCTATAGCGGCAGCAAGCCCAACTGGGGGAGTGGTCGTTGACGGTTCCTCTTATAGCACAAGTACGTCATCATTCCCCTTCCCAAGCCAGCACAATTTTGCGGATAGAACATCAGGTACAGCGCCGCGTGCCTTCCTCAATTACGTCTCCTTCGACGAAAATTGGAATCCGGTCTTATTAGACAATACCCAAACCAACTTCGTCCGACTTACTAGTACGCCGATGGAGCGTGGACAAGACATTTCCCACGAGCGTATAGCCGCTACCTTCGTCGTGAAACAACCTGGCTATGTGTACGTTTACATATCCAATGACGAGACAACACCATTGGAAGTGTTCTTTGACGACTTTAATTTAACGCACGCGAAAGGGCCGGTGGTGCAGAGCCAGGATTATTATCCATTTGGTTTGACGTTTAATTCGTACAATAGGGAGAATGCTGCTACTCAGAATTACAAATACAACGGGAAGGAGGAGCAGGACGATTTAGGACTCGATTGGCTCGACTATGGAGCCCGTATGTATATGCCGGAGATTGGAAGATGGGGAGTACTAGATCCTTTCTCAGAGAATTATTCTGACTGGTCTCCGTACGTTTATGCCTTGGATAACCCCATTAGATTTATTGATCCAAATGGGAAGGAGGTTGAGGATGGTATAACTAGTGAGACGGTTGTAACTAGTACAATGGACAAGTACAAGAGGCTACACGTTACTTCCACGACGACAGTAACAACGACGACAACGGCCAAAGATGGTAAAGTAACTGTAGTAAAAAAGACCACTTCGGCCACCAATATAATCTCTAGTGATCCAAGTAAATCGACAGAAAGAGGTGATGTCACGACGACAACTAAAGTGTCTGTTGATGGGAAACTACAGGGCGACCCTACATCCAGCATCGTAAGCCAGGCGGATTTTAAGGGTGATCTTTCTGCTTTGAATAATGCTACCACGGGCTTAGAAGAATTTAGAAATGAGCACGGTATGCAGTTTAATGAGTATTTGCTCGAACACGGAATTAAAGGTTTAGATGTCGCCTTTAAGGCAGGCATGCTTCCTGTTGGAGTAACGGGACTGGGGTTGAAATTGCCAGAAAAGCTCGGCAAGTTGTTGGGAACTGCCGGGGTCCCTACTTCAGCAGGCGAGATTCAGAAACAAGCGAGTGAAAAATTCTTGAATGACCAAACCCCGATAATCATACAAGCGACGAGGATAGAAGCAATTCCACTTAAATTGCCGGAAAGGAGAAACCCAAAAGAAGGTTGGGTTCGTGATGGACACCAGTTGTTATACGACATTGTTTTTGGGTGGTGGATAGATTAGTTTTATGAGAAAAAATATTATCTCTGTTTTTGCTCTTATTCTTGTTGTTTTCTGCACTCTGTTTTTTCAAGTAATAATTGATGCATGGTTCAGATTATTTCCCGTGGGTAATGAGTATGGTGTTGCTTATAATGATGAACGAGTCAAAAGAGGGATTTTACCTATCCCTGAAAATTGGAGTACTCGAGATTATGATGAGTTTTCAAAGACTTGGAAGCCGTGTCCAGGTGTAGAAGTTCGCACAAGTAAAATAGTCGTCGCCGATGAAAACGGAATTGATTCTGAGATTGACTACATTTCAAAAGATGAGTATCTTCTTGAGATGATTTATAACTATAAGAACGCCTCCAATCCTTGGAGAATTAGTTTCGAGACAAACAGCAAAAGTCGTTTATTAACCAAAGTCCAGGCTGATAGTGTACTTCTACAATGGGGTGTTTTATTAGACAAGTGGTAGCGTGGATGCATAAGGTTCAAGAATTTCCGTGTTTTGGATAGTGGCAAACAGCCAACCGATTTTAATCTTACAACCTTACAACAGCTCATCACGTTATTGTCAAAATACCTTTAGTAATGTCACCCAAAACGGCACTGAAAAATACTTGCGCGCCGCATCCACCGGAACAACAGCCCGTTCAGGCGTGAACAGAATAGGAGGAGCCCAAGCTGTGGTTGGAGGTGAGGTTTATAAGATTAGGTTGAAGGGTTATACAACAGGAACAAATCCTGCCTTCCTGAATATCCGCACGAACAACACCGACCTTGATTGGATGAACGTGCGATTACCCAATAACGATAAGACAGAGATCTGGGTAGAGCGCACGATTACGATCCCTGCCGGTCACACGAGTATGGAGGTGAATGTGCAGTGGAATATAGTGAATGCCACTGATTTGATGTTCATCAATGAATTGGAGATCATTAAGCAGCAGACGAAGTCGCCGGAGTACCAGTATTACTACAAAGACCATCTTGGTAACATACGCCTGGTGTTTACGACCATCCAGGAACAAGAGATTGCAAATGCAGGGTATGAGACAGCAAACCTATCCGCAGAGACGAGCAGATTCCAGCGGATGGAGAATGCGCGACGAGTGAACTCAAGCATCTTCGACAGGACGAATGGCGCCAATTCTGGATTCAGCCAGCGACTTACTGGCGGCACGAACGAGAAATACGGTATTGCCAGAACCATCAAAGTGATGCCCGGCGATACGGTGAAGATGGAGGTCTTTGCGAAGTATGTAGACCGCAACACAGCCAATTGGACTTCTGGTTTCCAGACCCTAATGAACTCCATAGCTGCCGCAAGCCCAACAGGGGGAGTGGTTGTTGACGGTTCATCTTACAGCACAAGTACGTCATCATTCCCGTTCCCAGGCCACCACAATTTTGCGGACAGAACATCAGGAACGACTCCGCGAGCTTTCCTGAACTATATCTCCTTCGACGACAACTGGAATCCGATTCTGCTTGACAACACGCAGACAAACTTCGTCCGGCTTAGCAGCACGCCGATTGAACGTGGACAAGACGTAGCCCACGAGCGCATGGCCGCTACCTTCGTTGTGAAACAACCCGGGTATGTGTACATTTACCTATCCAATGACGAGACAACGCCATTGGAAGTGTTCTTTGATGACTTTACGGTGACGCACGCGAAAGGGCCGGTGGTTCAGAGCCAGGATTATTATCCATTTGGACTGGCGTTCAATTCGTACAATAAAGAGAATTCAACTACTAATTATCACATGTTTAGCGGTAAGGAAGAGCAGGGCGAGTTAGGATTAGCTAACCTGGATTTCCATGCTAGAATGTATATGCCAGATATTGGAAGATGGGGGGTTGTTGATCCTCATGCCGATCAATATGAAATAGTTACGCCGTATAACTATGCTTTCAGCAATCCATTGCTTTTTGTTGATCCAACGGGAATGGATAATATTATTTACGTCTTGGTGGCAGGAGATATGAAAAAGGAGGAGGCGCAAGACATGGTGGACGCTGCAAATGAAATGTTAATGAGCTTGAATCTTTGTGAAATTAAGGTTCAGCTCTATAATAAAGAAGAAAATGGGGAATTTGACATTAAGAATCTGGATGAAACTGATAATTATGCGATTATCGGGACTAATAGAAAAGAAATTGTCAAGCTCGCAAACAAGATTGACCCCGATTTTGGCGGTGCGCTTGCAGAGTGGGAGAAGCGAACTGAACCGGGAAGTCCGGAACGGTCCGAAGACGGCTTTAATGCCAAAGGAATAGTAATAGACCACTCGAGGGAAGGTAGTAATTATGGCTACTCCGCTTCGCCTCCAAATCCTGCCGACGGTTCTGCTTTGGCGTTGATCCATGGAGATGGTCATAGCTTAGATCTTAGGCGCGCAGATTCTGAGTTCGGTAGCAATCACTTGCGAACCGGCGTTATGCAACCAGGCATGTACTGGATTAACGGTTCAGGTGGGAAAGCCGAACAGCGAGGCTTATTTTATGATGTCAAAAATTACGGAGTTCGTTCAGTGTTGTACGATAACAATGAAATATACATTCAGGCTATGAAGGCTCGACACTCGAGTTCCGCGCCAGTTGACAACTACTGCAGAAATAAGGAGGCACGTAACAAAAAATAATTAAAGGTAATGAGTAGATTTTCTATAATTTTTTGCCTTGCTGGGACGGTGTTTTTGCTTTACGCATGCAAAGACGCGTCTCCTCCGATGTTGACTAGTCCCAAGAATAAGTTAGTCGTGAATGCAATGATTGACAATAAGGTATGGTTACCCTATTTGCCCATAACGCCCCAGCGCCGGGTCCGGTTTCGTCGCGAGCTTATGCTGGCAAAAACACCCTTTCGTGTTGTCGCCGACGATGCATTGGGAATAAAGATGGAACTTTTTAATTTTTCCTTGGGATTGTCAGATGAGCCGATTCTTCCAATCATTTATTGGGATATTGGCGACAGCCTTCAATTCGCTTTCAGTTTTACTGATGAGCTGCAAAGGTTAATTGGAAGTGAGGAATCAAAGGGGGTAATTTCAAGCAAGACGCAATTGGAGTTTCAGCTGAATTTTATGGCTGAAATGGCTGGAATTAACCAATCGGCCGATTCTTCGGAGATGCTACGCCTTTGTGAGCTATTGTTTAAGTCGTTGCTTTCTTGTCATAGGATCCGTCTAGATGAAATTGAAGCAATTAAGGACGAGTGGAGGGACAGTTTTTTCTTGCTTAGCGAAAAAAAGAAAACGAGTTGTGAATCAGAATGGGAAAATTATGTCACTCGGATGGAATCTGAAATCAAAGAAGGAAAAGTTATGTTTTTCACGGCCCACCAAGGGTTAAATGCATTCTGGCGTGTTGAGGTTGTCGACGACGTTGCTGCGGGGGGGGGTAAAGCATTTCAAGATTTCATTGGAGAACACATGCTGCTATATATTCGCAGGACATTAATCTTACTGCCAGCCTTATATTCCATTTTGCCGGCAAGTCGGGCTTATTTCCCAAAGCCACTTCCGCAGCCTAATATTTCCAGACAATCAATCGAGTACCTTTCTTAAATATTCAAATTCCGGTTTGCTCAGAATATCAAGTTCATTTAGGGTTGCTGCTTTTATACTATTCCGACATATTTTAATCCGATCAATCATAGGTCTGATAATTGAATTGTTGTGCTTAAGAAACGCGTACAAGTCGCCTTCATTAGCAGGTAGCTTATAACCTTTTGTACTGCTTGAGATGATGACTCCGTCATTTCGTAACGAGGCAATTACCTTTGACATAAAATAGCGGCTTGTCAAACGCTTGCCTTTTAATTGCTCGATATTCTCAATCAATTCACGTTGCCAAACATAGCGATTTGGACTGACGTACCTAAAGTGAAAAAGTAAATGGTTTAAGCACGCCAACTGGTCAGTTGCATTCTCATCCTTTGAGTTCAAAATCTTTTCGCGATGGGTCATAGCCAAGTTTAACCCTAACTCAGCGATTGTTGGGTCATATTTTCCTTCGTCGGCTAAATCTACCGGTGAAACCGGAAAACTTTGTGGCCGTTCTTTTATAGCTACTATTTTCCTGCTTAAAATTTTTAAAAAATCAGCGCTATTGGTAGAAACGACCTTTCTATCAAAGCATCGAGCAAAGGTCCCGCTCAAAATGTCTGCAAGTTGGATCAATCGTGTGGATTTGCTTTGCAGGAATTGAAAGCTCGATCCGGAAAATAGGCTAGGAATATGTTTCTTGTTCACGTACCTGGCGAATCCGTCCATGTAGTCAAGGGTTCCGTGTTCATCTGTGAAAAGTTGTAGGTTGGGATACAACCGGAATAAATCATTATATAAAAGACCATTAACAAATTTGTAAAACGTTTTTTTGTGCTTTAATCCTTCACCGTACAACGCGGCCTTGTCCACAACCAGAAGGTAGATGTTGAAATCAAGAACAGCCATATCAGTTAGGAGCTTGATTCGCCTTACATCGTTGGTTCCTATATTTTTTGACTTCATTTCTCCGGTCTGAAAATGCTTCCTGGCAATAACCTCAAGACGTTGGATCAGGTTGGTCTCCTTATTTTCATTCACGAGGACAGCAGTGATAAGAAAGTGAGTGGATACGCCATTCTTTGTAGTATCTAGCTCATTAGTGCCGTACTCGTCTAGGTATGCTAACATGTTTTTCATCTTAGTGGGGTTAAGGAATGAATTGGATAACCAGGTTAAGTTCGCTATCTTCAACACTACAAGAGCGATACATGGATACAATTAGTTTTCTCGTTATTTTGGCAATTGTTGTTTTAGCATCCTCTGACATAGATATGAAGAAGGCTATTGGGTATATACGCGGTGCGTTATTCATTATCTTTCTTATCATTGCCTTGATTTTGATAGTTAGTCTGCTGTTCTTCTAAGACGGAAGTGACTTCGACCAACACGAGATAACGAACAATTATGTTTTGAAGGCACTAGCCTCACGCCACCTGCACGCTCTGGTTTATCCTGTCAATTAACTGCAATAATTCTTTTCGATCGCTGTCAGGAAAATTATCCAGTCCTTTTCCGTCGTCGATGAAGGGCGATTCGTATAGCATGTCTTTTTCGACGATGCCATTTGAAATGTAGGAGTTGATTAACAATTCTAGAACGTAGAATTGCTCGGTTGTCACGTTGTGCGTTTTGGCGAACTCGTTGAAAATCGAGTTTGCGGCTTCCTGGTCAAGACCCAATGAACGTCGGATTAATTCGGTTAACGGCTTTCCATCCAGCGCCTTAAGGTATGTTTCTTTGTTCTGAATTCGACTTTCGGAGAAAAATATATCGTTTAGCCTGTTTGCCTCTTCTGTAGTGATGGGCTGTGCTGTTCTGATTTTCTGTACGACCAGATCATTCTTGTGTTGGTGGATGAGATTTTCCATCCGTCTTCGGTAGTCTGCTGATGTAAAGCTTGCATATATTGATGCGTCTTCCTCTGCGAAGGTTCCTGTAAATGTATCTGTCAGATTGGTGTAAATCGTTCTCTTCTCTTCTTTATCGACAAACCGAACCAGGTCACGGAGTTCAATTCGCATCGACTCCAGCTCGGGAAGGGTTACGGAGCTCCAGTATTCATCCTTTAGCATCGCACGGATCAAGGATTCTTTGGCTTTAACTGCCTCAACGGTTCTTTTCCGAAAAAGGCCTTCAGCAATTTTTCGAATTCGCGCTGCACTAAGTTCTTCTCCGGCATCTTTGCGCAAGCGCTGTTCCTGGAGACTCATCACGTTAATGTCGAACCTCAGTGCATCTTCTTCAATGTCTTGATTGACCTGAAACTGAATTAAAGGACTAATATGTTCTATGATTTCCCGTACTGCTGGTTTACTTAAAGAATACCAGTTCTCTAAGCTCTTGTATTTTTCTACATATTGAAGTTCTGCTTTTACAGAATAACTTTTTGCGTCCAGTAACTGGACTTCCTGCTGTAATTCACTAAGCATTTTCGTTCCGAGTTCGTGCAGGCTGTTGTCCTGCTGTTCGACCAATGCCCGGCCTAACTTCAAGCGCATATTGAAGTATCGCTCGCTGAGGGTCTGGCTCCGGCTGTTGTTGTCGGCTTCAGGGCATTCGTCAAAGAATTCGAAATTTCTACACCAGTCAAAAACCAAGAAGTATTGCTTGTCCAGACCAGGGCCAAAAAGATCTTTTACAGGCCTTGTACCGCGCCCGATCATTTGCCAGAACTTGGTATAAGACCGGACAGGTTTACAAAACACCAGATTAACGATCTCAGGAATATTTACTCCCGTCTCGAGCAGGTCTTCTGTAATGGCAATTTGTGGAAGCTTTTCTGATGTCCGGAAGTCGTCGTAGCTTGATTTGTCTTTCCCGTCAATTACACGCAAGAGTTTTCCACTGTACTGCGGATAAAGTTCGTCGAAAATTGTCTCGATGAATCGGGCGTGTTCATGCTTACTTACAAAGATGATGGTCTTGCCAATTCGTTCTCCTCCTGATACCCGGATTCCTCTTTCCATCAATGTCTCGAGAATCATGCGGACTGTATCTTTGTTCATAATCCACTGATGCACCTGCGAGGCTGTTACTGCGTCAGGAATTTCGCCTGTATCTGGGTCGGCGAACTTTGCCTCGTACTCTGCCTTCTCGTCATCGCTCTTCAGTTCATTATAGCTGATGCCTTCAGAATAGAATTTTGTTTGTACGGGCACCTTTTTGAATGGCTTCAGTACGCCAAGAGCTACACCTTCTTCTAGTTCAAATGAATACGTTGGATCTTTATCTTCGAGTCCAAAGATCCGGTATGTGTTTCTGTCTTTGTCTTTCTTCGGAGTAGCTGTGAGGCCTACCCTGAAGCCATCGAAGTAATAGAAAATTGCCTTGTACTTATTGTAAACACTCCGATGGATTTCATCGAAGATGATAAGGTCAAACAGGCCGGGACCCATTGTTCTGCTTCCGTCTTCTTCACGCGCGTTGTCGATGAGGTTGTGAAGTGTTTGGTACGTCGAGAAAACAATGCGGCTGCGCAATGGATCCCGGTCGTCTCGAAGGTCGCTCAGGGAGTATTCAGGGAGATATTGATTGAAGTCAGCCTTTGCTTGTGTTACCAGGAAGTCCCGGTCGGCGATAAAAAGCACGTTCTTCACCCAGTGGGCTTTGCTAAGAAAATCAACAAGAGCAGCGGCAGTCCGAGTTTTTCCGGAACCTGTAGCCATTACCAAAAGTGCAGCGCGCAGTTTTTCATGCGTAAATGCTTCTGCAATGCTTTCAAGCGCTTTGGTCTGGTAAAGCCGATCAATGATGTTATTGTTGATGTTCGAGATACGTAAAGGACCTCGCTCTCTCCGGGCTACAAGCCGTGCGAGTTCGTCTTTTCGATAGAAACCAGAGACGGGTCGTTGCACGTAGCCCGTCGCAGGGTGGTCATCCCAAAGCCAAATGGTTAGCCCATTCGTATAAAAGATAATGGGTCGCTGGGAGAATTGTTGCTCCAGCTCATTGGCGTAACCTTCAGCCTGACCACGACCCACCTTTGCATCGGTCACGGTACGCTTGGCTTCAACAACAGCGAGCGGCTTCCCGTCGTCTCCCCACAGAACGTAATCGGCACGTTTCCCGCTCGGTAAAAGGTATTCCTGTACGTTGGCCTTGTCAAGCTCCCATCCGGCGTCCATCAATGCCAGATCCACATAGTCTTTTCTCGTTTGTTTTTCATCTATGGAAAGCGCGTAGGGCTTGCTTGCCTTCGAATGCTGTCTTAGCTCTTCATTGCTTTTCCGCTTTTTGAGGTTCTCCAGGTCAAGCGCTTCAACCGTTGCGAGATCAACTAGTGAGGTTGACTTAATCTGGCTCGCGTCAAAGGCATTTATTTGTTTGGCTGACGACCCAGCGTACCGATAATAAAACCAGGTAGCAACATTGTGTAGGTTTCGCAGGATTACTTTTGCCTTGTCTGGTTTTGACCTGGCAGCGCTTTGCCGCGGGTCAAACGCGTGATCCAGATGGACCGTGTCGTTACCTGCATTGAGCACGAGTTCAGCGCATTGAAGGACTCCGGTGTTGTGTCTCTTTTCGTATTCATCCCGGACTACGAACTGGTCAAGATGTGTGTGACTTAGGAAGGCATGGTTGAAGAGTAGTATTCCCAACGTGTATTTGGCTCGCTGGTCCTTGAGTGCCGGATAAGGGAGACTCTCGATGTTGTAGATGGACTTAATAATGCCCTCAAGACTTTTCCGCGATAGAATGAGGGACACATCGGGCTGGTTGAACGCCGCCTTTTCTGCTTCCGAACAAAGCTCATAAATGCCCGGAAAATCGGGCTGAAGAAAAGAAAAGTTAGAGGCCATCTTTTAGCGGGGTGCTGTAACGCTACACAATACTAAAGTTAAGTGTTTTACGTTTCTTTTGCCAATTCGCCTCGGAACGCTTTTTGGAGCAATGACTGGAATAACCTATTAGAGTGGGATAGAGCAGATTGTTGCTTAGAAATTTGTTTTTGAACTTTTAAAGTGGCGCCTTCAAATTTAAGTTGAGTTTTCATTGGAGGAACTACAATGTTGAAATTGCGGATATCTTTGACGTTAACATGTCCCACGGTTGAACCATTCGTTTTTTGTAAGGCTTGGTTGTAAACATACCGCGAACGCAAAATCGCCCAAAGCGAAACAGACCCAATTATTTCGGGCCTAGCTCTCATTAGCATGGTCCTTTGCCCTAAACAGAAAGATTTCGAATTTTCAGGGATAATGATGGCCTCGCCAAATGTTCCTTCTCGTCCGTAAACAATGTCGCCTGGTAAAGGTCGCAATCGTTTTATCCGGTGTGTGTATTCCTGCAGAGAAACGTACTTCATTGAGCTCCAGTTTATTTGTCCCCCGATTAGTTCTGATGTTCTTATACATGCATAATCGGTCTGACCGTCGCTATGATTCGGTGTTGAATGAGGACAATCCACAATCGAAGAACAAACTTCTTGCAGGCTTTTGGTGTCCCACTCTTTCTCTTTCTCGTTTAGATTTCCAAACATGTCATAAAAAATACTCTGCGCCAGTTTGTTATACTGCTCGAGCAGTTGTTTGTCTTTTTGACGAAGACTGTCAGCTTTGTCGAGGATGGCGGCGATCTTTTTTTGGGTAGGAAGGGGAGGGAGGGGGATCTTAAGTTCGCTTACAATCTTAAGCGAAATATTCTGTAACGTTCCCCCAACAGCCTTGTGAGTCAATGTCGGTTTGATATAAGCCAGCCAATATTTTAGATAATGCAAATCGACTGTTCCATTCTTTGGCCGTATTCCAAGAATTGCTTGATTTGTGGCCATTCTTTCGGCCGTAATCGCAGTTTTTCCAACTGACCCATACATCGCCAATAAGAGAGTCCTTTCAGGAAATATGCGGTTATTGATTGACTTAAGTCCCTCTTCAGTAATAGTTTCCTCGGTCTGCGAAAGGTAGCCACCTTCTGCATTTTCAATGTCACTTATCTTTGCCCATTTGATGCCACCGCCATAGTAATTATTGAACGCTCTTCGAGGGGTGCCACCACTATTCATCTCGCATATTTCTGCGAGTGCTACTTCTTTAAAGACCATAGTTCTATTTTAGAAGTTGTTCAAGTTCCCCCAGCTCTTTTTGCCTTTGCTCATCAAGCTTACGTATCGCTTTGATAACATCTTTCGGCGTTTCATACTCTACCTGTGTGTGCTCTATCACCTTGTATCGATTTATACTCAGGTCGTAGTTGTTCTGGGCAAGCTCCTCCTTGTTCACAAAAAAGCTCTTTGAATTCCTACCTCTCTCCGGTAGCTTATCGAGTGCTTTATGATGCGCTTTGAGATTCTTCCAAAGAGATAATATGTGCGGCAGGTCGGATCCTTTCGTATCAGTGTTTGCCTCAAGTTGTTTGAATGTTTCAAACTCCGGTGCTTGTGGCGTACGCTTATCGTCCAGGGAATAACCGTCGGCTTCCATTTCATAAAACCATACATCTTTTGTTCCTCCTCTACCGGATTTTTGGAAAATTAAGATGGCTGTGCTAACTCCGGCGTAGGGCTTGAACACGCCGCTTGGCATAGAGATCACGGCTTGCAGGAGATGGCGCTCGATCAGTTCTTTCCTAATATCTACATGCGCTTTGTTGCTTCCGAATAATACTCCATCCGGAACAATTACCGCAGCACGCCCGCCTGGTTTCAGTCCCCGGAGCATTAGCGCCAGAAACAGCAGTTCTGTTTTCTTGGTCTTTACTGTTTTCGTAAGCTCAGAGTAGATTACGTCTTCATCCAAACTTCCTTTGAAAGGTGGATTAGCCAATACGAGAGTGCAAGACTCAAAGAATCCGGCATTGGCTTGGCTCAGTGCGTCAACATCTTTTAATTGTACGCCTTCAATACCATGCAGCATCATATTCATGGCACCAATGCGAAGCATCGTTGGATCGAACTCCATGCCCATAAACATCTTGTGCTCGAAGTGCTTTTTATTATCTGTTTTAAGCAGTTCCCTCGGATACTTCTCGCGGATGTATTCGCTGGCTGTCACCAGGAAGCCACACGATCCGGCACTTGGGTCACACACAACATCATCCAGCGTTGGTTCCATCATGGCGACCATCAGCTTGATGATATGTCGCGGCGTACGGAATTGTCCATTTTGCCCGGCGCTGGCAATTTTACTAAGTAGATATTCGTACACGTCTCCCTTTGTATCCCGGTTGCTCATGTCAATCTTGTTGAGCAGGTCTACCACGAGAGAAAGTAAACGTGGGGTGGGGATCATGAATGTAGCACCCTTCATGTACTTGCTGAACGTGCTCTTCTGGCTTGATCCGAGTGACCGAATGAACGCGAATACGCCTTCATCTTTCGTAAAGAGCTGGTACATTGTTTCCGGGTCTTTCTCCTTGAACTTGCTCCAGCGCAGTTCATTGTGTTTTTTGGAAAAGATCGGGTCTTCGATTGCTTTACCTAAATCACTCGCCTTTTTTTCCTTCAAAGTCTGGAGCTCATCCAGTCGCTTGATGAAGAGCAGGTAAGTGATTTGCTCCATTACCAAAAGTGGGTTCGCCAACCCCCCAGACCAGAAGGTATCCCATACTTTGTCGATTTGTGAGCGTAGTTCGCCGGTAATCATAATCCTTGCAGTTCAATTCGTTTAACTCTGTTTTTCAATTCATTAGTGCGGTTGTCAGTGTATTCTTCAACTTCAGCCTGGATAGGCATGTCCTCGCTCAATCTATGGAGTGTAACCAAATGGGGTGGAATAAAGATGTTATCTCCAATTACGTCCGGCTTAAAAAATGCAAATCCTTTTTGCGGGTTTATATTGATGACCTTACCTCGTTGTAGCCCTGCTATTGGTTCTGATGCTCCAGCGCCGGATTTGACCCAATTCTCAGTTTTCGGGCTTGAGTCAACGTACATTTTAAACCATACTAGAACATCCAGTAACTGGAAGATAACACTTTTCAAAAGAAAAGGCGTTTTTAATGATTTAGTATGAAGGTCAATATCTGACCTATGCGAACCGCCCTGTGTCATCGATAAAATGCTCCTCAAATAAAATGCAATCTGTTTTGGTAAATGGGTTTCCTCCAAATGCCGATAGCCCTTTTCAATTAGCAACACTCCGTCTTTGTCTTTACCGGCTAAAAATTTACTACTTTCGTTTAAAGCAACTACAGGCCCGACAAACTCGGCAGGTAATAAATTGAACTTATTAAACGCAAGGAAAAGGTCTTCAATAATTTTTCGAACGGTATTGAGATGGCCATCAATATCAGCTTCGTCGTTGACTTTCAAAAGATTTAGAATATCCTGACCCGCAAGCTCGCCAATATACTTCTCGGAGCAAACATCAAACACGCGTTTGTAGCTGTGTCGGATCTGAGTATCCTCTTGCATTGCTGCGGCACTCTTGAGATCAACAAATAGACGATCAATTTCAACATCACTTCCTTTTTTGTAAATCTTGGTGAAGGCCTTTTTGAAGGTCGTATCTGCATACGCTTCAGCTTGACCCGTGAGGACAAAAATTTCAAATTTTTTCTTTAATTGGAGCAGTCTTTCTTTAGCCCGATGAACGTTGAATGTGTCTTCAGTTCCTTTTACATCATCTTCATTTTCGAAAAATTTTGCATCTAGCAGAACGCCGTCGTAGAAAGGGTAGTTTCGCTCCAGTTCATCCATGCCACTGTTTAATGACTTGTACGGAATGAGATTTATTCCATTTCGCTTTGCTCTTCCCTTCGTCCCAGAAAGGGTTTCATGTTCATCGTCTATCCAGAGCACATTATAGAATACGTCTTCCATGTTCTATTTCATCAGTTTAACTGGAAATTGAAATTTAAATTTAACCCGGTGAATTGGGTCTTCGTTCAAGCCCAGAATCCAGTCCGGATTATCAAAGTATGCTGCTATTCGATCAATGTCATACCCTCCTAAACCGCTGCTGTTGCGTTCGTCTGTCGTTGTATACTTTGTGATAAACTTCTCTCTATCAAAATGCTTTGGAAACGGTTTTCCATTATTTCTGATATCAAGGTGTAGGGAGTTTTCGATTTCTGTCAACTCAACTATAACCTCATTATTCTCGGACTTATGATCAAAAGCATACTTGTTAGCGTTGGTCAGGATGTTATCGAGTAGTGCTTTTAAGAGCAACTTGTTTGCGTAGATACCCCTTTCCTTTAACTTGTCTCCCTTAAGTAATAACTTTTTGATCTTGAAAATGAATCCATTATTTGACAAATCGTTGATGATTCCATTTACATCCGACAATGGGATCGTTTGCTTATTATAGCTTGATAGTACGAATCCCTTTTCACCTTTTTCTAAGACATCAGTAATGAAGTTGATGTCGTGTTTTATCTCCTTTAACGCAGAGACAACACTTGAGCCATAAAAGTCTGCAAATTTCTTATTCAGAAAATCGAATTCTCCGTGCTGCTTGCCAAAAAAATCAAGCAAGTTGTCCGACCAGTCCAGAATGTTTTGCCTTGGTCGTCCTAAGGTGTGCTTAAGAGATGCAAATTCATTATACTCTTTGATCGACCTCCCATGAGCAAGGGCGTTTCTCTCCGCTTTAAGCTTTCTGATTTCGTTAGATAATTCTTTTATGCCTTGAGCCTTTGCCTGTTGTTCTCGGAGTGATGGAAGTTTTATCACCAACTCCATCAGGTTTTCGGTGCTAATTACGGGAATCGCATGGGTAGTTGTTTGAAGAGCTTGAAGCTGCTCCTGGACGTACTGCGAATGAAGTTCGCTTACTAGAAAGTTTTTGTCGACTACCGAATCTTTGATATGAAGAGCAATGACATTCCGTTCTTTAAAGATGGGTGTTCCGTCAAATTCAAATAATGTAGGATTCAATCGACCCCCGCGAGTGCTGAGCAACAGGCATGATTCCTCCAGCATTTGGACGTCTTGTTTCTTAAGGTCGGACTCCTTGATTATGGATAGGTCTAATTCGTAGTCAACATTTTCATCTTTTAAATCTCCAACCTTAATAATTTTCCCTTTATCTGGCAGGTTGCCTCGCTTACCCTTTATCTGCCGAACTAGTTCGCCAAGTTTTACACCTTCGATTTGCTTTCTAAAGTATCGGGGCACGCTGAGATCAAATCCATTTTCTTCGACGAGTTCATTTGGAATAAGACGAACAGTATCAGCTTCTTTGTCTTCCCCGCAAATCGCTGTTAACAGATTGCGGTAGTCAAGAACTTTTTCTTTTGCATTTCTGCCGAGATCGAAAGTTTTGGCATCAACGAATTTGATTTTACCTGGTAGTGTTTTGGCCTTTTTTATAACTAGTACTACCAATGCAACGCCAGTGTTTAATATTAAGCCGCCCGGAAGTGAAATAATCGTTTCAATCAAATCCTTGTTCACGAGGTATTCTCTCAGTCGTTGTTCCTGCCCGCCTCTGAACAAAAAGCCCATTGGAAGCAGCGCAATAAGCTGTCCCTTTGCACTAAGGGAATGCACGGCTTTTTCTATCAGGAAGTGCTCGACAGTCCTTGAACTTGTCGACATGTCGAGGGGTTGGTGCTCAACCTTCATTCCAAACGGTGGATTTGAAATAATCAAATCGAATTGCTCGCTCGCGGTTGGCCAGTCTGATATGGAATCACTACACACATATCTTGCATCAGCAAATCGCTCGTACGCCATGAGGCGCAGTGCTCCTAATGCCCAAGTTTTTTGAAAGAGCTCTTGACCAAAGTACCGATGTCCCGCTTTGGCATGGACTCCAAAGGAGGCTAACCCTGCAAAGGGATTAAAGACTTTTGCATCGTCTGCCACATCAACTAGTCCTTGGAGAAGATATGTTAGTTCTTCAGGTTGGATAAACTCTCCACCAATTCGGCCTTGTGAGTTAGCAATGCTATAAAGAACTCGGTCGAAAATGGTTGAAAAATTATCGAGCAAGGCGAGTTTGTTGAGTGCTTGAAGTTCAACAAAGAGACGTTGCATTCCTCGCTTGTCTATCCTAGAGACAATTGGTTCATAAGCGTCAATTATTGTTGCATAGGCTTCCCTGACATATAGGGGGAGTGTATTGTTTTGCTCTATTTGAATTCCAAGGTATTGTTCGTATCCTTCGGTTTTGATATTATCAGTTATGATTAAACCGTCCTTAAAAGCAGATAAGAGAAATAAGACGACATGATAGTCTTCAGAAGGAGTACGTTCTTCCCGTAGAATATCAAACATTCTAGGAATTACCGACTCAACTACGTCGATCGAAGCTATTGCTCTGCTATAATTTTCCTTCATCATCTATATATCATGAATCTCCCCCAAAATAACGAGCGAAGTAGGACATTTTAAGTCACTCGTTCCTGTATTGTGCGTAAGACTTCTCGAGAATGGTCCTTATTTCGTTGCTCAGGTGTTCAGGTTTGAGGACCTGGATCCCGTCACCAAATCCCAAGATTGTTGCCTTAAGTTCGTAGTTAATCATAAGATTCAACCTGACGATTAAACTCCCATCACTCTCCCTGCTTACTACTTCCTGGTTTTTATGAATCGGCTTGGATTCAACGTGCGGCGCAGAGGAAGGATTGATTTTCAAAATAATGTCCTCGGGCCTCCCGCTGTAATCGATGGACACGCCAATCACATTATCAAACAGCGTTTCCGGGTCGAAGAGATCATTCACGATAAACTTCTCTTTGGATGCTTTGACTTTTTGAATTCGGTCTAACCCAAGAGTAAGCGTTCGGTCGGAATTACCGTCTCTGCCCAAAAGCCACCATCTGTTGCGATACTCCTTCAATAAATAGGGGTGAACCGTAAATGATTTTGCTTCAGGCTGCTTATACGATTGGTAGTTTACTTCCAGTGTCGTCTGGTCCCGGACCGCATCAAAAAGGTCATTGAAGTGTTCGGTACCCTTCGCGAGGGTATGATTTTCAAATTGTACGATTGTTTGGTTGTCTGGAACGTTGGTATGGATTCTGTTCGCGAGCTTTCCGACAATCAAATCCAGTTCGTCCATTATTTGAAAGTTTTCAACTTTTCTCAAGATATTAATCGCCTGTTTTAGTGCCCTGAGTTCGTCTCCATCCAAGGGGATATCCTTTAGCGAAAACTTCTCCGTGTAATAGTAATACATGTCCCCTGAGACGGGACGGTGCAGAGGTGCTCTTTTCGTTTCCAAGTACGAGAAGTCCCTTCTGAGCGTCCTCATATCCACCGGTTCGCCATCGAGGTCCTGGAGTTTGTCATTTAATCTTGTCAGCAATTCCTGGCCTGTCCATTTTCCGTGAGCTAAAAGCTCGTCTAAAATCTCGGCTCGTTCGTGGGGTTTTCTGGTGGAGGGCATAACGACTGATTCTTGGGCGATAATAACCAATTATTAGAAGAAATGCCCCAAAAAGCCCAGAAAAAGCCCTTTCCGGGCTAATTCATCAGAAACTTGTCGTCATGCTCCTCCAGGGCCTCGATGGTCTGTATCGCTCCGCCAGCGATTCCCCGAACCTCGCCGTATAAGGCGACCGTGTTCTCCATCACTTTATAGATTTGCTTCTCCCGCTTGGCAAAGTTTGCCAGGGCCTGAGACCGTTCTTTGGCCAAGTCCGTGTTCATTTGCTCAAATGCCTCACGGATTGCGTCTACCCGTTGCCGGAATTCGTTACCGGTGAGATAGTCGTACAGCAACTTCATCTTGTCGCCCTTGTTGTCCTGCGCAGCGATGACCTCGCCAATTCGACTGATTGTCTGGCGCATGAGCAGGGCTACACTCTTGAATTCGGCGAAGGAACAAACCCAGACTCCATCGAGCCACCCAAACCTCGTTAGTTCACCCGGCATCGCTTCCGTCACAATAACTCCGATATCCGCCTGCTTAAGCCGCATATCCTCTTTGAGCTTTGCAATCCAGTCTTTGCCAAAGCCTTTGGAGCGCTTGCTCTCATACAGGATTCGTCCACACTCATTTCCAAAATTGTCTTTCACGATATGAATGCAGTCACCACCGCGCGCCCCTTTCGCAATCTCTTCCACTTCGTCTTTTGGAAAAGCGAAGGCAAGATGCTCTTCGATGGCCAGCTCCTGAACCTCACCCTGCAACTGCGTGCTGCCCTGTTCGGCTTTCCGTTGCATATCCTCGGCCATCTTAGTTTGGGCATCCAGTTTCTTCTGTAGTTCCGCTTGTTTGAGACGCTCCTCGTCGCGGACCTTTTCTACCTGCTCAAGCGCAGCCTTTTTGATTGCAAGCTCCAATGATTCCTGCTGAAGTTTTAGTTCAGCCTCTCGTGCTTGGAAATCTAGTTCCGCTTTGGCTTTTGCTCTTTCGTCAGCTTCCCTTCGGATTTGCTCATGTGCTGCCAGCACTCGTTTCGCGATTTCGAGTTCGGCTAGCTCCTCTTTTTCTTTAAGCTCTTTTTCTTTGAGCTTAAGAGTGACTGATTGTTTTTCCAGTTCCCTGATTTTCTCGGTCTTTTCAAAAGCCTCCTTTTCGAGCGTTTCAACTTTAGCAGCGAGCTCTGCTTTTGCTTGAGCTTTCATTCGTTCCTCGACGGAAGCCATTTTCTCAGCGTACTCTTTTTCTAAGTGAGCACGTAGATGAGCTTCGAGCGCTTTCTCTGGTGAAAACTGGTGCCCGCATTCGGGGCAGGTGATTTGCATTGTGGTATTCTTCATAGCCAACTAAATTTTTTGTTTGACAATGCATAGTTACGCGGGAGGGCGGACGTTTTGTGTCCTTCCTTGAGATTGCACGCACAAGGACCTCAAGTTTGTTTTGCAACTGGCAACGATGATTTATGGAAGGCAACGGAAAACTGAGGCCTTCCCATATTCAAAGCCCTTCGTTGGGCAGTTATTTGTATTTACATTTGTCTAATGCGGAAAATTTGCAGAGATCCAATCTAGCTGCCTCGACAAAGTCATGAAATCGCTAACTATTATCAAGAGATTGAGCAAGTCTATTTGGTCCAGAATCATTTTCGGTCTGCTCGCGGGCGTACTAATCTGGATTCTCATCCATAAGGTATTCACTTTCGTTTTTCCTTTTGGAAAGGGAGAAGACACTCCGGTGGCATATGTCAATTCTCTAGTATCTTGTCTTGCTTTTGCGGGCTTGATAATTACTATTCTTCTTCAGCAACAAGAGTTGATTGCGACCCGCGCGGAGTTTAAGCAACAAAATGCAACTTTCAGCAAGCAGAGGTTTGAAACGTCATTTTTTAACTTGCTATCAGTCCATCACAGTATAGTCGATAAAATTGTCATTGTGGATGAAAACCGCGTTAACCAAAATAGTCGGGATGCAATAAGATATCTTTATGGGCAGTTTACCGGGCTTTTTATTCAGTGGTATAGAGACCAGGGTTCAACAAAGATTACGTCAGCAAATTTTGGAAGTCATAAAGACGCACTTATTGATTCGTTTCGTGAGGTCTTCTCTAAGTTTGAGCATTACATCGGGCACTACTTGAGTAATTTGAGAGCATTAATGGATGTTATTCATCAGTCCTCCTTAATCGAAGATGATGAGCGTAAATTCTATTTTTTAATCCTGCAAGCACAGCTGGGCCCGTACGAAATATTGTTTCTGTACTATTACTTTAATGCTGGTCCTGGACAGTTCAAGAAGGAATACTTCAATCTGCTAGAACTTGGTCGTGTAATGAATCCAGTCCTGCTTCCAATTCCAGACCATTCATGGATCTTCGACGAGCTGCCTTCGAAGTATATGTTGGCAAAGAATGATAAAGAGGAGCAGACCGACGGGAAATTAAGACGTAAATGGTAAGAGTAATGAGATACTTTGTGCAATACCCAACCAGTCTGCCATGGGGAGATCCCATGTTCATAGTGTGTGCAATTTTACACGAGAAAGAAGACTATCCTAGATGCGGGAGGTTCGATTTGCTTTGTTATTGAGGGCAGTGGAAAAAGGGATAAAACCTATCTCTTGCGCTCCTTTGTATTCCTCACTGGTGCAAGGGAGGAAGCCCACTTGTCCGAAGGAATAGGACAACAGCCCCCAGAGTCAAAAATTTTGAACAACGAAGACGGCTTTGATGAATTCAAGCACTATTGCGGCAATTTTGGATTGGGCTTTTTGGAGATAACAAAAAGTAAATTCCATAAGAAATTGCTCAAGTTGGCCAGGTTGAAAAAATAGATCTGAGATTATATATGGATTTAGACGAGGTGCATATTGACGATGCTGTTGAAGCAATTCGGGCCCTTTCTGAAAAGGACCGTCGAATTCTTGATGCAATCTATGACAGTCCTGGGTGTATGATCACGTCCGTCGAGCTTGAGCGCAAACTCGGGTATTAAGGACGCAAATAGGCCAGCTGGGGAAAAAACTTGCGGTCAGTTTGCAACTTGAGGATGTTGGCTCGTACAGAGATGGCAAAAGGATTAAGGTGAAATTCTACAGCGTCATTGGCGAATACTACGCGGAGGGGGGATGGGCTATGAATGCGTTTCTGAGACGGGCGATTAAGAAAATGCGTAATGACAGGACCGCGGTCAGAAAAAAGGTCATGAGCAAGCGCTAAGGACCTAGCCTGGCCGCGGTCCGCTTATCTTAGTTTGCAAATGCCTGATAGTCTTTGAATAAGCTTTAAGTCGTTGAGAAGATGGTTCGAAATTTTACCGGCCACCCCGACAATTAAAGCTCGTCTGAGAAGACGGGCTTTTTTTTTGTGTTTATGGATTAAGTTTTTTTCGGTTCGGCGTGGTGCCTACATTCGGACAAAGGCGTCAAGAAAAACCTTGTAGGCTTTTTTTATCTTGCTGCTCAGCCTTCTCACTATGTTC
>Ga0164290_1000478_pt1 | contig 125820 bp, 49 predicted proteins | sample Micstemetagenome_FD_108782 | JGI IMG/M metagenome (GOLD analysis project Ga0164290, IMG submission 108782) | Contaminated culture microbial community from soil near Moab, Utah, USA - Microcoleus steenstrupii SON62 (Illumina Assembly) | ecosystem: Environmental > Terrestrial > Soil > Soil crust... | reverse complement strand
AGCGCCGCGGCATCCCGCGCTCGGCCATGACGATCCAGGCCTTCGGCGAGAGCCGCCCGCTCGTGCCGACCGCCGACGGCGTGCGCGAGCCGCAGAACCGCCGCGTCGAGATCGTCCTGCGCTAACCCGCAGGGCTCTCTCATCGCTTGGGAAGGGGCGCCGAAAGGCGCCCCTTTTCATTTCAGCAACTTGTTCACGGCGGGATTGCCGTTCATTGCCGAACCAGCCTTAATCATGACCCGTTTGTCCGTTGCGCGGCTCCCCGAGTCGGCAACGCCCCCGTTGTCAGGAGTGCGGTCGCCGATGTCGTCGCGCCAGGCCCTTCTCGCAGTCCTGCTTCTCCTGCCGGCGGCCGCGCAGTCACAGCCGGTGCGCGGGCTCTATGTCGGCGCCGGCGCAGGCTTCAACTGGATGGCGGAGAGCGACGTCGCCTTCGCCGGACGCGGGACGTCGGCCGCCAACGCGACAGGCACGGCGAGCTTCGACCCGGGCTTCTCCGGCTTCGCGGGCGTGTTGAGCCTCGGCTACGGCTTCGGCAACGGCCTGCGTGCGGAGATCGAGGGGACCTACCGGAATAACGAGATCGACGACATCTCGGGCCTCGGCTTCCCTGGCAATTCGGGGTTCAGCCGTGGGACGGTGCTGACCTGGGGGGCGATGGCGAACGTCCTCTACGACTTCCACTTCGGCTGGCCGGTCGTGCCCTATCTCGGCGCGGGGCTCGGCGTGGTGTCGCAGAACTGGGACAATGTCCGGCGCTCCAGCCGCGCCAACCCGGCCGATTTCTACCACATCGTCGGGACGGAGGCGTCGCTGGCCTACCAGGGCATCCTCGGCCTGGCCTATCCGCTCCAGGGGGTGCCGGGGCTCTCGCTAACCGCCGAGTACCGCCTGTTCGGCTCCGCGCAGGAAAGCCGTGACGCGTTCCGCTACTTCGCTTCCGGCGCGGCGCGCGTGCCCGGCGCGGCGGACACCGACAACCTCCAGCACTCGCTGCTGTTCGGCCTGCGCTACGCCTTCGGCGCCGCGCGGCCCGCGCCGGAGGCCGCGCCGGCCGCGGCCCCCGTGCCGGCGCGCAGCTTCCTCGTCTTCTTCGACTGGAACCGCGCCGAGCTGACGGAGCGCGCGCGGCAGGTGATCGCGGAAGCCGCCGCCAGCGCAGCGCGCGGTGGCACGACCCGCATCGAGGTGGCGGGCCATGCCGACCGCTCCGGCACGCCGCAATACAACCAGCGCCTGTCGGAGCGCCGGGCCGAGGCGGTGGCGGCCGAGCTGGAGCGGCGGGGGGTCCCGCGCAGCCAGATGGCGGTCCAGGCCTTCGGCGAGACGCGGCCGCTGGTGCCGACCGCCGACGGCGCGCGCGAGCCGCAGAACCGCCGCGTCGAGATCGTGCTGCGCTGACGCCCCTCCTGGCGACCGCTCAGGTCACCCGGATGTTGAGGAACTGCCAGGGATCGTCTCGGTCGAGCGCCTCCGGGAAGAGCACGCCGCGGTCCTGGAGCGGCGTCCAGTCGGAATAGACGCCGACGACCTCGCCAAGATAGGGGCGGCAGATCTCGAGGATCCTGGCGTGGTCCAGCTCGTCCGATTCGACGACGCCGCGGCGCGGGTTCTCGATCGCCCAGATCACGCCGGCCAGCACCGCCGCCGTCACCTGCAGCGAGGTGGCGTTGTTGTGCGGCGCGGCGCGCCGCGCCTCCCCGATCGAGAGCCGGGAGCCGTACCAGTAGGCGCCCTTGGCGTGGCCGAGCAGCAGCACGCCGAGCTCGTCGATGCCGGAGACGATCTCGTCCGTCATCAGCCGCTTCTCGGGCTGCATCTCCCAGTTCCGCCCGGCGAGCTCGTGGACGGAGAGCACCGCGTCGTCGCAGGGGTGGTAGGCGTAATGGGAAGTCGGGCGGTATCGCACCGAGCCGTCGGGGTTGCGCGCCGTGTAGTAGTCCGCCAGCGAGATGCTCTCGTTGTGGGTGATCAGGAAGCCGTGGATGGGGCCGGCGAGCGGTGTCCAGGTGCGCACGCGCGTGGAGGCGCCGGGCCGCATGAGGTAGATCGCCGCGTCGCAGCCGAAACCGTGGCGGTGGCCGTCGGCGGGGAAGTGGCGCTCATGCGTGCCCCAGCCGAGCTCCGCGGGCTGGCAGCCCTCGCCGACGAAGCCGTCCACCGACCAGGTGTTGACGAACTCGCCGGGCTTCTTGGCACGGTTGCCGACCTGGGTGTCGCGCTCGGCGATGTGGATCACCTTGACGCCGAGGCGCTCGGCGATCGCGGCCCAGGCGGCGCGATCGGATGCTGGCGGCGGGGACGTGACCGGCGCGCCGGTGTCGCGCGCGACGTCGAGCAGCGCCTGCTTGACGAAGTGGCTCACCAGGCCGGGGTTCGCGCCATGCGCCGTGATGCTCGTCGGGCCGCCGCTTGCGGCCTCGCGCAGCGCGATCGCCTCCTCCCGCATCGCGTAGTTGGAGCGCTGGGACGGGGTCAGCGACGGGTCGGTGTAGCCGCCGGCCCAGGGCTCCACGACGGTGTCGAGGTAGAGCACGTCGAGACGCTGGCAGAGCTTCATCAGCTCCACCGAGGAGACGTCCACGGAGAGGTTCAGCAGGAAGTCGCCGCGCGAGAGCAGCGGCGTGAGAAGCTCGGAGTAATTGTCGCGCGTCGCCGGCGTCTCGATGAAACGGATGCCGTATTCCTCCGCCACCTCGCGCCCGCGCGGCTCGGCGGTCACGATGGTGATGCGCTCCTTCGCGATGTCGATGTGGCGCAGGATCAGCGGCAGCACGCCCTGGCCGATCGAGCCGAAGCCGAGCATCACGAGGCGGCCGGGGAAGGCGACGTGCTTCATCGAGGTCTCCGTGTCGCGTGAGGGGCGGCCGCTCACGCGGCCGCCTGGATGGCGTAGCCGGGGGTCTGCAGCAGCGGGGCGTCTGCCACCTCGACGATCCCGGCCCGATCGAAGCCGTTGAAGGCGGTGCGCAGCGCCGCGCCATAGGCGCCGAGCTGCCCCACCTCGATCCAGTCCCCCTCCCGGATGTCGGCCGGCAGGGGGAAGGGACCCTTCATGTGGTCCGCGCTGTCGCAGGTCGGGCCGAAGAAGGCAAACGGCACCGTCTCCGTCGCGCCACCGCCGCCGGGGCGGATGAGCCGCACCGGGAAGCGGAAAGCGGGCGCCCCGGCATCCGACAACGCACCATAGACGCCGTCGTTGACGAAGAGCGCATCGCCCCGCCGGTGCTGGACCTGCAGCACCACCGAGGTGCCACCCGCCACCAGTGCCCGGCCGGGCTCCGCCCAGAGCTCGAGGCCCGAAAGCCCCTCCTCCGCCACGGCGATGGCGATCGCCCCCGTGAAGGCGGTGAGCGGCGGCGGGGTGATGTCCGGATAGGCGACCGGGTAGCCGCCGCCCACGTCCAGCACCTCGACCGCCACGCCCGCCTCGCGGATCACGGCTGCCGCCAGCGCGACCGCGCGGGCATAGGCCGCCGGCTCCATGCATTGCGAGCCGACATGGAAGCTGACGCCGAGCCGCGTCGCATGCGGGCGCGCCGCGCGCAGCAGCGCGACCGCGTCGTCATGCGCGGCCCCGAACTTGCCGGAGAGGTCGTACATGGCGCCGCCCTTCGGCAGGGCGAGCCGCACGATCAGGCCGAGGCCGGGATCGCCCGCGGTCTCCTGCAGGATCTTCGCGAGTTCCTCCGCGCTGTCGAGCACGAAGTCGCGCACGCCGTGCCGCGCCCAGGACTCGCGGATCGCGCCGCGGGGCTTCACGGGATGCATGAAGTGGATGGAGGCTTCCGCGAACATGCTGCGCACCAGCCGCACCTCGCCGATCGACGCGCAGTCGAAGCGCCGCACGCCGCCCTGCCAGAGCGCGCGCAGCACGGCGGGCTCCGGGTTGCACTTCACGGCGTAGAGCACCTCGCCCGGGAAGGCGGCGAGGAAGCTCCGCGCCGCGCCCGCGATGACGGCGGGACGCAGGCAGTGCAGCGGCTCCTCGGGGCGCAGATGCGCGACGAGCGCGTCCACGCTGCGGGGCAGCGCGACGGTCCCGGTGGGGCGGCGGAGCGGCGACAGCGCGCCGCGGAAGCGGAGGTCGGTCATCGCAGGGGTTCCGAAGCAGGGCGCGTGGGGGACGCCCCGCCGCCGCGCGCCGAGGGGAAGCGGCAGCGCGGCGGCGGGGAAGGAGGGAGCCATCAGGCGGCCTGTCGCGGCCCTCCGCGCGCGGCATTCCCCGAAGGGCAGGACGCGGTCGGAGCGCCGCGCGAGGGCCCGGCGCCGCGCGCAGGGGCTCGCCCCTCTCGGGGTTCGGCCCTGGGCGCGGGTTGGGGCCTCAGGCGCTGGCTGGGTCGCGAGTGGATCTCGCGCCGCGGCGATCAGGCGACACAGGTGGCTCCCTCGAACTCCCGGCCCATGGGTGGCCGGATCGGACAAGAGACGCGTCCCGTCGTTGCTTGTGGCCCCTGTCTGCCGGGGCCTCGCGGCACGTGCGCTGGCGTCGGAACTGCGCCGCGCGGGCAAGGTCCGCGCGACGCCCGGAGAAATAGCGGCACCTTCCCTGAAGTGCAAGGGGGTTTTCGGCCATTCCCATGATCCGCCGGCATGGCGGCTTGCGCCAGACGCGGAACGCCGGAACGGTTCCGGCCCGCCCTATCCCGCCCGGCAGAGATACTCCCAGGCCACCGTCGCGGCCGCCAGCGCGGTGATCTCCGCCATGTCGAAGGGCGGGCAGACCTCGACGACGTCCATGCCGCGGAAGTCGAGCCCGCCGATCCGGCGGAGGATCGCCTGCACCTGCCAGGTGGCGAAGCCGCCGGCCTCCGGCGTCCCGGTGCCGGGCGCGAAGGCGGGATCGAGGGCGTCGATGTCGAAGGAGAGATAGGCCGGCGCGTCGCCCACCACCTCCCGGATGCGCGCGGCGACGGCGGCGGGGCCGGCTTCGTGCGCCTCGATGGCGGAGACCACCGTCACCCCCCTGCCCCGCGTCCAGTCGGTGATCTCCGGCTCGACCGGGGAGCGGATGCCGATCTGGATCATCCGCTTCGGGTCCACCAGCCCCTCCTCCAGCGCGTGGAAGAAGGGCTGCCCGTGCGAGAAGCGCTGGCCGAAGCTCTCCGGCCAGGTGTCGAGATGCGCGTCGAAATGCACCAGCGCGAGCGGCCCGCCGACGCGGCGCGCCAGCGCGCGCAGCAGCGGGAGCGTGATCCCGTGCTCCCCGCCGAGGGCGACGAGGTGCGCGTGGTCGGCCGCCTGGCGCTCGATCAGCTCGAGGCTGGCGGAGAGGTCGCCGAGCGCCAGGGCGAAGTCGCCGACATCGGCGAGTGGCAGCGCCTTCGGATCGACGCGCGTGGCCGGGTGCGCGCCGTCCACCAGCATGCGCGAGGCGCGACGGATCGCCGCCGGCCCTTCCCGCGCGCCGGCGCGGTTGGTGGTGCCGAGGTCGAGCGGGATGCCGGCGACGGAAATCGCGCCGTGCTCGCGGAGCGGCAGGCCGAGGAAGCCGGGCGGCGTGGCGAAGGTCGGTACGAGGGCCATCGGTCGTTCCCCTGCGGCGCGGCGCAAGCCTCTGCCCAAGCGGCGGGCAGTGCGGCGCGAAGCTTCGCAGAAGACGGGGCCGGCGCAACACAGCGCCACCGGGCGCGGTGCTGGCACGCGAGTTGCTGACCACGCGCCAAACGCCTGTCCGGGAGCTTCTCATGCAGCGACGTAACATCCTCGCCGGCGCGGCCGGCGGCATGGCGGGGGCACTGGCCGCGCCCGCCGTGGCGACCGCGCAGACCACCTTCAACTGGCGCATGACGAGCTTCTACGGCCCGCAGGCGGCCTTCTACTCGACCGGTCCGGGCTCCGCGCGCGACCTCATCGACCGCATCCAGCGCATGTCGAACAACCGCATCCGCATCCAGTTCTTCGGGGCGGGCGAGCTGATTCCGGCGGCGGAGGGGTTCGATGCCGTCTCGCAGGGCATCGTCGAGATGAACTATGCCAACGCCTATTTCTGGACCGGCAAGACCTTCGCGGCGCAATACTTCACCGCCGTGCCCTTCGGGCTGAACTTCCAGGGGCTGAATGGCTGGATGTACGACGGCGGCGGGCTCGACCTCTGGCGCGAGGTCTATGACCGCTTCAACCTCGTCCCCTTCCTCTGCGGCAACACCGGCGTCCAGATGACCGGCTGGTTCCGCCGGCCGGTCGAGCGGGTGGAGGACCTGCGCGGCCTCAAGATGCGCATCCCAGGGCTTGCGGGCCGGGTCTACCAGCGGCTCGGCGTCGATGTCCGGCTGCTGCCCGCGGGCGAGATCTTCCCGGCGCTCGAGCGCGGCGTGATCGACGCGGCGGAGTTCGTCGGGCCCTTCCTCGACCGCCAGCTCGGGCTGCAGCGCGTGGCGAAGTTCTACCACACGACCGGCTGGCACGAGACAGCGACGGCCTCCGAGCTCATCATCAACAAGGCCGCCTGGAACCGCCTGCCGAACGACCTGAAGGCGATCGTCGAGAACGCGGTCGCCGCCTGCAACGTGATCTCCGAGGCGTGGTGCCAGAAGAACAACGCCGACGCGATGGAGGACCTGATCCGCAACCAGGGCGTCACCGCCGCGCCGCTGCCCGATCCGGTGATCGAGCGCCTGCGTGCCGAGACAGCGACGGTGCTGGAGGAGGGCATCGCGCGCGACCCGGTGACGCGCCGCGTGCATGAGAGCTTCACCGCTTACAAGGCGCGCTTCGACGCGTGGTCGGAGTATTCCGAGGCGCCCTACCACAGCAGGATCCGCCGCGCGTGACGACGGCAGCCGCGCCGGTCGAGGGCTCGGCCGCCATGCGCCTTGCGGATGCGATCGACGCCGTGGTGGACCGCGTCGGCCAGGTCTCGGCCGCCGCGGTGGCGGCGCTGGTCGTCGTCATGTCGGCGAACGTCCTGCTGCGCTACGGCTTCTCGATCGGCAGCGTCTGGGCGCAGGAGCTCGAATGGCACCTGATGGCGCCGATCGCGCTGATCGGCGCGGCCTATGCGCTGCGGCATGGAGAGCATGTGCGGGTGGACGTGCTCTATGCCGGCTTCTCCGAACGGGCCAAGGCGCTGGTGGACCTCCTCGCAGGTTTCAGCGGCATCGTTGTGTCGGTCCTCGTGATCCTGCTCGCCTGGCGCTATGTCGGCGTGAGCTGGAACAACGCCGAGGGCTCGCCCAATCCCGGCGGCATTCCGTATCGCTGGGCGCTGAAGGCCTTCATCCCCATCGGCTTCGCGTTGCTGCTGGCGCAGTTCAGCGCGGAAACCCTGCGTGCGGCCGCGCGCCTGCGCGCGGCATGACGTTCCACGCGGCTGAGCGCGGCGTGGTCCCCGCCTTGCCGCGCGCGGCCTGATCCTTCCGGACACACGATGCCGATCACCGAGATCTACGCGATCCTGATGCTCGTCGCCTTCTTCGGGCTGCTGATGATCGGCATGCCTGTGGCGCTGACGCTCGCCGTCTCGGGCTTCGTCTTCGGCTGGCTCGGCTTCGGGCCGATGCTGTTCAACCTGCTGCCGCACCGCATCTTCGGCGTCGTCACCTCCTACTCGCTGCTCGCCATCCCGCTCTTCGTCTTCATGGGTGTCGCGCTCGAGAAGTCGCGGCTGGCGGAGGACCTGATGGAGGTGGTGGGGCGGCTGTCCGGCGCGCTGCGGGGGGGGCTCGGCCTCGGCATCGTCTTCGTCGGCGTGCTGATGGGGGCGACGACGGGGATCGTGGGCGCGACCGTCGTCACGCTCGGGCTGCTGACCCTGCCCGCGCTGCTGCGGCGCGGCTACGACAAGGGGCTGGCCTGCGGCGTGATCTGCGCGTCGGGCACGCTCGGGCAGATCATCCCGCCCTCGCTCATCCTGATCCTGCTCGCCGACATCATGAACCTGTCGGTCGGCACGCTCTTCGCCGCGGCCGTCTTCCCCGGGCTGATGCTGGCGGGGGTCTACTGCGCCTGGATCCTGGTGCTCGGGATCGTACGGCCGGACATGGTGCCCGCCGTGCCGGCCGAGGAACGCGCGCTGACCTCGACGCGCCAGCTTCTAGTGAAGCTGTTCCGGGTGATCGCGCCGCCGCTCGGGCTGGTGATGGCGGTGCTCGGCTCCATCATCGCCGGCATCGCAGCACCGACCGAGGCGGCGGCGATGGGCAGCCTCGGCGCGCTGCTGGTCTGCGCGCTCGGGCGGCGCCTGACGCCCGCGCTGGTGGTCGAGACGCTGCGCACCACCGCGCGGATCACCGCGATGATGATGTTCATCCTGATCTGCGCGCAGGTCTTCGCGCTGGCCTTCCGCGGGCTGAACGGCGAAAAGATGGTGCACGACCTGTTCGAGTTCCTCCCGGGCGGGACCGCCGCCGACATCTGGTTCATGCTGGCGCTGGTCTTCGTGCTCGGCTTCTTCCTCGAATGGATCGAGATCTCCTACATCGCGGTGCCGATCTTCCTGCCGGTCTTCGCCACGGCCGGCGTGGACCCGGTGTGGCTGGCCACCCTCATCTGCGTGATGCTGCAGACGAGCTTCCTCACGCCGCCCTTCGGCTGGGCGCTGTTCTTCCTGCGCGGGGTGGCGCCGCCCGAGGTGACCACCGGCGACATCTACCGCGGCGTCATTCCCTTCGTGGCGATGCAGCTGATGGCGGTCTGGCTGGTCTTCGCCTTTCCAGGCCTCGCCACCTGGCTGCCCGCAGCGATCGGGTGGTGAGGGCTACCCCTCCAGCGTCGCGTCGAGGCTGATATCCGCGTTCAGCACCTTGCTGACGGGGCAGTTGGCCTTCGCCGCCTGCGCCAGCTCGTCGAACTTCGCGCGGTCGATCCCGGGCACGCGGGCGCGCAGCGTCAGCACGATGCGCGCGATCCGCCAGCCGCCGCCCTCCTGCTCCATGGTCAGTCGCGCCGAGGTCGCGAGCTCCTGCGGCGGGTGGCCGGCGCCGGAGAGCTGGAAGGCGAGCGCCATGGAGAAGCAGCCGGCATGGGCGGCGGCGATCAGCTCCTCCGGGTTGGTGCCCGCGCCGTCCTCGAAGCGGGCGTGGAAAGAATAGGGCGTGCCGCGCAGCGTGCCAGACCCCGTCGTGAGCGTGCCCGCACCGTCCTTGCCGGCCCCGTGCCAGGTTGCCGAGCCCTCGCGGCGGATTGAAGCCATGTCGTGTCTCCCTGGATTCACCCCGGCCTCGTTCCCTGGGGTGGGTGTCAGGAAAGCGTGACAGCCGGTCGGGGATGCCTCTAGCCTGCCGCCCAATGCCGCACGATCTCGTGGCCGGGCCACCCCTGCAGGGTCCCTGGACACCTCCCCTGGCCGCGCCCCTGCCCCGGGCGCTCTGCACCGATTGCGGGCTGTCGCGCACCGCCCTCGCCAAGGCCTGCGGGCAGGCGTGCCAGTTCCTGCGACCTGATTACGAAGCGCTGGAGACCCGCGTGCATGGCCGCCCGCGCGACCCGGCGCGCCCGGACGAGACGCATTTCGGCCCCTTCCGCCGGATGCTGCGCGCGAGCCTCGGCAACCCGCGCGAGGGCGCGCAATGGACCGGCATCGCGACGCGGATCGGCGAAAGGCTGCTCGAGACCAGGGCGGTGGACGCCGTGCTGGCGATGGCCGCCGACCCCGAGGACCGCTGGAAGCCGCGGCCGGTGATCGTGACGCGGGCCGAGGACATGGCGGCCTGCCGCGGCATGAAGATGGGCTTCGCCCCCCTGCTCGCCCTGCTGGAGCCCGCGGCGCAGGCGGGCCACCGCCGGCTCGCGGTGATCGGCATCCCCTGCCAGGTGCATGCCCTGCGCGCGGTGGAGGCGCGGCTCGGGCTCGAGCGGCTGTACGTCGTCGGCACGCCGTGCTCGGACAACACGACGACGGAGATGTTCCACCGGTTCCTCGACCTGCTGGACCCGGACCCGTCCTCGATCACCTACCTCGAGTTCCGCGCCGATTTCCGGGTCGAGCTGCGCCACGCTGATGGGCGGGTGCGGACCGTTCCCTTCCTGCAATTGCCGATCAGCAGGCTGCCGGCCGACTTCTTCCCGCTCACCTGCCGGACCTGCGTGGACTACACCAACGTGCTCGCGGACCTGACCGTCGGCTACATGGGCGGCACCGGCGCGCAATGGCTGCTGGTCCGCAACGAGCGGGGCGAGGAGCTGGTGGCGCTGTTGGGCGCGGAGCTGGCGGCGGGCGCGCCTGCCTCCTCCGGCAGGCGGGCGGGCGCGGTGAAGGGGTTCATCGCGAACACCGAGCGCGCGGCGGGCGGCCTGCCGCTGCGGCGCATGCCGGGCTTCCTGCGGCCGCTGGTCGGCTGGCTGATGCCGCGGGTCGGGCCGCGCGGGCTGGAGTTCGCCCGCGCCCGGGTCGAGATGAAGGCGGCCGAGACGGTGCTCTTCCTCCGCCACAAGGCGCCGCGGCGGCTGCGGAGCATGGTGCCGCCGCATCTCTGGGCGCTGGTGCGGCCCTACGGCCTCTCGCCGCGTCCGGGCGAAAGGCCGGAGCGGTCGGAGGCCGACGCGGAACGCAGAGGCTAACGGGACCGCAAGGCTTGCTCGGCCATCCTGCCCCGCCCCAGACGAGTACCGCAGACGTGCCGAAACTTGGTATGACCCGCCCCAAGCGATCCTGGCCGGCCGGCAACGGCCCGGACTGGACCGCGACGCGATCGGAAAGGCCCATGATGCGCGCTGCCCGCCGCTTCCTGACGGCCCTGGCCTGCGGAGTGCTCGCCGCGTCGGTCGGCTCGCCGGTTCCGGGCCGTGCCGAGGAGGCGATCCGGCTGAAGGTCATCGGCGGACTGGCCGATGTCAGCCAGTATGTCCGCTTCGAGGAGCCGTTCTGGCGTCGCCGCATCGCCGAATTGACCGAGGGGCGGGTCACGGCGGAGATCCAACCCTTTGACCGCAGCGGCATCCGTGGGCAGGAGATGCTGCAGCTGATGCGGCTCGGCGTGGTGCCGTTCGGGACGGTGGTCCTCCCCATCGCCGCGACCGAGGAGCCGGAGCTCAACGCGGTGGACCTGCCGGGTCTCTCGCCCGACATCGTCACGCTGCGGCGGACTGCCGACGCGTTCCGGCCGCGGCTGACCGAGCTGCTGCGGGACCGTTACGGGATCGAGCTTCTCGGCGTCTACACCCACCCGGCGCAGGTCCTGTTCTGCGCGCGCCCCTTCTCGGGGCTTGGCGACCTCGCGGGCCGGCGGGTGCGCACTTCCTCGGTCGGCCAGGCGGAGCTGATCCAGGCTCTCGGCGGGACGCCCGTCGTCATCCCCTTCGCCGAGATCGTGCCGGCGGTGCGGGCCGGCGTGGTCGAATGCGCCATCACAGGGACACTTTCGGGGCATTCCCTCGGCCTTTTCGAGGTGACGACGCATGTCCACACCATGGCGCTGAGCTGGGGGCTTTCGGTGTTCGGCGCCAACGCCGCGTCCTGGGCGTCGCTGCCGGCCCCCGTCCAGTCGGCGCTCCGTGCAGGCATCGGGCAGCTCGAGGCGCAGATCTGGCAGGCCGCGGAGCGGGAGACGGGCGACGGGCTCGCCTGCAATGCCGGGCAGCCCGCCTGCCCGCTCGCGCGGCGGGGCGCCATGACGATCGTGCCGCTCTCGGCGGCCGATGCCGAGCGCCGCCGTCGGCTGCTGACCGAGGTGGTGCTGCCGCGCTGGGTCGGGCGCTGCGGGCCTGACTGCGTGGAGGCGTGGAACGCCCACCTCGCGCCGGTCTTCGGCATCCGCGCGCAGGCCGACTGACGCGCGAGATGCAGGCCACACGCCGCCTCCGCTGGGCCGTCGTCGGGGCCACTTTCCTCATCCTGTTGGCGCAGATCGTCGGGATCGGGCTGATCCTCGACCGGTCGCGCGAGGCGGCGCTGAACGCGGCGATCGAGACCAACAATCGGATCGGGCGCGCCGTCGAGGCGTCGATCAACCGGAACTTCGTGCAGGTGGACGCCATGCTGGCCGGCCTGCCCACCATCGTCGCGCCCTATGTTCGCGACGGCCGGCTGGACGCCGCCGGGGCCGCCCGGGTGCTGCGCGAGCTCAACAACCAGAACTTCACCTTCCGCGACGTGATGATCATCGGCCGGGACGGGGCGCCGCTGGCGACCGGTCTCGGGGTGTCGCGGGGGCGGCGGCTGCCCATCGAGCTCGGGCCGGCCTTCGTGGAGACCGGCCCCACAGCGGGCGGCGTCGCGATCGGTGGACCCGTTCGCAACCCGGCGACCGGCGAATGGGCGCTGTTCTTCGCGCGCCCGATCGTCATCCCCGGCCTCGGCCCGCTCACCGCGGTGGCGGAGGTCCCTGTGCCGGTGATCAGTGCGCTGCTGGCCGTCGGTGGCGAGGCGCCCGGCATCCGCGTGACGCTGGAGCGCAGCGACGGCACCCTGCTTGCCTCCCTGCCCCATGACGAGGACAGGATCGGCCAGGGACTGTCGCCCCCTGCCTCCGCCATCGCCGACGGCCCGCTGTCGCGCAGTCGCTTCGACGATTCGCTGGTGCTGGCCTCGGTGCGCCCGACGCTCTACCCGACGCTCGCCATCGTCACGACCTACCGGCTCGAGACGGCGCTTCTCGGCTGGATCACCGATCGCGACCGGGCCCTCCTGGTCGCCGGCGGCTTCGCCCTCTTCGTGATGGCGCTCGCCGCGGCGCTGCTCGTCGGACTGCACCAGCGGGAAAAGGTCGAGGAGGAGCGCGCGGCCTGGCGCGCGCGCCTGGAAAGCGCGCTCGACAGCATGTCGGATGGCTTCGTCATGTTCGGGCCCGACGACCGGCTGATCGCCTGCAACCAGCGCTACAAGGATTTCTACGCGATCTCCGCGCCCTTCATCTATCCGGGTGCGCATTTCCGCGACATCCTGCGCGAGGGCGCGCGGCGCGGCCAGTACCTCCAGGCGGGGCCGGACATCGAGGCCTTCATCGACGCGATGGACTACTGGCGTCACTCGAACAACCCGCCGATCGAGCGCCTTCTGCCTGATGGGCGCTGGGTGCTCATCACCGAACGCTCCACCCCAGATGGCGGCACGGTCGGCATCCGCACCGACATCACGCAGCTGAAGCGCACAATGGACGAGCTGGCCGCGGCACGGGACGCCGCGCGCGCCGCCGGCGAGGCGAAGAGCCAGTTCCTCGCCCGCATGTCGCACGAGCTTCGCACGCCGCTGAACGGGATCCTCGGCTTCGCGCAGGTGCTGCTGCGAGACCCGGCGCTGACGCCCGACCAGCGTGAGCAGGTCTCCACCCTGCAGGAGGCCGGGCGGCACCTGCTCGAGCTGGTGAACGGGCTTCTCGACCTGTCGAAGATCGAGGCCGGCAAGCTCGACCTCAACCTGCGCCACGTCGAGCTGCGGCCGCTGATGGACAGCTGCGCGGGGCTGCTTGCGCCGGAGGTGGCACGCAAGGCCATTCACTTCGCGCTCGACATCGCGCCTGGCACGCCGAAGGCGGTCGAGGCGGATGCGACCCGGGTGCGCCAGATGCTGCTCAACCTGCTGTCCAACGCGGTGAAGTTCACGCCGACCGGCGGACGCGTCGACCTGCGCGTGATGCCGCTGAAGGCGGGCGCGCGCGGCATCCGGATCGAGGTCGAGGACACCGGTCCGGGCATCCCGCCGGAGAAGCGCCACCTGCTGTTCGAGGACTTCTCGCAGCTGCTCCCGAACCAGGGCGAGGAGACCTCCGGCACCGGCCTCGGCCTCGCCATCTCGGCGCGCCTCGCGACGCTGATGGGCGGGCGGATCGGATGCGACAGCGAGCAGCGCTCGGGCGCGCTGTTCTGGGTGGAGCTTCCGTTGCGCGAGGTCGCGCCCCCCGTCGCGGCGCCGGCGGGCGGCGGCGCGCTGTCGCGGGCGATCGCGCGATCGCTCCGCGTGCTCGTTGCGGACGACGTGGCCGCCAACCGGATGGTGGCGCGCGCCATGCTCGTCGCCGGCGGGCATCGCGTGGACGCCGCCTCCGACGGCGCGGAGGCGCTCGCCGCCGCAGGGCAGGCGGATTACGACGTGATCCTGATGGATGTGCAGATGCCGGGCATGGACGGGCTCGACGCCACAAGGCGGATCCGCATGCTGCCGGGCCGACGCGGTCGCGTGCCCGTGCTGGCCGTCACCGCTTCCGCGCTGCCGGAGCAGATCGCCGCCTGCCAGGCCGCCGGCATGGACGGGCACCTGTCGAAGCCGATCGATCGGGAATCCCTGCTGGCCGCCATCTCGCGCCTCGCGGCCGGGAGCCGCGTGCCCCAGCCGCCGGAGACGCCCTCGGCGGCGGAGCCGGTGCTGCTCGACGCGGCCGCCCTCGCCGCGCTGGGCGGCGATCTGGGCGCTTCGGCGGATGCGGTGATCGCGGCCTTCTCCAGCGAGTTGCGCACGGTGGTGGCGACGCTCGCCGGGCCGGAGGTGATGGGCGACGCGGCGCGGCTGCGCACTCTTGCCCATCGGCTGCTCGGGGCCGCGCGAACCCTCGGCGCCAGGCGGCTTGCCCGCGCCACCGAGGCGCTGCAGCAGGAGCTTCGGCACGACCGTGATCCGGCGCAGGCGCTGGCCGAGGTGCTCTACATCGCCCGCGCCACGCTGCCCGCCCTGGAGGCGGCGACACGACCCGAGCTGCCGCTTCTTCCCGCTTCGCCGCGCCTCGCGACGCAGGCGGCAGACTGAGGCCGGGGCTCAGGGCAGCCGGGCTATCCGCTCCGCAAGCAGCGCGAAGAAGCGTTCCGCGTCGAGCGTCTCCAGCAGGGTGAGGTTGGCGGGGCGGCCGAGGCGGCCCCAGCGGTCGATGACGGTGCGGCCGCGCGAGGGGCCTTGTGCCAGCTCCATCTCGCAGAAGGCCGGGCGCGCGCCGAACAGCGTGGGATCGATCGCCCAGGCGATGGCACAAGGGTCGTGCAGCGGGAAGCCGCGGCCGCCGAACCGCTTTGAGGCAGGGAGCGCGCGCAGGATGTCGAGCGCGGCGCGCCAGGCGGCGCCGCCCGGCCGTTCCGCCATGCGCGCGACGAGGCCGGGCGTGACGAAGGCCTGTGCGGTGAGGTCGAGCGTCGCGATGGCGAGCGGCCGGCCGAGGTTGAGCAGGACGGCCAGCGCCTCTGGGTCGTTCCAGGCATTGAATTCAGCGGCGGGGGTGATGTTCCCCTCGGTCCAGGCGCCGGACATCAAGACGATCTCGGCGACACGATCGGCGAGTGCCGGCTCGGTCGCGAAGGCCAGCGCCAGATTCGTCACCGGGCCGAGGCCGATGACGGTGACGGAGGCCGGCGCGGCGGCGCGAAGCTCGGTGCGGATCGCGTCGGCGGCGAGGCCGGGCGCGAGGGGCGGGCCTTCGGGCAGGATCACGCCGCCGAGGCCATCCTGGCCGTGCACCGCGGGCTCCGCGCGGAAATCGGCGAGCAGGGACCGTTCGGCGCCGGCGACGACCGGCACGGCGCGGCCCGTCTGCCCGACGATGGCGCGCGCATTCGCCGATGTGCGCGCGAGGCCGACATTGCCACCTGCGACGGTCACCAGCCGCACGTCGAGCTCCGCCGAGGCGAGGGCGAGCCACAAGGCGATGGCATCGTCGGTGCCGGGATCGCAGTCGATGATGGTCGGCTTCGGGGTCATGCGAGCTCCGTCTCGACGAGGCTGCACCAGAAGGCGGCGCCATGCGCGAGTGCCGCGTCGTTGAAGTCGAAATGCGGGTTGTGGTGCCAGCCCTCGGGGTGGGCGGGGTCGCCGGTGCCGAGCCAGGCATAGGCGCCGGGGATGCGGGCGAGGAACTCGGAGAAATCCTCGCCGGCGGTGATGGGCGGGTGGTCGTCGCGGGTGAGCGCCGCGCCGGCGCTGGCCTGCGCCGCACGGACCATCACCTCGGCCTGCGGCGTGTGGTTCACGGTGGGTGCGAGGCGGCGGATGTAGCGCGGCGCGGCCTGCAGGCGGTGCAGCGCGGCGACGGCGTGGGCGATCGCCGCGATGCGCGTCTCGATGTGGGTGCGCACCGCCTCGTCGAGCGCGCGGGCGGTGCCCTTCAGCAACACCGCCGCGGGGATGACATTGGGTGCCGCGGCATCGCCGGCCGCGATGTGCCCGACGCTGACCACGGCGGTGCCGAGCGGGTCCACCTCTCGCGACGCGATGGACTGCATCGCGGTGACGAAGGCGGCGGCGGCGAGCGTCGCATCCGTGCCGAGATGCGGCTTGGCGCCATGCGTGCCGGCGCCGCGGAAGGTCACCTCCCAGGTGTCGGAGCTCGCCAGCACCGGACCCTTCGGCACCGCGACCGTGCCGAGCGGCAGGCCCGGCAGGTTGTGCAGGCCATAGATCGCCTCCACCGGGAAGCGGTCGAGCAGCCCCTCCTCCAGCATCACCCGCGCGCCGCCGAGCGACTCCTCGGCCGGCTGGAAGACGAGGTGGACGGTGCCGGCGAAACGGTCGCGATGCGCAGCGAGCCACGACGCGGCGCCGAGCAGCATCGCGGTGTGCCCGTCATGCCCGCAGGCATGCATCCGGCCGGGCGTGGCGGAGGCGTAGGACAGGCCCGTCGCCTCCGTCATGGCGAGGGCATCCATGTCGGCGCGCAGCGCGATGGCGCGGTTGCCCGGGCGTCCCCGCAGCGTGCCCACCACACCGGTGCGCGCGATGCCCTCCGTCACCGCGAGGCCGAGGCCACGCAGCGTGTCGGCCACGAGGGCCGCGGTCCGCCGCTCCTCGAAGCCGAGTTCGGGGTGGCGGTGCAGGTCGCGCCGCCAGGCGGTCATCGCGGGACGCAGGGCGGCGAGATCGTCGGCGGTCGGCATCGGGGGTCCGGTTGCGGGGACGGCGTCCAGCATGCCACGTTGCGCCGCCCCACACAGCCGGGACCGGATGGAGCACTGGCAAGCCTTCGCCGCGCGTCCCTCTCCCCGCGGCGCCTGGACCGGCACCTACGCCGCGCCGATGCCGGACGGCTCGGCGCTGGAGCTGCCGCTGCGCGACCTCGGCGACACGGCGGTCGCCGGGCTGATCGCCAACCAGGCGAGCTTCGAGGTGGTGGATCGCCTTTCGGCCTGGATGACCCAACTGGCGCGGCCCTTCGGGGCCGAGGTGGTCGTCGGGCTCCCGGCACTCGGGCAGGTCTTCGCGCCTTCCATCGCGCGGGCGCTCGGCCATCCGAACTGGGTGGCGCCGGGCTGGTCGCGCAAGCGCTGGTACGAGGAACGGCTGAGCGTCGCGGCGCAGTCCATTACCTCGCCCGCCGAGCGGCGGCTCTGGCTCGACCCGCGGCTGCTGCCGCGGCTGGAGGGGCGGCGCGTGCTGCTGGTGGACGACGTGATCTCGACCGGAGCCTCGGCGCGCGCGGGGCTGGTGCTGCTGGAGGCGGCGGCAATCGTTCCGGTGGCGCTTGTCGTCGCCATGGCGCAGGGCGACCGCTGGACGGACGACTGGCCAGAGGAGGTGCCGGTGCGCGCCGTCTTCGCCACCCCGATCTTCGCACGCGACCCGGCCGGCTGGGTGCCGGTCGAGGGTTCCGCGCCCTACGACATCTGCCCATTGACGAAGGACCTCGCATGACGCTGCGCGCCGCCCTGCTTGCCGCGTCCCTGCTGGCGACGCCCACTGCGTTCCTCCTCGGCGCGCCGCGCGGCGCGGCGGCACAGGACAATCTGCGCATTGGCGTGGAGGCCGGGCCGACCAGCCTCGACCCGCATTTCGCCAGCCTCATCACCAACATCGCCTTCAGCCGCCACGTCTTCCAGCCGCTGATGGAACAGGACCACCGCCAGGATCTGCGGCCCGCCATCGCCACCGCCATGCGCGTGGTGGACGAGACGACCTGGGAGGTGACGCTCGACCCGCGCGCGCGCTTCCATGACGGGCAGCCGGTGACGGCGGAGGACATCGCCTTCACCATCGCGCGCGCCGGCGACGTGCCCAATTCGCCGTCCAGCTTCCGCTACGCCACGCGGCCTATCGCGAGCGTCGAGGCGGTGGATGCGACGACGCTCCGCATCCGCACGCACCAGCCCACGCCGCTGCTGCCGAACTTCCTGGCATTGGTGATGATCGTCTCTAAGCGGCATGGGGAGGGTGCGACGACGCCCGACTACAATGCCGGCCGCGCCATGGTCGGCACCGGGCCGTTCCGCCACGTCTCCTGGCAGCCGGGCAGCCCGGTGGTGATGGAGCGCAACCCGAACTTCCACGGCACCGCGCCGGCCTTCGCGCGGGTCGAGTTCCGACCCGTGGCCAATGCCGGCGCGCGCGTCGCCGCGCTGCAGGCGGGCGACGTGGACCTCATCGAGATCGTGCCCCCCGACCACATGGCGCGCTTCCGCGCGGAAGCCGCGCGCTTCGCGGTGGCGGAGAGCCCGTCGAACCGGCTGATCTTCCTGACCCTCGACAGCGACCGCGAGGACAGCCCGCATGTGCGCGGCAAGGATGGCAGCCGAATCGCCAACCCGCTGCGCGACGCGCGGGTGCGGCGCGCGCTCTCGCTCGCCATCAACCGAGAGGCGATCGTGTCGCGCGTGCTGCAGGGCCAGGCGCTGGCGGCGGGCGATCTCGGGCCGCCGGGCTATTTCGGGACCTCGCCGGACATGACCCCGCCGCCCTTCGACCTTGAGGCCGCGCGGCGGCTGATGGCGGAGGCCGGCTTCGCGCAGGGCTTCGCGGTGCAGGTCAACGGGCCGAACGACCGCTTCGTCAATGACGAGCAGGTTGTGCAGGCGATCGCGCAGATGTGGACGCGGCTCGGCCTGACGACGACGGTGGAGACACGCACGCGCGCGGTCTGGCTCAGCGAGGCGGCGCAGCTGCGCTATTCGGTGAACCTGGCCGGCTTCTCGCCGAATCCCGAGCTGCTCGGGATGCTCGAGACGCAGATCCATTCCTGGGATCCGCAGCTCGGCCTCGGCACGGCCAATCGCGGGCGCTTCAGCAACCGCGAGATCGATGCGCTGATCCAGCAGGCGCGGACGACCATCGACGACGACAGGCGGCGCGCGCTGACGCAGCAGGCGACGCGCATGGCGCTGCGCGACCAGACGGCGCTGGTCCCGCTCTACTTCCAGGTGAACACCTGGGCCATGCGGCGAGGCATCACCTACCAGGCGCGGACCGACGAGATGACGCTGGCCTTCAGCGCCGGGCGAGCGCCGCGGTGAACGATCCCGTCGATCCCGCGGTCCGCGCCCGCGCGATCCAGGCCGCGCGCGGCTCGGCGCCCTTCGACCTGCTGCTGGCCGGCGGGACGGTGGTTGATGTCGCGACGGGGCAGCTGCGCGCCGCGGATGTCGGCATCGTCGGGCCGCTGATCGCCTCCGTCCATCCGCCCGGCACGCGGGAGGATGCGGCGGCGGTGGACGACCTGTCGGGTCGCTTCCTCGCGCCCGGGTTCATCGACAGCCACCTGCACTACGAGAGCAGCCTGATGGCGCCGGCGGACTATGCCGCGACCGTCGTGCCGGCGGGCACCACCACCTGCGTCTGGGACCCGCATGAGCTGGCCAACGTGCTGGGCCTGCCCGGCGTGCGCTGGGCGATCGAGGCGAGCCGCGACCTGCCGCTGCGCAGCCTGATCGCCGCGCCGTCCTGCGTGCCCTCCGCGCCGGGGCTCGAGGTGGCGGGTGCCGAGTTCGGCGCGGCGGAGATGGCGGAGATGCTGTCCTGGCCCGAGGTCTCGGGTGTCGCGGAGGTGATGGACATGCCCGGCGTGCTGCGCGGCACGCCGCACATGACGGGCATCGTCGGCGCGGGTCTCGCGAGCGGGAAGAACGTCAACGGCCATGCGCGCGGCCTGCGGGATGCCGACCTGCAGGCCTATGCCGCCGCCGGCGTCACCTCCGACCACGAGATCGTGGACGCCGGCGACTTCCTGCAGAAGCTGCAGGCCGGGCTGACCGTGGAGCTGCGCGGCAGCCACGACTACGTGCTGCCTGGGGCGCTGACGGCGCTGGCCGCGCTGCCGATGCTGCCGCCCAACCTCGTGCTCTGCACGGACGACATCTTCCCCGACGAGCTGATGGCGAAGGGCGGGCTGCGCGACACCATCGCTCGCGTCATCGCGCGCGGCGTCAGCCCGATCGCCGCCATCCGGCTCGCGACGCTGCACGCGGCGATGCGGCTGAAGCGCGACGACCTCGGGCTGATCGCGGCGGGACGGCAGGCCGATATCGTGGTGCTGACCGAACTGACATCGGTCGCGGTGGAGCGCGTCCATACGGCCGGGCGGCTGGTCGCACGGGACGGCAAGCTGCTGACACCGCCGCGGCGCACGGAGGGGCCGCGCGGCACGGTGAAGCTCGCGCCGCAGCCGATCGAGGCCTTCATGCCGCGCGCGAACGGCGTCGGCGACGGCCGCGCCAGGCTGCGCAAGATCGTGGGCGCGCGCTTCGGCAAGTGGGGCCGGGTGGAAGTCGCGGTGCGGAACGGCTTCGCCGTGCTGCCGCCCGGCCATGCCTGCATCACCATCATCCACCGGCACGGCCGCACCGAGGCGAGGCCGCAGACCTGCATCACCGATGGCTGGGGCGCGCCGCGCGGCGCCATCGCGACCACGATCAGTCATGACAGCCACAACCTGCTGGTGCTGGGCCGAGACCCGGCCGACATGCAGGCCGCCGCCAATGCGCTGATCGCCTGCGGCGGCGGCATGGCGGTGGCGCGGGACGGCAAGGTGGTCGCACTGCTGCCGCTGCCCATCGCGGGCCTGCTGGCCGAGACGCCGCCCGAGGTCACGGCTGCGAATTTTGCGCGGCTGCGCGCGGCGGCCGACCAGGTGATCGAGTGGCAGCAGCCCTTCCGCATCTTCCGCGGCCTGACCGGTCTCTCACTCGCCTGCAATGCCGGGCCGCATCCGACCGACCTCGGCCTGACCGATGGCGGGACGGGCGAGATCTTCGATCCGGCGGAGGTGCTGCCGGCCTGACCTTCAGGCCAGCAGCCGCAGCATTTCGTCGGACGGCTCGACGCCCAGGCCGGGCCCGTCCGGCAGCGTATAGAAGCCCGCCGCACAGCCCATGTGGCGCGTACCAGTCGGCTGCGTCAGGCGCAGATTCGGCTCGAAGATGCTGTGCTGGTATTCGTGCCAGGGCAGACGCTGCAACGTGCTGCTGGCCTGCAGGCTGGCGGCGTGGAACAGGCCGACGCCAATCGTCGCATGCGGCATGACGGCCAGGTGGTTCGCGTGCAGCAGCGCGCCGATGCGCACGAACTCCGTGATGCCGGTGCGGCCCATCTCGGGCTGGCCGATGCCGAAGGCGCGCGCCGCGAGGCGCGGCTGCCATTCGAAGACGGTGCGCAGCTCCTCGCCGAGCGCAACCGGCACGCCGACGGCGCGCGCGACCTGCGCGATACCTTCGATGTCCTCCGGCGCGCAGGGCGCCTCGGCGAAGGCGAGTCCGTGGCGCTCCAGGCGGCGGATCAGGTTGATCGCCTCGGGCGCGGTGTGGCGCCAATGCAGGTCGGCCATGATCTCGGCCTCCGGGCCGAGGCCCTCGCGCAGCGCCGTGATCTCGGCCTCGGCGCCGCCATCGGCGACGACGGCGGCGAATTTGAAGCCGCGGAAGCCCCTGCCCTGCCAGTCGCGCGCGAAGGCCACGCGATCATCCAGCGTCGCGCGGGGCAGGCCGGAGACATAGGCCGCGATGCGCTCGTGCCGCCGCCCGCCGAGCAGTGTCGAGACCGGCACGCCCAGTCGCTTCCCGAGCAGGTCCCAGAGCGCAATGTCGACCGCGGCGAGGCTGTCGAGGTAGAAGCCGCCGAAGAAGCCGCGCACGCGCATGAGGTCGTAGAGATCCTCGTGGATCACCGCGGGTGCAGAGGGGTCGCGGCCTTCCAGCACGGGGGCGAGCACGTCGTCGACGATGGCGCGGACGGCCTCGGGGGCGACGATGCCGTAGGTCTCGCCCCACCCGGTCAGCCCGGCTTCCGTGTCGATGCGCAGCACGACGGAGCGGTCCGCGGTCGGGTACAGCGTGCGGTTGCCGCGGCGCACGACATAGCCGCGCCGATTGACCGCCTCGCCCTCGCGCAGCGGGCCGAGATAGGGCGTCTCGCGCGGGATCTCCGCGACATAGGCCGTGACTTTCTCGATGCGGTCGCTCATCGCACGGGATGCAGGGTCAGCGCCGGGGCCGCGGTGGCGAGCAGCTCGCCGATCTCCGTCATGTCGCCGGCGTCGAGCTTCGGACCGGCGGCGCGCGCCAAGGTGTGCTCCAGCAGACCGCGGCGGCGCAGCACCTCCTTCGTCGCGTGCACGCGGAAGGTCATCTGGAAGGCGAGCAGCGGCAGGGTCAGGGTGTAGATGCGCCGGGCCTCCGCTCGGTCCCCGCGCCCCCAGGCGCGCCACAGCGCGACATGCGCGTCGGCCAGCTCCAGCGCCGGCATGGTCCCGCAGGCGCCGCGGGCGAGTTCGTCCAGCACGAAGCGCGCGCCGGCACCGCCCATCACGCCGTCCAGCCCCTTCGCGGCATTGAGGATGCGGGTGACGTGCTGGCCGCAGGGCAGCGTCTCCTCCTTCACCCAGCGGATCGCGGGCACCTCCGCGGCGATAGCGGCCACCGCCTCCGGCGGCAGGCCGGCGCCGTTCGGGGCGGGCGCGTTCTGCAGCATGATCGCGATGCCGGGCGCGGCCTCCGCGACCGCAAGGTAGAAGGCGACGTGCTTCGCGACCTCCGCCCCGCAACCGGGCGGAGCCATGATCATCGCAGCGACCGCGCCGGCTGCCTGGCCCTCTCGCGCGCGGGCGGCGGCTTCCAGGGGGTCGGCGTGGCTCGCCCCGACAACGAAGGTGGTGCGGCCGCCGAGATGCGCGCCGAGGGCGGCGACCATCTCCGCGCGCTCGGCGGCGGTCAGCGTCTCAACCTCGCTCGCCATGCCGGGAAAGACGACGCCGTCCACGCCGGCCTCGAGGGCGAACTCCGCCAGGCGCAGGAAGGCGGCGCGGTCGGGCGCGCCGTCCGGGGCGAAGGGCGTCGGCAGAACCGGGAAGACCCCGCGGATCGTCGGCCTCATGTCGTTCCTCCCCGTTGACCCGCGCGCGGCGTGGCGCACACTTCGCCGCAAGGACCCGGCGACCGCAAGCCGAGGCCAGGGAGAAATGCCATGACCACCCGCCGCGTCCTGCTCGCCGCCGGCCTGATCTCCGCCGCCGCACCACGCCTCGCCCGCGCGCAGGCCTGGCCGACGCGGCCGCTTCGCTTGATCGTGCCCTTCCCGCCCGGCGGCGCAGCCGACCTCGTCGGGCGCATGCTGGCGGCGCATCTCGGCGGCGCGCTGGGCCAGGGCGTGGTGGTGGAGAACCGCGGCGGCGCGGGCAGCACGATCGGGGTGGACGCGCTCGCGAAGAGCACGCCGGACGGCTACACGATCGGGCTGATCAACATCGCGGCCAATGCCATCGTGCCGGCGGTGCGGCGGCAACCCCTGCCCTACCGGCCGCTCGAGGATTTCGCGCCGGTCGCGAACCTGGCCGTCACGCCGTCGCTGCTGCTGGTCAACCCGCAGAAGCTGCCGGGGGTGAACAGCGTCGCCGATCTCGTCGCGGCGGCGCGCGCACGGCCGGAGGCGATCAATTTCGGCTCCTCCGGCGTGGGCTCCTCGCTGCATCTCGGCATGGAGCTTTTCATGGCGCGCGCAAGCATCCGCATGACGCATGTGCCCTTCGCGGGCGGCGGGCCGCTGCTGCAGGCGCTGCTGGCCGGCACGGTGGATTGCTCGCTGGACGTCGCGGCGACAACGGCCGCGCTGATCCGCGAGGGACGCATCCGCGCTCTCGCCACCACCGCGCCCGCGCGGATGCCGAGCTATCCCGACCTGCCCGCGCTGAACGAGACCTTCCCGGGCGTCGAGCTCGCCTCCTGGCACGGGCTCGCCGCGCCGGCCGGCACCCCGGCGCCGATGCTCGCGCGGCTCGCGGCGGAGACGCAGGGCTTTCTGCGCAGCGCCGAGACGCAGGAGCGCTACCGCCAGCAATTCCTGGAGATGCCGCGCGAGACGACGCCGGAGAGCTTCGCCGCGCTGATCGCGCGCGAGATCACGACCTTCCGCGACCTCGCACGCAACCAGAACATCGTCGTGGACAGCTGAGCGAGGCTCAAACCTCCACCAAATCCACGCTGACCTCGAGCACCTGCCGGCCGCCGCCCAGCAGGATGCCCGTCACCGGGCTGACATCGGCGAAGTCCCGGCCCCAGCCGAGCAGCACATGCTCGTCATGCACGACCAGGTTGTTGGTTGGGTCGAGATCCACCCAGCCGAGATCGGGGCCGAGCCAGCAGCCGACCCAGGCATGGCTCTGGTCGGCGCCCTGGCGGCGCGCCTGGCCGGGCGGCGGGCGGGTGCGGACATAGCCCGAGCAGTAGCGAGCCGGCAGGCCGAGCGCGCGCAGCCCGGCGATCATCAGATGCGCAAAGTCCTGGCACACGCCGGCGCGCAGGCTCAGCACCTGCCCGACGGGCGTCGAGACCGTGGTCACGCCCGGCTTGAATGCGAAGTCGCGCCGGATGCGCGCGATCAGGTCGAGCAGCCCCGCCAGCACCGGGCGACCGGGCGGAAAGCTCGCGGCGACATAGGCGCCTGCGCCGGGCTCGGCGGGCACGAGCGGGCTCGGCAAGGCGAAGTCGGTCGCGTCCCAAGCCTCGGGCCGCAGAGCGGCGTCGCGCACCTCCTCCCAGGGCGGCGTCGCGGCTGCCTCCGGCGGCGGCAGGAAGGCGACGTCCACGACGGCGTCGAGCACGACCTCGAGAGAGCTGTGCGGCGCCTCGATCGAGAGCCAGGTCACGCCGTTGCCGTAGTGGTCGCTGCCCTCGACGCGGTGCATCGGCATCGGCGCGACGCCGATGGACGCGGTCTCGACGAACTGGCCCGGCACGCGGCGCGGCGTCAGGTGCAGCATGTGCGTCGCGAGGTCCACCGGCTCCGCATAGCGGTAGCGCGTCGCGTGGCGCAGCGCGTAGCGCGTCACGCCGCCGTCTCCGGCTCGTCCTCGCCGAGCACGCGGGCGCGGACGTGGCTGACGTAGCGACGCGCCACCGCATCCGACAGCGCGCCGATCTCGGCCTCCAGCGCGAAGAGAGCGTCGGGCAGCCCGGCGGCCGCGCCGTCGCGATCCGGCGCCAGCAGGACCTCGTCCACCAGCGCCTGCGGCCGGGTCGCCAGGGCCGCGGCGGTGGCAGCGAGGCGGTCTTCGGCCTCGCCGAGCTCGGCCAAGCGCTCGGCCACGGCGGCGAGCTGGAAGCCGAGGGCACGCGGGTTGCCGGGGTCGGCGAGCACGAGGTCGAGCACCGTCGCCGGCTGCACCGCGCCGAGGTAGCGGGCGCGGTAGGTCAGGGTGGAATCGCAGAGCTCGAGCGCAAGTCGGAGCCCGGCCTCGATGCGGGAAGGCGGCTCGGACAGGGCGTGGCCGACATTGCGGGCGGTGACCTGCGCGCGCTCGATGCGCCGACCGAGGTCGAGGAACATCCAGGCACCGCCGCGCACCATGTTCTCCGCCGCGAGGCCAGAGAGGTTGGTGCAGATGCGGATGATCGCGGTCGCCGCATCGGCCAGCGGATCAAGCCCCGCGGCGCTGGCGGCAAGCCTGGCGCGGCCCTCATGCCCGAGCCGCGCGAAGGCCGCCCACATGTCATGCGTCAGCCTGTCGCGCACGGCCGCCTGCGGGCGCTCCACCGCCTCGATCAGCGCAGGCAGCGCGCCGCCCGGGCCCGCGGCCGCGGCGAGCGCGCGCGGCAGCAGCCCGCCATCGGGCGGGCTCGCCGCGGATTGCGCATCGAGCAGCCCCGCCGCCTGCAGGCAGCGCGCGAGGGCGCGTGTCTCGGCCACCTCGCGCGGCAGCGCCGCGCCGCGGAGCAGGCGCTGCGCCAGGGCGCGCGTCAGCCGCGCGGCGGCTTCCAGCCGCTCGATGTGTCGGCCGAGCCAGTAGAGCTCGTCGGCCACCCGGCTCGGCAGCTCGCCCGAAGAACGCCGGATGCGTAGCGCGGCGGCGCGCGACGGCGGCGGCCCGACGATGTCAGAGGTGTCCTCCGCCAGGACCCAGACATCCTTGGCCGCGCCTCGGCGGGTCGGCGGGCCGGCGACGTCCTGCCCTGCATCTCCAGGCAGCACATGCGCGAGCCCGCCGGGCATGGCGCGCCAGGTGCCGCCGGCGTCGCAGGCGAGGAAGACGCGCAGCAGCACGGGGGCGGGCGAGAGCCTCTCGCCCACGAGGCAGGGTGCCGCGGAGGGCGGCATCGGGCGCGTGGCGGCGAGCCGCCACGGTGCGGCCGCGGCGGGGCCGGCGAAGGCCTCCAGCGCGCCGAGCGGCAGGGGCGCGCCCGGGTCGAAGGCGGAGCGCAGCCGCCAGGCGTCGGGGGAAGCGCGGACGCGCTCACGCATCGCGGGATCGCCGAGCCAGAGCGTCTCGACCTGCGGCAGGCGAAGCTCCTCGCCGAGCAGGCGCCGCGCGGCGGCGGGAAGATAGGGCGACAGCCCCGGCGCCTCCGCGGCCATGGAGCCGGGCGAGTTGACCAGGCGCGCCGCGCCCTGCCGCAAGGCGCCCATCAGGCCCGGCACGCCGGCGCCGTGCTGGAATTCGAGCGGGTCAGACTCCTCGCCTTTCGTGCGGCGGAGGATGACGTCGACACGCCGCAGGCCGCGCAGCGTCTTGAGGAACACCTCGCCGCCGCGGACGGTCAGGTCGCCGGCCTCCACCAGCTCAAGCCCGAGCTCACGCGAGAGGAAGAGGTGCTCGAGCCAGGTCTCCTGCCGGGCACCGGCGGTCAGGAGCGCGATGCGGGGGTTGTCCACGCCATCCGGCGCCAGCGCCTGCAGGGCGCCGAGCCAAGTGTCGAAGAAGGGCCGGATGGTGCGGACCTGCAGCGCGCGGAAGGCCTCGGGCAGGATGCGGCCGAGCAGCGTGCGGTTCTCGGCGGCGAAGCCGACGCCGTTGGCGCCGCCGCAGCGGTCGGCGAGCACGCGCCAGCGCCCGTCCGGCCCGCGCAGCAGGTCCGCGGCATAGAAGGTCATGCGAGGGAAGGGCTGCGCGGCGGGCGCGCTGCAGGGGCGGAGCCAGTGCGGGTTGCCGAAGACGAGCTGCGCCGGGACCGTGCCGTCCCGCAGCAGCGCCTGGCCGCCATAGATGTCGTCGAGCAGCGCGGCGAGCAGGCGGGCGCGCTGGGCGAGGCCATCCTCCAGCCCCGCGAAGTCGGCGGCCGGGACGATCAGCGGGACGGGATCGCAGCGCCAGGGCCGGCGGCTGTCGCCCGCGCCTTCCAGCACCGTCGCGACGCTTTCCTCGTCGAAGGCGCGGTCGAGACGCTTCGCGCGCTCTGCGAGCGCGGCGTAGCCGAGGGCGGAGAAGGCGCCGAGCAGCGGACGCCAGGCGGGGCGGATACGCCCCCCCCCGTCCACCATCTCGTCCAGCTGCGGGGCGTCCGCCTGCGCCGGGTGGTCGGTCAGACGACGGATCCACGATCGCGCGTCACGGCGCGGCGCAGATCGAGCGTGCGTGGGTGCTGGCGCGAGGGGACGGCGCGTGGCGCCGGCATCGGGCCGGGCGTGTGACCGAAGGGGAAGAAGCGGGCCATGCGGCGCGCCTCGGCCTCGTTCGCATTGACCGGGAAGGTCTGGTAGTTGCGCCCGCCCGGATGCGCGGCGTGATGCGTCGCGCCGCCGAGGCTGCGACCGGTCCAGCTGTCCCAGATGTCGAAGACGAGGGGCGATTGCGCGCGGATCGTCGGATGCAGGGCGGAGGCCGGGTCCCAGGCCTTGAAGCGCACGCCGGCGACGTATTCGCCCGCGGTGCCGGTCGGCGCGAGCGGCACCTCGGCGCCGTTGCAGGCGAGGACGAAGCGCTCCGGCGTCCAGCCCGTCACGCGGGCCTGCACGCGCTCGACGCTGCTGTCCACGTAGCGGGTGGTGCCGCCGCCGCCGATCTCCTCTCCCAGCACATGCCAGGGCTCGAGCGCCGCGCGAAGCTCGAGCTCCATGTCGCGCACCGCGATGCCGCCGATGCGCGGGAAGCGAAATTCGAGATGCGGGGCGAACCAGGCGGGGTCGAAGCCGAAGCCTAAGCCGCGCAGCTCCTCCAGCACCTCGGAGAAATCCTGCGCGACGTGATGCGGCAGCATGAAATCGTCGCTGAGCCGCGTGCCCCAGTGGATCAGCCGCCGCTCATAGGGCCGCTCCCAGAAGCCGGCAACGAGGGCGCGGAGCAGGAGCTGCTGTACGAGCGACATGCGCGCATGCGGCGGCATCTCGAAGCCACGCACCTCGACGAGCCCACGCCGGCCGCCGGGGCCGGAGGGGTCGTAGAGCTTGTCGATGCAGAATTCCGTGCGGTGGGTGTTGCCCGTCATGTCCACCAGCACGTTGCGGAAGATGCGGTCCACGAGCCAGGGCGGCACGTCCGCACCGGGGGCCGGGACCTGCGCGAAGGCGGTCTCCAGCTCATAGACCGCGTCGGTGCGTGCCTCGTCCACGCGCGGGTGCTGGCTGGTCGGGCCGATGAAGACGCCGCTGAAGAGATACGAGAGCGACGGGTGGTTGTGCCAGAAGCCGACGAGCGAGCGCAGCAGGTCGGGGCGGCGCAGGAAGGGGCTGTCGGCGGGCTCGGCCGCGCCCATCACCATGTGGTTGCCACCGCCGGTGCCGACATGCTTGCCGTCGAGGGCGAACTTCTCCGCGGCCAGTCCGACCTGGCGCGCTTCCTCGTAGAGCGTCGTGGTGCGCTCCGTCAGCTCGTCCCAGGACGAGGCGGGATGGACGTTCACCTCGATCACGCCAGGGTCGGGTGTCACCGAGAAGTGCAGCAGGCGCGGGTCGGTCGGCGCGAGGTAGCCTTCGAGGAAGACCTTGCGGCCGGTCGCGCGCGCCGTCGCCTCGATCGCGGCGACGAGGTCGAGCCAGTCCTCGGCCAGGGCGAGCGGCGGCAGGAAGACGTGCAGGAGTCCGTTGCGCGGCTCGACGCAGAGCGCGGTGCGCACCACGCCCGGCTCCTCCCGCCCCGGCTCCGGCACGGGCATCTCGACGACGCGCGCGCGGCCGTCGGGGTGGTCGCGACGGGGACGCAGCGGCTCGCGCCGGGCGAAGGGATCGCGCTCGGGCTCGGCCTCGATCGTGGCCTCGGAGGCCCAGGGGAGGCTGTCGAGCGGCAGGCGGAAACCGAGTGGGCTGTCGCCGGGAATGAGGAACAGCTCGCCGTCGCGGAAGGCCCAGCGGCCGCTCTCCCAGGCGCGGGCTTCGCCGGTCCCGGCGCGGCGCAGCGGCAGGACGGAGCCGACCTCGGCTGCGAGGCCCCCGCCGAAGACGCGGCGGAGCCGCGCGCGCTCCATCGGGTCGCGCAGCTTCGCGCCTTCCGCGAGGACGTTCGCCGGCAGCCTTCCTTCGCGCCAGAGATAGTAATGGGTGTCCTCATGCGCCGAGATGCGGAGCCTGGGGTCGAGGCCGAGCGTTCCGGCGAGCAGCGTCGCGAATTCCGCGGCGTCGCGCGCGGTCGCGTCGTCCTTGTCGTCGTCGGAGGCGAGCAGCGCAGGGTCAGTCCAGACCGGCTCCCCATCGGCGCGCCAGTGGCAATAGAGCGCCCAGCGCGGCAGCTGCTCGCCCGGATACCACTTGCCCTGCGAATAGGTCAGCGCCGCACCTGGCGCCCAGAGCGGCTGCAGGCGCCGCAGCAGCCGGCCGGCGTAGCGGCGCTTGGTCGGGCCGAGCGCGTCGGTGCTCCACTCGGGCGCGTCGCGGTCGGTCTCGGCGACGAAGGTCGGCTCCCCGCCGATCGTCATGCGGACGTTCCCGCGCGCGAGCGCCTCGTCCACCGCCACGCCCATCGCCTGCACGGCGCTCCACTGCGCCTCGGTGTAGGGCTTGGTGACGCGCGGCGTCTCAGCGACCCGCGTGACCTGCATCGTGAAGGAGAACTCCGTCTCGCATTCGTCGACACCGCCGGTGATCGGGGCGGCCGAGGCAGGCTCGGGCGTCGCGGCGAGCGGGATGTGGCCCTCGCCCGCCAGCAGGCCGGAGGTGGGGTCGAGGCCGATCCAGCCGGCGCCAGGCACATAGACCTCGCACCAGGCATGCAGGTCGGTGAAGTCGGCGGGCGGGCCGGCGGGCCCGTCGACCGGCTTCACGTCCGGGACGAGCTGGATGAGGTAGCCGGAGACGAAGCGTGCCGCGAAGCCGAGATGGCGCAGGATGTTGACGAGCAGCCAGCCGGAATCGCGGCAGGAGCCGCGGCGCTCCGCAAGCACCTTCTCCGGCGCCCAGACGCCGGGCTCCATGCGGACGATGTAGCCGATCTCGGCGGCGAGCTGGCGGTTCAGGTCCACGAGGAAGTTGACGGTGTTCGGCGCCGCGCGCGGGACGTCCCCGAGGTAGCGCGCCAGCAGCGGGCCGGGCGCAGTCACGCGGCGGAAGGGCGCGAGCTCCTCGGCCAGCACCGGGTCGTAGGCGAAGGGGAAAGCCTCGGCCTGGGGCTCCACGAAGAAGTCGAAGGGGTTGATCGTCGCCATGTCGGCGACGAGGTCCACCGTGACCTCGAAGAAGCGCACCCGCTCGGGGAAGACCACGCGGGCGCAGAAATTGCCTTGCGGGTCCTGCACCCAGTTCAGGAAGTGCGGTTTGGGCGAGATGTTCAGCGAATAGGACAGGACCGGCGTGCGGCTGTGCGGCGCCGGGCGCAGCCGTATGAGCTGGGGCGAGAGCCCCACCAGCCGGTCGTAGTCGTAGCGCGTGCGGTGGGTGAGCGCGGCGTGGATGCTCATCGGAGTCGATGGGTCCCGGATGCGTGATCGCTATCCCATTGGAACGGTCCGCGCCGCAAGGCCGGGCGCGTGACCGGGGCGTTACCGTGACTGTCATCCGGGCTGCCTGGACAGGGCCGGGTCCGGGCGGCACCCTGGCGCGACGAGGCAAGGCGACGGGGGAAGGTCCATGACGAGGTACGCGCTGGTGACGGGCGCGGGGTCGGGCGTCGGCCGCGCCGCGGCGGTCGCGCTGGCGGAGGCGGGCTGGGCGGTCGCGCTGGTCGGACGCCGGCGCGACGCGCTGGAGGAGACCGCGGGGCTGTGCGGCGGCGCGCGGACGCTCGTCCTGCCCACCGATGTCGCGGATCCCGCCGCGGTGGAGGCGGCCTTCGGGGCGCTCAAGGGCGAGTTCGGGCGCCTCGACCTGCTGTTCAACAACGCCGGCACAAATGTCCCGGGCACGCCGTTCGAGAACCTGACCTGGCAGCAATGGCGCTCGGTCGTGGCGGTGAACCTCGACGGGATGTTCCTCTGCGCGAGCGCGGCGTTCCGCATGATGAAGGACCAGTCGCCCGCGGGCGGGCGGATCATCAACAACGGCTCGATCAGCGCGCATGCGCCGCGGCCGGGCAGCGCGCCCTACACGGCGACGAAGCACGCGGTGACCGGGCTGACCAAGTCCATGAACCTCGACGGGCGGCGCTTCGACATCGCGGTCGGGCAGATCGACATCGGCAACGCCGCGACGCCGATGACGGAGCGGATGGCGGCCGGCGTGCCGCAGGCCGATTGGAGCATCAAGACGGAGCCGCGGATGGACGTGGCGCATGTCGGCCGGGCGGTGGCGCAGATGGCGGAGTGGCCGCTCGAGACCAACGTGCTCACCATGACCATCATGGCCACCAAGATGCCCTTCGTCGGGCGTGGCTAGCGCCGGAGGCGTGAAGCGCATGGGGATTCGTGCATGAACAGGCTGGATCTGTCGGGCCGCGTCGCGATCGTCACAGGCGGCGCGCGCGGCATCGGGCTCGCGATCGCGCGGCGCATGGTGGTCTCCGGCGCCGCCGTCTCGATCTGGGACATGGACCCGGCGAAGGCGGAGGAGAGCCGCGCTGCGCTCGCCGCCGACGGCACCGTCAGCACGCAGGTGCTCGACCTGAGCGACGAGGCGGCGGTGGCGGAGGCGACGGCGAAGACGGTCGCGACCCATGGCAAGCTGGATATCCTGGTCAACAACGCCGGCATCACCGGCGGCAACATGCCGAGCTGGGAGATCCCCGCGGCGCAATGGCGCCGGGTGGTGGAGGTGAACCTCACCGCGCCGTTCCTCGTCGCCTCCGCGGTGGTGCCGCACCTGATCGGCAATGGCTGGGGCCGCGTGGTGAACATCGCCTCCGTCGCCGGCAAGGAAGGCAATCCGAACGCGGCGCATTACAGCGCGTCGAAGGCGGGGCTGATCGGCTACACGAAGAGCCTGGCGAAGGAGCTGGCGCAGAAGGGCGTGCTGGTGAACTGCATCACGCCGGCCGCGGCCAAGACCGACATCTTCGACCAGATGACGGAGGCGCACATCGCCTTCATGCTGTCGAAGATCCCGATGGGGCGGTTCGTGGAGGTGGAGGAGATCGCGGCGCTGGCCTGCTGGCTGTCGAGCCCGGACTGCTCCTTCTCGACCGGGGCGGTGTTCGACATCTCGGGCGGCCGGGCGACCTATTGATGAGGCGGGCGATGCGCGGCGTGTCGGCGATGCTCCTGGCCCTGGCGCCCGCGGTGGCGCTTGGCGCCGATGCCACCGAGGGACGCCGCATGGCGGAGCAGTGGTGCGCGGCCTGCCATCGCGTCTCGCCCACCGGGCCCGGCCCGGCGACGGATGCGGTCCCCGCCTTCGCCACCATCGCGACGCGGCCGGGGCGCAACGAGGAGACGATCTCCACCTTCCTGCGCGTGCCGCATTCCGGCATGCCGGACCTTGGGCTGACGCTGCGCCAGGCGCAGGACCTCGCGGCCTACGTCGTCTCGCAGCGCCCGCAGCGCTGAGAGCATGGTCGCGCTGCTCGCCGACATCGGCGGGACCAATGCGCGCTTCGCGCTGCTCGGCGAAACGGTCGGGCCGCCAGTTGTGCTCCCGGTCGCGAATTTCGCCACGGTGGAGGCTGCGGTCGCGGAGGCGCTGGGGCAGTTGGGGCCAGGACGCGTGACGACGGCGGTGCTGGCGCTGGCCGGCCCGGTCGTGCGGGAGCCGGTGCGGCTGACCAACGCGCCCTGGGACGTCTCCTCCGCCGCGCTCGCCGCCCGGTTCGGCTTCGGGCAGGTGCGGCTGGTGAACGATTTTCTCGTCCAGGCGCATGCGCTGCCGCATCTCGGACCGGCCGACCTGTTGCGCATCGGCGGCGGGACGGCGGAGCCGGATGCGCCGATGGTGGTGCTCGGGGCCGGCACGGGGCTTGGCGTCGCGGGGTTCGTGCCGCCGGACCGCGCGGTGGCGACCGAGGGCGGGCATATCGGGCTGGCACCGGGCGACGCACGCGAGGATGCGGTGGTGCAGGCGCTGCGCGCGCGCCGCGGCCGCGCCGGGGCGGAGGAGGCGCTTTCGGGCCGCGGCCTCGCCACCCTGCACGCGATCGTGGCGGAGATGCGCGGCGCGCCGGTGCCGCCGCGCGATGCGGCCGAAGTCGTGACGGCCGCGGCGACCTGCCCGGTCGCGCAGGAGGCGGTGGACCTCTTCCTCAGCCTGCTTGCGGGCTTCGCCGGCGACCTTGCGCTGGCCTGGGGGGCGCGCGGCGGCGTGTTCCTGTCGGGCGGGATCCTGCCGCGGTTGCGCGACAGGCTCGATCCCGCTGCCTTCCGCGCCCGCTTCGAGGCGAAGGCGCCGATGCAGGGGTGGATCTCCGGCGTGCCCCTCGCGCTGGTGACGCATCCGACCCCCGCCTTCCTCGGCCTGGCCGCAATCGCGAGGCTGACGGAGGCGTGACCGCCTGCCGGCGGGGCAGCAAGCTTCAAACCGGCTGAACCTTCAGGCACATAGGGTGTTCACGGCGCGGTGACGCCGGCGGGGGAGAGGACGGCCGGCCACAGCGCCGAAGGGGATCCGCATGGACACGACCGCACCCGCCCTGTTGCCCGCCGACGCGGCGGCGCTGCGCGAGGCGATCGTGCAGAAGCTCACCTTCGACCTCGGCAAGAGCCGGCTCGGGGCGCGCGATCGTGACTGGTTCATGGCCGCGGCGCTGGTGGTGCGCGACCGCATCGTGGAACGCTGGATCGACCTGACGCGCGCGACGTATCAGTCGGGTGCGAAGCAGGTCTATTACCTCAGCCTCGAATTCCTGATCGGGCGGCTGTTCCGCGACAACGTCTCCAACCTCGGCCTCGGCGCCGCGATGAACGAGGCGCTGCGCGGGCTCGGCGTGGACCCAGAGGCGCTGCGCGAGGCGGAATCCGACGCCGCACTCGGCAATGGCGGGCTCGGTCGGCTCGCGGCCTGCTTCATGGAGAGCATGGCCACCCTGTCCATCCCGGCCTTCGGCTACGGCATCCGCTATGACCACGGGCTGTTCAAGCAACTCATCCGCGACGGCTGGCAGCGAGAGTACCCGGAGGACTGGCTCACCAACGGCAATCCCTGGGAGTTCGCCCGGCCCGAGATCGCGCACGACATCGGCTTCGGCGGCACGGTGGAGCCGGTGACGGTGGGCGAGGCGCGCGTGCGCCATGTCTGGAAGCCGGCCGAGACGGTACAGGCCGTCGCCTACGACACGCCGATCGTCGGCTGGCGCGGGCGGCACGTGAACACGCTCCGGCTATGGTCCGCGCGCGCCGTCGACCCCTTGCGGCTCGACGCGTTCAACCGCGGCGACTTCGTGGGCGCGCTGGCAGAGCGCGTTCGCGCGGAGAGCATCTCGAAGCTGCTCTACCCGTCGGACGAGACGCCCGCGGGGCAGGAGCTGCGGCTGCGCCAGGAGTACTTCTTCACCTCTGCCGCGCTGCAGGACCTCGTGCGGCGGCACCTGCGCGTCTATGGCGACCTGCGCAGCCTGCCCGACCACGTCGCGATCCAGCTCAACGACACCCATCCCGCGATCGCGGTGGCGGAGCTGATGCGCATCCTGGTGGATCTGCACGACATCCCCTGGGAGGAGGCCTGGGCCGCGACGCGCGGCGCCATCGCCTACACCAACCACACGCTGCTGCCGGAGGCGCTCGAATCCTGGCCCGTGCCGCTGATGGAGCGGCTGCTGCCGCGGCACATGCAGCTGATCTACCTCATCAACGCCGTGCACCTCGACGAGGTGCGCGAGCGCTTCCCGGGCGATACCGACCTGTTGTCCTCCGTCTCGCTCATCGAGGAGGGGCATGGCCGGCGCGTGCGCATGGGGCACCTGGCCTTCGTCGGCTCGCACAAGGTCAACGGCGTCTCGGCGCTGCATTCCGACCTGCTGACGAAGACGGTCTTCGCCGATTTCCATCGCATCGCGCCGACGCGCATCACCAACAAGACGAACGGCATCACCTTCCGCCGCTGGCTCCAGCAGGCCAATCCAGGCCTGACGTCGCTGCTGGTGGAGGCAGTCGGGCCCGAGGTGCTGGACAGGGAGACCGCGCTGGAACGGCTTGCGCCTCTCGCCGGCGATGCGGCCTTCCGGGAGCGCTTCGCGGCCGTGAAGCGGGCGAACAAGGGTGCGCTCGCGGCCATGATCCAAGACCGCTTCCAGATCCGCGTTGATCCGGACGCCATCTTCGACGTCCAGATCAAGCGCATCCACGAATACAAGCGCCAGCTGCTGAATGTGCTGGAGGCTGTCGCGCTCTATGACGAGATCCGCAGCCAGCCGACGCGCGACTGGGCCCCGCGGGTGAAGATCCTGGCCGGCAAGGCGGCGGCGAGCTATCACCGCGCGAAGCTCATCATCAAATTGGCGCATGACGTGGCGCGCGTGGTGAACAGCGACCCGACGGTGCGCAACCGCCTGAAGGTGCTGTTCCTGCCGAACTACAACGTCTCGCTCGCCGAGATGATCGTCCCGGCGGCCGACCTGTCGGAGCAGATCAGCACGGCGGGCATGGAGGCATCGGGCACCGGCAACATGAAGTTCGCGCTGAACGGCGCGCTGACCATCGGCACGCTGGACGGGGCGAATGTCGAGATCCGCGAGCATGTCGGCGATCCGAACATCTTCATCTTCGGCCTGACCACCGAGCAGGTCGAGCAGCGCCGGCGCGAGGGCTGGCGCGGCGAGGCGGCGGTGGCGCGTTCGCGCCGCCTGGCGGAGGCGCTGGAGCAGGTTGAGAAGGGCGTGTTCTCGCCGGACGATCCGGATCGCTACCGCGACCTCGTGGCCGATCTGCGCGGCGGCGACTGGTTCATGGTGGCCGCCGATTTCGACGACTACTACGCGGCGCAGCGCCGGGTGGACGCGCGCTGGCAGGATCCGGCGGCCTGGTGGCGCTCGGCCGTCCTCAACACGGCGCATGTCGGCTGGTTCTCCTCCGACCGGACCATCTCGGACTATGCCGAGGAGATCTGGCAGGTTCCGGTGCATCGCTGATGGAGCCCTGGCGCGTCCCGCAGGCAGCACTCGACGCGTTCCTCGCGGCGCGCCACGGCGACCCCTTCGCGCTGCTCGGGCCGCATGCGGTGCCGGGGGGCGTGGTGGTGCGCGCCTTCGTGCCGCATGCCGAGTTCCTTGAAGTGGTGCTGCCGGACCGGCGCGTGGCGCTGGTGCGGCGCGACGATGCGGGGTTCTTCGAGGGTCTGGTCGAGGGTGCCTCCCCTCCCCTCGCCTATCGTCTGGCGGCGCGGAATGCCGGCGGGACGTGGGAACTCGACGATCCCTATCGCTTCGGGCCAGCGCTCGGGCCGCTCGACGACCACCTGCTGGTGGAGGGGACGCATCGGCGCCTGCATGAGCGGCTCGGCGCGCATGCGGCGACGCACGAGGGCGCGGCGGGCGTGCGCTTCGCGGTCTGGGCACCGAATGCGCAGCGCGTCTCGCTCGTGGCCGGCTTCAACGATTGGGATGTCCGCCGGCACGTCATGCGCAAGCGCGTGGACAGCGGGCTGTGGGAGATCTTCATCCCCGGCATCGGTGCCGGGCAGCCCTACAAGTTCGCGATCCTGGCGCGCGACGGGACGGAGCAGGCCTGGAAGTCCGATCCCTTCGGGCTGGCAGCGGAGCTGCGCCCCTCCACCGCGTCTCTGGTGGCCGAGGAAGCGCGCTTCGCGTGGGACGACGCAGCCTTTCTCGCCGCGCGCCCGGTCCGTCAGGCGGCGGATGCGGCCATCTCCATCTATGAGGTGCATGCGCAGTCCTGGCGGCGCCACCCGGACGGGCGCTTCCATGATTGGGACGAGCTCGCCCGGAGCCTCGTGCCCTACGCCGCCGATCTCGGCTTCACGCATCTCGAGCTTCTGCCGGTGATGGAGCATCCGCTCGACGAGAGCTGGGGCTACCAGCCGATCGGGATGTTCGCCCCGACCGCGCGGCTCGGCGATGCGCGCGGGCTGATGCGCTTCGTCGAGGCGGCGCACCGGGCAGGCCTCGGCGTGATCCTGGATTGGGTGCCGGCGCATTTCCCGCGCGACCCGCACGGGCTGATCCGCTTCGACGGAGAGCCGCTCTACGAGCATCCCGATCCGCGGCGAGGGTCACATCGCGAATGGGGCACGGCGGTGTTCGACTACGGGCGGCGCGAGGTCGCGGCGTTCCTGGCGAGCTCCGCCCTGCACTGGATCGAGCGCTTCCACGCCGACGGGCTGCGGGTGGACGCGGTTTCCTCGATGGTGTGGCTCGATCACGGGCGGCAGCCGGAGGATTGGGCGCCGAACCCGGATGGCAGCACCGAGAACCGCGAGGCGATCGCCTTCCTGCGCGACGTGAACGGGCTTGTGGCGGAGGAGCATGCGGGCGTCGCGATGATTGCGGAGGAGGCCACCTCCTGGCCGGGCGTGACGCGCCCTGCCGCCGAGGGCGGCCTCGGCTTCCGCTTCAAGTGGAACATGGGCTGGATGAACGACACGCTGCGCTACGTGGCGCTCGATCCCGTGCACCGTCGCTGGCACCACAACCTGATCACCTTCGGCATGATGTACGCGCACACCGAGGATTTCGTGCTGCCGCTGAGCCACGACGAGGTGGTGCACGGCAAGGGCTCACTGCTCGGGCGGCTGCCGAAGGGCCGGAGCGTGGACGATTGGGAGCGCTTTGCGACGCTGCGCGCCTACTACGCCTTCATGTGGGGCCATCCAGGCAAGAAGCTGCTCTTCATGGGCAGCGAGATCGCGCAGTGGCGCGAATGGTCCGAGGCGCGGGAGCTCGACTGGCACCTGCTGCAATTCGCGCCCCACCGGGGCGTGCAGCGCCTGGTGCGCGACCTCAACGCGCTCTACCGCGACACGCCGTCGCTGCACCGGCGCGACCGGGAGCCCGAGGGGTTTCGCTGGATCGACGCGGACGATGCCGAGCACTCCACCTTCACCTGGCTGCGCTTCGGCTCCGCGGGCGATCCGCCGGTCGCGGTGCTCTGCAACTTCACCCCGCTGCCGCGGACGGAGCACGTCATCGGCCTGCCATTCGCGGGACGCTGGCGCGAGGTGCTGAACACCGATGCCGTCGCCTATGGCGGTTCGGGGATGGGAAATCTGGGCGTGGTGGAGGCGACGGCGTCGGCGCATGGCGCCTTTCCTGCCTCGGCCCGCGTCACCCTGCCGCCGCTCGCGACGGTCTGGCTGGTGCATGAGGAGGCTGGCGACGATGCAGCGAAGGACTGACAGCAGCGCGCCGCTGGCGCGCTCGGCCATGGCCTTCGTGCTGGCCGGCGGCCGCGGATCGCGCCTGATGGAGCTGACCGACCGGCGCGCCAAGCCGGCGGTGTTCTTCGGCGGCAAGTCCCGCATCATCGACTTCGCGCTGTCGAACGCGTCGAACTCCGGCATCCGGCGCATCGCGGTGGCGACGCAGTACAAGGCGCACAGCCTGATCCGCCACCTTCAGCGCGGCTGGAACTTCCTCCGCCCCGAGCGCAACGAGAGCTTCGACATCCTCCCCGCAAGCCAGCGCACCAGCGAGACCGCGTGGTACGAGGGCACGGCGGATGCGGTGTACCAGAACATCGACATCATCGCCGACCTCGACCCGCGACACATGGTCATCCTCGCCGGCGACCACATCTACAAGATGGATTACGAGCAGATGCTGGCGCAGCACGTCGAGAGCGGCGCCGACGTCACCGTGGGCTGCGTCACGGTGCCGCGGCTCGAGGCGCGCGGCTTCGGCGTGATGCATGTGGACACCGAGGACCGCATTGTCGAGTTCATGGAGAAGCCCGCCGACCCACCCGGCATCCCGGGGCGCGAGGACATGGCGCTGGCCTCCATGGGCATCTACGTCTTCGAGACGAAGCTGCTCTTCGACCAGCTGCGGCGCGACGCGGCGACGCCGGGCAGCCAGCGCGACTTCGGGCGCGACATCATCCCGTGGCTGGTGAAGAACGGGAAGGCGGTGGCGCACCGCTTCGAGAGCTCCTGCGTGCGCTCCTCGGCCGAGGCGAAGCCCTATTGGCGCGACGTCGGCACGGTGGACGCCTATTGGGAGGCCAATATCGACCTGACGGACATCGTACCGGAGCTCGATCTCTTCGACCGCGACTGGCCGATCTGGACCTATGCCGAGATCACCCCGCCGGCGAAGTTCGTTCACGACATGGACGGCCGGCGCGGCGAGGCGATCACCTCGCTGGTTTCCGGCGGCTGCATCCTCTCCGGCGCAGGCGCGCGTCGCAGCCTGCTCTTCACCGGCGTGCACATGCATTCCTACGCACGGGTCGATGGCGCGGTGCTGCTGCCCTATGTCGATGTCGGCCGGCATGCGCGGCTGACCAACGTCGTGGTGGACCGCGGCGTGCGCATCCCCGAGGGCCTGGTGGTCGGCGAGGATCCGGAGGAGGATGCACGCCGCTTCCGCCGGACGGAGAAAGGCATCTGCCTCGTCACGCAGAAGATGCTCGACGCGCTCGGATGACGCTGCGGCTGCTCGCTGTCGCGTCCGAATGCGCGCCCTTGGTCAAGACGGGCGGGCTTGCGGATGTGGTGGGTGCGCTGCCGGCGGCGCTCGCGGCGCATGGCGTGGCGGTGACGACGCTGCTGCCCGGCTACCCAGCCGTGCTGCGGGCGATCGGGGAGGCGCGGGCAATCCGTCGGATCGAGGAGCTGTTCGGCGGGACGGCACGGCTGCGGCGTGGCGAAGCGGCGGGCCTCGACCTGCTGGTGCTGGATGCGCCGCATCTCTTCGACCGCCCGGGGGGGCTCTACCTGGCGCCCGATGGCGGCGATTGGGGCGACAACGGGCTGCGCTTCGCGGCCCTCGGCGCGGTAGCGGCCATGGTCGCGACGGGGGGCGTGCGAGGCCTCACATTCGATGCGGTGCATGCGCATGACTGGCAGGCCGGGCTGGTGCCGGCCTATCTGCGCTTCGCACAGCCGCGCCGGCCGTCGCTCTTCACCGTCCACAACCTGGCATTCCAGGGCAAGTTTCCGCTCGCGCTCTTCCCGCGCCTCGGCCTGCCGGCGGAGGCGCTGTCGGTGCAGGGCCTCGAATACTACGGCACGGTCGGCTTTCTGAAGGCGGGGCTCTGGTACGCGGACCGCATCACAACCGTCTCGCCCACCTATGCAGCAGAGATCGGCACGCCGGAACTCGGCATGGGGCTGGATGGGTTGATCCGCGGGCGGGGCGGGCATGTCTCCGGCATTCTGAACGGGCTCGACACGGAGGACTGGGACCCCGCGCGCGATCCGCGGCTTGCGGCGCGCTTCGATGCCGCTGGCCTCGCGGCGCGTGCGGCGAACAAGGCAGCGCTGCAGCAGCGGCTCGGGCTGGCCGAGGATCCGGACGCCCTGCTGTTCGGCTTCGTCGGGCGGATGAGCTGGCAGAAGGGCGTGGACCTGATCCTCGGCGCATTGCCGGCGATGCTGGGCGAAGGCGCGCAGCTGGCGCTGCTCGGAACCGGCGAGTGGGGGCTGGAGGAGGCCAGTCGCGGCGCGGCCGCGGCGCATCCGGGCCGCGTCGGCACGCATGTCGGCTTCGACGAGGCGCTCGCGCGGCTGGTCTATGCTGGCAGCGACGTCGTGCTGGTGCCGAGCCGCTTCGAGCCCTGCGGCCTTGCGCAGCTCGCGGCGCTGCGCTACGGCGCGCTGCCGCTCGTCGCGCATGTCGGCGGGCTGGTGGACAGCGTCGTGGATGCGAACGAGATGGCGCTGGCAGAGGGCAGCGGCGCGGGTTTCCACTTCGCGCCGGTGACGCAGGAGATGCTGGCCGCGACGGTGATCCGTGTGGCACGGCTGTGGCGCGATCGCGCGGCGTGGCGGCGCCTGCAGGCGAACGCGCTGCGCACCGACGTGTCCTGGACGCGATCCGCCGCGCGCTATGCCGCGCTGTACCGCGAAATGGTTGCGGATGCAGGCTGAGGCCGGGCCGGAGCCGCTCGGCGCCTGGCTCAGCGAGGATGGCGCCCGCTTCGCCTACCCCGCGCCGGGCGCGTCATCCGTCCAGCTCTGCATCTTCGATCTGCACGACCGGGAGATCGCGCGCGTAGCCCTGCCGGGTCGGACCGGCAATGTCCATCACGGCAAGATTGCCGGACTGAGCGAAGGCGCGCGCTATGGCCTGCGTGTCGACGGGCCCTGGGACCCGGCGCGCGGCCATCGCTTCAATACCACGAAGCTGCTCGTCGATCCCTGGGCACGGGCGCTCGACCGTCCCTTCGCGCTGCACACCGCCTTGTTCGACACGGGAGGGACCCCGGACACCACGGACAGCGCACCCTTCGTGCCGAAGGCGGTGCTGGGCCCTGCCCTGCCTCCACTCCGTCGCACGGCGCCACGCCGCGCGGAGGTGATCTACGAAATCCAGGTGAAGGGCTTCACGGCTCGGCATCCGGCGATCCCGCCGGCGATCCGCGGCACTTTCGCCGCCCTCGCGCACCCCGCCGCGATCGAGCACCTCGTGGCGCTCGGCGTCACGACGGTGGAACTGATGCCGGCCGCCGCCTGGGTGGATGAGCGACACCTGCCGCCGCTCGGGCTTACCAACGCCTGGGGCTACAACCCGGTCGCGCTGCTGTGCCCCGATCCGCGCCTTGCGCCGGGCGGCATGGCGGAGGTGCGCGCCGCCGTCACGGCGCTGCAGGCGGCGGGGCTGCGCGTGATCCTCGACGTGGTGCTGAACCACACCGGCGAGGGCGATCACCTCGGCCCGACGCTGTCGCTGCGTGGCCTCGGCAATGCCGGCTTCTACCGGCTGCAGCCGGCCGATGCGCGGCGCTACGTGGATGACGCCGGCTGCGGCAATGCTTTGGCGCTGGACCGGCCCTGGCCGATGCGCCTGGCGATGGACGCGCTGCGGCATTGGGCCGAGGCAGCTGGGCTCGACGGCTTCCGGCTCGACCTCGCCACGACGCTGGCGCGGCGTGCGGCTGGCTTCGATCCCGATGCGCCGCTGATCCAGGCGATCCGCCAGGACCCGGTGCTGCGCGAGCTGATGGTCGTCGCGGAGCCCTGGGATGTCGGGCGCGACGGCTACCGGCTCGGACAGTTTCCGGCCGGGTGGGGCGAGTGGAACGACCGGTTCCGCGACGATGTCCGGCGCTTCTGGCGCGGCGATGCCGGCATGGTCGGCGCGCTGGCCACGCGGCTCGCCGGCTCCGCCGATGCATTCCGCGGCCGGCCGGTGACGGACAGCGTGAACTTCGTCGCCGCGCATGACGGCTTCACCCTCGCCGACCTCGTCGCCTTCACGGCGAAGCGCAACCACGCCAATGGCGAGGACAACCGCGACGGCACCGACACGAACCACGCGTGGAACTGCGGCGTCGAGGGGCCGAGCGACGATCCCGCGGTGCTCGCGCGTCGCCACGGCGACATTCGCGCGCTGCTGGTCACGCTGCTGGCGGCGCGCGGCACGCCGATGCTTGGCATGGGCGACGAGGCCGGGCGCAGCCAGGGCGGCAACAACAACGCCTATGCGCAGGACAACGCGACCAACTGGTTCGACTGGAAAGGCATGGATGCCGGGTTGCTCGCCTTCACGCGGCGGCTTATCGCGGCGCGCCTCTCGCATCCGGCGCTACGGGACGCGGCCGCGCTGACAGGTGAGACGGGCGCGGAGGGCATGCCCGATGTCGCCTGGCTGCGCCCCGAAGGCGGCGTGATGACGGAGGGCGACTGGCATGATCCGGCGCGGCGCTGCCTCCTTGCCGTCTTCACGCGGCCTGAGGATCGCTGCCTCGTCGCGTTCAACGCGGCGGAGGGGGACGCGCCGCTGCTCCTGCCGACGCCGCGGCCAGGGCGGCGCTGGCGCGTGCTGGCCGACAGCGCGGCGCCGGAGAGCGAGGAGGTGCCAAAAACGCTGCGCGCGCGCTCGGCGTTGCTGCTGGCCGAAGCGCGGATCGCACCCAGACGCGGCGATCCGGCGGTTCTCGCGCGGCTCGCCGGCGCCGCCGGCATCGCGGCGCATTGGTACGAGATCTCCGGCGCGCGGCACGAGGTGCCGGAAGAGACGCTTCGCGCGCTGCTCGGCGCGCTTCGGCTTCCCGCCGGCACCGATGCGGAGGCACGCGCGTCACTCCTCCGGCTGTCCACGCGCCGCGCCCTGCCGCAGAGCCATGTCACCGATGCGGACGCGCCATCACTGCCGATCGGGCTGTCGGACCGGCTGGTGCGGCTGCGAATCCTGCTGGAGACGGGTGACGAGGTTGCGGTGGACATCGCGCCGGAGGATGGCGCGACGGAGCGGCGTGTCCTGCCCGACGGACGGGCGGAGGCGCGCCGCGTCATCGCGCTGCCGCCGCTGCCGGAAGGACGGCACCGCGTGCTGGACGAGCGCGACGGGAGCACCTGCCACCTCGCAGTCGCACCGCGCCGCGCCTTCCTGCCCGATGGCCTGGCGCATGGCGCACGACGCTTCGGGATCGCCACGCAGCTCTACGCGCTGCGCCACGCGGCGGACCAGGGCATCGGCGACTTCCACGCGGTGGCGGAGATGGCTCGCGAGGCGGCGGCGCGCGGCGCGGCGCTGCTCGGGCTGAGCCCGCCGCATGCGCTCTTCCCGACCGACCGGGAGCGCGCCAGCCCCTATCACCCGTCGGATCGGCGCTTCCTCGATCCGATCTTCGTCGACGTCACGCGGCTGCCGCTGGTCGGAGACCTTCCGGGGCTGCGCGCAGCGCTGGCAGAGCACGAGCCCATCTTCGCCGCCCTGCGCCGGCAGACCATGGTGGATCACGCAGGCGCCTGGCAGGCGAAGCGCGCGGTGCTGGAGGCCGCGTGGCAAGCCCTGCCCGCCCTGCACCCGGCTCGGGCCGCGCTCGCTGCGTTCGTGCAGGAGGGCGGCGCGCCGCTCGCACATTTCTGCGCCTTCTCGGCGATCGCGGAGGCTCAAGGGCACCGCGATGCGCGGCGCTGGCCTGACGGCCTGCGGCACGGGACCGACCGCGCCGTCGCCGGCTTTGCGGAACGCCATGCCGGCGCGGTCGCCTTCGTGGCGTTCCAGCAGATGCTGGCCGAGCTGCAGCTGGCCGAGGCGGGGCGCGCCGGGGCCGGTCTCTACCGCGACCTGGCGGTCGGTGCCGCGCCGGACGGGGCGGAGCCCTGGTCCGGCGATGCGCGATTCCTGCCCGGCTTCTCGATCGGCGCGCCGCCCGATCCCTTCGCCGCCGAGGGCCAGGTCTGGGGCCTGCCGCCGCCCGATCCGCTAGCGGCGCTCGAGGACGGGCATGCCGCCTTCGCCCGCCTGCTGCGCGCGAACATGCGCCACGCGGCGGCGCTGCGGATCGACCACGTGCTCGGGCTGCGGCGCCTGTTCCTGGTGCCGGAGGGTGCGAAGGGGCGCGATGGCGCGTACCTGGCCTATCCCTTCGAGGAGATGCTTGGGCAGGTCGCGCTGGAATCGGCGCGCGCGCGCTGCCTCGTCGTCGGCGAGGATCTCGGCACCGTGCCGGAGGGCATCGGCGAGGCGCTGCGCGCCGCCGACGTGCTGTCCTACCGCGTACTCTGGTTCGAGCGGTCGGGCGAGGGCTTCGTTCCGCCCGCGGCTTGGCCTGCGGCCGCCGCTGCCTGCGTCTCGACTCACGACCTCGCGACACTTGCAGGGTTCTGGACCGGCGAGGATCTGGGGGAACGCGCCGCGCTCGGCCTGCTCGCCGATCTGGAAGCAGCGCTGGCCGAGCGTGCGCGCGACCGCGCCGCGCTCTGCGCGCTGCTGGCGCAGGAGGGACTGCTGCCCGACGGAGCGTCGCCCGAGGGTCAACTTGACGACCGGCTCGCCGCCGCGATCCATGCGCTGGTGGCGCGCACGCCTTCGGCCCTGATGCTCGCCCAGGCGGAGGACCTGGCCGGCGAGCGGATCGCGGTGAACCTGCCCGGTACGGATCGCGAGCGGCCGAACTGGCGACGGCGCCTGAAGCTGCCGGCTGCCGCCCTGCTTGACCTGCCCCGGGCGCGGGCGGTGCTCGAGGCGCTGCGCGGCCTCCGCCCCGGCTAGGAAGCTGCGGCCCCGCGTCGCAGACTGCGCCCGGACAGGGAGGACGCCATGTCGGCCGAGGCGAGTGAACGCTTCCAGACGCTGCACGAGTTGGTGAAGGCGGCGCGACTCAAGCTGAACGCCAACATCTGGGATTACCTGGTCGGCGCGACCGAGACCGAGACGACGCTGCGCCGCAACCGCGCGGCGCTGGATGGCGTGGCATTCCGCCCGCGCGTGCTGCGCGACGTGCGGAAGGTGGACAGCAGCGGCGAGTTCCTCGGCCGGCGCGTGCGGCTGCCGGTCTTCCTCGCACCGGTCGGATCGCTCGACAGCTTCGAGCCGGGTGGCGCCGCGACAGCAGGACGCGCGGCCTCGGCTCTCGGGGTGCCGATCATGGTCTCCTCCGTGACCGAGCCGGGGCTGGAGCGCAGCGCGGAGGCGACGCCGGGCCCGAAGGTGTTCCAGCTGTATGTCCGCGGCGGCGCCGACTTCGTGGACGACCATGTCCGGCGCGCGGTGGATGCCGGCTACGATGCCTTCGCCATCACGGTGGACACCGCGCATTACAGCCGCCGGGAGCGCGACATCGCCAAGCGCTTCGTCAAGCACTGGCGCGCCCGCTCCACCGGCATGGACTTCCAGGCCGCGCTCTCCTGGGCCGACATCGCGCGCTTCCGCGAGGTGCATCCGAAGGTCACGCTGGTCCTCAAGGGCATCGGCTGCGGCGAGGACGCCGAGCTCGCCGTACGGCACGGCGTGCAGGTTGTCTATGTCTCGAACCACGGCGGGCGGCAGCTGGATCACGGGCGCGGCTCGCTCGAAGTGTTGCCGGAGGTGGTGCAGGCGGTCGGCGGCAAGGCGCGGGTCTGGATGGATGGCGGCATCAGTCGCGGTACCGACGTGGTGAAGGCCGTGGCCCTCGGCGCGGAGATGGTCGGGATCGGCCGGCTCTACTGCTACGGCCTCGCCGCCGCCGGCGAGCACGGCGTGCGGCGCGTGCTGGAGTTGCTGGAGGACGAGGTGCAGACCTGCCTCGGCCTGCTTGGTGCTGCGAGCTTCGCCGCGGTGGAGCGCAACCAGCTTCTCGTCGCACCGCCCGTCACCGCGCCGCATGTCCATTCCGCCTTCCCGCTGCTCGCCGAGCCCGAGCGCGGCTACTGACCCAGGCTGTCCTTCGGAGTCCCATGTCATGAAGCGTCATCGCATCGCCGCTATCCCGGGCGACGGCATCGGGCAGGAGGTGATCCCGGCCGGGCTGCGCGTACTCCGCGCGCTCGCCGAGCGCACCGGCGCCTTCGCCTTGGACGTCGAGACACTGCCCTGGGGCAGCGACTTCTACCGCAGCACCGGCCGCATGATGCCGGAGGATGGGCTGGAGACGCTCAAGCCCTTCGACGCGATCTTCTTCGGCGCCGTCGGCGATCCCGCCCTGCCGGACGACCTCACGCTCTGGGGCCTGCGGTTGAGGATCTGCCAGGGCTTCGACCAATACGCCAACATCCGCCCGACGCGCGTTCTGCCCGGCCTGACGAGCCCGTTGCGCGGCGTGGAGCCCGGCGACATCGACTGGGTGATCGTGCGTGAGAACAGCGAGGGCGAATATGCCGGCCATGGCGGCCGCGCCCATCGCGGCCACCCGGAGGAGATCGCGACCGAAACCGCGATCTTCACCCGCGCCGGCGTTACGCGGATCATGCGCACGGCGTTCCGGATCGCCGCGTCGCGTCCGCGACGCCTGCTGACCGTCGTGACCAAGTCCAATGCGCAGAAGCACGGCATGGTGTTCTGGGACGAGATCGCGGCCGAGGTGGCGCGGGAATTCCCCAGCGTGACCTGGGAGAAGGAGCTGGTGGACGCGATGGCGGCGCGGCTCGTGCGCCGGCCGCGCAGCATCGATACGGTGGTGGCGACCAACCTGCACGCCGACATCCTGTCCGACCTGGCGGGCGCGGTGGCGGGCTCGCTCGGTGTTGCGCCGACGGCCAATCTCGATCCCGAGCGGCGCTTTCCCTCGATGTTCGAGCCGATCCACGGCTCGGCCTTCGACATCGCGGGCAAGGGCGTCGCCAACCCCGTCGCGACCTTCTGGACCGCCGCGATGATGCTGGAACACCTCGGCGAGGCCGCCTCCGCCACGCTGCTGATGGACGCGGTGGAACGCGTCTGCGCGGCGGGCATCCGCACCGCGGATGTCGGCGGCAGCGCGACCACCGACGAGGTCACGGAAGCCGTCTGCGCCGCGATCCGCGGCGCCAACCTGTAGCGGGAGAAGAGAGATGAGAGCGACACGCCGCGCGCTGCTGCTGAGCGCGCTTGCCAGCCCTGCCCTCGCGCAGGGCGTGCCGACACGCCCCATCACGGTCACCGTGCCCTTCGCGGCAGGCGGACCCACCGACCTGATCTCGCGACTCGTGGCGGAGGGCATGGGTCGCGACCTCGGCCAGACGGTGGTGGTGGAGAACGTGGTGGGCGCGGGCGGCACGCTCGCGGCCGGGCGCGTGGCGCAGGCACGGCCGGACGGCACCACGCTGCTGGTGCACCATATCGGCCTCGCGGCCGCGGCGACGCATTACCGCCGCCTGCCCTTCAGCGTGACGGAGAGCCTTGCCCCGCTCGGCCTGCTGTCGGACGCTGCGATGACGGTTGTCGGGCGTCCTGACTTCCCGGCGGACGACCTGGCCGGCGTGATCGCTGCGATCCAACGCGACGGGGACAAGCTGAACCTCGCCCATTCCGGCCTCGGGGGGGCGAACCAGCTCGGCGGGATGCTGCTGCAGGCGGCGGCGGGGCGGGCGATGACGACCGTGGTGTTCCGCGGCAGCGCGCCGGCCATCACCGAGCTGATGGCGGGCCGTATCGACCTCTTCGTCGACCAGGCGACCAACACCGCGCCCTTCATCCGCGACCGCCGCATCAAGGCCTATGCGGTGACGCTGCCGGAGCGCGTCCCCGGCCTCGACCTACCGACCACGGCGGAAGCGGGCCAGCCGAGCATCGCGATGAGCACCTGGCACGGCATCTACGCCCCGGCCGGCACGCCGCCGGAGGTGCAGGAGCGGCTCTCCGCCGCCGTGCGTGCCGCGCTCAAGGAGGAGCGGCTGCGCGCCCGCTTCGCGGACGTGGTCACGGTGCCCGCATCCGACGAGCGCGCGACCATCGCGTATCACCGCCGCTTCCTGGCCGAGGAGGTGGCGCGCTGGCGCCCGATCATCCAGGCGAATGGCGAATACGCCGATTAGGACGGGGTCGGAACGCAAGACGCCCGGATCGCGGCGATCCGGGCGTCCCGTAAGCGGCTGGCGGACCCGAAGAGATTCGAACTCCTAACCCCCAGATCCGTAGTCTGGTGCTCTATCCAATTGAGCTACGGGTCCAGCCGAGGGCGGCGATGTAGCGGAGCGGGGCCGGGCGTGCAACCCCTGCCCCACCGCTTTCAGCCGGCGAGCTTGTCGAGCTCGCGCAGCACTGCCTCGCCCATCACGGAGGTGCCGACGCGGGCCATGCCTGGAGCCATGATGTCGGCCGTGCGCAGGCCGCCGGCCAGCACCTTCTCCACCGCGCCCTCGACCAGCTTCGCTTCCTCCTCGAAGCCGAAGGAGAGGCGGAGCAGCATGGCGAAGGACAGGATCTGCGCGCAGGGATTGGCGATGCCCTTGCCGGCGATGTCCGGCGCCGAGCCGTGGATCGGCTCGTAGAGCGCGTGGCGCTTGCCGGTCGGCTGCTGCGCGCCGAGCGTCGCCGAGGGCAGCATGCCGAGCGAGCCGGTCAGCGCAGCGGCAAGGTCCGACAGCACGTCGCCGAAGAGGTTGTCGCCGAGGATGACGTCGAACTGCTTCGGACGGCTGGCGAGCTGCATCGCGCAGTTGTCGGCATACATGTGCTGCAACTCGACATCCGGGAACTCGGCCTTGCCGACCTCGGACACCACGGCGCGCCAGAGGCGGCCGGATTGCATCACGTTGGCCTTCTCCACGCTCGTGAGCTTGTTGCGGCGAACCCGCGCGAGCTCGAAGGCGACGCGGGCGACGCGGGCGATCTCGTCCTCGTGGTAGATCTGCGTGTCGAGTCCGGTGCGCTTGCCGTCGGCGCCGGTCGTGACGCCGCGCGGCTCGCCGAAATAGACGCCACCCGTGGTCTCACGCACAATCATGATGTCGAGGCCGCGCACCAGATCAGGGCGCAGCGCGGAGGCATCCACGAGCGGGTCGAGCACGACGGCCGGGCGCAGATTGGCGAAGAGGCCGAGATCCTTGCGCAGCCGCAGGATGCCGAGCTCCGGCCGCTGGTCGAAGGGCAGGCTGTCCCATTTCGGGCCGCCGACCGAGCCGAACAGCACGGCGTCGGCCGCCTTTGCCGCCTCCACCGTCGCGTCCGGGCAGGGCGAGCCGGTGGCGTCGATCGCCGCCCCGCCCACCAGGCCTTCCTCCATCTCGAAGGTCATGCCGCGACGCCGCTCGAGCCATTCGATGACGCGGCGCGTCTCTCGCACCACCTCGGGTCCGATCCCGTCGCCGGGAAGGATCAGCAGCTTCTTGTTGGCGGGCATCGGGGGATCCGGGGGGTCAGGCGTAGAGCCAGGGTTGCGAAGCTTTCTGCTTCGCCTCGAAGCTGTCGATCGCGGGGGCGTGCTGCATCGTCTGGCCGATGTCGTCGAGGCCGTTCAGCAGCAGGTGCTTGCGCAACGGATCGACCTCGAAGGCGATCTCCTCGCCGTTCGGGCGGACGATCACCTGACGCGCGAGATCCACCGTCAGGCGCGCATTCGCGCCGAGCTTCGCGTCGTCCATCAGCCTGTCGCAGGTCTCGCGCGGCAGGCGGATCGGCAGGATGCCGTTCTTCATGCTGTTGCTGAAGAAGATGTCGCCGAAGGATGGCGCAATGACGCAGCGTATGCCGAAGTCGAGCAGCGCCCAGGGCGCATGCTCGCGCGAAGAGCCGCAGCCGAAATTCTCGTGCGCGACGAGGATCTCGGCCTTGCGGTAGGGCTCGCGGTTCAGGACGAAATCCTGGTTCTCGCTGCCGTCCTCGCGGTAGCGCAGGTTGGAGAAGAGGCTCTTGCCGAGGCCGGTGCGCGCGATGGTCTTGAGGAAGCGCGCGGGGATGATCTTGTCGGTGTCGACATTGGCTTCGGGCAGCGGCGCCGCGATGCCGGTCAGCGTGGTGAAGGGCTGCATCACGCATTTGCCTTCGGCTGGAAGTCGCGGACATCGGCAAGCCGGCCGGCGAGCGCCGCGGCGGCGGCCATGGCGGGCGAGAGCAGATGCGTCCGCCCGCCCGGGCCCTGGCGCCCCTCGAAATTGCGGTTCGAGGTGCTGGCGCTGCGCTGGCCGGGCTTGAGCTTGTCCGGGTTCATGCCGAGGCACATGGAACAGCCCGCCTCGCGCCACTCGAAGCCGGCTTCCTTCAGCACGCGGTCGAGCCCTTCCTCCTCAGCCTGCGCCTTCACCAGTCCGGAGCCGGGAACGACCATGGCGCGCACGCCGTCGGCCACCTTGCGGCCGCGCGCGATGGCCGCGGCGGCGCGGATGTCCTCGATGCGGCTGTTGGTGCAGGAGCCGATGAAGACGACGTCCACCTTCAGGTCCTGCAGGCGCTGGCCGGGCTGGAGGCCCATGTAGTCCAGCATGCGCTGCACCTGGGCGCGGCGCGCCTCGTCGGCGAAGTCGGCCGGGTTCGGAACCGCGCCGGTGATCGGCAGCACGTCCTCGGGGCTCGTCCCCCAGGTGACCTGCGGCGCGATGGCGTGCGCGTCGAGCTTCACCTCGCGGTCGAACTGCGCGCTGGCGTCGGAGGGCAGCGTCCGCCACCAGGCAACGGCGCGGTCATAAGCCTCGCCCTTCGGCGCGAAGGGACGGCCCTTCACGTAGTCGAAGGTGGTCTGGTCGGGTGCAACCATGCCGGCGCGCGCGCCGCCCTCGATCGACATGTTGCAGACCGTCATGCGCCCGGCCATGTCGAGTGCGCGGATCGCGTCGCCGGCGAATTCGATCACATGGCCGGTGCCGCCCGCCGTGCCGATCCGCCCGATGATGGCGAGCACGATGTCCTTCGCGGTGCAGCCGACGGCGAGGTTGCCGTCCACCGACACGCGCATGTTCTTCGCCGGCTTCTGCAGCAGCGTCTGCGTGGCCAGCACGTGCTCGACCTCGCTGGTGCCGATGCCGAAGGCGAGCGCGCCGAGCGCGCCATGCGTTGAGGTATGGCTGTCACCGCAGACGATCGTCATGCCGGGCAGCGAAAGGCCGAGTTCCGGTCCGATGACGTGCACGATGCCCTGCCGCGCATCCGTCAGCGGAATGTAGGGGACGCCGAACTCCTTGACGTTCCGCTCCAGCGTCTCGACCTGCGTGCGGCTTTCCGGGTCCTCGATCGTGCCGTAGCGCGAGGCGTCGGTGGCGATGTTGTGGTCCACCACGGCGATCGTCGCGTCCGGGCGGCGCACCTTGCGGCCCGTCATGCGCAGGCCTTCGAAGGCCTGCGGGCTCGTCACCTCATGGGTGAGGTGTTTGTCGATGTAGAGAAGCGCCGTGCCGTCCGGGAGCGTCTCGACGACATGGGCGTCCCAGATCTTGTCGAACAGCGTGCGCGGCCGGTTTGCCGACATTCCCCAACCCCTCGAAAGCGAACCGCGCGGCCTTGCGGGCCGCGCGGCGCGTGATGCTCAGCCCTCGGCCTGCGCCGTGTCGCGGGCCCGCTCCTGGATGCGGGCCGACTTGCCGGTGCGGCCGCGCAGGTAATAGAGCTTCGCGCGGCGCACGCGACCGCGGCGCACCACCACGATCTCCGCCACGTTCGGCGAGTAGAGCGGGAAGACGCGCTCCACGCCCTCGCCGTAGGAGAGCTTGCGGACGGTGAAGTTGCTGTTCACGCCGCGGTTCGAGCGCGCGATGCAGACGCCCTCATAGGCCTGGGTGCGGGTGCGCTCGCCCTCGACCACCTTCACCATCACGCGGACCGTGTCGCCCGGGCTGAAATCCGGCGTCGCGCGGGCGGCGGAGAGGCGGGCCTGCTGGGCGGCCTCGAACTGCTGGAGGAGGTTCATCGTGGTCTTTCCTTCTTGATCGTGTCTAGGCGGCGGCCGGCGGGCCGTCCACCCGGCCCGTTCCGCCTTCGTTGCGTTGCAGGTGACGCGCCCACAGGTCGGGGCGGCGCGTGCGCGTGGCCTCTTCGGCCCGCGCGCGGCGCCAGCGGGCGACCTCGGCGTGATGGCCGGACAGCAGGACGTCCGGTACCGCGCGGCCCTGCCATTCGGCGGGCCGCGTGTAGTGGGGGTATTCGAGCAGGCCTTCGGGGCCGTGGCTTTCCTCGGCCGCGCTCTCGGCCGCGCCCATGACGCCCGGCAGCAGCCGCACGCAGGCGTCGAGCAGCAGCATCGCCCCGACCTCGCCACCCGAGAGCACGACGTCGCCGACGCTGAGCTCGACCATGCCGCGCGCTTCGATCACGCGCTGGTCCACGCCCTCGTAGCGGCCGCAGAGCAGGGTGACGCCCGGCCCGGCGGCGAACTCGCGCACGGTCGCCTGGTCGAGCAGCCGGCCGCGCGGCGTGAGATAGACGACCGGTGCGCCGGGGTTGGCGGCGACGGCGGCGCCGACCGCGGTGTCCACCACATCCGGCCGCATCACCATCCCCGCGCCGCCGCCGAAGGGCGTGTCGTCCACGCTGCGGTGCCGACCCGTCGCGAAGCCGCGGATGTCGAGCGCGTCGAGCGCCCAGCGGCCCTCGCGCAGCGCCTTGCCGGCGAGCGAGAGGCCGAGGGGGCCGGGGAACATCTCCGGGAAGAGCGTGAGGACAGTGGCGCGCCAGGTCACGCGGCGTCCTCCTGGCCATGCGGCTCCACGGTCACCTCGTGCGGCGGCACCACGGTCACGCGTCCCGCTGCGATGTCCACCACCGGCACCGCGGCCTTGGTGAAGGGGACCAGGCGTTCGCCGCCCGGGCCCTCGATCACCAGGAAGGGGCCGGCGCCGTGATCCTCGGCGGCGCGCACCGTCCCGACCTCCTCGCCGGTCTCCGCGAAGGCCCGCAGGCCCTCGAGGTCGCAGAGCAGGAACTCGTCCGGGTCGGCCGGCGGCGGCAGGCGGTCGCGCTCGACATAGAGCTTTGTGCCGGTCAGCCGCGCCGCCGCGTCGCGGTCCGCGACGCCCTCGATACGGCCGAGGCCGCCGGGCATCGGTGTGACCGCGTAGCGCTTCGTGCCGGCCGCATCCGTCAGCGGCCCATAGGCGCCGATCGCCTTCGGATCGGCCGTGAAGGCGTGCAGGCGCACCAGGCCCCGCACGCCGTGCGGCCTCCCGATCTCGCCAAGCAACACGCGCTTCACCACGACCGACCCTCAGGCAGCGATCGTCAGCCCGCCGCGGCCGCGGCGGCGGCAGCGCGCTCCTGCGCCTTCTTCTTCGGCGCGGCCTTCTTCGGCTGCTCCGGGAAGACCGGCATCGGCGCGAGGCCGGCGTGGCCGAGGAACTTCGCGACGCGGTCCGTCGGCAGCGCGCCCTGCGACTTCCAGTGGTTGATGCGCTCGGCGAACAGCCGCACGCGGTCCGGATGGTCGGACGGCAGCATCGGGTTGTAGGAGCCGAGCTTCTCGATGAAGCGGCCGTCGCGCGGGCTGCGGCTGTCGGCAACCACGATGTGGTAGTAGGGGCGCTTCTTGGCGCCGGCGCGCGCAAGGCGGATCTTGAGGCCCATGTGCTGTGTCTCTCCTGAGAACTAGAAGGGTCTGCGGTTACCAAGGCCCGGGATCAGCGCGGAGAGTCCCCCGCGCATCATCCCCTTCTGGCCGAGCTTGTTCATCCGCTTCATCATCGCGGACATGTCGTCGAACTGCTTGAGCAGCTTGTTCACCTCCTGCACGGAGGTGCCGCTGCCGGCGGCGATGCGCTTCTTGCGGCTCGCCTTGATGAGGTCGGGGTGGCGGCGTTCCTTAGGCGTCATGGAGCCGATGATCGCCGCTTGGCGCTTGAGCATGCCCTGGTCGAGATTCGCACCCTCGATCTGCTGCTTCATCTTGCCGAGGCCGGGCAGCATGCCGAGCATGCCCGAAAGGCTGCCCATCTTGCCGATCTGCTTCAGCTGCGATGCGTAGTCCTCGAGGTCGAAGGACCCCTTCTGCATCTTCTTCGCGAGCTTCTCGGCCTCGGCCTGGTCGAGTGTCTCGGCCGCCTTCTCGACGAGGGAGACGATGTCGCCCATGCCGAGGATGCGGTTCGCGATGCGGTCGGGGTGGAAATCCTCGAGCGCGTCGAGCTTCTCGCCGGCGCCCAACAGCTTGATCGGCGCGCCGGTGACCGCGCGCATGGACAGCGCGGCACCGCCGCGCGCATCGCCATCGACGCGCGTCATCACCACGCCCGTGACGCCGACCTTGTCCTGGAAGGCGCGCGCCGTGTTCACCGCGTCCTGGCCAGTCATGGCGTCCACGACCAGCAGGGTCTCGTGCGGCCTCGTGCGCGCCTTGACCTCCGCGACCTCGGCCATCAGCGCATCGTCGATGGCGAGCCGGCCGGCGGTGTCGAGGACCACGACGTCGTAGAGCTCGCGCCGCGCCGTCTCCATCGCGCGCTCGGCGATCTGCACCGGGGTCTGGCCGGCGACGATCGGCAGCGACGTGACCTCGGCGCGCTCGGCAAGCTGCTGAAGCTGGAGCTGCGCGGCCGGCCGGTGAACGTCGAGCGAGGCGAGCAGCACCTTCTTCCGCTCGCGCAGGCGCAGCCGAAGCGCGATCTTGCCCGAGGTGGTGGTCTTGCCGGAGCCCTGCAGGCCGACCATGAGAATCGGCACCGGCGCCGGCGCGTTCAGGTCGATGCCTCGCTTTCCGTCGTCGCCCTCGCCGCCACCGAGCGCCTCGACCAGCGCGTCGTTGACGATCTTCACCACCTGCTGGGCGGGCGAAACGGAGCGGATGACCTCCGCACCCACCGCGCGCTCGCGCACCTTGGTGGTGATGTCCTTCACCACCGGCAGCGCGACGTCGGCTTCCAGCAGCGCCACGCGGACCTCGCGCAGCGCTTCCTGGACATCGGCCTCCGACAGCGCGCCGCGGCGGCGGAGCTTGTCGAAGACGCCGGTCAGTCGGTTGCCCAGGGCCTCGAACATCGGCCGGGGTGGGTCCTTTCGTTGCGGCCGCCCCAAACGGTATCGCGCCGCTGCGCGAGTCTTCGCGGAGCGGCGGCGCCCGCCCCGCCAGGGGGGCAGACGAAAGGTCCAGGGGGGACCAGGAAGCGGGGGTTTTAGGGCGAAGGGGGCGGGGGGGTCAAGAGTAAGGACAAGCCATGAGGGCGGGTTGCGTCGCCCGTGCCCCCTCCCCAACCCTCCCCCGCGAGGGGGGAGGGAGCGGCGCGCTACTTCGGCGCCAGCACCATGATCATCTGGCGGTTCTCGAGGCGGGGCATGGATTCGACTTTCGTCGTCTCCGCCAGCTCGGTCCGGATCCGGTCCAGCACCTTCAGGCCGAGGTCCTGGTGCGCCATCTCGCGGCCGCGGAAGCGCAGCGTGACCTTCACCTTGTCGCCCTCGCCGATGAATTCCTTCATCTGGCGCATCTTCACCTCGTAGTCGTGGTCGTCGATGTTCGGGCGGACCTTGATTTCCTTGATCTCGACGACCTTCTGGCGCTTGCGCGCCTCGTTCGCCTTCTTCTGCTGCTCGTACTTGTACTTGCCGTAGTCGAGGATCTTGACCACGGGCGGGACGGCATTCGGGCTGATCTCGAGCAGGTCGAGGCCGACATCATAGGCGCGGATCAGCGCTTCACGCGCGCTCATCACGCCGAGCATCTCGCCATCCTGGTCGATCAGCCGGACCTGGGGAACGCGGATCTCTTCGTTGACCCGCGGGCCGTCTCTCGTCGGCAGCTGGGCGGGCATCGGACCTCGGGGTATGGGGCACTCCTGTCGTTGTTTCGGACTATAGAAAGCAGATTCGGCCGAATGTTATGGCGATCCGGTCAGGCGGTTGCAAGCGCCGCAGGGGCGTCTTCCGCCGCCCGAAGATCGGGCGGCGTCGCCTCCGCCGCCAGGCGGGCCACGGCCTCGGCGAGCGGCACCGTCTCCTGTTCCCGCCCCGGAAGGCGCCGGAGGACCAAGGTCCCCTCCTCCGCCTCGCGGCGACCGACCACGGCAAGGACCGGCACGCGCTGCTCGATATGGTCCACCACCTTGCGGTTGATCTTCTCGTTCCGCAGGTCGAGCGCGACCGACAGCCCCGCCTTGCGCAGCGCCTCCGCAGCCTTCTGCGCGAAGGGTGCTGCGTCGTCCACGATGGTCGCGACCACCACCTGGACCGGGGCGAGCCAGAGCGGGAAGCGGCCGGCATATTGTTCGATCAGGATGCCGAGGAAGCGCTCGAAGGAGCCGAGGATGGCCCGGTGCAGCATGACCGGGCGCTTCCGCGACCCGTCCTCCGCCACGTATTCGGCATCCAGCCGCTCGGGCAGCACGAAATCCACCTGGAAGGTGCCGCACTGCCAGTCGCGGCCGATCGCGTCGCGCAGCACGAATTCCAGTTTCGGCCCGTAGAAGGCGCCCTCGCCCGGGTTCATCTCATAGGCGACGCCGGCCTCCCGGCAGGCCTCGTGCAGCGCGCTCTCTGCCCGGTCCCAGATGCCGTCGTCGCCGGCGCGCTGTGCCGGGCGGTCGGAGAACTTCACCCGGAAGCTCTCGAAGCCGAGGTCGCGGTAAATCGAGGAGAGCAGCGCGGTAAAGCGCACCGCCTCGGCCGCGATCTGGTGCTCCTCGCAGAAGATGTGCGCGTCGTCCTGGGTGAAGGCGCGCACGCGCATGATGCCGTGCAGCGCGCCCGAGGGCTCGTAGCGGTGGCAGGCTCCGAATTCGGCCATTCGCAGCGGCAGCTCGCGGTAGCTGCGCACGCCCTGGTTGAAGATCAGCACGTGGCAGGGGCAGTTCATCGGCTTCAGTGCCAGGTGGCGATGTGCCTCGTCCTGGTCCTCCACCGTCGCCATGAACATGTTCTTCCGGTAGTTCTCCCAGTGACCGGACGCCTCCCACAGGCGCCGGTCAAGCACCTGCGGGGTCTTCACCTCCTGGTAGTCGGCCAGGTCCAGCCGGCGGCGCATATAGCTCTCGACCGTGCGGTAGAGGCGCCAGCCCTTCGGGTGCCAGAACACGCTGCCCACTGCCTCTTCCTGGAGGTGGAAGAGGTCCATCTCCTTGCCGATCTTACGATGGTCGCGCTTCTCCGCCTCCTCCAACTGGTGGAGATAGGCGTCGAGCTCCTTCTGGTCGCGCCAGGCGGTGCCGTAGATGCGCGAGAGCATCGCGTTGCGGTGGTCGCCGCGCCAATAGGCGCCGGCCACCTTCATCAGCTTGAACGCGGTGCCGATGTCGCCGGTCGAGCGCATGTGCGGCCCGCGGCAGAGGTCCACCCAATCGCCCTGGCGGTAGAGCGTGATGGTCTCGCCGCGCGGCAGGTCGCGGATGAGCTCGACCTTGTACTTCTCGCCCTTTGCCTCGAAGAGGGCCATCGCCTCGTGGCGGCTGGTCACGATGCGCTCGAAGCCCGCGTTGCGCGCGACGATCTCGCGCATCTTCGCCTCGATCGCGGCGAAGTCGTCGGGGGTGAAGGGCTCGTTGCGGGCGAAGTCGTAGTAGAAGCCGTTCTCGATCGCCGGGCCGATGGTGACCTGCGTGCCGGGGAAGAGTTCCTGCACGGCCTCGGCCAGCACATGCGCCGCGTCGTGGCGGATCAGCTCCAGCGCCTTGTCGTCCTTGCGGGTGACGAAGCGGAGCGAGGCGTCGTGCTCGATCTCGCGCGCAAGGTCCTGGAGCTGGCCGTCCACCTCCATCGCGAGCGCGGCCTTGGCGAGGCCTGGCCCGATCGCCGCGGCCACCGTCGTGCCGGTGACGGGACCGTCGAAGACGCGAACGGATCCGTCGGGCAGGGTGATCGCAGGCATCGGACGGTAGGGCTCCCCTCGGAGTGCAGGACGGCGGACATGGCCAGCCCCGCCCCGCCCCGTCAAGTTGGCCCCGAGGTGTATCCTGGCGGGTCAGCCCCGTGGCGGCAGCGCGGCGAGCGCGGCGCGCACGGCGTCCACCGGAAGCTCGGCCAGCGGCAGGTGGCGCAGTACCTGCACCGCCGGGCCACGCGGCGCGCAGAGCGCCGGGTCGCTGTCCCTGCCGAAGAGGGCGAGCGTCGGGCAGCCCGCAGTCGCGACCAGATGGGTCGGACCGGTGTCGTTGCCCACCGCCCATTCGGCGCGCCGGGCGATGGCGGCGATCTCGGCGAAAGAGGTACGGCCGGTGAGGTCGAGCGCGCCAGGCACGGCAGCCCGGATCGTCGTGGCGATCTCTCGCTCCGCCGCCCCCCCGAGGATCGCGACCGGCAGCCCGGCCCCGGTGGCGAACTCCGCGAAGCGCTCCGCCGGCCAGCGCTTCAGGGGACGCAGCGGGGAGGCGCCGGGGATCAGCAGACCGAAGCGCGGCGGCAGGCCGAAGCGGCTGGTGTCGGCCTCCAGCCAGTCGAGCGCGGGCGGCGGGAAATCGTGGATGCCGGCCATCGCAAGCTGCTCGCGTTGGCGCTCCACCGTGTGCATGAGGTCGCGCCGCGGATTCGCATGCGGGTGCGAGGCGCCGGGCGCGATGCCCGACCACTCCGCGCCCCGCCCGACGAGCCAGCGGTAGCGGGATGAGCGCGAGGAGGTCTGCAGGTCGTAGACCCGGCCGAAGCGCCCTGCCCGCAGCCGCGCGGCGAGCGAGGCGATGCCGCGCGGGTCGGTCCAGGACGGCCGGCCATCCTCCCACACCTCGTCGAACCACGGGCTGCGGCGCGCGAGCTCGGCGAAAGGTTTCGTGGTCAGCAGCGTGATGCGGGCATGCGCGTGATGCGCGCGGATCGCCGCGAAGGGGCCGAAGGACTGCACGAAATCGCCGAGAGCGCCGAGGCGGATGACAAGGATATTCACGGCAACAACTCGCGATAGACGGCGAGCGTCGCGCGCTGCATCGCCGCCGTCGTGTAGTCCCGCAGCACGGAGGCGCGTGCCGCCGCGCCGACCTCCTCGCGCTCCGCTTCCGGCATCGCCAGCACGCGAGACAGCGTGGCAGCGAGCGCCGCCGGATCGCCGGGCGGCACGCGCCAGCCGGTCACGCCCTCTTCCACCGTCTCGCGCGGGCCGCCGAGGTCGGAGGCGATCACGGGGCGGGCCATGCATTGCGCCTCGATCACCGTGCGGCCGAAGGCCTCGCCGTCGGTGCTGGCGTGAACGACAACGTCGGCAGCCAACAGCGCGATGTCCAGCCGGTCCAAATGGCCCGCCAGCACCAGCCGAGGCCCGAGGCCGAGCGCGGCAGCGCGGTCCTGCAGCTCGCGCGCGAAAGCCTCGTTGCCGCCCCCGGCGAGCACGCCGATAACCCCGGGCAGCTGCACCAGCGCCTCGACCAGGACCCCCTGCCCCTTCCAGCGGGTCAGCCGTCCCGGCAGCAGCACGATGGGTTGGCGGGGCGCGACGCCCCAGGCCTCGCGTTGCGCGAGCACCGCGAATGGCGGCACCGCGGCGGGGTCGAAACGGCGCGGATCCACGCCGCGCGGGATCAGGCGGATCCGCTCGCGCGGCGTGCCGTGGCGCTGCTCGATCAGTTCGGCGATGAAGCGGCTGATCGCGATGACGCGCTCGCCGCGCGCCATGACCGAATTGTAGAGCCGCTTGCCGGGGAATCCCTCGTTGTAGGCACCATGATAGGTGGTCACGAACCGCGCCGCTGTCCTGCGCGCGGCGAGCAGGGCCGACCACGCAGGGCCGCGGGAGCGCGCATGCAGGATCGCGACCTCCTCGCGCCGCACGAGATCGGCCAGCGCGGCGGCGTTGCGCCAGATCGCGCCGGGCGACTTGACGTCGAGCGGCAGGGCGATATGCGCGGCGCCCACGCGCTCCACCTCGCGCACGAGCGGCCCGCCGGCGGAGGCCACCAGGGCGCGGTAGCCGGCGCCGGCGATCGCCTCGGCGATCTCCACCGTGCCACGCTCCACGCCGCCCGAGACGAGCGCGGGGAGGACCTGCAGGATGGCGGGCGGACGGGACATTGCGGGGCCGGGTTAGACCCGCGCGCCGCCCGCGTCACGCCCCCTTCACGCCGCCCTGGGTCAGCCCCGCCACGATCTGCTTCTGCGCGATGAGCGTCAGTACCAGCACCGGCAGCGTCACCAGCAGCGCCGCCGCCGAGAGCGGGCCCCAGGCGATCTGCTCGAAGGTCAGCATGTTGTTGACCGCCACCGGCAGGGTGCGCGTCTCCCGCCCCGCAAGCACCAGGGCAAAGACGAAGTTGTTCCAGGAGAAGATGAAGGCGAGGATGGTCGCCACCGTGATGCCGGGCCGTGCCAGCGGCAGCGCCACGTGCCGGAAGGCCTGCCAGATGGTCGCGCCATCCACCAGCGCCGCCTCCTCGAGCTCCGCCGGCAGTCCTTCGAAGAAGCCGATCATCACCCAGACGGCGATCGGCACGGTCAGCACGAGATGGGTGATGACGATCGGCCAGAGCGTGCCCGTCAGCCCGACCCACTGGAACAGCAGGAAGAGCGGGATGAGGTAGGACAGCCCCGGCGTGATGCGGGCGATCAGGATCAGCACCGCCGCCTTGGTGGCGCGCATCTTCGCAATGCCGTAGCCCGCCGGGACGCCGACCGCGAGCGCAATGGCCGTCGCGCCGAAGCTGACCACGATGCTGTTCCAGGCCTGGCGGAGGAAGTCGTTGCGCTCGAACACGGCGCGGAAGTTGTCGAGCGTGGGCGGGTTGGGAATGAAGACCGGCGGGAAGGCGATGTTGTCGATCTCGGTCTTGAGCGAGAGCGAGAGCATCCAGAGGAACACCAGCGCCGCCGGCGAGACCATGACCAGCACGGCGAAGCCGAAGCCGATGCGCTCCAGCCAGCGGCGCGCACGCGCCCGGCCCCGCGTCATCGCACGGCGTCCTTGAAGCGCTCGCGCGACCACAGCAGAAGCAGGGCGAGGCCGATCATCAGCGCGAAGAACACGACCACCACCGCGCTCGCATAGCCCATGTTGTAGTAGGCGAAGGCGTTCAGGTAGAGGAAGATGTTGATCGTCTCGCTCGCCGTGCCCGGCCCACCCTGGGTGATGACGTAGATCGTGTCGAAGGCCTTCAGCGCGTCGATGGTGCGGATCACCACCGCCACCATGATGAAGGGCGCGAGAAGCGGCAGGGTGATGTAGCGGAAGGCCTGCCAGGGCGTAGCGCCGTCGATCTTCGCGGCCTCGTAGGGATCGACCGGCAGGCTGGCCAGGCCGCCGAGCACCAGCAGCATCACCAGCGGCGTCCAGTGCCAGACCTCGACCAGCACGAGGGTCGGGATGACCGTGCCCGGCGAATAGACCCACATGCTCGGCGGCAGGCCGACCTGGCTCAGCAGCCAGTTCAGCACGCCGAGCTGGGGGTGGAACATCATGGTCCAGACCAGCGCGATCGCGACCGGGGTGGCCATCATCGGCAGGATGAAGATCGTCCGCGCCAAGCCGCGCAGCGGGAAGCGGCGATGGAAGATCAGCGCCGCCGCGACTCCGAGCACGATCGGGATCACCACCGCCAGCGCGGTGAAATACAGCGTGCGCAGCACCGACCAATGGAAGCGGTCGTCGGTGAGCAGGCGCTGGTAGTTCGCCATGCCGACGAAGCTGCGCCCGCTGCCGATGCGCCATTCATGCACGCTCATCCAGAGCGTGAAGACCCAGGGAAACACGATGACGGCGACCACGACGACGGCGGCCGGCACCACGAAGGGCCAGTAGTGCCGCGCATAGGCGCGCTTCCGCCGCGCCGCATCCGCGGCGGCCCCCTGGAGGGCCGCCGCGTCCGTCATCCCGCTCACGCCGTCAGGTCGCCCGCTCGGACTGCTCGAGCACCGGGCGGAAGGCCTCGGTGGCGCGGCGCAGCTCAGCCGCGACATCGGCGCCGCCGATGGTGTTGGTCAGCCCCGCGCCGAGTGTGTCGCGGAACTCCGTGACGGGCACGATCTCCGGCAGGCCCGGATGCGCGATGCGGCCGGAGGCGATCAGCGTCTCGAAGTAGTCGCGGCCGAAGCGGCTGGACCGGATCGCCTCCTCGTTGCGGTAGGGGCTCTCGCGCGCCGGGGCGCCGGCGCCGGAGGTGAGGAAGCGCAGCTGGTTCTGCTTGTTCACCGCCCATTGCAGGTAATACCAGGCCGCACCCCGCTTGCGCTCGTTCGACGCCGCGCTGATGCCGAGACCGGTGCCGAACAGGCAGCAATGGTGGCGCACCTGGCCGCGCGGTACGACGGCGTAGCCGACCTTGCCCGCGACGCGGGACCGCGCCTGGTCCTCGAGCGGGGTCGCGAAGCCGACGCCGTCGAGCCACATCGCCGCCCGCCCCTGTGCGAAGGTCGTCTGGCACTCGTTCCAGTTGAAGCCGGCCACGCCTGGCGGCGCGGTGTCGCGCAGAAGCTTCTTGTACATCTCGCCCGAGGCGATGGCGTCCGGCGTGTCGGTCAGCAGGCGCATGTTGGCGTCCACGTAGTCGCGCTGCTGCGTGCCGAGCAGGAAGCAGCTGTAGAGCACGACATTGGCGTTGCGCAGGCCGCGGCCGACGAAGCCGAACTGGCCGTTGCGCGCATCGGTCAGCCGCCGCGCCGTCTCGTAGAGCTCGTCATAGGTGCGCGGGATCTGCACGTTGGCGCGCGCGAAAATCTCCTTGTTGTAGTAGAGGATGAAGTAGTCGGTGAACTCCGGCAGGGTGTCCATCCGCCCGTCGGCCTGGGTCGAATAGGCCACCGCGCCGGCGCGGTGGCCTATTCGACCCAGGCCGACGGGCGGATGGACACCCTGCCGGAGTTCACCGACTACTTCATCCTCTACTACAACAAGGAGATTTTCGCGCGCGCCAACGTGCAGATCCCGCGCACCTATGACGAGCTCTACGAGACGGCGCGGCGGCTGACCGATGCGCGCAACGGCCAGTTCGGCTTCGTCGGCCGCGGCCTGCGCAACGCCAATGTCGTGCTCTACAGCTGCTTCCTGCTCGGCACGCAGCAGCGCGACTACGTGGACGCCAACATGCGCCTGCTGACCGACACGCCGGACGCCATCGCCTCGGGCGAGATGTACAAGAAGCTTCTGCGCGACACCGCGCCGCCAGGCGTGGCCGGCTTCAACTGGAACGAGTGCCAGACGACCTTCGCACAGGGGCGGGCGGCGATGTGGCTCGACGGCGTCGGCTTCGCGACCCCGCTCGAGGACCAGGCGCGGTCCCGCGTCGCGGGCAAGGTCGGCTACGCCGTCGTACCGCGCGGCCAGGTGCGCCACCATTGCTGCCTGTTCGGCACCGGTCTCGGCATCAGCGCGGCGTCGAACGAGCGCAAGCGGGGTGCGGCCTGGTATTACCTGCAATGGGCGGTGAACAAGCAGAACCAGCTGCGCTTCCTCACCTCCGGCGCCGGCGCCCCGGCGCGCGAGAGCCCCTACCGCAACGAGGAGGCGATCCGGTCCAGCCGCTTCGGCCGCGACTACTTCGAGACGCTGATCGCCTCCGGCCGCATCGCGCATCCGGGCCTGCCGGAGATCGTGCCCGTCACGGAGTTCCGCGACACACTCGGCGCGGGGCTGACCAACACCATCGGCGGCGCCGATGTCGCGGCTGAGCTGCGCCGCGCCACCGAGGCCTTCCGCCCGGTGCTCGAGCAGTCCGAGCGGGCGACCTGACGGCGTGAGCGGGATGACGGACGCGGCGGCCCTCCAGGGGGCCGCCGCGGATGCGGCGCGGCGGAAGCGCGCCTATGCGCGGCACTACTGGCCCTTCGTGGTGCCGGCCGCCGTCGTCGTGGTCGCCGTCATCGTGTTTCCCTGGGTCTTCACGCTCTGGATGAGCGTGCATGAATGGCGCATCGGCAGCGGGCGCAGCTTCGTCGGCATGGCGAACTACCAGCGCCTGCTCACCGACGACCGCTTCCATTGGTCGGTGCTGCGCACGCTGTATTTCACCGCGCTGGCGGTGGTGATCCCGATCGTGCTCGGAGTCGCGGCGGCGCTGATCTTCCATCGCCGCTTCCCGCTGCGCGGCTTGGCGCGGACGATCTTCATCCTGCCGATGATGGCCACCCCGGTCGCGATCGCGCTGGTCTGGACCATGATGTTCCACCCCCAGCTCGGCGTGCTGAACTGGCTGCTGAGCCAGGTCGGCCTGCCGCCGAGCATGTGGGTCTATTCGCCGGGCACGGTCATCCCGACCCTCGTGCTGGTCGAGGTCTGGCACTGGACGCCGCTGGTGATGCTGCTGGTGCTCGGCGGCCTGGCCAGCCTGCCGGTCGATCCCTACGAGGCCGCGAAGATCGACGGCGCTACGCCCTGGCAGGCCTTCCGCTACATCACCCTGCCGCTTCTCGCGCCCTTCATCATGGTGGCGGTGGTGATCCGCACCATCGACGCGCTGAAGGCCTTCGACACGATCTACGTCATCACCCAGGGTGGGCCGGGCACGGCGAGCGAGACGATCAACATCTTCCTCTACCTGAACGCCTTCGCCTACTACAACATGGGCTATGCGAGCGCGGTGGTGGTCGTGTTCTTCGCGCTGATGATCGGCCTCGCCCTGCTTCTGCTGTGGTCGCGCGAGCGCTTCAAGGACGCCGTGCGATGACGCGGGGCCGGGCGCGTGCGCGCCGCTGGCTGGAGCGCATCGGCTTCGGCTTCGCCGTGCTGGTCATGGTCTCGCCGGCGGCGCTGGTGTTCCTCTGGATGCTCTCGCTCTCGCTCAAGACCGAGATCGACAACATCGCCTTCCCGCCGGTCTTCATTCCCAACCCGCCCACGCTCGACAACTTCCGCGCCGTGTTCGAGCGCAACGACTTCCTCCGCCAGGCCTGGAACAGCATCGTGGTCAGCTTCGGCGCGACGGCCATTGCGCTCGCGGTCGGCGTCCCGGCGGGCTACGGCATTGCGAAGATGCGCGCCACCAAGGCGGCGGTGCTGATCCTGATCGCCCGCATCACGCCGGGGCTGTCCTACCTCATCCCGCTCTTCCTGCTGTTCCAGTGGGTCGGGCTGACGGGCACGCTCTGGCCGATCGTCATCACCCATCTCGTGCTGACCGTGCCGATCGCCGTCTGGGTGATGATCGGCTTCTTCGAAGGACTGCCGGCGGAGCTCGAGGAGGCGGCGCTGGTGGATGGCGCGACCATCTGGCAGGCCTTCCGGCACGTGGCGCTGCCGCTGGCACGGCCCGGCATCACGGTGGCGACCATCCTCGCCTTCATCTTCTCCTGGAACAACTTCGTCTTTGCCCTGGTGCTTGCGGGGCGGGAGACGCGCACCCTGCCGGTGGCGGTCAACAACATGCTGACCTTCGAGCAGATCGCCTGGGGCCCGCTCTCGGCGGCGGCGCTGCTGGTGACGCTGCCGGTGCTGGTACTGACGCTCATCGCGCAGAAGCAGATCGTGGCGGGGCTGACCCAGGGCGGCGTGAAGGGGGCGTGACGCGGGCGGCGCGCGGGTCTAACCCGGCCCCGCAATGTCCCGTCCGCCCGCCATCCTGCAGGTCCTCCCCGCGCTCGTCTCGGGCGGCGTGGAGCGTGGCACGGTGGAGATCGCCGAGGCGATCGCCGGCGCCGGCTACCGCGCCCTGGTGGCCTCCGCCGGCGGGCCGCTCGTGCGCGAGGTGGAGCGCGTGGGCGCCGCGCATATCGCCCTGCCGCTCGACGTCAAGTCGCCCGGCGCGATCTGGCGCAACGCCGCCGCGCTGGCCGATCTCGTGCGGCGCGAGGAGGTCGCGATCCTGCATGCGCGCTCCCGCGGCCCTGCGTGGTCGGCCCTGCTCGCCGCGCGCAGGACAGCGGCGCGGTTCGTGACCACCTATCATGGTGCCTACAACGAGGGATTCCCCGGCAAGCGGCTCTACAATTCGGTCATGGCGCGCGGCGAGCGCGTCATCGCGATCAGCCGCTTCATCGCCGAACTGATCGAGCAGCGCCACGGCACGCCGCGCGAGCGGATCCGCCTGATCCCGCGCGGCGTGGATCCGCGCCGTTTCGACCCCGCCGCGGTGCCGCCATTCGCGGTGCTCGCGCAACGCGAGGCCTGGGGCGTCGCGCCCCGCCAACCCATCGTGCTGCTGCCGGGACGGCTGACCCGCTGGAAGGGGCAGGGGGTCCTGGTCGAGGCGCTGGTGCAGCTGCCCGGGGTTATCGGCGTGCTCGCCGGGGGCGGCAACGAGGCTTTCGCGCGCGAGCTGCAGGACCGCGCTGCCGCGCTCGGCCTCGGGCCTCGGCTGGTGCTGGCGGGCCATTTGGACCGGCTGGACATCGCGCTGTTGGCTGCCGACGTTGTCGTTCACGCCAGCACCGACGGCGAGGCCTTCGGCCGCACGGTGATCGAGGCGCAATGCATGGCCCGCCCCGTGATCGCCTCCGACCTCGGCGGCCCGCGCGAGACGGTGGAAGAGGGCGTGACCGGCTGGCGCGTGCCGCCCGGCGATCCGGCGGCGCTCGCTGCCACGCTGTCTCGCGTGCTGGCGATGCCGGAAGCGGAGCGCGAGGAGGTCGGCGCGGCGGCACGCGCCTCCGTGCTGCGGGACTACACGACGGCGGCGATGCAGCGCGCGACGCTCGCCGTCTATCGCGAGTTGTTGCCGTGAATATCCTTGTCATCCGCCTCGGCGCTCTCGGCGATTTCGTGCAGTCCTTCGGCCCCTTCGCGGCGATCCGCGCGCATCACGCGCATGCCCGCATCACGCTGCTGACCACGAAACCTTTCGCCGAGCTCGCGCGCCGCAGCCCGTGGTTCGACGAGGTGTGGGAGGATGGCCGGCCGTCCTGGACCGACCCGCGCGGCATCGCCTCGCTCGCCGCGCGGCTGCGGGCAGGGCGCTTCGGCCGGGTCTACGACCTGCAGACCTCCTCGCGCTCATCCCGCTACCGCTGGCTCGTCGGGCGGGGCGCGGAGTGGTCGGGCATCGCGCCCGGCGCCTCGCACCCGCATGCGAATCCGCGGCGCGACCTCATGCACACGGTGGAGCGCCAACGCGAGCAGCTTGCGATGGCCGGCATCCACGATTTCCCGCCGCCCGCGCTCGACTGGCTGGAGGCCGACACCAGCCGCTTCGGCCTGCCGCCGCGCTTCGGTCTGCTGATCCCCGGCGCCTCCCCGCTGCGTCCCCTGAAGCGCTGGCCGGCGGAGCGCTTCGCGGAGTTCGCCACCGGGGCCGGGCTGCCGGTCGCGATCCTCGGGGGGGCGGCGGAGCGAGAGATCGCCACGACGATCCGGGCTGCCGTGCCTGGCGCGCTCGACCTCACCGGCCGTACCTCTTTCGCCGAGATCGCCGCCATCGCCCGGCGCGCCGAATGGGCGGTGGGCAACGACACCGGTCCGACCCATCTGGTCGCGACTGCGGGCTGCCCGACGCTCGCCCTCTTCGGCAGGGACAGCGACCCGGCGCTCTGCGCGCCGCGTGGCCCGGCGGTGCAGGTACTGCGCCACCTGCCGCTGGCCGAGCTTCCGGTGGACGCCGTGCGCGCCGCGCTCGCCGCGCTGCCGCCACGGGGCTGACCCGCCAGGATACACCTCGGGGCCAACTTGACGGGGCGGGGCGGGGCTGGCCATGTCCGCCGTCCTGCACTCCGAGGGGAGCCCTACCGTCCGATGCCTGCGATCACCCTGCCCGACGGATCCGTTCGCGTCTTCGACGGTCCCGTCACCGGCACGACGGTGGCCGCGGCGATCGGGCCAGGCCTCGCCAAGGCCGCGCTCGCGATGGAGGTGGACGGCCAGCTCCAGGACCTTGCGCGCGAGATCGAGCACGACGCCTCGCTCCGCTTCGTCACCCGCAAGGACGACAAGGCGCTGGAGCTGATCCGCCACGACGCGGCGCATGTGCTGGCCGAGGCCGTGCAGGAACTCTTCCCCGGCACGCAGGTCACCATCGGCCCGGCGATCGAGAACGGCTTCTACTACGACTTCGCCCGCAACGAGCCCTTCACCCCCGACGACTTCGCCGCGATCGAGGCGAAGATGCGCGAGATCGTCGCGCGCAACGCGGGCTTCGAGCGCATCGTGACCAGCCGCCACGAGGCGATGGCCCTCTTCGAGGCAAAGGGCGAGAAGTACAAGGTCGAGCTCATCCGCGACCTGCCGCGCGGCGAGACCATCACGCTCTACCGCCAGGGCGATTGGGTGGACCTCTGCCGCGGGCCGCACATGCGCTCGACCGGCGACATCGGCACCGCGTTCAAGCTGATGAAGGTGGCCGGCGCCTATTGGCGCGGCGACCACCGCAACGCGATGCTCTCGCGCATCTACGGCACCGCCTGGCGCGACCAGAAGGAGCTCGACGCCTATCTCCACCAGTTGGAGGAGGCGGAGAAGCGCGACCATCGTAAGATCGGCAAGGAGATGGACCTCTTCCACCTCCAGGAAGAGGCAGTGGGCAGCGTGTTCTGGCACCCGAAGGGCTGGCGCCTCTACCGCACGGTCGAGAGCTATATGCGCCGCCGGCTGGACCTGGCCGACTACCAGGAGGTGAAGACCCCGCAGGTGCTTGACCGGCGCCTGTGGGAGGCGTCCGGTCACTGGGAGAACTACCGGAAGAACATGTTCATGGCGACGGTGGAGGACCAGGACGAGGCACATCGCCACCTGGCACTGAAGCCGATGAACTGCCCCTGCCACGTGCTGATCTTCAACCAGGGCGTGCGCAGCTACCGCGAGCTGCCGCTGCGAATGGCCGAATTCGGAGCCTGCCACCGCTACGAGCCCTCGGGCGCGCTGCACGGCATCATGCGCGTGCGCGCCTTCACCCAGGACGACGCGCACATCTTCTGCGAGGAGCACCAGATCGCGGCCGAGGCGGTGCGCTTTACCGCGCTGCTCTCCTCGATTTACCGCGACCTCGGCTTCGAGAGCTTCCGGGTGAAGTTCTCCGACCGCCCGGCACAGCGCGCCGGCGACGACGGCATCTGGGACCGGGCAGAGAGCGCGCTGCACGAGGCCTGCCGGGAGGCCGGCGTCGCCTATGAGATGAACCCGGGCGAGGGCGCCTTCTACGGGCCGAAACTGGAATTCGTGCTGCGCGACGCGATCGGCCGCGACTGGCAGTGCGGCACCTTCCAGGTGGATTTCGTGCTGCCCGAGCGGCTGGATGCCGAATACGTGGCGGAGGACGGGTCGCGGAAGCGCCCGGTCATGCTGCACCGGGCCATCCTCGGCTCCTTCGAGCGCTTCCTCGGCATCCTGATCGAACAATATGCCGGCCGCTTCCCGCTCTGGCTCGCCCCGGTCCAGGTGGTGGTCGCGACCATCGTGGACGACGCAGCACCCTTCGCGCAGAAGGCTGCGGAGGCGCTGCGCAAGGCGGGGCTGTCGGTCGCGCTCGACCTGCGGAACGAGAAGATCAACCGCAAGGTGGTGGACCATATCGAGCAGCGCGTGCCGGTCCTTGCCGTGGTCGGTCGCCGCGAGGCGGAGGAGGGGACCTTGGTCCTCCGGCGCCTTCCGGGGCGGGAACAGGAGACGGTGCCGCTCGCCGAGGCCGTGGCCCGCCTGGCGGCGGAGGCGACGCCGCCCGATCTTCGGGCGGCGGAAGACGCCCCTGCGGCGCTTGCAACCGCCTGACCGGATCGCCATAACATTCGGCCGAATCTGCTTTCTATAGTCCGAAACAACGACAGGAGTGCCCCATACCCCGAGGTCCGATGCCCGCCCAGCTGCCGACGAGAGACGGCCCGCGGGTCAACGAAGAGATCCGCGTTCCCCAGGTCCGGCTGATCGACCAGGATGGCGAGATGCTCGGCGTGATGAGCGCGCGTGAAGCGCTGATCCGCGCCTATGATGTCGGCCTCGACCTGCTCGAGATCAGCCCGAATGCCGTCCCGCCCGTGGTCAAGATCCTCGACTACGGCAAGTACAAGTACGAGCAGCAGAAGAAGGCGAACGAGGCGCGCAAGCGCCAGAAGGTCGTCGAGATCAAGGAAATCAAGGTCCGCCCGAACATCGACGACCACGACTACGAGGTGAAGATGCGCCAGATGAAGGAATTCATCGGCGAGGGCGACAAGGTGAAGGTCACGCTGCGCTTCCGCGGCCGCGAGATGGCGCACCAGGACCTCGGCCTGAAGGTGCTGGACCGGATCCGGACCGAGCTGGCGGAGACGACGAAAGTCGAATCCATGCCCCGCCTCGAGAACCGCCAGATGATCATGGTGCTGGCGCCGAAGTAGCGCGCCGCTCCCTCCCCCCTCGCGGGGGAGGGTTGGGGAGGGGGCACGGGCGACGCAACCCGCCCTCATGGCTTGTCCTTACTCTTGACCCCCCCGCCCCCTTCGCCCTAAAACCCCCGCTTCCTGGTCCCCCCTGGACCTTTCGTCTGCCCCCCTGGCGGGGCGGGCGCCGCCGCTCCGCGAAGACTCGCGCAGCGGCGCGATACCGTTTGGGGCGGCCGCAACGAAAGGACCCACCCCGGCCGATGTTCGAGGCCCTGGGCAACCGACTGACCGGCGTCTTCGACAAGCTCCGCCGCCGCGGCGCGCTGTCGGAGGCCGATGTCCAGGAAGCGCTGCGCGAGGTCCGCGTGGCGCTGCTGGAAGCCGACGTCGCGCTGCCGGTGGTGAAGGACATCACCACCAAGGTGCGCGAGCGCGCGGTGGGTGCGGAGGTCATCCGCTCCGTTTCGCCCGCCCAGCAGGTGGTGAAGATCGTCAACGACGCGCTGGTCGAGGCGCTCGGTGGCGGCGAGGGCGACGACGGAAAGCGAGGCATCGACCTGAACGCGCCGGCGCCGGTGCCGATTCTCATGGTCGGCCTGCAGGGCTCCGGCAAGACCACCACCTCGGGCAAGATCGCGCTTCGGCTGCGCCTGCGCGAGCGGAAGAAGGTGCTGCTCGCCTCGCTCGACGTTCACCGGCCGGCCGCGCAGCTCCAGCTTCAGCAGCTTGCCGAGCGCGCCGAGGTCACGTCGCTGCCGATCGTCGCCGGCCAGACCCCGGTGCAGATCGCCGAGCGCGCGATGGAGACGGCGCGGCGCGAGCTCTACGACGTCGTGGTCCTCGACACCGCCGGCCGGCTCGCCATCGACGATGCGCTGATGGCCGAGGTCGCGGAGGTCAAGGCGCGCACGAGGCCGCACGAGACCCTGCTGGTCGTGGACGCCATGACTGGCCAGGACGCGGTGAACACGGCGCGCGCCTTCCAGGACAAGGTCGGCGTCACGGGCGTGGTGATGACGCGCGTCGATGGCGATGCGCGCGGCGGTGCCGCGCTGTCCATGCGCGCGGTCACCGGCGCGCCGATCAAGCTGTTGGGCGCCGGCGAGAAGCTCGACGCGCTCGAGGATTTCCACCCCGACCGCATCGCGAACCGCATCCTCGGCATGGGCGACATCGTCTCCCTCGTCGAGAAGGCGGCCGAGACACTCGACCAGGCCGAGGCCGAGAAGCTCGCGAAGAAGATGCAGAAGGGGTCCTTCGACCTCGAGGACTACGCATCGCAGCTGAAGCAGATCGGCAAGATGGGCAGCCTTTCGGGCATGCTCGGCATGCTGCCCGGCCTCGGCAAGATGAAGCAGCAGATCGAGGGTGCGAATCTCGACCAGGGCATGCTCAAGCGCCAAGCGGCGATCATCGGCTCCATGACGCCTAAGGAACGCCGCCACCCCGACCTCATCAAGGCGAGCCGCAAGAAGCGCATCGCCGCCGGCAGCGGCACCTCCGTGCAGGAGGTGAACAAGCTGCTCAAGCAGTTCGACGACATGTCCGCGATGATGAAGCGGATGAACAAGCTCGGCCAGAAGGGGATGATGCGCGGGGGACTCTCCGCGCTGATCCCGGGCCTTGGTAACCGCAGACCCTTCTAGTTCTCAGGAGAGACACAGCACATGGGCCTCAAGATCCGCCTTGCGCGCGCCGGCGCCAAGAAGCGCCCCTACTACCACATCGTGGTTGCCGACAGCCGCAGCCCGCGCGACGGCCGCTTCATCGAGAAGCTCGGCTCCTACAACCCGATGCTGCCGTCCGACCATCCGGACCGCGTGCGGCTGTTCGCCGAGCGCATCAACCACTGGAAGTCGCAGGGCGCGCTGCCGACGGACCGCGTCGCGAAGTTCCTCGGCCACGCCGGCCTCGCGCCGATGCCGGTCTTCCCGGAGCAGCCGAAGAAGGCCGCGCCGAAGAAGAAGGCGCAGGAGCGCGCTGCCGCCGCCGCGGCCGCGGCGGGCTGACGATCGCTGCCTGAGGGTCGGTCGTGGTGAAGCGCGTGTTGCTTGGCGAGATCGGGAGGCCGCACGGCGTGCGGGGCCTGGTGCGCCTGCACGCCTTCACGGCCGATCCGAAGGCGATCGGCGCCTATGGGCCGCTGACGGATGCGGCCGGCACGAAGCGCTACGCGGTCACACCGATGCCCGGCGGCCTCGGCCGTATCGAGGGCGTCGCGGACCGCGACGCGGCGGCGCGGCTGACCGGCACAAAGCTCTATGTCGAGCGCGACCGCCTGCCGCCGCCGGCCGACCCGGACGAGTTCCTGCTCTGCGACCTCGAGGGCCTGCGGGCCTTCGCGGAGACCGGCGAGGAGGTCGGGACGGTGCGCGCCGCCGAGGATCACGGCGCCGGCCCCTTCCTGGTGATCGAGGGCCCGGGCGGCGAACGCCTGGTCCCCTTCACCAAGGCCGCGGTGCCGGTGGTGGACATCGCAGCGGGACGCGTGACCGTGGTGCCGCCGCACGAGGTGACCGTGGAGCCGCATGGCCAGGAGGACGCCGCGTGACCTGGCGCGCCACTGTCCTCACGCTCTTCCCGGAGATGTTCCCCGGCCCCCTCGGCCTCTCGCTCGCCGGCAAGGCGCTGCGCGAGGGCCGCTGGGCGCTCGACGCGCTCGACATCCGCGGCTTCGCGACGGGTCGGCACCGCAGCGTGGACGACACGCCCTTCGGCGGCGGCGCGGGGATGGTGATGCGGCCGGATGTGGTGGACACCGCGGTCGGCGCCGCCGTCGCCGCCAACCCCGGCGCACCGGTCGTCTATCTCACGCCGCGCGGCCGGCTGCTCGACCAGGCGACCGTGCGCGAGTTCGCCGCCGGGCCGGGCGTCACCCTGCTCTGCGGCCGCTACGAGGGCGTGGACCAGCGCGTGATCGAAGCGCGCGGCATGGTCGAGCTCAGCGTCGGCGACGTCGTGCTCTCGGGTGGCGAGGTCGGGGCGATGCTGCTGCTCGACGCCTGCGTGCGGCTGCTGCCGGGCGTCATGGGCGCGGCCGAGAGCGCGGCCGAGGAAAGCCACGGCCCCGAAGGCCTGCTCGAATACCCCCACTACACGCGGCCCGCCGAATGGCAGGGCCGCGCGGTACCGGACGTCCTGCTGTCCGGCCATCACGCCGAGGTCGCCCGCTGGCGCCGCGCGCGGGCCGAAGAGGCCACGCGCACGCGCCGCCCCGACCTGTGGGCGCGTCACCTGCAACGCAACGAAGGCGGAACGGGCCGGGTGGACGGCCCGCCGGCCGCCGCCTAGACACGATCAAGAAGGAAAGACCACGATGAACCTCCTCCAGCAGTTCGAGGCCGCCCAGCAGGCCCGCCTCTCCGCCGCCCGCGCGACGCCGGATTTCAGCCCGGGCGACACGGTCCGCGTGATGGTGAAGGTGGTCGAGGGCGAGCGCACCCGCACCCAGGCCTATGAGGGCGTCTGCATCGCGCGCTCGAACCGCGGCGTGAACAGCAACTTCACCGTCCGCAAGCTCTCCTACGGCGAGGGCGTGGAGCGCGTCTTCCCGCTCTACTCGCCGAACGTGGCGGAGATCGTGGTGGTGCGCCGCGGTCGCGTGCGCCGCGCGAAGCTCTATTACCTGCGCGGCCGCACCGGCAAGTCGGCCCGCATCCAGGAGCGGGCCCGCGACACGGCGCAGGCCGAGGGCTGAGCATCACGCGCCGCGCGGCCCGCAAGGCCGCGCGGTTCGCTTTCGAGGGGTTGGGGAATGTCGGCAAACCGGCCGCGCACGCTGTTCGACAAGATCTGGGACGCCCATGTCGTCGAGACGCTCCCGGACGGCACGGCGCTTCTCTACATCGACAAACACCTCACCCATGAGGTGACGAGCCCGCAGGCCTTCGAAGGCCTGCGCATGACGGGCCGCAAGGTGCGCCGCCCGGACGCGACGATCGCCGTGGTGGACCACAACATCGCCACCGACGCCTCGCGCTACGGCACGATCGAGGACCCGGAAAGCCGCACGCAGGTCGAGACGCTGGAGCGGAACGTCAAGGAGTTCGGCGTCCCCTACATTCCGCTGACGGATGCGCGGCAGGGCATCGTGCACGTCATCGGACCGGAACTCGGCCTTTCGCTGCCCGGCATGACGATCGTCTGCGGTGACAGCCATACCTCAACGCATGGCGCGCTCGGCGCGCTCGCCTTCGGCATCGGCACCAGCGAGGTCGAGCACGTGCTGGCCACGCAGACGCTGCTGCAGAAGCCGGCGAAGAACATGCGCGTGTCGGTGGACGGCAACCTCGCCGTCGGCTGCACCGCGAAGGACATCGTGCTCGCCATCATCGGGCGGATCGGCACGGCGGGCGGCACCGGCCATGTGATCGAATTCGCCGGCGACGCGATCCGCGCACTCGACATGGCCGGGCGCATGACGGTCTGCAACATGTCGATCGAGGGCGGCGCGCGCGCCGGCATGGTTGCACCCGACCAGACCACCTTCGACTACGTGAAGGGCCGTCCCTTCGCGCCGAAGGGCGAGGCTTATGACCGCGCCGTTGCCTGGTGGCGGACGCTGCCCTCCGACGCCAGCGCGCAGTTCGACCGCGAGGTGAAGCTCGACGCGCACGCCATCGCGCCGCAGGTCACCTGGGGGACGAGCCCCGAGGACGTGCTGCCGATCACCGGCGCGGTTCCGAACCCGGCCGACTTCGCCGACGAGGCGCGCCGCGCCCAGGTGCAGCGCATGCTGGACTACATGGGCCTCCAGCCCGGCCAGCGCCTGCAGGACCTGAAGGTGGACGTCGTCTTCATCGGCTCCTGCACCAACAGCCGCATCGAGGACATCCGCGCCGCCGCGGCCATCGCGCGCGGCCGCAAGGTGGCCGACGGCGTGCGCGCCATGGTCGTTCCCGGCTCCGGACTGGTGAAGGCGCAGGCTGAGGAGGAAGGGCTCGACCGCGTGCTGAAGGAAGCCGGCTTCGAGTGGCGCGAGGCGGGCTGTTCCATGTGCCTCGGCATGAACCCGGACAAGCTCAAGCCCGGCCAGCGCAGCGCCAGCACCTCGAACCGCAATTTCGAGGGGCGCCAGGGCCCGGGCGGGCGGACGCATCTGCTCTCGCCCGCCATGGCCGCCGCCGCGGCGCTCGCCGGCCGGCTTGCCGATGTCCGCGACTTCCAGCCGAAGGCAAATGCGTGATGCAGCCCTTCACCACGCTGACCGGCATCGCGGCGCCGCTGCCCGAAGCCAATGTCGACACCGACAAGATCATCCCCGCGCGCTTCCTCAAGACCATCGCGCGCACCGGCCTCGGCAAGAGCCTCTTCTCCAACCTGCGCTACCGCGAGGACGGCAGCGAGAACCAGGATTTCGTCCTGAACCGCGAGCCCTACCGCAAGGCCGAGATCCTCGTCGCGCACGAGAATTTCGGCTGCGGCTCTTCGCGCGAGCATGCGCCCTGGGCGCTGCTCGACTTCGGCATACGCTGCGTCATTGCGCCATCCTTCGGCGACATCTTCTTCAGCAACAGCATGAAGAACGGCATCCTGCCGATCCGCCTGCCGCGCGAGACCTGCGACAGGCTGATGGACGACGCGAAGCTCGGCGCGAATGCGCGCCTGACGGTGGATCTCGCGCGTCAGGTGATCGTCCGCCCGAACGGCGAGGAGATCGCCTTCGAGGTCGATCCGTTGCGCAAGCACCTGCTGCTGAACGGCCTCGACGACATCGGCCAGACGATGCAGCACGCCCCCGCGATCGACAGCTTCGAGGCGAAGCAGAAAGCTTCGCAACCCTGGCTCTACGCCTGACCCCCCGGATCCCCCGATGCCCGCCAACAAGAAGCTGCTGATCCTTCCCGGCGACGGGATCGGACCCGAGGTGGTGCGAGAGACGCGCCGCGTCATCGAATGGCTCGAGCGGCGTCGCGGCATGACCTTCGAGATGGAGGAAGGCCTGGTGGGCGGGGCGGCGATCGACGCCACCGGCTCGCCCTGCCCGGACGCGACGGTGGAGGCGGCAAAGGCGGCCGACGCCGTGCTGTTCGGCTCGGTCGGCGGCCCGAAATGGGACAGCCTGCCCTTCGACCAGCGGCCGGAGCTCGGCATCCTGCGGCTGCGCAAGGATCTCGGCCTCTTCGCCAATCTGCGCCCGGCCGTCGTGCTCGACCCGCTCGTGGATGCCTCCGCGCTGCGCCCTGATCTGGTGCGCGGCCTCGACATCATGATTGTGCGTGAGACCACGGGTGGCGTCTATTTCGGCGAGCCGCGCGGCGTCACGACCGGCGCCGACGGCAAGCGCACCGGACTCGACACGCAGATCTACCACGAGGACGAGATCGCCCGCGTCGCCCGCGTCGCCTTCGAGCTCGCGCGGGTTCGCCGCAACAAGCTCACGAGCGTGGAGAAGGCCAACGTGATGCAATCCGGCCGCCTCTGGCGCGCCGTGGTGTCCGAGGTCGGCAAGGCCGAGTTCCCGGATGTCGAGTTGCAGCACATGTATGCCGACAACTGCGCGATGCAGCTCGCCAGCCGTCCGAAGCAGTTCGACGTCATCCTCGGCGACAACCTCTTCGGCGACGTGCTGTCGGACCTTGCCGCTGCGCTGACCGGCTCGCTCGGCATGCTGCCCTCGGCGACGCTCGGCGCGCAGCAGCCGACCGGCAAGCGCCACGCGCTCTACGAGCCGATCCACGGCTCGGCGCCGGACATCGCCGGCAAGGGCATCGCCAATCCCTGCGCGCAGATCCTGTCCTTCGCCATGCTGCTCCGCCTCTCCTTCGGCTTCGAGGAGGAAGCGAAGCTGGTCGAGGGCGCGGTGGAGAAGGTGCTGGCCGGCGGCCTGCGCACGGCCGACATCATGGCTCCAGGCATGGCCCGCGTCGGCACCTCCGTGATGGGCGAGGCAGTGCTGCGCGAGCTCGACAAGCTCGCCGGCTGAAAGCGGTGGGGCAGGGGTTGCACGCCCGGCCCCGCTCCGCTACATCGCCGCCCTCGGCTGGACCCGTAGCTCAATTGGATAGAGCACCAGACTACGGATCTGGGGGTTAGGAGTTCGAATCTCTTCGGGTCCGCCAGCCGCTTACGGGACGCCCGGATCGCCGCGATCCGGGCGTCTTGCGTTCCGACCCCGTCCTAATCGGCGTATTCGCCATTCGCCTGGATGATCGGGCGCCAGCGCGCCACCTCCTCGGCCAGGAAGCGGCGGTGATACGCGATGGTCGCGCGCTCGTCGGATGCGGGCACCGTGACCACGTCCGCGAAGCGGGCGCGCAGCCGCTCCTCCTTGAGCGCGGCACGCACGGCGGCGGAGAGCCGCTCCTGCACCTCCGGCGGCGTGCCGGCCGGGGCGTAGATGCCGTGCCAGGTGCTCATCGCGATGCTCGGCTGGCCCGCTTCCGCCGTGGTCGGTAGGTCGAGGCCGGGGACGCGCTCCGGCAGCGTCACCGCATAGGCCTTGATGCGGCGGTCGCGGATGAAGGGCGCGGTGTTGGTCGCCTGGTCGACGAAGAGGTCGATACGGCCCGCCATCAGCTCGGTGATGGCCGGCGCGCTGCCGCGGAACACCACGGTCGTCATCGCCCGCCCCGCCGCCGCCTGCAGCAGCATCCCGCCGAGCTGGTTCGCCCCCCCGAGGCCGGAATGGGCGAGGTTCAGCTTGTCCCCGTCGCGTTGGATCGCAGCGATCACGCCGGCCAGGTCGTCCGCCGGGAAGTCAGGACGCCCGACAACCGTCATCGCAGCGTCCGACAGCAGGCCGAGCGGGGCAAGGCTCTCCGTCACGCTGAAGGGCAGGCGGCGGTAATGCGTCGCCGCGGCCGCGAGGCCGATATGGTGCACCAGCAGCGTGGTGCCGTCCGGCCGTGCCTGCGCCACGCGCCCGGCCGCGAGCGTGCCGCCCGCGCCCACCACGTTCTCCACCACCACCGTCTGGCCGAGGTCGCGACCCATGCCCTCCGCCACGAGTCGCGAGATCAGGTCGGTGGGTCCGCCTGCCGCGAAGGGCACGGTGACCGTGATGGGGCGTGTCGGCACGCCCTGCGCGAGGGCAGGGCTGGCAAGCGCGCTCAGCAGCAGCGCGCGGCGTGTCGCTCTCATCTCTCTTCTCCCGCTACAGGTTGGCGCCGCGGATCGCGGCGCAGACGGCTTCCGTGACCTCGTCGGTGGTCGCGCTGCCGCCGACATCCGCGGTGCGGATGCCCGCCGCGCAGACGCGTTCCACCGCGTCCATCAGCAGCGTGGCGGAGGCGGCCTCGCCGAGGTGTTCCAGCATCATCGCGGCGGTCCAGAAGGTCGCGACGGGGTTGGCGACGCCCTTGCCCGCGATGTCGAAGGCCGAGCCGTGGATCGGCTCGAACATCGAGGGAAAGCGCCGCTCGGGATCGAGATTGGCCGTCGGCGCAACACCGAGCGAGCCCGCCACCGCGCCCGCCAGGTCGGACAGGATGTCGGCGTGCAGGTTGGTCGCCACCACCGTATCGATGCTGCGCGGCCGGCGCACGAGCCGCGCCGCCATCGCGTCCACCAGCTCCTTCTCCCAGGTCACGCTGGGGAATTCCCGCGCCACCTCGGCCGCGATCTCGTCCCAGAACACCATGCCGTGCTTCTGCGCATTGGACTTGGTCACGACGGTCAGCAGGCGTCGCGGACGCGACGCGGCGATCCGGAACGCCGTGCGCATGATCCGCGTAACGCCGGCGCGGGTGAAGATCGCGGTTTCGGTCGCGATCTCCTCCGGGTGGCCGCGATGGGCGCGGCCGCCATGGCCGGCATATTCGCCCTCGCTGTTCTCACGCACGATCACCCAGTCGATGTCGCCGGGCTCCACGCCGCGCAACGGGCTCGTCAGGCCGGGCAGAACGCGCGTCGGGCGGATGTTGGCGTATTGGTCGAAGCCCTGGCAGATCCTCAACCGCAGGCCCCAGAGCGTGAGGTCGTCCGGCAGGGCGGGATCGCCGACGGCGCCGAAGAAGATCGCGTCGAAGGGCTTGAGCGTCTCCAGCCCATCCTCCGGCATCATGCGGCCGGTGCTGCGGTAGAAGTCGCTGCCCCAGGGCAGTGTCTCGACGTCCAAGGCGAAGGCGCCGGTGCGCTCGGCGAGCGCGCGGAGTACGCGCAGCCCGGCCGGGATCACCTCCTGCCCGATGCCGTCGCCCGGGATAGCGGCGATGCGATGACGCTTCATGACATGGGACTCCGAAGGACAGCCTGGGTCAGTAGCCGCGCTCGGGCTCGGCGAGCAGCGGGAAGGCGGAATGGACATGCGGCGCGGTGACGGGCGGTGCGACGAGAAGCTGGTTGCGCTCCACCGCGGCGAAGCTCGCAGCACCAAGCAGGCCGAGGCAGGTCTGCACCTCGTCCTCCAGCAACTCCAGCACGCGCCGCACGCCGTGCTCGCCGGCGGCGGCGAGGCCGTAGCAGTAGAGCCGGCCGATCCCGACCATCTCCGCGCCGAGGGCCACGGCCTTCACCACGTCGGTACCGCGACTGATGCCGCCATCCATCCAGACCCGCGCCTTGCCGCCGACCGCCTGCACCACCTCCGGCAACACTTCGAGCGAGCCGCGCCCGTGATCCAGCTGCCGCCCGCCGTGGTTCGAGACATAGACAACCTGCACGCCGTGCCGTACGGCGAGCTCGGCGTCCTCGCCGCAGCCGATGCCCTTGAGGACCAGCGTGACCTTCGGATGCACCTCGCGGAAGCGCGCGATGTCGGCCCAGGAGAGCGCGGCCTGGAAGTCCATGCCGGTGGAGCGGGCGCGCCAGTGCTTGACGAAGCGCTTGGCGATGTCGCGCTCCCGGCGGCTGTAATGCGCGGTGTCCACCGTGATGGCGAAGGCATCGTAGCCGGCATCCACCGCGCGCCGGACATGGTCGTCCACGAAGTCGGCGCCGCCGCGGACATACAGCTGGAACACCTTCGGGCCCGGCGTCGCCTCCGCGCTGCGCTCCAGCCCCGGCTCGGTCACGGAGGAGACCATGATCGGCACCCCGAGAGCCGAGGCCGCGCGTCCTGCTGTCGCGGCGCCACCCGGCTCGAAGCTGTCGAGCGATCCGACCGGTGCGAGGAAGACCGGCAGCCGCACGCGCCGGCCGAGGAACTCGCCGCTGCTGTCCACCTTCCGCACGTCGCGCAGCACGCGCGGGCGGAATGCCACGCCATCCAGCGCCGCGCGGTTGCGGCGCAGCGTCGTCTCGGTCTCGGTCGCGCCGACCAGGTAATCCCAGATGTTGGCGTTCAGCTTGAGTCGCGCCGCCTTCACCAACTCGTGCAGCGTCTGGAAGCGTTCACTCGCCTCGGCCGACATGGCGTCCTCCCTGTCCGGGCGCAGTCTGCGACGCGGGGCCGCAGCTTCCTAGCCGGGGCGGAGGCCGCGCAGCGCCTCGAGCACCGCCCGCGCCCGGGGCAGGTCAAGCAGGGCGGCAGCCGGCAGCTTCAGGCGCCGTCGCCAGTTCGGCCGCTCGCGATCCGTACCGGGCAGGTTCACCGCGATCCGCTCGCCGGCCAGGTCCTCCGCCTGGGCGAGCATCAGGGCCGAAGGCGTGCGCGCCACCAGCGCATGGATCGCGGCGGCGAGCCGGTCGTCAAGTTGACCCTCGGGCGACGCTCCGTCGGGCAGCAGTCCCTCCTGCGCCAGCAGCGCGCAGAGCGCGGCGCGGTCGCGCGCACGCTCGGCCAGCGCTGCTTCCAGATCGGCGAGCAGGCCGAGCGCGGCGCGTTCCCCCAGATCCTCGCCGGTCCAGAACCCTGCAAGTGTCGCGAGGTCGTGAGTCGAGACGCAGGCAGCGGCGGCCGCAGGCCAAGCCGCGGGCGGAACGAAGCCCTCGCCCGACCGCTCGAACCAGAGTACGCGGTAGGACAGCACGTCGGCGGCGCGCAGCGCCTCGCCGATGCCCTCCGGCACGGTGCCGAGATCCTCGCCGACGACGAGGCAGCGCGCGCGCGCCGATTCCAGCGCGACCTGCCCAAGCATCTCCTCGAAGGGATAGGCCAGGTACGCGCCATCGCGCCCCTTCGCACCCTCCGGCACCAGGAACAGGCGCCGCAGCCCGAGCACGTGGTCGATCCGCAGCGCCGCCGCGTGGCGCATGTTCGCGCGCAGCAGGCGGGCGAAGGCGGCATGCCCGTCCTCGAGCGCCGCTAGCGGATCGGGCGGCGGCAGGCCCCAGACCTGGCCCTCGGCGGCGAAGGGATCGGGCGGCGCGCCGATCGAGAAGCCGGGCAGGAATCGCGCATCGCCGGACCAGGGCTCCGCCCCGTCCGGCGCGGCACCGACCGCCAGGTCGCGGTAGAGACCGGCCCCGGCGCGCCCCGCCTCGGCCAGCTGCAGCTCGGCCAGCATCTGCTGGAACGCCACGAAGGCGACCGCGCCGGCATGGCGTTCCGCAAAGCCGGCGACGGCGCGGTCGGTCCCGTGCCGCAGGCCGTCAGGCCAGCGCCGCGCATCGCGGTGCCCTTGAGCCTCCGCGATCGCCGAGAAGGCGCAGAAATGTGCGAGCGGCGCGCCGCCCTCCTGCACGAACGCAGCGAGCGCGGCCCGAGCCGGGTGCAGGGCGGGCAGGGCTTGCCACGCGGCCTCCAGCACCGCGCGCTTCGCCTGCCAGGCGCCTGCGTGATCCACCATGGTCTGCCGGCGCAGGGCGGCGAAGATGGGCTCGTGCTCTGCCAGCGCTGCGCGCAGCCCCGGAAGGTCTCCGACCAGCGGCAGCCGCGTGACGTCGACGAAGATCGGATCGAGGAAGCGCCGATCCGACGGGTGATAGGGGCTGGCGCGCTCCCGGTCGGTCGGGAAGAGCGCATGCGGCGGGCTCAGCCCGAGCAGCGCCGCGCCGCGCGCCGCCGCCTCGCGAGCCATCTCCGCCACCGCGTGGAAGTCGCCGATGCCCTGGTCCGCCGCGTGGCGCAGCGCGTAGAGCTGCGTGGCGATCCCGAAGCGTCGTGCGCCATGCGCCAGGCCATCGGGCAGGAAGGCGCGGCGCGGTGCGACTGCGAGGTGGCAGGTGCTCCCGTCGCGCTCGTCCAGCACGCGGTGCCGTCCTTCCGGCAGCGGCGGCAGCGCGATGACGCGGCGCGCCTCCGCCCGTCCGTCGGGCAGGACACGCCGCTCCGTCGCGCCATCCTCCGGCGCGATGTCCACCGCAACCTCGTCACCCGTCTCCAGCAGGATTCGCAGCCGCACCAGCCGGTCCGACAGCCCGATCGGCAGTGATGGCGCGTCCGCATCGGTGACATGGCTCTGCGGCAGGGCGCGGCGCGTGGACAGCCGGAGGAGTGACGCGCGTGCCTCCGCATCGGTGCCGGCGGGAAGCCGAAGCGCGCCGAGCAGCGCGCGAAGCGTCTCTTCCGGCACCTCGTGCCGCGCGCCGGAGATCTCGTACCAATGCGCCGCGATGCCGGCGGCGCCGGCGAGCCGCGCGAGAACCGCCGGATCGCCGCGTCTGGGTGCGATCCGCGCTTCGGCCAGCAGCAACGCCGAGCGCGCGCGCAGCGTTTTTGGCACCTCCTCGCTCTCCGGCGCCGCGCTGTCGGCCAGCACGCGCCAGCGCCGCCCTGGCCGCGGCGTCGGCAGGAGCAGCGGCGCGTCCCCCTCCGCCGCGTTGAACGCGACGAGGCAGCGATCCTCAGGCCGCGTGAAGACGGCAAGGAGGCAGCGCCGCGCCGGATCATGCCAGTCGCCCTCCGTCATCACGCCGCCTTCGGGGCGCAGCCAGGCGACATCGGGCATGCCCTCCGCGCCCGTCTCACCTGTCAGCGCGGCCGCGTCCCGTAGCGCCGGATGCGAGAGGCGCGCCGCGATAAGCCGCCGCGTGAAGGCGAGCAACCCGGCATCCATGCCTTTCCAGTCGAACCAGTTGGTCGCGTTGTCCTGCGCATAGGCGTTGTTGTTGCCGCCCTGGCTGCGCCCGGCCTCGTCGCCCATGCCAAGCATCGGCGTGCCGCGCGCCGCCAGCAGCGTGACCAGCAGCGCGCGAATGTCGCCGTGGCGACGCGCGAGCACCGCGGGATCGTCGCTCGGCCCCTCGACGCCGCAGTTCCACGCGTGGTTCGTGTCGGTGCCGTCGCGGTTGTCCTCGCCATTGGCGTGGTTGCGCTTCGCCGTGAAGGCGACGAGGTCGGCGAGGGTGAAGCCGTCATGCGCGGCGACGAAGTTCACGCTGTCCGTCACCGGCCGGCCGCGGAATGCATCGGCGGAGCCGGCGAGCCGCGTGGCCAGCGCGCCGACCATGCCGGCATCGCCGCGCCAGAAGCGCCGGACATCGTCGCGGAACCGGTCGTTCCACTCGCCCCACCCGGCCGGAAACTGTCCGAGCCGGTAGCCGTCGCGCCCGACATCCCAGGGCTCCGCGACGACCATCAGCTCGCGCAGCACCGGGTCCTGGCGGATCGCCTGGATCAGCGGCGCATCGGGATCGAAGCCAGCCGCACGCCGCGCCAGCGTCGTGGCGAGGTCGAGCCGGAAGCCGTCGAGCCCAGCTGCCTCGGCCCAATGCCGCAGCGCGTCCATCGCCAGGCGCATCGGCCAGGGCCGGTCCAGCGCCAAAGCATTGCCGCAGCCGGCGTCATCCACGTAGCGCCGCGCATCGGCCGGCTGCAGCCGGTAGAAGCCGGCATTGCCGAGGCCACGCAGCGACAGCGTCGGGCCGAGGTGATCGCCCTCGCCGGTGTGGTTCAGCACCACGTCGAGGATCACGCGCAGCCCCGCCGCCTGCAGCGCCGTGACGGCGGCGCGCACCTCCGCCATGCCGCCCGGCGCAAGGCGCGGATCGGGGCACAGCAGCGCGACCGGGTTGTAGCCCCAGGCGTTGGTAAGCCCGAGCGGCGGCAGGTGTCGCTCATCCACCCAGGCGGCGGCCGGCATCAGTTCCACCGTCGTGACGCCGAGCGCCACGAGGTGCTCGATCGCGGCGGGGTGCGCGAGGGCGGCGAAAGTGCCGCGGATCGCCGGCGGGATCGCCGGATGCCGAGCCGTGAAGCCCTTCACCTGGATTTCGTAGATCACCTCCGCGCGGCGTGGCGCCGTGCGACGGAGTGGAGGCAGGGCAGGGCCCAGCACCGCCTTCGGCACGAAGGGTGCGCTGTCCGTGGTGTCCGGGGTCCCTCCCGTGTCGAACAAGGCGGTGTGCAGCGCGAAGGGACGGTCGAGCGCCCGTGCCCAGGGATCGACGAGCAGCTTCGTGGTATTGAAGCGATGGCCGCGCGCCGGGTCCCAGGGCCCGTCGACACGCAGGCCATAGCGCGCGCCTTCGCTCAGTCCGGCAATCTTGCCGTGATGGACATTGCCGGTCCGACCCGGCAGGGCTACGCGCGCGATCTCCCGGTCGTGCAGATCGAAGATGCAGAGCTGGACGGATGACGCGCCCGGCGCGGGGTAGGCGAAGCGGGCGCCATCCTCGCTGAGCCAGGCGCCGAGCGGCTCCGGCCCGGCCTCAGCCTGCATCCGCAACCATTTCGCGGTACAGCGCGGCATAGCGCGCGGCGGATCGCGTCCAGGACACGTCGGTGCGCAGCGCGTTCGCCTGCAGGCGCCGCCACGCCGCGCGATCGCGCCACAGCCGTGCCACACGGATCACCGTCGCGGCCAGCATCTCCTGCGTCACCGGCGCGAAGTGGAAACCCGCGCCGCTGCCCTCTGCCAGCGCCATCTCGTTCGCATCCACGACGCTGTCCACCAGCCCGCCGACATGCGCGACGAGCGGCAGCGCGCCGTAGCGCAGCGCCGCGAGCTGCGCAAGGCCGCAGGGCTCGAAGCGGCTCGGCACCAGCACGACGTCGCTGCCAGCATAGACCAGCCGCGCGAGCGCCTCGTCGAAGCCGACATGCGTGCCGACGCGGCCCGGATGCGCCGCGGCCGCGCCGCGACTGGCCTCCTCCAGCCCCCACTCGCCGGTTCCGAGCAGCGCCAGCTGCGCGCCTTCGCCCAGCATCGCCGGCAATGCGCCGAGGATCAGGTCCACGCCCTTCTGCCAGCTCATCCGCCCGACGAAGCCGAACAGCAGGGCGTCCGGATCCTCGGCCAGCCCGAGCCGCTGCTGCAGCGCTGCCTTGTTCGCCGCACGCGCCGCGAGGCCAGCGGCATCGAAGCGCGCCGCAAGCCGCGGATCGCGCGCGGGGTCCCAGTCCTCCGTGTCGAGCCCGTTCAGAATGCCGGAGACATGCCCGCCCCGCCCGCGGATCAACCCATCCAGCCCCATGCCGAGTTCCGGCGTGCCGATCTCTGCTGCATAGGTGGGCGAGACGGTTGTGATGCGGTCCGCGTACCAGAGCCCCGCCTTCAGAAAGCCGACCGTGCCGTAGTATTCGAGGCCCTGCACCGACAGCGCCTCCGCCGGCAGGCCGAGGCGCGGGAAGAGCGCGAGCGGAAACTTGCCCTGGAATGCCAGGTTGTGGACGGTGAAGAGCGACGGCCGGCGCGGCTGTGCGAAGCGCAGATAGGCCGGCACCAGCCCGGCCTGCCAGTCATGCGCATGCACCGCATCGAATGTGAGGCCTCGCACGCCCCCCGTCGCGACCATGGCCGCTACCGCGCCGAGGGCCGCGAAGCGCAGCCCGTTGTCGCCCCAATCGCCGCCATCGGGCGCCAGGTAGAGCCCCCCCGGGCGGTCGAAGAGATGCGGCGCATCCAGCACCAGCAGGTCGAGGCCCGCCGCTTCGCCACGCCGCAGCCGTGCCGTCCCGCCGAACAGCTCCTCGATCCGACGGATTGCCCGCGCCTCCCCGATCGCCCGCAGCACGGCTGGGTAGCCGGGCAGCAGCGTCGTCACCGCCACGCCATGCGCCGCGAGCGCCGCCGGCAGCGCACCCACCACATCCGCAAGCCCGCCCGTCTTGACCAAGGGCGCGCATTCGGACGCGACAGCGAGCAGCCGCAGCGTCATCCGAGCGCGTCGAGCATCTTCTGCGTGACGAGGCAGATGCCTTTCTCCGTCCGGCGGAAGCGGCGTGCATCCTCCTCCGGATCCTCGCCGACCACCAGGCCCTCGGGGATGCGCACGCCGCGGTCCACCACGACGTTGGTCAGCCGCGCATGCCGGCCGACATCGACATAGGGCAGCAGCACCGCGCCATCGACCCGTGCGTAGGAATGCATGTGCACGCCGGTGAAGAGCAGGCTGCGACGCGCGCCTGCGCCGGAGAGGATGCAGCCGCCGGAAACCAGCGAGGTGATCGCCTCGCCGCGCCGGCCGTCCATGTCGTGAACGAACTTCGCCGGCGGGGTGATCTCGGCATAGGTCCAGATCGGCCAGTCGCGGTCGAAGAGATCGAGCTCCGGTACGATGTCCGTCAGGTCGATATTGGCCTCCCAATAGGCGTCCACCGTGCCGACGTCGCGCCAATAGGGCTTCGCCTCGGCCGAGGAGCGCACGCAGGAGCTCTCGAAGCGGTGCGCCACCGCCTTCCCGTTCTTCACCAGCCACGGGATGATGTCGCGCCCGAAGTCGCGCTGGCTGCCCGGCGTCGCCGCGTCGCGCCGCAGCTGGTCGAAGAGCAGCTTCGTCTCGAAGACGTAGATGCCCATGGAGGCCAGCGCCATGTCCTCGCGCCCCGGGATGCCGGGTGGGTCGGCGGGCTTCTCCATGAACTCGACAATGCGGTCCTCGGTGTCCACATGCATCACGCCGAAGCCGCGCGCCTCGAGCCGCGGCACCGTGACGCAGCCCACGGTGACGTCGGCGCCGCTCTCGACGTGCTGCGCCAGCATCTGCTCGTAATCCATCTTGTAGATGTGGTCGCCGGCGAGGATGACCATGTGTCGCGGGTCGAGGTCGGCGATGATGTCGATGTTCTGGTACACCGCATCCGCCGTGCCCTCGTACCACGCGGTCTCGCTGGTGCGCTGGCTTGCGGGGAGGATGTCGAAGCTCTCGTTGCGCTCGGGGCGGAGGAAGTTCCAGCCGCGCTGAAGGTGGCGGATCAGGCTGTGCGCCTTGTACTGCGTCGCCACCGCGATGCGCCGGATGCCGGAGTTCGACGCGTTCGACAGCGCGAAGTCGATGATGCGGGACTTGCCGCCGAAGAACACCGCCGGCTTGGCGCGCCGGTCGGTCAGCTCCATCAGGCGCGATCCGCGGCCGCCGGCCAGCACGAAGGCCATGGCCGAGCGCGCCAGCGGCGCGCTGCTGTCAGTCCTTCGCTGCATCGTCGCCAGCCTCCTCATGCACCAGCCAGACCGTCGCGAGCGGCGGCAGGGTGACGCGGGCCGAGGCAGGAAAGGCGCCATGCGCCGACGCCGTCGCCTCCACCACGCCCAGATTTCCCATCCCCGAACCGCCATAGGCGACGGCATCGGTGTTCAGCACCTCGCGCCAGCGTCCCGCGAATGGCAGGCCGATGACGTGCTCCGTCCGCGGCAGCGGGGTGAAGTTGCAGAGCACCGCGACCGGCGGATCGCCCGCGGAGCCGAAGCGCAGCCAGGTGAAGGTGGAGTGCTCGGCATCGTCCGCGTCGATCCAGCGAAACCCCTCGGGCTCCCGGTCGCGCCGGTGCAGCGACGGCGTGTCGCGGTAGAGCGCGTTGAGGTCGCGCACCAGGCGCTGCACGCCCCGGTGGGGCGCGAATTGCAGCAGGTGCCAGTCGAGCTCCCGCGCCTCGGACCATTCGCGCCACTGCGCGATCTCGCTGCCCATGAAGAGCAGCTTCTTGCCTGGATGGCCCCACATGAAGGCGTAGTAGGCGCGCAGCGTCGCAAAGCGCTCCCAATCGTCCACGCTCCGGCCCTTCGGCAGCCGCCCGAGCAGTGAGCCCTTGCCGTGCACCACCTCGTCGTGGCTCAGCGGCAGCACGAAATCCTCGGTGTGCGCGTACATCATGCCGAAGGTGATCAGGTTGTGGTGCCAGCGACGGTGCACGGGATCGAGCGCCACGTAGCGCAGCGTGTCGTTCATCCAGCCCATGTTCCACTTGAAGCGGAAGCCGAGGCCGCCCTCGGCGGCAGGGCGCGTCACGCCCGGCCAGGAGGTGGCCTCCTCCGCAATCATCGCGACGCCCGCATGCTCCTCCGCCACAAGCCCGTTCACGTCGCGCAGGAAGGCGATCGCCTCGCGGTTCTCGGTGCTGCCATCCGGGTTCGGCGCCCAATCCTCCGGCTGCCGCCCGTGATCGAGCCACACCATCGAGGAAACCGCGTCCACCCGCAGCCCGTCGGCGTGGAAGCGCTCGATCCAGTGCAGGGCGGAGCTCGCCAGGAACGCCGCGACCTCGCGCCGCCCGTAGTCGAACACCGCCGTGCCCCATTCGCGATGTGACCCTCGCCGCGGATCGGGATGCTCGTAGAGCGGCTCTCCGTCGAAGCGGATCAGCCCGTGCGGGTCGCGCGGGAAATGCGCCGGCACCCAATCCAGGATCACGCCGAGGCCTGCCCGGTGCGCCGCCTCGACGAAGCGCATCAGCCCGCGCGCATCGCCGAGCCGCGCGGTCGGGGCGAACATCCCGATCGGCTGGTAGCCCCAGCTCTCGTCGAGCGGATGCTCCATCACCGGCAGAAGCTCGAGATGCGTGAAGCCGAGATCGGCGGCGTAGGGCACGAGGCTCCGGGCGAGCTCGTCCCAATCATGGAAGCGCCCGTCCGGGTGGCGCCGCCAGGACTGCGCATGCACCTCATAGATGGAGATGGCCGCATCCGCCGCCTGACGGACCGGGCGCGCGGCGAGAAAGGCTGCGTCGTCCCACGCGAAGCGCGCTTCCTCGGCCACCAGAGACGCGGTGGAGGGGCGCAGCTCCGCTGCCAGCCCGAAGGGATCGGACTTCCAGGCCTGCTCCGTCCCGTCGCGCGCCAGGATCGCGAACTTGTAGGGCTGCCCGGCACCGATGCCGGGGATGAAGATCTCCCACAGCCCGCTGTCCACGCGCTTGCGCATGACGTGCCGGCGGACATCCCAATCGTTGAAGCCGGCCACGAGCGAGACGCGCTGCGCATTCGGTGCCCAGACCGCGAAGCGCACGCCCGCCGCGCCCTCGTGCGTCGCCGCATGCGCGCCGAGCCGCTCATGCAGGCGCCGATGCGTCCCCTCCACCAGCAGGTGGTCGTCGAGCGGCCCGAGCGCTGGCCCGAAGCGATAGGGATCGTCGAGTTCCCACGTCCCGCCGGCATTCCGCGCCGCCAGACGATAGGCGAGGGGAGGGGAGGCACCCTCGACCAGACCCTCGAAGAACCCCGCATCGTCGCGCCGCACCAGCGCCACGCGCCGGTCCGGCAGCACCACTTCAAGGAACTCGGCATGCGGCACGAAGGCGCGCACCACCACGCCCCCCGGCACCGCATGCGGCCCGAGCAGCGCGAAGGGGTCGCCGTGGCGCGCCGCGAGGAACGCGTCGAGTGCTGCCTGCGGGACGCGCCAGGGCTCCATCAGCGATGCACCGGAACCTGCCAGATCTCCTCGGCATAGTCCGAGATGGTCCGGTCGGAGGAGAACCAGCCGACATGCGCCGTGTTGAGGACGGCCGAGCGCCACCAGGCCGCCGGATCCTGCCAGCGCGCGTCCACCCGGCGCTGCGCCGCGTAGTAGTCGTCGAAATCGGCGGCCACCATGAACCAGTCGCCGCCGCGCAGATCGGCCACGAGGTCGCGGTAGCGATCCGGATCGTCCGGCGAGAACACGCCCTTCTCAACCTGCTCCAGCGCCTCCGCCAGGCGGCGCGAACGCGCCACCGCCGCCTCGCCGCGCCAGCCCTCGCGCCGGCGCTGCTCGACCTGCTCGGTGGTCAGGCCGAAGATGAAGATGTTCGGATCGCCGACATGCTCGCGGATCTCGACATTCGCCCCGTCCAGCGTGCCGATGGTCAGCGCGCCGTTCAGCGCGAACTTCATGTTGCCGGTGCCCGATGCCTCCATGCCCGCCGTGCTGATCTGCTCCGACAGGTCGGCCGCCGGGACGATCATCTCGGCGAGCGAGACGTTGTAGTTCGGCAGGAACAGCACCTTCAGGCGGTTGCGCACCGTCGGGTCGCTGTTCACCACGCGCGCCACGTCATGCGCCAATTTGATGATGAGCTTCGCGCGGTGATAGCTCGCCGCCGCCTTGCCGGCCAGGATCTTCACCCGCGGGGCCCAGTCGCGCGTCGGCTGGCTGCGGATCTCGTCATAGAGCGCGACAGCCTCCAGCACATTCAGCAGCTGGCGCTTGTATTCGTGGATGCGCTTGATCTGGACGTCGAAGATGGCGTCCGGATCAACGCGGATCTGGAAGCGGTCTTGGATCATGGCCGCGAGCGCACCCTTGTTCGCCCGCTTCACGGCCGCGAAGCGCTCCCGGAAGGCCGCATCGCCGGCGAGAGGCGCAAGCCGTTCCAGCGCGGTCTCCCTGTCCAGCACCTCGGGCCCGACTGCCTCCACCAGCAGCGACGTCAGGCCTGGATTGGCCTGCTGGAGCCAGCGGCGGAAGGTGATGCCGTTCGTCTTGTTGGTGATGCGCGTCGGCGCGATGCGATGGAAATCGGCGAAGACCGTCTTCGTCAGCAGGTCGGAATGCAGCGCCGAGACGCCGTTGACCTTGTGCGAGCCGACGAAGGCCAGGTGCCCCATGCGCACGCGCCGGCCATGCCCCTCCTCGATGAGCGAGACGGAGGACAACAGGTCGGTATCGCCCGGGAAGCGCTCGCGCACCTCGTCGAGGTGCACGGCGTTGATGAGGTAGATCAGCTGCATGTGCCGCGGCAGCAGCCGCTCCATCAGCGGCACGGGCCAGGATTCGAGCGCCTCCGGCAGCAGCGTGTGGTTGGTGTAGGCGATGGCGCCGCGCGTCGCGGCCCAGGCCTCCTCCCAGGGGATGTCGTGCAGATCCACCAGGATGCGCATCAGCTCCGCCACCGCGATCGCGGGATGGGTGTCGTTGAGCTGGATCGCGACGTGGTCGGGCAGGCTGCGCAGGTCGCCATAGACGCGCAGGTGCCGCCGCACGAGGTCCTGCAGCGCGGCAGAGGTGAAGAAGTACTCCTGGCGCAGCCGCAGCTCCTGCCCCGCGGGCGTCTCGTCCGACGGGTAGAGCAGCTTCGAGATGCTCTCCGCGCGAACGCGCTCTGCCAGCGCGCCCACGAAGTCGCCGCGGTTGAACGCGTCGAGCCGCAAGGGGTCGACGGCGCGCGCGGACCATAGCCGGAGCGTGTTCACGTGCCGCCCGCGCCAGCCGACGATCGGCGTGTCGTAGGCGACGGCCTGTACCGTCTCGGCCGGCTTCCAGACATGGCGCACGCGCGCCTCGCCCACCGTCACCGGCTCCACCGTGCCGCCGAAGCCGATGTCGTGCGCGATCTCGGGCCGGGCGAACTCCCAGGGATTGCCGTTGGTGAGCCAGTCCTCCGGGTACTCTCGCTGCCAGCCGTCGCGGATGAGTTGCTTGAACAGCCCGTGGTCATAGCGGATGCCGTAGCCGAAGGCCGGGATGGACAGGGTGGCCATGCTCTCCATGAAGCAGGCCGCGAGCCGACCGAGCCCGCCATTGCCGAGTGCGGCGTCGGATTCCGCCTCGCGCAGCGCCTCTGGGTCCACGCCGAGCCCGCGCAGCGCCTCGTTCATCGCGGCGCCGAGGCCGAGGTTGGAGACGTTGTCGCGGAACAGCCGCCCGATCAGGAATTCGAGGCTGAGGTAATAGACCTGCTTCGCACCCGACTGATACGTCGCGCGCGTCAGGTCGATCCAGCGTTCCACGATGCGGTCGCGCACCACCAGCGCCGCGGCCATGAACCAGTCACGATCGCGCGCCCCGAGCCGGCTCTTGCCGAGGTCGAAGGTGAGCTTCTGCACGATCGCCTCGCGCAGCGCCGCCGCGTCGGCGGGCAACAGGGCGGGTGCGGTCGTGTCCATGCGGATCCCCTTCGGCGCTGTGGCCGGCCGTCCTCTCCCCCGCCGGCGTCACCGCGCCGTGAACACCCTATGTGCCTGAAGGTTCAGCCGGTTTGAAGCTTGCTGCCCCGCCGGCAGGCGGTCACGCCTCCGTCAGCCTCGCGATTGCGGCCAGGCCGAGGAAGGCGGGGGTCGGATGCGTCACCAGCGCGAGGGGCACGCCGGAGATCCACCCCTGCATCGGCGCCTTCGCCTCGAAGCGGGCGCGGAAGGCAGCGGGATCGAGCCTGTCGCGCAACCGCGGCAGGATCCCGCCCGACAGGAACACGCCGCCGCGCGCCCCCCAGGCCAGCGCAAGGTCGCCGGCGAAGCCCGCAAGCAGGCTGAGGAAGAGGTCCACCGCCTCCTGCGCGACCGGGCAGGTCGCCGCGGCCGTCACGACTTCGGCCGCATCGCGCGGCGGCACCGGCGCGCCGCGCATCTCCGCCACGATCGCGTGCAGGGTGGCGAGGCCGCGGCCCGAAAGCGCCTCCTCCGCCCCGGCGCGGCCGCGGCGCGCGCGCAGCGCCTGCACCACCGCATCCTCGCGTGCGTCGCCCGGTGCCAGCCCGATATGCCCGCCCTCGGTCGCCACCGCGCGGTCCGGCGGCACGAACCCCGCGACGCCAAGCCCCGTGCCGGCCCCGAGCACCACCATCGGCGCATCCGGCTCCGCCGTCCCGCCGCCGATGCGCAACAGGTCGGCCGGTCCGAGATGCGGCAGCGCATGCGCCTGGACGAGAAAATCGTTCACCAGCCGCACCTGCCCGAAGCCGAACCGGGCGGCGAGCGCGGCGGAGGAGACGTCCCAGGGCGCGTTGGTCAGCCGCACCGGCTCCCGCACGACCGGGCCGGCCAGCGCCAGCACCGCCGTCGTCACGCGTCCTGGCCCCAACTGCCCCAGCGCCTCCGCGACCGCAGCCTCCACCGTGGCGAAATTCGCGACCGGGAGCACAACTGGCGGCCCGACCGTTTCGCCGAGCAGCGCGAAGCGCGCATTGGTCCCGCCGATGTCGGCGAGCAGCGCGACCATGCTCTCAGCGCTGCGGGCGCTGCGAGACGACGTAGGCCGCGAGGTCCTGCGCCTGGCGCAGCGTCAGCCCAAGGTCCGGCATGCCGGAATGCGGCACGCGCAGGAAGGTGGAGATCGTCTCCTCGTTGCGCCCCGGCCGCGTCGCGATGGTGGCGAAGGCGGGGACCGCATCCGTCGCCGGGCCGGGCCCGGTGGGCGAGACGCGATGGCAGGCCGCGCACCACTGCTCCGCCATGCGGCGTCCCTCGGTGGCATCGGCGCCAAGCGCCACCGCGGGCGCCAGGGCCAGGAGCATCGCCGACACGCCGCGCATCGCCCGCCTCATCAATAGGTCGCCCGGCCGCCCGAGATGTCGAACACCGCCCCGGTCGAGAAGGAGCAGTCCGGGCTCGACAGCCAGCAGGCCAGCGCCGCGATCTCCTCCACCTCCACGAACCGCCCCATCGGGATCTTCGACAGCATGAAGGCGATGTGCGCCTCCGTCATCTGGTCGAAGATGTCGGTCTTGGCCGCGGCCGGCGTGATGCAGTTCACCAGCACGCCCTTCTGCGCCAGCTCCTTCGCCAGGCTCTTCGTGTAGCCGATCAGCCCCGCCTTCGACGCGCTGTAATGCGCCGCGTTCGGATTGCCTTCCTTGCCGGCGACGGAGGCGATGTTCACCACGCGGCCCCAGCCATTGCCGATCAGGTGCGGCACCACCGCGGAGGCGACGAGGAACGGCGCGGTGAGGTTCACCTCCACCACCCGGCGCCATTGCGCCGCGGGGATCTCCCAGCTCGGCATGTTGCCGCCGGTGATGCCGGCGTTGTTGACCAGGATATCCAGCTTGCCATGGGTCGCGACCGTCTTCGCCGTCGCCTCCGCCACCGCCGCCTCGTCGCTCAGGTCGAGCACCTGCGTGCTGACGGTGCCGTCGGCGGCGAGCGCAGCGCGGCTCTCCTCCGCCTTCGCCGGGTCCATGTCCCAGATCGAGACGGCGGCGCCGGAGACCACCATGCGCCGCGCGATCGCGAGCCCGATGCCGCGCGCGCCGCCTGTGACGATCGCGACGCGGCCCGACAGATCCAGCCTGTTCATGCACGAATCCCCATGCGCTTCACGCCTCCGGCGCTAGCCACGCCCGACGAAGGGCATCTTGGTGGCCATGATGGTCATGGTGAGCACGTTGGTCTCGAGCGGCCACTCCGCCATCTGCGCCACCGCCCGGCCGACATGCGCCACGTCCATCCGCGGCTCCGTCTTGATGCTCCAATCGGCCTGCGGCACGCCGGCCGCCATCCGCTCCGTCATCGGCGTCGCGGCGTTGCCGATGTCGATCTGCCCGACCGCGATGTCGAAGCGCCGCCCGTCGAGGTTCATGGACTTGGTCAGCCCGGTCACCGCGTGCTTCGTCGCCGTGTAGGGCGCGCTGCCCGGCCGCGGCGCATGCGCGCTGATCGAGCCGTTGTTGATGATCCGCCCGCCCGCGGGCGACTGGTCCTTCATCATGCGGAACGCCGCGCTCGCGCAGAGGAACATCCCGTCGAGGTTCACCGCCACGACCGAGCGCCATTGCTGCCAGGTCAGGTTCTCGAACGGCGTGCCCGGGACATTTGTGCCGGCGTTGTTGAACAGCAGGTCGAGGCGCCCGAACTCGCCCTTGAGCGCCCCGAAGGCCGCCTCCACCGCGGCGGGATCCGCGACATCGGTGGGCAGGACGAGCGTCCGCGCGCCGCCGCACAGCCCCGCGGTCTCCTCCAGCGCGTCGCGCCGGCGTCCGACCAGCGCGACCGCCCAGCCCGCCTCCGCCAGCGCGACCGCCGCGGCGCGGCCGACGCCCGACCCCGCGCCCGTCACCAGCGCGTACCTCGTCATGGACCTTCCCCCGTCGCCTTGCCTCGTCGCGCCAGGGTGCCGCCCGGACCCGGCCCTGTCCAGGCAGCCCGGATGACAGTCACGGTAACGCCCCGGTCACGCGCCCGGCCTTGCGGCGCGGACCGTTCCAATGGGATAGCGATCACGCATCCGGGACCCATCGACTCCGATGAGCATCCACGCCGCGCTCACCCACCGCACGCGCTACGACTACGACCGGCTGGTGGGGCTCTCGCCCCAGCTCATACGGCTGCGCCCGGCGCCGCACAGCCGCACGCCGGTCCTGTCCTATTCGCTGAACATCTCGCCCAAACCGCACTTCCTGAACTGGGTGCAGGACCCGCAAGGCAATTTCTGCGCCCGCGTGGTCTTCCCCGAGCGGGTGCGCTTCTTCGAGGTCACGGTGGACCTCGTCGCCGACATGGCGACGATCAACCCCTTCGACTTCTTCGTGGAGCCCCAGGCCGAGGCTTTCCCCTTCGCCTACGACCCGGTGCTGGCCGAGGAGCTCGCGCCCTTCCGCCGCGTGACTGCGCCCGGCCCGCTGCTGGCGCGCTACCTCGGGGACGTCCCGCGCGCGGCGCCGAACACCGTCAACTTCCTCGTGGACCTGAACCGCCAGCTCGCCGCCGAGATCGGCTACATCGTCCGCATGGAGCCCGGCGTCTGGGCGCCGGAGAAGGTGCTTGCGGAGCGCCGCGGCTCCTGCCGCGATTCCGGCTGGCTGCTCGTCAACATCCTGCGCCATCTCGGCTTCGCGGCACGCTTCGTCTCCGGCTACCTCATCCAGCTCGTCCCGGACGTGAAGCCGGTCGACGGGCCCGCCGGCCCGCCCGCCGACTTCACCGACCTGCATGCCTGGTGCGAGGTCTATGTGCCTGGCGCCGGCTGGATCGGCCTCGACCCCACCTCCGGCCTGCTGGCGGGCGAGGGCCACATCCCGCTCGCCGCGACGCCCGAGCCTGCCTCGGCCGCCCCGATCACCGGCGGTGTCGACGAATGCGAGACGGAGTTCTCCTTCACGATGCAGGTCACGCGGGTCGCTGAGACGCCGCGCGTCACCAAGCCCTACACCGAGGCGCAGTGGAGCGCCGTGCAGGCGATGGGCGTGGCGGTGGACGAGGCGCTCGCGCGCGGGAACGTCCGCATGACGATCGGCGGGGAGCCGACCTTCGTCGCCGAGACCGACCGCGACGCGCCCGAGTGGAGCACCGACGCGCTCGGCCCGACCAAGCGCCGCTACGCCGGCCGGCTGCTGCGGCGCCTGCAGCCGCTCTGGGCGCCAGGTGCGGCGCTGACCTATTCGCAGGGCAAGTGGTATCCGGGCGAGCAGCTGCCGCGCTGGGCGCTCTATTGCCACTGGCGCGCCGATGGGGAGCCGGTCTGGACTGACCCTGCGCTGCTCGCCTCCGACGACGACAAGGACGACGCGACCGCGCGCGACGCCGCGGAATTCGCGACGCTGCTCGCCGGAACGCTCGGCCTCGACCCCAGGCTCCGCATCTCGGCGCATGAGGACACCCATTACTATCTCTGGCGCGAAGGAAGGCTGCCGGCGAACGTCCTCGCGGAAGGCGCGAAGCTGCGCGACCCGATGGAGCGCGCGCGGCTCCGCCGCGTCTTCGGCGGGGGCCTCGCAGCCGAGGTCGGCTCCGTCCTGCCGCTGCGCCGCGCCGGGACCGGCGAAGCCCGCGCCTGGGAGAGCGGCCGCTGGGCCTTCCGCGACGGCGAGCTGTTCCTCATTCCCGGCGACAGCCCACTCGGTTTCCGCCTGCCGCTCGACAGCCTCCCCTGGGCCTCCGAGGCCACGATCGAGGCCGAGCCCGAGCGCGATCCCTTCGCCCGGCGCGAGCCGCTGCGTCCCCGTCGCGACCACCCCGACGGCCGCGCGCGCGTCGTCGAGATGCCCGTGCCGGAGCCGGGGCGGGAGGAGCCGGGCGTGGTGCGCACCGCGCTCTGCGTCGAGCCGCGCAACGGACTCCTGCACGTCTTCCTGCCGCCGCTCGCCCTGGCCGAGGACTGGCTCGACCTCGTCGCCGCGATCGAGGCGACGGCGCGCGCGACCGGCCGCAAGGTCTTCCTCGAAGGCTACCTCGCGCCGACCGACCCGCGCCTGCTGCACTTCTCGGTGACACCCGACCCTGGCGTGATCGAGGTGAACGTCCATCCCGCCTCGTCCTGGGACGAGCTGACGGAGCGCACCACGACGCTCTACGAGGAAGCGCGCCAGGTCGGACTGGCCGCGGAGAAGTTCGCCCTCGACGGCAAGCATGTCGGCACCGGCGGTGGCAACCACATGGTGATGGGCGCGGCCGAGCCCGCCGACAGCCCCTTCCTGCGCCGCCCCGACCTGCTGCGCTCGCTCGTCGGCTTCTGGCACAACCACCCGTCGCTCTCGTATCTCTTCAGCGGCGTCTTCATCGGCCCGACCAGCCAGCACCCGCGCGTGGACGAGGCACGCACCGACGCGGTCTATGAGCTGGAGACCGCCTTCGCGCAGGTCCCGGCCCCCGGTGCGGACGTGCCGCCCTGGCTCGTGGACCGCATCTTCCGCAACGTGCTGGTGGACATGACGGGCAACACCCACCGCACGGAATTCTGCATCGACAAGCTCTACGACCCCTCCGGCCCCGGCGGCCGGCGTGGGCTCGTCGAGGTGCGTGGCTTCGAGATGCCGCCGCATGCGCGCATGTCGCTCGTACAGCAGCTCCTGCTCCGCGCCCTCGTTGCCGGCTTCTGGGAGCGGCCCTATGAGCGGCGGCTGATCCACTGGGGCACGCGGCTCAGCGACGATTTCATGCTGCCGCATCACGTCGCGCAGGATTTCTCCGAGGTGCTGGAGGAGCTGCGCGGCTTAGGCTTCGGCTTCGACCCCGCCTGGTTCGCCCCGCATCTCGAATTTCGCTTCCCGCGCATCGGCGGCATCGCGGTGCGCGACATGGAGCTCGAGCTTCGCGCGGCGCTCGAGCCCTGGCATGTGCTGGGAGAGGAGATCGGCGGCGGCGGCACCACCCGCTACGTGGACAGCAGCGTCGAGCGCGTGCAGGCCCGCGTGACGGGCTGGACGCCGGAGCGCTTCGTCCTCGCCTGCAACGGCGCCGAGGTGCCGCTCGCGCCGACCGGCACCGCGGGCGAATACGTCGCCGGCGTGCGCTTCAAGGCCTGGGACCCGGCCTCCGCCCTGCATCCGACGATCCGCGCGCAATCGCCCCTCGTCTTCGACATCTGGGACAGCTGGACCGGTCGCAGCCTCGGCGGCGCGACGCATCACGCCGCGCATCCGGGCGGGCGCAACTACCAGACCTTCCCGGTCAATGCGAACGAGGCCGAGGCGCGCCGCATGGCCCGCTTCTTCCCCTTCGGTCACACGCCCGGCCCGATGCCGGCGCCACGCGCCGTCCCCTCGCGCCAGCACCCACGCACGCTCGATCTGCGCCGCGCCGTGACGCGCGATCGTGGATCCGTCGTCTGACCGACCACCCGGCGCAGGCGGACGCCCCGCAGCTGGACGAGATGGTGGACGGGGGGGGGCGTATCCGCCCCGCCTGGCGTCCGCTGCTCGGCGCCTTCTCCGCCCTCGGCTACGCCGCGCTCGCAGAGCGCGCGAAGCGTCTCGACCGCGCCTTCGACGAGGAAAGCGTCGCGACGGTGCTGGAAGGCGCGGGCGACAGCCGCCGGCCCTGGCGCTGCGATCCCGTCCCGCTGATCGTCCCGGCCGCCGACTTCGCGGGGCTGGAGGATGGCCTCGCCCAGCGCGCCCGCCTGCTCGCCGCGCTGCTCGACGACATCTATGGCGGCCAGGCGCTGCTGCGGGACGGCACGGTCCCGGCGCAGCTCGTCTTCGGCAACCCGCACTGGCTCCGCCCCTGCAGCGCGCCCGCCGCGCAGCCCTTCCCTCGCATGACCTTCTATGCCGCGGACCTGCTGCGCGGGCCGGACGGGCGCTGGCGCGTGCTCGCCGACCGCTGCGGCGGCGCCAACGGCGTCGGCTTCGCCGCCGAGAACCGCACGCTGCTCGGCCGCATCCTGCCCGAGGCCTTCCGCGCGCTGCAGGTCCGCACCATCCGGCCCTTCTTCGACACTTGGCTCGGCGCCCTGCAGGCGCTGGCGCCGGATGGCGTGGACAACCCCCGCATCGCGCTCCTGACCGCCGGTGCCCGGCAGGAGACCTGGCTCGAGCACCTCTTCCTCTCGCGTGAGCTCGGGCTTGAGCTGGTGGAGGCCGGCGACCTGACCGTCCGCGGCGGCGAGGTGTTCCTCAAGACGCTGCGCGGCCTGCGGCGTGTCGACGTCATCCTCCGCCGCACGAAAGGCGAGGAGTCTGACCCGCTCGAATTCCAGCACGGCGCCGGCGTGCCGGGCCTGATGGGCGCCTTGCGGCAGGGCGCGGCGCGCCTGGTCAACTCGCCCGGCTCCATGGCCGCGGAGGCGCCGGGGCTGTCGCCCTATCTTCCCGCCGCCGCGCGGCGCCTGCTCGGCGAGGAGCTTCGCCTGCCGCAGGTCGAGACGCTCTGGCTCGGCGATCCCGCGATGCGTGAGCGCGTCCGCGCTTCCCCCGACGCCTGGCGGCTGCGCTCCGCCTTCGACCCGGGCGCGCCCCTGCCGCTCGGCGCGCTGGAGGCCTTCGCCGGCCCCGCCGCGGCCGCACCGTGGCGGCTCGCCGCCACGCGCCCGATGCCGCCCTCCGCGGCACCCTGCCTCGTGGGCGAGAGGCTCTCGCCCGCCCCCGTGCTGCTGCGCGTCTTCCTCGCCTGCGACGCCGGCGGCACCTGGCGCGCCATGCCCGGCGGGCTCGCGCATGTGCTGCCTGGAGATGCAGGGCAGGACGTCGCCGGCCCGCCGACCCGCCGAGGCGCGGCCAAGGATGTCTGGGTCCTGGCGGAGGACACCTCTGACATCGTCGGGCCGCCGCCGTCGCGCGCCGCCGCGCTACGCATCCGGCGTTCTTCGGGCGAGCTGCCGAGCCGGGTGGCCGACGAGCTCTACTGGCTCGGCCGACACATCGAGCGGCTGGAAGCCGCCGCGCGGCTGACGCGCGCCCTGGCGCAGCGCCTGCTCCGCGGCGCGGCGCTGCCGCGCGAGGTGGCCGAGACACGCGCCCTCGCGCGCTGCCTGCAGGCGGCGGGGCTGCTCGATGCGCAATCCGCGGCGAGCCCGCCCGATGGCGGGCTGCTGCCGCGCGCGCTCGCCGCGGCCGCGGGCCCGGGCGGCGCGCTGCCTGCGCTGATCGAGGCGGTGGAGCGCCCGCAGGCGGCCGTGCGCGACAGGCTGACGCATGACATGTGGGCGGCCTTCGCGCGGCTCGGGCATGAGGGCCGCGCCAGGCTTGCCGCCAGCGCCGCGGGGCTTGATCCGCTGGCCGATGCGGCGACCGCGATCATCCGCATCTGCACCAACCTCTCTGGCCTCGCGGCGGAGAACATGGTGCGCGGCGGTGCCTGGATGTTCCTCGACCTCGGTCGGCGCATCGAGCGCGCGCAGGTCACCGCCCGCAATGTCGGCCACGCCCTGTCCGAGCCGCCTTCCCGCATCGAGGCCGGGCTCCGACTTGCGCTCGAGCTCTGCGATTCCACCCTGACCTACCGCGCCCGCTACCTCGGCGCGGTGCAGCCGGCGACGGTGCTCGACCTCGTGCTCGCCGACCCCGGCAACCCGCGTGCCCTCGGCTTCCAGCTCGCCGCCGTGGCCGAGCGCTTGGCCGAGCTCGGCGAGGCCGAAGACCGCCTCGCTGCCACCGCCGCGGCCCTGGCGACCCGGCCGCAGGCGCTGGTGGACGAGGTCCTGCTGGCGCCGGATCGCGACGGCGCGGCCGCCGGGCTGCCCGACGCTCTCTTCGCGCTGGAGGCCGAGATCGGCGCGCTGTCGGATGCGGTGGCGCGTCGCTACGTCAGCCACGTCCGCGCCCGCGTGCTCGGCGAGGACGAGCCGGAGACGGCGGCGTGACGCGCTACGCGCTGCGCCACGCGACGCGCTACCGCTATGCGGAGCCGGTGGACCTCGCGACGCACATGCTGCACCTGACGCCGCGCCGCGTGCCGGGCCAGTTCGTCGAGACCGCGTCCATCGGCGTCGCGCCGATGCCGATGCACCGCGTCGAGGGCAGCGACCACTACGGCAACGGCGTGACCTGGCTCTCGATCGAGGCGCCGCACAGCTCTCTCGAGGTCGTGCTCGACGCCGTCGTGGACGTCGCCTTCCTGCCGCCGCCGGAGGCAGCCGCGACGCCGCCCTGGGAGGAGGTGCGCGACGCCGCTCTGCGGCCCGAGGCTTGGGACGCGACCGACTTCGCCTTGCCGAGCCCGCTCGTGCCCGCCGAGCCCGGCGCAGGCGCCTATGTCGCCGCGAGCTTTCCGCCCGGTCGCCCGGTGCTGGCGGGGCTGCTCGACCTGATCGCGCGCATCCGGCGCGACTTCGCATTCAAGCCGGGCGTGACCACGGTCTCGACGCCCGTCGGGCAGGTGCTGAGCCTGCGCGCCGGCGTGTGCCAGGACTTTGCGCATCTGATGATCGCCGGGCTGCGCGCGCTCGGCCTGCCGGCTCGCTACTGCTCGGGCTATGTCCGCACCCGCCCGCCGCCCGGCCAGGCGCGCCGCCAGGGCGCCGACCAGAGCCATGCCTGGGTCGGCTGCTGGCTCGGCCCCGATCTCGGCTGGGTGGATCTCGACCCAACCAACAACCTGGTCGTGCATGACGAGCATGTGCTGCTCGGCTGGGGCCGGGACTTCGCCGATGTCAGCCCGGTGACGGGCATCCTGCTGGGCGGCGGCCGGCAGGTGCTCGAGGTCAGCGTGGATTTGGTGGAGGTTTGAGCCTCGCTCAGCTGTCCACGACGATGTTCTGGTTGCGTGCGAGGTCGCGGAAGGTCGTGATCTCGCGCGCGATCAGCGCGGCGAAGCTCTCCGGCGTCGTCTCGCGCGGCATCTCCAGGAATTGCTGGCGGTAGCGCTCCTGCGTCTCGGCGCTGCGCAGAAAGCCCTGCGTCTCCGCCGCGAGCCGCGCGAGCATCGGCGCCGGGGTGCCGGCCGGCGCGGCGAGCCCGTGCCAGGAGGCGAGCTCGACGCCCGGGAAGGTCTCGTTCAGCGCGGGCAGGTCGGGATAGCTCGGCATCCGCGCGGGCGCGGTGGTGGCGAGAGCGCGGATGCGTCCCTCGCGGATCAGCGCGGCCGTTGTCGCCGCGACGTCCAGCGAGCAATCCACCGTGCCGGCCAGCAGCGCCTGCAGCAGCGGCCCGCCGCCCGCGAAGGGCACATGCGTCATGCGGATGCTTGCGCGCGCCATGAAAAGCTCCATGCCGAGATGCAGCGAGGAGCCCACGCCGGAGGAGCCGAAATTGATCGCCTCCGGCCGTGCGCGCGCCGCCGCGACGAGATCGGCGACGCTGTTCACCCCCGGCAGCTTCTGCGGGTTGACCAGCAGCAGCGACGGCGTGACGGCCAGGTTCGCGACCGGCGCGAAATCCTCGAGCGGCCGGTAGGGCAGGGGTTGCCGCCGCACCGCCGGCACGATGGCATTGGCCGCGATGTTGATCAGCCCGATCGTGTAGCCGTCCGGCGTGCTCTTCGCGAGCGCGTCCACCCCGATCGTGCTGCCCGCGCCGCCGCGGTTCTCCACCACCACGCCCTGGCCCAGCGCGCCGCCGAGATGCGCCGCCAGCATGCGCCCGACGAGGTCGGCTGCGCCGCCGGGCGGGAAGGGCACGATCAAGCGAAGCGGCCGCGTCGGCCAGGCCTGCGCGCGGGCGAGGCGTGGTGCGGCGGCGGAGATCAGGCCGGCGGCGAGCAGGACGCGGCGGGTGGTCATGGCATTTCTCCCTGGCCTCGGCTTGCGGTCGCCGGGTCCTTGCGGCGAAGTGTGCGCCACGCCGCGCGCGGGTCAACGGGGAGGAACGACATGAGGCCGACGATCCGCGGGGTCTTCCCGGTTCTGCCGACGCCCTTCGCCCCGGACGGCGCGCCCGACCGCGCCGCCTTCCTGCGCCTGGCGGAGTTCGCCCTCGAGGCCGGCGTGGACGGCGTCGTCTTTCCCGGCATGGCGAGCGAGGTTGAGACGCTGACCGCCGCCGAGCGCGCGGAGATGGTCGCCGCCCTCGGCGCGCATCTCGGCGGCCGCACCACCTTCGTTGTCGGGGCGAGCCACGCCGACCCCCTGGAAGCCGCCGCCCGCGCGCGAGAGGGCCAGGCAGCCGGCGCGGTCGCTGCGATGATCATGGCTCCGCCCGGTTGCGGGGCGGAGGTCGCGAAGCACGTCGCCTTCTACCTTGCGGTCGCGGAGGCCGCGCCCGGCATCGCGATCATGCTGCAGAACGCGCCCGCCCCGAACGGCGCCGGCCTGCCGCCGGAGGCGGTGGCCGCTATCGCCGCGGAGGTGCCCGCGATCCGCTGGGTGAAGGAGGAGACGCTGCCCTGCGGCCAGCACGTCACCCGCATCCTCAATGCCGCGAAGGGGCTGGACGGCGTGATGGGCGGTGCCGGCGCGCGCTTCGTGCTGGACGAACTCGCCCGCGGCGCCTGCGGGACCATGCCGGCGCTGGAGCTGGCCGACGCGCATGTCGCGCTGTGGCGCGCCTGGGGGCGCGGGGACCGAGCGGAGGCCCGGCGCATCTACACCCTGACCCTGCCGCTGCTCGCCTTCCAGATGACCTTCCGCGTGCACGCGACGAAGGAGGTGCTGCGCCGCCGCGGTCTGCTGGAGCACACCTTGGCGCGCGCCGCCGGTCCGAAGCTCGACGCCGGCGACATGACGGAGATCGGCGAGCTGCTCGCCACCGCGGCCCCGGCGCTGACCCTGCATCCCGTGCGATGAGCGACCGCATCGAGAAAGTCACGGCCTATGTCGCGGAGATCCCGCGCGAGACGCCCTATCTCGGCCCGCTGCGCGAGGGCGAGGCGGTCAATCGGCGCGGCTATGTCGTGCGCCGCGGCAACCGCACGCTGTACCCGACCGCGGACCGCTCCGTCGTGCTGCGCATCGACACGGAAGCCGGGCTGACCGGGTGGGGCGAGACCTACGGCATCGTCGCCCCCGAGGCCGTCCGCGCCATCGTCGACGACGTGCTCGCCCCCGTGCTGGAAGGCCGCGACCCCTCTGCACCCGCGGTGATCCACGAGGATCTCTACGACCTCATGCGCGTGCGCGGCTTCTTCGGCGGCTTCTACCTCGACAGCCTCGCCGCGGTCGACATTGCGCTCTGGGACCTGCTCGGGAAGCGACTGGGCGTGCCGGTCTCGACACTGCTCGGCGGGCGGCGGCACGAGCGCATCGCGGCCTATGTCTCCGGCCTGCCCCGCGCGACGCTGGATGATCGCGTGGCCTTCGCGCGCGACTGGCAGGGCAGGGGCTTCCGCGGCTTCAAATTCGCCGCCGTCGTCGCCGATGGCGGCGCCGAGGCCGAGATCACGGCGCTGCGCGAGGGCCTCGGCCCGGAGGCCGAGATCATGGCCGACCTGCATTGGCGCCACACCGCGCCCGAGGCGATCAACCTGATCCGCCGCCTGGAGCGCCACGGACTCGCCTTCGCCGAGGCGCCCTGCGCGCCGGAGGACATCGAAGGTATCGCGCAGGTCGCGCGCGCCGTCGGCGTGCCGGTTGCGCTCGGCGAGGAGCTGCGCACCGTCTTCGAATGGCAGCCGCGCCTCGCGGCGCGCGCCTTCGGCATCGGCCAGCCCGAGATGGGCCGCACCGGCATCACGGAGTTCGTGCGCATCGGCGCGCTGCTGCACGCGAACCACCTGGCCGTCATGCCGCATGCGACGATTGGCGTCGGCCTGTTCCACGCCGCCAGCCTGCAGGCCAGCAGCACGTTGCAGCGTCTGCCCTGGCACGAATACCAGCACAGCATCTTCGAGCCGAATCTGCGCCTGACGCAGCCGACTGGTACGCGCCACATGGGCTGTGCGGCGGGCTTCTATACGCTGCCGGACGGGCCCGGCCTGGGCGTCGAGCCGTCCGACGAAATGCTGCGGCTGCTGGCCTGAAGGTCAGGCCGGCAGCACCTCCGCCGGATCGAAGATCTCGCCCGTCCCGCCATCGGTCAGGCCGAGGTCGGTCGGATGCGGCCCGGCATTGCAGGCGAGTGAGAGACCGGTCAGGCCGCGGAAGATGCGGAAGGGCTGCTGCCACTCGATCACCTGGTCGGCCGCCGCGCGCAGCCGCGCAAAATTCGCAGCCGTGACCTCGGGCGGCGTCTCGGCCAGCAGGCCCGCGATGGGCAGCGGCAGCAGTGCGACCACCTTGCCGTCCCGCGCCACCGCCATGCCGCCGCCGCAGGCGATCAGCGCATTGGCGGCGGCCTGCATGTCGGCCGGGTCTCGGCCCAGCACCAGCAGGTTGTGGCTGTCATGACTGATCGTGGTCGCGATGGCGCCGCGCGGCGCGCCCCAGCCATCGGTGATGCAGGTCTGCGGCCTCGCCTCGGTGCGGCCGTGCCGGTGGATGATGGTGATGCAGGCATGGCCGGGCGGCAGCACGGCGAAGCCGTTCCGCACCGCGACTTCCACCCGGCCCCACTTGCCGAAGCGCGCGCCCACGATCTTGCGCAGCCTGGCGCGGCCGTCGCCGACGCCGTTCGCGCGCGGCATGAAGGCCTCGATCGGCTGCGGCGCGAGCTTCACCGTGCCGCGCGGCCCCTCCGTGCGCCGCGGCGGTGTCAGCAGCTTGCCGTCCCGTGCGACCAGCCGCCCGGCCGTATGGACGCGCTCCACCGCGACCGATGTCAGTTCGGTCAGCACCACGATATCGGCCTGCCGTCCCGCCGCGATCAGCCCGAGGTCGTCGCGCTTCAGCCGCATCGCCGCGTGCAGCGTCGCGAGCCGGATGGCGGCGATCGGGCTGACGCCGCGCGCGATGACGCGAGCGATGGTGTCGCGCAGCCCGCCCTTCGCCATCAGCTCGTCGGGGAAGATGTCGTCCGTGCAGAGCACGAGGTTGGGCGGCAGCATCGGCAGCGCGGCCAGCGCCGTCAGCGCCCCAGGCAGCACGTAGTCGTGGCTGCCGCGCAGCTCCACGGTCAGCCCGGCCTGCAGCTTCTGCAGGAAGTCGCCGGCGTCCACGATCTCGTGGTCGGAGGTGACGCCGGCGGCGGCATAGGCCTGCAGGTCGGCATCCCGCAGGCCGCGCGCATGGCCGTTGACGTTCTTCCCGCTCGCGAGACCCGCGCCGACGATGCCCGTCATGTGCGGCGTGCCGCGCAGCACGCCGGGCATGTCCATCACCTCCGCGACACCCGAGACCTCGGGCCAGGACAGCATCTCCGCCATCTCCGCCGCGCCGAACTCGGCACCCGCCACCTCGAGCCCCGGCGCGGAGGGCACGCAGGACGGCGCGGCGATCAGGCTGCGCAGCGGCAGGTCGCGGCTCGCCTCGATCGCCCAGCGCACGCCGGGCAGGCCCAGCACGTTGGCCAGCTCATGCGGGTCCCAGACGCAGGTGGTGGTGCCCGCCGGCACGACGGTCGCGGCATAGTCCGCCGGCGCCATCAGGCTGCTCTCGTAGTGCAGGTGGCTGTCGATGAACCCGGGCGCGAGGAAGCGACCCGACAGGTCGTCCACCGCCGCCGCATCCTCCCGCGTGCCGGGCGGATGGACGGAGGCGATCAGCGGCCCGACGATGCCGACATCCGCGGCGCGCAGCTGCCCCGTCGCGACATCAACCACCGTCCCGCCGGCCAGCAGCAGGTCGAAGGGCGCCGAGCCGCGCGCGGCCTGGATCGCGCGGGCGCGGACCGCGGGATCGACGGGATCGTTCACCGCGGCGCTCGCCCGGCGCTGAAGGCCAGCGTCATCTCGTCGGTCCGCGCCTGGTAGGTGATGCCTCGCCGCATGGCCCAGGTGTTCACCTGGAAGTAGAGCGGGACCAGCGCCGTCTGGTCGCGCAGCGCCATGCGCGTCGCCTGCTGCGTCAGCGCGCGCCGCCTGTCGTCGTCGATGGTCGTCCGCGCCTGCTGGATCAGCGCATCGATCTCGCGGTTGCTGAAGCGCCCGCGATTGGCCGTGCCGAGGCCGAGCTGCGGATCCCAGGAATGGATCTGCGTCTCGAGCATCCCGAGCAGCTCGGGATTCGGCGAGAAGCCGGCCAGGTTCACCGAATAGCGCAGCTGCGCCGCCTCGCTGAGCCAGACCGCGCGCGTGCGTGTCTCCACCGTCGTCGTCAGGCCGAGCCGCGTCCACATCTGCGCGATCGCCTGCACAACCTGCTCGTCATTGACGAAGCGGTCGTTCGGCCCGTTGACCTGCACCGCGAAGCCCTGCGCGAAGCCGGCCTCCGCCATCAGCCGCCGCGCGGCCTCAAGGTCGAAGGGCGGCGGGGTCATGTCCGGCGAGGTCCCGAAATAGCCCGGCGGCCCGAGATCGCCCGCCGCCAGCGCCTGGCCCTGCAGCACGCGCGACACGATCGCCTCTCGGTTGATGGCGAGCGAGAGCGCGCGCCGCACCCGCGCGTCGCGCAGCGGGTTGGCGATTCGGCTGCCATCCTTGCCGCGCACATGCGGGCTGTCCTCGCGGTCGCTGTCGAGGGTCAGGAAGATCAGCCGGTTCGACGGGCTCTCCGCCACCGCGAAGCGCGCGGCTTCCGCGCGGAAGCGCGCCATGTGGTCGGGGGGCACGATCTCGATGAGGTCCACGTCGCCCGCCTGCAGCGCGGCGACGCGCGCGCCGGCATTGGCCACGGGTCGGAACTCGACCCGCGCGAAGGCCGGCGCGGTGCCGTGGAAGTTCGGGTTGCGCTCCATCACCACCGGGCTGCCCGGCTGCCAGGAGACGTGGCGGAACGGCCCGGTGCCGACCATGGCGCGGCCGGCATTGTAGTCGGGCGTCGTCGCACCCTCCCCATGCCGCTTAGAGACGATCATCACCAATGCCAGGAAGTTCGGCAGCAGCGGCGTGGGCTGGTGCGTGCGGATGCGGAGCGTCGTCGCATCCACCGCCTCGACGCTCGCGATAGGCCGCGTGGCGTAGCGGAAGCTGGACGGCGAATTGGGCACGTCGCCGGCGCGCGCGATGGTGAAGGCGATGTCCTCCGCCGTCACCGGCTGCCCGTCATGGAAGCGCGCGCGCGGGTCGAGCGTCACCTCCCAGGTCGTCTCGTCCACCACGCGCATGGCGGTGGCGATGGCGGGCCGCAGATCCTGGCGGTGGTCCTGTTCCATCAGCGGCTGGAAGACGTGGCGGCTGAAGGCGATGTTGGTGATGAGGCTGGCGAAATGCGGGTCGAGGCTGGTCGGCCCGGCCTCCACGCCAATGCGCAGATTGTCCTGTGCCGCCGCGCCGCGCGGCGCGCCGAGGAGGAACGCAGTGGGCGTCGCCAGCAGGGACGCGGCAAGCAGGGCGGCGCGCAGCGTCATGCGAGGTCCTTCGTCAATGGGCAGATGTCGTAGGGCGCGGAACCCTCGACCGGCACCCAGCCGGCCGGGTCGCGTGCGAAGATCGGGGTGGCGAAGACGGCGCGCACCGGCACCTCCTCTGGCCAGTCGTCCGTCCAGCGGTCGCCCTGCGCCATGGCGACGACAAGCGCCACCGGAACGATTGCCGCCGCCTCCAGCAGCACCAGCCCCGCGCGCGCCGAGGCTCCGGTCGAGATCACGTCGTCCACCAGCAGCACGCGCCGCCCCTCCAGCCGCGGCAGCAGCCGCGGGTCGAGCCAGAGCCGCCGCTCGGCGGGCGAGGTAATGGACTGCGCCGCGACGCTCAGCCGTTCCTCGTACCAGCGCTTGCGCGACCAGCCCGGCGCCACCCAGTTCGGATGGCCGAGCGCCCGCGCGATGGAAGGCGCGAAGACCTGCCCGAGTGCCGGGAGCCCGACGACCACCTCGGCCCCGAAGGGCCGCGCCAGTTGGGTCATCCAGGCCGAAAGGCGATCCACCACCTCGAAGCTCGCCTGGTTGGCGATCAGCCCGGCGACCGCCGTGTCGCCGAGGTCGCGCAGCGGCAGCTCCAGCGCCGAGCCGTCCGGCATCGGCGCGGCGTAGGTGCCGGTCCAGGCGCCGCGGGGAGAGGGACGCGCGGCGAAGGCTTGCCAGTGCTCCATCCGGTCCCGGCTGTGTGGGGCGGCGCAACGTGGCATGCTGGACGCCGTCCCCGCAACCGGACCCCCGATGCCGACCGCCGACGATCTCGCCGCCCTGCGTCCCGCGATGACCGCCTGGCGGCGCGACCTGCACCGCCACCCCGAACTCGGCTTCGAGGAGCGGCGGACCGCGGCCCTCGTGGCCGACACGCTGCGTGGCCTCGGCCTCGCGGTGACGGAGGGCATCGCGCGCACCGGTGTGGTGGGCACGCTGCGGGGACGCCCGGGCAACCGCGCCATCGCGCTGCGCGCCGACATGGATGCCCTCGCCATGACGGAGGCGACGGGCCTGTCCTACGCCTCCGCCACGCCCGGCCGGATGCATGCCTGCGGGCATGACGGGCACACCGCGATGCTGCTCGGCGCCGCGTCGTGGCTCGCTGCGCATCGCGACCGTTTCGCCGGCACCGTCCACCTCGTCTTCCAGCCGGCCGAGGAGTCGCTCGGCGGCGCGCGGGTGATGCTGGAGGAGGGGCTGCTCGACCGCTTCCCGGTGGAGGCGATCTATGGCCTGCACAACCTGCCGGGCCTGCCGCTCGGCACGGTCGCGGTGCCGAAGGGTCCGGTGCTGGCGAGCTCCGACACCTGGGAGGTGACCTTCCGCGGCGCCGGCACGCATGGCGCCAAGCCGCATCTCGGCACGGATGCGACGCTCGCCGCCGCCGCCTTCGTCACCGCGATGCAGTCCATCGCGTCGCGAGAGGTGGACCCGCTCGGCACCGCCGTGGTCAGCGTCGGGCACATCGCGGCCGGCGATGCCGCGGCACCCAATGTCATCCCCGCGGCGGTGTTGCTGAAGGGCACCGCCCGCGCGCTCGACGAGGCGGTGCGCACCCACATCGAGACGCGCATCGCGGCGATCGCCCACGCCGTCGCCGCGCTGCACCGCCTGCAGGCCGCGCCGCGCTACATCCGCCGCCTCGCACCCACCGTGAACCACACGCCGCAGGCCGAGGTGATGGTCCGTGCGGCGCAGGCCAGCGCCGGCGCGGCGCTCACCCGCGACGACCACCCGCCCATCACCGCCGGCGAGGATTTCTCCGAGTTCCTCGCCCGCATCCCCGGCGCCTATGCCTGGCTCGGCACCGGCGACCCCGCCCACCCCGAGGGCTGGCACCACAACCCGCATTTCGACTTCAACGACGCGGCACTCGCGCATGGCGCCGCCTTCTGGTGCAGCCTCGTCGAGACGGAGCTCGCATGACCCCGAAGCCGACCATCATCGACTGCGATCCCGGCACCGACGATGCCATCGCCTTGTGGCTCGCCCTCGCCTCGGCGGAGCTCGACGTGCGGCTGGTGACCGTCGCAGGTGGCAATGTCGGCCTCGCGCGCACATCGGCGAATGCGCGCGCCATCGTCGGGCAGACGGGCCGCGCCGTGCCGGTCGTCGCCGGCGCCGAACGGTCCCTGCTCGCCGATTTCCGCGCGGAGCCCGCGGTGCACGGCCAGGATGGCCTCGGCGGCGTGATCCTGCCCGAAGGCCCGCCCCTCGCGCCCGGCCTCGCCGCCGACGCGATCCGCACCGAGCTTCGCGCCGCCGCGCCGGCCTCCGTCACCGTCATCGGCCTCGGCCCGGTGACGAATCTGGCGCTGGCCTTCGCGACCGAGCCGGCACTCGCCGATCGTGTCGCCGAGATCGTCTTGATGTCCGGCGCCTGGACCGAGGGGAACATCACCCCCGCCGCTGAATTCAATGCCTGGAACGACCCAGAGGCGCTGGCCGTCCTGCTCAACCTCGGCCGGCCGCTCGCCATCGCGACGCTCGACCTCACCGCACAGGCCTTCGTCACGCCCGGCCTCGTCGCGCGCATGGCGGAACGGCCGGGCGGCGCCGCCTGGCGCGCCGCGCTCGACATCCTGCGCGCGCTCCCTGCCTCAAAGCGGTTCGGCGGCCGCGGCTTCCCGCTGCACGACCCTTGTGCCATCGCCTGGGCGATCGATCCCACGCTGTTCGGCGCGCGCCCGGCCTTCTGCGAGATGGAGCTGGCACAAGGCCCCTCGCGCGGCCGCACCGTCATCGACCGCTGGGGCCGCCTCGGCCGCCCCGCCAACCTCACCCTGCTGGAGACGCTCGACGCGGAACGCTTCTTCGCGCTGCTTGCGGAGCGGATAGCCCGGCTGCCCTGAGCCCCGGCCTCAGTCTGCCGCCTGCGTCGCGAGGCGCGGCGAAGCGGGAAGAAGCGGCAGCTCGGGTCGTGTCGCCGCCTCCAGGGCGGGCAGCGTGGCGCGGGCGATGTAGAGCACCTCGGCCAGCGCCTGCGCCGGATCACGGTCGTGCCGAAGCTCCTGCTGCAGCGCCTCGGTGGCGCGGGCAAGCCGCCTGGCGCCGAGGGTTCGCGCGGCCCCGAGCAGCCGATGGGCAAGAGTGCGCAGCCGCGCCGCGTCGCCCATCACCTCCGGCCCGGCGAGCGTCGCCACCACCGTGCGCAACTCGCTGGAGAAGGCCGCGATCACCGCATCCGCCGAAGCGCCCAGATCGCCGCCCAGCGCGGCGAGGGCGGCCGCGTCGAGCAGCACCGGCTCCGCCGCCGAGGGCGTCTCCGGCGGCTGGGGCACGCGGCTCCCGGCCGCGAGGCGCGAGATGGCGGCCAGCAGGGATTCCCGATCGATCGGCTTCGACAGGTGCCCGTCCATGCCGGCGGCCTGGCAGGCGGCGATCTGCTCCGGCAGCGCGGAAGCGGTGACGGCCAGCACGGGCACGCGACCGCGTCGGCCCGGCAGCATGCGGATCCGCCTTGTGGCGTCGAGCCCGTCCATGCCCGGCATCTGCACATCCATCAGGATCACGTCGTAATCCGCCTGCCCTGCGGCGGCGAGCGCCTCCGCGCCGTCGGAGGCGGCGTCCACGCGATGCCCGCCGGCGACGAGCATGGCGCGCGCCACCATCCGGTTGGCGGCCACGTCGTCCGCAACGAGCACGCGGAGCGATCGCGCGATCGCCCGCGACAGCGCGCCGCCGCCCGCCGGCGCCGCGACGGGGGGCGCGACCTCGCGCAACGGAAGCTCCACCCAGAACAGCGCGCCCGAGCGCTGCTCGCTGTCGCATCCGATCCGCCCGCCCATCAGCGTCGCGAGGCGCGCCGAGATGGCGAGGCCGAGGCCGGTGCCGGAGGTCTCCTCGCCCTGGTTCGGGAGCAGCTGCGAGAAGTCCTCGAACAGCAGGTGGCGCTTCTCCGGCGGGATGCCCGGACCGGTGTCCTCGACCTCGATCCGGATGCCGCGCGCGCCCGCCTTCAGCGGCATCACGCGCAGGTCGACGCGTCCGCCGGTCGGCGTGAACTTCACCGCGTTGGACAGCAGGTTGAGCAGCATCTGGCGCACCCGGGTCGCATCCGCCTCGACCGCCTTCGGCGTGCCAGGCGCGATGTCGAGCGCGAAGTGAATGGCCTTGCGTGCCACCTCCGGCGCAAGCAGCCCCGCGCAGCTGTCCATCAGCGGCCGCAGCTCGACGTGGCGCAGGTTGAGGTCGAGCTTGCCGGCCTCGATCTTCGACAGGTCGAGAAGCCCGTTCACCAGCTCGAGCAGGTGCCGCCCGGCCTCCTGCAGGGTGGAGACCTGCTCACGCTGGTCGGGCGTCAGCGCCGGGTCTCGCAGCAGCACCTGCGCGAAGCCGAGGATCCCGTTCAGCGGCGTGCGAAGCTCGTGCGACATGCGGGCGAGGAACTGGCTCTTCGCCTCGCCGGCGGCGCGCGCGGCGTCCCGTGCCGCGGCCAGCTCGTCCATTGTGCGCTTCAGCTGCGTGATGTCGGTGCGGATGCCGACCGTGCCGCCATCTGGGGTGGAGCGTTCGGTGATGAGCACCCAGCGCCCATCAGGCAGAAGGCGCTCGATCGGCGGGTTGTTCGAGTGACGCCAGTAGTCCATCGCGTCGATGAAGGCCTCGATGTCCGGCCCCGCCTGGAGGTACTGGCCGCGCCGCGCGCCCTCGCGCAGGATGTCGCGGAAATGCGCACCCGGATAGATGAAGGGCGCGGAGATCGCGTAGAAATCCTTGTAGCGCTGGTTGCAGGCGATCAGCCGGTCGTCGGGCCCGAACATGACGAAGCCATCCGACATGCTGTCGAGCGCGCTTTCCAGGCGCGCGCGCCAGGCCGCGCGCTCCTCCTCGACCTTTTCCCGCTGGTGCAGTCCGACGAGCAGCGCCGCGGCGAGCGCCATCACGAAGAGGGCGAAGCCGCCGGCGACCAGGAGGGCCCGGTCGCGATCGGTGATCCAGCCGAGAAGCGCCGTCTCGAGCCGGTAGGTCGTGACGATGGCGAGCGTCGGGTAGAGCGTCGGGCGCACCGAGGCCAGCACCAGCGAATCGTCGAAGCGACTGCGCGACAGCGGGCCGTCGGCGATGGCGGAGGCAGGGGGCGACAGTCCCTGGCCGATCCTGTCCTCGTCATGGGGCAGGGAGGCAAGCAGGGTGCCGTCGCTGCGCTCCAGCGTCACGCGGATGCCGGGCGCCTCGCCACCGACGGCCAGCAGCGCACTGATCACCGGCACAGGGACCTCCGCCACCGCGGTGAGCGGGCCGAGGCCGGGGATGACGATCGGGCGCGCGAAGAACAGCGCCCATTCGCCGGTCGCCGGGTTGCGAACGGGTCCACCGATCGCGACGCCGCCCGCTGTGGGGCCGGTCTCCACGAAGGCCGGCCCGAGCTCGATGGGCAGCCGCCGCCCCCGCGACACCCCGAGACCGGTCGCCAGCGGCGCCCCGTCCCGGCCGATGATCATCACGTCGCGGAAGGTGAAGTTCTGGTTGTTGAGCTCGCGCAGCACCCGGGCGGCCCCGGCGGCGTCCAGCCGGCCGTCGCGAACATAGGGCGCGACGATGGTGGGCAGGCCGGCCAGCATGGCGTCCACCTGCACGAAGTTCCGGTTGATCGACGCCTCGACGGCGCGCCCGATCCGATTGTTGGTCTCGATCGCCGCGTTCAGCGCCGCCTCGCGCGACCGGTCGAGGATCAGCCCGATCCCGACGATCTGCGCCAACAGGATGAGGAAAGTGGCCCCGACGACGGCCCAGCGGAGGCGGCGTGTGGCCTGCATCTCGCGCGTCAGTCGGCCTGCGCGCGGATGCCGAAGACCGGCGCGAGGTGGGCGTTCCACGCCTCCACGCAGTCAGGCCCGCAGCGCCCGACCCAGCGCGGCAGCACCACCTCGGTCAGCAGCCGACGGCGGCGCTCGGCATCGGCCGCCGAGAGCGGCACGATCGTCATGGCGCCCCGCCGCGCGAGCGGGCAGGCGGGCTGCCCGGCATTGCAGGCGAGCCCGTCGCCCGTCTCCCGCTCCGCGGCCTGCCAGATCTGCGCCTCGAGCTGCCCGATGCCTGCACGGAGCGCCGACTGGACGGGGGCCGGCAGCGACGCCCAGGACGCGGCGTTGGCGCCGAACACCGAAAGCCCCCAGCTCAGCGCCATGGTGTGGACATGCGTCGTCACCTCGAAAAGGCCGAGGGAATGCCCCGAAAGTGTCCCTGTGATGGCGCATTCGACCACGCCGGCCCGCACCGCCGGCACGATCTCGGCGAAGGGGATGACGACGGGCGTCCCGCCGAGAGCCTGGATCAGCTCCGCCTGGCCGACCGAGGAAGTGCGCACCCGCCGGCCCGCGAGGTCGCCAAGCCCCGAGAAGGGGCGCGCGCAGAACAGGACCTGCGCCGGGTGGGTGTAGACGCCGAGAAGCTCGATCCCGTAACGGTCCCGCAGCAGCTCGGTCAGCCGCGGCCGGAACGCGTCGGCAGTCCGCCGCAGCGTGACGATGTCGGGCGAGAGACCCGGCAGGTCCACCGCGTTGAGCTCCGGCTCCTCGGTCGCGGCGATGGGGAGGACCACCGTCCCGAACGGCACCACGCCGAGCCGCATCAGCTGCAGCATCTCCTGCCCACGGATGCCGCTGCGGTCAAAGGGTTGGATCTCCGCCGTGACCCGCCCCTCGGTCAATTCGGCGATGCGGCGACGCCAGAACGGCTCCTCGAAGCGGACATACTGGCTGACATCGGCCAGTCCGCCGATGACCTTCAGCCGGATCGCCTCCTCGGCACGGCCCGGAACCGGCGAGCCGACCGACGCGGCGAGCACTCCGCAGGCCAGGGCCGTCAGGAAGCGGCGGGCAGCGCGCATCATGGGCCTTTCCGATCGCGTCGCGGTCCAGTCCGGGCCGTTGCCGGCCGGCCAGGATCGCTTGGGGCGGGTCATACCAAGTTTCGGCACGTCTGCGGTACTCGTCTGGGGCGGGGCAGGATGGCCGAGCAAGCCTTGCGGTCCCGTTAGCCTCTGCGTTCCGCGTCGGCCTCCGACCGCTCCGGCCTTTCGCCCGGACGCGGCGAGAGGCCGTAGGGCCGCACCAGCGCCCAGAGATGCGGCGGCACCATGCTCCGCAGCCGCCGCGGCGCCTTGTGGCGGAGGAAGAGCACCGTCTCGGCCGCCTTCATCTCGACCCGGGCGCGGGCGAACTCCAGCCCGCGCGGCCCGACCCGCGGCATCAGCCAGCCGACCAGCGGCCGCAGGAAGCCCGGCATGCGCCGCAGCGGCAGGCCGCCCGCCGCGCGCTCGGTGTTCGCGATGAACCCCTTCACCGCGCCCGCCCGCCTGCCGGAGGAGGCAGGCGCGCCCGCCGCCAGCTCCGCGCCCAACAGCGCCACCAGCTCCTCGCCCCGCTCGTTGCGGACCAGCAGCCATTGCGCGCCGGTGCCGCCCATGTAGCCGACGGTCAGGTCCGCGAGCACGTTGGTGTAGTCCACGCAGGTCCGGCAGGTGAGCGGGAAGAAGTCGGCCGGCAGCCTGCTGATCGGCAATTGCAGGAAGGGAACGGTCCGCACCCGCCCATCAGCGTGGCGCAGCTCGACCCGGAAATCGGCGCGGAACTCGAGGTAGGTGATCGAGGACGGGTCCGGGTCCAGCAGGTCGAGGAACCGGTGGAACATCTCCGTCGTCGTGTTGTCCGAGCACGGCGTGCCGACGACGTACAGCCGCTCGAGCCCGAGCCGCGCCTCCACCGCGCGCAGGGCATGCACCTGGCAGGGGATGCCGATCACCGCGAGCCGGCGGTGGCCCGCCTGCGCCGCGGGCTCCAGCAGGGCGAGCAGGGGGGCGAAGCCCATCTTCATGCCGCGGCAGGCCGCCATGTCCTCGGCCCGCGTCACGATCACCGGCCGCGGCTTCCAGCGGTCCTCGGGGTCGGCGGCCATCGCCAGCACGGCGTCCACCGCCCTGGTCTCGAGCAGCCTTTCGCCGATCCGCGTCGCGATGCCGGTCCATTGCGCGCCCTCGCGCGGGTTGCCGAGGCTCGCGCGCAGCATCCGGCGGAAGGGGCCGAAATGCGTCTCGTCCGGGCGCGCCGGGTCGCGCGGGCGGCCATGCACGCGGGTCTCCAGCGCTTCGTAATCAGGTCGCAGGAACTGGCACGCCTGCCCGCAGGCCTTGGCGAGGGCGGTGCGCGACAGCCCGCAATCGGTGCAGAGCGCCCGGGGCAGGGGCGCGGCCAGGGGAGGTGTCCAGGGACCCTGCAGGGGTGGCCCGGCCACGAGATCGTGCGGCATTGGGCGGCAGGCTAGAGGCATCCCCGACCGGCTGTCACGCTTTCCTGACACCCACCCCAGGGAACGAGGCCGGGGTGAATCCAGGGAGACACGACATGGCTTCAATCCGCCGCGAGGGCTCGGCAACCTGGCACGGGGCCGGCAAGGACGGTGCGGGCACGCTCACGACGGGGTCTGGCACGCTGCGCGGCACGCCCTATTCTTTCCACGCCCGCTTCGAGGACGGCGCGGGCACCAACCCGGAGGAGCTGATCGCCGCCGCCCATGCCGGCTGCTTCTCCATGGCGCTCGCCTTCCAGCTCTCCGGCGCCGGCCACCCGCCGCAGGAGCTCGCGACCTCGGCGCGACTGACCATGGAGCAGGAGGGCGGCGGCTGGCGGATCGCGCGCATCGTGCTGACGCTGCGCGCCCGCGTGCCCGGGATCGACCGCGCGAAGTTCGACGAGCTGGCGCAGGCGGCGAAGGCCAACTGCCCCGTCAGCAAGGTGCTGAACGCGGATATCAGCCTCGACGCGACGCTGGAGGGGTAGCCCTCACCACCCGATCGCTGCGGGCAGCCAGGTGGCGAGGCCTGGAAAGGCGAAGACCAGCCAGACCGCCATCAGCTGCATCGCCACGAAGGGAATGACGCCGCGGTAGATGTCGCCGGTGGTCACCTCGGGCGGCGCCACCCCGCGCAGGAAGAACAGCGCCCAGCCGAAGGGCGGCGTGAGGAAGCTCGTCTGCAGCATCACGCAGATGAGGGTGGCCAGCCACACCGGGTCCACGCCGGCCGTGGCGAAGACCGGCAGGAAGATCGGCACCGCGATGTAGGAGATCTCGATCCATTCGAGGAAGAAGCCGAGCACGAAGACCAGCGCCAGCATGAACCAGATGTCGGCGGCGGTCCCGCCCGGGAGGAACTCGAACAGGTCGTGCACCATCTTTTCGCCGTTCAGCCCGCGGAAGGCCAGCGCGAAGACCTGCGCGCAGATCAGGATGAACATCATCATCGCGGTGATCCGCGCGGTGGTGCGCAGCGTCTCGACCACCAGCGCGGGCGTCAGGCGCCGCCCGAGCGCGCAGACCAGCAGCGCGCCGAGGCTGCCCATCGCCGCCGCCTCGGTCGGTGCTGCGATGCCGGCGATGATGGAGCCGAGCACCGCCATCACCAGCCCGAGCGGCGGCGCGATCACCCGGAACAGCTTCACTAGAAGCTGGCGCGTCGAGGTCAGCGCGCGTTCCTCGGCCGGCACGGCGGGCACCATGTCCGGCCGTACGATCCCGAGCACCAGGATCCAGGCGCAGTAGACCCCCGCCAGCATCAGCCCGGGGAAGACGGCCGCGGCGAAGAGCGTGCCGACCGACAGGTTCATGATGTCGGCGAGCAGGATCAGGATGAGCGAGGGCGGGATGATCTGCCCGAGCGTGCCCGACGCGCAGATCACGCCGCAGGCCAGCCCCTTGTCGTAGCCGCGCCGCAGCAGCGCGGGCAGGGTCAGCAGCCCGAGCGTGACGACGGTCGCGCCCACGATCCCCGTCGTCGCCCCCATCAGCACGCCGACGAAGACGATGCCGAGGCCGAGCCCCCCCCGCAGCGCGCCGGACAGCCGCCCCACCACCTCCATCAGGTCCTCCGCCAGCCGCGACTTCTCGAGCGCGACACCCATGAAGACGAAGAGCGGGATGGCGAGCAGCGAGTAGGAGGTGACGACGCCGAAGATGCGGTGCGGCAGCAGGTTGAACAGCATCGGCCCGAAGCCGAGCCAGCCGAAGACGAAGCCCGAGACGGCGAGCGTCAGCGCCACAGGCATGCCGATCATCAGCAGCCCGAAGAAGGCGACGAGCATCAGGATCGCGTAGATCTCGGTGATCGGCATCGTGTGTCCGGAAGGATCAGGCCGCGCGCGGCAAGGCGGGGACCACGCCGCGCTCAGCCGCGTGGAACGTCATGCCGCGCGCAGGCGCGCGGCCGCACGCAGGGTTTCCGCGCTGAACTGCGCCAGCAGCAACGCGAAGCCGATGGGGATGAAGGCCTTCAGCGCCCAGCGATACGGAATGCCGCCGGGATTGGGCGAGCCCTCGGCGTTGTTCCAGCTCACGCCGACATAGCGCCAGGCGAGCAGGATCACGAGGACCGACACAACGATGCCGCTGAAACCTGCGAGGAGGTCCACCAGCGCCTTGGCCCGTTCGGAGAAGCCGGCATAGAGCACGTCCACCCGCACATGCTCTCCATGCCGCAGCGCATAGGCCGCGCCGATCAGCGCGATCGGCGCCATCAGGTGCCATTCGAGCTCCTGCGCCCAGACGCTGCCGATCGAGAAGCCGTAGCGCAGCAGGACGTTCGCCGACATGACGACGACCAGCGCCGCCACCGCGGCGGCCGAGACCTGGCCGACGCGGTCCACCACGGCGTCGATCGCATCCGCAAGGCGCATGGCGGCCGAGCCCTCGACCGGCGCGGCTGCCGTCGTCACGCGCGGCGGATCCTGCTGTGGTAGGGCGCCTCGGAATACTCCGACCACGCGTCGAAGCGCGCCTTGTAAGCGGTGAAGCTCTCATGCACGCGGCGCGTCACCGGGTCGCGCGCGATGCCCTCCTCCAGCACCGTCGCTGTCTCGGCACGCAGGCGCTCGATCACCGGATCGGGCAGCGGCGCGGCGGTGACGCCCTGGTTGCGGATCAGGTCCTCCATCGCGTCGGCGTTGTTCTTCTGGCACCACGCCTCGGAGATCACGTTGCAGGCGGCGACCGCGTTCTCGACGATCGCCTTCAGGTCGTTCGGCAGGCGGTTCCAGGCGGCCTTGTTGATGATGAGCTCGGAGGCCGTCGCTGTCTCGTGCCAGCCGGTCGTGTGGTAGAACTTCGCCACGCGCTGCAGCCCGAGCTGGCGGTCGAGGAAGGGCCCGACGAACTCCGCCGCGTCGATCACGCCGCGCTCGAGCGCCGGGAAGATCTCGCCCGCGGGCAGCAGCCGGACATCGACGCCGAGCCGCTGGTAGACCCGGCCCGCAAGCCCTGGGATGCGCATCTTGAGGCCGCGCAGGTCCTCCACCCGCTCGACCGGCCGGCGGAACCAGCCGGTCATCTGGACGCCGGTGTTGCCGCAGAGGAAGGGGACGAGGTTGAAGCGGTCATAGACCTCGCGCCAGAGGTCGAGCCCGCCGCCGTCGTACATCCAGCCATTCAGCCCCTGGAAGTTCAGCCCGAAGGGCACGGCGGTGAAGTATTGCGCCGCGAAGGTCTTGCCGGTCCAGAAATAGGCGTTGGCATAGTTCATCTCGACGATGCCCTGCGAGACGGCATCGAACCCCTCCGCCGCCGGAATCAGCTCGCCCGCCCCGAAGAACTGGATGCGGATGCGGTTGTTCGACATGCGCTGGATGCGGTCGATGAGGTCGCGCGCGGAGCCCGGACCGGTCGAGTAGAAGGCCGCCTGCGGGCCGTAGAAGCTCGTCATGCGCCAGTTGAAGGTGGTCTGCGCGGTCGCCACGGCGGGCGCGGCCAGTGCCCCCGCCATGCCGCCGGCCGCGCCGGCGAGGATGTTACGTCGCTGCATGAGAAGCTCCCGGACAGGCGTTTGGCGCGTGGTCAGCAACTCGCGTGCCAGCACCGCGCCCGGTGGCGCTGTGTTGCGCCGGCCCCGTCTTCTGCGAAGCTTCGCGCCGCACTGCCCGCCGCTTGGGCAGAGGCTTGCGCCGCGCCGCAGGGGAACGACCGATGGCCCTCGTACCGACCTTCGCCACGCCGCCCGGCTTCCTCGGCCTGCCGCTCCGCGAGCACGGCGCGATTTCCGTCGCCGGCATCCCGCTCGACCTCGGCACCACCAACCGCGCCGGCGCGCGGGAAGGGCCGGCGGCGATCCGTCGCGCCTCGCGCATGCTGGTGGACGGCGCGCACCCGGCCACGCGCGTCGATCCGAAGGCGCTGCCACTCGCCGATGTCGGCGACTTCGCCCTGGCGCTCGGCGACCTCTCCGCCAGCCTCGAGCTGATCGAGCGCCAGGCGGCCGACCACGCGCACCTCGTCGCCCTCGGCGGGGAGCACGGGATCACGCTCCCGCTGCTGCGCGCGCTGGCGCGCCGCGTCGGCGGGCCGCTCGCGCTGGTGCATTTCGACGCGCATCTCGACACCTGGCCGGAGAGCTTCGGCCAGCGCTTCTCGCACGGGCAGCCCTTCTTCCACGCGCTGGAGGAGGGGCTGGTGGACCCGAAGCGGATGATCCAGATCGGCATCCGCTCCCCGGTCGAGCCGGAGATCACCGACTGGACGCGGGGCAGGGGGGTGACGGTGGTCTCCGCCATCGAGGCGCACGAAGCCGGCCCCGCCGCCGTCGCCGCGCGCATCCGGGAGGTGGTGGGCGACGCGCCGGCCTATCTCTCCTTCGACATCGACGCCCTCGATCCCGCCTTCGCGCCCGGCACCGGGACGCCGGAGGCCGGCGGCTTCGCCACCTGGCAGGTGCAGGCGATCCTCCGCCGGATCGGCGGGCTCGACTTCCGCGGCATGGACGTCGTCGAGGTCTGCCCGCCCTTCGACATGGCGGAGATCACCGCGCTGGCGGCCGCGACGGTGGCCTGGGAGTATCTCTGCCGGGCGGGATAGGGCGGGCCGGAACCGTTCCGGCGTTCCGCGTCTGGCGCAAGCCGCCATGCCGGCGGATCATGGGAATGGCCGAAAACCCCCTTGCACTTCAGGGAAGGTGCCGCTATTTCTCCGGGCGTCGCGCGGACCTTGCCCGCGCGGCGCAGTTCCGACGCCAGCGCACGTGCCGCGAGGCCCCGGCAGACAGGGGCCACAAGCAACGACGGGACGCGTCTCTTGTCCGATCCGGCCACCCATGGGCCGGGAGTTCGAGGGAGCCACCTGTGTCGCCTGATCGCCGCGGCGCGAGATCCACTCGCGACCCAGCCAGCGCCTGAGGCCCCAACCCGCGCCCAGGGCCGAACCCCGAGAGGGGCGAGCCCCTGCGCGCGGCGCCGGGCCCTCGCGCGGCGCTCCGACCGCGTCCTGCCCTTCGGGGAATGCCGCGCGCGGAGGGCCGCGACAGGCCGCCTGATGGCTCCCTCCTTCCCCGCCGCCGCGCTGCCGCTTCCCCTCGGCGCGCGGCGGCGGGGCGTCCCCCACGCGCCCTGCTTCGGAACCCCTGCGATGACCGACCTCCGCTTCCGCGGCGCGCTGTCGCCGCTCCGCCGCCCCACCGGGACCGTCGCGCTGCCCCGCAGCGTGGACGCGCTCGTCGCGCATCTGCGCCCCGAGGAGCCGCTGCACTGCCTGCGTCCCGCCGTCATCGCGGGCGCGGCGCGGAGCTTCCTCGCCGCCTTCCCGGGCGAGGTGCTCTACGCCGTGAAGTGCAACCCGGAGCCCGCCGTGCTGCGCGCGCTCTGGCAGGGCGGCGTGCGGCGCTTCGACTGCGCGTCGATCGGCGAGGTGCGGCTGGTGCGCAGCATGTTCGCGGAAGCCTCCATCCACTTCATGCATCCCGTGAAGCCCCGCGGCGCGATCCGCGAGTCCTGGGCGCGGCACGGCGTGCGCGACTTCGTGCTCGACAGCGCGGAGGAACTCGCGAAGATCCTGCAGGAGACCGCGGGCGATCCCGGCCTCGGCCTGATCGTGCGGCTCGCCCTGCCGAAGGGCGGCGCCATGTACGACCTCTCCGGCAAGTTCGGGGCCGCGCATGACGACGCGGTCGCGCTGCTGCGCGCGGCGCGCCCGCATGCGACGCGGCTCGGCGTCAGCTTCCATGTCGGCTCGCAATGCATGGAGCCGGCGGCCTATGCCCGCGCGGTCGCGCTGGCGGCAGCCGTGATCCGCGAGGCGGGCGTGGCGGTCGAGGTGCTGGACGTGGGCGGCGGCTACCCGGTCGCCTATCCGGACATCACCCCGCCGCCGCTCACCGCCTTCACGGGGGCGATCGCCATCGCCGTGGCGGAGGAGGGGCTTTCGGGCCTCGAGCTCTGGGCGGAGCCCGGCCGGGCACTGGTGGCGGGTGGCACCTCGGTGGTGCTGCAGGTCCAGCACCGGCGGGGCGATGCGCTCTTCGTCAACGACGGCGTCTATGGTGCGTTGTCGGATGCCGGGGCGCCCGCTTTCCGCTTCCCGGTGCGGCTCATCCGCCCCGGCGGCGGTGGCGCGACGGAGACGGTGCCGTTTGCCTTCTTCGGCCCGACCTGCGACAGCGCGGACCACATGAAGGGTCCCTTCCCCCTGCCGGCCGACATCCGGGAGGGGGACTGGATCGAGGTGGGGCAGCTCGGCGCCTATGGCGCGGCGCTGCGCACCGCCTTCAACGGCTTCGATCGGGCCGGGATCGTCGAGGTGGCAGACGCCCCGCTGCTGCAGACCCCCGGCTACGCCATCCAGGCGGCCGCGTGAGCGGCCGCCCCTCACGCGACACGGAGACCTCGATGAAGCACGTCGCCTTCCCCGGCCGCCTCGTGATGCTCGGCTTCGGCTCGATCGGCCAGGGCGTGCTGCCGCTGATCCTGCGCCACATCGACATCGCGAAGGAGCGCATCACCATCGTGACCGCCGAGCCGCGCGGGCGCGAGGTGGCGGAGGAATACGGCATCCGTTTCATCGAGACGCCGGCGACGCGCGACAATTACTCCGAGCTTCTCACGCCGCTGCTCTCGCGCGGCGACTTCCTGCTGAACCTCTCCGTGGACGTCTCCTCGGTGGAGCTGATGAAGCTCTGCCAGCGTCTCGACGTGCTCTACCTCGACACCGTCGTGGAGCCCTGGGCCGGCGGCTACACCGACCCGTCGCTGACCCCGTCCCAGCGCTCCAACTACGCGATGCGGGAGGAGGCGATCGCGCTGCGCGAGGCCGCAAGCGGCGGCCCGACGAGCATCACGGCGCATGGCGCGAACCCCGGCCTGGTGAGCCACTTCGTCAAGCAGGCGCTGCTCGACGTCGCGCGCGACACCGGCGCGCCGGTCACGTCCCCGCCGCCAGCATCCGATCGCGCCGCCTGGGCCGCGATCGCCGAGCGCCTCGGCGTCAAGGTGATCCACATCGCCGAGCGCGACACCCAGGTCGGCAACCGTGCCAAGAAGCCCGGCGAGTTCGTCAACACCTGGTCGGTGGACGGCTTCGTCGGCGAGGGCTGCCAGCCCGCGGAGCTCGGCTGGGGCACGCATGAGCGCCACTTCCCCGCCGACGGCCACCGCCACGGTTTCGGCTGCGACGCGGCGATCTACCTCATGCGGCCCGGCGCCTCCACGCGCGTGCGCACCTGGACACCGCTCGCCGGCCCCATCCACGGCTTCCTGATCACCCACAACGAGAGCATCTCGCTGGCGGACTACTACACGGCGCGCAACCCCGACGGCTCGGTGCGATACCGCCCGACTTCCCATTACGCCTACCACCCCTGCGACGACGCGGTGCTCTCCGTCCACGAGCTCGCCGGGCGGAACTGGGAGATGCAGCCCGAGAAGCGGCTGATGACGGACGAGATCGTCTCCGGCATCGACGAGCTCGGCGTGCTGCTGCTCGGCCACGCCAAGGGCGCCTACTGGTACGGCTCCCGGCTCTCGATCGGGGAGGCGCGGCGCGCCGCGCCGCACAACAACGCCACCTCGCTGCAGGTGACGGCGGCGGTGCTGGCCGGCGTGATCTGGGCGATCGAGAACCCGCGCCGCGGCGTCGTCGAATCGGACGAGCTGGACCACGCCAGGATCCTCGAGATCTGCCGCCCCTATCTTGGCGAGGTCGTCGGCGTCTATTCCGACTGGACGCCGCTCCAGGACCGCGGCGTGCTCTTCCCGGAGGCGCTCGACCGAGACGATCCCTGGCAGTTCCTCAACATCCGGGTGACCTGAGCGGTCGCCAGGAGGGGCGTCAGCGCAGCACGATCTCGACGCGGCGGTTCTGCGGCTCGCGCGCGCCGTCGGCGGTCGGCACCAGCGGCCGCGTCTCGCCGAAGGCCTGGACCGCCATCTGGCTGCGCGGGACCCCCCGCCGCTCCAGCTCGGCCGCCACCGCCTCGGCCCGGCGCTCCGACAGGCGCTGGTTGTATTGCGGCGTGCCGGAGCGGTCGGCATGGCCCGCCACCTCGATGCGGGTCGTGCCACCGCGCGCTGCGCTGGCGGCGGCTTCCGCGATCACCTGCCGCGCGCGCTCCGTCAGCTCGGCGCGGTTCCAGTCGAAGAAGACGAGGAAGCTGCGCGCCGGCACGGGGGCCGCGGCCGGCGCGGCCTCCGGCGCGGGCCGCGCGGCGCCGAAGGCGTAGCGCAGGCCGAACAGCAGCGAGTGCTGGAGGTTGTCGGTGTCCGCCGCGCCGGGCACGCGCGCCGCGCCGGAAGCGAAGTAGCGGAACGCGTCACGGCTTTCCTGCGCGGAGCCGAACAGGCGGTACTCGGCGGTTAGCGAGAGCCCCGGCACCCCCTGGAGCGGATAGGCCAGGCCGAGGATGCCCTGGTAGGCCAGCGACGCCTCCGTCCCGACGATGTGGTAGAAATCGGCCGGGTTGGCGCGGCTGGAGCGCCGGACATTGTCCCAGTTCTGCGACACCACGCCGAGCCCCGCGCCGAGATAGGGCACGACCGGCCAGCCGAAGTGGAAGTCGTAGAGGACGTTCGCCATCGCCCCCCAGGTCAGCACCGTCCCACGGCTGAACCCCGAATTGCCAGGGAAGCCGAGGCCCGAGATGTCGTCGATCTCGTTATTCCGGTAGGTCCCCTCGATCTCCGCACGCAGGCCGTTGCCGAAGCCGTAGCCGAGGCTCAACACGCCCGCGAAGCCGGAGAAGCCCGGGTCGAAGCTCGCCGTGCCTGTCGCGTTGGCGGCCGACGTCCCGCGTCCGGCGAAGGCGACGTCGCTCTCCGCCATCCAGTTGAAGCCTGCGCCGGCGCCGACATAGAGCCCGCGCACCGGCTGTGACTGCGCGGCCGCCGGCAGGAGAAGCAGGACTGCGAGAAGGGCCTGGCGCGACGACATCGGCGACCGCACTCCTGACAACGGGGGCGTTGCCGACTCGGGGAGCCGCGCAACGGACAAACGGGTCATGATTAAGGCTGGTTCGGCAATGAACGGCAATCCCGCCGTGAACAAGTTGCTGAAATGAAAAGGGGCGCCTTTCGGCGCCCCTTCCCAAGCGATGAGAGAGCCCTGCGGGTTAGCGCAGGACGATCTCGACGCGGCGGTTCTGCGGCTCGCGCACGCCGTCGGCGGTCGGCACGAGCGGGCGGCTCTCGCCGAAGGCCTGGATCGTCATGGCCGAGCGCGGGATGCCGCGGCGCT
>Ga0164290_1000477_pt1 | contig 125890 bp, 110 predicted proteins | sample Micstemetagenome_FD_108782 | JGI IMG/M metagenome (GOLD analysis project Ga0164290, IMG submission 108782) | Contaminated culture microbial community from soil near Moab, Utah, USA - Microcoleus steenstrupii SON62 (Illumina Assembly) | ecosystem: Environmental > Terrestrial > Soil > Soil crust... | reverse complement strand
TTCTCTGGGTCTTCCTGAACTCCAGTGCACTACGAACGCTTAATCCACCGAACCGCCGTATGCGGACCCGCTTGTACGGTGGTGTGGCAGGGAGGAGTCCGTGAGGACTCCCCCTATGCCGATCAGATATGCATGCGAATGGGCGCTCACGCCACCAGCTGCGATACCGGAAGCAAAACCGCCCATGTATGGATTTTTGATCAGTGAGGCAAACCGCGAAGTCTCTCCGACAGTCGGAGCGAATCGCGTTGCTACTCCGTGCATGACGCCCATCGTGATGGCGCCGTTGACGCCGTTCAATCCTTTTGCCACAAGGAATGGTCTGTGATCACCCTCTTCGACAGGGCGCAACAATGAGTCGTGAACGGCGCCGGTCAGCACCGCCTCTTTCATCGTTAATCCAAGGACGGAGCGCTGCGATAACCGCTCAGCCAGTTGTACTTCGGATAAGCCTGCGCGAGTGACTGCCTTCACGCCTTTTCCAGCGAGCATAAATGGCACCAACATGCCGATCGCGTTGCCGGATTGTTGAGCCCAATAGTTCGACGTGCCGTACTCTGCAGCTTCTGGTGCTTTCAAATATCCTATTTGAACGCTGGGCAACATGTTCGTTCCCAGGCCTTTGTCGGCTAGCTGGACAACCGCGTTCACCGGAGTTTGGATCATCGAGTGTCCGGTGGAGCGTAAGAAGTCCTCCAAGAGACCATTTTTCTCGACGGGCTCTTTCGGCTTGTTTTGTTGTTCCGCGAGGTAGGCGTAGTGCTCCGCCATCGCATCTCGACTAACAGTTGCTGGATATCGATCGGATCCCATTTCCCTGCTTAATTTCCAAACGCGCTGAAAGTTCGGGCCGCCCCGAATCTAATATCTTCATACCCAGCCGGTGGGCGTTTCAGACCGGAAATCGAGAATTGGCCTGGAGAAGACAACCCTGAGTCTAATGTCGAATTCCGTCAAAAGCGTGACATTTTCGGCTCGAGAATCGATGTTCTCGGGTCCAAATAGGGTTTGGGCTCGAATTTAATCTTTCGTTGCCAGACCGAAATTGACGTCATTGGCGGCTGGCGCTGGCTTGTGCTGGCTTCGGCAGGGACATGCGCACGACCGAATTGTCGTCCTGTTGGCTCACATAAAGGTTGCCGTCGCGGTCCATGGTCAGGTAATAGGGCGATTTGAAGCCTGTACCAATGATCGTCGAAATGCCCGCGGGGTTGACTCTGGCGATGGTTCCGCTGGAGTAATTGGCGACATAAACATTGTTTTGATCGTCCACTGTGACGCCTATCGGTCCTTTGAAGTTGGCGCCTGAGCTGAAGACGCTGCGGCTGCCGTCTGGACTGATTCGGTCAATGCTATTGGTGGCGAAATTGGCTATGTACAGGTGTCCGGTGCGGTCGAACGCCAGGCCTGATGGGGCATTGAAGTTGGTTGCGATAACGCGAACCGTCGAGTTTGCCAGCACTGGAGAGGGGTTGGTTGCTGTCCTGACTGGCGCTGACGGGGGCAATGCGGCAACTGCCGGTTGCTGGGCTGCATAGGTCGGCTGAGCCGGAACGTAGCGTGTGGCTGGTTCTTGGGCTTGCGCCGGAGGGCTATAAGCGGGTGGCGAATAGGCGGGCGGGCTGTACGCCGGCGGCGAGTAAGCAGGTTGCTGCGCTTGAGCGGGCGGCGTGTAAGCCGGCTGCTGCGGAGCTTGTTGAATAGGCTGCGTGGCTACCGGTGGATTATTCATGCCGGCAAGAGGCAATTCATTATTGATGGGGGCGGCATCTCCGATTGCCGAGGAGCGCTTTTGAGCGTCAGCGAAGTGCGGATTGCTAGGCGGAATCGCTGCCAGGTGCGGGCGTGCCTCGGCGCCTCTGCCGAGATCCATCAAGCAAATCGCCAATTGATAGTGCGCGTCTGGGTCTTGTGGCTTGACTCTCAGCACTTCTTGAAAGCGCGGAACTGCTTCTTTCAAACGCTTCTGAGACTGGTAAAGCATGCCCAGGTTATATTGTGCGTCCGGCAGGTTCGGATCGATATCGCAGGCGCGACGGAAAAATATGATGGCAGCCTCGGTTGAGCCCTGTTTGTACGCATTCAGCCCGAGGTTGTACATGCTGATGGCTTGCTGGTTTGTCCCTCCGCCAGGCGCTGCTTGTGCAAACGCTGCTTGCATTGAAAACGCTGCAGACAGCGACAAAGCCAGTAATATCTTTCCTTTTGCCATTTTATAGACTCTCACAAAACCATCAAAAGCTCATCATAACCACGTTTACGAGTTTCGCGCCTGCATCCATTTGGAGATAAATCTACCGAATCTGCCTGTCCGTAAGGTTTCTTTTTTTCCCTTCCTCGTAATATGCTGGAAGAATGGGTATATAACACACTACTTCTTAGCACGCTCACAATTATGGCAGGTGGTTGTGGTTCAAAAGCGCTCACTTGCCTTATTTCGTTAACAGTTTTGGCCGAAATCGCGGCGTAGTCAGAAAGGAAGCCTATTGTCATGAGAACCATGGGACATATCATCACCTCAGCAGGCATAGCCTCGCTGAGTTACTGGCGTTACCGTTCGCGTCCGGCAGCATTGGCAAGTTTTCTTGTCGGCTGGCTGATAGACCTCGATCACCTTGTTGACTACGTGCGGGCGCACGGGTGGAAACCCAACTGGGAGCGGTTTAACGAAGCCGCGCATGAGCATTACAGCGGCAAACTTTACCTTCCGCTCCACTCCTATGAGCTTTTGGCATTGTTTTTCTTGCTTTTCCGCGGTCCTACTCGTCAGCCTTACCGCGTGGGGGTAACTGTTTCGATCCTGACTCATTTGCTCCTTGATCAAAAGTGCAACCCGGGCAGGAAAGCATCGACCTACTTCCTGACGCACCGAATTCGCAAGCGGTTTGACGCTCGGCAGATCTTGAAAGGATAATTGACCTGTTGGTCTTATCTAATCTCAGAGCTCTGTTTTGAACTCTAATTTCGAGTGCTAATTTTGAGTACTGATTGAGTTCCAAACTGAGAACCTCAGGAGTCGCCTGATGAGTTTTGCTCGCGTCTTTCGCACGTTGCCTTTGTTACCGTGCCAGAGTTTAATGGCTTTGTGTGCCACTCTGGTTTTCAGTTTGCCTTCAAGTGCTGCTGCTACCGATGTCGCGTTGTCGTGGGAACCCTCGCGAACATTAGTGTTCGTTGTCGGTGTTTTGAAATGGCAGGACAAAAGCTACCAGCAGTTTAGCGCCAAGGCGCGCCGCGACGCGCAGTTGGTTCAGTTTTTTAAGTCAAAGGGTGTGCCTGAGGACAAAGTCGTTTATCTGTGCGACAGCGAAGCCACTGTCAACAATGTCTACGACGAATTTGATGACCTGTTGGATAAGTCGAAAGCAGGCGACACTCTGTTTTTTTACTACTGCGGTCACGGTTGGTTGGACGACAACAAAGACGGCTTTTATGCCAACTATGATGTAAAAACCAACGACAACGCGATTTCAACAAAAAAGATCGCGAGCAAGTTGAAGAACAAATTCCACGGATCTACAGCACTCTTTTTCGCCGATTGTTGCACATCCGGCTCTATCGGAAACGCGCTCTCCAAGCAGCCCGCCGCCTTCACTTGGGGCATGGCTACATCGGTAAATCCGGAAGGAAGTTCAACCGGCAACTGGACATTCTCGCAAGCTTTGCTCGACGCTTTGAATGGACATAAGTTTGTTGATACCAACTTTGATGGCGTGATTAGTTTTTCCGATCTGCAAAAGTATGTCACGCTAGAAATGAAACGCATCGATAATCAAGTCGCTGGAACTAACAGTGGTAATGGCTTTTCAGATGCAAGCTACGCCCTGGCGAAGGTGTTAGATCCTAATGAACCGATTCCGCGCCTGGTCGAAGTGAAGTGGGGCGGGAGATGGTGGAAAGCAAAAGTACTAGAAACCAAAGACAATCAAGCGAAAATCCGTTGGGTGCAGATAGGCTATGACACAGCAGGAGACGATGAATGGCACCCGTTCAGCGAAGTAAGAGAAACGAGCGGTGCTCCCTTTAATGGTATGGCGGCCGCCACTACGCGCAATGACTTTAAAGTTGGTGATTCCGTTGAAGTGCTTTGGAAGGGCGATTTCTACAAGGCGAAGATCTTAAAGGCTGAAAGCGGAAGATTCTACATTCACTATATAGATGATGACGACAGCTGGGACGAGTGGGTGGACCTGTCACGCATGAAGTAGTCGTGGGGGGCGCGTTGCACGCCCGTTTATGTAGGGGCGACGCCGTGCGTCGCCCGGCGGGCGGCATGTATGCCGACCCTACACTGATTCTGCCGTGACGAACTTCGTGTTTGATTATCAAACCTGGGGTAAATACGCCAACAAATTTTTTCTATGACACGAGATTGTAACTAACCGGGCGCTAAGTTAAGGGCTCCTCCGGCACAACAAAGTTTCTTCTTCTCCTTCTTCGAGGTTTTCTCAATGAGTGAACGTCATTCTGCTCAGCGCGAATTTGATAATGTCCGCACCCACGACTTCAACGAAACCTGCACGGCAGGCAGTCCTTTGAATGAAGAAGTGATGCAAGCGTTTGGCATCAAGCGTGAGAGATCGGAAGAAGGTATTAAAACCACCTATCCTAGCGGTTACACAGTGGACAGGCACGATGAAGGGAATTTCGGACTCAGTTTTCCAACGAAGCTCAAGTATCGTGAAACAAAAGACGGTCTGTCGATAATGTCAGACTATAAGGGACACTCCGTCGCCTATCTAAGCGCCGATGGAAATTTCTTGATGTTCTCCAACGGAAAGGTTTTGCAAGAGAATAAAGACGGAGTCATATCGGTCAATGATGTCGAATGCTATGAGAAAGAACCAGCGAAGAAGCCCGAAACGATGCGGCAAATCATTGTACTTCCGGAAGTGAAAATCACTGTGGACATGAGAGATGTGCAAAAGTCTGATCAGCCTGGGAAAGGTGGGCCAGAGCAAAGTAAGAAGGAAGACAAAGCGAATAACGGCAATAAAGCTGACAAAGGCGACAAACATAAAAAAGGCGCCAATAAGGGCGAACCTAAGCCTTTCAACTGGGATTCCGATGACCCACTAGAAGGCATCGACGTCAGCGGCTACTAAAGCCCAAGTTTGAGGGAAGAAAGACCGGCAGGGGTGCGTCGCACGAGGTTGCGATTGCGCCCTTTTCGGTTCAGAAACACAACTTTGTGAGAGGCTGCCTAATTTTCGGACAGTGCGACGTAGACTTTATATGCGTCATTTACTAACCAAATTCAAATACTTCGTCAGTGCGAGTGTTTTGCTTCTCACGACATCCGTTGCATATTCAGCGGAACTGGCAATGATTCCTGAGAAGGTGAAGACCCTCAAGTCACCGGATGGAGCGCATGTGGTTTTTGATGTGAACAGAGGCTTTACCCCAGAAGGTGAACAGCATCGCGAGCTTTGCTTTCAGAGGAAAGGTGAAAAAGCGAAGCAACGGCTACTCACCTATCATCGTAGTCTTGATGTGGCTTGGTGTCCGAACAGTTCTATGTTCGTCGTGAACGACAACACCGGATCCAACGAAGTCATTCCGTATCTATACAACGTGAAAGACTTGAAGCATCCAGTTGAGGTCACGCCGCTATTGATGAGGTCAGTGACGGACAAGAATGACAAACTATCTATTGAGCAAAGCGATATGTTCTTGTTGATCTATGCGTCTCGCTGGATCAATCCGAATGCGCTGGAAGTGACTGTCCGCGGCGCTGGAGCGAAATCAGGTTGTTTCAAGATTATGTACGAATGGGATTTGAAAGGCAGCTTCAAGAAGCTGAAGCGTGTAAATGAATAGCCGGTTAAATGAATAGCTGATGGCAATCATTCTTGGCGCAGGGATCGAAATCGTTCTTCACCATGAAATGCGTCTGGGAGCAATTCGAGAGTGCAATGCAACAAGGGAGATGCAAATGCATCTCCCCTGAAAAGTGGCTTGCAGCCTCTTACTTTTGCAGCGGTCGACACATGGCGTCGACCCTGCATTATTTTCTTACGCGGGCACGTTGAACGAGCCTTCGCCGATCGGAGGATAGATATCTTCTTCCTCTTCCTCTTCTTCCTGCACTTGGGTGTGGCCTTGGAAGCCAGTACCGGCAGGGATGAGGCGACCGATGATGACGTTTTCCTTCAAGCCGCGCAGCCAGTCCTTCTTACCTTCAACCGCAGCTTCCGTGAGGATACGGGTTGTTTCTTGGAAGGATGCAGCCGATATGAAGCTTTCCGTGTTCAAGCTGGCTTTGGTGATACCAAGCAAGACCGGCGTGAATGTGGCTTCACGGATGCCGAGCTGTCTGCAACGCTCGTTTTCTTGATCGATCGAATAGCGCTCCATCAATTCGCCCGGCAACAAGATAGTTTCGCCCGGCTCGTCGACACGCACTTTGCGGGTCATCTGACGAACGATAACTTCGATGTGTTTGTCGGCGATTTCTACACCTTGTGAGCGGTATACGGACTGTACTTCGTCCACCAGGTATTTCTGCGCAGCTTCGATTCCGAGCAAGCGAACAACGTCGTGCGGATTGGGCGGACCGTCGGTAAGTGCTTTACCGATCGGAATGTCTTCTCCGTCTTCAACAACAATGTTGAGTCCGGCAGGAATGATGATTTCCTCTTCTCCAGCGTCCGAGTAGACGACATAGAGACGATTGACGTCATCTTCGCTGACGACTTTGGCGCGTCCGGCGCGTTCTGCAAGAATCGCGTTTTCCTTCGGCTTTCTAGCTTCGAGCAATTCTTCAACTCTCGGAAGACCCTGGACGATGTCCCCAGTTTTTTGTCTTTCGAAGATGAGAGTTGCGAGCAAGTCACCTCTTTGTACCAGCGCTCCGTCTTCGCTCTGCAATTGAGTGTTTACGGAGATCAGATACGGACGACCTTTTCTCACGAAGTAGTCAGTGCCTTCCACTTTGACGACTTGTCCGGACACAGTCGATGGTGTCGACTTGGTGAGCGGATCGCCTTGCTTGACGAGATCGCCTTCTTTGGCAACTGCAGCGCCTTTGCCCTTGTGGATGACTTGTTGTTCTTCCGTGATGAGCAAGATACGGCGTTCGTCTGTCTTGGACAGTTGTACGCGGGCTGCCGACTTGGTCAATACTTGAGTCGTTGCCACTGCTGACTTCGCGTCAACGATGTCGCCGTGCTGTACTGACAGCAAGGTGACGTTGATGTCGTGTTCGCGGCGCAGCAAGATGTTTTCTTGAACGACGATATTGAGGTCGTCGGTGATTTCCACCGTGCCCTTGAGAGTCGCCAATTGTCCTTGCATTTGCAAGACGAGCGACGTGCGGGTAAGTTGCGCACCTTGCAGGTTGCGAACTTTTTCTCTGTCGCGGAAAAGCAATTGCGTGACCGAGCGCAAAGAAATCTTTTCGTCGGTTGCTCTGTGCTTGAACTTCGTTTCGCGCGGCTCGATCCAATACTCTTCGACCGGACGGACGAGGAGTTGCATGGTGCCGTCTTCGCGCTCGATGACGTTGACGATCTTGCGATCTTTGTACTTCATGCCGTCGAGGATCTCGGTACCCGGATCAACGATTTGACCTTCTTGTACTTTGACTTCGGTAGGATCGTTGATGCCGTGCAGGTCGCCTGGACGAATGATTACTTCGTGGATGATGTCGTTATCGGCAACGATTTCGACAACACCGTCCATGTGAGCGAATACGTCTTTGACGACTTCTTGTCCGGCTGTGACCAACTCGCCGGTCTCGCACATCTTGAGCGAGCTGTCCTTCGAGATGAAGTGCACTTCTTCCGGAACGAAGAGTACGCGACCAGGCTTGGTTACGACTCTGCGATCATCGATTTCTACGCCGTCATAAATGATCTCACCACCAGTAGTGACGACATTGGTGCCGTCTTCAACCAGTTCGGCGATGATCTTGCCGTTTTCAACAATTTCGCCTTCAGCAATCTTGAGCGTGTAGGCTTCTTTTTGCTTGTTGACTCTCCAGGTGTAGCCTTGTTTGGCGCCTTCGAGTTTGGCATTGCCTGCGCCGACAGAAGCGATGACGATGTTCATCTCTTTGCCTTTGACGAGGCGGGTGACGGTCTTGCGTCCGCTCTTAACCTGTTCTGTTTCCAATTCCGGTCCGAATCTGACTTCACCGCCGTGTTCGGTGGTGATTTGGATTTCGGCAAGAACATCATGCGCATTTACGTCTTGTCCGTCTTTGACGACTACATGAGCGCCTGAGGGCAAGTTGTATACGTCGCCTTCCAGTACCCAGATGATACCGGCGCGGTTCGCTGTACGGGAGATGTTGCCCTGACGATCGCGTTTTTCGTCGGCTTGGAAGCCTGCGAATGCAACACGACCGGAGATGTCTGCGGTGATATCTTTCGTCGCGCGTTCGGTCAAGTTCTTCTTCATGCCCGGCGGATCGTACTCGGCGATAACCTGACCGGCGGAGATTTCCGAACCGGATGGAACCATCAAGAGAGCGCCTACAGGGAGTGCTGCGGAGTCTTCCTTCTTCTCGTTGGCAAACTTGATGGAGCCTTCGCGGGTGGTTTGTTCCACGATGTCACCATAAGCGGTGCGCACTGATTTGCAAGGAATCTTGAACGTGAGCGTGCCGGTGAGAGGTGCTTTGACCTGCACACGGGACGATCCACCAGCGACGGCGCCGCCGGTGTGGAATGTTCTCATTGTCAGCTGTGTTCCAGGTTCACCGATTGATTGCGCGGCGATGATACCGATGGCTTCGCCGACGTCTACCTGGCGCTTCGAGGTCATCGAGTAGCCGTAGCACTTCTGGCAAACGCCGTATTGGCTTTCGCAAGTTAGGGGTGATCGTACTTTGACGAAAGGCTGCTTCTTGAGTGCCTTGCCGTGCTCCTTAGCCCAGTTGACGCTGATCGACTCGCCGCCTTTAGCGATTACTTCGCCGGTCTCGGTGTCGACAACATCTACAGATACGCAACGTCCGACTACGCGCTCTTCCAGGCTGACCATTTCTTTGTCGCCTTCTTTGATAGCGTGCATGTCGATGCCGCGTACGGTTCCGCAATCGAGGTCGCGGACGATAACGTCTTGTGCGACGTCAACCAGACGGCGGGTCAAATAACCCGAGTCGGCTGTTTTCAGCGCTGTATCTACAAGACCCTTTCTTGCACCGTAAGACGAGATGATGTACTCGGTTACGTTCAAGCCTTCGCGGAAGTTCGCCTTAATCGGCAAGTCGATGATCTGACCTTGAGAGTCAGCCATCAAGCCCCGCATACCAACGAGCTGACGGACCTGGGAGATGTTACCCCGGGCGCCGGAGAATGCCATCATGTATACCGGGTTGAGACGGTCGAAATTGTCGACCACTTCTTTCGTCAATTGGTCAGTGGTGGCAGACCAGGTGTCGATAACTTTGTTATAGCGTTCAACTTCCGTGATTTCGCCGCGCTCGTAGCGTCTTTGTGCCGCTTCGATTTCCTTTTCAGCTGACGAGATAAGTCCGCGTTTCGCTTCAGGAACATCGAGGTCGTCAATCGAGATCGTTACGCCTGCTTTGGTGGCGAACTGGAATCCCAAGTCTTTGAGAGCATTGGCAAGTTCGGCGGTGCGAGCCGTGCCGTACTTTTCGTAGACAGTAGCCAGCAATTTGCCGAGCTTTTTCTTGTCCACTGTCTCGTTGATGAACTCCATTACTTCTTCTTTTTTAGGCGTCGTAACCATGGGTTCCTCTTTAGTGCTTTGGTTTGGTTAGCTTAGTTTTGAGGTTTGAAACTTGTCTGGCGGAAGCGCCGGCATTATTCAGAATGCGCGGCGCTGCGCCTCAAATTAGTTGACCGAAGCGATCGCGCTGCGCACAACTTCATTGAAGATGATGCGTCCGGGCGTCGTTTCAACTGTCTTGCCGCCGCCTTCGCGATCGCGCACTTTGATTCTGGCGTGCAGATCGACGACACCGGCTTCATACGCAGAGCGCGCATCAGCAAGGCTGACAAATCGCATTCCGGCTCCACGGCATCTCTTCGGATCATCGGAACCCGGCTTTTCGATAGTCAGGTAATAGATGCCGAGAACCATGTCTTGGGTCGGTGTGATGGTCGGCTTGCCGGTTGCCGGAAGCATGACATTGTTGGAAGCGAGCATGAGCATGTGTGCTTCTGCTTGCGCTTCAACGGAAAGCGGTACGTGAACAGCCATTTGGTCACCGTCGAAGTCGGCGTTGAAGGCCGAGCAAACGAGCGGGTGCAATTGGATAGCGCGACCTTCAACCAGTACCGGTTCGAAAGCCTGGATACCCAATCTGTGCAGCGTAGGAGCGCGGTTGAGCAGTACCGGGTGCCCTTGGATTACTTCTTCCAGGATTTCCCATACAATCGCCGAGCCCTTTTCGATTTGCTTCTTGGCTGACTTGATGTTTTGAACAATTTGACGCTCGATCAATTTGTTGATGACGAACGGCTTGAAGAGTTCCAGCGCCATTTCACGAGGCAGACCGCATTGATGCAATTTCAATGTCGGACCGACGACGATAACGGAACGGCCGGAGTAGTCAACGCGCTTACCGAGCAAGTTTTGACGGAAGCGACCTTGCTTACCTTCGATGATGTTCGACAAGGATTTGAGCGGACGGTTGTTCGGACCGACAACGACACGACCACGGCGACCGTTGTCGATGAGCGCATCAACAGCTTCTTGAAGCATGCGCTTCTCGTTGCGGACGATAATTTCCGGAGCGCCCATTTCCAGCAAACGTGCCAAACGGTTGTTACGGTTGATCACGCGGCGATAGAGGTCGTTCAAGTCGGATGTTGCGAAACGTCCACCGTCCAACTGAACCATTGGGCGCAGGTCAGGCGGTGTTACCGGCAGAACATCGAGAACAACCCAGGTCGGGTCGGTGTGCGAGTTGAGGAGAGCTTCCACCAAACGCAGTCTCTTGATGATCTTGGCGCGTTTTTGCTGAGAGCCCGAAGCTGATGCCAGCTCGTCTCTCAATTGCTTGGACAATTCGCGCAGACCAGGCAACTCCAGGAGTCTGCCTCTGTCATCTTTGTTGTCCGGTCTTTCATAGACTGGACGGGCGATTTCACCCAAAAGTTGTTTGATCGCTTCAGCACCGATGCCGACGTCGAACTGTACGTTTTGATCGTCGATCAAGCGCTCGTATTCTTCTTCGGAAAGAAGTTGATACTTGTGCAAATCAGGCGAGTTGCCCTGGTTTGTCACGATGTAAGCGTTGAAATAAACGACTTGTTCCAGGTCGCGCAGCGGCTGGTCGAGCAAGAGACCGATGTAGCTCGGAATTCCTTTCAAGAACCAGATGTGCGTGACAGGAGATGCCAGTTTGATGTGGCCCATGCGGTGACGGCGGACTTTGGAGTCAGTGACTTCAACGCCGCAACGTTCGCAAGTGATACCACGGTGTCTGACGCGTTTGTACTTACCGCAATAGCATTCCCAGTCCTTTGATGGTCCGAAAATGCGCTCGCAGAAAAGACCGTCTTTTTCCGGTTTGAGCGTTCTATAGTTAATCGTCTCAGGCTTGGTCACTTCGCCGTGAGACCAGCTCAGGATGCGCTCTGGCGAGGCAACCCCGATCTTAATGTAGTCAAACCGATCAATACTTGTAGGCATCTTACCCGAAAGACCTCCAGAACATTGGGCTTATAAGCCCTGTCTTTGTGTGTGGCCAGTGTCGCTTTTGCGAGGAACAACGAACCGCTTTCCAAATTCATATATAAGGAAACAAGTTCGAGGGAACGTTCTGAATGTTCGAATGTCAGCTCAAGAGTGACAAGCTGCATTCAGAACGTTCCGTTCAAGTCATTTAGAAGTCGTCATCCGCGCCTTCATCATCTGCAGCTTCTTCATCCGATGCAGCTTCTACGCCGCCGCCGCCGAGGGCAGAAACAACGTTTTGCATGATCGATGAAGCGCCTGATTCAGAGCCGCTCTCCACATCGGAGTCGCCGCCGCCTTCGTCACCGAATTCTTCATCGCCTTCGGAAACGGCTACAACACCTTGAGGAACGGACTGCTGTCTCAATTCTGCAAGCTCGGACTCGATGCCGATCTCGCCGAACGGACTCATGCGGCGCATGCCGCGCGGGCGTACTTCTTCTACTTCAGTCATCAAGTCGACTTCGATTTCACCGCCTTCGCGTGTGCGCTTGGCGACGGAAACGTCGAGACCGATGGATTGCAGTTCGCGCACCAGTACCTTGAATGATTCAGGAATACCAGGACGCTTCAGGTTTTCACCCTTAACGATAGATTCGTACGCTTTGGAACGACCATTAACGTCGTCGGACTTGATGGTCAGCATCTCTTGCAGAGAGTAGGAGGCGCCGAATGCTTCAAGAGCCCAGCATTCCATTTCTCCGAGACGCTGTCCGCCGAATTGCGCTTTACCGCCGAGAGGCTGTTGCGTAACCAGCGAGTATGGTCCGGTAGAACGAGCGTGAATCTTGTCGTCTACCAAGTGGACCAGCTTCATCATGTAGATCTTGCCGACGGTGACAGGATTGTCGAAGGGGTCGCCTGTGCGTCCGTCAGAGAGGATGACTTTACCGTCATCACCGACCCACGGTGCTTCAGACTTGACTTTGCCCTTCTTGATCTCGTCATGAACGAGAGCCGATGATGCTTCTTTGGCGTGCATTTCGTCGAACGGCGGCACTTCATAGTGCAAGCCGGTGAGCATTGCTGCCAAGCCGAGCAGTGTTTCGAATGTCTGTCCGACATTCATACGGCTCGGTACACCAAGCGGGTTGAGAACGATGTCGACCGGCGTGCCATCCGGAAGGAATGGCATATCTTCAACAGGAAGAATCTTGGCGACAATACCCTTGTTGCCGTGACGTCCTGCGACTTTATCTCCGACCGAGATCTTACGTTTTTGTGCGATGTAGACACGTACGACCTTGTTAGCGACGGGCGGGAGCTCATCACCTTTTTCACGGTCGAACACTTTCACGCCTACGACACGACCGCCTTCACCGTGCGGAACGCGCAGTGAATTGTCGCGAACGTCTCTTGCCTTTTCACCGAAGATGGCGCGCAAGAGTTTCTCTTCCGGCGGGTGTTCGGATTCGCCCTTCGGTGTGATCTTGCCGACCAGGATGTCGTCAGGATAAACACGCGAACCGATTCTGACGATGCCGTTTTCGTCCAGGTGACGAAGCGATTCTTCAGAAACGTTAGGCACTTCGCGAGTGATTTCTTCCGGACCGAGCTTCGTGGAACGAGCATCGATTTCCAATTTTTCAATGTGGATGGAAGTCATCACATCGTCGTAAACGAGACGTTGAGATATAAGGATCGCGTCTTCGAAGTTGTAGCCTTCCCATGGCATGAAGGCCACGAGCAGGTTGCGTCCTACCGCCAGTTCACCACGCTTGGTGGCGGCACCGTCGGCGATGACCATACCCGGCTTGATGTTTTCGCCGACTTCAACAATCGGTTTTTGGTTCAAGCAGGTGTCTTGGTTCGAACGTTGGAACTTCGAGAGTCTGTACTTGACCAGTCTCTTGTCTTTCGTGCGCACGTGAATGGCAGTTGCAGAAACGTATTCGCACTTGCCTTCAACGTCGGCGACAACGACCATGCCGGAGTCTTTTGCAGACTGTTTTTCAATACCGGTCGTCACGTATGCGCGCTCTGTTTGAATCAGAGGCACAGACTGACGTTGCATGTTCGAACCCATCAAGGCTCGGTTAGCGTCGTGCTCGAGGAACGGAATCAAAGCTGTTCCTACAGATACGATCTGAATCGGTGACACGCCGACATAGTCGACTTGCTCAGGCGGAGTTTCTTCGAACTCGGCTTTGTAGCGCACCGGAACCAGAGGATGAACGAAGTCACCGTTGTCTTTCACCGGCACGTCACCGGGAGCAACACGGTACTTATCTTCTTCATCAGCGGTCAGGTAGTGAATTTCATCACTGACTCTGCCGTTTTCTACCTTTCTATATGGAGTTTCGATGAAACCATACTCGTTTACGCGAGCATGTGTTGCCAAAGAGCCGATCAAACCTGCGTTCGGACCTTCCGGTGTTTCTACCGGGCAGATACGACCGTAATGGCTGGGGTGAATATCGCGGACCGCGAAACCAGCACGTTCTCTCGACAAACCGCCAGGTCCAAGGGCAGACAGTCTGCGCTTGTGTGTCAGTTCTGCCAGAGGATTGGTCTGGTCCATGAACTGAGACAACTGCGACGATCCGAAGAATTCACGGATGGCAGCAACCAAAGGCTTGGTGTTGAGAAGGTTTGCCGGAGTGAGAGTGTCGACATCTTGTAATGTCATACGCTCACGAACAATTCTTTCCAAACGTGTCAAACCGATACGGAACTGGTTCTGAAGCAGTTCGCCGACCGATCTGATGCGGCGGTTGCCGAGGTGGTCGATGTCATCAACCTGTCCATCGTCATAGTGCAAGCCGATCAAGTAGTCCACTGCAGCCACGATATCTTCGCGGGTCAGCGTGCGTTGTTGCTCAGGAACTGAGAGTGTGAGCTTCTTATTCAACTTATAGCGGCCGACTTTACCCAAGTCGTAGCGCTTGTCGTCGAAGAAGCGGCTGTCGATGATCGACTGTCCACCGGCTACAGACGGCGGATCGCCGGGACGCAGCTTTCTGTACACTTCGATCAATGAATCTTCTCTGGACTTGGTGTTGTCCTTTTCCAGCGTCTTTTTGAGGAAGTCGCGGTGACGGAAAAGGGATTCCATTTCGGAATCGGAATAGCCAAGTGCTCTCAGCAGTGTGGTTGCCGGGAGCTTTCTGTTTTTGTCGATTTTGACGTAGATAACGTCATTGACGTCTGTTTCGAACTTCAGCCAAGCGCCGCGGTTCGGAATCAAAGTCGCAGAGAACGTACGCTTACCGTTGGTGTCGATTTCGCGCTTGTAATAGATGCCGGGGCTTCTGACAATTTGCGAAACGATGACGCGTTCAGCGCCATTAATAATGAATGTTCCGCGGTCGGTCATCATCGGGATGTCACCGACGTAAATTTCTTGCTCCTTGATTTCACCGATTTCGCGGTTCACCAGGCGCATTTGAATACGCAGTTTCTTGGTGAAACTGGCGTCAAGTTCTCTTGCTTCCTCTGGAGTCTTTGGCTTATTGGGTTCTGTGTGATCTTCGAATGTGTAGTTGGTCAGGAAGTGGAGCTCGAGTTTGCCCGTGTAGTCTTTGATAGGGCTGAACGCTCGGAGTTCTTCTCCGAGACCCTCATCGATGAACCACTTGAACGAACTCTTCTGAATCTCTGCCAAATCGGGCAAGTCGGCGATGCGTGAGCTGCCGACCCCGAAGGTCTTGACGCGCTCCGTTAACTCTAAAGCCATCGATTACCTCTGGGTTCTTGGTCGGGGACCATTGACAATATGCAAGCACGGCGATTTGCTCGCACAGACCAATGCGACGTTGGTACGTGAGCGCAAACCGGAATTTGCAACTATACGTAGCTACTAATTGTATTGTCAAACGAATTGTTGTGAATGTTGAAGTGAACGGTTTGGGGTTTTGTCGAGTTAACTCTGTCTCATAATCCTGGAGTGAGTCGAATCAACGCGCAACAGATTTGATTAAATCTCGCTAATCATATTGCGACTTTGTAGTAACCGCTTGTTTTGGGGTGAAAAAACGCTCAGATTGCCGAAAATGATCGATTGAGATCTTGCGGTTTTGAGACGTCATATGATCGCAACGGCACCGCGGGCTGATCTGATAAAACGCGCTCTGTTGCAAGTATGGCGATAAATTTGCGAGATCGAGTGATCATGCGGCTTCTATTTGAAAAATATCGGCTGCATATTGATAACCTGTACGCTGTATGATCAGTTTTGGGGATGGAGCGCTGCTGGTGTTGCGTGCGGTCTTCAAAACCGTTGTGGGGCAGATAAACGCTGTCCTGGGTGGGTTCGATTCCTACGCATCCCCGATGTTGTCAAGCGAGATCGACTAGATTCGCAAACCGAAAAATTCCACAGGTGGGGGCTTTACAAAGATTAGCCGCTACCCATAATTAGTTATTGGAACTTGGCGTTTTATCTAGAAAGTCGGTCTTCGTGAATTCTCAAACAGGAGCTTTAGCCTGGCTCGACCAGTTTGCAGGCTATTTGGAAGTAGAAAGAAACTACTCCTCCAATACGATCAGAGCTTATCTCAATGATCTTCGGCAATTACTAACAGCAGATGTAAGCGAGTCCAACGCTGCCGCGGCAGTCGTTGAAGCACGCGAAGCGTCGCAGCAGCAAACCGATGAAAACAGCTCGACGACTACCGCAGGCAGCGGCGACGATATTGAATCGTCTGCTTCTCCTGAAGTAGAGAAGCTAAAAGCTTACATTCGTCAGATGCAGGAGCACTACAGCCGCCCCACAGTGGCTCGTAAGATCTCTGCCATCCGCAGTTTTTATCGTTACCTGCGCCGCGAGCATTTGATTGAAGAGGATCCGTCCAAAATGGTGCGCGGACCAAAACTGGCGAGACGGCTTCCTGCCTGCCTCGACAGAGAAGAAGTTTCCAGACTTCTGCAAGCACCCGATCAATCATCGCTCGGTATCCGCGATAGAGCACTCATGGAAGTTCTCTACGCGACCGGGATGCGTGTGAGCGAACTGTGCAGCTTGCGCGTAAAAGACTGGGATCCGGCACAAATGGAAATGAGAGTAATCGGCAAAGGCTCGAAAGAGCGTGTCGTTCTTCTCAACCAAAGTGCTGCTCAGTGGTTGACCTCTTACCTGGCTAATCACTGGAGCCGTTTGGCAGGCGGACGCATCGCTCAACCCGATCATCCGCTATTCGTAAGCCGTCAGGCTACGAAACTTTCGGCCCGTTCAGTGCACCGCATCGTCCTGAAGTATGCACGCAAAGCCGGCATCAACAAGCCGATCACGCCGCATACATTGAGACACACATTTGCAACACACCTGCTGGAAGGCGGAGCCGACCTGCGTGTAGTGCAAGATTTGCTGGGACATACGACCATAAGCACAACGCAAATATATACGCATGTGACTATGGATCGCCTTCGCAAGGTCTACATGAACACTCACCCCCGAGCATAGTCGCTGGGTAGGGATTAGACGGTGGGGGCGCATAGCATGCGCCCTGAGAAAACTGCAAAAGGCGGCTCTCTGAGTCGCCTTTTCTCTTTTGCAAAGCGCAAAGACTCATAATGTCAGCGCTTTTTCTCCGAAACACCTTTATCTGCTTCATCAACAGGGTTTTCCCGGTGCCAGCGGTATCACCTTTAGATATAATCACTGTCATCAAATAGATTTAGAGGTTTGGGTTTTGGCGACGCGCCGGTCGAAGGCGAAGAATAAAGGGCAAGGCGGGTTCAACCGTTTTGTCGGCAAAAGCACGAAGGTGGTTATCTTCTCGACGCTCGTTGCTGGTGCCATCGGTGTCGGCTATTTCGGTGCTTCCCTATTCCGCCAACTGCAAGATTTGCCCGATATCACGCTGGTTGAGCGTTATGAACCAATTGAAGCGATTCAAGTGTTCGATATAAACGATCACATGGTATGCACCGTGGAAGGTGACGAAGATAGACGCGTCATTCCGCTCAATCAAGTAGCCAAACAAATGCAGCAAGCCATGCTCGCGGCTGAAGATCACCACTTCTACGAGCACCACGGCGTCAACTACATGTCCATCATCCGCGCCTCTTTGGTCAACGTTCAAGCGGGGCGTGTCAAAGAAGGCGGCTCGACTATCACTCAGCAGTTGGTGAAAAACCTTTTCTTTACCGAGGGAATGCGTACCTTCGATCGGAAAATCAAAGAAGCCTATCTTGCCAATTCTCTAGAGAGTAAGTATCCGAAAGAGCGGATTCTAGAGATGTACCTCAACCAAGTCTATTTCGGCAATAACGCGTATGGCATCGAACGTGCGGCATCTAGATATTTCGACCGCACTGCCGCCAGCCTTTCGCTGGCACAGTCTGCATTCCTTGCCGGTCTGGTGAAGGCACCTTCTGAATTGGGCTCGAAAGAACACAGACAGGAAGCATTCGAGAGACAAAGAGAAATTATCGACAAGATGGCTGAGTACGGCTATATAACTGAAGCTCAAGCAAAATCAGCCAAAGCTGAGAAGCTCAATTTCAAGCGCGGTATCAGTCCGCTGCAAAAGTATCCGTATTACATTGCTCAAGTGTTGGAAATCCTTCGCAGCGAATTCAGCCAGGCAGAAATGCGCAAACAAGGTCTTCGCGTTTACACCAATCTTGATCCCAAGGCGCAGGATATTGCGGAAAAGACCCTCAACGAGCAGATTAAGAAGGCTCCGAAAGGCGTTTCGCAAGCGGCTCTTGTATCAATCAGAGTGAGAGACGGTGCGGTCGTCACCATGGTGGGCGGCGTCGGCAATTTCTGGAAAAACCAATTCAACAGGGCGACCAACCCTCACACAGCCGGTTCATCTTTCAAACCATTCGTCTACCTCACAGCCTTCATAAAGGGTGTCTGCAATCCGTATTCAATAATCGACGACACACCACTGGTGGTGAAACAACCGTGGGGACTTCCTGATTATGCACCGAAAAACTTTGACCACAAATTCATGGGACGCATTCAAGTGCGCAAGGCGCTTGCCTTGTCGAGGAATGTCCCGGCCGTGAAGATTGCCCGCGAAGCTGGCATGGAGAGTATTGTAGAAACCGCTCGTCTGGCCGGCGTAACCTCCAAGCTCGACCCTAACCTTTCATTGGCGTTGGGAAGCTCTGCTGTTTCTCCACTCGATATGGCTGCTGCCTATTCGACATTCGTGCGCGGCGGCGTTTCTATCAAACCTCAAATGCTCAGACGCATCGAGAACAATCGCGGGCAAGTGATTCAAGTCTTTGAAGGCAAGTACGACAAAGTCTTCAATATGCAACCAGTGGCGAAACTTGTTGATGTTCTGCAAGACGTCGTTAAATATGGCACCGGTACTGGTGCCAAGCTGGATGATCGTCCTGTCGGTGGAAAAACAGGAACAGCCGACGAAGGCAAAGACATTTGGTTTATCGGTTTCACTCCTGACCTTGTCACTGCCGTCTGGGGCGGTAATGATGAAAACAAACCGATCGCCGGCCACAACGTTACAGGCGGTGTGGTTATGGCGCGGATTTGGAAGGAGTACATGAAGGCATACTATGTAGCCATACCTACTCCGGCTGGAACTTTGATCACTCCTTCACCGGAAGAAAAAGAAGAGAAAGATTCCGATTCAAAACTTGCCAAAGACAGCGATAGCACACCGCTTCTCTTGCCTGGTTTGAAGCTGAGCTCGGACGAGCCGAAAGCTGCTCCCGATGCGGCAGTAGCAAAGCCTGCCGATACACCTCCTAGTGAAAAACAAAAGGTAGACACTTCTGTTTCAATACCTGCGACGACTCCTGTGACCTCCGCTCCGGCGGTTGAGCCGGCTAAAGAAGCACCACAGGTGGCGCCCGAGCCGGCTGTGGCTCCGACGCCTGCACCCGCGCTTGCACCTGCACCTGCACCTGCGCCGGCACCTGCGCCGGCTCCGGCATCATCAAGCAGCCCCACCTCCACTTTTGTCGCGCCTGCTACGCCGGCATCACGCGCCAAGTACGCACCTTATGAAGCAAGACCTGCATTTGCGCCAGGACCAGCGGAGACACGTTGAAGTGGTGACCGCTTTTTCGGCTGAAATCCCAACAGAAATTGCGGTGCAAAATTGAGCCTCAACATTGCGGAATTGACCCAGTCAAGCCAGGCAATGAAGGACTATACGATGCTGCAGATTGCAGGAGTGGTGGCTGCTTCGCTATGGCAAATCGGATTATCCTATGCGTTTCTTCAAAGCGGAATGGCTGCCCACCTTGCACGGCTTGTAGAAAAGGACAGCCAGTCGCAGTTTGTCAGAGCCGCGACATATTTCTTGTTCTTTTTCTTGTACCTCTTTCTTCTATCGCTGCCCATCAAAGTTTTGCTGGAGTATTGTCCTGACAAAGCTTATGACTTATCTGCCAACACGTCTTTTTCGTATGTAGTCAAAAAGTCTATGGATTTCATCGTCAGCTTGGTGACGATGATCCCAATGTTCGCCTTGGCTATGGTATTTGCCAAACGATTTCCGCAGTATTGGGGGTACTGCTCCGGGGCGATGCTGGCTCTGGCATCAGCCTTTCAAATGGTCGTTCTGCCGGCCGTTCTTGAAGAAAACAGTGCTTACTTAAAACCGCTAAACAAGCCGGATGTTCAAGCTCGCGTGGATTCAATCTTTAAGAAGGCTGGTTTGGAAGGTGCAAAAGTCCTCGTGGAAAACGTGACGGAGACCAAAAAACTCAATGCCTATGCCACGGGCGCCGGTCCCACCTCTCGTTTCATTCTCTATGAATCTGTGGTCGATAAACTGAGCGCCGACGAAATCGAGTCGATGATTGCGCACGAAGTTTCACATATAAAACTCAATCATTTGTATCTAAACGTGTTTCTAACTTGTGTTTGTCTCTTTCTCGCGCCAGTTGCTGCTCAGTATTTTGCACCACTGGTAATACCGCAACTGCCTGAGAAGTGGGGAATCAGGAAGATTGAGGATATGCCGGTGATAGCATTGGCGGTGCTTGTTGTTCTCACAGGAAACTTTATTTCGCTGCCTGTTCAAAACTATTTTTCACGCCAATTCGAGCGCCAGGCAGATGCACAGGCGCTAACTCTCACAGGCAATCCTGAGGCATTCGCACGTCAGCTCTCTGACTTTGCTCGCGCCAATTTAGACGACATGGACCCACCCGGATGGGCGGTGTTTACTCTTTATTCGCATCCCTCGGTTAAGGAGCGCATCGAGACAGCGCTCAAATCAGTCTCACAACCGTAGGCGGGCGCGTTCCAAGCGCCCACACGCTCTTGCACTTACAAGGCTTAGTTCTATCAATCGTCGGGAAAATAAATAGAAGGCTTGAATCAAATTCGTGACTGCAAAGCTTTGCCACCAAAGCGTCGAGGAGGATCCATATGTGTTGTTCCGCATGGCCAGCCACTTTTAGCAAAACGATCACGGGAACGTTAGAGGTGTTGGTAGAGGAGCGACTGAACCATGTTATGTGGTACCAGAATAACGTCGGCAATGGGGATAAAAAGTCGATTTTCAATCAGGGGAGTGGGAATTGTTTGATCATTCCGCTTCTGGGAGAGTGGCAGTCCATCAAATTATTGAATACGCTCGAGACACCTAATTTACTGAACAGTATCTCTAAAGCTTTAGCTTTGCCTGTAATACAAATGGACACTGTCTTTGGAGCTCCGCAGAGCGTGCCTCGTGGTACTGGCGGCATTGTGTTTTTGAAGTTCGATATCTATGACATTGTGCTTGCAGAACGGGCCCGCGATATTCCGAATGTTCTTCCGCAAATACAGAAGGCGAAGCGACCAACCGTCAATGAGGCCGTCTTTGACGTCATGGACAGATGGTACGGATGCCCAGTGGCAGTGTGTTGTTTCAACACTTTGGACCAAGGCACGGCAAAGCCGCTCGGATTTGCCTTTGAACCTCTGTATCCGGACAAGCTAGTGGTTTACACCTTGGATGGTCATGACGGTAATCCGCCCGATCCGCGAGCTTTAGTCGATCTCGATCACGATATTTTTGTCGGTAGTTATCTCATGCCTTCCGGTGGCGCCAAGGTTTATTTCAAGGAGCGTGTTCCCGATCATTTGCGCCCGTATCTGGTTAATCGAGTGCTTGGCGTTCCTACCAGCGCTGCGATGGAGAATGGCGACTTTATTTTTTCGACCGAAGCCGTCCGCGCCGGACATTTTGAAGGCGTGCGAAGCCTGCCACCTTTCGGTCCTCATGAGCTACCGAGGTTGGGGCATACGCTCACACGCACCGAACACTACGTCACCCAGTATGCCTAGGGCAAATACTGTGGGTTTGCTCGGCCCCAAGCACCGACAAAAACTTCCTGTCTAGCGCCCACCTTTTCGAGCTAGCGAATCACAGCGACCATATATATGTAGAAGACAACAATTGTCAAAAGCCAGATGATGCCCAAAACCTTATAAAAGGTGTCTGAGGCCTGCAAGGCGCGGTTTTTCCTGCGAGGGTTGTAGCATTCCGGGTGCAGCCCGGCAGTTTGCCAGGGCGGCAGTGGCTTGGCTGGAGTCAGTCTGTTTTGTTTGGCATGAACGGCAAAGCCGGAGCCCGTGATTGATGCTGGCATAGTCTTTAGTCCGTTTAGTGATGCTTCTATTGTCAACCTCGATTTTGAAACTTTCGTGAGAGCCGAAACTAGCCACAAACAAATGTTGCGATGCTGACATAATATTGGCGGAAACCAAAAGCCCACCAAGGTCGAGCCCACTTGGACTTGCCCGCACCCAGGGAAGTAGAACATTGGAGAAATTCACAGGTTTGCTTGGCGTGGTGACCATTTTTGGCATCGCATTCCTGATGAGCAACAACAAAAAGAAGCTCAACTACAGATTGATAGTGAGCGGCTTTCTTTTGCAGATTCTTCTTGCAGTGTTCGTTCTCAAAGTGGACTTTGGGCGTCAGCTGTTTGCCACAATCGGCGATGGTATTACCGCGTTACTGCACTGCTCCGATAAAGGTGCCGAGTTTGTCTTCGGCCCGCTTGTAGCTAAGGAAGTTACCGATAGAGTTTTTGGTCCGGGCTCGATGATCTTTGCCTTCAAGGTAGTGCCGACCATCATCTTTGTGTCCAGCCTCGTGAGTATCTCTTACTACCTGGGCATTATGCAGAAGGTTGTGCAGGTAGTGGCGCGGGTGGTGTCATTGATTATGGGCGCCAGCGGTGCCGAAGCACTGTCCAACGCAGCTAGCGTGTTTGTCGGTCAGGTTGAAGCTCAGCTGCTCATCCGCCCTTACGTCGCTTCAATGACGATGTCCGAATTGCTCGCCTCGATGACTGGTTCAATGGCCTGCGTTGCCGGTGGTGTTCTTGCTGTTTATATTGGCATGGGCATCAAAGCACAATATCTTTTGACTGCCAGCATCATGGCAGCACCAGGCGGATTGGTGATCTCAAAAATTGTCTGGCCGGAAACTGAAGAGTCGAAGACAAAGGGCAAAGTGCAGATCGAGGTTCAAAAAACAAACGCCAACGTGATTGATGCGGCGGCGCACGGAGCGTCGGATGGCTTGCGCATTGGCTTGAACGTTGTCGCTATGCTGCTTGCATTCATCGCGCTCATTTACTTGGGCGACATCTGCGTCGGTTTCGTCGGTCGCGGTTTAACCAGCTTGGGAATGAGCGGTGCTGCAATTGGAGTGGATCTCGCCAATCTCACCTTGAAAGATTTGTTTGGTTTGTTCTTTGCACCTATTGCCTGGCTGCTCGGCGTTCCGTGGTCGGATGCACCCACGGTCGGAAAGCTCATGGGCGAAAAAATGGCTATCAATGAGTTTGTTGCATACATGGATATGTCCAACCTCTTGAAAGATCCACAAGCAAATCACCTCGGTCCTCAGGCTGAGACGATTGCGACTTTTGCGCTGTGCGGCTTTGCGAACTTGAGTTCAATCGCTATGCAAATTGGCGGTATCGGCGAAATTGCGCCGACCAGGCGCGCGGACCTTGCTCGCCTTGGCGTGAAAGCGCTCATTTGCGGCACCATGGCGAGCTATCTCTCGGCGGCTCTGGCGGGACTTTTGACTTAGAACAAGCGTGGGGCGCGTTGCACGCGCCCGCGATTGTAGGGGCGATGCCATGCATCGCCAGGCGGGCGGCATTCTTGCCGCCCCATCTATAATTCAGAAACAGTTTTCTCTGAACCTTCGCAATCAGAAACCATCGGCAGCGTACAATCTGTGCCTTTCAAACTGGGTTCAGCAAATACCTTCAGTATTTTAGGGACTTACGGAGGCTCCCCGGCATCGGGCGATGCACGGTGTCGTGCTTCAGTAAAAACCGTTCAGGTATTACGGGCTTAAGTCTGTAAATATGTGCTGTGGTGCCGGAATTTCAGGGGAAACCTCCAGTGAATAGGGTGATGTCAATTGTTGTTTGGTCGGTTGTCAGCCTCCTTGGCGCCGGCTCGCTGGGGGTTATCGCCTTTGCCAACGGCGAAAAGGTCAATGCCGTATTCCTGATCTCGGCAGCGGTTTGCACTTTCGCCGTTGCCTATCGGTTCTACAGCAAATTCATTGCCGAGAAAGTCTTTGCTCTCAACAACGACGCTGTCACCCCCGCCATCGCCATGGATGACGGAAAGGACTACGTGCCTACTCACAAGTGGGTGCTCTTCGGGCATCACTTTGCTGCAATCGCCGGCGCCGGGCCGCTGGTCGGACCGATTTTGGCAGCGCAATTCGGATATTTGCCGGGTACCATCTGGTTGATTGTTGGCGCTGTTCTGGCAGGTGCCGTGCAGGACTTTGTCATTCTGTGCGCTTCAATGCGCCGGAAAGGCAAGTCGCTTGGACAGATGGCTAAGGAAGAAATCAGTCCGCTTGCCGGAGTGGTGGCACTGACTGCCATTCTCCTGATTATGATGATTTTGATGGCGGTGCTTGCACTCGTCATTGTCAACGCCCTGAAAGGAAGTCCCTGGGGGGCGTTCACGCTGTTGATGACCATTCCTATTGCGATGATTGTGGGCGTCTACATGCGTTTTCTTCGCCCGGAAAAAATTCTCGAGGGTTCTCTGATTGGAGTGGTGCTGACTGTACTTGCGGTTGTTGCCGGTAAGCATGTCGCCGGCGATCCGAACCTGGCGCAATATTTCACTCTAAAAGGAGAGCACCTGTCTCTCTACATTATGGGATATGGTTTTTTCGCGTCTGTTCTTCCTGTTTGGGTATTGCTTGCACCACGCGACTACCTCTCGGCGTTCTTGAAGATCGGCATTATCCTTCTTCTTGCCGCTGGAATTCTTGTTCTTCATCCCGATCTCGAAATGCCTGCGCTGACGAAATTTGCTAATGGGCAAGGGCCGTTGTTTTACGGAAACATTTTTCCCTTTTGCTTTATTACGATCGCATGTGGTGCGGTGAGCGGTTTTCATTCATTGGTATCTTCCGGAACCACTCCAAAGATGATCGCGAAAGAACCTCACGCGCGCCCGATCGGATATGCCAGCATGCTGTGCGAATCTAGCGTGGCTATCATGGCGATTATTGCCGCTTGTGTTCTTGCGCCCGGTACCTATTTCGCAATCAACAGCCCGAAAGGCGTTGTCGGACAAGATGTGGTGCAGGCTGCTGCGACGATTACTTCATGGGGCTACGAAGTCACCCCGCAGACCATGGAAACACTGGCGAAAGACGTCGGTGAAGAAAGCCTTATGGGCCGCACGGGTGGCGGACCAACGCTTGCTGTGGGAATGGCCCATATCTTTTCCAAGGCGGTGTCATCTGTATCCGGTTCCGGCGCCTTAGATGTTTCATTCTGGTACCACTTTGCCATTATGTTCGAGGCCTTGTTCATTCTCACCTGTCTTGATGCGGGCACAAGAGTCGGGCGGTTTTTGCTGCAGGATTTCCTTGGCCTTTTGTGGAAACCTTTGGGTCAAACAAGCTGGTATCCATCGGTAATCTTGAGTTCTGCGCTGGTTGTCGGTGGATGGGGATACTTTCTCTATCAAGGTGTCATCGATCCGCTTGGCGGTATCAATAGTTTGTGGCCGCTCTTTGGCATTGCCAACCAATTGCTCGCGGTGGTGGCACTTGTTGTTGGTACTACCGTGATTATCAAAATGGGCAAGCCGAAGTACAGCTTTGTCACTCTTGTGCCGCTTGTGTGGCTGCTTTGTGTGACTTTTAGCGCCGGCTACTTGAAGATATTTAGCCCTGAACCAAAGCTCGGCTTCCTTGCGCACGCACAAACGCTAAAGGACAAGGTGGCACAAGGTAATTTGCCACCAGTGGAGGTGCACACTCAAAATGTCTTGATTTTCAACGACTATCTCGACGCCACCATGGGCGGAGTCTTCTTGCTCCTCGTCTTGATCATTCTCGTTGAGGCTCTGCGAAGCTGGTTTGGCAATCGCCAAGCAAGCTTTGTCTCGACCGGACCTGATGAGATTACCGGACAGACGAATATCGATGGTGCCGTAGCATTCAGTGGGGCGCCAGATATACCACCAGACGCACCTCCGATGCGGTGCTGCTAAAATTGACACCATGATCCCGGAACTCAAAGAATTAGTCGAAAACGAACTCAACTCTGGAGAAAAACTTCTCTGGTGTGCGCAGCCTGACGCTGACAAGTTCATTTCGTCGATCGTGCCTGCTTCCGTTGTTTGGCTGTCCGGTTTGTTTCTTTTCTGCGTAGGCGTAATGGGGCAGGCCGGTGATCGCCAGGGGCATGTCTTACCTGGGCTAATTGGTCTTCTGGTTTTAGTCGCTTTGATTGGCGTCCTTGAAATCATTTTTGTGCCGCTTCGCGCCCGCCAAACTGTATATGCGTTTACCGATCGCAGGGCTTTTATCCTCACCATTCGCAGCCGTTTTACGCATGACGAATCCGGGCGCACACACCTATACGGAAAGAATCTGATCAGCGAGCAGAAGAACACGCCCGGTCAGTTCTACTTATCCAATCTGCCTGCGCAATTGATTTTTGCCTTTCTTGCAATCGACGTTGCTATTTCGATTGTGCGTAGATTTGATATTTTCGTCGCGCTTGGTTTTCTTTTTGTCGTTGCCGGCTGGATCTTGCACTGGTATCAGGATTTGCGATTGCCTCTGGCGAAGTTTCGCGACACGCCGAAGATTACATATAGCGTTTCCGACTTGATAATTTCCATCGAAGACATCCCTTATTCAGAGATTTCCTCAACATCGATTAGAAAAGCGAAGGGCGATCGCGCCGACATCTTTCTTATGTCGAACACTCGCGGCGTACTTAGACTGAAGTGCACAACAGATGTCACAAAAGCGCTGGAAGTGTTTAACAAACACTACCCGACGAAGCCAGTCAACGACAGCACAGGGACAGCCAGTTAAGGCGTGCGTTTACAGCGAGAGCCGGCTGAGATTTTGTCTTAGAATTTTACTGAGAACTTAGTGATAGCTCTTAATCAAGCGACTAAACGATTCCGCTGAGCGTGGTGCGCCTGCTCGGCTGTAGAGAATCTTTCCAGCCGAATCAAGGAATACTAAGTGCGGAACATTCACGACGTTGTACTTTGCTTTCATATCCGGACTGGAGTCGAAGTCTACGTCTTCGAATGAGACATCGCGAAATTGTGGTTTCACTGATTCGTAAACCGGAGCGAAATTTTGACATACACCGCACCAAGGCGCTGTGAATTTCAGAATTTTTGAAACCTTCGCTCCGTTATGCGTGTTTGTCTGAGTGGAGGTAGAATTCGCTGAAGCAGAGCCGCTGCTGCTTGCAAATGGTGGTATGTAATCGCCCGCCATCGGTGTGCTGCTCCGCGCACCGGAGCCCGCAACGTACGATTTCGACGTGCCCATTCGACTCAGACACTGCTGCGCCATCGCTTTCAGGCGCGCATCACCATTGGTTGCAACCCATTGATATTCGGATCTCGCCTTGTCGAATTGACCGAGTGCCTGACGAGAAAGCGCAAGATAGTAACGAATAAGAAGGTTGCTTGGATATGATGCTTTCAGTGATTCAAACTCACCTGCCGCCTGTCCGTATTTGCCCGCAGTGTAGTCAGCAACAGCCTTTTCGTATGAAGAGTTACCGGCCCAAGCCGGAGAAAACATAATCAAAACTGTCGCGGCTGGCGCCAATGTTTTTGACCAAAATTCTCTACTCATTGGCTCTCCTTTCCTGCGGAGGATATTTTTTCTTGCGCCAAAATGAGCGCGAGAGCTGAATCTCGCGATCCCCGCAGCAAATTGCTATCGAGCTAGAAGGTATCTTCTCTGTCCGATTGTTTCCTCTAATGAAATCTGCTGATCGCTTGTGCGAATGACTCTTCGTCACCGAATGCGCCACCGCTGTAAAGCACGTTGTTTCCCCCATCGAGGAAGACGAGGTGGGGAATACCGGACACGCCGTACTTATTGCTGGTCTCTTTGTCTTTGTCGACATCGACTACTTGGAAGGACACATCACTGAATTTACGCTTGGTCGCCTCAAACACGGGGGCGAATCTTTTGCACGGCCCTCACCAATCAGCATAGAATTCTAGAATTTTTCTGACCTTTCCAGGCTGTGCACTTCTGCCGCCGCTCAATCGAGCCAAGCCTTGAGCAGCCAGTCCTTTCAAACTTGCATCACCGTACTGCGATACCCACTGATATTCAACTCGAGCCTTGTCCATTTGACCCATTGCTTGTCGGGAAAGTGCAAGGTAATAGTGAGTCAATGCATTGTTTGGATACTGCTTCTTTAGACTCTCGAACGCTGTTGCCGCTTGTCCGTACTTACCGGCGTTGTAATCAGCAACCGCTTGCATGTACAAGTTCGGCGCTGACATTGCAGGGAGCACTGTAAGTAGTAAGGCTACAAGCACACCAGCTACATGATTTCTTTTCATTCGGTCAATGCCTCGGCCGGTTAACTCAAGACTCTATTCTAAACCGAATGCTTGCCGTGCAGACTACGTTGTTCTTGTTTTCCTTAGCTCTAACACGTCCTGACGTATGCCATCCAAAACACTCTGAACTCTGCTATCCAGCGTGTAGACTGAATCCGCATCGGTTGAGATGCGCTTGATTTCGGCGCGCTTTTCGGTTCCCCACGAGTCAGCAACGATGCCGTCCTTTTGTCTCGGGAAGGTAAGCAGCTGCGCCAGCAAGCCCTTCACGTCGAGACCTTCGTCGTTATCAGTATCCAGCTCGTAAGTAGGGTTCATGAGAACATCGTTTGCTGGTGGTAAGTGCTGAGTGTCAGAGTTGTCGGATTTTGCCGGAAGGAGCCTGGCTCTGCGCATATCTACCACTGGCTCTGCCTCCTGAGCAGTTCCATTGGCCTGAGCGCGTAGCTCAAGCGCCTGCAGTATTTCAGACATTTTGTGATTCACCGAGGGGAAGAAGTATTTTTAGCCGTAGTGTGTTGTATACGGTGCTTTGGAAGTTTGGACAACTTTATGGATTAAAACTGCCCGAAACTTGCCCCTCCCCGGAATCGCTTACCCGGCGCCGCTCTTGGGTTCCTGTTCGGTTTGCCCGGCGAGGCTAGACCGGCTACAATCGAGCTTCTTCAGGGAGGCTGCTATGGCGATTTCTTTAGGTAAGAAAGGTGCTCTGTGCTGGTTTTCAGGTTTGCGCACGTTTGTACTGGCTGTAACCGTGCTTTCGCTTATGGCGCTCGGTCTTCCAGGCTTTGCCTGTACGGACTTTCGCCTTAATGCCGCCGACGGTTCCATAGTCGTGGGGCGAAGTATGGAGTGGGGGATAGACTTGAAGTCCCAAATGACGAAGCATCCTCGGGGCGAAAAGGTGGAATCGCATGCCCCGGGCGGCAAACCGGGACTTTCTTGGAAAACGAAGCATGGGTATGTCGGCGTAAACAGCTATGGCGTGAACCTTTCGTTGGACGGGATGAATGAAAAGGGTTTTGCAGTTGAGCTTCTTTGGCTTCCTGGAAGCGTTTATCAAAGCATTGAGCAAGGCGATGAGCCCAATGCTGTTTCCCTTCTCGACGTTGGCGCCTGGTTCTTGGGAAATTTTGCAACTGTCGAAGAAGCCAAAGCGGCGGTCAAAAACATCAGAGTTTGGGCGCCTTCCTTGCCTGAGTGGGGCGGAGCGCCAACAGTGCACATTGCCTTGCACGATGTTGAGGGAAAGAGCGCAGTCATCGAATTTGTTGACGGAAACATGCACATCTTCGATAACCCGAACGGCGTTTTGACCAACGCTCCAACCTTTGATTGGCAGATAACCAACCTGCGAAATTACATCAATCTTTCTCCTTTTTCGCGTAAGGGTAAAACTTTTGGCGAGCTCGAATTAGAGCCGACCGGGCAAGGCACCGGACTATGCGGCATGCCTGGTGATATGTCGCCGCCATCGCGTTTTGTACATACAACCGCCTATGTTCATTTTTCAAAACAGGCTGCTGATGCTAAATCAGCTGTCTTGCTCGCCCAACACATATTGAACTCCGTAGACATACCTCTGGGTGTGATTCGCACCGCAGATAGTGGCAATGTTCATTGCGACTACACTCAGTGGATTGTAATCAAAGACTTGAAGAATAGGACGTTTCACTACCGCGCCTATTCTGATATTTCTTTGCATACGGTTCAGCTTAATCAACTTGATTTTTCAGAAGGTGCCAAGGCGAAGTCTTGCCCCATTGCCGGCGATACTTTCTATTGTGACGTGAGCAATTATCTGAAGTAGAGCCCGAAAGCCCCAGCCATTGGGAGGCGAGCGGAAAATTTTGCTAGGATATACTATTCTGTTGTTAGGGAATCATATATAGGAACCTATTGAGATTCATTTTTGCCTTACAGTCAGAGACCGAATCCAGGTCCGAGTAAAGATCAAAATCCAACCCAAAGTCCAACCCAAATAGTTGAGAAGATGAATAGCTGAATTACATGGAACTATCCTTTTTCACCCGACGTTATGTAGACCGTTCTAAAAACACGGGTTTCCAATTCGAATTTTTCTGCGACAGATGCAATAAAGGTCATCTGACCCCTTTTCGCATTCACGCTTTGGGCGTGGTCACGTCCATATGGGATGCGACTGACTGGAAGAAAGAAAAAGAGAAAGAATTTGACTTCGACACGCTGAAAAAGGACGTCTCTAAGCTTTTCTTTAAAGGCAAGGCTTGGATTGAAGCTTACACAAATGCGGTCGAAGAGGCGCAGAAGTATTTTAAGCACTGCGCTCGCTGCTTGAAGTGGGTCTGCCCTAAAGAATGCTTCAATTCGCGTGCAAACCTCTGCCAGGGATGTGCTCCATTGACCGAAGCTGAAAAGGCTGCGCTGCAAGCCGAAGAAAGAAGGAAATCCTCGTCCAAGACCGCGGAACCCGCGGATGCTCCGCGTATCTGTCCGCATTGCGGAAAGAGTAATCCAGTTGCTACTTTTTGCGCCGACTGCGGTAAGAAGGTCGTGCAAGATATTTTCTGTTCCAGCTGCGGAGCCAAATGGTCAACGGAAAAGAAAATGAAGTATTGTCCCAGGTGCGGCGATGAAATGCCGGAACTAACATTTAGAACGAAGCCCACTGTCGTTAAGTCTGAGGCGGAGAAGCACGTCGATATGGCGGTTGACACCATCGTAGACTTGGGAAGTGAAGTTAAGAAAGTCGCGGAAGAATATAAGAAGGTTGCTGAAGATATCTTCGGTTTCACACCGAAAGGGAGAGAGTCAGCGAAGTCGACGCCACCACAGGCGAAGGCCCCTAAATCAGGGAGTTCGCATCCAGAAGCAAACAAATCTGATTCTCGGAATTCCAACGCTACGGAACCTGATAGAACGGTTGCTCACTCTGAAATGGAGAACGGCGAGAACACTGGTTCCGCAGAGGCAGAGGACACAAAAGGTCCGGGCGTAAAGAGTAAAACTCAGACGCGTAAGAAGACTAAAATTGCTAAATCTAAAAAGCAGATAAAAGGAAAGAAACCAGTTAGTGCAAAGAAGCCAGTTTCTGTTTCCAAGCCTGCACAAAAGAAAAACGCACCTGCGACTAAGAAGCCGAAACCTCAGCCAAAAGCGAAAGCGAAGAAAAAGTCGCGCCCAAAGACTTGAGGCTTTGTAATTCCTTTCCAAACTAAAGCGCCGGCACTCTACTGCTGGCGCTTTCTAGTTTTAGTTTGCGTTTCAGAATTAGCCCTTGATCGCTCGTAGCAGTGCGCGAGGCAGACCTTCCTGCGCCAGCACATTGAAAGGTTCCACTCCGACAATGTCGAAGCGTGCGCCTTTACTGACCAAGCGTGTGTCCAGCTTGTTCAATTTCTTCTCGCCTTCTTCATCATTGCCGATCTGCAAGAATTTGATTTTGATCTCGTTGGGGTTTTTCATCATTTGTGTGGCTTGAATGATGACGTCGCGAAGGTCGTGCTCGTCCTGTGGTTTACCATCTGTAATCACAGCGATGATGAGAGGTCGTGCTTTGCCCGTTGCGCGGCGCTGGAAATATTGAGTTAGCTGATCGTGCATCGGCGGGGCAAGTTTTGTGCCGATGAAAAGCCCGTTGCGAGCGTTGGCAATTATCGAGGGCATTTGTTGTAGCCTGACATTTTGGTACACGTCATACTGACTCGAGAAAACAACGAGCGTGAATCCAAATTTTGGCAGGCGCATGGTTTGTCTCGTCAGATCCATACTTTGCGACATGCACCATCTCCACTTTGAGATTTTCTCTTGTGCCATTGGGAAATAGTCTTTCTCGCCCATTGAGCTGGAGCGATCTTGCATGATCACTATGTCGTGTGTTGATAGTTGTTTTAGCTCTTGATCGGAGAGGTCTCCACGCAGCCTGGTTGTTGTGACGTTTGGAGTGAAACGCATTTGACCGATTCCAGCATTCATTGGCTGAAAATTGGAATCATCTACACCAGATTGAAGACCGTCTCTGTCTTCCAGTCCCGATTGCAGCGGTCCACGCTCTCTGGCGTTGCCGTCCAATCGACCCCTACCAGCACTTCCATTCATAGGGGTTCGAGGTGTTCCGGCGAATTGTTCCGGATCAACTAGTGAACCTTCTTCTCGTACCTCGATCTGCCCATTCAAAGGTATCCGCCTGGTCCCTGCCGTGGGGTGATTAGTGCTGTCGTAGATGCCTTGCTGATACGCTTGATCGCGGTTGACGCGATAGCTGTTTTTGGCTTCACCTGCGAGGTTGATTGGAAGACAGCTTAAGAGAAGAAGGGCGATTAAGTAGGGGCGCAAAGTCGTTCACCTCGTTGTGAAATACGAACGATATTGATCGAAAGCCTTTGACCTGGCTTGTCGAAACATGAGACGAACGGTGTTGGCGCCACGCTCGCTTTGACCGCTATTTCCAATATAACGTTTGGAACACTGTATTGGGCGCTCTTTCGGAAAATCCAGTCTGTTTTTTACGCAGTGTGACGATGCATTTGTATGGATATTTGGCTCTTTCCCTCTGTCGAGTGATGTAGGATTCTGTAAACGTGCTCTGCAAAAACGCTTGCGGGCGGTAGATTTTCGGTAACGCGTGGAACTTTTGCTCTGTTTTCGTGTCCTTACAGCAGTAAAGAGAGTGTGGGTCATCTGAGGACCGAAACTATGATTCTTGAACCTACAAACGTGAGAAAGCCAAAACTGTCATCGGTTTGGTTGGACAGGATCAAAGAAGAATACCCGGAAGAGAAGGCTGAAGCTGAAGAAGAGTTCTTTACTGCTTTTGAGTGGAAATTGGCTCATAAGCGCAGACTTCGCAGGATGCAATCTCAGGGACACGTAGAAAGAGCGGTTAGCAATCTGTTTGAAAATCTCGGATTGAGAGATGCCGCGTAGCCGAATGTATTTGTTGAAGCGATAGAAACGAGAAACGAGAAACCAGAGAAGCGGAAGCTGCATGCTTCCGCTTCTTTTTTCTCTTGCTTTCTAACTGTTGCACCCTCCCGTCGACGGTCTTAACAGGTCTTCCCTTCTTGGTTCTTCTTTTCGGGTTGGGATTCATTTTCCTGACGACCCTTTTCTTGTTGTTGTTCATCGTCTGGTTTCTTATTTTGTTTGTCGAAGTTTTTATCCTTCTGCTCCTTTTGTTCCTGGCCTTCTTGGTTCAGTTTTTTGTCATCAGCCATAGTTCATCTCCTTTGCTTTACCATTTGGTTTCATTCAGAAAGACCGGAATGAGGTACGTCGGTTCCGCAAGCAAGTGGGAGAAATTCTTTGATGGAAATTGGTTTTTGATGTCAGTGAAAAACCACACAGGGTGACGCAATTGCGTCACCCTGTAGGTCGGCCTAAAAATTCAACTGAGAACAAAACTTCACGTAAATAGCGGAGCAAGAGTGGAAGTTCGCTGGGATTCTAGATGGTCCCGATTGCCTGTTTGAGACGAGCCTTCAAATCAGAATAGATTTCGTTAGCCGAAGGTGGTGTTTCGGGGCGTCCGAGATTGGCAGCCACACGATACATCGAATTGCTCAAGCCAAAGAAGAATGGATGAAATCCGTATTTGATCATTTCGTCGTAGGCTTGGGTAGCGCCCCAGTTTTGCTGGGTTAAACGATAGATTGCCACCATTGTGCCGCAACGATCTTGACCCTGCCGGCAGTGCATATAGACAGGTCCGTTTTTGGGGTCATTGACGATTTTAAGGAACTTCTCAATGTCTTCATCCTTGACGGTTTTGAAGACACTAAGTGGGATGCTTACAGATTTCATGCCCATCGATTCGACCAGATCTTTTTCATTGGCAATGTCTTTCTTACCATCTCTCAAATTGATTACAGTCTTTACACCTGCTGCCTTGAGAGCTTCGAATCCTTGTCGTGATGGCTGTGCACCGCGCAGGAGGAAGGGAGTTACCACACCAAAGTTAGGGACAACTTGAGTGAGCACCTGCGCTGTTGCAGATGTATTGGTTGTTGCAAGAGGAGAGACTAACTGTTGAGAGTTTGCAAATGCTGGAAGCTGACCGAGAAAAATAGAAGAGGAGACCAATAAGGACGCCACAAATCCAAAGCATCTTTGTGCCATTTGAAGATACCCGCCGTGAGAAACGCAACTGAATTTTATCCTAGCATTGGAACTCGAAACCCGCTCGGCTTGTTGGTTCGAGCTGTGCTTGTGTAAATTGATGTTTCAATTTCGTATTTGTATTTTTGCGCTGGGAACCGTGGATATATGCACGCAGTCTACGTTTTGCTGTGCTGATTGTATTCAAATTGCTGCAAACGCTTTCGAGAGATTCATCGCAACGCATCAATTGTGTGGAACCTGGCACCCGGTTTTGCGTCTTTTTGGCACCCGGTTACGAAGGAAAGCGTTACTGATTTGTGGTGTAACCTTCGTTCTGGCTGATGGATAGAGCGTTTTCGATGCTTTTTGCTATTCCTGGCTCGTGAGTCTCGTGTTCTCTAGTGAAATCCAGCACAATTAGCTGTTTTACAAAGGATTTACTCAGTTGTATATTTTTCTTCGCCCGACGTTGAAATCGATACGGACAATTCTATCGGTAATGACTTTGCTTGTCTGCACCTGTGTTTTGACCGGCTGCGATGTGCACAAGGAAACTGATGTAGTTTACAGAGGACCAGCGCCAACAAAGAAAATGCTGGACCGATTGAAGTTGATGGGAATTAAGAGCGTTGTTTCGGTGCGAAATAATCCCACAGAAAAGAAGCAGGCTTATGCTGAAAAAATCGGCTTGAAATGGTTCGCGGTAAAGACATCAGTGATGCATTCGCCGAAAGAGCAAGATATTCGCAGGTTTCTCAGCATCGTCAACGACCCGAACAATCAGCCCGTCTATGTATGTTGCATGGGTGGAATCGACCGCTCACGGTTTTACATAACTGCATATAGAATCGCTGTTCTAGGAGCCGACCCTGAAAATGCTGTAGCGAACATGGACGGTTCTACCTGGCATAAATTGTGGCCCGGTTTTCGCTATTACGTCGACATTCTCAAAGCGGGTGCTAAGGACAAATACGGCTGGAAGCCATGGATGACGCCTGAAACAATCAACGCCAGCCAGCAAGAGGTAGAGCCATCACACGAAAAAAAGTCGATGGTGACGGCACCCAGTGAAACTTCGGCTTTCGAGGGTATGCCAAGCAGGTAAAATATTCGAGATGCTTCTCGTATATAGACCGCACATGCATGTCACTGCCCCCTATACCGATTCGCAAAATTATTCATGTTGATATGGATGCTTTCTTCGCATCCGTAGAGCAGCGCGACAATCCCGACTTGCGTGGAAAACCTCTGGCAGTCGGCGGCAGTCCGTCACAAAGAGGCGTTGTGGCGGCAGCCAGTTACGAGGCTAGGAAATTCGGTGTTCATTCGGCGATGCCCTCGAGAACAGCGGTGCAACGCTGCCCACATTTGATTTTGGTTCGTCCCCGGTTTGATGTTTATCGTGAAGTCTCTGACCAGATTCACGAGATTTTCAATCGATATACAGACCTGGTTGAGCCGCTTTCATTGGACGAGGCATACCTCGATGTCACCGAGAACAAGCTGGGAATGCCGTCTGCTACTTTGATAGCCAAAGAAATTAAGGAAGCGATCTTTCAAGAAACGAGATTGACGGCTTCGGCGGGCGTATCAATCAACAAGTTTCTCGCTAAGACCGCATCTGGTATCAACAAGCCGGATGGTTTGACTTTGATCACTCCTGATAAGGCTGAAGCATTTATTGAAAAACTACCGATAGAAGATTTCTATGGCATCGGTAAAGTCACTGCTCAAAAAATGCATAGCTACGGCATCTACAACGGTGCCGATTTGAAGAAGCTGAGCGAGGTAGACCTGATCAAGAAGTTTGGAAAAACAGGCAGTTATTATTTTCGAATCGTGCGAGCATACGACGACAGACCCGTCGTGGCAAATAGAATTCCGAAGTCAATTGGCGCAGAGGAGAGTTTTGCGGAGGATTTGGCGGATCGGTATTCTATGGTGGCAGCGCTCGAAGAACTGGCTGAGACTGTAGAGCGGCGTCTGGATAGTAACGGAACCGGCGGTAGAACTGTAACGCTGAAAGTAAAATACGGCGACTATCAGCAAGTAACTCGCAGCAAAACGTTAAACGAATCAATCAAAAGCTCTCATGAAATAATGAAGGTCGTCACCACATTGATGTCGGCTACTGAAATTGAGCAGCGCAATGTTCGATTGCTCGGTGTGCAAGTTTCCAGTCTCGATTGCGACCGCGACGAACAAGAGTACGTGCAACTCACTATCGAGTTTGCGTAAGATTATCCAGCGTCGCGCAGTCCGAAGTCTTCGTCGTAATTGAGTTGGTGCGTCACATCCATTGATTCTAAGAGTCCTGGCATGGGCTTGCGCAGCGGTTGTTCTGCGATCGGAACTTCCGCTCGTTGCTGCGGTACAAGAACAGTCACAGCCTTTGGCATGATCGTGACGCGCATCGGTGTGACTCCGCATTCTTCACCGTCGATCATAACTGGCGCTTGTGAGACACGCGCCGGATCTGGAATCTTCTTTCCGGCAAGAAAGTTGCGCGCTTTCTTGGCAAGAAGCTGAAATTCAGAGCGAACTCCACGTCTCGGCAAGGCTTCTACGACTGCTTCCTTACAGCGCAGAATGCATTCCGGCGCTTTTTCATCGACACTTCCTGCAACAAAGCGAAATCCAAGATTTATGTAGTCACCAAAGTTTATTGGGTCCACGATATGTAATTCTAGAAAGCCATCGCTGAGATTCGCCAGATCACTGCGTTTTCCCATACCCAGGTCTTCGACGTTGGCTAGGAAAATTCCTGATGCTTGCACTTTGAATGTCATTCCACCTGTCGTGATTCTGAAGACACGCGGCGGTAAAGCTATCGTTTGAATCATGGCGCTGACATAGGCGAGCAACCTGAAGCGGGTCTTCAGCTCGCGCGGTGGTCGCATAAACGCATCGGAAATCGGCCCAACACCAGCCATTCCAGCGAAGTATTCGCCGTTCATCATTGCCATATCAATTTGAACCGGGCGACCATGAACTATGTAATCAAAGGCGTTCTCCAGTGGGTTGGCGAGAATACTTTCTCTTACGACCCCGAGGTTGCGGGCAAGCACATTGCCCGTGCCGAGTGGAAAGATCGCACACGGTATGTCGGACTTTGCTCTTGCCAGTGCTGCTAACGCAAATCGAACAGTACCATCGCCGCCTGCTGCGATGACGAGATCCAGTGGCGGTTTGAACAGGGGGACGAGGTGCTCCGGTCCTGTTTCCGCCGTGGTGGGATAAAACGAGACGAGGTACTCATCGTGTTGATTGAGCTTCTCTACGAGCTTGCCGATCCAAATCTCAGTCTGCACTTGAGATTTCGCGGCTGGATTGTAAATAACGAGTGCATGTTTTGGCATGTTTGTGTACCCTGGTGGACTCCGGGATAGAGCGATCGGTGCAGGCAAAAGTTCCCGGAATCCGCCACAAATGGCGAGTTGGCGACACTTTTGCCATTAAAAAGGCGGGGTTTTGAGGTGTAAAACGTCAAATAGACCCTTGAATCCCTTGATTTCCCCCTCCATCTCAATATTCGCGGCTGATGCCGCCCTTTAGACGAAAGCCAGAAACTGCCGCTCCATTTGCCTATATAAGGAATTCTGGAACTTACAACGCGGTACTGCGTCCTCCCGGCAGAGCCTTAACGGAGGAGACCAGGATGTCCGCAAAAGCGTCGGGCGATACCATAGATAAGGAAAATGCCGGAAGCGATTCGGTGTATTCGAAAGGCGACAAGCACGCCGAATCCGAGAATCTTTTTGAGCGCACCTTTGCCCCCTCCAAAATTTTTCATTTCAATGCGATTGCTTTCATCGTTGGGTTTGCAGTCCTACTAGGGCTAATTGCCTTTACGTCAATTCAGTTTCTCAAATCTCATGATGCCAACACGGTTGAATTGAGCGGTCGCATCGAAGCACCAGAAACGCATATTTCTGCTGTTGCTAACACTCGTGTGAAGAATGTCTTGGTAAACGAAGGTGATGCGGTCAAAAAGGGACAGCTGCTCATTGAGCTTGACACTGGTGTCATACAAGCCAAGGTCGGCAATGTCCAACAATATATTTCCCAGGCCTCCCGTGCCAGCCGACAAGCCGATCTTCATGCTGCTGCTATGGAACGTCAAGTTGCTGAAGCCCGCAAGAAGTCCAGCGGCTTTTGGACACGAGTATTCACCAGCCCAAAAGGCAGAGCGAAGGAAGGCGAGAAGCTTCGGGGGCAGATGTTGCAAGCACGCATGATGCAAATGCAAGCGCGCGCTGCTGTTGCGAAGGCTCAGGCAATGTCTTCTGCTGCGAAGGAAGCGAAAACTAATTTCAACATCACGAGTCCAATTGCCGGCATCTGCGAAACACGCAGTATTGAACCCGGTGAATTGGTGGCCACAGGACAGGTGCTGCTTACGATTGTTGATCCCCAGTCGGTTTACATGAAGGGCTACATACCTGAAGGTGACATCGGCAAGATCAAGCTGGGACAGGAAGCTGATGTTTACCTGGATTCAGATAGTAAGAAGGCTCACAAGGCACACATTACGTCCATCGACAGAGCACCTTCTTTTACTCCTGAGAATGTTTATTTCAAAGATGATCGGGTCAGGCAGGTATTCGGGGTCAAGCTCGCGCTGGTACACCCGGATGGGCTCGCTAAGCCGGGAATGTCTGCTGAAGCCAAAATCAATCTCAAAAGCAAGTACAACATGATCGACCAAAAATAATTAGTCAGTGGGTTCAAGGGCATAATTTCACGGGGCAAAAGTAGTGACGACGTCAGTGTCAACGAAGTCAGAAATTAAACAATCCACCGGGGCTGTCATCAAGGTAGATGGGCTGAACAAGCGCTACAAAGATGGTACTGAAGCGCTGAAGAATCTGATCTTGGAAGTGCAAACTGGTGAGCTGTATGGTCTCGTTGGACCAGATGGAGCGGGCAAATCCTCTGCGCTCAAGATTCTCGCCGGCATAATGGAACCGTCTTTTGGACAGGTTACCGTACTCGACAGAAAGCCGAGCGATGCTCGAAGGTATATCGGATATGTCCCGCAAGGTGGGGCTCTTTATCCCGAATTGAGCATTGACGAAAATCTTCGCTATGAAGCTGGAATGCATGGCATCAGCGACAAAGATTTTAGGCAGCTGAGGGAGAAATATCTTCGAGATATGGGGCTCTTGCAGTTTGCCGATCGCCTGGCCGGACAGCTTTCGGGCGGAATGAAGCAGAAATTGGCCTTGTGCTGCGCGCTTGTCACGCAACCCAAAGTGATTTTTCTTGACGAACCTACGACCGGTCTCGATCCGATTTCTCGTCGCGAGTTGTGGCAGGCACTAGCTGTTCTAGGTCAAGAAGGTGTTACCACAATGGTGGCAACTCCTTTTCTCGATGAGGCCGAGCGCTGTCATCGTGTGGCTCTCATGTACGATGGTTGTGTCCATGAAATCGGCTCACCATCGGCTTTGAAGAAAAACTTGGGCTTGAGGAGGCTCGAGTTTGCCGTCAAGAATGATGTCAAAACCATCAAGGCTCTGGGCCGCCTCTCGTTTGAAGAGTCAGCAAATATCGTCGATATTTGTCCCTTTGGCGATCACCTTGAAGTCTTGTGCAAGGATGCAAAACTCGCTAAAGAGGAAGTCGGCATCACACTTTCCAACGCCAATATTGAAGTCCGAGAGGTGACTGAAACGTCACCAAATCTGGAGAACGTATTTATCACCAAGCTGAAGTCGTTGACGAGCAAAGAGGTGCGCTCCTTTCCATTCCCTCATTTTCGCGAGAAGTTCAAAAGCAATGGCAGAGACTCTTTAGTTAATCCATCCTCGCAAGATCTTCGTCACGACATAGCCCTGAAAGCCGAAAAACTGAACAAGTATTTCGGACAATTCAAAGCTGTTGACGATGTGGATATCGAGCTTCACTATGGCGAGATTTTTGGACTTCTCGGAGCCAATGGCGCGGGCAAGACAACGACGATCAAGATGTTGTGCCGGTTGCTCAAGCCGACTTCAGGTACGGTCTCCATCTTGGGAGACAGCAGTAACGATCGCAGCAAGGAAGTTCGCAAGAAAATTGGTTATATGAGCCAGAAATTTACGCTCTACGATAATTTGACCGTGGCAGAAAACCTCGAGTTTTACGCGGGCATCTACGAAATTCCTTTTGAGTTGAGGCAACGTCAGATTGATTGGGTGATCAAAGCGTGCGATCTCGAAGAGATAAAGGGTTCGCTCGTGAAAAATTTGCCGCTTGGTTGGAAGCAGCGGATTGCCTTCGGGGCTGCCGTAATGCACGAGCCGGAGATCATTTTTCTTGATGAACCGACCGCTGGGGTCGATCCTCTGGCACGGCGTCAGTTGTGGAAACTAATTCGGGAGTTTGCTGCAAATGGTGCGGTTATCTTGGTGACTACTCATTATTTGGACGAAGCTGAATTCTGCAATCGTATGGCTTTCATGGCTTCGAGCCGGATTGTCGCACAAGGATCTCCGCAGGAGCTAAAAGCTGCGCCAGAAGGAGAGTTGTTCGAGGTCAAAACCAACGACACGCAGCGAGCCTTTCAGCGGCTTAGCGAAGAACTCGAACATTGGCGTGTTTCAATTTTTGGCAGCGACTTGCATGTTTTGCTAGACGATTCAAAGACAGAATTAGAAGAAGTGAAATCGATTCTGAAGTCTGCAGGATGTGAAATTGAGTCAATTCGTCCGATAGCGTTTTCGCTGGAGGACGCCTTTATCGACGTGGTTCAGCACAAGGGCAAGAGGTCTAAAGCTACACAAGGCGGGAAAATAAGTGAATAAGGTGTTGGTGCAGGCAAATAAAGAGTGGTGCGAACTGCGGCGAGACCGCTTTAGTTTGGCGCTCGCATTTCTGCTGCCGCTCTTCTCCCTCTTCCTATTTGGCTTCGGAATCAGACTAGAGTCGAAAAACATTCCGATTGTTATTCGCGATATGAGCAACACATTCATCAGCCGCGAGTATGTCGATCGCCTCTATGCAACCAATATTTTCAAAGAATCGAAAGCCGATCCAGAAGAGTCTCCCTCAGATGCAATCAAAAGCGGTGAAGCTAAAGTTGCAATGATTATTCCGAAAGACTTTTCTCGCCAGATCTACAGGGGCAATTCGGCATCACCGCATGTGATGATCGACGGTACTGACATTGCCAACACACAAGTAATTTTCAACAGCATCAAAGCAGCCAATCTATACTATCTGGCATTGCTCAAGGAAGAGCGTATGCCAGATGCTGCCGTGCAATGGGTGAAGCCTCATTTGCGGCTACTCTTCAATCCCGGGCGAGAGGAAACTCTCTTCATCGTGCCTGGTGCCTTCGGTGTAATCTTGTGGATGTTTCCTGCATTGCTAAGCGCGGTTGCCGCCTCACGTGAGAAAGAGCAGGAGACGATTATCCGCGTTTATTCAGCCAATCCTCACCCACTTCAGTTCATCCTCGGAAAGGCATTTGTCTACTGGTCAGTCAGCCTGGTGATGGCGGCTTTGATCATGGTCACGGGATTCGCGCTTTTTGGAATTCGACCGGTGGGCGATCCGACAGCGCTCCTCATTTCAACACCGATTTACATACTTGTTTCGGTGGCTTTTGGATTGATGCTGGGCACTTGGGCAAACTCTCAAACTACTGCAGTACAAGCGACTTCCACTTTAGGCTTCTTCCCTTGTTTGCTTCTTTCGGGCTTCGTCTATCCGATAAGCAACATTCCATTTCCCTTGTCTCTATTTTCCCTGATTGTTCCTGCCCGCTATTACATCGAGCTGACCAGGGATGCTTTTGTACGTGGCTGCGGTTGGCCGGCAGTTTGGCCAATCCCGCTCATTTTATTTGGTTTTGCCGTCGTGCTTCTTGGATTGAGTTGGTTGGGATTGCGCCGCATGCAACTGAAAGATTGAGGGTGAGAAACATTTATGAAGATCATTCAGAAAGTCAGAGCCAGCCACCTGTACTCTCTCATCCTCAAAGAGGCAAGAGAGATAATGCGCAACCCGTATTTGTTGTTCTTGATTCTCGTGCCTCCTACAATACAGCTGCTCATTCTCGGTGGTGCTCTCGACCCACAAGTGCGGCACTTGTCGCTTGCTACGGTCGATCATTCACAAACAAAGCAGAGCCGCGATCTGGTGGCAAGCCTGACTTCGAGTGGTGTCTTTCCGAAGAATACTTATCTCGTCAATGAAGACAAACTTCTCGACCGGCTAGAAAGGGGCGACCTTGATGTCGGACTGGTTATTCCGAAGAGTTTTTCGCAAGAACTCGACCGCAAAGAAACCGCAGATGTTCAAGTGCTTGTCGACGGTGCCGACGCATATACAGCGGGAATTGCGCGGGCATATGTTTTGCGGACAATCCACGAGTTCCATCCTGAAGGCATGAAGCCACCGCAATTCTCTCTGCCAAGCGCCGTAAGAACGGACAAGGTGAGTGATGCTTCCAAGATCATCAATCCGAAGGTCGACATTCTCTACAATCCCGATCAGGAGAGCAGTTGGTACTTCATTCCTGGCATCTTGGGTGCCTGCCTCACTCTGACCGGCACCCTTGTTGCCGCTGCCACCGTATTGAAGGAACGCGAGCGTGGCACGATGGAACAGCTTCTCATGACACCAGCTGAGGCTTGGGAGATCCTGCTTGCCAAAATTATTCCGCTCGTTACCTTCTTGATGGGCGACGTGCTGCTCGCGATATTTGCAGCGCAAGTGATTTTTCACATGCCTTTCAGAGGTAATCTGTTCTTATTTCTTTTTGCTTCAGCACTTTATGCGTTCGTCGGCATCGGCTTCGGCATGTTATTGGGTTCCGTTTGTCGCAGTCAGCGCCAGGCGCAACTTGCTTCTTTCTTCATCAATATTCCGCTAATCTTGCTGTCCGGTACTGTAGTCCCGCTTGATACGATGCCACCGGTTATGCAAGCTATTTCGATCGTCGACCCACTGCGCTACTACACTTTAATTGCTCGCGGGGTGATTTTGAAAGGAGCAACTTTCATGATGCTTTGGCAGCAGGTTGCGCTTCTGGCACTTTCAGCCATGCTGGTACTGATGATCAGCGCCAATCGCTTCCGACGGCAGTTAATTTAACGGATGAACCGGAGGATTTGGAAAATTCGAAAAGTCTGGTAAGGTGGGTCTAGTAAGAAATTCTATGAAAACCATGTCTGTACGCAGTTTAGAGATACCAATTACGAACTTTCATCCAGTCGCAGAGGGCATCTACCGGGGCGGCAGACCATCGCGGGATGGTCTCAGGGCGTTGCGCCAGCGCGGGTTTAAGACAGTACTCTCCTTCCGCTGGAGAAAGGCGCCGATTGCCGTCGAGCGCTCATATGTGGAAGAACTCGGCATGAAATTTATCAATATACCGCTCAACTATTGGAGCCTGCCGAACCAGCAAGAGATAGATTCATTCCTCGCCATCATTGATGACAGGCGGAATTATCCTATATTTGTACATTGCTTTCACGGCGCAGACCGGACCGGTCTGCTTATGGCAATCTATCGAGTCGTACGCTGCGGATGGTCTTTTGATGAGGCCTACCGGGAAATGGTCGCTTGCGGCTTTCATCGCTTTCGCACGCAGCACTACAAGTGGGCTCTCTGGAGATTAGCTCGGAAAGCCGCAGCTAAAGCCGTTTCCAAGGATTAGAAGCGCTCTTTAGGCTCTTTAAGTTTATGCTTTTCTACTTTTTGAGGGGCTCATGCGCCTTGCTGGGGCACGTTTTCGGCGTTTTGTGCCTGGTGGGAACTTGAAGCATACTGGCTCGTCTCACAGGCGTCAGCTGAATTCGTAATGAGAGGACGTTTCGGAGAAAGTTATGAGAAGTGTCACGCTGGGAAAAGAATCTCGAATTGCATTCAGTCAAAGAATGCCTGTCTATTTTATTTTGATGGTGCTGGCTTGTTTCGCACTGACCGGTTGCCGCTCAGGTGAGGTCAATAGCATGGTTTATTGGGGGCCTATTCCCAGTGAGAAAAAGATGGTTGAACTGAAAGCTCAGGGTGTCAAATCAATCGTCAACTGCCGTCTAAATCGCCTTGTAAAACTGGAAAAGAAGGCAAACAAAATAGGTTTGAATTGGGTTCATATTCCCACTGGTTTGTTCATCTCACCAGGCGAAGCCGAGATCTCTCAGTTTGTGAAAGTAATGAATGATCCGAATATGACTCCAGTCTATATTTGCGATCAGGTGGCCCGCGATAGAACACAATTTTACGCGGCAGTGGGTGGTATGGTCACCGAGAAATGGCCCGCAGAGAAGGCTTCCAAGGCGATGTATCTCAACGGCTTACGCCATTGGTGGCCTTGGTTCTACGACTACAAGAGAGTGGTCAAAGAATACGAGCCAATGATTCACGGCACTGAAGAGAAGAAAACTGCAGAGGCACTTTAACTGCAGCGTTCTTCTTATGTCCGACGGGTCGGGAGCAATCCCGACTCGTTTGGCTTTAAGACCAGCCTTTTACTTTGGCGTTGCCGTTGATCATTGCTTGCATGGGGACGCTGAAGAATACATACGGATGCGAAGGTTCCAATCCGCTGACCTCTTCCAGTTCGTCTCTATGTTCTTTGCTGATCATGAAATTGAGCGCGCCAAGGTTATCTTCCAGCTGCGGCAACTTGGTGGCACCGATGATTGTAGATGTGATACCGGGTGACGTAGCCACCCAATTCAAGGCGATCTGCGCAGGTGTTCTACCGATCTCTTTAGATAGCGAAACCAGTTTATCCACGATTTTCCAATTGCGCTCGGTAAAGAGTTTTTCGAAACTCGGATTTCCTGTGTCCTTAAGTTTGGACATTCTTCCATTCCCGGATTCGAGCTTGTCTTTCTTGTATTTGCCTGTGAGCATGCCGCTAGCCAGCGGACTCCACGGACAAATTCCGACACCCAGTTCTTTGCACGCAGGGACATGTTCGTTTTCTATCGTTCTTTCCAAAAGCGAATATTCGACCTGCAGACCGATCAATTTGTGCATTGCTTTCAGGTCAGCGATCGTTTGCATTTTTGCCAGGTACCATGCAGGCACATCGGACAAACCGAAGTATCTGATTTTTCCTTCTTTCACCAGGTCATTCAACGTGAGAAGAACTTCTTCAACAGGAGTAAACATATCCCAGGCGTGCAACCAATACATGTCGATGTAGTCGGTACCAAGCCGCTTCAGCGAGCCTTCTAAAGCGCGATAAATGTTCTTGCGTCCGTTGCCGCCCGCGTTGGGATTGCCAGGCTGCGCGCAGAAGGTGAATTTCGTGGCGATGATTACTTGGTCGCGCAGTTTTTTGTCCTTTACGAACTTGCCGACAAGCTCTTCGCTCTTTCCGTTCGTATAACCGTCGGCGGTGTCAATGAAGTTTCCGCCTTTGTCTATATACGCATCGAAAATTGCTCTTGCTGTTTCTTCAGAACTTCCCCATCCCCAGTCTTCGCCAAAGGTCATTGCACCGAGGCACAACGGGCTGACTTTGAGTCCTGAACGTCCTAGCGTCATGTACTGATTGAGCTTCATCTTTCATTCCTTTTGAAACGCGCTGGGGGCTTGGGAAAATGAGAGGGAGGCGTTTCCGCCTCCCAACAGGTTTATTTCACTGCCGCAGTCAATTCGAGAGAGCGCAGGTGGTTGTTGATCTCGTCAATGTCTTCCTTGGTTAGTTTGACGTTTTGCGCTTTGAGGTTTTCCTTCGTTTGCGCGGCGTCGCGGGCACCGACGAGAGCTGCCGTGATGCCCGGTTGTGCGATAGTCCATGCGATTACCAGTTGACCGAGCGTCGCACCATGCTTTTCCGCGACCGGTTTGATCTTGTCGAGAAAGGCGTTAACGCGCTTGATGTTTTCCGGTTGGAAGTGAACTTGATTAGCACGGTGGTCGCCGTCTTTGAATTTGACGTCGGGCTTGAATTTGCCGGTGAGCAAACCGCGCTGTAGTGGGCTGTAGACGATTGAGCCGATATTGTGTTCGCGGCAGTAGGGCAAGACATCTTTTTCAATATCGCGCAACACCATGCTGTATGGAGGTTGATTAGAGGCGACGGGGCAGACTTTTGTCGCTTCCTGCAGGTCGCTGACGGAGAAATTGCTTACGCCGACTGCGCGAATTTTGCCCTCTTTCAGCAACTGTTGCATCGCCTCCATTGTTTCTTCAACAGGCGTTGAAGGATCGCGCCAGTGGCATTGATAGAGATCGATGTAGTCGGTTTGCAGGCGCTTGAGACTGTTCTCGCATTCTTCAATAATGCTCTTCTTGCGAGCGTTTCGATAAATGGTGCGGTCTCCGTACTCTTCATCCGACCAGTCGAAGAAGTGATCTCCCTCTGTAGAATCCCATCTCAAGCCGTATTTTGTGAGAATTTGAACTTTGTCTCTTTTGCCTTTTACTGCTTTGGCAACGATTTCTTCGCTGCGACCGTAGCCATAAATAGCTGCTGTGTCGATGGAGGTGGCGCCGCCATCGATGCTGGCATGGATGGCTTCGATAGCGTCCTTTTCTTCCGCCCCGCCCCACATCCAGCCGGCTATCGCCCAGGCTCCAAAGACGATGGTCGATACTTCTAAATCACTTGTGCCGAGTTTGCGAAATTCCATGCCAGAGTCCCCCGTGCTCCACTCCTTCGAGTGGATTGACTGCGCTTTGAGGCTGAAGATCTTATCTCATTAGATCTCTTGGAAAATGGCACAAAGATAAATCCTAAGCGGGTGCCCGACCCGTGAGGCTTTCCCGGATTCACTTTCTTCATATATGTCGGAAAAACTTTGCCTGCTCGTTCGAACTCGTTTAGTAGTCGCTTTTTGGCAGTCTGCGATTTTGCTTCTTGGCTGACTTCAAGCGCTTCGATTCTGTCCGCCGTTTCACCGACGCCATCGTCGGTTTTGTCTCTCTTCTGACTGTCGGTGGAGTGAGCACTTGCAAGATCATCTCTTTCAACTTTTCTCGGCAATCTTCAACATTTTGGCCCTGGTCTCGTGTCTTCTGACTGGTGACAAGAATGCTGCCGTCGGTAGTGAGCCGATTGGCGAATTTCGCAAGAAACCTGTTGCGAGCCCCAAAAGGGATACTTGAGCTCGTCGTTACGTTCCAGCGAAGAATGGCTTTGCTATTGACTTTATTGACGTTTTGCCCACCCGGACCGCCGCTGCGAGCAAAGCTGATTTCGAACTCTTCGTCCGGAATTTCCACAGTGTCGCTGATTACTAGCATGTTTCCTCGCTGATTCCCTTTGTCATAATACCGCTAACAGATATGACGGTGTTTTTGACTGAGTTTGCGTCTGGATGCCCGGCGCTATATCCTGAAATGATTCAGGGAGGAAGGTTGTGAAGAGAATATCTCCAAGTCGTGGATTATTGATAGCGACGTGCGCTTTTCTTTTGTCTAACTGTGTTGTCTTTGCGCGATCGAATGCGGTTGTTGCGCCTGCCGGCCAGGTTAAGGCCACTGATCCAAAGCAGGTCAAGGCAGATGCGAAGGCCGGTCAACAGCTGAAAGACCTGGTAAAAAAACGTCGTACTCGCAGCGGCTGGCTTGGCGATGGAACTGTACCAGAGCGTGTACGTGTCATTAAGGATCTTGCCTATGTCGACAATCCTGTCAGCGATTCACAAAGGTTGGATCTCTACATTCCTTCCGTCATTACGATGGGAGTCGATGATAAAGAACCCAATGATTCCAAAACCAATTTTTCTGCAAAACGCAAGAATCTCGGCAAAGGATGGCCGCTTGTTGTCTGGGTTCACGGCGGAGGCTGGAAGGGTGGTGACAAGAAGGGTGGTCCTTTCCGCGCGCTTCTGGAGTCCGGATTTGCAGTGGCCTCAATCAACTATCGATTGAGCGGTGAAGCCAAATGGCCCGCGCAATATGATGACTGCCAGGCTGCTCTCGCTTACTTGAGTAAACACGCAGGCGAGTATGACATTGATGCAAAACATATGGGTATCTGGGGGAGTTCTGCGGGCGGGCACTTGGTTTTGATGCTTGCCTTGAAGCCTGAGAAACCTGAACACGAATTTGCCGGAGTGTGCGATTGGTTTGGACCAACGGATCTCTCGCGTTTCATGATGCGTGGTGAAACCATCAAAGGCTGTGAGACGATGATACCTGAATTGTTAGGAGTCCAGGGCGATGCACTGACTGCGGCGTGTGTGAGCGCAAGTCCTGTGACGTATATCGGACACAACAAAAAGCTGCCACCAATTTTCATCATGCATGGTAAGTCCGATCGAATCGTGTCGATTCGTCAATCGCGTCTATTTGTCGAGAAGATGAAAGCCGCAGGATACAAGGACGTCAGACTTGATGAAGTGAGTGGTGGTCACGGATATCCTGGATTCGGACCGAACACCGTCAACGAAGTCGTGAAATTCTTTAAGGGCAAAATTGATAAGAGAGAGGGAGCCTAGGAAAGGAGAGCGCATGCAATGCGCCCCCACTCAATGGATGCGCGCAATGGGACATCACGCTTTTTTCGCTGTCTCAAAATGAAGGGGGCACCGGTTTTGCCCGGTGCCCCTGCCCCCTCGGTCGAACTGAAAGTCAGCCGACCAAAGTCTTAGAAGATCAACTAAGGTGTGTTGACTTCGGTTTCTTTCTTGATAGTGGTCGAGGTTCCGACGCCATCAGTAGCAGAGGTTGAATCTTCTACTTTGTGCGACGAACCCAGTGGTGTGTTTACGCTTTGCACTTTTCGCTTGGATTTTGTAACACCACCGGCAGCATTCAGTTCGGTCTTCGATGCGGAGCTTGTCGAGGCTGTTCCGCCTGCGCCAACCGCTGTGCTGCTTTCAGTTTCTGAGACACCGTCAATGCCGGCGCTACGACTCTTCGAGCTGACTTTGGTGTTGCCGTAGATGTCGCTTGCTTTTTTCTTTACTTTGGTAGTGGTGCCCAGAGCATCCGATTTTGTTTCAACTTTAGTAGAAGCACTACCGACCGGCGTGTTGGTTTCTACCGTAGTGGAACTTGCTTCGTCTGCAAAGCATCCTGGTATAGCAACGAATGAGATAAGTCCCAGTGAGATCGAAAGTGTTTTAAAGGATCGCAACATGATTTCCTCCATTGCGGCAGTAAGCTTGCTAACTAATCCCTGCAAGCAATGGAACGACTGAGCGTTATCCCTCAGGTTCCCTCGTTTAATGGATATTCAGAAAACTTCGCAGCACTGGTTTCAGAATCTGATAACTGATGCAAATTTTGGATGAAACTGAAAAAACTTAAGGACGCCAATGCCGTATTCCGGGAACTCCTGGGGATTTTGCCGTCCTTAACAAGGAAAGCTCGACGGCTTTCTCACACGGCAAGTCTAAGTGCGATGTTGCGTCGTCGCATTTTGCGGCATACTTGAGGTGAAGTTATGGGGCTGATGACACTAGGTAGAGGAGCAGGCGTGGAGACATCATATTCGCGACGTCCTGGAATACCCCCACGCGTGATAATCGGATTGGTTATTGCCGCGATTTCACTTTTTTCGTATTTTGCAAGTTCTAGTTACAATCCGATAACTGACCAGAAACAACATGTATCAATCAGTAAGGAACAAGAAATTGCTCTTGGGTTGCAGGCGAAGCCTTCGATGGAGCGCCAATACGGTGGCGAGAGCCGGGACCCTAGGAAGCAGGCCTTGGTTAAAGAAGTAGGTACTGAAGTCGTAAACAAAAGCGATGCTTCGAAAACCGACTATAGATATGACTTTCATTTACTTGCCGATCCGAGCACCATTAATGCGTTTGCTTTGCCGGGTGGGCAAGTTTTCATCACTGAAGGATTGTTCAAGCATTTGAAAACCCGCGGGCAATTGGCGTCTGTTCTTTCACATGAAGTCGGACATGTCGCCGCTCGGCATTCCGCACAGCATCTCGCGAAGCAGCGGCTAACGCAAGGCTTGACCGGCGCGACCGTAATTGCAACTTACGATCCGGATAATCCGAGTAGTCGTGCTTCCGCACAAGTCGCGATGATGGTTGGGCAACTAGTTAATCTGAAGTTCAACCGCAACGACGAACTAGAAGCCGACAAACTAGGAGTTCGATTCGCTGTTGATGCCGGTTACGATCCGCGCTCGATGATCAAAGTAATGGAAATCCTGCGCGATCAATCGCGCAGCCGTCAGCCTGAATTTTTCAGCACTCACCCAAACCCCGAAAATCGTATCGAGAAAATCAATGCAGCCATCAAGGAGGAATTTCCTCAAGGCGTGCCTCAAGGATTGCAGCAATAAAGGATCAAAAGGACAAGGTGACTATTGTGGGGCGACGCTATGCGTCGACCGTTGCAATATGCGGTCGACGCGTGGCATCGCCCCTACGGTAAAACTGCAGCAGTTGAACAAAATATACTAGTCAGCCAGAGTGAATTTCCAGCGGAATTTCGATGAACCGTCGTTCGGACCGAAACGTGCTTCTGCATTTAGAGGCGGCTGCGGATATACATAAAGCGCATCCCCGTTCTTCGCGACACTCTTGATAAGCATGCCGGCATCACCGGATTCGAGCACCATAACTGATTTGTCTGCTCCCAAAATTGCCGAGCAATCAGCTACGGGATGCGGTTCGAAATTCAACTCGCCATTCTCACCAGCCAACTTGATTGTGTATCGGTTGGTGGGTTTTCCTGTCTTTGGATCGCGTTTGCGATCGATGGCCCACTTTTGCATTCCGCTTCTGTTGTATTCGTACAAAAGGACGTTTTGACCAGCCGATGCTCCAGCCGGTTGTAAAGCTTCGTCGCTCGACATGCTTGTAATGAAGTATGTGCCACTGTTTGGCAACGGGTCCGAATCAGCCCTGGCTGGCAACGAGGACAAGACGGCAAGTGAAACCGCTGCGGCGAGAGCCAAGTTTTTCATGATTCCTACTCCTGACGATGTGCTTGAAAAATGTAGATTATATTCCATACATAAGCCGGTACAATATGTTCGATTTCGCTGACTGCAAGGACCATCTCCATGCCGCAACTGCCAGTGCCTGAAAAACTGAACAAGGAAAAAGGCGTAGAAATCTTGCGTGTTTGGGCTGAAGAAGGAAATCTCGCCATAGTTACAAACACGAAGGTAAACAGCGATCCTGCATTCTTTGGAATTGCCCTGGCAGACCTTTTGAATCACCTGTCATTTATCTGCGCGCAGAAATCAGGCAAATCGCAAGAAGAAAGCCGCAAAGAAATCATGGAAGTCTTTTACAAGGAATGTGGCCCCCAATGATCGAGTTGCCCTTGCCCGAGAGCATTTCTTCCGAAGAGAAAGCACGCGAGCTGATTCGCATGTGGCATTCAGAGGACGGCGAGTTGACCGTGACTATTGATGGTTGGCTGGATAATCCCAATGTCTGCGGGCGGCTGATTGTTGACCTTGCTGTTTTGATCGCGAAGGAATATGTCGCTACCAATGTCTGGCGCGGGACTCTAGAAGCCGCTCTTTATCGTATTCTTTCTGCTGCCGATGTGGAAATACAGAATCCAACAAATTCACCGGTTCTTGAATAAGCGCTGACTCACTCTCTGTAGATAATGCCATTGCGCGAGTATGCTTGTCTCGCCAGCTGTAGTGTTTGATATCCGAACTGATCGGCTGTTGTGCGCGATGGCTCGGTGTATTTGATCAAGTGAATCAGTGCGTCGTGAAGCTTCTGCTTCTTATGATCGTCAGCATAGAGTTTCAGCAGATATCCGGGGAGCGGATCATTCCAAATCGCTGATTGGTCGAATTTCACTTCTTTCTCCAGGTATTTCCGAGCATCAGCGCTGCGTCCAAGTTTCACAAGCATGTTTACGTACTCGACTCGTGTATTGAGCCAGCTTGGTTCAAGCTTAATGAGGCGCTCGTAAATCTCAACTGCTTTTTTGTTTTCTCCGCATCGGGCATATGTCGTAGCTAAATTTGAAAGTGTCCAAATCAGGCATTCTGAATTTTTTCCATCGATTGTTTCTTCCAGCGCCAGTGATCTTTCCAAAGGCTCAATTGCATTTTTCAAAACTGGATCCATCGTTCGTTTTCCACCGAGATCGATTTTCCATCTCAAATAACCGCGAATGATATCTTGCATGCGCTGTGCTTCGGGAGAACCCATCGTGCTGAACTCCGCATAAGCAGCCTGCATATCACCTGCTTCCAATGCTGCAAATCCAAGTTCGTTTCTCGTGTCTTCCGCTTCGGGGTCCATCCCCAAGCGCGCAATGCAAATTGCTAAGTTGTCGCACTCGAAATTCAAACTGCGGCCACAATGCGGGAAGTAGTACGCAGCGCGTTCGAAGTAACGCAACGCTTTGGCATCAGGCAATTTGAGCGCGATCTCTGTGTTGGCGTTGGCGGCATAGAATGCGACACGTTTGTCATAATCATACTGAAAGTAGTCTTCAGCGAGCTTTGCGCACTCTTCGTATTGTTTTGCAAGCCATAGCTTTTGAACTCTGTCGTAAGCATCTGCACGGATTGTTTCTTCTAGACCTGGTGTTTGCAGAGAGGTCCACATGGCCGAAATATTGTGCATCAGGTTCAACTGGTCGGATTTGAAGAAATCTCCGTGCTTATAGTATTCATAAGCTTTCTGGTACTCCTCAATTGCCTTTCGCGCGTTCTCGTTTTTGACAGCCAACTCACGTTTGCTGGAAATTGAACCGTAGGTATTTCCAAGTTCGTAATGAAGCGATGCCATGAAGCTTGGCGGTTTGTGCAGCAGTTCCGCCTGCTTTATCGCGGCTTTCCAGCTATCTTTCGCGTGCAAGTCATTTGCACCCGCACTCATGCTCGCGTGATCGACGTGCTTTTGCAAATTGACTTCACCGATTACTCGCATACAAGCAAAACCAAGAATTAAGTATGCGGTCATGCCCATTGCTAACTTGTTGCCGAAGAGATCGAGGAATCTGAAGATCAGCAATTTCTCTGCTTTGGCTGGGAGTTTTTTTGTACTGCCATTGCAGATGCAATCGTTGACCAGGCGCAGCGCGTTCATAAGTTCTCGCACATTGCGAAAACGTTTGGATGGAGACTTTTGCAAGCACTTTATGATGATGCAATCCAGAAGCTTTAGCGCATTGTGTTCGGGCGATTCTTTGGGAAACTGGTTGGCAAGTTCGTGCAAATAGTTGAGTGCGGCCTGGCTTGCTTTGCTTCCCACAAAGGGCGGCGAGCCAACAAGAGCTTCGTACATGATGCAGCCAAGTGAGTAGATATCGGATCTCTCGTCGCTTCGACTTTTGTCTACGCATTGTTCTGGGCTCAGGTAAAACGCATTGCGAATCGGATCAGGCGGCATGCCAAAATCGATCAGCTTCACCATATCTGTCTCGACTTCGTTGGGCGTCAAGACGATTTTGTCGGGCGATAAGTTGCCGTGGAAAAGCTCGTGGCTATGCGCTTCTATAAGCGCTTCTCCAACCTGGTTGAATATGTTGAGAAACCTGGCAATGTCCAGGCGTTTTTTCAGCTCCAGGACTTCAGCAAGGCTGTTTCCTTCCACAAGATCGGTAACCACATACGGTGCACCTGTTTCATCTACGCCGTTTTCGTAAACTGTAGCTAGATGCAAGTGAGTAAGTTCTGAAGCTTTCTGAGCGGCTTTCTGAATCTCACTGATTTGCAGGCTGTCCGAAACGCGCGCGTTGAACAATCGCAGTGCAAGTATTTTTTCTACGGCTCCGTTTTTGACGGCATATGTCGTGCTCAACGCATCTTTTGAATGCTCCCAAAGCAAGTCATAGGATTTGAAGCGTCGTGTTACTTGTCCATCCTTTTTCTTCGGCGATTGAGTTTTCGAAGTCTGTTCTTTCTCATCGAGTTCGGCGCCGGAATCGTCGCCGGGGGCGTCAGCGGAATCGTCACCCGGTGGACTTTCAGATAAGTTGTACTGGGGATCTGATGAGGGCAGAGGCCCTAAGGGGTCCTCACTGTCAGTGACAAGGCTGTCGTTGTCGCACTTAATTACGGTCGGACGAACGGCTGGTTTAGCCGCAGCGGCGGCTGGGCGCCCGTTTTAGGGGGCGCGCTCCCTGGTGTTTTGGTTCATATGTGCGTAAATTTGGACTATGGTAAGGGCAACGGTATTCACCGGTGTGCCAGTGTAAGGCAAGGCTGTCAAGAATCAAACAGGGTAAACCCTGGAAGACGACTTTCATCCCTCGATTCATCCTATTCGCCCGATACACAGGCAGAGTACAAAAAAGGGCAGAGGAAAACCTCTGCCCTTTCACTATGTTTTTGCCTTCCTAATTCCTGGGAGCAGGAGCTAGAATTTTCTGCAGCTTCCCTTTATTTGTCGGCAGTGCCATCGGCGCGCCCAGGTAGGTGATGGTCACCTTTCCGCCCGGGTTCGAGGCTGGACGCTGATACGAGCAATATTGAGGGCAGGTATTCGGATCAGGGGGCTGGCAGATAGAGCCATTCGGTCCGCTGCACTGAGTGGGAGTGAAGCCGCAAACCGGCGGACCAGACAGGAATGAGCAATTGGTGCAACCTTTAGGGAAAACACCAACAACATTCAAGTTGTCTCCGGCGTAGTTTTGGAAGTTGCCTTTGTATGGAACGGTGCCGAAATTGGTGTTCCATTGAGCACCGGCGCCATCATTGAGATCAAACTGGATCGAGGCATTGTTGCCGTTGACCACGCTCAGATTCACTGTTTCTTGCGCGAATTGCGCGCTCTGCGAGACATTGTTGAGTGTGAACTCTGCATTTGTCACGCCGCAGTTTGGCGGGTTGATGAATGAAAGCAACGCTCCTTGAATGCCCGGTGGATTAGGCGGTGGGCTATACACGACTGTTTGACCTGGTTGCAGCGTTTGTGATCCCTGGAAGCAGCCTCCAGTCACACAGACCATGCCTGGGAAAATTTGCTTCACGTCGAGAATGCACTGCGAATTGGGCGTACAAACTGTTGGCAGTGTTAGCCAGGCAACAACCGGCTGTCCGCTACCGTTTTTGAGGATAACGTCTGTTGGATTTGCTGGCGAGCCTTTTACCGCTGCTTTTGCTTTTGGTCCAATCGGCCCAGAACCAGAGCCTCCCGCCACTGTGAAAAAGAGCGACTGCATCGCCTTGTTCACTTCAGCAAAGTTGACTCGGACCGAGTCGACTTGTAGCTTAGACTTTCCTTGCGACGGTGGGACCACCGCGATCTTTTGAATAGAATTGAACTCCGGAAGACCCAATTGCTGTGCAGTGAAAGAGACTTTTTTGAAGCCGTCCGGAGTGCTTGAAACTAGCGTTCCCGCGCTGAGAGGAACGCTAGCCGTCGCCAGGTGTGCTGCACCTTGAATGCGGCTCGGCACACGGTTGTAGTTGACGACGATGTCGGAATTCGGATTGCCTTTGTATTCCAGATCGAAGGTGCTGACCGTCGCTGGAATCAACGACGACTCATTCTCAATCAGCAGCCCATTGTATGTATTCGGAGCCGGTTGGTTGCTCATGCCCCTGAACAGGTAAGGCGAACGCTTGCCTGTCGATACGACGGTCGACACAAAGTCCGGCGTATCCGGTCGGTCGGCCGCGATAAATGGCTTCGAGACCATCGGCGGCGTCACCTGCGGAGTGGCGTTAACCATCTGCCACAGCGTCATTGACCACGCCGATAGCACAGTGCCAAAGACTATACCTTTCACGATTTTGCGCATGAGACACCACCTTTTGCAACGAGATAATTGCCTGGCGGGGCACCAGGCGCAAAGGTCACTTGTTTATAAAGCACGTATACCTATCTTGCCATACCTCGGTGCCCTTTCAAACAAATTGAAAGGGAAGATTTACGATCCACGACACAATGTCGGATTTGCCTAGCGTGGAACAGCTAAACCTTCGACGATTTGAGCGTTCGGCAATTTACGATATTCTTCTGGGTTCAACAAAACTTTTGTTGAACGGTTGCCACCACCGGCGATGACTTGCGGCTGTTGCATTACTGCCAAGTCAATCAACAAAGGAATTGATTGCAAGCCGAATGGCGTCACTCCACCGATCAGCATCCCTGTCAATTCTTTAGTCTGTTCTGGCGTGGCGAAAGAGACTTTTCGACCATCCATGATTTGCCGTACTTTCTTGTTCACATCAAGCTTTGTTGTTGCCAAAACCATGCAACAAGCGAATTCAATCGGTTCGGACTTCGTGGCGACAACAATGGCATTCGACGCGTGCGCTAACTCGTAGCCGTAGTGCTCGCAGAATTTAGCCGTGTCGGCAAGCTCGGGATCGCAGTACAAGACCTTGTACTCGATGCCGTACTTCTCAAGGCATGCGACAACTAATGGTTCTAACTCGGCTACTTGCTGTGTCATCGAAAACATAATAGCCTCGATCTCCAATTTGATTTGTTCGGCGGCGCAAATTTCAAGAAATGTGGCGCGCCAAGACTGGCTGCCCTATTTGATGTCGCGGTAATAAAATTTCGTGTCGACAGAAACGACAGGAAAATTCGGCGGCAACTCGGCATTGGTGAGTTCTACAAATCCATTCTTCTCATAGAACCTGTGTGCTGCAAACATTCTTGCGGTCGTTCCCAAATAGATTTGCTTGATGCCCTTCGACTCGCACCATTCAATAGCCGTGTTCATCAAAGATTGCGCGATGCCTGTGCCCCTGTGAGAGCTGGAGACGAACATCTTCTTCAATGCGACTTTCTGACTGCCGATATCGACGACACCGATAGTCCCGACGACGTCATCTCTGTCCATCGCCACCCAAAAGTTGCCGTCTCCATGCTGGAACGTTCCGGCGATGTCCATCAAATCAGGCTGTTCTTCGCGAGTGATTTCGACGCCAAATTCAACCTGTTGAATAGGCAGCACCAATCTCTCGACAGCGTCTTGATGTTCGGCGTTGAACGGTTTGATGACCACGGAATTCATTGTAAGCACGATTTGGCTCCTCTGAGCTGCTGCTTCCATTGTGCCGCGTAAGTTTAATGCCGTCCAATAGTAATAATGGGTACAATTGATAACAAAAAGGTATCAGTTGTGGAACTTCGCCAACTCCGATATTTCTTCCATATTGCCGAGCTGGAGCACTTCGGCAAGGCTTCCGAGCGTCTGCATATCGCCCAGCCGGCGCTTACCCGCCAGATCAAGCAATTGGAAGATGAAATCGGCGTCGAACTTTTCGAGAGACTTCCTCGCGGCGTCAAACTTACCGCCGCCGGACACGTTTTCTTCGCCCAGACTCGCGACTTACTCTCGCAATGCGACAAAATGGTCAAGCTGACCCAGCAGGTCGGTCGCGGTCAGTCCGGATTGCTGCGTATAGGTTTTGCCGACGGTGTCACCTTCAATAAGACTTTCTCTGAAATTTTGCGCACCTTTAGGCAGGCATATCCAGCCGTTGTTTTAGATTTGATTCCTGCTTCTTCGCTGGAACAGGCTGAGTTGATGTCGCGCAATGAGCTCGATTTGGGATTTGTTTATTGGTTGCCGAAAGGGCAAACCGTAGAGTCCATTCAGTTCGAAGAGGAGGAACTGATGCTGGCTGTTTCGAAGTCCAGCTCATTGGCGAAGAGAAAGACACTCACTATAAAGGATCTCAGCGACTATCCGATTGTGTGGTTTCCTCGCGCGAATAGTCCCGGTTATTATGACCTGATCGTTTCCCGTTTCGAGCGCAATGGTTGCAGCTTGAATGTGATTCAGGAGGGAAACAACGAGAGCACGATGCTCAGTTTGGTTTCGGCGGACATTGGAGCGACATTCATAACCGAGTCGGCGCTGCGTAGAAAACCCGATGATGTTGTGTTTATCCCTGTAACAGATCTGAATGCGAAGCTCAGCGTGAAAGCCATATGGAATGCAGACGATAAGAATCCTGCACTAAAAGAATTTGTGTCCACAATCAAGCGAGCGATGTAATCAAAGCGATGTGTGTTTTCGCTTATGGTTTGATCGTGCTGCCCAGAAGTTCGAGGAACTGACGCATCCAAGCAGGATGTCCGGGCCACGCTGCTGCAGTAACTAAATTTCCCTGGGTGTGTGCATTTGAAAATGTCTCGTTCTGTTCAACGAATGTTCCACCACATGCGGTGACTTCTGGAGAAACAGCCGGATAGGCCATACTCGATCTTCCTTTGAGAACACCGGCGGCAGCGAGAACTTGCGCCGCGTGGCAGACGGCAGCGACAGGTTTGTTCTTTTCGAAAAAGTGCTTGGTGCACTCAAGCACGCGCGGATTCAATCTCAGATATTCAGGTGCTCTTCCGCCCGAAATTACGAGCGCATCATATGTGGTGAAATCGAGTTTGTCGAATTCTGCATCGATGCCAAAATTGTGTCCAGGTTTTTCGGTGTAAGTTTGATCGCCCTCAAAGTCGTGTATGGCGGTTTTTACTTTATCGCCCTTCTTCTTGCCTGGGCAAACGGCGTGCACCTCATGCCCGACCATTAGCAGCATCTGATACGGTACCATTGCCTCATAGTCTTCGACGAAATCACCAACCAGCTGAAGTATTTTTGCCATTGTCAACGCCTCTCTGCGATTCTGCCGCTGCGCGGTTGTATGGTTTTACCATGATGAAAGTTTTATAGCTATGTATTTATTTTGGAACTATTGGCTACTGGGTCCGTCGACACTATGTTGCCGCGGTAGGGGTATTTCTCATGCTCGAAGAATACAAGCGCAAGCGCGATTTCAAGATTACCTCCGAACCATCAGGTGAGAAGCGCTCTACGCGAAAGGGTGCAAAGACGACTTCAGCAAAGAAGAAAACCGGAAAGAAGCAGGCACTGACATTTGTAATCCAGAAGCATGATGCCAGCAGATTGCATTACGACTTCCGCCTCGAGATAGATGGTGTGATGGTATCTTGGGCGGTGCCAAAAGGACCGTCACTAAATTCCGCAGATCGTCGATTTGCTGCGATGACTGAAGACCATCCGATGGAATACTCCGATTTCGAAGGCGTAATTCCTGAGCATCAGTATGGTGCCGGTGAGGTCATTATTTGGGATCGTGGTACATATTCGCCGGACGAGGATGGCGTCTATTCATGGGACGACAAGGATGAGGCCAACGCCAGAATGCGTAAAGGATTGAGTAAGGGAAAACTTACCTTCTATTTGAAGGGCGAAAAGTTGGAAGGTTCTTGGACTCTAGTCCGTTTTGGTGGCAGTAAGAAAGGAAAGGAAAAGGATTGGTTGCTCATCAAACATCACGACGAGTTTGAGGATACCGAACGTGACATCACTGAAGAGGATGCGTCGGTAGTATCGGGGCAGACTATAGTGGATTTACAAGAGAACGGAGCCAAGAAGATCTGGACTCGAAGTGGCGCGAAGAAAGCGAACCCGAAAACAACAGGAAAGAGTTCTAAGGCACCTGCTAAGAAGACGAAAGGGCGCAAATCCGCCAAAAAGCATGTCGTCCTAGACGAGAACAAATTGTCAGAAGAAGAACAAGAAGCGCTCAGAGAGCACCGGACGGAAAAGATTCGCCAGGGGCGCGAGGCTGCCAACTCGACTAAATCCAAGCGCCGCGCAAGTTAACTTGTGGCATTTTAGGAACCTTAAATCAGGATAGGCAAGAGGTTTGTCACGGGAACCAGACATCTTGGGTCCCAGTCAATTCACGCAAGTTGATGTTAGCCGGAGTCTATAAATGAACAATATGGAAGGAGTGAATGCAATAGTCTTGGCTGCTGGAGTCGGCTCCAGGCTTGACCCTCTCACCAGTCAAGTGCCCAAGCCCCTTGTGCCGATCGCTAATGTGCCGGTCATGGAGCACATAATCAAGCTTTTGGCGAAAAATCAAATTCGCAACATCCACGCAAACCTTCACTACAAGCCGGAGCAGATTGCCGAGTACTTTGGAGATGGCTCACAGCTAGGTGTCAATTTGCAATTCAAATATGAACCCCAGCTGTCTGGCGATGCCGGTGGCGTAAGAGCTTGCCGCCAGTTCTTAATGGGCGGAACATTCGTTGTCTTGATGGGTGACTTGCTCACTGACGCAGACCTCACAAGAATCGTCCGCGAACACAAAGAGAAAAAAGCAATAGCAAGTATCGCTGTAAAGCAAATGCCTCACGAAGAACTCAACCGCTTTGGCGTGGTTGTGACAGACAGTCGAGGTTTCATAAAAGGCTTTCAGGAAAAACCAGAAGCAAAAGATGCGCTCTCTGACAAAGTTTCCACTGGTATATATGTGCTCGAACCGGAAGTTTTTCATCATATGCCTGCGATTGGGGAGTATGGCTTTGGGCGTCAACTATTCCCTGAACTAATTGAAAAAGGGCTGCCGGTATTAGGAATTGATATTGAAGGTTACTGGTCGGATGTCGGTACAATCCAACAATACCGTCAAGCCAACTTCGATGCCGTCTGCAGGAGAGTCAAGCTTGGTTTGCCGGAAGCAAAGCCGTATCGTCAAAATGGGAAATTGACTGTTGGTGAGCGCAGTGTCATCGAATATGGTTGCGACATAGATGGTGCGCTTGTAATGGGAAGCAACAGTCGGTTGGGAGCAGGCACGACTATTCTCGGCAATGTTGCAGTTGGAGATAACTGTGTAATCGAGCCCGGTGCAATTTTGAGAGACTGCGTTATCTGGTCGAATTCAGTTGTTCAAAGTGGTGCGCACATAGAACACAGCGTGATCTGCTCTGGAAGCGTGGTTCCTAGTTGCACCAAACACGTTGAAGCAAATCACGTCTCTGTCCGGACTGAAGAACAAATGCAAGCCGCATAGAATTAGATGGACGGTGTGCCAAACCGGCGAATGGTGCTTCTGTTACTCGAATTATTTTGCGATTTGGCATTTGTCGGGTTTTATGCCTAAAATGTACGGACCGTCTGATGGCGTACACTTTCCGCCCCACAACTTCATTATCGCAATTTCGATGACATGTCGCCCTGTTTCGCTTCTCGCTCTTCTGTTTGTACTGCAGCTTTTGTTGTCGAGCCATACTTGCTGGGCTGCCGAACAAATGACTCATGAGCTCATGGGAATGCTCAAGCAAGTAGATTACCTGAGTGAAAGGAATGATTACGAGCGTGCTCTTCCGATCATTGAGGCCGCAGTAAAGAAATATCCGAATTCATATGACGCACGAGTGAAGCGCGGTTTTGTCCTCTCCAACCTTGAAGAGGAGGAGAAGGGAATCGAAGATTATCTATGGGCACTGAAGCAGCGTCCAAACGATTCTGTCGTCGCTCAGCATCTTGCAACTGCCTATTACCAGATGTCCAAGCTTGAGCCTGCCTTGAAGTACATAAACCTGGCGTTGGCAAATTCGGATAGCAAAGCTAAGACAGCTAATTACTTCATGATCAAGAAGGACATTTTCAGACAGATGCGGAGGTGTAAGGAGGCACAGCAGTGTGTATCCGAAGCCGTAAAACTTTTTCCCGCACCTCATTGGTATTTGGAGAGGCTAAAGCTTGCAGCGATAAACGGTGACTGGAAAACCGTACTATCTGACAGCGAACATCTTCTGCCTCTCATGCCGAAGTTCAATCCAAAAATTTTGCAACTGCGTGCGCAGGGATTGGTAGGGCTCAAGCGCTATGAAGAGGCCGAAAAACTGTTGAATGATTTGATCAAGAAAACCCCGGATAATCGTGATTTTCTGATGGAAAGATCGAAGCTGTATGCGGCAATCGGAAAAAAGGATCTTGCGCAAAAGGATCTGAAAACGGTCAAGCAAATTGACGAGAGCCTTTAAAAGCGCTGGCTATGGAGTTATTCCATTAACCAGCGCCTTGTGTTTTTTCATTCATGCTTTAGCTCTACGCAGATTTTTCTTCTTTGGTTTCGATAAACTGTTGCAAACCGTGCGGATTGATGTCCGGCTCGACGAGCTGGTATACACCGGATTGAGTAAAGCTGCATTTTGCGCTGCTGATTACTTTTGCTTGAATCTGGGTGACATTCGGCATGGTGCCGTAGGTTCCGGAATCCACGCCCGTGAAATCTGCACCGGCCAATTCGCCCATCAATGGGCGCACTACCAGACTGCGTCTGGCACGCATTACTTGTGAATCGCTCAGACTCGCACGGGCACGCATAACTTGTGAATCTGTCATTGTAGGACGCGCGCGCAATATTTGTGAGTCGCTTAAAGACGGTGACGGCATATAGACAACATTACTGAGCGCTTGTTCTTCGATTTCGTCAATCAATTGGAGCTGTGGTAATTCTTCTTCCTGCTGAGTCAACGCTCCAATTGTTTTAAATGTTCCTGATTGGCAGATATCCAGGTTGTCGTAAGTCTTTCTTGGATCCAACTTTACTTCGACGGGCTTGCTTTTCAGCTTTTGCGAGCAACTGACGATGTAATTTTCATTCAAATTTTGTTTGAATTTCGCATTCAAGTCTTCAATTACAAACTCATCTTGGCGTGAATTGGGACGGTAGAAAACTCTTTGCACAAGCTCGACAGGAGCCATGACAATTTCTCCCACGTACTTGATTGCCGGACCGGCGAAGCTGGCTAATCGCCGAGTCCACTGGTGCTCTTCGGCAGCATCTTCAATATGGTTGTTTTTCGAGGCGGCGCACATTTTCAATTCCTCCACGGCCGATTACATTGCGCATGGACCGTTAACTGTGTCTAAGGTTCCTGGTTTTTCCCGCGTGAAATTCGATTAAATCCGCTGTCCAAGGCGTTTTGAATCGAACACATCGGTCACGTTTTTCCCGAAAATTCCTCAATCGAAATCATTGAAACGACCTTCTGGCATAACCGTAGTCATATGGCGCAAAAGCAAGAAAGTACCTTAATTCCGACCGAAAACTCAGATTAAATCCATATACGAGAGGAAAGTCTGATATGTTACCGAGTGACGTTCTGCGAGAACTTGACAGCTGCGCCTCCGGTGCGGCGAGACCTTTTATCAAGGAGATCGAGGAGATAGAAATGGGCACTACTCTGGCACAGAAAAACATCACGCTGACTGAGAAAGAAGCATATGAGCTAAGTAAAGAGGCTTACATTTACTTCTATTCGTTATTGAGTATGGAAATCACTCGCCTTCAATGCACGAATTTGAAAGCTGGTGAAAAGCCTGGTCATGCACCTGCGAATGTTTTCGCACACGTGCGCGCTTATCCTGATGCTGATTTCAAAACAGTCGTACGTCCGAATTTCGACACCCTCTACTCCGTCGCGTGGCTAGACCTGACGTCAGAGCCCATGATTGTTACTGCTCCGGATGCCGGCGGGCGTTATTATCTACTTCCGATGCTGGATATGTGGTCCGATGTTTTCGCATCGCCAGGTTGGCGTACATCGGGTACGCACGAACAGCACTACGCAGTGGTGCCGAGAGGCTGGAGTGGTAAATTGCCTGATGGCGTCGAGAAGATCGAGGCGCCGACGCCGATTGTTTGGGTGATCGGACGGACGAAAACCGACGGTCCAGATGACTACGCGGCAGTGCATAAATTCCAAGACGGCATGAAAATTACGCCGCTCTCGCAATGGGGTAAGACCGTCACGTTGCCTGAGTTCAAGGCAAATAGCAGTATCGACATGAAGACTCCGCCGCTGGAGCAAGTCAATGCAATGCCTGCCGAAAAGTACTTTGCACTTGCTGCGGAATTGATGGGACGCTACTCTCCGCACCTGACTGACTGGTCCACAACCGAACGTCTGAAGAAAATCGGTATCGAGGCCGGCAAGAAATTCGACCTCGCAAGCTTTGACAAAAACATTCAAGATGCAATTTCAAAAGGTGCACAAGATGCGCTGAAACAGATGGTCGAGAAGATCAAGTTTTTGGGTCGACCGGTAAACGGCTGGAACATGAACACGGACAGCATGGGTGTGTACGGCTCATACTATTTGAAACGCGCGATCGTTGCCATGGTCGGACTGGGAGCCAATCAACCGGAAGATGCTATTTATCCGCTAAACATCGCTGATTCGAATGTTGAGCCTTTGCATGGTGATAACAACTATGTGCTTCATTTTGAAAGCGATGAACTTCCGCCGGTTGATGCATTTTGGTCCTTGACGATGTACGACAAAGACGGATTCCAGTCGGCAAACTCAATCAATAGATTTGCGATTAGCTCGTGGATGCCTTTGAAGAAGAACGCCGATGGCTCGCTGGACATTTATATACAGAACCAAAACCCCGGACCTGATAAAGAATCCAACTGGCTGCCAGCTCCGAAGACGCAACTGGGTGTGACGATGCGATTGTACGCACCTCAGCCGTCCGTATTGACCGGCGACTGGAACCCCCCGGCCATCGAAAGAAAATCGTAGGAGCGATGCCACGCAAAGGCTGGCGATCGTAGGGGCTACGCCATGCAAAGGCTGGCGATCGTAGGGGCGACGCCATGCGTCGCCCGATTCTCGTAGGGGCGCATTGCATGCGCCCTTTGCCGGCTAGAAGCCGGCGGTCCGCCCGCTATTACCGGCGAGCCAGTTTTCGATGGTGCGCATAACTTGCGGTTTGATAAAGGATGTTCCGACAAGAATGTGTCCTGAACCATTCACCGGCACAAACTGTTTATCGCGCGATCGGACAGCCTGGAATACAGGTTCTGCGGATTCAGGTAAAACTATCTGATCGGCTGTACCTTGCATGACGAGCACTGGAATAGACGGCGGAATCTTGGCGGCTCGCGCTGGCATTTCTTTGATGAAGCTCATGGTGCCCAGTAGCTGCATCGCCGATTGCGATTTCTTCGCCATCGGATCGTTGATCATCTCTTGAGCAATTCGATCGTCGTCAGACAGATAGTGCTGGAGATAAGGTCTGATGTCTACCTGCGTTACGAATGTCGCCATTCCTTTAATAAACTTTGAGCCCATCACTGCGGGGTTGTGAAAACTCGGCTGTGCGCCTGCCGCACATAGAATGACTCCACGCACACCGTCGGATTGTTTGGCAACAGCACTCAGTACAACCCCACTTCCTGTGCTTTCGCCCAGGCAGTATATTCTCGTTTTCTTGTATTGTTTGTGCAAAAGCGAAATGATTTTCGCCAGATCATCGCAGCTCGACTGCAGGTTCTCTTCCATGCTCGCGTCCGTTTCTTCCCAACGTCCGTGACCTCTGAGGTCCGGAGCGACGACGAGATATCCCTGCGCGGCAAGAGTCCGAGCTATCGAGGACATTGCACCCGCGTCTTGAGCAAAGCCATGCACAGCCACTACTATGCCCTTCGGTTCCTCAACCGAGTCGTCCCTCCACTCATAGATAGGCACGCCGGTAACCTGGGCGATCTTGCACTTCTCGTCTTTAACGACAGCGGCAATCGCAGCGCTCGTATTTCCTCCCATGGCGGCAATGGCGGCAGTAATAACAGTCGCCAGCAGCGAAGCTACATGTCGCGTACTAAAGATGCTCGGTCCATTTCCTGCAAACATGAGTTTCAGAGGCTGACCAACGGTAGACGATAAAGGTAATGACGCTGCCAAGGCAATTTTGAGCCAAGTGTAACTCGTACGGAGAGGCGCCGGAAATAGACGGCTTTGATATGATCACTTCCGGCTTTGAGCTTTGCTCTTGAAATTTCGGCTGCGCCGTTTCGTTGGAGACAATTCGTGAAAATCTTGCTGACGTTTGCATTGATGGTTCTGGCTTGCACGCCGGCTTTTGCTCAGGAGTGGGCAAAGAAAAGGCTGGAAGGCTCCCCGCGCCACTCGGAATGGGTGACAGTTAAACACGGCAGCAGGGAAGTAAAGTCTTTCATTGTTTATCCTGAGAAAAAAGACAGAGCGGCAACCGTGCTTCTCATCCACGAGATATTCGGTTTGACAGACTGGGTTCGGCTAGTTGCTGACGAACTTGCAGCAAATGGCTTTATCGTGGTGGCTCCTGATTTGCTCTCAGGCATGGCGCAGAACAAAGGCGGCACTGAATCTTTTGGCGGCGACGACAATGCGCGCAAAGCCGTTTCACAATTGCCTGCCGATCAAATCACAAATGACCTCAATGCCGTGCTCAAGTACGCTTCCAAAGTTCCGGCAGCAAACGGTAAGATGGCAGTCGCTGGCTTCTGCTGGGGCGGTTCTCAGACATTCCGCTATGCCACCAACTGTGATGACATTAAGGGCTTCCATGTTTTCTATGGTTCCGCACCAACAGATGAGACTGCTTTGGCGAAAATCAATGCGCCAATATATGGGTACTATGCGCAAAACGATGCTCGCGTCAACGCCACACTCGACAATACGGCGGCGCAGATGAACAAGCTCAAGAAGAGCTTTGTGCCAGTAACGTATGCCGGTGCGGGGCATGGTTTTATGCGCGCGGGCGAGGCTCCGGATACTAATGACGCCAACAAGGCGGCTCGCGCCGCCTCGTGGGAGAGAATGTTGAAACTGCTAAAAGCAATCTAGATTTTGTTACAGGCGATGCACGGCATCGACCCTTCAGTTTCGTAGTCGTAGTTGCATATGATCTTAGAAGATGCGGTTGAGCAGTCTTCCTACGGTTGATTGCGAGTAGCCGAAGTTGTTGTTGTATGGATTGTAGTTATTGCCAAACAGTCCGTTGCCTACATTGTTCAACAGTCCGTTGTTGTAACCGACATTGTTGAAGTTGCCGTTGTTGAAGCCATTGTTGAAGCCGTTTCCGCATCTGTTGCCGTTAACGAAGTTGTTGGCGTTGTTGAAGAAGGCATTCTTGTTGCGCTTGAATTTGCGTTTGTACTGACCGTATGCGTTGCCATTGCATCCGCGGCCGTTGTTGAAGTTCGCATTGTTGACCAGCTGGTTGTTGTAGAGCTGGTTTAGGTAGGCGTTGTTAAGGTTGGGGTTGTTGAGGTTGTACGGATATTGATTGCCGTAAAACTGCTGTTGCGCCGCCAAATTTTGTTGATTAGCCATATTCTGCATGTACATCTGCATAGCGAGCTGATTCAATTGTTGTTTGTTATCTCTAGCCTGAGCTTCAGGGGGCGCGAAGGCAGTGCTCGCAAGTGCGATCACACCAGCGACAAGACCGAGGGCGATTTGTTTTTTCATTGCGGGGCTCCTTGGGCACACCTTGCATTCACAAAACCCAGAGACGCCGCCCCCCGAAAAATGTGTCCGAGAAGTCAAGATTTAATGAAGCTCGCCCGGGAAAGCCCAGAAATTAGTATCCTTGGAGGTCTCGTGAAAGCCATAACCTCCCAAAAGCTACAGTCTCGTATAAAGGAAACCTATGAAAACTCAGTACTACACTGCGACTAGTCTGGATGGCTTTATTGCTGATGAGAATAACTCTCTGGATTGGTTAATGCAGTTTGGGGAGCCTGGCGAGAGCTATCCGCCGTTCATTGCAGAGGTTGGTGCAATCGCAATGGGTTCCACCACATATGAATGGTTACTAGAGCATGAGATCAACAAAGATTCCGAAAAAACAAAGCCCTGGCCATATGAGCAACCTGTATGGGTTTTCTCTTCGAGGTCTTTATCGCCCGTGGCAAACGCTGATATACGCTTTTGCAATGGTGATGTTGCGCCGATTCATCGCGAGATGACTAAGGCTGCAAATGGGAAGAACATTTGGATCGTTGGTGGCGGTGAATTAGCCGGACAATTTTTCGACAAGGGATTGCTCGACGAATTTATTATCACGATTACGCCCGTTACTCTCGGTGCGGGGGCACCACTATTCCCTCGTAGAATTGCTACACCGCCACTAAATTTGGTGGCAGTGCAGCAATACGGGAAGCACTATGTTGAAGTGCGTTATGAGGTTGCGAAACAACCCATTTAGAGATTGACAGCTGAACCTGTCGCTCTTAGAATCGGCGTCCGTAATGTCGATTTCTCCAACGTCGATCAGAGTCGTTCAATTGCAATGAGATTTCATTGCTCAATCTGGATAATTCGCCGTTCAAGCGAGCGCGTTCTCTAAATGATAGGTTTCCAGAGCTTCTGAATTGAGCTTCCATGACGTTAAGGCGTCGCATTTTCTGTTGCAGATTGAATGCTTCTTGCCTGGTCAATCTACCACTTCGAACACCCGAATTAATTCGTGATTGCAGTCTTGCTTGAGCTTGGTTGATGTTTCCGAAGCCTGCAAACATTTGCGCTTGCGCCGGTGCAATCAAAGTCGTCGAAGCGATAAGACCGAGCGCGGCAATAGACAAAAGACGTTTCATAATGCCTCCTTTAATCGTAATTCCTAGGGTTGTGCTTGCACCATATTTTGGTTTGCAGCTGACCCCTGCGCATCTGCTTAGTTCTAAGACGGCCTCGAACGATATTTGATTCCATATCGCAGTAATCGTGAATGAGCTTTACATCAGTTTCTTGATGGGAACCAACGGTTATCCCGCGGGTAAGTGAGTAGGTTTACACAAAAGATTAAATGGCGCGGTAACTTCTTCGACTACGTAGTCTCCCCACTGAATTTAATGAATTAGAGGCCTATATTAGGCCTCTGACCGTTACCCTCTAGCGCACTTTATATTTTATGGACAGCGGTGCTGAAACACGCCCAGCCGATAAGCCGAATGCGGCTCCTGAAGGAAGCTGGCTACAAGAAAATGTCTGGAAGCCGATGGTTGCCGGAAGCGGTGTTTTGCAGGTCTACAACACGTTCGCCGGCGAAAACAGTAAGGCTGACATTCCGCAAGTCCATCACGCCAAGGTAGGGACTGTCGACTGGATGACGCAGAACCTCTCTTCGGCCGCCGGGGCAATTATTCCGTATGTCCTAGCCGGAAAGGCTATAGGCGCAGGTATGCGCGGAGTGGGCGCGAAATTGGGCGCCGAAGGTGCGGTTGGACGTGCATTGGCAAGTGACCGAGGCGCTTTGATATTGGGCGCAGGCGCCTACGATTTCACCAAAGCGCCGAATGCGGGCGAAACCCGAGTTGGCAATGCTTTGGGTACGATGACTGCTTTCACTGTTTTTGAAGTCGGTAATGCCAAACTTGGATTGAACAAGAGTTTGCCGATGATGACATCAAGCGTTCGCGAGTTCTCGAAGCAAGTTGCTGGTCGCTCGGTTGTTGGCGCAGTGGGTGCTACCTCCGGATTGGAAGCTTCGCACTTGTACAGCACCGGAAGGTTTGCTGATGCTAAAGATGCATATAATGCTATGGCGACCGGTGCATTCCTCAATACCGCGCTGCCTGTGGTGCAGCATGGTGCCGGCAAAGCTGTCGATGGAATCAACACTGCCACCGGCCGCGGTGTACCAGTTAATCGATATTTGCAGAACAGAGGTTGGGAGAATATTCCCGAGCTGAAAGACGCAGCTAATAATCATCTGTTTGCAAGAGTGCTTGATGTTAAGCCGGATAAGCCTGTAAAACCTGGCGTGAACAGAGTTGAAATGACGCCGCAGGATACGCCGGTGCAATTGGCCGCGAAGCTTGGCGAGCTGAAGAAGCCTTATGAGGCTCAACAAACTATTGCCGCACCACTTGTGTCCGAAATTGCAAAGACAGGTGAGGCTCGGAAAGAAGTCACTGTAACTGAGGTTGTGAAGCCTGTTGAGCGCGTGCCGCTTTCGGCTGAACAAGCAACTACGCTTAAGAGTGCAGCTGACTTTGCGCATGAGTTGACTGCTAGGTTTCCACAAGTCGACGCCAATGGAAACATCAACTACTACCTCGCCGGTTCCCTTGCGACGATGCTTTTGATTGAGGGTGGTGGCAAGATGGTGCCGACTAAAGGCACCGCGATCAATGCCTTTGAATCGCCTGCTTCACTGGCAATTCCCGAGGCCGGCATGAACCATCTTTCGACATTCATTCGGAAGATTGGTGACCTCGATTTCATGCCACTCAAAGACTATTCGAAGCAGGAAGTGAAGTTGGGCAAGGGTGGTACCGGACCAGCGTTTGAAGAACTTTCACCATCTGCGCGCAACATATTCAAAGAGTCGCAAGATGGCAGCAAAGTGATGACAGACCCTGTCTCTTCAAAAGGAGACCACGCAGGAGTTGCGGTCGAAGTTGGTGGCAAAACCTTCTATATCGCAAATCCAGTTGATGCACTCTCTTACAAGCTCATTCACGCAGCGGAGTCATTTGGCGGAAGCGAGAGTAAAGTTCCGACAATGAACAAAGACTTCTCTGCTCTGCTCAATGGGCTCGAGAGTGTTTATCCCCGTGAAACGCTTGTTCGCGCCGTGTCTGATGCCGTGAATCAGTATAACAAAAACAGCCCAAACGGGCTCTATGTGCGGGACTACCATCCTGATATGTCACCGGAGTTGAAGTCTTTTTTCAAAGATGTGGTTGCGCTTGATCCGAATGCAAGCTATTTGTCCGGACTGAAATTCGGTCACGAACGCAGTATTGGAATACTTCGCGTTCTTGGCAGAATGGAATCAGATGCGTCGAAGCGCCAGTTGATAGATTTCATCAACAACCACAAGGAGGCGATTGATCTCTGGCAGCCCACCGATTCACTTCACAATCGCATGGCTGTTGCTGCGGAAATTTTGAAGAGCCCAGAACTGCTCAAGAAGATCGAGTCGCAAGTTAAGGGCGAACCAACGCAAGAAGCCATTGCTGAAGCATTGAGAACCTACACAGGAACGTTGCGGGATGTCGGCAGAACAATGCCGGAAGGCAGTTTGGAGCGCACACCAGTTACGAGTTATCTGCTCGATAATCTCATGCGCGTTAGTGAGGCTGGACTTGCTTCCGAACTCAATACGATCAACGCTCTGATGCAAAAGGGTGCCGACCCGTTCTCCATATTTATGATTATGGACGCGAAGTATCTCAGGGGTGAGTCACGTACATCTGTTTTGAACGATTTGCAAGCAGCGGCATTAAATCTGCCACCGGACAAGGTTGCGAAGTTCTTGTATGAGTACAAGAACGCGGTCGCTGAGACCACTGAATTCAACAGATCGACCAATCAATGGCTTGAGATTACGGATGCGGAACGCCCTTCGCGCGTGCATTCGGTAATGTCCGCTTACGGACTAAGTCGTTAGAACATTTGACGTTTCTTACTTCTATCGTCTCCTAAAGCTGGACAAATGATTCATATTGTCGGATAAAGTATTTGCTGATGCGACCGCATGCTGTGGACGAAACGAATGTGAGACAGCGCTTGAGCAAAATCATCGACAAAGTGAAGCAGTGGTGGAGGTTCTGGGGCGAACGCCATCACATCTGGTAGTCACTGCAAAAAGACATGCTTGTACCTCTGTCGAGGGATGAAGTCTGTCAGTTTCAGCCTCTTCTGTAGATTAGGAGCTTGAACAGTTTCAACTGTTTCGGGGCTTTCAGAAGTTACAGTAAATTCTGCTTTGAGCCTTCATATGGATTCTGGCAATTATGTCGTCAGGGAGATTTAATTTGGGGCCTGGGTTCGGCTCTTTGAGCTTTTCAGGAGATCGATCGGTCGAAGAGCTAGTAAGATTTTGGTACATTGTATTGGAATTACCAAACTCGAAACTTGGGCTCCCGCCCGCGGTGAACATAGATGTTGAAGAAGTTCGCTTCTCCTCGCAAAAATCTGTCTGCTCCCTTGACTGCTAGCCTGCAAAACGCCGTAGAACAGGCGAAGGCTGACATCTGGGCTGTGCGGGCGTCGGACGAACATTACAAGCGGCGCAATGCTCTTGTTATCTGTAGACACCCAGAGCTTGCCAAAATTTTCATTCCGGATGCTTTTAAGGGTACTGACCTCTTCTGGCTTGATTGGAAAGGTGAGGTCATGACTAAGCAACGCTGCATCGAGCAGATCGTCAAACCCCTGGGACAAGGTGCCAAGATCAAAACGGTATGTGTGTTCGACGCTGAATTGATGGATGCGGAGAAGCTCGAGTTTATGTCCTATTGCCTGGATACAGTAGATCCATCGACCGCCTTTGTGTTCGTTGTGATGGCGTCGACTGTGGTGCCCTTTCTGCGCCGGCGTTGCGAAGTGAACCTCGACTTCAAGGAAGCCGGTCCTTCAGAGCAATATGCGGCTGAAGCGGTGAGATACTTTAGAGAGCTCTTTAAGCAGCTCGCTGACATGACTCTCAGTGATGCGTTTATGAACGAAGTGAAACTGCACATTTCGTCCATGTCACCGGATGCAGTGGCGTTGTTGTTGGATGCATTCTGGTATCAGTATAATGAAGCGCGCTTTGCTGGCGTTTACTTAAACACCGATGAATTCCGTCTCTCACTATTTCAAAAAGCGATGCAACCGAAACACAGTACAACCTAGACGCTCACGCCGAGATGGGTGACTCTGACTTCTTCGGTTTTTCGTCCTCTGAAGCACGTGTTGCAATATACAGGTTTGTAACCCAACGGTCTAAACGGAATCACAAATTCGGTTCGACATTCTTCGCATGTCACTTTGGAAATTACATCGGTGCTCTTTCCTGCACGGTAGAGACGATTGAAAATTCGGCAATTTTCACAGCGCTTCGGAGTATTGGTTAAGCCCTTTGTGCTGAAAAACTCTTGTTCGCCCGCTCTAAAAATAAACGATTTTGCGCACTGTATACAGATCAATTCCTTATCGTTAAACATATTCGAACTCCTGGTATCCAAGGTCTCCATGCCCACCTCAGTAGGAACTCTTGGGTGCTAGTTATTCGACTATAGGCACTTTTCCCCGCATTGGCATACTAGGGTAGTGCATATTTATGTCATCAAAACCCAACAAAATAGCCGGTTTATAACGCATGTGAGGGATGCATAAATCACTCTTTTGGGCTCAAATCCTCGTCCAGCACCTGGTGTTGGCGTACTACGTCCTCTGAAGGATTTTGCCTTGGTCACAATACGGTCACATTGCGGACACATTACGGTTAGATTACGCGCTTACTATCGCAGTGTCCCGGTTGGCACGAGTCAATCTGATGAGAAGACAACTACACCGGATGAACCAATGCAAGCTCTGCTGATTCTGGGACACAATTGTTAGTGCAGGTGCTGTTCTCCAAGGTGCAGGAGTAACGCAAGGGAGCGCTATGCACAAGATAGCGGTGCGACCTGAGTATCGGCTCTGAGACCGACGCTTCTGTTCGTGCCGCTATCCGATTTTCAATGTTTTGTTCAAGACGGTTATCTGAACTTAGCTGTCTTCCAGCCGGCAGCTAAGAACAGATACCAAAACCACAGATACTTAGCTAAAGACTACTACTTAAAAAGGAGAGAAATATGCCACCAGATGCAATTGAGAATTACAACACAAAGGATCATTCTGATGATTTGATCGATGGCGTTTCGCGAAAATTCTACGAAGATTTCATCGCCCCCGGCGGAAGATGTACACCAGGTGGAAAGGACGTTAACACCCCGTCATGCTTTCTTGGAACGATTGAGACAGAGAAGAATCTGAATGACGAGGCGCAAAATTCTGCAAGTGAGAGTTTTCGAACGATCATCCTAGACGAAATACTCCGTTCTCAAGCAATGCAAGAGTTGCTACCAAACGAACGTAAGTAGTTACATAGCCCAGCCTAACAGTCGCGCCCCTCTCTACTTGGTTCTCCGTGTTCACCCCAACGGAGAACCCGTTCAATAGAAAGCTTCACCCTCGGAACCGATAACCGACGCGGCGGATAGTTTCGATCGCAGACTGAGATTCATCCTCCGCGTCGTCTATCTTTTTTCGAATTCGTTTGATAGCAGTTCGCAAACCTTCCATGGTGGCATCCGCATCCGAATTCCAGGCTCGCACCAAGAGCGCTTCCGGGCTAAACACTTCATCGGGATATCGCATGAACAGCTGCAAAAGCTCAAAGTCACGAGGCAGCAAATGAACTTCTTCTCCATTTTTCGTGACACGATGTTTTTGTGGGTCCAACTCTAGACCGTTCTTAGCGCGCAAAACATTTGATGGCATGGTGGCAGGTCTACGCAACAAGGCGTGAACCCTCATCGCCAACTCGCGCACATCAAAAGGTTTCGTCAGGTAATCGTCAGCCCCGGAGTCAAAGCCTTGCGCTTTGTCGGAAATCATCGCTTTGGCAGTCAACATAATCACGGGCGCGCGACCACCCGCACCCCTGTATGCTCGGCAGATATCGACGCCGGACATCCCCGGCAAATTCCAATCGAGTATGATCGCATCATACTGATTGACCTTCAGGAGACTCATTCCCTCATTTCCGTTTGCGACTGCATCTACAAGGAAGCGCTCGTTCTGCAGCCAATCAATGATCATCGCCGACAGAGTTTCGTCATCTTCCACCAGTAAGACTTTCGCCATGAGCTTGTTTCCAAGACCTCGAATAGACTCAATTGTCACTTCCCTGGCAACAGCATATCCAATTAGGCTTCAACCGTCGCCATGATGTTTGCAAATTCGCTCACAGCAAGAGTTGTAGTTCTGTGCCTTGTGCCGTTGATGTTTCAACTTGGCTTGCTTGGGGCGCTTGAAAACTTGCGTGCGCAATCCGAAGCTGACCTGGATAGGTCCATAAAATCGCGGGCAATTTCTGACGCCATTAACCAACTGGCGCATGATATTTTCGATATTGAATCGATGTATGGTCACGAAACGGCGCTTGTTCAAGCGGCGCCGACTGAGGCGGATTTCAAAGTTCAACTGGCGCGGCTGCATAAGGACTATGACGCAATCGAGGCACTGATTGGCAATGACAGTCGCAGGATGGCGATTGTTCAGAAGTCTCGGAACACAGCCGACGAAGCGCTAAAGCTATTTACTGCTTTGCGTGATTCACAGGAGCATCGCAGTGCGGATTGGAAAGAACGCGAATCACTGTGGTGGAAACTGCGTGCATGCGCGGTCAACATCATGTCGGAGGAAATGATCGAGATTGGCAAGTCCGAAAAAGCTCAAGCTGCACGAAGCCCGGAAGTGCAGAGAGAATTTCGCACGAAGATTCGTCAGTTGGTATTCGCGGGTGCCGGAGTTAATCTTTTGCTTGCAGGACTGCTGGCACTCTATTTGACGCGCACGATTATTTTGAGGCTCAAGAAGATCAATGAGAATGCTGTTCGGTTGGCAAACGATCTTCCCTTGAATCCTCCTACTGGTGGTGCTGATGAATTGGGCGCTCTTGATGCTTCTTTTCACAACATGGCGAATGCACTGAAGGAGTCCGTTAGAAAGGAGCAGGCTGTCACTGACAACATGCGTGACTGCATTTTTTCTATCGATGGCGAGGGCACGATTATGCGCGCGAATCCTGCTTGTTCATCGATGTTCAAGATTGAGAACGAGGATTTGGTTGGAAGAAGATTTATTGATTTGATCGAAACATCCGAGATTGACACGGCTTACACATTTATGTTGACGCAGCAGGAAGGTGCGGAGCCGAAGAATCTGGATGTAACAATGAAGCGTCGCGACGGCACCACATTTGATGCGCTCTGGTCGGCTCGTTGGTCGCCTGACGAGAAGGCACTTTATAGTATCATCAGCGATCAGAGCGAACGCATTCAAGCTGAGCGCTTGAAGCAAGAAGTAGTGGCGATGGTCACCCACGACCTGCGGGTTCCACTTTCTGTGATGCAGAATTTTCTTCAGTTCATCGAGAATGGATACTATGGCAACCTAAATGAGAAAGGACTGAAATTCTTTCCCGGCACGAAGCGAAATTGCAATCAGATGTTGGATCTGACGAACGATCTTTTGGAGCTCGAAAAGATCAAATCCGGCATGATGGAACTTGATTTGGAAAACACCGATCTCGCTGAGGTTGTTAAACAGTGCGTAGAAACTCTCACGCCAGTGGCTGAAGAGTTTGGTTTGAAACTGGAAGTTACAGCAGAGCCCTTGCAGATGAGGGTCGATTCGAAGCTGATTTCGCGGACAGTTACAAACTTAGTTTCCAATGCAATGAAACATTCCCCGCGTGATGCAAAGGTTCAGATTGAGTTGAAACAGCATGATGGAGTGGCGCAAGTCTCTGTGCGAGATTTCGGAACCGGAATTGCCAAAGAAGAGCAAGAAAAGATTTTCGAACGTTTTCACCAGGCGTCAGGTAGTGCCAAACAGATAACCGGAACTGGGCTTGGACTAACGATCTGCAAGCTAGTCGTCGACATGCACGGCGGCAAAATCTGGGTGGAAAGCGAGAAAGGTAAAGGAAGTACCTTTGCTTTTGCATTGCCTCTGGAATCGTAGTCCGGTAATCCTTGTTTTAATGTAGGGGCGAGGCCTGCCTCGCCTGTTTTGCGTGGTGGCGCATTGTATGCGCCTTTGCGGGCGGCAAGAATGCCGCCCCTGCAGCGGAAGATACGCTCCGGCTATGGTTTCGATGAGTCCTGTGATCGCCGGCTTCCAGCCGGCTTAGAGCTTTCCATATTTAGGAACTGTTTTAAGAACCTTTAGTCCTTATCAACAGACCGCAATGGAATTGGAAGGAAAGATCATGGAAATACTTTGGGGACCAAGCATTGTGCTCAGTATTGTTCTGAGTATTGCGTTAACAGTAATTTTGAATCTGGTTTTTAACAGAAGATAAGCTGATAGCCTGCCGCCTTTCTTGGGCTCGGGCTTAACTTGCAGGTTCTGGTTCTTTGTACAGTTCGTGGATGTGAAGGTTGCGCAGTTTCGGTGCCTTGACACTAGTTACCAGAACAACGAGCAACGTCATCACTCCGCCGAACACAACCGACGGGACAAGTCCCATTAGTTTTGCAGCGGTGCCTGATTCGAACTCGCCGATTTCGTTTGAAGAACCTATGAACATGCTGTTTACCGCTGCAACGCGGCCTTTCATTTCGTTCGGGGTTGCCAATTGAAAAATTGTGCTCCTCACCCAGACGCTGATTCCATCAAGTGCACCACTTATTGCCAGCAATGCAAGTGATAAATACAAATTGGTCGACAGTCCGAATCCGATTATGCAAAGACCGAAACCTGCAGCTGCAAGCATAAAGATTTTGCCGGAGTTGTGCGATATAGGGTGACGTGTCAATACGATTGCAGTGATCACACTTCCAACAGAGGGGGCTGCACGAAGCACGCCCAGCACTTGCGGACCGCAGTGGAAAACATCCTTAGCGAAAATTGGCATCAATGCCACCGCACCACCGAACAACACTGCGAATAGATCCAGAGCCATCGCACCAAGAATGATTTGATTCGAAAACACAAATTGCAAGCCTTCCTTGATGTTTTCGAGAACAGTGTCATGTTTGTTCGGATTGATTACTGATTTTGATTTGATGAGCGAAAAGCTGACGAAGGCGCAGCCGAGGAGAATTGTCGAAAACATGTAAGTGTTCGCGGCTTGGACCCAACCATAGAGCAAACCGCCGAAGATTGGACCTATGACAGCGGATGCTTGCCAAACCGTGCTGTTCCACGCTGCCGCATTGCCCATTAGATGCCGAGGGACGATATCCGAGACGGTTCCGAAAATTGCGGGTGCGTAAAATCCGCGCGCCACTCCTGTGATTGCGATCACAGTGAACAAACAAGTAACAAGAGTCCAATCAGCAGGCATCAACAAAGTGCATGCCCAGAGAAGCGCTAAGCTGATGACTAGTGTGCCAACTGACCAAAGAACTATCTGCTTCCTGTCTACGACGTCAGCCACATGCCCTGCATACAATGCTACTCCAATTGCTGGAATTGCCTCTGCCAATCCTGCAAAGCCCAGGAATAGAGGATTATTTGTAATTGCATAGATTTGCCAGCCAATCGCAATTGCTTGAACCTGAACGGCGACTGTGACCATGAGTCTGCTAATCAGCAAACGCCTGTAGTCGGCGATTTCTAAGACCGCATAAGCGTTTTCGTCTGACAAGCTCGGGACTCCCTTTCTTTGCAAGATCATACCAAAAAGAAGACGCCAGGTTTCCCCGGCGTCTTTCTCCTGGCGCGTGGCGAAAAGTTTTAGATTCCTCCTCCGAGTCCTCCGAAGTTGTTGATAAAGAAAATGCCAATCAGGTGAATTGCAAACGGCACAACCAAAACCATGGCTGCAGCTTTTACAAGCACACCATTGGTTATCTTCCTCTGTCCTCGTAAGTAGCCTATTGCGACGAAGAGCAAAATAAACGCTGAGAGGCTTGTTACCAGTCTGACAATGTCTCGCGCGGTGTCGTATCCGAAGTCGGCTAGCTGACCTACTTCGTTCGATTGTCCGTAGCGAGGATCGATCGGCGCACCCACAAGACCTGGTCCTCCGAGAGCGGGAGATAGGGGTGCTTGAACGTCCTTGTACTGCCCTGGATCAAGTCCGGCCCGTTTGTACTCTTCGACAGACTGCAAGATTACAGCTCCTGTCAGTGGAGTAACGATGCGGTACTTCGCGCCGATCATTTTTGCCTGGTGTCCTTCGCCGACAGACATTAGTCTCGCGGCTTCGTCCCTTGCCCACAAACACGTGACCTGCGCTGAAGCATATTTGTCAGTGATGATAGTGGTTGGCGGACGATTCAGCGAATACGATTTCACCAAGGCAAGCCGCTTAGTTCCCTGTGTCCATTTCTTTGAAAGTTTTTCTACCTCGTCTATAATTGATTTGTTGGAAGCTTGCTTTTCATCAGTCTTTTCATATTCGACGACTTCGCAATTTACATAGTTGCTCACGTCCTCTTTCTGCAGTTTCAGCAACTGGACGTTTTGTCCCGGCTCAATTTGTAAATCATGCAAACTAACTTTGTGCACCAAATCTAATACCTTGGTTTCATGCATTTCCTGTGCCAAAGGTTGCGGACCGTGTATCCAAAGGACAGCGCTGTTTGGCTCTTCCGCTGCCGTTTCCAATGCTTCTCGCAGGGTGGGATAATTGTCTTGGCCTCCCACGAATGCATCAGGATTGAGAGCCGTTAGAGCCTCCTCTTGTGTAAGCGCCACAAGTGCGGCTTCTTTTGGTTGGGTCTCTGTTGACTGTGTTTCGGATTGTTCCGCTCTTTGACCTTGTGGCTGAGTTTCATCTTTCGATTCCGTCGCTTTCTTTTCACCGGCTATGAATACCGATGGCTTGAAACGTGCTGGAATGGCCGAAATCACTTCTTTGATTTGTGCCGCATCGTCTTTCAGAGAAGCCGATGCATCGACTACGACGAATACTCTCTTGGTCGCCGGTGTCGCCACATTTTGCAGTCGTGCAACAATGTATCGCGTATCTTTGGAATACCAGTCCGGTGTTGCAAATTCTTTGAACGAACTGCTCCGCTGGACAATTATGGTTCCGACTGATTTGGTCTTGTCGTTTGATTTGACGATGCCGCTCAGCTCATAGCCATCTCCTTTCTTTGTCGTCACCACTCCTGCGAGGTTGTTGACTGGTTTGTCGTGAGAAAATAGAGTGACACGATGCCGCTTGGGCTGGTCGAAGTTGCTGCTGAGCAGTTTCGGCAATTCCATTGAGCATGTTTTGCCATCTTTGGTTTCGAGTGGCATCTTAAAGCCTAAGCGGATTTTTTGCTCACCTGCAATTGGCACAGGAAAACTTTGGACAAGAACGTGATCAGGAGAAGACATCGTCACAAGCAGCGGATCTCTTCGCTGTCCGACCACATTCTCATATGCCTCGCGAACTTTCACTGATGAATCGAACGCACCTTCCATCGGCTCGCCGTCGATCCACAGTGTCGCGCGCGATACCACTGCCCCCTTAGGCAAGCTTATTTCGCAGCGTGATTCTTGTGACACTGCTGTCGAATTGTGGAACGTCAGCGTCCAGTCGAGCGAGCTTGAGAATGTTGAAGCGTCGATGTTGCCCACTAACTGTGATTTTGTCAGGGCAAGGCCTTGGACAAGTCCGCCCACTACAGGATTTTGTGGTGCCGACTCAGCGTTTGCGTTTTTCTTGCTTTTGTCGATATCGAAGAAAGAGTTTCCTGTGAGTTTAAAGTACAGGTCTCTGTCTGCGGGATTTGGCGCTGACAGCCCGCGATTGGGTATCAGCAACTCCCCAAGTGCAAATCCACCTACGGGAAACTTCCAAGGGCGCAAGTCTTCTTCTGTGGCGACCGAGCGCAACGTAGAAATAGCTTCGGCTCGTTTTGTTACGGAACCAGTGCGTGCCCCCTCTAATTGTGATTGCACGTACATGCCGCGAACCATTGGCGTGGCTACGAACAAGAAGGACAGAACGATACCCATTGCTGAGAATGTAGTTGTTATGCGCTTGATGTTCGATTCGGTTTTGTGCCAGAGGTCCATTGCGAGGCACGCAGCAGAGAAAAGCAAGAATGGGGAAGTGCAGAGCAGAAGCATCCAGCCCAGTTTACAATTGGCATCTGCGTGCGCGAAGAATGCGGATTTCATCCATATTGCTGTCCAGCATGCGGACAGCCCTAGTGCGAAACCATCCATGACGCCCGCGAGCCTGGGGCGGACTAAGTAGCCGCGTCGCAGTGCCGACCAAACTCCGAAGTTGAATAGTGGAACAATGACCAGGAGTGCCAGTTTCCCGATTTCCTGCGGAATGTTACTTGGTGCTGCCGAAAACAGTGAATTGATTCCATAAGCAAGCAGCCCTAGTCCCGGCAGAATTGAGCCGAATGTGACGACGAACACTCCTTCAAAGGGTGCCGCGAACACGTCGAATTCTTTCTTCGCTCGGAAGATCCTGCGTTCCGCGAGGATGTGGAATATGAGGGCGACCAGGCTCAATACAGTAAATGAGATTGCCGCTGCAACTGGCGTTTTGTTCAGACAGGCAATAGTTGCGACCGCAATGATCGCGATGGAAAGATAGAGCGATGGCTCCCTCAGCACATGGCGGTTGCCACCATCAAAGCCACTGATCTTTGGCTTAGTTATAGGCTCTGAGCCAAGTGTTCCTGTCTCATCAGTATTAGTTGTTTCGGTGTCCTCCTCGTCCTGATGCTGTGTGTGACGTGTTTCAGTGTACGTGGTTGCAGCACCTGCTGCGTTGTGTGCCTCTGGGGGAAGTTGCTGGGTGATCTCTTGTTCCGCCTGATCACGATCGTGATCAAGCGACGACTGTTCTAGGGTGTTCATGACGAAAACCTCTGCTTCGTATATGGTGAAATTTTGACGTTAAGTAGCTGCTGCGCAAGGCGTCGCGCGGCAAGTCAACAAGCCAGCTATATATGTCTACTTAAGCTGTTTATTTATTCGATCTGAACTCGGGTGGCAGTCCGAGTTCACGTGGCGTTTTAGCGTTCAGGCATTATGTACCCGCTGGAAACTGGCGGCAATACTGCATCTCAAAAATTAGTGGGGGATTTCCCATGATTTGGCATATCTTGAATGGGTGCGTCATATCTATATGACACGCGATAGCGCAAGGGCAGCATAGACCCCTCCAGTGAAAACGAGAATACTGGCCGATCAGACCTAGATGTAAATCGTATACAATCATGCGGCACGGTCCATTGCGTGGGGTGTCCGGGTTGAAACGCAAGAAAGGCAAGAAGTTTTCACAGAAAGACTATAAGCATCCAGCGGCTGCCTGGGGTGCGGCATTTAGCGTCGCGCGCGTTTTGTTGGAACAGAAAGAAATTCTCGAAGGTACCGAAGCTGTCTTTCGAATGAATCATGAAAACGGTGGATACGACTGCCCTGGTTGCGCTTGGCCTGATGATCGCAAAGGGCTGCGCATGGACATCTGCGAGAACGGGATCAAGCACGTTACCTGGGAGATGACTCGCAAACGTGTTGGAGCTGATTTCTTTGCCAAGCATACAGTAAGAGAATTGCTTACATGGAGCGATTTCGAATTAGAAGATGCAGGCCGTTTGACCGAGCCGATGCAATACGATGCGGCAACAGACAAGTACGTTGCGATCAGTTGGGACGCAGCGTTTAAGCTTATTGCGCAGAATTTGAATTCACTGCCAAGTCCGAATGCAGCAAGTTTCTACACATCGGGGCGCCTGTCTAACGAGGCTACATTTCTGTATCAGTTGTTCGCACGCGAGTTCGGCACTAACAATCTGCCCGATTGTTCCAACATGTGTCACGAGGCGAGCGGCCGTGCGCTGGCTGCTTCGATAGGAACAGGCAAAGGCACTGTCGATCTAATTGACTGGCAGAACACCGATGCGATCTTCATTCTCGGCGTAAATGTGGCGACGAATGCACCGCGCATGTTGACTGCTCTCTCTGATGGCGTCAAAGAGCGAGGCACAAAAATTGTGCATATCAATCCGTTGATTGAAGTTGCCGCGACAAGCGCTATCACGCCGCACGAAATCATGGACATGCTGCTATTTCGCTCGACACCAACGAGTTCTCTCAATTTACAACCGAACTTGGGCGGTGATTTCGCTTTGATGCGCGGAATCGGAAAGTATCTGTTTGAGCAGGCAGAGAAGGACCCTTCTGTCTTAAGTACGCTCTTTATTGAAACCTACACAAGCGGTTTTGAAGAGTATAGACAGGTGTGTACATCAACCCCTTGGGCTGAGATAGAGCGGCAATCAGGCGTAGCGAAAGCTGACATCGAGAAAGCGGGCGAGATATACCGACAAGCGAATGCCGCAATTATTGCCTGGTGTCTCGGTGTTACGCAGCACGAGCATAGTGTCGACACCATTAGAGAAATAGTCAATGTCTTGCTTTTGCGTGGCAACATTGGTCGCGAGGGCGCTGGTCCGTGTCCGGTGCGGGGGCATAGTAATGTGCAGGGAAATAGAACCTGCGGGATACATCACCGACCACCTGAAGCTTGGCTCGCGAAGATGGATGCCGCATGTGGTATCACTTCGCCTCGTGAGCATGGCTTGGACACTGTAAGAACCATTGAAGCTATGCACAAAGGTGATGTGAAAGTGTTTTTCGCAATGGGAGGAAATTTTGCCTCTGCATCTCCTGATACCGAATACACGTTTGAAGCGTTGAGAAGATGCGATCTTACGGTTCATATCAGCACAAAACTCAACCGCAGTCACGTAGTGCATGGTAAGCAAGCTTTGATTCTGCCATGCCTTGGTCGGACGGAAGTGGATAGACAAGCTGCTGGTCCACAGGAAGTCACCGTCGAAGACTCAATGAGCATGGTGCACTTGTCGAAGGGCATGCGGCATCCAGCGTCTGAGAAGCTGATGTCCGAAGTCGCCATTCTCTGCGAATTGGCGAAAGCAACATTGAAAAACTCACCCACGCCCTGGACAGAATATAGAGGAAATTACGACTTGATTCGCGACAAAATGGCTGTCGCGATAGATGGATTCGAGGACTTCAATCGCAAGGTGCGGCGAACTCTAGGCTTTAGATTGAGACAGCCCGCTCGCGAGTTAATCTTTGATACAACAACCGGCAAAGCGAACTTCTCGCTGGCGCCCTTGCCCGATGTTTTGCCACCACCTGGAAAACTCAAGCTCGGCACAATGCGCTCGCACGATCAGTTCAACACCACTGTCTATTCTGACAATGACAGATATCGCGGTGTGAAAAACTTACGCACACTTCTTTTCATGAACGAGCAGGACATGAAGGATTTGGGTCTCAGCGAATTCGACTTGATTGAGATAACCAGTCACGCGCGTGATGGCAGCACGAGATCGGTCAGAGATTTTCGAGCTGTGAAGTACAACATTCCTAAGGGGGCAACCTTAGGCTACATGCCTGAGTTGAATGTACTTTGCCCTATTGGCGATTTTAGTTCGCAGAGCGATCAGCCTCTGATGAAGCAGGTTTTGGTAGAGGTGAAACGCCAGGCGCAACCATGAGAACAATTACGAAAGACATATTGGAAGTACCAATCAAGCGAATCACTGGTGAGCAATCAGTCGAGTTGACGGACTCGGTCTCTGTTGAAGAACCTCTGGAGATACGCATAAGCCTCGGTGGAGATTTGGCGCCGAGCTCAGCGGTTGAAAAAGCCGGATGCGAGGTCTCTCAGTCGAAGTCGATTGCGGTCACAATGCGAACACCAGGCGCCGATCAGGAACTAGCGGTCGGCTTTCTGTACACGGAAGGGATTATTTCCAGCGTCACCCAGATCGAGGAAATCAAGAAGTCTGGTTGTAATGTGGTTGACGTTGTGCTGAATAGCGAGATGGAAATCGATCCGGCACTGCTTGACAGGCATTCTTTCATTGCCTCTAGTTGCGGAGTCTGTGGAAAGAAAAGTATCGAGGCTGTGAGTGCCAGGCGCACTTACACTCCGTCAGCGCCTTTCCCGTCGATTGCTACCGAGGTGGTTCTATCTTTGCCTGACAAACTGCGCGAGGCTCAGAAGGCTTTCGGATGCACAGGCGGAATTCATGCTTCCGGATTGTTTGATATGAGCGGCAATTTAGTAATGCTGCGCGAGGACGTTGGGCGCCACAACGCCCTAGACAAGCTCATCGGCGCTAGTGCTAACAGTGGGCTTTTGCCTTTGGAAAAACATATTATCCTAGTGAGCGGGCGTGCAAGTTTTGAGCTTGTACAGAAAGCTGCACACGCCGGGTGCACTGCTCTCGCCGCTGTTGGAGCGCCTTCCAGTCTTGCCGTGGAATTGGCGCAAGCGAGCGGGATGACTTTGATGGGCTTCGTCAGAGGCGCTGGATTCAATATTTATACTGGTGCCGACGCCTCTTGATTTGTTAATATGCGGCGTTCGCGATTGCCGGACTCGAATCGATGCAAAGTGCATCTCCCGAGCCGACGGTCAATACTCGCTTACGAGCTTTGCATATCAGGAGACGGGGCACCACGAGATGCGCATCAGAAAATCAAAATCGCCGGCAGTTTTATTCGCACTAGCAGCGTTTGGTGTAACCACCATATTTGGTGCACTCAGCATGTCTGCAAGCGGTGAAGAAACCAGCAATAACGCACGAATCAATGAGCTTGTTTCAATTGCCGAAGGCGCCGTGTCTGAGGAAATGCCTGAGATAAAATTCGAACTCGAAAAGCAACCGCTTTCCTCATATCCAGCTGGTTTTTCGCACGAAGTTACTGCGAAGAATTTTCCGATTTCAAAAGGTATCGCCGGTGTTTCGATGACGTTGAAGCCAGGTGGTCTGCGCGAGTTGCACTGGCATGCCAACGCTGCCGAGTGGGCATATATCATCAAGGGACATTGCCGTATCACCATCATTGATCCGCAAGGTCGCACTGAGATCAAAGATTTCGGACCCGGCGATGTTTGGTATTTCCCGCGCGGTCATGGACATTCTATTCAAGGCATGGGTGATGAAGAGTGCAAGTTCATTCTCACTTTTGACAATGGATACTTTTCCGAGTTTTCGACATTCAGCATCAGCGACTGGATCGCACAAACACAATCCACTGTGCTGAGCAAAGCATTCGGACTCTCGCAGGCTGTGCTCGATAAGTTCCCGAAGAAGGAAGTCTACATGGCGCAGGGATCTAATCCCCCGCCGCTCGACGATAAGGTCAATGCCAATTATCCAGCCGAACTTACACACCGCTTTAAGTTGTCCGAGCAGAAGCCGAGCGTTTCCAAAGGCGGGTCTTTCAATCTCGTCGATCAAAGAACTTTTCCGATCTCTACCACCATGTCTGGTGCTGTTTTGACAATCAAGCCCGAAGCGATGCGCCAACTTCACTGGCATCCAAATGCTGATGAATGGCAATATTACATTCGTGGTCGTGCTCGCATGACGGTCTTTGGTTCGAAGGGACGCAAGATCACTCGCGAATATGGACCTGGCGATGTCGGCTATGTTCCGCAAGGTTATGGTCATTATATTGAAACCATTGGTGGTGACGAGTGCGAAATGCTTGCTGTTTTCAATTCCGGCACTTATCAAGAAATTTCGCTTGCCGACTGGATTAAGCAAACGCCTAAATACTTGCTCGAAACAAATTTCGGTTTGGATGCGAAGACGATCGAAGAGTTTCAGAAAGGGCAATTGCTCTTCACGGCACCCGATAAAAAATAATCGATGGTTCACTAACATAAGATCGACGCCATGCGTCGATCTCTGATTGCAATGGTCGACGCATGGCGTCGACCCTACATTAGATCGGAGAGCTTTCCAGCTTATTTAGAAGGTCTTCAGGACCTTTGTAGATGGTTTGCGCGCCGGCTTCTAACAGTGATTGCTTCGAGAATCCTCCGCATAAGAAGCCGATGCAAGGAATGCCGATTCGGACGGCCGCCGCGGCGTCATAAGGTGAGTCGCCGACGACAATCGTTTCGCTGGGCGAAACTTGCAATTTGCTCAATGCAGCTTCGAAGATGTCCGGATTGGGTTTGCTCTTGTTAACGTCGTCGGCGCTAGTTACCACATCGAAAAGATTGGCTGCGTTAAGCAAGTTCAAGTAGTATTCGAGTTCGTCTTTCTTTGCCGAAGAACCCACAGCAAGAAGCTTTCCTTCGTGTTTGACGCGTTCGAGAAGTTCGTGCGATTTGTGGAAGGGTTTTATCGACTCCATGTAAGTCGCCTTGAAATGATCGGCTCTCCATTCTTTGAGTTCTTCGCCAAACTCTCGTTCGTTCTTTTTTGACAAATAGGTCGGCAGAATCTCATCACCGCCTTTTCCAATCTGGCTGCGAATCTCCGTAAAGCCAATTTCCACTCCGAAGTGGCGAAATGCGTCTTGCCACGCTTTCGCATGCAAGTCGACCGAGTCTATCAAGGTGCCGTCAATGTCAAAAATTACTGAGTGCATATTAGTTCCCAATACGCAGACCAGTTTTCGCTCAGAGAGTTCCTATGAGTGCAAAAAAAATGACAAATTTCTTTATTGCACACAGGCTTTTTATTGTAGGGGTTTGCTTGTATTCAATTGTAGTCATAGGGAAGCCAGGTCGAGTTTTCGCGGCAAAAAATGTTGCTATAAATGTTTGGAAGCCGAATCGCAAACGGGAATCCGAACGCTGAATTTCTCCAAGTGGGACTTTCTGCGCGGGGGTTTATCAGTGTTTAGTGACAGAAAGGGAGAGCTTGGTGAGCAAAAAGCAGTCGTCTAATGTTCATCTTCTTAAATCCCTTGGGGAAGTGATCGTCGAGCGCAGGAAGCGGCTTGGAATGACTCAGGTCGAGCTGTCTGAGATTTCCGGAATCAATCGAGCTTTCATCAGCAACATCGAAAAAGGCAAACGCAATCCAAGCATTGGGGCGGTTGCCAATCTAGCAAAGGGCCTTAGAATCAAGACTTCTTTGTTGCTGTCAAAGTGCGAAAAACAGATGGTAGAGCCGAACGATCCGAGCTGACCCTAAGCGCGCGAGCCCCATAAATACAGGCACAAGTTAGTTCCGCAAAATAGAACACACCAGTCGTAAGGCATTGTCACGGGATCGATACCTGTAACTTCAATCACTGCTGAGAAACTTCCATCTGCCTTTAACCACGAGTGGTGCGCCCATGACCAATATATAAACGGACCGGTCAGATATCCATCCGGATCGTGTGTAAGTTCTCCGATTTTGTTGAGGAACCGCTGGATGTCGCCAGGTTGCATGACAGCGGGCGAGAGGTGCAAACAGCCAGGATCCGGAAAGCGCATCTTTTGGCTCTCTGGCGTTGGCCAGTTAGGATGAACCTTTTCAACGAAATAGCCCATTGATGTTCCGAAGCCGACAGTGCCGAAATAATCCATGAGAGTGTCTTCGAATTCTTCGCACTTCTCCGGATTGGCAGCTCGATATGCAGTTCTTAAGAGATTCAGACCTTCGTTGACCTTTGAAGCCAACATTTCGCCTTCAACTTTATATTGCTCTGGCATTCTGTGATTCCGGGTAACCTTGCGGACATTTGAACCTTCGCCTTTGATAAAACAGGCTGTGTCGCGTAGAGATCATAGCGGTCTCTTTTCTATTTTTCCAGATCTTTCAACCCGCTTCTTTGCAGAAGCGGCCCCTTAAGTTCCCTTATGCAAAGTGGAAAGACGGGGATCCGCCTTTCCACTTGCTTGGTCCTTCTGTATAACTAGTTGCTTGGGTTTTCTGCAACTTGTCGCGTTGTCTTTCCGGACCCTCCCTATTCGTAAGCGTTCTTCACTGCGTGCCAGGCGACCCTTTCGCGCCAGCCGTATTTGTTCGCATGCTCATGACCAAAGTGTTTATTGGTGATTTCTACTGTTGGTCCAAATTCCCTATCGAAAACAATTTGCGCGCGTCTTGGCGGATCACCGGGGAGACTGTATCCATCACCAAACTTGACGTCTTTGCTGATTTCGATGGTCCGATTCTCTTTGTTAATGTCGACATCAAACCCTCTGCGTTCGAGCGCGTTGATCACTTTCGCTGCGCCAGCGAGATTTGGGTTGAGGTCAATTTCGCAGCGGGGAAGCAAATTGGCTTTGTCGTGGCATTGCATTATTTGGTTCATTGCTTTCATATCATCGCGTGTGACGTCTGCAAGATTGACTTTAAGTTGCGCTGATTCACCTCCTTTTTCTATTGTGATTTTGCCGCTGAAGTCTTCGAATTTGCTCATGGTTTTCTCCTTTTGTAGGGCAGTCATTACTCACCGAAAACACTATCTGGATGTCTTTCTTGCCATCTGCTGCCAACGTAGGAGACCAAATTTCCGTTTGCGTCTCTTTGCTGTGCAAAGCTGTCACCGTCAGAAAGAGCTCTGAGCACCACAGTTTCTCTTCCGTTTTCATCGACAGCGAACATTTGCACATAGCTTCTGTCTGAACCTTCTGAGATTGGTTGCACCTCCATGCGAATTGTTAGTTCGCTGCCATCTGCGTCGCGAATAGTTGCTGTCGTCTTCCCGCCCTCGACCAGGGTTTTGATAGCGGCCAGCTGTTCTTCAACGCTTGAATCTGCACCGCTGAGTGTTGCAAGTGCGTCATTAGTTGCTTCTTCTTCGCTCGCCACACCACTCAGAATCTCATCTGCCGTTACCGCATCTTCCTCCGTTCCTTCTCTCTCTTCTTCTTCTGCCTCTTCGTTCATTTCTGCAGCCATTTCAGTGGCAGCCACTTCAAGGTCAGCGCGTGTGAATCCATCGTTTTCGATGCCCCACTCGTCATCGTGCCCACCCTCAAGCGTTCCTGCTTGAGCGCTCAGGTCACGAAGCTTGGCAGCATCTGCGTCCGAAATGGAACCAGCGTTATTACTCAGATGTTCATCGATCTCACTGTCTGTGACATGGTCGTTGTCATCTCTGTCGAGAACATCAAAGTTTCGATCTGCGTACGCCAGCTCGCCACTATCGAGTTGACCGTCGCTGATGGCTTCTGGACTGAAATCCATTTCGCCAGGTATCGGATCCGTCATCGTGCCGGACCTGGAACTCAGCTCCGAGATCGTGAGGTCGGCGTAGCCGCGGATTGCTACTTCAGATGAGAGATGTTCTGCAAGTGTCTTAGTAAGAGTGTCTGAATCGTCAGAGGTGGCGGCAGAAAGTAATTCATTGTATGAAAATGCGCCGTTGCTGTCTGTGTCTAGATGCGCACTATCATAGAGTGCAAGTGGAGCTAGCAGGTTGTTGTCTTCCAGTGCACGTCCAATGTCTTGAGCTGGAAGATTGCCGCTGCTCCAAATCTGGTTAAGCTCGTCTCGGGCGCCGGCAAGTCCGTCGCGTGGGCTCGTAGCTAGTTCGTAAGCGGCGTCGGCGGCTCTGTCTTTTGCAGTAAACTCGACCATGGAATGACCTCCTGGTATTGGAAAAACGGCACAAGGAAGCAGCTTTGAGAGCGCTTGGGGCTCTCAATCTGCTGGGTGTTGGATGGGAAGGGGCGAACTTGCGCTTGCCCATAAGATAGGTGGGGAAAGTTACGCCGGCGTGATTAATTTGTTACGGCTGCATAACTAAGTCATTGTTTTGTGGCGGGAGCTGGACTTCCGGCTCATTCCACTGCATAAATGACTGTTGTTTCTTAGTAAATCAGCCTCAGACTTCACCGGACGTTGAGTTGGTTTTCGCCAGAGGAAGAGTAAAGACAAAGGTAGTGCCTTGTCCACCGCTCTCGGCCCAGATCTTGCCTCCGTGCATCTCAACAATCGCTTTGCAAATTGTCAGCCCTAGACCAGAACCGCCTTTATTCTTGTCTCCACCGCTCTTCGATTGCCGAAAGCGTTCGAAAACGGTTGCAATTTCTTCCTCTGGTATTCCAGGTCCGTCGTCTTTTACCGCGAGCTTAGCGAATTCACCCTCTTCGCTGCAATACACTTGCACCGTCGTTTCTTTTGGCGAATAGCGAATTGCGTTTGAAACTAAATTTGTGAGAACTCTATCTACGAGATTTTGATCCGCGCTAACCTTTGTTTCGCAGTCTGCAAAGTTGAGTTTGACTCCAACCTCTTCGGCTGCGGCCGACGAAAGTTCTTCGCACGTCGTAAAACAGTCGGCAATGTAGAAATCTTTGATTTCAACGTTCATGTGACCGGACTTGATTTTTTCGATATCTAGAAGATCGTTGATCAACGAGAGCATGCGGTCCGTGTTGCGTCTGCCCATCTTGATATAGCGAGGAACCCTCTCTTCCTCGGATTGCTTGAGCAGCTCCTCGAGCAGGTTGAAGACATTGACGACAGTATTGAGCGGTGACCTCAAGTCGTGAGTAATCATTGCTGTCACTTCCTGCTTCAACTTTTCAATTCTGCGTCTTTCAGTAATGTCGTGAACAACGCAAAAGATCGATGATTCCGATTCAGACCAATGCGCTGACCATGATGTTTCTGTTGACTCTCCTGTCGCTGTCTTTAATTCCAGCTCGATCGGTGCGGTAACTTCCTGTTTCTTGAGTCTGTCGAAAAATTCAGATGCTCTGCTCTTATCAGAGTCCGAAAACAAATCAATGGCATGCTTGCCGAGCAGCTCACCTGGTTCCATACCTAATAAGGAATTGGATGCGGGGTTGGCTGCAATCAATCGGTTGTTCGCATCTAGCGTACATATGAAGTCGACAGCGTTGTCTATGACTGCCCTTTCTTTGCGCGCAGCCTCTTTTAGATCTGCTGCCATATTGTGAAACACCTGATCCAAATTTGCGATTTCATCGGTTCCGGTAATAACAGGATGAAGAGGCATTCCAGCTGCCAGATTCCGGGTATTATCGCTGACACGTTGCAAGCGGGTGGTAATTCCTTTGGTGAGAAACAGTGCCAAGAAAATACCGAGAACCAAATCGAAAACACCAAGAGTGATCATGATCGCCTGGGCTTTCTTTCTGAAGACAGCCTGCTCTGCCGGCGCTTCATCGAATCGCTTTTTCTCCTGATTAGCAATTACGATCAGCTGATTGATAATCTTGTCCATTCGTCCCGCGCGCATTTTTCTGGCGAGCAGAATTTTCTGCCTGAGGTTAATGGGCGAAGAACCATTCCAGATTTCTTTTATTTGTCTATAAACTTCAAACGCTTCGCGGGTCGTTCTTTCCGACGCGATAACCGTGCTTAGAATCGTAGGCTGGTTTTTGGTCAACTCTTTAAGGTCGCCATAGTCACGCCAGACGTTGTTGCTCAGCATCTTGCCAATGTCGTCGTCAAGCGGAGTGTTTTCAAGCGCATCTGTGGTCTTATATCGCTTGGCAAACTCGAAAATGTCAAACGTAATTTCCTGGATTTTGTCCGATATCGCTTTGCTATGAACGGCAGCTTGCAGTGCGTCTTCCGCCTGCTTTTGCAAGTAAGCGAGCGCCCCCAGCAGCCCTAATTGAATTAGTAGGGGCACTGATACGAACAGCAGGACTTTAGTAGTAAGTGAGATCCGTGCGCGCATACTGACATTATGGCAGTTGAGCCTGCCAAGGCCGCTTCGAAAAGGTATATTTATTGAACGACTGGCGAAGCTTTGGAGTTCGCGAATCTTGGCAAAAGTGTTGCTTGTTGAAGATGATGAGGATTTGGCGGTCACTATCAGTGACATGCTCAGCGATGAGCGCCATACCATCGACACAATTCATAATGGTCTTGACGCCATGGAAGCGCTAAAAACACGCAGCTATGAAGTTGTGGTGCTGGACTGGGATTTGCCAGGTAAGAGCGGTATATCAATTTTGCGAGATTTTCGAGCTGCTGGTGGCGGCACACCAATTATCATGCTCACCGGTAAGAGCGAGGTTGAGCAGAAAGAACAAGGTCTCGACTCGGGCGCTGATGACTATTTGACAAAACCTTTTCATTTGAAAGAACTAGCAGCGCGCGTACGTTCGTTATTGAGAAGACCAACGATGTCGAATGCAGGCGTGCTAACGTGGGGGAATTTGTCGCTGGATCCGTCAAAGTTTGAAGTAAGTCGAGACGGTCAACAACTGCGCCTGTTGCCGAGAGATTTTGCGATTCTGGAGTTCTTGATGCGTCACCCGACTCAAATCTTCAGCACGCAGGCGCTCTTGGATGGTGTTTGGAACTATGATTCTGACGCAACACCCGAAGGTCTTCGAGTGGCGATTCGCCGAATTAGAAAAGTCATTGATGTAACAGACGATTTGGAAACATCAATGATTGAGAACATCTCGCGTGTCGGCTATCGGATGAGGGCGCAAGATAAATAGAGCGCGGGTGCACGAGCGCCGTCAGCAGCGTTAACGAACCCGCTTCTTCGGACAAAAGTAGGGGCGGCAATCTTGCCGCCCGCGCGCGGAGCGTAATTACCGTACGTGCCACTTCGACTTCAAATTGTTGCGATTGATTGATATGAAAAAGGCGCTAGAACAGATGTATTCTAAAGGTAAGTATTTTTGAGCAATACTTGAAACTGCAATAACCTCTGTTCGTCAACGATTAATCAGCATCAAGATCGAGAGCTAACTGATTGAAGGAATCACGAAAAATAATTGTGCTCGCATTAGGCAGCGACGGCGACATCAATCCGATGATTGCTATTGCCAGAACTTTGCAGGCGAAAGGCACCGCAGTTGAGTTTTTAGCAAGCGGCTACTTTGAAGAGAAAGTTCAAGCTGCAGGGCTTCCTTTTGTTGCGATAGGTGATCGAAGTCAGTACGAGAATGCGTTGCTTAATAAGAATGTTTGGCATCCATATCTCGCATTTAAGGCAATGTGGAAAATTCTGAATGAGACCCTTCCTTTAACTTATGATGTTCTGAAAAGTCGCTATTCCACAGGTGATTTGCTTGTCGGTACGTCACTGGCTCTTGCTGCGCGACTACTTCAGGAGCAGTATGGTGCCAAGTACGCAACTGTCCACCTGCAGCCGTCGATAGCGATTTCTGCTCACACCCCACCAGTCGGCCCGATGGGCGCACTGCCAAGTGGTTTGCCACTTGGGTTCAAACAGTTTTATGTCGATATGCTAGACAAGTTTTTGTTGGATGCAGCATGTCGTGTGGATTTAAACAGATTCAGGCATAAGCTCGGCTTGCCACCAGTCAAAAGCATCTTTACTAAATGGCTTCATTCCACCGACCTTGTGATAATGGCTTGGCCCGAATGGTTTGCCCCGCAGCAACCGGATTGGCCGCCATACTCTGTTTGCACTGACTTTCCGATCTTTGAACATGAAGGAATTGCCGATATTAGTCAAGAAACTCTGGCTTTTCTACATGCTGGAGAACCACCCGTGGTGTTCACCGCTGGAAGTGCAATGGCTCAGGGGGCGAAACACTTTGAGTGCGCAAGAGACACTTTGAGAAACAGCAACCTGCGCGGAATTTTTGTATGCAAGTTTCGCGATATGGTGCCAGATAATCTGCCACCAAACGTGCACCATTCATTCTATGAGCCGTTCGACAAACTGTTTCCACTGGCCGGAGCCATTCAACATCATGGAGGAATTGGCACAAGTATTCAGGCGATGAGCGCAGGAAAACCACAGCTAATAACTCCATTTGCACACGATCAATTTGATAACGCCGCCAGACTAACGGAACTTGGTGTCGCCAAGACAGCCAAAGGGCGTAGTTCGTTGGAGTGGCGTCAAAAGTTAATTCACCTGCTCCAAGACGCGGCTACGCAAGCTAGCTGTGACACCATCCGCGGACGTGTCCTATCCAATCCAAACCATTTGGACTTGATTGCTACAAAGATATTGAGTTTGAGTTGAAGACCGAGGTGAGCCTTGCGTGAGGGTTCAACCGTCTTCTTCCTTCGACAACAATTTCTTCCCTTGAGCGTCGGCGGTGACGGGGTGATCCATTGGGAAGACTTCTAGTTTGACGTAGTGATCTTTGTTGGTGTTAATCACGAAGAAACGCTTATCTGGATATTTGACTTTGCAATCGCGCATGGCGTTTATGGCGAGCATGACGTTGTTGGGATCGTCGTCTGATATGCCAAACCGATGCGGCGGTGTTTTTCCATATTTTTCCAATCCCATTTCAACAGCAGCTTTGATAGCCATTTTCTTCATTGATGGAACTGTTGTGTTGGGATCTGTCACTCCGAGCGCTTTCTGAACATCTGGATTTGAGACAGTATAAATCCCTAAGATGTTCAAACGAGAATGTAAATAACCTTTGTCCGCGAGGGCGTCGAACCCTGCAGCAATGGTTTCAGGAGCGTGACCGCGCGCGGTGATGAACACCACAGGGCGTTGATTTCTTGCTGCGTGTTCTAGGAGCGGCCAAGATGGTCCTTTCCACTGCATTCCACTTGTTACGGCTTCCAGCAACACTTTGCAGAACGCCTGCTCAGATGGAACTACATCTGGTGCATCGCGAAAATCACGATAAGTAAAGCCTTCCCGCACGGACCATGCTTGCCACTCGCCGACCCTTCCGAGCTGGTCATGAATGTACGTGTAATCCCCTGACGAAACTTCGCGTTCGCTTTGTGTTTCTGCGTTCCACAAGTACAACTTCGTTGGGAGGAAAAACAGATTGTCATCAATGTCGAAGAAGTAGAAGCTTATACTTCCATCGTTTTCACTCATGCTTTTTCCTTCTTCTGTGACGGCCCAATTATTTTCAAAATGTATTCCGTAACGTAATCGGGATAAAAGAAACCGTTGCTATCGGTGTCGTAGAGCTTCCATTCTGTGTTCACGATTTCCACAAAACCGCTATCTGCTTCATCAGGATTAAGTGGGAGCGAAGGTCCCAAAATTGCATGCGTGGCGAGATAGGCGTTCCACCAGAATGTTTCGCACTTGGTGCCATCCGCATTCGGCACGAGAAAAAATCTCAAACGGTCTGCTTTCCGCCCGTCGATAAAAGTTTCTCCGTCCCGTTCGACAATGCCAAGGTCTCTCATAATTGCGCGCCGGCTTCCCGGGTTGAAAGACACGCGAACATCAGAAAGGTCCACTTTCATTTGTTTGTCAAATTGTTTTGACCGTTTGTCGCGCATGGAAAGATCACAGAGGTTCTATCCTCCTTATTTTACCAGCACTCCCAGCCTCTCCCTAAAAACTTCCCAATTGCCAGATAGGGTGTTTTTGCACCCCTACAGAAATTTCTGGGTCCCGGCAACGGGACCTCGAACATCTAGTCGGCACCAACTTCTCTCGTGTTATAGTGACCGCAGAACATTTGTCAGATGTGACCTATTGTCGGTTTCAAATAGTTTGACATTTGGTTCTGCGAGTCACGCCGGAGAAAACCGTTGGAAACACGGACTGTCCAAGCAAACGGTATCAATCTACATGTAGTCGTTGACGGTGATGGTCCAACGATCCTCCTTTTGCATGGTTTCCCTGACACGCATCACCTTTGGCGTAATGTAGCACCGCAATTGGTGGCGGAAGGTTTCAGAGTCGTGATGTTAGATCAGCGTGGTTATGGTCAGTCTGATGCACCCGCTGAAGTGAACGCATACATAATCGACAAGATTGCGTCAGATGCCATCGAAGTCTTGAATGCACTAGGTATAAGCGAGAAGGTGAAACTGGTCGGACACGATTGGGGTTCTTTTATCGGTTGGTATCTTTGTTTGAGCTATCCCGAGCGCTTTGATCGTTTTGTCGCTGTTTCCGTTGGGCATCCTCTTGCCTATCGAAACGCCGGACCTGAGCAAATGTTAAAAGCATGGTACATCATCATGTTTCAAATTCCGGGTCTTGCTGAATGGCTTTTCTCGTCGAACAATTTCCACGCACTTAGGAAACTATCGAAAGATCCAGAGGACCAATCCGCGCGCGTGAACGCGTTTTCTCCCAAAGGTAGACTTACCGCTGCGCTGAACTGGTATCGTGCGAATTTTGGCAAGTTTGGCACATCGGATTTCGGCAAATGCGTCGTGCCAACGATGGGTATTTACTCTACCGATGATGTTGCTCTTACTGAGAAACAAATGGTGGATTCGGCGAAGTACATGAACGCGGAATGGAAGTACGTACGCATCGAAAACTCTACGCACTGGATTCCGCTGGATCAACCGGAACAAGTAAGCGATGAGATTTTGAAATGGTTTCGCGAGAGCACCTCTAAAACCTGAGCGGTGTGCCGCCTTTGGGGGATTCCATTCAAACCGAGGAATCGTGGGTATTACGTGAGCGTTTTTCGTCTAGAGGTTCGCTTTCTGCAAAAACGACTGTGTGTGCCTGGATGCTATCTTCAACGTTTCGAACGAAAATTCGACCTCACTCCAGCGTTCATCCTTTGCCGCTGCTTCAATGCGCACACACAGGGCTTGCATTGAACCAGCACAGAATGTAGCGCAAGAGCCTTTCAGGCTATGCGCTCTGAAAGTTGTTTCTTTCGTATCTCTTGCTATGACAGCTTTTTCCAATTCAGCTATATCATCTGCCACCGAATCGATAAATACTTTCACCAGTTCATCTAGCCCTTGCGGGCAGTGAATTTTGAGTTGCTCCAGATTTACTGGAGACTCAGTTGAGTTTATTGCGTTATTTTGTAGGCTCGACTCGGAAATGCTCGCACCGGTTGGCTGGTCCTGGTTCGATGCGTCTGATGCAATCCATTTTGAAATCAGGTCCTTCAATTGATCGATAGAGAACGGCTTACTGATGTAGTCATCCATTCCAACAGCTATACATCTGTCTTTGTCACCATCCAGAGCCTGTGCGGTGACGGCCGCGATGGGGACATGAAAACCTGATAGACTCTCGTTTTTTCTAATCTGTCGAGTCGCTTCGAGCCCGTCTACATCCGGCATCATGATGTCCATCAAGATCAGCTTGTATCGGACACGTTTTGCGGCTTCCACAGCTTCGGCGCCATTACCTATTGGAGCTTGCTGAGACCAGCGCTAAGCGAAGTGGCGTGATCGAAGTGAAAGGGAAACTTCGCTTTGTACTGCAAGAGCGCTTTGATAGTTGCGCCAAAGATTCGTTCGTCATCAACAAGTAGGATTCCAAGCTTTTGGTCCACCTTTGATCTGCCTTGTTTGTTTGGTTAATTGCTATATTATATCAAACTGGTAACTATTTAGACGAGGAGTTATAGTAGAGATAGATGCTTGTGCATCTATTCGACGGCAGAGGTCATGAAACACTGATTGCAACTGTGTTTTCAGTGTCTGGGCAACGCATGGCGTTGACCCTTGCAATATGCAGTCGACGCGTGGCGTAGACTCTATAGTAGAAAAACATTGCGACCGGATATCAACCTGCTTATTGTCCTTGTGCCACTAATACTGGTGGCACCAGCTGTTGAAAATTCTTAGGCAATGCGCATACGGTCGTTCAAATTCAGTTATTGAATTTGAGCCGTGACGAAATGCGTCTCTTAACCTGTTCTTAATCGCTGTCTTGCTATGGTGGTATCCTGGTCTTCTCGTAGCACTCTCGTTTGGGATAGAAACACTACCTTGCATTACGTTATTGCTTTTACTAGTCGCGACGAAAGCCGGCATATTGTGACTTGTGCCGTGCGGTTGGCTGCGAGTGTCAAAGCAACGGTGACAATCTTGAAGGTGATCGCTAACCCGCAGTCCGTAGGTGTTGTTGCAGAGTTGATTGCCACTGACGAACCATATAATCTCGCCCAGGATGAAGTACAAGAAGTGGTTCAAGAGCTGCTGAAAGAGAACATTGATGCAAAAGGCATTGTTCGATCAGTTGATAATGTTGGAGAAGGTTTGGTTTCAATTACTGCTGAATTAGCAGCGGATGCTATTTTCTTAGGCACCCGTGACGTCGAAAGCAAACGCAGCTTATTGTGTGAAGATGATCCCATAGCGGACTATGTTATCAACCATTGTCCTGCCACTGTTGTTTTGGTTCGCCCCAAAAAGTCTAACTGATGACATAATTGCCTCAACTCAAACTGACATTGAGACGGGGGAGTGATATGAGTGAATACGATTGCGCCGTGCTGGGTCTGGCACATGGAACTCAACAGTCGCCAATTGACATTCAAAAGCGGCAGGCATTCAAAGCTGATTTGCCTGAGATTTCTTTCGCATATCCATCGGAGATAAGGGGGCGCTTTAAGAAAAACGCCTGGGACGAAGACCATCCCTTCTTTGCAATCTCCAAGGCGATACCGGCGAATATCACGTTTGGAAAGACGAATGCAGAGCTGAAGCAGATTCACTTTCATGCGCCGAGTGAACATAAGTTGGAAGGGCAGCCGCTAAAAACTGAGTTTCACTTTGTTCATGAGATCACTGGACCTAATGAGGGCGAAGCAGATTTCGATCAGCGAGAGCCATCGACGAAAATTGTGATCGGAGTTTTTGCAGATGCGTCGTCTTGCAAAGAAAAGAGCGAAGACAAGGAGCTTTTGGAGAAGTACAAAAAATTCTCTGATTTCTTTGGTGCCTTTCGCGAAAAAGGCGGCTGTGGAGAAGAATCAGAAGAGATTGAATTTCCACCGGATTTTATTAAAGAGATAAAGAAGTCCGCTGTCGAATATTTCCACTACAGAGGCTCTCTGACAACAGGCGCATACGCGGAGGTCGTAACTTGGCTTGTGCTGCCGAATCCAATCGCGATTCATGTTTGCTTGCCGAATGAAATTGAGAAAGCCGAGCAGCATACCAGAGCTGTTCAGCCAATTAACCGACGGACAATTATGTACAGAAGCGGGAAGTAGTATAGTCGGTAGACCCGAAGCGCTCCAGTCTGGCCAGGGTCTGCAGCCTTGTCATAATTCGGTCATTTTTTTGAGGGATTGTAGCGCCATGGGAGCAACTTCCGTGTTCCCTTCTTAGGACCGAAAGGTCGGGCTAGCCTTCGCTGGCTTCAGTTCACTTACCAAACCATTCAGAACCAACCAATGCACTAGCTTGGTGCTGTTCGATTGGTCAATTCCCCTCATTCAAAAGCGAGCACCTGCTTGCTTCGCTTGGTCGTGCCTAAGGAGATACCATGTACAGGCCAAATGATTCTACTGCTGGACAGCAAAATCGCTATGAGCAAACTTCCGAGTGGGGCGCGTCAGCCGCGCAAGATGCTTGGAGCCATGAAAACTTCTCATGGCGTGGTTATAGACCCTCCTCGCGCGACAATTTCGATATGCAGGACGAGCTCAATGACGGGCTCAATTTCAATATTTACGATCACTTCAATCAGCCGAATCGAGCGGTGCAAGAGCTTCATAGCGGTGAGGACAATCTGAGAAGTGCCAGCATGGACGTTAGTAAGGCGGCGCGTGCTTTGAATCGCGGTGATTCTGACAGTGCGATGTTTTACTTGCGCAATTCTCTGAACGACATTCAAGACGGCATTTATGACCTCAACGATGGCTTGCGCGACAATCCGAATGATTCGCGGAAAGACATGCGTGGAGAGAGCCGCGTGCAAGAAGGAATTGATGACGTCTATTGGAGCCGAAGAAACCTCTCGCATGCGATGCGATTACTCAAGGCTGGTGATGAAGATGGCGCGATGCAGTTCCTCCGTCAGGGCGGTCGTGCGTTGAACAGTGGACGCGACGAGATTGATGCGGGCGTCGATAAGATTGAAGATGCTAATCGAGGAGGATGGAGTGGCGGCTGGCGTGGTCGTGATAGAGGTTCAAACTGTGAGCCGGAAAGCCCGGCTTGTGAGGAACCGGAAGAGCCGCGTTGTGAGGAACCGGAAGAGCCGCGTTGTGAGGAACCGGAAGAACCGACTTGTGAAAAACCAGAAGAGCCCACTTGTGAGGAGCCGGAAGAGCCAATTTGTGAGAAACCTGAAGAACCGTGCGATCCGCCGTTTTTCGATAAAGCTGAGCGCCATTTGATTTGGGGTGACCCGCACATTCAAGACGCCAAAGGAAACAACGTTGATGATCACATCGAAGCAAATAGAAATGTGTTGCTTCTAGAGACTACTGACGGTGCTTCAATTACTGGTCATACAGCATCATTCGATAATCCGGAACTCAGAGCACAACTAGGGCACGACATTACTGTTTTCGACAAAGAAGTGGTAAATCTTGGTGATGGACAACGCATCATCATGAATTCGGATGGCACAGTTTATCGCACGGATGCGAACGGAAATATTGGTGCGCAGCTGAAAGACGATGAAGTAATTACAAGTACCGAAGACTGCAATGACAAAGTTACTTATGACGTTGAAACCAAATCTCTCACTTTCAGTTTTGTTGGAGATGATAAGAGCACCATATCTGGTGTGATAACCGGCAACCTTGATCACCGCGCCAACTACATCAATACTGAAGTTAAGACGTCTACCGGTTTGTTCGGTGGTTTCATGCCCGCATTGAGAGCCGACTTCACCGGAGTAAAAGTCAACTCGCAGACCGGCGAAGGCGCGTTTGATCCCGCTCAAGACGGTTCGGTACGGACTAACAAAGACTTCTTTGTGGATTCGTTGTATAACGAGTAAGCTGCGTATGCAAGTGAGAATAATTTTGTAGGGGCGGCATTCTTGCCGCCCGTGGGTGATACATGGCATCGACATAAAGAACGGTCGCATGCAATGCGACCCCACGCCGGTTTGCTACAATTAATGAAATCGATTACTGCGAAACCAACGCCCGGTTTAGGAATTGCGTGGTGTGTTGAACACTGGTGAAACCATCTTGCACGGCGGGTGGCTTTTTGGGGGAAACAACGACGAGCGCCGGCAACTCTTTGATTTTGTATTTCTCTTTGATTGCGAGCAGCTTTGGATCGTTCTTCTCTGATTTGCCGCGTTTGAAATCGAGCAGCACGGGATTAAAGTTTTCGTTGATGAGAGTGTTTGCGTCCTCAGATTCGAACAATCCAAGGCGCATCCTGTCAGACGCATAGCCGCAATTTTCGACCAGTGCAATCAGCGTAGGTTTCGTTCCGCTGCCGATTGTCTCCATTGGTTGCCACGCAATTTTTCCTCGGCTCAATTGAGTTCTGTGCCAGATTTTGCACTTCCAAAAGTATTGCTCAAGATCGCTCTTGCCACCATAACCTTGTCTTGCGGGGATTCGGTTGTGATTGTATTCCAGATACTCCTGCTGAAATCTCTCGCCGAAAGACTTACTTAATTCTTCGGCTGTTTCGAAGTATCCTGGCCACAGCATCTTCAAAACAAGTTCGTACTCAGCCTTACTTCCTGTGGAATAGATGTCTTTCGTGGTGGCATCGAGGAGATTCGACGGCACCACCACTAGTGTCGGGAATGAATCGACGTCGCAAAGCTTTTGCAGCTTTTCGATTGTGGGCGGGTTTTTCCCTTGCTCGCGTGACTCGTCGATTACCATCACCGGGATATAGGTGTTGTTGATACCATCCGCGATTTTTTTGTCCGAAAAGGCTTCTGCTTCCATCTTTTTACAGGGTCCGCACCACCGCGCGGAAAAAACGAATAGCACTGGTTTGCCTGTGCGCTCTGATTCGTTTTGATACGCGCTGATGGACCGCCATTTGACGAGGTCGGTGCTTGGTGGCGGAAACATTTGTTCGAGTGTTGTGGCGACTATGGTGAGGAACACCAATACAGCAGCCGCGATGTACAAAGCTTTGGGGTCTTCCTTACTGGAGACGAAACTAGTCTGCACCATACGGCAACTCCCTGCGATTGAGGCTGTATATGCAAACCGAAATGAAGACGCAAATAATCGCGAAGTAAGTGGTGATGGACGAGAAGCTGATCGCCGAATGGTGCAAGAGAGGTTCGAGCGAAATCAAGGGTGCTAACAGTGCTTTCAAGATTTCGTGGAGAACACTGAATGTCGGGACCAAAAGCGCCGCTGCAATTCTTCCGGGACCGGCGGGAATTGATTCCGGACGTATTTGCGATATCCACTGGCAGATGGTCGCAGCGATCATGCAGACGAGATAGATTGCAAGATCTTTCGAGCCGGAGACGAGCGACGAGAAAAACATAAACACTGCGGCGAAGCCGAAGCAAACCATCAGGCGTTCAGCCCCGTTTGTCAGAACAAACGCCCAGTCAATCGAATACGGTGTGCGAGCTAAAGCAACGATTATCTCCGCTGCGAATTGAGTCATCCCTGCGACGCTCGCTGCTATGGCGACAGCCATCCATTTGCTGAGTGCATAGGATGAAATCTTTACGGGTCTAGAGAGGACGAGGGAAAGTGTTCCATCGTTCAATTGCGCGCCGATGCAGCCACTCCCGACAGCTAAAACAAACGGCACCATGCTGTCAGACTTAGAGAGATAATCGGTGGGGAAGGTTTTGTCCACGCATAGTTCCATGGTGGTTTTCACCAGGGGCGTGAGGATAAAGAGCAGAAGTACAGCCTGTCTCAGCTTACTTGCAAGACACATATGCCAGGTGTTTTTTATGATCGCCCAGTTCAATGTTCTGCTTCCTCTGCATTCGCGTGACCTTCGACAAAGAACCTCTCGAGGCGATTGTCTTGTGGTGTCGCTTGAATGATGCGGTAGCCGCCGCGCACCAATGCGTCGATTGTGTCCGCCACTGCGTCCACGTTTGGTACGTTGAACACTGCGAGATTTGCTTGCGTTTCGATCAGCTCTACGCCGCATTGCTCAGCAATATTTTGGATTTCAGATTGGCTATCGTTTTTTTCCATCGGCTTCCACTTAACGACGTACTGGCAGCTTTCGGCATGACCTTGTTTGAGATCTTCAACAGCATCGACTTTTCCTTGTTTGATGAAGACGACGCGATCGCACAATTTTTCGACTTGCTCCAATTGGTGCGAATTGAGAATAATTGTCATGCCTTCTGATTTCAGTTCGCGCATCAAACGACGAAGCAAGAGGACGCCTGCAGGATCTACGCCGGACGCTGGTTCGTCCAGAAGGAGGAAACGCGGGCGCCCGATTAATGCTTGAGCAAAACCAAGGCGCTGCAACATCCCTCTCGAATAGCGCTTGATGAGCAGATCCCAGTTGCGTTCTTCGAGACCGACTTTGGTGAGAAGTTCGGTGCAGACGGTTGCATTTGATGCTGGATCGAGCCCGGACAATTCATAGTGAAAAAGCATAAACTGCCGACCAGTCATCCACTTGTCGAAGTTGAGGCGCTCTGGGAGATAGCCGACGGCGCGTCTTGTTTCGATGGCTTCTGGCGGCAGTCCGTCGATGGTAATCGCACCGCTGTCAACGCGGAGGAAGGCAAGCAAGCAACCGAACAATGTCGTTTTTCCGGCACCGTTCGGTCCGATGATTCCCAGCGCTTCGCCAGGATGCGCTGTCAACGAAATCGCGTTGAGCGCTTTCACCTTACCGGCTTTGTATGTTTTGACGACGTCAGTTACGACGATGCCGGAGGTGGGTTGGGATACTGATGAGGTCATTTAATGAAGGCCGCCGAGAGAATGGGGCTCCATTTATGGATCTTCCACGCCGAAGCGTGAATTTGGTTAATTGCTGAAGCTTGTAGTCAAACGGCTAACATTTAATGAGCTTTGGGGTTGTCGCTCGTGACCCGCTCGCGCTGTTGGCTTTGCCCGAGTCGCGAGTTTAGTGCCTAATTTTGCAAAAATCAATTTGCGTGAAGTATTTTCCATATATTTTCTTGCTGGTGATTAAATTTCCACGATTGGTGAATGATTTTCCACGATCTTGGTGAAGGAAATTCCACGATCCTGCTATAATACGAATGAATTTCCATGACTGGTGAATGTTTTTCCACGATGAAATTAGCACAGCCGAAAACAAATTTTTTTCAAAGCAAGATGTTGCCTGCGGGGACATCTTTGGTCGGCACTTCCGCCCTTGTACAGTTTTTCGATTTAAAAACTCATGTTCGACGGCCTTCATGTGTGTCTTCCCAGCGAATTAGTGGTGGAAAAAAGCAAACTGAAGACTGGCAGATTTTTGATTCGAAATACGCAGTAGACGCCACAGTTGAAGCACATTTGATCTTCGCATTGAAACATGAGGATTTTGATGCCTATGTGTTCAAGCACGTTTTGCTTTCTCTTCCTGAAAAGGAGATCCTCGGCTACATCAAAAACTCACCAACTGGTCCACTAGTAAGGCGCATTTGGTTCTTGTATGAAATGTTTAGCGGACAAACATTGAAGATTCAAGATGCTGGAAAAATAAAAGCCGTCGACTTACTCGATAGAGAAAAGTACATCTGTACACCGGGATGGATTTCGCCCAGGCACAAGGTCAACTACAACCTTTTAGGAACAGCCGATTTTTGTCCTTTTGTTCGGAGGACAGAACTTATCACTTCCTATATCCAGAAAGGTCTATCAGAGCGAGCTCAAAGCCTTCTAAATAGAGTATCGCCTTCTCTTGTTGTAAGAGCAGCAAGCTTTCTTTTGTTGGCCGATACCAAAGCCAGTTTCGCCATTGAAAATGAGCGGTTGCCCGCAAATAACAGAGAGCGTTGGCTAAAGGCTATTCAGCAAGTAGGAAAGAATTTTCTCAATCAAGCTGAGCTTATTCGTCTTCACGAAATTTTGATTGGAGACTTCCGATTTATTGAGCACGGACTCAGAAAGGACTATGTATTTTTAGGCGAGAGAACCATCGATAACGAACCGCTGCCTGAATTCATTGGAGCAAAACCAGAAGATCTAGAAAGCTTGGTCGAAGGACTGGTGACGACAAATCTGATGATGAGCAAAGCTGAAGTAGATCCGGTGATTCATGCAGCTGCAATATCATTTGGCTTTGTGTACATCCATCCATTCCAAGATGGAAATGGACGACTCCAGCGCTGCCTGATTCATCACATTTTGTCCTCAAGAAAATTCAATCCACAAGGACTCGTTTTTCCTGTTTCTTCCGTGATGCTCAAATGGATTGATGAATACAGAGATGTATTGAGAGCACACTCTTCCCCATTGATGAACTTCATTGAGTGGGAACCAGCTGAGAAGGGAAATCTGCGGGTTATGAACGAAACTGCTGATTTTTACCGCTATTTTGATTGTACTGAAGAAGTAGAATTTCTCTACAAGTGCGTTGAAGAAACCATCAATCACGATGTTCCGGACGAGTTGCGATACCTCAAGCTTCATGATGAAGCAATGAGAAAGATTATGGATACTGTCTCGCTTTCAAACCGCCTGGCAGAGGACTTCATAATGTTTATGCGTCAGAATGATTGGAAACTGCCTAAGCGCAGAAGAGAAAACGAGTTCAAGTTGCTTACAGATGAAGAGGTGAAGAATCTGGAACTGATGGTCAGGGAAACTTTTGAAGAAGAAAGTTTGTGAGTTCACCAGTTTACCCTTGGGCAAGCCTGTTTTCGAGTTCAGTGACGGCTGATTTGGCCTCAACAACAGGATTGTGCGATGGGATCTGAACAACCTATCTGCAACTCTGCACAAGCGGTAGAGTTTTGGTCACCGGCTGTTCACGAAGGTGGGTTAGGGTAGGAGTGTGTTTGTCTTGAAATTTTGCAATCACCTAGTAAAGGCACCTCCTCATCATTCGAATGGGCTTACTCTTCCTACTACTTGCAGCTGTGACCTGGTTTATGACCGGGCTGATTTGGTTTGTGCAAATTGTTCACTACCCGCTGTTTGCGAGCGTTGGCAGTGACAAATTTCTCGTGTATATCAAAGCTCATTGCAATTTGACTGGCTTGGTTGTGATCGTTCCGATGGTGATTCAACTTTTGCTTTCCGGCTTGGTTGCATTCGACAACAAATCATCCTACTCTGCGATGCTCTGGCTCAACTTTGCCCTGGTGATCGTCATCTGGCTGCTCACCGGCTTTGCCTCAGTTCCTTGTTTCAACAATATGTGCGCGGCAGGTTTTTCGGAGTCTGTTCACGGTCGATTAGTTTTGACAAACTGGGCGCGGACTATTCTTTGGTCAGTTTGTTCTCTCATCATGCTAGTAGTGTTGCGATCGCAGCTGAAGTGAATAGCCACTCTTCATCTGTCATTGAAGAATTAGGACACATACTTTATCTCACGCTTTCTTGCTAGTTTTTGTTGGACGGTTTAGTACGAGAAATGAGTAGCCTGCGTACAATTTGTTCACGGAGGCAATGAATAGATCTAGCTATCAGACCCATCGTTTTCCGTGTTGCTGCCAATCTAAAGCTCTTTCATGCAATAAGGCTTCCTTTTCAGGCGTAATCGCATAACCACTCGCGCCATATTCAATCAATAACAATACTACCGGATTGTACTTTTGCCAGTTAACCAAGTGTCTGGATTGTAATGCTAGCTCCAAAGGTGTTTCGGCTCTCAACGTGAGCGCAGGCTCAACAGCCTGGAAATTCGGATCGGCACCAAGTTCAAGCAAAGTACGAACAACTTCAACATTGGCAATCAATACAGCATTGAAGAGAGCCGAAGCTCCATCGGCACATCGGATGTTAATATCAAATCCACTTTCCGCAAGAGTTCGAATTTGCTGTACATCGCTTGCGATGACAGCTTCGAGAAGAAATTCATACGGGTAAATAATAGTCGTTTCCGCAGACGGTTGGGGCGACTCCACATTCCCCAAGATGAAAGCACTTCTAAGCATCATCGCAAATGCTGCCAGGAACAACATCAGGAAAACAAATTCTGGATTTAGTTGTATATCCATTTTGTTTAGCCATCAAGCCTCATTTCCAATTGTGTTCATACCCGGCAGCAAGCGTACAGAACAGATTTGTTGGCTATGAGCAACGCCTTTGCCTTATTGCAGAATGGACATCAGGCTCGAAGCGAGTCAGGTGCCTGTTAGAGTTTTTTCGCTATATCACTAGCACTAGTACACCTTAGTAAGAGGGGGCGGCAACCTGGCGATAAGTTCAACGGCTTTTGAAGTTCTTCCCGGGTGATTGACTTCGACCGACTTCCACCGTGCAGAAAACGCATTTGCACGGGGAAGATTGTACTTCGGACTGTGGCAAAATAGTTCAGAGCTAGCCGGGTATAAGTATGAAATTCTCCAAAATTGAAGAAACTCATTTGCAACGACTGAGACATGCCGGGCTCTGGGTCTCTGACCCGTATCCCGAAGGGCACTCTTTGGAGTTTGGCGTTCGTGTTGCAAAGCCTGTAGAGACACAAGGCAACTCCATTTCTGGCTTCACTTCTTATTGCGATAACATAAAGACTGATGCACCGGATCTGTTGCTTGTGTCAAAGACGGAAGGTTTTTGCGTATATTCACAAGAACATATTCCTGGTCCTGGACCCGGCGATTTCACGAATGTTTGGCTAACAGCGCAAGAAGCGATAGATGATATTTTGGATTTCTATCTTGGAGATCCTGCGCGTATGGCACTAAAGAGTAAAGAGCTTGAAGAGGGCAGGCGCCGCCTTCGCGATGCTCAAGCAGAGGTAGAATAGAGCACGTTTGCCTGCCGTCACGTCAAAAGCTCGTCGAGCTTTCCTTGGCTTTCTAATGCGTAAAGATCATCGCAGCCCCCAATGTGTCTATCGTCGATGAAGATTTGTGGGATGGTCATTCGCCCATTTGACCGTTTGATCATCTCGTCTAATTTGTCCACGTCTTCTGTGACGTTGAACTCTTCGAACTCGGCATTTTTGCGCTTTAGCAAAGCCTTTGCTTTATCGCAGAAATGGCAGTGAGGTCCGGAATAAACAACTATCTTTGGCATCGAGATTTCCTGATATGTGTGTCGAAGCAATTTTACCGCCTCATCGCCATTATTAACGCTGAAGAACGCAATTGGAGAACTCTTGCGCTCCATCTGGAAAATGAATACTCCATACCTCATAGCCGCTGAAATTGAACACCTGCAATTTTCTGTTCTCCTTAAATAAGAGCGAAAGATCTCCTGTTTCCGGATCAAGCTGAATTGATTCAAGGAAACTATTATTTAGCGCGCCTTGCAGTTGTTCGATTGCATCAATTGGGCTAGGTAGCCCGTACTTCTGTTGATGGTCGAAACTACTTAGTGCGGCTTTGCCGTCACAAATAAAACGCCAATACCATGCTCTGAGCACAGCCTTGTCACTAAATTCAATCTCGATACCAGCTTGCCCAAAATTGTTGGGGCTGTCGCCCCGCATGAGAGAAATTGGACCATTCTTTATGGAGTAAACACTCTCTTCACTGTCATTGCTAGGCATGATGAACTACATTGGTGTGCGGTAACAACCTGTTGCATGTGCTTTGCAGGTCTTTTTCATGAGAAATGTCGAATCAAAAGTTTCTTCAACTTCCCTTCCGTTAACTAGAAAGGTGGAAATGTGGTAGCTGTCGCCACACCTGTGTTTCTTATCCGTAGGGACGTCGGAGATTCGTTTAACTGCTTCCCAGTTTTTCGTTAGCCTCTTTCCACAGGCATCACAGAGATACTGAATGCTTTTTTGCTTGATCATGCCTTGTGTCATTTCGTTCATAGGCACTGAGTTGATCACGTCGTCCATGTAATCTGTATGGAGCAGCAGAACATGATCTTCGTCTATGAATTGGAAGCAGTATTGCAAGTGTTGAACTGAATCAATAATTCCTTCAGCTGCAGTTCCCCAGTGGTATTCATCGAGCCATTTGATTAAATCGTCTTGATCCAGGAGTTTCGGATCAAGCCTCTTAAGATATTTGTCTTTGAATTTCTTGTCGAAATAGAGGTATGCGAGCTTTTCATCGCCTTCAATGAATGGTGTTTTGGTGAGATCTATCCCCTTTTCTCTCAAATAGATCAATGCTCGTTCCATTATGATGCCGTGCCAGTGAAATTCGCGAGACTTGTAGTCTCCCTTGTCGAGAATATAATCCCAAAACGGTTGATACGGTGCTATCCCTGCATCATAGTCTTTAGGCCGCGTGGTTACAGGGACTTTGTATGAGCCTTTGGGAGGCTTTTTCGGCTTAGGGATTTGTGCAGCCAGCTGTCGCAGCTCTTTGATTTGAGCTGTCGTGAAAATGTACAGTGATGTGACAGTTGACACCTGCTGCTCCTGTGAAAGAAGTCACTATTTGCTGACTGGCTCTTGAATGATCATAAACTGTCGCACCGAGTAGAACTTGTCGATGACCGGCCAGTTGTAGGACAGCACCTTATCTTTCACCTGCTCGCAATTTTCGTTGTCCAGTAAGGCTTCGCATGCGAGTACCTTTTGAGCTCTCTGGACGTAAGCCAAGCTTGCCCAATGTGTTTCTTGTGAAAGTGGCAATTCTTGAACCGCCTTATGCCATGCTTTCTGCCATCTCGGATCGTCAGAAAGGTCCAGATCCCCTCTTTCATTTGGAAAGCCAACAGTTACATTTCTGTCGGTTCCATTTATTTTCCAGACATATTCTTTCGCGAATTCATTGGATTTCCCCAGCAGGGCTGACAACCAAACGTGAAAGACACAGTTGGAAAAGTTTGTTTGCGCGTCCATAATGGCGTCTTCTTCAGTTTCGCCGACTCCAGCCAATCGCTCTACGATTAGCTGCCCTGTGCTAAGCCGGCACATTGCTTCTAATGAGACTGTTTTCTCGCCACTTTTGTACACTTGCAGGACAAATCTAGGAAATGGATGATCAGCTCGTGTGACGATGCCTTCGTTGTGCATCGCGGCAATCTTATGGTGATCCAGAAAAGCGACTAAGAGTTCAGAGCACGTTCCTAATAATTCCATTTGCTTATTCTCTCAGCTTTGCTACCACTCCATATTCCGCGCATCGTCGTCGTGGTCGCCGCTAAGTGCGAGTCGCAAGAATGCGATGCGTGCTTCAACCTCGTCGGGAAACTCTTTGAAGATTTGCTTGAAGCCACGTTTTATGCGTGGCCATTCATATTCTGAACCTTTGCCGACTACCCTTTCTGAATCGCTGTGGAGGAACTGATAACATGCAACCCGCGCATAGAACTTATCGCCTTGGGCACCGCCAATGGTATCAGCTCGCTTTTTGATGAAGGCGTGCTGTTCTCCTGGTTCGCCAAGCCAATTGATGCTGAAAAACTTCACAGCCCAACTGTCTAACTTGTAGTATGTCGGCCAGCGTTTTTCGCCCTCGGCAACGAGTTTCAAAAACTTGTCCTTTTCATTATCAGGAATGGTTAACCTCATCAGCGGAACATAAGTAAATGGAATTCTTTCCTTGAGGTCGGGTGCGGCGTCCAAGGTTGCCTTGGACTCTTTCATCAGCTTGTAAAACCGAGGTCCGTATTCATCCTCATCTCGGACTTCCCAGGCGCGGTTGATATGCAAATTCGCAAGCGCGACCCGCGCAACGGCAGACTTCGGGTTCTTCTTGAGCCACGAGTCCAAATCCAGCCTCAATTGATCGTAGTGCGTGGCGTCAACCCCTTGCCCCCACTCAAGCGGTGTTGTGAGATAGTCGAGTTTCCAAAAACCATCCCAGTATTCCGTTTTTTCCTTGATGAACTTTTCTGCCAGGCCGTCGAGTTGTGCGTAGTCGCCTTTGTTCAAAAGCTTGCGGGCGAGCTGATTAACTTCGTTCTCTCTTGGCTGTTTATATCTCAACCCCGACATCAACTCATCCCATCCCCGCCCGCGGTCGTCATCGTTGGTGGAAACTTCACGATTTTTGAAGTAGGCGGCTACGGCTTCCTTGTAGCGATGTTCGACCGCGCGAATATGTGCGAGCATCGCGTAGCAGAACCAGGCTGTTTGTTTCGCTGAATCCTTTGTCTCCGCCGATTTAATGCAGCGGTCGATTAATTTGTCCGCGTCCGCGTAGCGCCCGACGTCTGCGTACATCATTGCGAGACCCGACGCCTTAAATACAGTCTGCTCGTGGTCGGGTCCGAAGGCAGCTTCGGCTACTTTTACGGACATCTCCTGGTCTTTCACGCCGTCCGGTTTTTTCGGATCTTGCTTCCAATGATAATGGCGCTCCGTGGCGCGGTCTTGCCAGGCGTGCGTGAGTTGGTCGGCGACCGCGTAATTTGTCGGCGGTTCTTTCTCGCCAAGCGCGATGGCTTTGTCGATTTGCTCGTCGGCTCTGGCGATTTCATCTTGCTGGTACAGCGACATGCCGTATACGCGGTACATGCGCATTAAAATATCCGGCGCGACTTTCGCCTTGATTGCATCATTAAATACTTGCTCGACCCGGGTGCGCCCCACTTCGCTGTTGTTTTTCGCGACGATTAGCGCCTTGTTGAGTTCGCCGTTCCAGTAGAAGAGCACCGCGTAGTGCCCGAAGAGCATCCAGCCGACCACGCCGCCTGCGAGCGAGAGGCAGAGAAACGTAAACAGGACCAGCTTAAGCCAGGACTTTTTGGGCTTGGTCGGGGTGCTGTCAGTGGTCACGGGTGGTCCTCAAATATTAGATTCGGTTTTAAGGTGCGAGGTGGTGTAGGCGGGCATATGAATAAAGTACCCATTTGAGTACAGGGAAGATGCAAGAAAATCCTGAAAAAGTTACCGGCGACACACCTAAGGACGATCAAGCCTTGTCCGACAAGCGATTGCAGGTTGGGGCTCTGATAGACGAGCGTTACGAGGTGCTTGCGCACATCGGTTCGGGCGGCATGGGTGAGGTCTATAAGGTACTGGACCGTGAAACGCAAAAGCTTTTCGCGCTCAAGATGATTTCGCCGCAACTGGCAGAGAAGAAGATTTTGGCGAAACGGTTGGAGCACGAAGCGCACGCCGCGCGGACACTCGTACACGGCAATATCGTTTCGGTTTACGACGTCGGTGCGTCGACGGATGGCGCGCCATATTTAATCATGGATTATGTCGAGGGCGACGGGCTCGACCTGGTTCTGAGGAAGGAGGTGTGTCTCTCGCAGAAGCGGGCGTTGCCGATTTTCATGCAGATTGCCGAGGCGCTGGTGCACGCACAGCAGAAGTCCATCGTGCACCGCGACCTGAAGCCCAGCAATATTTTGATGGCGAAGACGCCCGAAGGCAACGACATGGTGAAGATTGTCGACTTTGGCATCGCGAAGGTTTCGGACCAGGATGGCGCCGACAAGACGAAGTTGACGCAGACTGGTGAGCTGCTCGGCACGCCTCTGTACATGAGCCCGGAGCAGTGCACGGGCGATGAGATCGATGCGCGCTCGGATATTTATTCTTTCGGTTGCATCATGCATGAGGTGCTGAGCGGGAAGTCGCCGTTTGCTGCCGAGAATTCGGTGAAGGTGATTTTGAAGCATCTGAATGAGGATGCGCCGCCGCTGCCGAATAATGTGGGCATCACTGCGGATATGAAGGAAGTGATTGCGCGTTGTTTGGAGAAACATCGGGACAATCGCTATAAGACGCCGGTTGATTTGCACATTGATTTGGAGCGCATTTCCGACGGGCGGCCGATTCGACCGCACGAGAGAAAGGTCAAGGCGAAACCGAAGGATACCGGCAAGTCGCGCGTGCCAGCGCTTGTTGGTTTGATGGCTGCGGTTCTTGTCTTGGGAGTTGGAGGGACGTTTGCGTTTTTCGCTATGCAGCCGAAACCTGAGGCGGCTACGGCGGGTTCGTTCCAGCGCGCTGAGAAGTATATGGATAAAACGCTGACTCAGTGGTCGAATGAAATTGAGAAGAGTCCGGATGATCCGGAGTTGTATTTGCATCGCGGCGAACTGCACGCCATGCGCGATGAGCGGACCAATGCGATTGATGATTTTACTGAAGCGCTCAAATTGAAGCCGAATTATTTGCAAGCGCTGGCGAGTCGGTGCTTCGAGTACATGATTATTGCGCAGTACGATAAGGCTTTGGCTGATGCGAATAAGCTTATTGCTTTGGTGCCGGATTCGGCGGAAGGTTATGCGAAACGCGGCATGGTGTATGAGGCGTGCGAGATGTTTGGCGAAGCGGTGGCGGATTACAAACGCGCGATTTCGCTTGATCCAAACAGTGCCTACTATTATTATGGTGCGTCGATGAATTTGTTGCGCCTCGCGAAGTACGACGAGGTCGAGAGAAATTTGAAGCGCGCGATTGAACTCGGCGATCACAACAGCTCATACAGCGCGAATCTCGGAACGTGTTATACATTCCAGCAAAAGTATGACGATGCGTACAAATACTTGAACTTCGATCCTGCAGATCCGAATATTCGCGGTGTCGAGTGGGGGCAAGCGGCGTACTACTATGTGTGCGTCGGGAAGATGGATCAAGCGATGAATGCGATGGCGCAGTTGAAGGCGCGCGAAACATTCCCGGCGCGATCGCATCGTGTTGCCGGCGAGATTTTTCGGTGCGCGGGACAGCTAGAGAAAGCGATGCAGGAGCTGAGCTCATCGACGAGTCTCGAGGAGTATCCGCCGGGCTATCGCGAGAAGGCGGTCGTGGCTTTTACGATGGGGCAAACACGCTCGGCGCTCAATGACTTGAAGAAGTCAATTTCGTTGAATGGGAAGAGTTCGACTACGCTGACTTGGTTGGCGCGAGTGGAGAATAAGCTCGGGTTGAAGAAGGAAGCGGAGCAACATCTGGCTCAAGCATTTTCGGCGAAGATGGTGGCACCGATTAGCTACGTGAATAGAGCGGCGGTGCGGTTGGAAAATGGTGATGCGAAAGCAGCGCTTGCCGACGCGGATACTGCCGTGAAACAGGACCGATGGCTAAAGGAGGGCTATGAGGTCCGGAGCGAGATACGGAAGAAACTGGGCGATGCGGCGGGGGCGGAGAAGGATGCCGAAGAAGCGAAGAAGTTAATTAGTCATTTTGATCTGTAGAACCAATGCAAAACTGACTTTCTTCTCGGCTATTACAACAAAACAACTGGTCGAACAAATAATGGAAGCAAATTTCTTTCCAATTTTCACTGCAATTGTTGGATTTCTCGGTGGAAGTTTAGTTACCTATGTGGTCAGTGAGTGGCGAAATAGGCGTATTTTGAGTTTGAAAACCGAACGCAAGACCATAACGCCGGGGGGAATCGCAAACTTGGATTTGTCATATGAAGGTCAGCAAGTACAACACTTTGACTGGTATTCCATATCGCTGAGAAATACTGGCTCAAGAACGATCGATGACATTCCAGTTGTGGTGAATTGGACGGAAGGCGAGGTTCTCAATTATGAGCATGACACCAACAATTCATCTCCTGGAGTGAAAGTGTCCACTTTTGAAAAACAAGGCAACCTTTTTGAGTTTTCAATTGACTCGCTCCGAAGGCATGAGCAGTTAACTATGAATGTGTACCTTAAGGATAGCGGTTCTGATGGACTTAAGGTAGTTCCGCGACCCAAGGATGCAGCGGTGAGGACCAGTTCCGAAGATAGTAAGGACTTTGAAAAGTTTCCTTTGCTGTTTGGCGCGGCTTCTGGTGTATTATCCGTCTCGTTCGTTATCGCATTAGCTGCACTCTTCCTTCTGAATATCTCGCCATTGCGGCAGCAGTACAAACTATTTGATTCGTTTCTCTTTCGTACAATTGGAGAACCACACCTTACTGTTCTGCAAAATGATCAAGTGCAAAAACTTGAATCTAACACGGATCCCTTCGTCTTATACTACTGGGATTCAGATGGGCGGTGCACATCCAGCACAGTTATCCTCAATGGATTTGCGTCAAGTCGAACCTATGCGAAAAGGATTGCATTCTATTCTCTCTCCGCCAATGAGTTAGTTCCGAAATCAATAACTGACCACTTCAAATTGAAAGACATCCCTACCATCATTTTCTTCAAGGGCGGTAAAGAGGTGTCGAGAATTGAAGGACCATCGGCGCCATCGAAAATTCAGCTTGAACTAGAAAAGTTAATATAGCGAAAGTTTTGCAATAGTCCTAATGTCCGGCTCTGGAGGATTTGATGAGCGACAGTGGTAATCTGTCTGACGATGTAGTTGATCGATGGTATAACCAAAATCTAGCTGTGCGAGCTACTGATGCCGATCGTGATCATGATGCGGAACTCAGAGAAGCAAGATGCAAAATTGAACAGTTAGATTCAGATTTCGTAAAGGCGCGAGGTTTGGTTTTTCTTGACAGTATGACCGCCGCTCGCCAAATGATAGTTATGCCTTTGAGCATACTTTTGTTACCTTACTTTCAAGCTACGTCGGGCTTAGTTGAAAGGAAAGGAGCTTTCACAGAATTTTTGATCGAGGCTGTTGCAAACCGGTTAAGATCTGGGAAGTGTGAAAATCAAGGACCAAGAAAAAAAGGTCATGGCGAATGGGGAGCGGAGTTACTTAGAAGCATAAAGAATGAAGATGACTCTCAACTAGAGAAAACCATAGAATCAATAGTTAAGGCTATATTGAAAGAGAGGCCTGAAATAATTTCTTGGTACGACGGACTGTTCGAGCTTGCACTTTGTAGTTGCTGGACTTCATATGAGATTTTGTGTGGAGACTTATGGGAGGATTTTGTCAACTCCTCTATCCATGCGGCAAGGAATGTCTGTAAGGTTGAGTCCAGTAGCAAGGAATCAAAGAAATTCGATCTATCAGATCTTTTTGACTACGATCTTGATCTGAGTGACAAGATGGGATCTTATTTGAAAGAACGCTTCAAGTTTACTGGAACAGCTCAAATCGACAGTGCCTTTAGGATTGCCTTTGGAGAGAAACCGATTAAGTATATTAATATCCATGAGAAAACTTTGTTCCAGGTTGAACAGAAAAGACATTTGTATATGCATAAAGGCGGCTTGGTAGATAAGGAATTTAAGAGGAAGACGACGAGTTCCCTACCTATCGGACACAAACTCAGATTGACAGCGCATGAACTGAGCGATGATATGGGAGCAATTTTTCAGGAAGGAATGTGTCTCCTAGAAAGGACAGACAGTTGGTTGCGCAAGCATTGAGACCTAGCTCAGGATTTGCCACAGATGCCGCGCTACGATCCGAGTTCCGAACCAAGTCTACAGTCTGCATCTTGAGCGTTTCGAGCTACTCTCTTTTGGTTGCTAACTTCTTTGTCATGTCTCACTCCTTTGTTCATTGTTTCACAAGGAGTGCTTTCTCACGCCACTGTCTGATCACGAACAATTATTTTGAGCCGCATTCTGAAAAGGCATTCATTCACCAAACGATTGGTGGTTTAGATTCTTAGATTCGAGTTTTGTTATGCCTTTTGATTAGCGTTTCAATCGCTTTTTTCGTGACCAATATCTTCCTATCTTGCCAAAGCGAGAGGCATGGTCTCTTCTATCAATTATTGCCAAAGCGTCAGTTGCACCTGGTATTCCGAGCTTTAGTAGCTCCTCAAACAAATCTAGTCCACTTGATCTATAGTCATTGAATCGTTGTAGGGTAAGTGCAATGTTTACGAATATTCCTGAAAGCCAAGCGGTCTGAATACGATAAGCGAGAAGATCATTTTTCAATTCCGACAAAAGTGTTTGGCACGTTTCAAGAACGGTTTGGGGCATCATAGTAACAAGATCTTCTAGCTGTTCAAAAAGACGAAGATCGGCATTAGTGCGAAGCAGACGTGAGTTTGCATTTACGGCATCAAGAAATTGTTTTGAACTCCCATCTTGATGTAGCGCATCTTCCCTTCCCAATTGCTTGCAGATGGCTGCAAATGCTGGCAAACATTGGGTGTAGATTATGTCTATCAGCGGACCTGTAGCACGCTCGCGTATTGATGGTTCACTCCATGCTCCAGCAGCAACGTAAGCGGCACCAACAAGAATTCTTGTATTGTCTTTGCCATCCAATGATTGATCCAATATGAGAGCCTCAAAATCATTTTTGGCCCACGTGGAAGATGAACTAGTCAAACTATGTAACATCAACAATTCACCATAGGCTTGCTCACCAAATTTCCACTTTGAGTCCTTTATTTTCTTCAACCACAATCTAAGTAGACTTTCGGATACATGTAGGTGAATCTTTCCAATGAGTTTAGTTCCTGCCTCTGAATTAAGTAGAGCAGCATGCTTTTCAAACAACGTTTCTAAGAATTTTTCTCCTCGTACTCTATCGACTAACAATGTGCTAACTAGGTATTGCATGGACAGTTCTTCCCAGACCGCAATGTTCTCCTCTCGATCTAAGTGACCTTCTAAGATTTGTAGCCATAGCTGAGAATTTTGTGATTTAGAGAACAGCAAGCCTCCCGCAAGTGCATGAAAAATGGGGAAAGTGCCATTTGGAACTATTCGAGGAGAATAGCCAAACAAAATGGATTGCTCTTCGCTATATGGATGTGCGTATGCCTGTTCCAGAGTCATATACTTGCCGGATCGCAAGAATTCATGCAGTACATTTACAAGTTCCGGAGGGAACTCTGTATCCCTGTTTGCAATTCGCCCTAGAACGAAACAAGTAGAAAGGACAAACTCTTGACTCCGAAATCCTTTGCGATAGCACTCTAAAATTGTTGAGAAGACTATTTCTCTATCAATGGCAGAGTCGGCTAGACCTTCAATGGCACCAGCAGCGGCAGATTCATTTTTTGAGGGAGAAAATTGTCCTATTAACTCAACAGCTTTCTCTGGTTGCCGTTTTGCCATAATACGTAATTCTGCCGAGGCTTGAATTGTCCCGCCAAGGTAGAAATCACTTGGATGCGAATCTCCAGTTGTATCATCTAAAACATCAAAGGTGCTTTTCAAGGCAGTTATGTCGGCTTGTTCCATCTCGTCTGCCGAAATTGGGCTGCCAATCCATTCAACTTGTGGTTCAGTCATATCAAAATCATTCACTTCATAATCTTTTGATTCAATGAAAGATCGCGCAGTTTGACTTGTAAATCCCTCAAGCGATTTAAGCAGTCTGATTCTCGCGCTGTATATCGTTTTTGGTCTATGCTCGATTAACTCAATGCTTTCGTGATATGGAGAATAATTCAGAATTGCATTTTCAAGTCTAAGGCGATCGCTTTCTTCACTAGTCGGAACCAGCGCCTTTATTAGGGTCTGAGTGTCTTCATATTCGTTCCATGTCGTGCCTATATGCAAACGTCTAGGGTCTTCCAGTAAGAAATCAATCGCTTCTTTTGGAGCTCTTTCAGCTATAGCAACAAATCCTCTAACTAACAATCGCTGAATAGAAACAAGATTTGTGTCTTTCATTGCCTGCACAAATTGAAGGAATTCCTCCATGGACTGTGCAGCAAAGAGATGTATTGCTGCCGACAGAGCTGCAAAAATGGAATAGTCTTCTATCTTTTCCTTTCTGGTTCTGGCGGAAATGTAGGTTCCATCTTCCAGAAATTTGTTCACTACTTCATGTTCTTTGTAGGCAACCTCTTTTAATGCATTACCAAACCAAGGCATTACAAGTTTCACAAAGTGGATTGGTGCCTTTTTTGCAATTTCTACCGAGTCGAATCTATCTTGGCTGTCGAGAATTGCAATTAGCTGCTTCCTTCTCGGATTCTCCAGATGTTGTAGCGTTGTGTGCAGAAAGTCGTCGAGTGGCCTGTCACCTGAAGATGGAGCTCCAACCTCTACATCTTCTGGTAAGTTGTCAAATTCATATTGAAGTCTTGCTAAATACAGCGATACAGCGCCTTGAGGTGATGACTCCGAGACTTTTCCTATAAAATATTCAACGAACATTTTGTCCAGCGGTGCGCGTCTAAGAATTGTTGAGGCAAGTTCAATAGAATCTTTATCCCATAAACTTAACGACTGTAGAACTCGGAAACTTAACTGATCCCTTTCTTTAAAGGGAAGCCAATAATCCTTAATTAGCTGAAGCACTTGGTTTTGGCAGAATTGCAGAGCCGCCGTTAGTAAGGGGATCACCTCACTGCACTCATCGACAGGTTTCGATAAAATGGTTTTTAATGCGCTTTCTGATATTGTCTCGAACCATCCAATGCTTCCTGCCACTGCAGTCAATACGCTGGATCTGAGCGTTGGATCTAAGAGTGCTGGCATGAGCCATGCTTTTTCCTGTTCCGTGGGCATTGTCTGTGAGCCGAGAAACTCAATCAGCAGAGAACGAATGTGAAAACGCAGTGACATGTCTTTCCAGAGTGCTGAAAATTCTTGCTGAAACCGTAGGACATCATTTCCTCTCAAATAGTGGAGCGTAGTCCAAAGGAGGGGACGAACAAAAAGAGCGTTTTGCCTCTCTTTGACGAAGTTGAAGAGTGATCCTTCATTCTTTAGAAAAACCTTTGCACGTGTGAATTCAAAAAGTGATTGATGTCGAAAACTGACAAGCTGTTCACTATTGTCGAGAATCAAAATTCCGTCCTCGATCAACTTGTTTTGAATAGTTTGATTGCAATCTAAAAGTGCACGAGGAATCCAAAGTTCTTCTCGCTTTCCTATGTGATCAGCAACTTCGGATACGGCAGCAACTCCGGGATCGCTTTTTTCAACTACTTTTTTCCACCAAGCGTCAAGAATTTTTTGTTGAGTTGTTACCTGATTTCCGTCTGTCAAAATGTATGTCTGCAGTTTGAAAAACAATAGTAGGTTTTCGGGATATCTCAGAAGGTCTTTCAAATCCTCACTTAGTTGATCAGAAGCTACATTTTTGGTTCTCAAATATTCTTCGATTTGGGACCACGAAGGGGGTTCGAGGATTATTCGTTCTCCCCCTATTCTATTAATTCTTGTGTCATGATTCGCTTCGAAATTTCTACAACTAGCAACGATGTGAAGGCCCTCGCACTCTTTTAGCTCATTCATTAGATGTAAGAGTACATTTAGCCTTCCGGTCCTCAGATCAGATAGATCAGCGAGTGCATCTAGCTGATCTATGATCAACACTACCCGTCTAGTTTTTGCGATCTGCTCCAATAATTCTTCGACAGGTATCGGTAGCCCCAAATGCTGCATTAACTTTGTACTGCTATCGATTTCTGCAGGAAGCAAATCTGCCTTGATTGCAAGACAGGCTACGGAATCCGCCATTAAGGCGCTGGCGAGTTTCGACAGCAAAGCAGATTTTCCAGAGCCTGGCTGTCCAAGGATGATGGTACAACTTGGAGATGCTTCCATAACTTTTGACAGAAGTGCGGAATAACGATCTTGTTGAATCCACGTCCCATCTACTAAGGTTGTTGGCCAATTTAGTAATCCAGAAGATGCATTACCAGCTAACTTAATCAGATTCTGTATAACATCTTGCTCGCTTGCGGACTCAGCAATTACAGAGTGATCAGGCGCTTGCGTTAAGGTTGCGTACTCTGTTGGAGATGTTGAATCTGAATATTTTGATAAGAGCTCAAATGCAAATGCGCTGGCAGCCGCTGCGGCCATCGGTTGATTCAATTCGTCACAAGCAGCTGTTTTCTTTTCGAGCATGTCTGAAATGCCTCGAATAGCAATAGCGTGCACATTACGTTGATTCTTCCAAGCTTCGAGGAATCCAAAATCTTCCATACTGACCGCAATAGCGTCTCCATAGGTATTTTGAATTAACTGCGCCGGCTCAGATTTCGTTTCGGCTACGACCTTTTCGCCAGCAGCGATTGGCTTGATGAAAACCTTTGCTTCTACGTTCCCTGGCAACCTAATACGCTTTCGCCAATCTCGTTTTGTTGATTCGCGCTTTGCACGTTCTAAAAGAAGGTTGCTCGGATAGTGCAATCTTGGACGACAGCGAATCTGTTCATCGACTTTTGCGTACTCGTAATAGTAAACGACATCTCCTACAGCCACATCTCCAATCGAGACGTCCTTCCTGCCGCCTGCCACTCCTACAAAGATAGACAGTTCTGGAGAGTATTTTGCTCCCAGCCAAGCCGTTGCTGCTGCTGCTTCTGGATTGCCTGCTCCCGTATCCGCTACGAAAACATCCCAGATCACCTCGGCAGTTTCAAACTCTCCTCGGGTCACAGTTGGGCCGTTTTGGTTTATGATTTCTCTTGTTTGAGTTAGGTGCTTCTCTACTTCATTTCGTTCAAGCGTAATAGCGGTCAGTATCAACGCGCATCTACGACGTTTTTCTTGCACGGTTTTTCCCTTGTTTCAATTTTGGAACTACAGGAAATTGGACGAAGATCTGACATTGTCCGGCCGGACAATTGTAGAAAAATCGGGACGACAGGATTTGAACCTGCGACCTACTGCTCCCAAAGCAGCCGCGCTACCAAGCTGCGCCACGTCCCGGTCGGGATCAAATATATCATGAAGGCGTCGTCAAGGGACGAACAGTGGGTGTAGTCCCTGTTACAGGAGCAGCAATAAAAATGCAGGCGAGCCGCCTGCGCTCCCAGGTGGGCGGCATCAAGCCGCCCAGATAACAACGGGCGCATGCAATGCGCCGGCTACAAAACGGGCGCGTGCAACGCGCCCCCACATTTAAAATCACCTAGGGGACGAAGTTTTCGGGTTCTTCGGCGTGGGGGGCGGAGCGGACGGGTTGAGTTTCGCGGGGTTTGCGGGATGAACGGGAAGCTGCTAAGCGGGCTTCGCGTGCCAGGCGGCGTTCTTCGCGGCGGCGTTCGGCCCAGCTGGCAGAGCTGGATTCGTGGCTTTCGCGGCGCGGGGCGGCGGCTTCTTGGCGTGGTGGAGCGCTTTCTTGAGCGGGTTCGCCGATGGGTTTCGAAGAGCTGATTAGGTTCTCCTGGACAAAGCCTTCGCGACCATTGGCGCGGATTTTGTACCAGCCGTCGCGCTTGCCGATGATTTCTATTTGTTCGCCTCTCGACAATCTGCCTACTGTTCTATAGCCGCCGCTAGGACCGCGTCGGACTTGAACAGTAGAGTCGCTAGAAGTCCTGATGAAGCCAGGTGTGGGTGTAACAGCCGGTGCATCTTTTATGGATGGGTCGCGTGACACGGCAACGCCGGACTGTGGTCGGGGAGATGGTTTCGGAGCTTCAGCGACTTGTACTTGCGGCTTTGGCTTCTCGATGACTCTCTCTGGCGTTCTGACCGGTTCTACAGCATTGACGTTTTCTCTAACCGAATGGTCGTCGACTTTCACTGGTATCTGCTTCTCACCACGGCGTTCGACGATTGGAGCGGGCGTCTTTGTGAGTCCGCTCGACGAAGTGCTGGACGGGGATGTGTTCGAAGTAGAAGTATTTGATGTGGACGAGTTTGATGCAGAACTGTTCGACGAACTTGAGGCTGTGTCTGTTTCAGAAGTAGTGCTGATGTTTTGACGCACTACTGACGGTATCATCGCGCTTGTCATTGGTTTTAGCGCACCAGGCAATTGTGCGCTTTCAATTACTTCACCGGCTGTTTTTACTACCGAATTAGCTACCCAGTTACCGCCGCCTTTGCCGCTGGATGGTGCCAGTTCAACAATGAAAGATCCACCGGGGGAGTAGAAGCCAAATTTATTTGAGGACTGAGCCCGTCTTTTCTTGCTCGTCGATTTGAGCTTCGAAAGCGTGAAAGCAGATGGTTGCAGCCCTTTGTATTCAGCAATTTGACCTTGAGCATTTGCTGATAGATAAGGTTTGCTTTCAGGCGTTACCTCATCGAACTTCAAACTATGCGCCACCGCATGCAGTGCAGCAAGCTGACTCTTTCCGCTCGGAATGCCACCAGTGAATTTACCGTGATCCCAGACCAGCGTTGTTTTGAGTAATTCGTCTTCGGCTGTTGCTGCGACGTGCGCGTTGTTGGCGAATGTTCCTTCAACCACACCGATTGAATAAAGCGAAACTTCTACGTTGACGTCTTTATTGTTCTTCGCGAAAGACACATTACCTTCGCCGCGAATTTGCGGGACGGATTTGTCAGATTGATCGCGAATCGCATCCGGCATCAATGCATAAACTTTTACTTGCGGTTTGCGTGGACCTTGTCCTGCTGTGTGCCCAATCGCAATGAGCACGGGACCTGCCGGGTCGCTAACGACCTGCGCGTCGTCGCATACCTCAAGACCGGGGACGTTCACGACCTTCGTGTCGGTGTCGTTTTTGATCACCAAATAGTTTGTAGCTTGAAGCATCGTGTCGATTTCGACTATCTTCAATCCACGCGGAAGTTCTTTTACGTGTACTTCAAAAACTTGACTGGGCAACGCTGTTTGCAGTGCGGCTGCTACTTCAGGACCGCTCATCGTCCCGGCTTTCTTCAAATACTCTTTGATCGCCTTGTCGAGATCGGCTTTCAACTTCAAAGCATCTGCAGGATTTTTCGGGCCCGCTTCAAAACGTTTTGCGAGCGCCACCAGATCGCTTTGCGGATCGTGCTTGACGGTAATCGCCGCGCCAATGCCCATAAGCCCCGCGCCCGCAAGACCGACAACGGCGATGCCGCCGACGATGAATGGCATCGGCGTGCGCTTGCGTGGCAAGTCTTTGCCGCACTCGGCACACTTTCGCGCAGCTACTGAATTTCGTACATCACATTCGGGACAACGCATTTGGTGACCTGACTGGTACCTGGGATTCCAGACGTTGCGTCGGCACGCGTGTGCCTAGCAATAAAAACGGACCAGCTATCTGACCATATCTAATAGGTTGAGAAGAGTAGTCTACTAGATATAATAGCCTGCCATAAACTTTCGTTCAGATTGTGGCACGTCGAGGACAACATTAAAGTGAGTAAATCTCCCGAGGAATTGGCTGCTAGGCAGGCGCTGGCTGAGGTTTCCAGGCTTTGCTATCAGCGCGGGTACATCACCGGCACTGAGGGAAATTTTAGTATTCGGCTGGGTGAAAACCGGATTCTGACCACCCCGAGAGGGGTCTGCAAGGGGCGGATAAATGAAGCCGACCTGGTTGTGACTGATATTAACGGTAATCCCGTCGATGCCCACGCGGCTTTGCCTTCAACCGAATTGAAGATGCATTTGGCTGCTTATAGGCTGCGCGAAGATATTGATGCAGTGGTGCATGCGCATCCGACCATCGCTGTTGGATTTACAGTGGCGGGCGTAAGCCTCTCTACGCCTGCTTTACCGGAGGTCGTTTGCACGATTGGTGGCATACCTGTGGCACCGTATGCGACACCTAGCACCGATGAAGTCGTAGAAAGTATCGAGCCCTTTGTAAAAAAGTGTGACGCCCTCATGCTCGATCACCATGGGGCGCTATGTCTTGGAAAGGATATCTGGGACGCGTTTTACAAGCTCGAGACGCTCGAGCATCAGGCGCAAACGTTGCTCGTGGCGCACCTTTTGGGCGGTCCAAAGCCGCTCAGCAAGGCGCAAGTCAATTCTTTGATGGCGATTCGGAGTGTTTACGGACTCACCAACGAACTTGATGTAGATTATCTGACGGGCAGCTCCACCGAAGCGTAGGGTCGATGCCATGCATCGCCCGGTATCAGAGCGTGGGGGCGCATTGCATGCGCCCATTAGCGGGCGAGCCGCCCGCGCTCCCAGGAGGAACGCCTAGCGACGTGCTCCATAGAAGCCTCTCCCAGGAAGAAGCTGTCAGACAAAAAGGGAAAAAAGGATACGTGAGTCTTCAATCTTCATCAATGAACGAACAGCCAAAAACAGTTGAAGCTTCGAAGAAGGAAGTTTTGCATCCGGAAGAGAGTATCACCACTCTCTTGCTGATTCGTCACGGGCATACCCGCATGACTGAGGAAGGTCGGCTCTACAGCGACCCCGAAGCGGAGCTGACGGACGAAGGTTTGAAGCAGTCGAAAGCGCTCGCCGAATGGTTGATGTCGCGTCCGCCTGATGTTGTTTTGTCCAGCACGGCAAAACGCGTGGTCGCCACCGCTGAATCAATTTCCGGGCAAACGAATATTCCTATTCTTCGCGTTGAGGATTTGAACGAATGGCACGTGGGAAATTGGGAAGGTCGCACATATCTTGATTTGAAGAAGAATTCGCCTGACGAATACAAGGCGTGGACGGCTGATCCGATTCGCATGCGTCCTCCGGGCGGCGAGTCGATTGAAGATATGTATGAGCGTACGAAGTCGCGTATTGCGGAGATTATCGAACAGTATGATGGAAAACGCGTTGCACTTGTGACGCACGCTGGTATCGTCCGTAGTGTCGTGGTTCATGCACTCGGAATGCCGCTCGATAATTTCTGGCGCATTTCAATTCCGGTTGGAACAGTCTCGAAAGTTGATTTCAGTAAGAGCTTCGCGACTGTTCATTTCATGGCGATGCGTCCCGGCGCTGACGAGGTTTAATTGTAGGGTCGACGCCATGCGTCGACCTCCTCTTGTAGCGTCGCATGGTATGCGCCTTTACGGGCGGCAAGAATGCCGTACCCTACAGCGGGAGCGACACGTTGTTCAGTAGCTATGCTGAAGACAAGTCGGTGGGCGGCAAGAATGCCGCACCCTACATCGAAATTGGACTGACCGCGCGGTGCGCGACTAATACTGCTCGTCTAAATTGTTGAGGACTACCTCGCAGTATTGGAAGATACTGAACAAGCAGCAAACGCCAAAGAGTTGCAAAAGAAGATGTGGTGTATCCACGCTCATGATGAGTGCCATCAGGATGCTCCTTCGATATGAATTTGGGAGAGATTTTGGCGCGAGGATTAGCTGTTGTAGTCAGCGTTGTTCTTCGAATAGCTGTTGAAGTAGAAGCTCCAGACTGATGTGGTTTCTTCTATTTGTTGCGGTGTTTCTTGGGGAAGGACGATTGGGGCTTCGGCGATAGCGACGGCGTTTCTGTTTTGAAGCAATACGGAGATGTGTTCGATTAGTGCTTGCATCGCAAATATCCTCGGAAGGGATGGGTGGTTCGGGTACTAACACCTTAAGGGACCCGTTGGACATTGGTTGGACAGCCGGAAAGGTGCCGCCTGTGGGGATATGCGGTGATAGAGGAGGGCGGATTAGGCGGCTGAGTGACAGGAAGGTAATGGCGGGCGCGTGCAACGCGCCCCCACGCTAGAACCCCGCCCCACGCCCCACGCCCCACGCCCCACGCCCCACGCCCCACGCCCCACGCCCCACGCCCCA